>Ga0123519_10000001_pt1 | contig 509096 bp, 352 predicted proteins | sample YelNatPaOPRAMG02_FD_87396 | JGI IMG/M metagenome (GOLD analysis project Ga0123519, IMG submission 87396) | Hot spring microbial communities from Yellowstone National Park - Yellowstone National Park OP-RAMG-02 (version 2) | ecosystem: Environmental > Aquatic > Thermal springs > Hot (42-90C) ... | reverse complement strand
TCCCCGAGAAGCACGATGTAAATTGTGCCCTCGTACTCCACCAGCACCACGCACGAGGTTGACGTTTCAGAATCCGAGGAGGGACAGTGAATTTTATCCCGCGGGATATCCACGATTTGACCTTCCGGTTTCCCGACAACCTCAACACCGTGCCCGATCGTAGTTTCGCCTTTTATGCTTTCTGGCAATCCCTCCGCCGAAGCGACGATGCGGATTTTTTGAAGTTTCACGATCGCAGACTTTCCTTTCAGGAAATGGAGCTTGGCAAACCACGGATCGCCTTCAGGTTTCGCAGAGAAACCCGGTGGCACGTGCGGAGAAAGAAAGATCGGAGGAGCTTGTGGTGGAATTCTTGGATAGCACTTTTTGGTTACCCCTGGAGGTACGATCACGTACGGTGGGCGAGGTGTCGCCTCATGCGCTAGGTGAATGAGTCGCCCATTGGGCTTGAAACAGTTACCGTCAGAACAACTGGGAGGATCCGGACAGGCCGACGGGCTGGAGCAATGACAGGAACCTACGGTGCGGCGGATGGCGTCGGAATACACGACCGTCCCTGGATTCCCCTCAACCGGGCAGGCCATGCCGTAGTAATAGTAAATCGGGCTCGACGGGGGCGGCGGCACATAAAGGCAGTACTCATAAAAAAGGCAAACGCACGGTCCTCTTGTTTCGGTTGCTGTGTTGGTTGGCCCGCATTGGCAGCCGTCATCGCCCTGCGCCACATTCCCGAAACACACCATCACAAACGCCAGCGTTACGATTCCCAGCACGACTGCTGGAGTCCAATTGGCCGACCGAGCCATGGCTCAGACCTCCTCATTGAAAAGACCCTGGTTATTACACCCCACGCCTACTGCGTGTTTGCGCTCATCGGGAGTAGGAGAAAATAAAGTTAAGAATCGACCCTGTTTTCTATCCCAACGCGCAGAGGTTTGTCAATCCCCTCATATTGACTAAATCGGCCAGTCCAAATGAGTGGATTGGCTCCGGCGTGGTAACCAGTGATAGTGTTTGTGTCCCGCTCATCCTACGGCAATGTCACTCGCGGATGAGTTCGCGAATGGTCATTCCCGCGGGAATCATTGGCAACACGTGTTCCTGATAGGGAACAAGAACATCCAGGAGGAAGGGGCCCTCACTGTCGATCAGCTCTTTGAGGCCATCCAGGAGTTCTGATTTGTGCCGAATATGCCGAGCCTTCCAATTGAAGCCTTTGGCGATGGTCACAAAATCGGGATAGTGATACCGCGGAGCAAGCCCCTGCCCCTGTCCGACGGCCTCTGGCTCGTCGATTGGGCCGAGATAGGTATGCGCCCGATTGCGCGCATGAAAGCGGTCTTCCCATTGGACCACCATGCCCAGGTGCTGATTATTGAGAAGCAGTACTTTGACCGGCACCTTCTCGCAGTAGCAGGTGGCCATCTCCTGAATATTCATGAGGAAACTACCGTCGCCATCGATATCGATGACAAGTTTATCCGGATGGGCAATCTTGGCACCGATGGCCGCGGGCAGCCCAAATCCCATTGTTCCCAGACCGAGGCTTGATAGCCACGTCCGCGGCTTACGGAATTTGTAAAACTGTGCCGCCCACATCTGATGCTGGCCGACGCCGGTGGTGATGATCGTGTCACGGTCTTTGGTCAGTTTCCAAAGCTCGTAAATCGCCTGTTGGGGAAGAATCGCCTCGGGATGCTCCCGATACCGGAAAGGTTCCGTCTCCTTCCAGTGTTTAATCTTGGCATGCCATTCAGAAATGTCTTCAGGCGGCTCAATGATCTTATTCAGTTCCTCAAGGGCGTATTTCAGGTCGCTCACAATGCCAATGTGGGCGTGCTTCACCTTGTTGAGCTCTGAGGGGTCGATGTCGATGTGGACAATGGTAGCATATTTTGCGAATTCGCTGACTTTGCCCGTGACACGATCGTCGAATCGCACACCAAACGCAAGGAGCAGGTCGCACTCGGCCACCGCGTAATTGGCATAAATGCTGCCATGCATGCCCAGCATATCAAGCGAGAGCGGGTGGTCACCCGGAAATCCACCCAGGCCCATCGCAGTCATGGCCACAGGGATGGATGTCTTCTCCGCAAACTCACGGAGGGCGTCAGCCGCACCCGAAGTGATGACGCCACCTCCCGCGTAAATAACTGGACGCCGTGACTTTTTCACCACCCGCGCCACTTCACGCAGTTCTTCCGGTCGCGCCAGACGGGGTACCGGCTTGTAGCCGGGCAGATCCATCGGCACGTCGTAATCGGGCACGGTTTGGGCGATTTGCACATTTTTAGGAATGTCGATCAAAACTGGGCCGGGGCGTCCCGTGCTGGCTACGTAGAAGGCCTCTTTGAACACACGGGCGAGATCATTGACGTCCGTCACCAGATAGTGGTGCTTTGTGATACTCCGGCTGACCTCAACGGTGGGCGTCTCCTGGAAAGCATCCGTTCCGATGACGGATGTCCCCACCTGCCCCGTAATTGCGATGATCGGGACACTGTCCAATTTGGCGTCGGCCAAGGGAGTGATGGCGTTCGTTGCCCCCGGACCGCTCGTCGTCATGAACACGCCAACTTTACCTGTAGACCGGGCATACCCCTGAGCGGCGAAACCGCCGCCCTGCTCATGTCGCGGAAGCACAACGCGAATCTTATCCCGATATCGCGTGAGGGCCTGATGAATGGGCATACTGGCCCCCCCGGGGTAAGCAAAGACGACCTCAACCCCGTGATTCACGAGCGACTGCACGACGATTTCAGCGCCGCTGACCGGTTCACGCTTCACTTCGATCTGAGGGCTTCGAGTTTGAGGCGCCTTTGTTGCCGTGCTCACTGGTTTTCACTCCTTTTTTTCAGCTCTGGTCGTGGTTTTTCCCCAAATCAGATAGGCCGCCTCGCCCGCTCCGCAGGCGTAAGGGCGAGTTCAGCACAAATTGCAATAATCTTCACCAATTCAGTGTCGAATACCGCTTTGTCTTATCTCCCTGCATTGATCAAAGATACGGCGTCGCCGGGCCCTTTTCAATGATTACTCGGCCAGAAAATAATGCCCCGACGGCAGGACGCGGCTGCACCAGATGCGATAACACTCTCACGCCTGGTCCAATAGGACAGCCTTTCCCGAGTCAATGGTTCGCGCGATTCTTAAAGCCCCGACTCCGTTTCCGCGATGAGACGCCGGATCGCCTCAGGGTCGTCCAGTTCCCTCAATTGGGGGAGAAAACCTGGCTGCGCAAGGATCCGGCTAAGTCGGGCAAGCGTCCGAAGGTGGCCGCGGTCGTCCACAGAGCATATCAAAAAGAAACAATCTGTCAGGGCTCCAGACTCACTTCCGAACGGGATACCGCTCGCTGTCCTCCCGAATGCGAGGAACGGCTGGCCGAGAATCCGGCTAAGGGGACGTCGCGGGTGCAACAGGGCGACACCGTTTTCCAACGCTGTGGGGTGCATTTCTTCCCGAGCGAGAACCGCCTCGGCCATCGCCTCAGGATCCCAGAGCCACCCTGTTCGGGCGGCCACTTCCGCCATCCTTTGAATGACTGCGATCCGCGTCTTCGCCGCCAACGGGACTTCAATCGCTTCCGGTGGTAACATCTCGGCAATGGAGATTTCGCTTCCGGGGCTCGCTTTGCCACGGAGTTGCTGCTCCATTTCCGCCAGATCGTCATCCTCTGTGGCCAGCCCAATGCGGCGCTCCAGCCAGTGGTGAATTTCAGCGCGCGAAAATCGCCAGTGACCGGCGACTTTCCGTCCGGGAATTTTGCCTCGTTCAGCCAGCCGCTGCACTTGCTGAGGTGTGAGGTGCAGGTACGCGGCAAGGGAAGACAGATCAAAATCTTCTGTGTCCGACATCTGGCCTATCCCCTGTGTTTGTTCCCAGTCCTGGACTCTCTCACCTGGGCTTGGTTCTTCAGGCTGCGCAACGCTGAAAACACAATCTTGGAAAACTCCGCGCAATACGCCAAGTCGCGAGAACCGATGCCGATAACCTTGATTGTCCGCTACGATGGGGTGGTGGTCTATCCAGGGCAGCAGCGCCAGGCTTTTCGTCGAACGAATTGTTTGGGCGCCCGATACCAACCGGGTAAAGTTGGCAAACCAGGCTGATTCTGCCGAAGTGATGGGCTGTTGCTTGGCGGAACTGGTCTTCGGGCCTCTTGCAAAGTTGACAGAATAAGTTATAACGGCGAACCAAGGACTAATCGTATCGTGCAACACGGTGATTGTCGGCATATGGAGGAACAGCTTATGGACACCATCAATGTCGCGTTGATCGGTCAGGGGTTTATGGGGCGGTCCCACTCGAATGCGTGGGGTCAGGTGGCCAAGTTTTTCAAGCCGCCCATCAAGCCGATTATGCATACGTCTTTTGGTCAACCAGGGGTGGACCCCGACCCGGCGGGTTTCGCGGCGAATTGGGGCTGGAAAAATGTTTCCACCGATTGGGAATCAGTCGTGAAGAACCCCGAAATCGGTCTCGTGGACATTGTGACGCCCAACTACATGCACGCGCCGGTGGCCAAGGCCGCCATCGCTGCGGGCAAACACGTGGCCTGTGAAAAGCCGATTGCAGGGACGCTTGCCGATGCCCGCGAAATGGTGGAGGCGGCGAAGAAAGCGAATGTGAAGACGTTTGTGTGGTTCAACTATCGCCGATGCCCTGCCGTGGCACTCGCCCATCTGTTGGTCAAGCAGGGAAAGCTCGGTGAAATTCGGCACGTTCGTGCTGCGTATCTCCAGGATTGGGCTGACGAAAACGTACCCCTCGTTTGGCGATTCGATAAGAATCTCGCGGGCTCCGGCGCCCACGGGGACCTGAACGCTCACATTGTGGACATGACACGTTTCGTCACCGGCTTGGAAATCACTGAAATTGCCGGCGCAATCGCAGAAACGTTTATCAAGAAGCGGAGACTGCCAAGTGCAGGCTCGACTGGTGCAATCGTTTCGGGTGGTGCCGGCAAGGAGGAGTGGGGCGACGTCACTGTGGATGACACGGTGCTCTTCCTGGCACGATTCTCCAATGGTGCCGTCGCCAGCTTCGAGGCGGCACGTCAGGCCACCGGCAATCAGAACCGCAACATGTTCGAAATCAATGGCACAAAAGGTGCGCTCAAGTTTGATTTCGAGCGGATGAATGAACTGCTGTTCTATGATGCCACGCTGCCTCGCGCGGTCCAGGGTTGGACGAACATCATGGTCACACATGCTCCGGATCACCCGTATATCGCCAACTGGTGGCCGGACGCCCACATCATCGGTTACGAACACGGCTTTGTGAACCAGGCGTATGATATCCTGCGAGTGATTGCCGGTCAGGAGCCTGTGGTGCCGATTCCGGACTTCGAGGACGCTTATCAAACGCAGCGGGTCTTGGAGGCCGCTTTGATTTCTGCCCGGGAGCGGCGCCCGGTGAAGCTCGAAGAGGTGTACTGAACTGACCTCGAGCCCGTCGCGTCGAGTAAATGGTGACGGGACGTTGGTCAACTGGAGATTGGTGAAACTTTCCGACAGGAGGTCACTCGGGGCGCTATGGACCGAGGAGCGGCTAGTCCAGAGCGCCCCTTTTCTCTCTCATCACGGCATTTGCCTGTGGGGATGATCTCCGTTTTCCTCAATGCCGGCTTCCGTTTGGTGATCGCCGAGTGATTACCTGTCCATCCGCGCTTTTGCAAAAACTACGACACCTCGCGGGCGCAATGCGCGTTGCAGGGGGCAATTCATGAATTGCCCCTACCGTTTAGACGGCAACTGAACCGGAGACTCGGAGCCCGGCCAGTGAAATGGCCTGTGCAAGCTCCAAGAACGGACCTAACATGCAGGTCCTTCCGGGCTGAATCCCGCCCCGCCCGAAGCCATGCCGAGGTCCACGTCCCCGTCAGAAAGAATGAGGATGAGTCAGGAGTGTTTACCGGTCACGATCTCGGGCGGAAACCAACAACAGGTAATAGAGCAGAGTGAGGATCGCCTGGAGCGTGGCCGCCACGTAAGTCCAGGCCGCTGCATTGAGAACTCGATTCACATAAGTAAGTTCCTCAGGGGAGACGATGCCGCGTTCCACCAGGAGCTGCTTGGCCCGGCGGCTTGCGTTGAACTCGACGGGCAGATTGATGACTTGAAAGATGACCACCGCCGAGAACAGATAAACACCCACCCAGGCGAGCCAGGTGAGACCCATCCCTAAACCGATGAGAAGGGCGAGAAGACCCAGGCTGCTTCCGAAATTGGCAGCCGGATAGGCGATTTGGGTAATCATGAGGGGCGCATACCCGTGGGCATGCTGAAGGGCATGACCCACTTCATGAGCCGCAATTCCCACCGAGGCGAGGCTTCGGCCCCGATAGACGTCAGGGCTGAGGCGGATGACGCGCTCGCTTGGGGAATAATGGTCAGTTAATTCACCGGGGACCATATCCACGTCCACATCCGTGAGCCCGGCAGAGTTGAGAATTAACCGAGCTGCCTCTGCCCCACTCAGTCGCGCCGGGATTTGCCTTGCCTGCGCATAGGTGCTGCGCACCCGGAACTGGGCCCACAGAGCCAAAATGATCGCCGGACTAATGAAGATCAGGTAAAACGGATCGAAGAAAAACATCGGCACGACGCGTTCACCTCCTCAAAAATTTATCCATTCCAGTGTTGACACCATCCCCGATGTGTTCACCGGGCAAACCCCTTGAATGTCGGAAGATGCCCGTCGTGATGACAGGCTTCAACCCAATTTTACGTTGGGTTTTCAGATTGTGTAGATCGGATTCCTGTTGCAGAATCAGGCTTGCCGGTCTAACATGGTAGCGGCGAAGTGGAAGACAATCTGGGCACACTCGAAAGGAGCCGTCCTCCAACCGGGCCACGAAGGTGTCGCCCTGTGCAGAAAAGCTTGGCGGCGTCAATCCCTGGCTCTGGCTTCCCCCCAATCCGGACTGAATGCCCGGACGCTCAATTCGGGATCAAAGAATCAACTGCCGTGACTCGTGTTGGGTATTCCTTCAGACGCATTTCGGGAGGACTATGTTATGCAGCAGCCTCGTATCTCACGCAGACGCGCGTTGCAATCCCTTGTGGCCACGTCGCTGGCCATTCCCTCATGCGTCAAGGCGACGGCCTTGGGGCTTGAAGGAGCCACACCGGCCAGTGAACGGGTGACGGTCGGACACATCGGAGTGGGAGGACGTGGACGGGATTTGCTTCGAGGTTTCATGACCTGTCCTGGCGCGCAACCCGTAGCGGTTGCCGACGCCTATCGCGACCGTCGCGAGGCGATGGCGGAAATGATTGAAGGAAAGGCCTACGGAGACTTTCGCGAACTGTTGGCCCGCGAGGATATCGATGCGGTGGTCATTGCCACTCCTGATCACTGGCACGTGCCCATCGCAATCATGGCGGCCAAGGCCGGCAAACACGCTTACGTCGAGAAACCGCTCGGACTGACAGTGGAGCAGGACCTGCTGTGCCGCAAGGTTTTCCGCGAAACCGGCCGTGTGTTCCAGTATGGAACCCAGCAGCGGAGCATGGCCCACGGCCGATTTGGCTGCGAACTGGTTCGCAGCGGGAAAATCGGCGAACTGAAAAGGATCGAGGTGATTGCCCCTGATGGTGGAGCAGGTGGGTCCACTGAACCGGCTCCTGTGCCGCCTGAGCTGGATTACGAAATGTGGATCGGTCCAGCCCCCATGAAGCCGTACACGGTGAGCCGTTGCAATCCACCGGGGACTTACTGGATTTATGATTTTTCCATCGGATTCCTGGCCGGTTGGGGGGCCCATCCGCTGGATATCATGATCTGGGGATGTGACGCAGATCTGGCAGGCCCGATGACCTTCGAGGGAACTGGTGAGATTCCGAAAGAGGGACTCTACGATACCGTGATCCACTGGGATGTGACCGTCCAGATGGGAAATGGGGTGGTGATGACCTTCAAGCCGGGCAGCGATTCAACGAAATTCATCGGCACAGAAGGCTGGGTGGACGTGCGCCGCGCAGGGATTGATGCCGAACCGAAGTCGCTCCTTAAGCTGGAGTTGGGTCCCAATGACGTGCACCTGACCCGCAGTCCGCGACACGACCAGAATTTCATCGAAGCCATCAAATCCGGTGGAAAGGCCATTGCCCCGATCGATGAGGCTGTGCGATCGGACATCATCAGCCATATGTGCGATATTGCCATCCGCACTGGCCGGAAAATCACGTGGGATCCCAAGAAAGAAGAAATCGTCGGCGATCCGGAGGCCGCCAAGATGCTATCCCGGCCAATGAGGCCGCCGTGGAAGCTGGAGGTCTGACCGACTGGTCCATTGGGAAAGCGGCGGGGATGGCTTCCACCAACTTTCCCAACCACCGTTCCGTGCACGATTCAGGCGGTAAGCGGTGAGATCGGGTGTACAACGCCCGGCCGCTGCCGCGCTGTGTCCGAGCCGCCACCAACAAAGGTCAGGCGTCCGCCCGAGCTGTGCGGGAAGCGAAAAAACCAAGCTCATGTGTGAGCTCAGTGAGCGTTGTCAACGCTCGCCGGAGTTCTGGGAAGATTGAGGCGCTGTAGACACCGTGTAGGCCCACTGAGGCGCGCGGCTCTCAATGCGCAACTCCGCCCAACATCCCCAATCGCCGACGGAGTTGCCCGCCGGTCCGACGTCTGCCACGAGTTTGAGCTTGATGGTCTTCCCTGCCCAGGGACTTAGATCGAGCTCCCAGGGATGCCAAGCGTGGTCGCGCTGGATGATTTCTCCAAGGAGCGTGTGCTGGCCGCCATCGTCCACCACATAAACCTGGTACAGGATGCCGTCTCCGGGGTCGCTTCCGTCGCCTTTGCCTACGGCACATCGCAAACAGGCAGGCACATTCGGCGGAAGATGAACTGGCTCGAGGACGGCCGCCACGTAGCCCACACCTCCGCGATAGGGCGGATGCATGAACAGAGATGCCTTCTCCACGCCCCCGCAGGAAGTTTTCCTTTTGTCCACGATCGCCCCTGTGGCCGAGTCCACAGGGGCCTCGTTGTGACCGCGCACGCATTGCATGGTGGATTCAATTTCAGGAAACGGCACAACTTCCACGAGTCGGCGGTCCACAGCGAGCCGCCACATTTGGCGAAGAGTGAAACCGTTTGCACTGAGTTCCACCGGCACATCGATGACGCCCTTCTTTTCCGGTGGTCGGAAGGGTAGAGAGACCACCGTCCAACTCCGCGGAGCGAGTTTAACCTGTTGAGTGGCTTCCCCAACTTTAACCAGGAAAGGTTTTTCGTCCGGCAAATTGGCACGCAGTGACAGCAACCATTTTTGCTCAGCGGCGTTTACCTGGAGATCAACATCCGCCAGGGGAACCACGCGAAAATCCAACCAGTGTCCATTATGCGAGTGCCACACGAGACTTCCTGGTTTGGCGTCGAGGGGAACAATCCAGGACTCAGAAGGTTCCCCTTCGATCTTAACGGTCTCGCCGGGTACGACCGTTTCCCGATCGCAGTTCAGGCTGGTGGACGGTGGCGGTTCAGGTGTGAGTCGGTAGCTGAAAGATGGGTTCTGGGGAACCACGTGGACAAATCCCCGAGCGAACCTGACCTCAACCGGTTGACCCTCCCTGCCCTCTTCATCAAGGCCGGTAGCCTTGGCTGACTGGCCATTCAACTTGACAGCCATGACGGTGCAATCGAGGGGAATCAGCTCAAAACTTCCGTCCGATTTCGGCAGCAGGATCAATTGGCCATCACATAGCACACGCGGAAAACGTGTGATTTTTCCCCGCCCGTTGGCATAGATGTAAGCCGGGGATTCTACGTAGTCGCAGCGGTGATTCTCTATGAGGGCCGAATACGCGAGCAGCTGACCGTCGGGAAATTCTCCCCGTGCACACCAACCGTTCGGCGGTAAAGTCAGGTCCATTTCCGGAATATGCCATGAATCGCGGGAGTGGCCGTTCACCCACAGCTCAAGGCCGTTGGAGTACTTCACGTACACCTGTGACCGACGGTACGCTCCTGTGAGGAGAGCTCGGCTGGTCGGTTCCAAGTGCCCTTCAGCATTACAGTAACGGATATCCGCCGCTGTGGCCTGGGCATATCGGGCGTGAATTTGTTGCACTGAGTAGTAGCTTCGGATGGCGTTGCCCATTCCGCCTTCCATGACAAGAAAGCCCGTGTGACCAAAGGCGAGTGTCGCTGCGAGAAACCGATCCAGTGCCTCCTCTTCGCTCGGGTGGGGGTGGCCCTGCGGATAAAACATTCCCAAATTTCCCATCCCGAAATTGCAGCACAGGGGGTGGAGTTTCCGCAGGTCAAAATCGACCAGCCAGGGATTGATATCGAGCCGGGCGAGTTGGTCCTGACCGTAATTGCCATCCGTCAGACCGCAGTAGTACCAGTGGTTGTTCCCTTCGCTGTAAACCGGCCCATTCCAGGTGGCCTTCTGGTGAAGCATGATCTCGCCATAGGCATAGAATGTGGCGGCGAAGGTGCCTGCTCCTGGTACACGGGCATCGAAGTCGCAGTAATCCCACGGGCGGACGGCCGTGTGGACGTCGCAGTACGCGGTGCTGAGATGGAATTTGTCCTGAATGATGGGGGCCAGTTTGGCCTCGAATTCCACTGCTCGGGCTGGTTTGAGGTTGTAACAGCGTGGCCACGCCCGGCGCCAGTTACCGTCCGATAACCGTGTGACGCAGTCCTCATTCCAGAACTCATTGACGGGCGCGTAGTCCGTATAGTTGTTGTAGATGCCGTAGCGAAATCCCAGTTCCTGCATTTTTTGGGCATACCAGCGCTGCCCTTCATCACCCCCCTTCCCCGGTGCCGCACGGGTACGCAGCGTGAAACTTTCGCCACCATCTCGCCAACCTGTCTCGTGGTCGGTGACGACGATGTTCGTCATACCGTAGCGGGCGACGCGCTTCCACAGCTCGTAGTCACGCTGGCGATTCGACGCCCCGTGAGCCCGCCAAACTCGCTCTCCGGCCACGTGCATCCAGGGGGATTTTGGATTAGGAATATTCGGCAATACCTCTTCGAACTGGGGTGAGACTGTCAGGAAGATGCGTTCAAAGCAGTCATTGAGTTTGCCGTCTGTTTTGGGCAGATAGCGGGCACCACCGTTATACACGAGATGCTGAGGGGAAGGATCATTGATCGCGAAAAGGGCCGACGCGTTGGAACGGTAGTAATCCACAAGCCCCATCATGAACAGTGGCATGTTATCATCCCCCGCCACGACGACGGCCGGTCGGTGGGCGTCGCAGGTCAGATATGGCAGCGTGATCAATCGTGGGGAAGGGATTCCCTCTGCGCATCCAAATTGCACTTCTCCCACCACACCGCCGCGACACGCGACATCGATGACGAGGCTTTTCTGCCACAGTCGAAACGTGTAGGTCACCTCGGTGCTGAGACCGTCGGCCTCTGCCCGCCAACGGGAAACCACGCGCTGGTCCTCTTTGCGGCAGTCAAGAAGCGTGTATTTCGGCTCTGCAAGCCGTCCGTCAGGGAAGCGAAGTCGAATCCCTCCGTTCACCATCGGCCGGAACGTCAGCCCATTTGACCAAACCACGGCGACATCGCCCCAGTGTCCTTCCCGCGGCTGGTAGCGATAGGCGAACTGGCAGTCGGTTCCTTCGTAACGGAATTCAAACGCATCGCCTGTTTGGACAACTTCGGTCCGATATGGCTGCGTGAGCTGATCGGGAAGGATAGTTTCTTCCCGCGTGGGGAAAGGAAGAACGCCAGGGCCGGTGTTTGTGCCGGTCGTTTGGCCTTCTGGGAGAGTAAGGGGACGCCGGGGTCGCGGCGCAAAAGCCAGGGGCGGCAACGGTTCCAGGTAGGGCGTCAGGTTGTCGAAATACAGAACACGGCCCTCCGCGTTTGTACCCCCGCTGATCTCGATACCTTCGACGAGCCCGCCCTGCTCCAGGGCCTTGGCATCTTCCGGACGAAGGCGAGTGTGGACAAGAAACCATTCCCGCCAGTTGACACGTCCCACATCGGCTCGAATAGACCGGCCCTCGGGGGACTTCAGGAGGACGGTGATTTGCACCTGAGGTGTGCTTGGGTCTGGAACCCATGCCCAGTTATTGCCGTAGATCCACACGTTGACGCAGTCCACCGGACCTGCAAACGGCACAGGCTGCGGCGGCCTGACAATGATTGCGGGATTCGGGCCAGTACCTCGATAGGTGAGCTTGCCCACATACTTTCCCCAAATCTGTTGCTCGCGGGAGCGGCTGAACTCGGCTACCGCATTTCTGGTTTCCACGGTCCATCCGTCGAGGTTTTCAAAGTCGATGAGAGGCGGTCGCGTATCCTCCGTGCGGTCGGCCCAGTCCATTTCGTACGGACGCTTTCCTACAACCTCCTCTGCCTCGCAAAGGAAAGAGTAGGACTGTATTCCAAGCAGAATTCCCAAAAGCGTCAAGTACCTGAAATAGATGGTGTGAAGCATGGTCATCTCCTTCAACGAGTACAGTTTGATCGTCGTCCCGGCCTGCCCTTTGCGGGAAACATAGGGAGGAAGGTGAACGGAGGGTGCTGGAAGGCGACGTACAAACGCACGGGGGCACTTGTGTGCTGCGTGCGAAGGAACGACAATTCTCGTCGGTCGAGCCCCATTATGTTCTGCCCTTTGGCGAAAAGCGAGAGGGTATAGTTTTGCGAGGAGGAATCTGCCATGCGGTCTGTGTTACGGCGCCATGTGGTTCTGTCGTTCCTAGTGATGTTGGGGAGCGTCAGCATCGTCTCTGTTAAACAGAAATTCGTGGCTGCAGAGGATGCCCGCTACCCTGACCGCTGGGTGTGGGTGTTCGGCTACGGTTTGGGACGAGATAGTGATGTGGCCGAAGTGATTAAACTGCTCGATCGAGCAGGCAAAAGTGGGTACACCGGTGCGGCGGTTTCTTTTGGACTGGACAGTCTCTGCAAACGGGATGAGACCTTCTTCAGACGGCTCGAAGAGGTCAAGGCGGCCTGCGCTCGGAATCATCTAGACATAGTCCCTTCCATTTTCTCGGTGGGCTATGGGGGCGGTATTTTGGCCCACAATAAGTACTTGGCAGAAGGCCTGCCGGTCAAGGATGCCCTGTTCGAAGTCCGCGGCAACGAGGCGCGGCTCATCCCCGATCCGCCAGTCGAGATTCAAAATGGGGGGTTTGAAGAATTCTCGGGAAATCGCTTCACCGGTTGGCGCTTTCACGACCAGCCTGGAGAAGTGAGCTTTGTCGATACTGCCGTGAGGCACACTGGCCGGGCGTCGCTGCGAATGGAGAATTTTCGGGCAAATCCTCACGGCCACGGCCGAGTCATGCAGGAAGTTCGGGTCCACCCCTATCGCTGCTACAAAATGACGTTGTGGGTCAAAACAGAGGAATTGCAGCCCACCAGCGCATTCATGGTCCAGGTGCTGGCAGACAACCGGACACTGGCCCCCACTGAATTCAATCTGTCTCCCACCACCGACTGGACGAAGCTCGTGCTCATCTTCAACAGTCACAAATTTGACGTGGTCCGGGTGTATGCCGGGGTGTGGGGTGGTCGCAGTGGGCGGTTCTGGATTGATGACTGGACCATCGAAGAGATGGGGCCGATCAACGTCCTGCGCCGCCCGGGAACCCCCGTGACGGTCAAGAGCGAAGACGGCTCGATCGTCTACGAAGAAGGTCGCGATTATCAGCGATTGGAGGACCCGAATTACAGCCCCTATCGGGTGGACCGCCCTGCTCCGCCGCTGCGGCTGATGCCGGGAAGCCGGATCAGAGATGGGCAGCGACTTCGGGTGAGCTGGTATCACTCCCAGAAAATCCATGATTCGCAGGTCACAGTCTGCATGGCCGAGCCCGAGCTGTACGAGATTTTCGACCACGAGGCAGCTCTTCTGGCGAAATACGTCAATCCTAAGAAAGTGATTCTCAGCATGGATGAGGTCCGCATGGGCGGTACGTGTGAAGCCTGCCGAGGTCGTGATATGGGCGAACTGCTGGGCGAGTGTATCACGCGGCAGGTGCAGATTCTGCGGAAATATATGCCCGATGTGCAGGTCTATATCTGGTCAGATATGCTCGACCCCAATCACAACGCCCACGGGGATTATTACCTTGTGGAGGGCGATTTTACGGGAAGCTGGAAACATGTTCCGAAAGACCTTGTCATTGCGGTGTGGGGTGGAGCCCCGCGTCCCAAGAGCGTACAGTTCTTTGCCGAGCAGGGATTCCCCGTGCTCATTGCCTGCTATTATGACGCCCCCAACCTCGACGATGTGAAAGGATGGGCGAAGGTGGTGGAAGGTGTCCCGGGCGTCCGGGGGTTCATGTATACACCATGGACCAGAAAATACGATCTTTTGGAGGAATTTGCGAAAATCCTGTGGGGACGCTGAGCGCGGAGCTCAGCCTGACGTGCTTCCGATGCCATCATGTGACCTGAACAGGCCTTCACCTGTCACTGGCCGGGGTTCACCGCGTGCCAGCGGCTAGCGGGAGCCGGTAAGGCAGGTATGGCCCGGGCGGCCTGGGTCACAGGACCACACTACGCGGAGAAATACTCCGGCTCGTTGCCGGGTTTCCATTTGATATTGCAGCCGAGGCTGGGCTTTTGATCGGGCGGGACTGGTCGGCCGGCGAGAACGGCTTCGATGGCTGCTCGCAGGTCTTTTCCCGTCACAGGGATTCCGTTTCCCGGACGGCTGTCGTCGTACTGCCCTCGGTACACCAATCGACGCTCTTTGTCGAAGAGGAAAAAGTCAGGAGTGCAGGCCGCCCGGTACGCCTTGGCAACTTCCTGGGTCTCGTCGTACAAGTAGGGGAATGTGTAGCCGCGAAGTTTGACCTCTTCCCGCATCTTTTCCGGAGAATCATCCGGGTAACTTGCTGCATCGTTGGAGTTGATTCCGACGATCGCGACCCCCTTAGCCTGAAATTCCTTAGTGAATTGTGCCAGGTGATCGGCAATATGTTTGACGTACGGACAGTGATTGCACATGAAGATGACCAGCAGCGCCGGGGCGCCGTCAAAATCGGAAAGGCGGACGATGCGACCCTCGGTGTCTGGCAAAGCGAAATCCGGCGCCTTGGCCCCAAGCGGGAGCATCATGGTACTGGCTGTGCGAACCATCGAATTATCCTCCTTCTTTTCGTTTTCAAATAAGCGCGGGGAAAGGTTCCCCCATCGACTGACTCATCGTCATCATTTGAACTGCCTTTGGATATTGTACGGTGCCAGAAAAGAAGTCCAGTCCACAGGCGGGGCGAAATGGTGAGTGAATCGCCAAACACATCCGCACTTTCTCCTTGCTTATGGGGCCGCGGACGTTCACACCCCTTGGCGTGGCAGCCAGAGTCAACCCGGAGGGACCTGCTTGTCAGGTTGGCTTTTCAATGTTGGATAGTCCATTTTTATTTAGCGGGCAGAACAACCGTGCCCCTCCGAAATATTCTTCCTCGAAAGCCGCGTGTCAGATTGCGTTCTAGCGTTCGGACAATCCACACCAGCCGGGCTCCAACTCTGCGGTTCCGTTGTCGGTCGAGCGGTAGAGGCAATTCATGAATTGTCCCTACCAACACATTGTGTCCATGGGATGTGGTGCGTTTTCTGCAAAAGCGGTGATGACTCAGGTGAATCACCTACCAGTTCTAGCCAGATTGGGAGACGGCTGGTAGGATGGCCTGGACAAGAGTTCTCATCTTTGCAGTGAGCTTTTTCCAATCCTTTCCTGCAAAAGCCGACGAATCTCGCCCGTCTCCAGGGCCACCCTGAACGCATCCAGGTCTGAATAGATTCGGTGGCTGAGAAACTTGACGACCCAGTTGTGTCGCATGGGACTTATGGTGACCACCACCGCTCCATGGCGATAGGCTTCCCACATCTCGATGGCCGTCCCCATTGAAGCCTGAGGCAGATAAGCGATGAGAAGGTCCACGGTTCGACACATTTCATTGTGAAAGAAAAAGACTTCGCGACCGGTGCGCCGGTCATATTCCAGAGAATTTCTGTGATCGGCAAGGGGATCGTAAACGTCGGCCTCGGGAAGGTGTTGCCGCAGGAGGTGTTTGAGCTCTGCCCGATAATCCTGCGGCACCAGTCCCTTCTCGATCATGGATCCCTGCATCACGCCTGCCAGGAAAACTTTCCACCGCATGGAAGTCGCTGGTGCTGATGGCTGTTTCCTCCCGACCGTTACTTTGCAGGGCGATTGCTCGGTTGGTGTGTGATCGTGAGCCATGGCTGATCATCTCGTGGTTCTCGGTTTTCGCCTGGGCCGGTAAGTGCCACAAACTTTTCCCAGACGTCATCAACCGTTTGTCTTCACGCCTGTGTGAGCCAAAAACAGGAATAAACAGGCATCGCAGGGGCTAACTAGCGGGTATGGTTGAATAGCCCCCCGTGCCTCGCGAAATCCCGCCTTGAATACACCCCCTTCTTAAGTGGGAGTCGAAAAAGGTGATGCCGAAATTCTGGCTCCAAATCGCTCCGCTTGTCACCCTTTGCTCATTGATTGGGCTGGCTATTTATCGCTATCAAAACGTTAACGACCGCATATGGCAAATGGTACAGGCGCAAAAGCGCTCAGTCAAAGAGGGAATTGCGTCACGCGAACCCACTTCTGACCCATTGGGCTATCAGACCGAGACCACGAACACCGGTTCGGAAACGGCCCCGGCGGCCTCCCTCCGCGCGCCCTCCACCATGACGAGCCGGGAAACGATCACCGGATCGGATCACGGGGACGCACCCATTTCTCCGACGGGGTGGACTAGTTTGGAAATCACACCTAGCGTGGCAGAAAGTCGCGATGATTCCGGTGGAGAACCGGCAAGTAACGGTTGTTCATCCCACACCGGACCCAACGGCGAGGCAGTACGTTCCCCGCAAATCACAACGGCGGTTCCCCCGCGGATGGCGATAACGGTTCCACCATCAGTGACGGAGATGTCTCACGCGAAAAAGAACGCCAGCCCGGCCGCGGCGGAGCCGGTACCAGCAGACCCCGTAGTAGGGACGCAACCATCAGCGGGGGAATCCAGTACGACTGCGGGTGATTCAGAAGTAGCGTCGCCCGAGGTGCCAAAGCCGCAAACAGGCCAGGAACCGATGGCCACAGCCGATGCCGGTGGCGACATGCCTCCGCTGGTGCCGATCGCAGGATTTCGCTCGAGGTCGAACGAGGACTCCCCGAGGTCTGCGAAAGAGGAGTTTCAAACGCTAGATACCCAACCGAGTGTGGCCCGCAAGATGGAACAATCGCCCGTTGTGGGAGCGGGCTTGCCACTTGTGACTATCGTCAAAAGCCCGTGGTTTCCCTCAGAGAAACCACAACGGCTGCCACCTGTCGATCAAGCGTTGCCCAGTCCCCAGGCTGTGTCTCCTTCGGAATGGTTTCCCAGCGTCCCCTTGTATCCTTCCACGGGTCGGTAACCGCGCCGGGCACCACCAAGCGCTGGCTTTTATCGATTCTTGCTTGCCACGGCGATCCCTGAACGTTCTTTTATCGGCCGAGCTGCCAGAGGGCCAGGCTCAGGCTATCGCGAAGGGATTTTTGGGCAGCGAAGACGGCCCCGGTTTCAAATCCATAATGGACAAGGCAATTCTCGCAGCGGGGATCGCGACCCGGGCCGAGCCTCTGCCACAGGGTCTTTTTCTGCCATTCTCGAAACGTGGCGAAATGTCCATCAGTAATGAGGTAACAGGGCGACTTCCAGCCACACACATTCCGTGTCGGTGAAGCCCACGCAGCACACGGCAAATCTCGCAAGCCCATGAGAAAGTCGAGATACAGGGGGGAATTGATCAACCGAAACCGCCGAAGTTCAGTTTTGATCGATTGGAATTTCTCGGCTACCTGTGAGCGCGTCAAAAAAAGTGACTGTTCCCGAGCAATCGCGGTATCCTTGTTCCTCTGTTCCACGGGGGCTAACGGTGTGGCACAATCATTTTCTTTAGCGGCGCAGCCTTCAGGGGTGAAAGGGACGGCTCCTGCCGCCGTTGGGAGGGCTATTGTAGCCGGCTGGAGACATTCGTAGGGATAAGCCGGGGAAAGCAACATGCCGTCCACGCCCAATTCCGTCAAATACTCCATCAGTACGATAACTTCATGCATGTCTGTGAAGGCGTAAATGGTGGTGTTGGTGGTCACCCGCATTCCCGCCTCTTTGGCCAGACGAATAGCCCGGGTCACTTCACGAAAAGTGCCAGGTCGACCGGTGATGGCGTCGTGAGTCGTTTCCATGCCGTCGATATGGACATTCCAGACGAGCCTTTTCGTGCGTGGAAGCCGGTCCAGCCAGCGTGGAATAAGCAACCCGTTAGTACACAGATAGATGAATCGTTTTTGCAACAGCAAACCCGACACTAAACGATCAAGGTCTCGATACAGAAGCGGTTCCCCTCCGCACAAGCTGACCACGGGTGCATCACATTCCCGTGCCGCGTGCAGGCATTCCTCCAGACGCATTTGGCGATGAGCCATCGCCGCGTACTCGCGGATGCGGCCACAACCTTCGCACGCCAGATTACAGGCAAAAAGAGGTTCAAGCATCAGCACGAGAGGCGGTCGTGTTCGCCCGCACACTCGCGAGCGGAGCAGATGTAGGCTCATTGTTTTTACAAGTGACCAGGGAAATCGCACGAGATAGAGGTCCTTTCTTGAGGGCTTTTACGCACTTCGCGACTCTGAGGATAGGTGGTCCTGTTTGGGAACGAGCACACGCAGCTCGGGAAGGTCGAGTTCTTCAAGATAAGGTGCATTTACGGTGGCAAACCGCGCGAGAGCCATGAGCGGAAAATAGAGAGGGTAATGATGGTAGCGCAGGTAAAAGACGCGCGGGAAGCCCGTTCCGGTGAAGGCCTCTTCCGCCCATGTGCCGTCGCTCTGTTGGCGATCGAGCAGGTAGCGCACACCTCGCAGGACGGCAGGGTGTCGCGACTTGCCGGCGGCTAACAGCCCAAGGATTGCCCAGGCGGTTTGAGAAGGAGTGCTTGGGCCGGCTCCGCGCTTGGCAGGATAGTCGTACGTTTCGGGCGTTTCCCCCCAGCCGCCGTCGGGGAGTTGGTGGCCGATGAGCCACGTCGCGCCGGCGAGTACACTGGGATCATGTTCGGGAATTCCTACGGCGCGCAACCCTGCAAGGGCCAGCCATGTACCGTAGATATAGCTGACTCCCCACCTTCCCAGCCAGCTTCCATCTGGCTCCTGAACTGCCCTGAGATAACGCACAGCGCGATCGACCGCCGGATGACCCACGCGGTAACCGAGATTACCGAGAGCCTCCAGCACCCGCCCCGTCACATCCGGAGTGCTCGGGTCGATCATGGCATTGTGATCGGCAAAGGGAACTTGGGTCAGAAGTTGACAGCAATTATTTCGATCGAAGGCGGCCCAGCCACCGTCATCGTTCTGCATGGCCAGCAACCACTTGAGTCCGCGATCGATCGCTCTGGTTGCGTCGGCGAGAGCTTCCTCGCCGGACAACCTCTCCAGACGCCCATGGGATAGACGATCATCGCCTGGATGATTGAGCCGACCCTCACATTTGTCTGGCGGGTTGACCAGCTCCCATTGGGGAGGGAACAAGCCGTCAGCAGGCGATTCAGTCTGGAATAGAGCTGCCAATGCGAGCAGGACAGCAGCGGTGTCATCACAGTCCGGATAATGATCGTTGGCGTATTGGAAGCACCATCCCCCGGGCTGAGCCTGGGTGTGAAGGGCCCAGTCGCCGGGTTTGAGAATCTGTCGGCCCAGAAGCCAGTGGATGCCTCGCCGCAGAGCTGGATGGTCGATCCCCAAACCCGATTCTCTCAGGCAGCGGACGGCCAGTGTCGTGTCCCACACGGGGGACAGACAGGGTTGAACCCGGGCTGTATGATTGTTCTCGTCGGAGATGATAAGCTCTTCCACGTGCCGCCATCCGGTCCTCATCAGCGGACTTTCCTCGTCATAGCCGAGAGCCTTGAGAGCAATGAGGCTCCAAACCATGGCAGGATAAATCGCACCCAAACCATGGCTTCCCTCAAGATGTTGAAGAATCCAGGCTTCAGCGGCACGGAGGGCCTTTTGACGCAAAGGTACCAAACGATGACGATCACAAAGCTTATAGAGGCGATCCACGGCGGAAAAAAATCGGCTCCAGAACCACTCCAGCCGTGCGGACCGTGATCCCCTGGTCAGCGGCCAGTTCTCCGGACGAGTGAGAAATAGTTCCCGAATTCCCTTTTCGGGCGGAAGGGTGCGGACGGGCTTCAATGCCCAAATGATGGAGAGCGGCACCACCATTGTGCGCGACCAAGCGCTTAGAGAATGAAGATTGATCGGAAACCACCGAGGCAGGAGCACAAGCTCCGGCGGAACAGCGGGGCACGCCGAATACGGAATTTGCCCCAGAAAAGCCAGATAAAACCGGGTAAAACTGTTGACCGACTGAGCACCGCCTCGCGCCAGAATGGCATCCCGTGCCCGGCGGATGGGCTCCTCATGGAGGTCGAATCCCGCGATTTTGAGGGCGAAATAGGCCTTTACGGTGGCGCTTATATCCAGGGGACCGCCAGGATAAAGAGACCACCCGCCCTCCGCCGTCTGTGTTTCCAGGAGCCGTGAGGCCAGAAGCGAAACCAGTTCGCTCGATTCGCGGTGGAAAAACGCCAGAATGAGAATAGTCTCGCTTTGAAGGATGCTGTCACCTTCCAGTTCCGCCCGCCAATGGCCATCAGGATACTGGCGATTGAGCAGGCACCATCGTCCTCGAGAGACGCTCCGCCGGAGTTGAGATTCAAGCGTGGAGCGAGGTCGGGTGGTGTAGGCCAAGCGGAGGCGATTCTCACCTCTCGGCCTGAGACTGTCGCCTCCCTGCCAGGGCTCATCCATGCGCGCATTCTCCTCACATCCTCAAGATTCGAAAAAGCAGTTAAACCTCCTCGCTCAACTAGCTTAAAGGGAAGGCGGGCGTTCTGCAACCCGGAATCCGTCCGATTCATCCCCACTTTTGCTTTGCCGATGGGGAGGCAAACCTCCCCAGGGATACGCGCGAGAGCGCGGCCCCAGGGGAGCGGACTGTCAGGTCCGCTTTTCAACGTTAGGGCATGCATTGCGTTTCGCCGGGCACGACAAGCATGCCCCTCCGGAAGACTCCTCCGAGAAAGCTGCTTGTTAGGTCCTATTACAACGTTTGAGTTATCCAGCTCACCGACCCGAGGCCAACTGCTGGGTTCGGTTGCTGGTTAAGCGGTAGGGTCCGTTCATGACTTGCCCCAAGAACACACGAACTGTCGCCGAATCGATCCCGAAAAAACACGCCCCCTGCTGAAATCAGGGGGTGCAGCTTCATGGAGTCTCTTGATCTCGCCAGTTCCAACTCAGATCGTGGGCAACTGCCAGGGATCCCGGCGGGGCTCTTTTCGAATCCCGTCCAGCCACTCATTGGCCTCGGCGGGTTCTACAAATTTCCAATTTTGTGGATCCCATTTGAGACGCTTGCCCGTCCAGTAAGCGAGATTACCTAGGTGACAAACCGTTACAGAGCGGGCCCCTACCTCCACCGGGCAAATGGGTTGACGATTTTCGCGGATGGCATTCAGCCAGTCGCGGTGGTGACCCGGGGACTCATACAGTCGAACTTTTTCACTATCTTTGAGTGGTTCCTTGACAACTTCATCGGGCCAGCTTTGGAGCTTTCCACGATCGACGTATACCACTCCATCGGTCCCAACGAAATTGACTCCCCCGCGACCTTCGTATCCGCCATGAATGAGCTCGACGCCATTTGCGTAAATCCATCGAACCCCCTGGCCTTTTTCGGGGTCATCGGGAGGAATCACTTCCACCGGTCCCGAATCGTCCATGCCCAGACCCCATTGGGCAATATCGAAATGATGGGCACCCCAGTCGGTCATGCCACCACCTGAGTATTCGCGATAGGCCCGCCAGTTCGGAAAGTGGTTATGAACCCCGCGAGGGCTGAGAACAGAGTTGTACGGCCGCATGGGGGCTTGACCCAACCACATGTTCCAATCGAGACCGGGCTCCATGGGTTCTTCCGGCAGGTCACACCAGCGGCTCGGCCCTCCCACTGCCGCGTAGACCTGCTTGATCTTTCCGATCCGACCGTTTCGGACGGCCTCGCAGGCAATTCGGAACTCTCGGCTGGAACGCTGCTGGCTGCCCGTCTGAAAAACAACACCATACTTGTTGACAGCATCAATGCAGAGTTTCGCCTCCGCAATTGTCAACGTCAACGGTTTTTCGCAGTAAATATGTTTCTTGGCCTTGCAGGCATCCACAATGGGATGCGTGTGCCAGTGGTCCGGCGTGGCGATGACCACGGCGTCAATATCCTTGCGAGCAATCAACTCACGATAATCGTTGTAACCTGCGCAGTCCGTGTTTTCATAGGCTTTGTTGACCTTTTCCACGGAGAAATTTCTTCGCGTGGTGTCCACCTCGCAGACGGCCAGAACGTGCACGTCCTTCATGCGAAGGAACGCATCGAGATGATACTGATTCTGTTTTCCCATTCCGATGAAACCGAGGGTCAAGCGTTCGCTGGGCGCTGGTTGCTCCGCTGAACCCAGCGCGGAACGGGCAATGATGGTAGGCAGAGCCATAGCGGCTGCCGACGCTTTTAACATGTCGCGACGAGAGAGTGATGCATTCCTCCGACTCATGGCGGTTTCCTCCATTCATTCGGGGGCCTAACGGTGGGATGCTACCAAACTGCACAGCGTTTGCAGCAACTGCGTCCTGACACAGCCAGCCCCTGGGACGATTCGTTTTCAGGGCGGGCATGAACATCGCGATGGAAACTTTCATCACGATAATTCCTGCTCATAAGGAAAACAAGAGACCTGAATTCTGGGTACACTGCAACCTGCCTCGTCGCTGACCCATTCCCGCGTTTGCGATAGCCTATGAGATGTCACGGGCACACTGTGCTGTACGGGCGATCATGAATTGCCCCTACCGTCTAACCGACTGGACCGAAGAGTTGAAGCCCGGCTGGTGTGGATTCTCCAAGCGTGGAAAGCGGACGTGACAGGCACGTCCCGCCGAAAGCGGACCTGATTATCAGGTCTCGCCGGGTTGAATCTCGTTCCCATGCGAAGCCCGGGGGAGGTAAGTTTTCCGTCGGTGAAGAAACCGTGGGAATGAGTCAGGTCTCGTCGGCGCGTGAAAGGACCGCCGGCGGGTTTCACGGTTCAGCATGATGCCTTTTGCGGCGATCATGTGCCACTGCCGGGTGGGTCCGTGAGCTATACTTTTAGCGAGGGACGTTTTGCCTCAATTCGCATGACAGCGTTTCCGCCACGTCAATACCGCTATTAAAGGTGTGGCCATATGCGGGAGTCGCAGATCTTCGCGGGTAGTACGGGTGATAGCACACAACAAACCCGAGGTTTCGCAGCGGAATCGGCCAGTCCAGAGCAGCTTGTGGAACGACTGGAGGTCCTTCACTCTTTACCGGGGGTCGCGTGGCGAGTGGTCCAAATTCTGAAAGATCCCGAATACGACGTTCACGAAGTGGAGTCCATTCTAGAATCGGATCCCGGTTTGTGCGCGTCCATCCTAAAGCTGGTCAACTCGTCCGCGTTCGGGTTGCCCCGCAATGTCACCAATCTTCGGCAGGCGATCACCCTGCTTGGTGCCCGATCGCTCCGGTTGGCCGTGTTAAGTTTTGGGCTGGTCAACAGGCTGACGCAGGGAACGCCCAGGGAAGTATTCGACGATTTTTGGAGACGGGCGCTAACGACGGCCGTCGTGGCAGGAAAACTCATCCGGCGAGAAAGGGCCGTCAATCCTGAAGACGCGTACTGTGCAGGGCTTCTTGCGGAAATCGGCGTTCTGGTGTTCTCTCAGGTTGACACGAGAAAATATCCCGGCTTGTACCTGAAACACCGCCATGGCAAAGATCTTCTGGCGGCAGAGGAAGAGCACTACGGATTCGATCACGCGACCCTGGGGGCGTGCCTGCTCGAGCGCTGGGGGCTACCCAGTCCTTTGCCTCTGGCGGCGGCTTGCCACCACCAACCAAATCGATGCGATACCCCCCTGCTGCAGGCGGTTCACGCGGGAACCATGCTGAGTGATGTACTGTGGGTAGCCCGCTCGGCTCTTCTACCGACGGCCCGGCAATGGCTGGAAAGACACTTCGGGATGGATCTGGATGGCTTCATCGGTCTCGCCAACGAGTGCAAACAAGAGATCATGGATAGTGCCGAGTTTTTCTCGGTCAAATTGAAAGGTCGGATTGATGTCTCGGCACTGAAAAAGGAGGCCTTTGAAATCTTCAAAAAGGCCGCCCTGGAAACGGCGTTAGAATATGACTCAATTACCGCTGTTCTCGAACAGCGTTACACAATGTGAAGTTGCGTCCAGTGTCCACCCCGATGGGCCAATCCCCAATGACGCAGGCGTGCCAGTTATCGACAACGGCTTGCTACGAAGCAGGAGCGAGATCAGCCCAGGTAAGGTGCGAGCGAGACAATTAGACTGAGTACCACGGCGGTCGCAAGGAAGAAGACCATGGCGTAGTGAATCGCTAGTAGGCCAGCTCGCCCCCTTCGATCGAGTGCTCCTGCGAACGAAGCTCTGAATTTTCTCGTCATTTCGGGCTCTCCTGCTGGGATCACAACTAACAAAAGAGGGGCACACATTTGGGCGTCTGCTCGGTACCTGAGCCGTTGGCCTGGCCGAGCGCAGAAAGGTGGCTTCTCCCCTTGGAACTATAGCTTTCAGAAATTGCCATGACAGATGGAGATGATCCCCGTCACATGAGGGATGCAAGGGCAGAATATTGCTCCGCCGGCCTGTCCGATCCCGGTGGCGTCTGGGACTGGGGACACCCTCCGTTGCGACAAGCAATCCGAACCAACTGGGGAGCGTAAAAACTGAAAGGCAAAGCGTTGGGTAGGGGCAATTCATGAATTGCCCCTACAAACGCAGTGCATGGTGCTCCGAACACCGCACACACGATACCGATCTGGGCGATTCGTCAAACGAACTGTGCAGAGCTTCCAAATGATAAGTCGCCCCGGCCGTCAAAAAATCAGACTTTTTTCTCCTGAATTAACCTTGCAAAGTGTTCAAACGATCGGTCGTAGGTCGCTTCCGCCGCAGGCGGGAAGCAGCAGCCGGGAAGCTGGCGTTTCTTCAGGTGGTATTGGAGACACTCGCAACAAAGTCCTTTCCGCGGACAGGGATCGTAGGTACACGTGCAAAACGAGAGATTCCGATCTTTCCGGCATTCCATGACGCTCCTCCCGGAATTTGAGAACAATCGATATTTACCACTTACCTCTATCGGTGAGGACACCCATGTCCGGTTCACCAGCGAAACGCGTCCCATACCGGGAAGCGGCGCGTGAACATCACGATGCAATCCATTATCTTTTTTGCGAAAATTTTGACCAGCCGATGAGGCCGGGCCGTTCTCCGCGGAGCTTGCCCGGGAGTAAAATGACCCCGAGAGACACGTCGAGCCGGGACGACCCCCAAGCGTATGACTCGGGGTGCTTTATGCGCACAGAGAATATCAAGTTCGAAACCGGCGGTTTTCGGAGATCGTTTGTTTTCTTCGCGATCGCCCCAGTACTTGGCCTGGTGTTCTGTTCCGGTTGCGGGCAGGACGAATCTTCTGATTCGCGCCATTCCACCTATTCCGTGCCAGTGGCGTCAGCCCGGCCGGAAAAACAAACTCCGAGCGCCACCGCGGCTGTGTGGGAACCAGCGCCATCCGACCAATCCGGTGAGTCGCAGGGGACCGTCCCGATCAAATGGCCTAAACTCCCTTCGCCCTTGACGGGCGACTGGATGAAGGAGCAGGGACATCACGTCGCGGACGAGCTTGCGCAGAAATTTCCAAACGATGTGTATGCGCAACATGTTCACGCTCAGGTGTATCGTCTTTCTGGCGATACGGAGGAGGCATTGAAAATTTGGCATCACTGTTTGGAGCTGAAAAAAGACTTTTTGCCGGCTTACGAGGAGATTGTCCAGATCCTCGTGCGGCGGGGAGATCACGCGCAGGCAGAGAAAATGGCACGGCAGGGGCTGGCCTTCCATCCCCGTGCCGTCTCGCTGCGGAATTTGTTGGCCAGCATCCTTCTGGAACAGGGGCGTCTGGATGAGGTCATCACCACCGTCCTGGCAGGGCGCGCTCTCGGGACGGAGTCGCCTGAAGGTCTCTTTTTAGCTGCCCAGGCTTACCAGCGGAAGCAGCAGCACGACCGTGCTCGAGAGGTCCTGGAAGAGGCCGTGCGACTGCGACCAGAGTTCACTCAGGCCCACTATGCGCTGGCTGTCAGTCTGGCAAGGCTTGGGGACCAGGCCGGGGCTCAGCGGCATCGCGAGATTTTTCAAAAACTGAAGGAGCGCGATCAGCAAGCGAATGCCGCTATCTTGCGGGTAGAGAGCGACGAATTCGTACGCCGGACCGTGGCCGGTATTTTTCAGCAGGCGGGGGTCATTTTTTCGAATCACGGGCTTCCCGAGCGAGCCGAGGAATGTTGGTTGATGGGAGCCGCTCTTTCGCCGAAGGATGTGGTGTGCCGCCAAGCCCTGGTGGTTCTCTATCAGCAGCAGCGCCGGCCCGCCGCAGGCCTCGCAATCGTGGAGGAGCTCGTTGGACTGGAACCTCGCAATCCCTCGCATCGCGTGGCGGAGGGGGTATTCTACTTACAAATACAAAACTTCGAGAAGGCCATCGATTCGTTCAAACAGGCACTTGCCCTGGACCCCAAGATGGATGCGGCATATGCTGGACTGGCTCAAGCGTATTTACAAAAAAAAGAAAACCTCGAGGAAGCCCGACGGCTCGCCGAGACCGCTGTGCAACTATCTCCCCAGCCGGATTACTTCGTGGTGCTGGCCGTCGCGTCTGCCGAACTCGGGGACTGGGAGCAGGCCAGACGAAATGTCGAAAAAGCCCTGACAATCAATCCTTCTCACGACCTCGCCCGAAAACTAGCTCGGTTTCTGCAACATGGAATTTAACTGTCTATCGTTTGCCTCAATCGATATCTGTAGGCTCCGTTGGTTTAATGGGATCGCTATTGTCGTTGTCGTCTTTTGGTTTTTTGTCCTTGCGGAGGACCCGAAAGCCAAAGAGCCCGCCCGACTGGTTTTTCGGAACGTCACACAACAAAGTGGCGTTAACTTTCGACATACTCACGGCGGCTGTGGCAAATATTACATCGTGGAAACGGTGACAGCCGGCCTGTGTCTTTTCGACTACGACGGTGACGGGGATGACGATATTTACTTTCTCAACGGGGCTCCGCTTGCCGGTTGCCCACAACAGGAAAAAACCACGAACAAATTATTTCGAAATGACGGCGGGCTTCACTTTACTGATGTGACAGCCCAGGCGGGTGTAGGTGATACCGGTTATGGATTGGGGGTGGTTGCTGGGGATTACAACAACGATGGTTTTCTTGATTTGTTTGTAAATAATTACGGCAGGAATGTTCTATACCGTAACAATAAAGACGGAACGTTTTCTGATGTAACCGTCGAAGCCGGGGTGGACAACGGTTCACGGGTCGGAGCCGGCGCCCTTTTTCTGGACATTGATGCCGATGGATGGCTCGACCTGTACGTGGGTAATTATATTGTGTTCGATGAAAGCAAACACGTTTTCCATCAATTGACAGGTATTCCCGTGTATGGTAGCCCCGAGGAGTATCCCCCTGACAAAGATACCCTTTTTAAGAACAACGGGGACGGAACGTTCCGAGATGTAACGGAGATTTCGGGGATTGGAAGGGTGGCAGGCACAAGCATGGGTATGGTGGCGGGGGATTTCGATAACGATGGCGATACCGATATTTTTGTGGGGAACGATGTTCGAGCTAATTTTCTTTTTGTCAATGATGGTAAGGGGTATTTTACAGAATCGGCTCTGGAGAGGGGTGTTGCCTATAACGGTTACGGCGACGAGAACGCAAGCATGGGAGTTGATTGTGGAGACTATGATAATGATGGTTGGTTGGACCTGTTTATGTCGGACTATCAAAACGAGTGGCCTGTTCTTTATAAAAACACTGGGAACGGATTTTTCGAGGACGTAACATTCAGCACAGGGGCAGGCGGAAGGGCGTATCCGTATGTCAATTGGGGAGTTGGTCTGGTGGATTTTGATAATGATGGCGATAAAGATATCTTTATCGGAAACGGACATATTAATGATAGAATTGGTGAGATAGACGATACGACGGCTTATCGGGTGGCAAATGCTGTTCTCCGCAACGACGGTGGCAAATTTGTGGATGTGAGTGCGACCGCTGGAGATTTGCCGAACCTGGTGAAGTCAACTCGGGGCGTCGCTTTCGCGGACCTGGACCTGGACGGTCGTGTGGATGTCGTTATCCTCAACTCGCAGGATACCGCCGATATCCTGCGAAATGTGACGGACACAGACAATCACTGGATCCAGATCGACCTCCGTCAAACGGGAAAAAATTGCTTCGGAGTCGGTAGCCGAGTGAAGGTCGTGGCGGGTGAACTTGTTCAGTATGATGAGGTTCACGCTGGTCGGGGATATCAGAGCCACTGGGGGTTACGCCTGCATTTCGGATTGGGTAGCCACGACCGGGTGGATCGTCTCGAAGTCCATTGGCATGGCGGTGGTCACGACATTATCGAAAATATTCCTGCCGATCAGATTATCACCGTCAGTCCGGGCGGCAGATGGTCTCGCTCCCGTATACCGGGCCACTGATTCGCCTGCACCTCTAGCCCAGGCGAAGAATCCGCCATAAACGCGAGCGAAGTCTGTAACGTCCGGCGGCATATAACCACCAGACTTATCGCAGCGAAGATCAGCACAGGTCGTGGAAGGAAGCTTACTTTTGTTCCGCGGAGGAATTGGCTGCTGAAGCAGGTCCACCTTGCTGAGGTGTTTCGGACTGGCCTTGCTGTTGCGCCGGCTGGGACGGAGCCGCATCATTCGCCGTTTTTGCCGGTGTTTCCGGGGCCTGTTGCTGGTCTGGTTGGTTGCCGCTGGCGGGCTGTTGTTCTCCTGTTTCAGGTTTGCTTGCGGATGGAGTTGCTGGACTTTGCGCGGGAGATTGCTCACCAGGCTTTTGGTCTGTTTCACTGGTCGCCGGTTGTTTCTCGCCGGTCTGATCGGACTTTTGTTCAGTCTGTTGCTCTTTCTTCTTGATGATATCGCTCAGACCGAGATGGATCTTGCGATAGACTTCGTCGGATATGATGTAGTACCAATCTGCAAAACGAGCATTGAGTTCTGTGACTCTTTCCTGCCCCTTTTTAAGTTTTTCCTGATATTCGTCTTGCTTGCGTTTATTCTCTTTTTCGATCCGCTCCCGTTCAGCTTTGATGTCCTCCGGCTTTTTCTGAGGTTGGGCATCCTGTTGGCTACCTTGAGCCGAGGCATCGGACTTCACTTGATCAGGTGTGGGCTTCGTGGTATCCTCTTTTGCCTCCTGGGCTGTTTTTTGGGCGTTTTCGGGGGATGGCTGAACGCTGTCTGCTGGTGCGGGGTGTTCCCCGGAATGACTGGTTACACTCGACTTTTCGTTTGATTGTTCCGCCGCGATGGTGCTTTTTTGCTCGCTGCTGGAAGTAGACTGTTGTCCCGACGGTTGCGATGGACTGCCCGCATTATCTGCCGGTAGTTCGGGAAGGGGCTGAAGCTCGGGTTTGGGAATCAATTCAGGGTCGAATTCCGCCACCACAAAGAGATAACGGTTGACTCCCGCCGACCCCGTGCTTTCACCCTGCCCCTCAACAACGCGACCGAACCGGAGGAGATACCGCACACCATCCTTCATCCCGACGCGAACTTCTCCCTCGCTAGAAATCACTTCCATATCGCCGGGTTTGATCTGTCGTTGGCCGACCATTGGGAAGATCTGATAGAATTGCTGCGCCGATGCAAGGAAAAATCCTGCTTCACTCAAGGAAGCGTCCGTCTCTTTATTCGCTTTGACTGATCCATCGGCGCTTAGGCTTGCGCTGATACCTTGCGGTTTGCGCCGCACGTCCACGATTTTCAGATCGTCCAGTGCCGTTCGCAATCCATCGAGCTTGGCTGTGTCGAGCTCTTCATCCTGGGCCAATTCGCGAGGTGTCCATAGGCCTTTGTCGAGGTCAAAAATCAAGCCGCGGACGAGTTTCCAACGGGGATTTCCTAAGTCGTCATAGGAAAGCACGACCTGCGATCGGGGGGTGATGCCAGCCGTCACCGGATCGAACGAGTAATCGTGCAATTGCACATCACGAATATCCCAGGGATTAAGTTGGAGGAGATCCTTTTCTATCCAGTCACCGAATTCGCTCGAGAACTTATCGTCCGATAGCTTAACGACGTAAACTGGTTCTGCGCCCTTCACCCGCACATACCGCAGTTCCTCTCGGTCGGGTACCTTGTTACCGATAATCACATCGGCGAGCACTTTATCGCTGCTGTCACGAAAAATCACGCGTTTACCGACGCCCCGCGTGACGGTCTTAATCACGTCATTGGTCGGCTCAACGACGCCATACATGACAAGCTCATCCTGCGTAGGCGACTCACTGGCTACATCCAGAATCTTCAGACCGATAAGGGCAGTAGCCGCCTGGGCCAGATGCTCTTTCGCATCGGCAGGATAATTTTCGTGGCTGGGAATACACCAGCGGTTGTTGATCTGGGCAACCTTGAAATTCTTGATCCGCACTGCGTTGGGATCGTACTCGAAGATTTCCAGACTAGTGGCCGCGAGGGCGTCGGTGAGGTTCGGGCAAAGTAATTGTCCCCTCAACTCAGTTTTTATATTCGTTGTCGGAGTATAATGGCTCCACCATGCGATAACGAGAATGACCGAGGACGCGCCAATAAAGGCCAAGGTTTTTTTAATTTCGTTATTCATTGCTGACTATCTCCTCAACTCCCTTGCAGGAAATCGTTGTCAGGAATAACAGGCTTATGTTAGGATGATTGGCATGAAACTCGTATTTTCGCCTTGTTCTATTACTCAATGGTCCAAATACCAAGTGTTGCTGACTGAGGTAACGATTCAGCCTTTTTCGGAGGTCATGACTACGGCACTGCTGGCGATCTGGGTGGTCGAGGATCGCCGCACCCGCCGAATATCGGGAATTCCCTCCATTTCCTTGGCCCGTCTCCAGATGAACACGATGACGGCGAGCCCCAGCGGGAAAAGGGGCGGGATGATCACGGAGACCATCTTGTAGAAGTTCTGCAAACGTCGCACGTAAAGGCTGAGCTCGGTTTCGATCCGTTCCAGGGCACGGTCCCGCTTTTGTCGTTCTTCTTCCATTCGCGCATTCAGGCGCCGCTCGCCCTGCTGCTGAGCTATCGCGACGCGCCTGAGAATCTCGTCCAGACTGATGTTTTGTTTCTTCATGTCCTCTTCGAGCTTCTTAATACTTTGTTCGAGCTTTTCCCTTTCTTCTCGCTCGATTCTGTTGTATGCCTCCTGAAGTTTCTGGCGTTCCTCGGCCGCGCGAGCCCGAGCCGCTTCGGTTGCCCGCTCGATGGTGGTCAGGGTGCGATGTTTGGGGCGTCGATTACGGATATCAATAAATCGGTCATCTCCCGCCACCCAGTCGATGAGGTTCAGCACCATGGTGACGTTGTCGAAACTAAGCTTAACATCGAGACCGGGCAGGTCCTGACGCTGGCGAAGGCGGAAAAACGTCTCGTGAAGCATATCAATATCCGAGACCAGCACAACTTTGAAGTCATGTTGTTTATTGGGAATTTCTTCAACTTTCTCGGAATTCTGGTCGCTGTTGGAACTGCTTTCGGTCTTGGTAATCTTCATTTCTGGCAGTTTGCCTTCAATGGCGGCGGCCAGGACGTATTCGGTACGGGTGGGGCGAAATTCGCGATTTCGATTGAGCTCCCGCGTGCCGGTGAGAAAGTCCATCCGGAAAATGTCATCGTAGTTGATGAGACCGGTCACACGGCCGGTTCGCACCAGGGGGGTGAACTTCATCGTGGAGCTGTTGAGCCTTGTGATTGCTCCGGGGAACGGGAACAGAACCTGTTGCAGTCCACCCACCGCCGGAATTTGTCGGTTGAACGGTTCCTTCGCACCGCAGCTCCAGTTGACGAAGACAAACTCAGGGTTCTCTTCGAAGAGCTGGAATTTCGGATAAGGATTGTACCTCTGCCAGACAATCTCATTGGCTGTGAAATCGATTCCCAGCTTCCGCCACAATTTGGTGATATCACCTTTCGGCAAGGGCCGCATCCCGAACATCATCATCTGCTGCGGCGGCCGCCGTTCCTGACCCGTGCCCGCCACGTTGGACGCAAATAAGGGCATCGGATCTTCAAAGATGACGGTGGGCTGGCCGTAACTGATGGCCGCGATGAATCGGTCCATGTCCTCTGGCGCAAGCGTACTGGGCTGCACAGCCAGGAGGACGTCCCACCGTCCCAGCTTCATTGCTTCCTCTTTAACTTTGGCCTTACACTGCTCTTTTTGCTGGTCTGTAAGCTTGTCGGTCGGGACATTCAGGCCGAGGAGTTCCCGTCCACGTTCAATGATTTTGCTCTCGCTGGCATCGGCAAGGCCGAGCACCTTCATGCCCGCCTTTTCGCACTCTTCGTCGTTGGTCACAAGATCCGCGGGTTCGACCCGCACGACCTCGTACTGCTTCTGAAGTTCGTCCACGATGGGCCAGCGCTCCTCTCCGCCCTGGAAACTGAACTGTCCGAAAAGCTGGGCGTCTGTCGTCAGGATACCCACCCGTTTTCGCTTTTGCTGCGTGACCGTGGCGATGGACCGGATCAATTCATATTCCACGGGAATGTCTCGATCGATAAAGGGGACGACAACTCTCTCAAGACCACATATGAAGGCCACGCCCATAAAGATCCTGTGTTCGGTCCACCGGCCCTGCTGCAGGGCGAAGACACGTTGCGGTGTGATGTTGAACCGCTCTGCTGCCCGTTGGGCTTCCGCTGTGAACAGTTCCGTGTTGTTGATTCTCACACGAACGTTTTTGGCCCTGGCTTCGAATTCTTTCAGCAAATTGATGAGGTTCGCACGCGTCTGTATGTACGACTCGGGAACCTCAGGACTGATAAAGGCTTCAATCTGGACAACATGCTTGGGATCCAGCGAGCGAAGAATCTGAAGCGTATGCGGCGACAGCGAACTGATCCTTTCATTGGTAATATCCACGCGAACATCAGCCACCTGAAGAACAGCCACCAAACCCAAACTCGCCGCTGCCAGGGCGAGCGTCCGCAGTGTGAAGTGGGCGGGCATCAGCGCGACGGCGCGAGGGAAAGTGGCCCAACCCACGAAGAAGAGCACATGGAGAGCAATCAGAATCGCCATGAGCGTCCAGAAGACCCAGCCAGAACTGAGCTTCTCTCCCCAAAGGATAGCCACAACAGCGCCCGCGATGATCGTGACCACCTGCGCGCCGGGCGCCACAAAGTGGATGGGCGTGATCGTTTCCTTCCTTGGGAATTGCTGCCAGATGTAGAGGAGCGCGGCGTGCAGAATCAGATAACCAATTACAAGACCAATTATCCAGAGTGTGGAGCCGCCCAATTTGCTGGCAAGGATACTCCCCAACAGTGCGAAGCTCCCCAGCCAGGCAAGATGCAGCACCGCGAAGAACAGTCCGGAAGGCAATCGAGACTCCCCTGTCGGCCAGTGCCGCCGGCCGATCAGGACCATGGCCACGTAGAGTGTTACAGCGGCAATAAAGACGAAATACGCCAGGCCGGAAAGCGTAATGAGGCCGCGTCCAAAGTTGGCGAACTGCTCGGCGATGCTCCACGCTTTAGCCCGGATGGCGAGGTCCTGACGCATGATCACGTCCGCTGAGGACAAAAAGACGGCAGGTGCGTTGAGCAGCACGCCCAGGATATACGCCACTGTAAGATTGGCTGTAAAAAACGAGGCCACCATGCCGATCCCCAGCATGGCCAGACCCATCAGCCAGTAGCCCAGGTAGGTTGCCACGAACAGGCCGAAATCCGGGTTGCCCAGACTCCGCAACACGGCGTAATTGCAAATGAACGAAAAGACCAGCGACACAGTAAAAATTGCTACTGCGGCGAAAAACTTGCCGAGTACTACTTCCCAATCTGTTGCGGGCATCGTGAGGAGGAGTTCATCTGTCCCCTGGCGGCGCTCATCCGCCCAGATGCCCATCGTGATAGCCGGAATGAAGACCAGCATTACGTAGGGAAACCATTTATTGAGCTGATCGAGATTGGCCAGGTTGGCATCGAAAAACTCATTGGGCCAGAAAGCGGCCACGGTGCTCAGAGCGACGAACACGCAGATAAAGAGGTAGGCAATTGGACTGGCAAAATAACTGATGAAATTCCGTTTAGCAACGGCCAGCAAGACTTTCGTATTCATACGCTCGACACCTCAATGTCCGAACAGTGTCTATTTAGTTTTCGCAATTTCCTGACGACTTTCTTGCGCTGCTGATCAGTGCCTTGTGGACAACCCCTGGATTTCTAGGGCGTGGGGCTTTTCCCTTTGAGAAAGCCCTCTGAAATCGCCCCGTTCCACGCCATTAAACAGCGACTTGTTGACCCATTGACAGTTCCCTGAACCATTCGTCCAGTCGCTTGCCGGTACGAATGACATCCTCAACTGGCCCATCGTAGATCAGTCGGCCTTCGTTGATAAACAGAATTCTGGTGGCCATGGCTTCCACCTCTTGGAGAATATGGGTGGAAAGCAGAATCGTCTTCCGCTCTCCCATCAGGCGGCGGATCGTTTCCCGAACCTCGTGAATCTGATTGGGATCAAGTCCCGCAGTGGGTTCGTCGAGAATGAGGACATCCGGCCGATGAAGGAGCACCTGGGCCATTCCTACCCGCTGCCGATACCCACGCGACAGCTTCCCGATCGGTTTCCGCAACACGCCTTCCAGGCCGCACAACTCCACCACCTCCGAAATGCGCTGCTGCCGCTGGGCGGGCGGGATTCCCCGGGCTTCCGCGAAAAACTGAAGCAACCCGATGGGGGTCATGTCCGCGTAAAGCGGACCGTTTTCAGGGAGATACCCGAGGTGCCGGGCTCCCTCCAATCGCTCCTCAGTCGTCATGTCGTAGCCGGCGATCCGGGCAGTCCCGGCACTCGGAGCCAGATAGCCGGTCAGCAGTTTCATGGTGGTGCTTTTCCCGGCTCCGTTTGGCCCCAGGAAAGCCACCACCTCTCCCTCGCGAATTTGGAACGTGACATTCTCAATGGCAGCAAAGTCTCCGTAGTACTTACAGAGGCCATCTGCCTCAATCATCAACCGACCATCTTTCTTCATGACTTTTTGGCTCCACGGTGACAATTGCGTTTTGCCAAACTACGCGAACATGTCCGGTCGATCCGTCGGACAGGCTAATTGAGAACAAACGACCAGCCCCGATTCGTCACCGAAACAATCGTTTTACGGAAAGCTACGGCCTTTCCATGTCCGCGGTTCATTCCCCGCCCTGGCGTAAAGTTGAACATTGACCTTGCGGGAATCTGACGCGTATTTTTTCCCCGCGTTGGGTGGGGCTGCTGAGGACCGAACGTGCTGCCCAGTTATGGAGCGGTGAGAGTGTCATTATAATCCCCCCGCCTTTCTCGCTCCAGAACCACGGCGGGGTGTTCACTCCGGATAAAATCCGTTACCACAGCCCAATTAACGCAATATGTTTGGTTGCCGGTGGTCGGGTGACTGTTGCAGCGAAGGGCGCTTCACAAGAACGGGCGATTTGCCAAGAGACATTTATCATCAGCGAGCGGGTGCGTGGCGTGAAAGCTGGGATAGGGGGCGGCTCCCCTAGGCGACAAAAACACGCTACCATTTAAATTTCGCCACATCCCGTTGTGCTAATTGTCCGGATGAGGCTCTGCTTCGACTCGAAACGGGGCATTTGCCCCACTTCCGGTGGGCGCGAACCTAGCTCTCCGTGGAGAGAATTGTTGCCGATTTTGCTGTTTTCAAACACGCTTGCACGGTGGGAAAGGAATAAGCATGGCTCACGAGGTGACCCTCATTACCGGTGACGGAACCGGGCCGGAACTGGCCTCCGCTGCTCGTCGCTGTGTGGATGCCACGGGCGTCGAAATTCACTGGGATGTTCAGGAAGCCGGCGTGGACGTTATGGAAAGGACCGGGACCCCGCTCCCAGAGGCAACGATGGAGAGCATTCGCCGAACACGTTGCGCGTTAAAGGCCCCGATCACCACACCGGTCGGAACCGGGTTCCGCAGTATCAACGTGTATCTCCGGCAGGAATTAGGGCTTTATGCATGCGTGCGTCCGTGCAAATACTATCCAGGGGTGCGGACGTTTTTCGAGCGGGTACCCGTGGACCTGGTGATCATTCGCGAGAACACGGAAGATCTCTACGCGGGTGTCGAATTTGAACGGGGCCAGCCAAATACCGCCGAACTGATCAGCACAATCAACCGCCTGTCCACTGATCGGAAAGTAAAGACCGGACCTGAGGAAACTGGCATTTCAATCAAGCCCATCAGCGTCTCCGGGACCGAGCGGATCGTGCGATTCGCCTTCCGGTATGCTCGAGAAAACAATCGCAGGAAGGTCACGGCCGTCCACAAGGCCAACATCATGAAATTCACCGACGGATTGTTCCTCGATGTGGCACGGCGGGTCGCCCAGGAGTTTCCGGATATCGAATTTGAGGACCGGATTGTGGACAACATGTGCATGCAGCTTGTCCAAAAGCCGGATCTGTATGATGTACTTGTCCTCCCCAATCTTTACGGAGACATCATCAGTGACCTGGCAGCCGGACTGGTGGGCGGACTGGGCGTGGCACCAGGAGCCAACATCGGAGAGAACGGCGCAGTCTTTGAGGCTACACATGGGAGCGCCCCAAAGTACAAGGGGCTCAACAAGGTCAATCCCACCGCACTCATTCTGTCGGCGGTTCTCATGCTCCGCTATCTGAACGAGAAGGAGGCCGCCGACCTCCTCGAACGGGCAGTGGCCGAGGTGATTCGGGAGGGGAAATACGTGACGTACGATCTCAAACCAGATCGCAATGACCCGACGGCAGTGGGAACCCAGGAAATGGCCGATGCAATCTGCCGAAAGATCGAGGAGCTACGAACGACGGCAAAATAGCTGTCCCCGGAAGAGCGGAAGGCCCCCATCCATCCAGGTGTTTTTCCGGTAGCTTGACCCTCCCCAATCGGAAAAATTGGTAAATTCTCGTTTGGGGGACGATGTGATACTGAGAGCAATGAGTTTCTTGCGACCATTTGAAGAGGCGCACTCGTGAGGTGCTGCGCTTAGGATGCGCGTGCGCAGTCTTTTTGAATACGCTTGACTCGGCTCCTCTGGCGTACTTAAGTCTTGTGCTCATCCATATCTGCTTTTCTCTTCATCACTTAGAGAAAGTTGGAAAGTTCTGGCACGGGATATGCCCTAGCCCCTCACGTCGGTTGGTTGCGTGGCCCGGATCAGGAACGCCTTGCAGAAAAGAGGAGGGTGTCATGCGTAAGAAATGGCTACTGGCTGTTGTGTGCGCGATAGGACTGGCTGGCGCTCAAGCCGCCCTAGGGCACGAGGACTGGGGACGAGGTGACCGTAGGGGCCCAACCTTTGGAGTTGGCGTATACTCGTTTGTCCACGAAGGTCACCATTACTGGCATGGGTACCATCATCCGCACTATGGGCCGCCGCCGGTGATTGTGAAACCCTACCCTGGTCATCCGCCGGTGATCATTGTGCCTCCGCGGCACGATGATTGCCACAGGCCGCGATACTATGGTTATTCGCACAGTCACGGCGGAATTGGTATCTACGGACCGAGATTTGGCTTCAGCCTGCGGTGGTAATAGCACCGTTGCGGCGGAGCAGAAAAGAGCTTAAGCCCCCGGCGACGAAAGGTGTTACCCGTAGTTGGTAACACCTTTTTTGTGTTTAGAAAACCACCTCCCGCAACTCGGGGTGATCGCCTGGGTGAAGCATTTGGAGGAACTCCAGACCGAGCTGAAAGAAACCGCCGCCCATGGGGGTCAGATGCACGGCCCTGGCAAGGATGAATCGCATTTCCCCCTGATACTTCAGTCCCACCACCACCCGGTCGTATCCACGGGGCTCGGACAGAATGACCGACATCCCAGTGGATGAAAATTCCTTTGTGACCACCGGTAACTTTTCCTGAACCGGGATCGTCCTGGCGTCATAGGGTATCAAAACTGCCACGACGCACAACCGGGTACGAGACTCTCGCCTTTGTCCGAGTTCAACGGATTCCGCCACTTCCGAGTGGCTGTTGACAAATTTGAGAACGAAACTTTGCACTTCGTGAACTTTTTTCTGGGTGAAGAATGGCATGTTCTCAGCCTCGCCCACCAGAGTCAGCGCAGAAAAACGTTGAAGCGATGGTCTCCTCGCCTTACCGACCCACTCGCTGCGAATACCGACCTGCGTTGAGCAGCGGGTAGCCGGCTCGGCCAACTCATTCCGATTTTCCCTGTCTGGGAAAATCTAGCTTGTAAGATGTACTGGTGGGAAATGGCTGAGAGTGAGGTGCGAAAATGCATCACTCGTATGGGGGGTGTAACTGCGACAAAATGGCCTGCAGAAGCCGAACGCACCCCCTTCCCTCTTGTCACACTTTAGGGAGTTCCTACGACGCGCGAAACGCTTGAGCCGAACCCCCGAACGGTTGCCATCGGACGGGACCGGCACCCATTCGGGCACGCGGTAGGCTATCCCTTCAGATACTCCTCCGGGAAACGCCACGGCTTTCGATAAACCGGAACGGCGAGACGCGCCGCTTCCTCGTCTCCAACGATTTGTTCCGAATCCGGATCGAAGGTGAGCGACCGTCCCAAACGGTACGCGAGATTTCCCAATACGATGGGGACATCCACGCGAACGTGATAGAACACGCTGCAGGATGGCTGTTCTCGTGTTTTCACGCAATTGATCCATTCCAGTTCGTGTCCGGGCGAGGGCGGGATGGAAGCAGGCGGCGGCTCACGGTCCTTCATGCGGTCGCCTTCCGGCACCACCTGATGCATGGTGTAATTGGCGTACAGCGTTCCATCCACTCCATGGAAATAAATGCCCAGACGACGTTGTGGCACGGGGTTCCCGTGGAGGTCGAAGCCATAGCTGTTCACAAGATTGCACATCCAGGTCATCGTCAGGTTCGGGTACTGCCACAGGATTTCCTGAACATCCGGGGCGTCTCCATCGTCACGAATAATGTAGCGACCACCTGAACAGTGGACGCGAAGCGGATATTTGAGATCCAGCGCCCAGATGGGGAGGTCGATGATGTGGGGCGCCATTCCCGGTGTCCAGCCCCCGCTGTAGTCCATCCAGGAACAATGGTAGTAGGAACTGCTGGCGAGGATGCGGTTGTACGGTCGCATGGGCGCCGGGCCGATCCAGAGCTCCCAGTTCAGGTCCGGGGGGCACGGAGTCCCGGGGTCGCGTCCCACTCCTTCCGGCCCCTGGTTCATGACATTAAACGTCCGAACGACGCTGACCTGCCCGATAAACCCTGCCCGAATCTTTTCCACCACACGACGGTAGTTTTCGGATGCGTGGATTTGGGTGCCGATCTGGCTGATGCGATTGTGCTTCTTTACGGCGTTGCGAACCGCCAGACTCTCCCCGAGATGGAGCGTCATGGGTTTTTGCAGGTAGATATCTTTGCCGGCTTCGCAAGAGTGGATCGCATGAAGACAATGCCAGTGGGGTGGTGACGCAATGATCACGGCATCTACATCTTTTTGATCCAGCAATTCGCGATAGTCTTTAAAACCTTTGCAACCGGGGTATTTCTTGAGCACGGCATCTAAACGGGACTCCCAAGGATCGGCGGCGGCCGCGACAACTGCATCTGGGTGCTGTGCGGTGTTTGCGAGGTTCGCCTGGCCCATTCCGCCGCAACCGATGAGGCCAACCCTCACTTTTTCATTGGCGCCCGAGGTGCCTCCCTCGCCGAGTACGACGCCGGGAATGAAGGTGGGCACCATCATTCCTGCGCCGCCCAGGAGGGCTGTTCGATCGAGAAAACTCCGGCGGGACAAACGATCAGGCTTGTTCATGGCTCGATCTCCTGTCATCGGACGGAGGATGGATGGGGTAAAGGTGAACACTTCAGCCAGGATGGTGTAACCTCTTTTAGGATCCAAGGGCGAATCTCTAACCGCCCTGAGCGAGGATCCCTTGCCCAGTTGAGCATGGATCGGAATTACGACCGCACAACGCGGAGCTTTTCTTCGAAATCACACGTTTTCCGGAACGACGAACGGCTTCCGGTAATCTCGCGTGAGGAGTTTATCCGCTTCGGGGTTGTCAACAAAACGCTCTTTACTTCGGTCGAACGCCAATTTGGGGCCCAAAATGCACGTGAGCTTCGTCAGATCCACGCCCAAAGCGCCCGCGATGTTGTCTTCCAGCATCTTCCATGCAGCGGCGACCAGCTCGTGGTTTGGCAATCCGGCGGCCGCTTCGGCGAAGCTGACTTCCTTGCCCAGGCGATAAGAAATGTTACCCAGGTGGCAGAGGGCAGAAGAGTAGTGGGCAACCTCGATATCGGCGTGCAGTTCTTCGACTTTGCGACTGCGCATGCATGCGATGAAGTTTTCGAATTGGTCGCCCGGCCCCATTTTGACGTCCACCTTCACCAGCGGTTCTGGCTGGTCCTTTCCCTTGGGATAGAACTTACCATCCTTGATGACGCCTTCTTCGAGATAGAATTCGTTGGTGACGATGGGGTCAAATTTTTTGCCGCCCGGGCCTGCTTTTCCCACGAGACCTCGCACCTCAAAGAGCAAGAGCACATCGCCGAAACCCATGACGGTGATCTGCATGTTGGGCGTCTGGCCCTGGTCCTTCCAGTTGTGGTTGGGCTCGTCGACATATCGGCCACCCGCGCTGATGACCCAGTCCGGCAACGTGGCGCCAGGGATCGCCCAACGCGCGATGTCCATCTGATGAACCCCCTGATTGCCGATTTCCCCATTGCCGGTTGGCCAGAACCAGTGCCAATTGTAATGGACGAGGTTTTCGTTGTACGGCATCCACTGAGCGGGTCCGAGCCACAGGTTGTAGTCCAGCTCGGGCGGGGGATCCTTATCTTCTTTGAACCCGATGGACCACCGTGGTTTGCTGGCATAGCCCTTCGAGACTAACAGTTTGCCGTATTTGCCTGAAGCAATGGCGGCCACCTGCTGTGCCCAGGAGGCACTCGACCGACTCTGCGTGCCATGTTGCACAATTCGGCCGTATTTGCGAGCGGCCTCGACGCACTTGCGGCCCTCGAACACGTTGTGGCTGCACGGCTTTTCCACGTAAACGTCTTTGCCCGCCTGGCACGCCCAAATTGTCATGAGCGAATGCCAGTGATTGCAGGTGGCGATAGAGATTGCGTCCAGGTTCTTGTCGTCCAGAGCCTCGCGGATATCCTGGACACACTTGGGGGTATTGCCACCGCGTTTTTCGACCTGCTTGATGCGACTAGCAAACAATCGACTGTCGGGATCGATCAAATACGTGACCCGCACATTGGGCATACTGGCAAAGGCATCAATATGGGCTCCACCGCGTCCGTGGATGCCCGCCACACCGATGTTGATCGTCTCATTAGCGCCGATGATTCGACCCGAGCTGCGTGTGCCCGAGATCGCAAAAGTGAAGACCACCCCAGCGGCAGCCGATGTTTTGAGAAAGGAGCGACGATGAACACGCATGGGTTTGACCTCCTTCATCAAAGGGTGTGACGGATCGAGCAATGGTTTGCTGGTGAATCGTTCGCGGTTTGGAAAGATGTATCTCGGGCTCTGGTGTGCTTCCAAAGTTGGATGGAACTGGACCGAGCGACCTGCTCGAAGCCCGCCAACATTAAAACAAGACGGAGGCTCGTCGTCCAGTCTTGGGCTTGAATTTTCCCGTGGGGACGTCGGCTGGCGAAGACTGTTCGACCTTTTTCCAGAATGTGCCTTGGGCTGAATCGCAGCGATCACCAGCATCACTGTTTCAAGCAACCGGGACCTAAAAAAGTGCCTCGGGGGCATTGAAATTTTTGCAAGGTTCGATATAAAGCCGATGAAACCACCTGCGGCGTGCCATCGATGGTGGCCATTGAGCGATGGCGGCCCTGAAAACGTGGCTGGGTGTGGCTGTATGTGCCCAGGCGGGAAAGGTGGCCTGTAAACGGCTTCGGCGGTCGGAGCCATCCCGCGGGTACTGTTTGGACGGAGGTACGTATCGTGGCGACCAAGAAAGCAGCGACGAAGGGTGCGGCAACCAAGAAGGCTGCTGCCAAGAAGGCAACCAAGAAGTCGTGCAAGAAGAAATGCTGACCGAAATTTGAGAGACTGGAAGCCTGTCCTCGGATCGGGGAAAGGCAAAAGGTCTCAGCGTCGGCTGACGCCGCTCACCCCGACGAGAAAGGGCCGCGAAGCACGAGGCTGAGCGGCCCTATTTTCGTGGAAACGCTCCCACATAGCTGCGTCTCGTTGCAGGTTCCGCGTGGGTATGCCATACTGGAATGGGGAGTCCATGCCATGGCAATCATGTGCCCGCGCTGTGGTGCGGCTTACGATGTAACCTTGTTCGCGTTTGGTCGTTCCATAAGGTGTGAGTGCGGCCAGTGGATCGATGTACGATCCGGTCACACCCAACCAGTTCGTTTCTTGCAAGAAGGAGGACATGCCATGGCAGAGATTCCAGTGGGACGCGTAACACACTACTTCAGCCATTTGGGCGTGGCGGCTGTGGAGATTACGAATGGCACTCTGGCCGTAGGAGATACCATCCACATCAAAGGGCACACGACTGACTTTTACCAGCCTGTGACCTCGATTCAAATTGACAGGCGACCCGTTCAGCAGGCGGAGGCCGGGCAGAACGTGGGGATCAAAGTTGCGGAACATGCGCGTGAACACGATACCGTGTACAAGGTAGTTCCGGAGGCGTCGGCATAAGGGCGTGCGATTCCTCACATGTTCCAGGTTGACTGCGAAGAATGGGGTGCAACTCCTTTTCAGACTCAGGATTACGAGCTCCTCGATTTCGGAGAAGGACGTCGCCTGGAACGCTTTGGAGCGTGGGTTTTAGACCGGCCCAGTCCCGCGGCGGAAGGGCCACCGGTTCGGCCGCCGTTGTGGCGGATGGCTCACAGTCGGTTCGAGCGGGCTCGTGGGAATCTGGGCAGGTGGGTGGACCAGACTCACGTCCCGCAGCGATGGACGATTCAATGGGGCCCGCTCGTGTTCGAATTGAAGCGGAACGAGTCTGGCCACGTGGGGCTTTTTCCGGAACAGGCTGCCAACTGGAACTGGCTCTATCATCGGCTTCGCGCCACTCCTCCCACCAAGCCGATTCTCAACCTTTTTGCCTATACGGGAGGGGCTACTCTGGCGGCGGCACTGGCAGGAGCCGAGGTCATCCATGTGGATGCCGCTCGGAATGTGGTGGGTTGGGCACGTCGTAACGCCGAGCACTCGGGCCTGGTAAATCGGCCCATTCACTGGATTGTCGAAGACGCGCGAAAATTTGTGCGGCGCGAGCTGCGACGAGGCAAAAGCTATGAGGGGATCATTCTGGATCCGCCCAGTTACGGTCATGGTCCCCGAGGCGAGGCCTTTCAGTTTCACAAAGATATTGAGGCCCTTGTACGAATGTGTTTTGAGCTAATGGACCCCGACCGGGGTTTCTTCCTCTTCACGTGCCACACGCCTGGTTACGGTACCCAGCAGGTTACACGATTGATCCACGGGATTCGTCCAGAGATTTGGCAGTATGGGGAATTAAAAATCCGGATGATGGCGATTCCTACTGCGGATGGCCGATTCCTTCCCAGCGGTATGATGGTCCGCTGGGATGCGCTCGGTGTTCCGGCACCTTCGAACAAGCTCTAAGAGTTACTATCCACAAGATAGTGGCGGCGCAATGCCCGCTCGATGAGCACGCCCACAGGTTGACCTTTCGCATTCACCACCAGCGCCAGAGGTTCCCGTGTCCGAAACAGCTCTTGAAGGATGGACACCAATCTCTCCTCCGCATAAACGCGAAAAATCGGCCGAACAAAAGCACGCACCGGTGTCTCTGGATTCAAAAAGAGTTCCGCCAAATATACGTAACCTCTGTATCTTCCATCACCGGTGCTCTCGCAAACCAGGGCAAACTCCTCTTCTTTAAAGGATGATTGCTGAGCCAGATGTTGCCAGGTGATGTCGAGCGAAACGTGGGGAATAGCCGAGAGTTCCTGCATGAACGCGCTCACCGGTTTGGCGCCGCTCTCCAGAATGGCTCGAGCGATCCGACGCTGAATGCCCACAATTAGTCCCGCGTGTTCACCCTCCTCCATGATCCGTCGTAACTCCTGACTGGTGATTTCGGAGCGTGCTTCGTCCAGCGGAGCGGTAAGGAACAGTGCTAAGACTCGACTATACGCCCAGAGGATCACTGCGACGGGCAACAGCACGACGGCCAGAACGGCAAAGACGGGCCCTGTGATGCGAAGCAGCCGAAAAGGAGCCTGAAGGAAGAGTCGCTTTGGAATGAGTTCTCCGAAAATAAAGACGATGGGAGTCGTCACGAACGTGGCGAGAAACTCGACCGTTGTAGTCGACGCACTGGCCAGTTGCTGTAAAAGAAGAACGGCTGCGAAAGAGACCAAATAATTGGCTAGATTGTTGCCTACAAGAGTCGTGCTAATGAATAACGCGGGCCGCTCGGCGAACCAGGCAAGGATGCGCGCAAGCCAATCACCCGTGCCCGCCAGGACCTGGAGTCGTAATCGAGAAACGCGATAGAAGCCCGTTTCCGTTCCGCTGAAAAGTGCGCTTAAAGCAAGGCCGATGAGGAATAAAGCAAGTGGCAAAACGAGGGTCATTCAGCGGTCTCCTTCGCGTGATCACAGCGGCGAAGTTCAGCCAGAATAACACCACGACGGCCCACCTGAATGGCACGCAATTCAAACGGTCCCCACCGGCAGATGTCCCCAGGCTTGGGCAGTCGTCCCAATTGGTCCTGAAAGATGCCGGCGACTGTACGGCTGGCCTCCTCGGGATGTTCCAGACCGAAATAACGGCACAGGCGATAAACACTCGTCAACCCCGTCACGTGCCAGACGCCCGGCTGTACAGGGAGGATGGGACGCCGTCCGAAGAACTGCTCGCTGCGGCTGGTCTCACGTGTGAAGATGCGGGAGAGAAGGTCCTCAAGAGTGATGATGCCCACCGTTTCGCCATACTCATTCACAACCGCTGCCACGTCTCGATGCTCATCCACCAGGGTTTGCAGGACCTGCGCAGCCGTGACGTTCCAGGGGACATAGGCAACGGGCTCGGCCCAAACAGCCAGGTCCACGGAATCCAAACCTTCTGATTCGGTTGTGTTACTCTGATCTGAGGCCGGTAGGACATTCGGTTGCCGTCCGTCAGCGGTCTCAGTGCGCTGTGCCGCTCTCATAAGGGTCCGGGAAGAAATCGCTGCCGTGAAAGCCTCGTCTTCCTGCTCCACGATGAAGAGATACTTTGACACTGAGAATGCCGCTTTGGCCTCGGCGGGTGATACCGGTCGGTGAAAAATCCGGACCTCGGTGCGAGGCTGCATGACATCCTCAGCCCGTAGATCGGAAAGCTGGACGAGGTTCTCCAGGACGTGTTGTTCATCTTCCAGTACCGCCGCAGCCTCCTGGGAGAAGCGGACCGCTTTTTCCAGCTCCCTGACACGCAGAAAGGGTTCCGGTTTGAACCCGGGCCAGAAAACTCGTCGAATGCTGATGGCTATCCCACGTAACACTGGCAGAAGGGGGTTTGTCAACCTGACGGCCATGTAGATGGGAAAGGCCAGTATTAGTGCGGAGGCTACTGGACGCTGGGCGGCGAGGCTTTTGGGCAGCATCTCACTGAAGAAAATGAGAACCAAGATGGAAAGCGATGCGAAAACACCTGCCTGCTGGATACTCCCCTGTCGCTGCCAGTGCAGTGTGATCACCGAAGACATCGTGAAGTAGGCCACGTTGACCAGCAAATTGCAGAACAAAATGGCCGTCAGAAGGTGTTCGCCTCGGTTCGCAAGATGGGAAGCGAGGCGACCTGTCCAGCCGAAAGTGGCCAGCCGTTGCGTGTCCTGACGACGAAGCGAGAAGAAAGCTGCTTCCGCCGCAGAAAAGCATGCCGACAGGACTGCCAATGCCCCCATCACGATCAGAAACGGGATCAGTGAGAGCATGCTCACAGCAGCGTCCTGACCTCCAAGTGGAACGGTATCATTCGAGCCGTCCTGCGTGTTCAGGTCTCATCCAGTGTAGTGCGGCCAGTGGCCACATCGAACTCGTCGATGGCCGGAATGAGCATCGCAGCCGTGGCGAAACTGTAGGCGGCAACCAGCGTGACAAAAACCAGATGGGTTTGTCCTAAAAAAAGACTGGTAAGAGCATAAAATGTGGCCAGGGGACAGGCGAACGAAGCGAGAGCCAATGCATTCGACGGGTTTCGAATCCCCAGCGCTAGGTACAGGCCCGCTCCGCCTCCGATCATGAAAGCCAGAAACGGATGAAGCTGGGCCTGGAACGACCCACTGAACGCCAGCATCACCCGCATGCACACGGCGACACCGAGAAAGAGGAAAAACACGGTTCCCAGACTGGTCGCGATGGCATGGCGGGAGTTGACGTAATTTAAGCCAGCGTGAACTCCGAGCATCGCCACAAATCCAAAGAGCACCCACAGACCGACAACGAGATAGACGGTGTCCTCCCACGTCAGCCAGCCGCGCCAGCCCAGCCACAGGCACAGAACCGTGGGTAAAAGCACATACTCCTTGCAGTTGTAAAAAGTTCCCGCCAGCTTGCCAAAGATAAACTCTTTGGGGGTAATGTCTGAGACCAGGAGGAGATCCAGTGTTCGACCGTCACGTTCCGTCGTCAGAGCGATGACCGCCTGGGTGTTGACGAGGATGAGACTGATCAACAAAACCGGCACCGTAACTGCGGCGACGAGGCCCTTGTTGACCCCCTCAGCAGTTTCCCCATACTGGGCCAGGGTGAAAAAGGCGGCAAAAAAGAGGGCCAGATATCCGATCCGAACGAGAAGGGCGCGCCTTCCGTACGCCCATGTGCAGACCTCCCGCCAAAGTACCGGATTGTCCCACACCTCTCTCTTTTTGCCCGGTGCGGCGTGAAGACGGCTCAATTCTTCCACCGACTTTGCCCCTCGAGCGATTGGAGTTGGAACCGTTGCCTCCTTCACGCCATCCTGGTCCGTTGTCTCGCTTTGAGACGGCCTGGTCTGGGCCTGAGCACTTGTCCCGACAGCGGCGAGAGCTGGCTCGAGCACTTCCGCTTCCTGGGCTGTGGCCCAGTCCTCCTCCGCCGGCTGCCGCCGAGGATCTCGAACTACGTTCCAAACTCGCACTCCGGCAATGGCGATGCCATTCAGGACCAGGAAAGAGACAAGCTCCACGGCAAGAAACCCCGCCCAGCTATATCGTAATATGCCGAGCGCGCCTTCTGCCCGGAGAATCGGGCGAGACGCCTCCAGAACTGCCCGCCAGGGGCTGATCATCACAGCCAGCGACGAGCAGGGTATTCCCGCAAGCGATCGCTCCCCCTGCCAGGCCAGCACCTCGCCGATGCCCAGCCAGAATACAAGCGCGAGAATGGTCAGCGTGATTGCTTGAACAGTCTTTTCCCGCCAGAAAGCCAGAAGCGTGCCGATACTTCCGGCGACGAGCATGGCTGCCAAGGTAACGAGGAACACGCGAAAAATCTGGCCGTAAGAAATGCCACCTAAAAGGGCAGCAAAAAGATACACGGGAATTCCACCCACCAAGGTCGTCAGAAGCGTAACAAGGCTGCTGAATAGCTTCCCCAGAACAAGCTCGATGTTTGTGAGCTCTGTTACCAGGAGGAGATCAAGGGTGCGTTTGTCTTTTTCCTGACAGACGCTCGAGGCGGCGACCAGTGCAGCCGAGAATATTGCCAGGACAAGCTGGAGCGGGCTGGCGATCTGAAACCACGTTTCCCCAAACCGAGCGGCGTCCCCAACATCTCGAATGTACTGCGTGCCGGTGACCACCAGCCATGCCGTGCACATGATTAAGAGGAGAATGGCCGCATAGGCCGTTCTGGCAAGAAAGAATTGCCAGCGGCGGGGACAAACGGCCATTTCGCGAGTTAATATCGGCCCTGCAAACAAAGCTTGCTCCTGATTTTCCCAATAAGCCTTATGAGGTGTTTACTCCGGTTTCTGCTTCTACTTTAAACCCCTGTCCCCTGCCCCATCTGGGGCTATTATTCGCGCCACCAATGTGGGGGTCGCCATGGCTGGAAACAACCAGCACCTCTCACGCCGGCAATTCGCCGCACGCAGCACAGCAACGCCATCCCGGGGGCGTGTTTCCTTGCTATTTCCGAACTGCTCCTCCGGCCCCCATCTTCTGCCTTCGGTCGACGCTCTCCAACCTCCCATTTTATGTTAGACCGTGCCTGCAAGTCCCGAAAGACAGAGCTGTCGGACCAAAACGAGCCGCAGTATCCGATTGTCCCGAGGGCGGACGCCCCTCAGTGGGGATTGTCTTCCTGCAAAGGGGAAAACGTTGGATCGCTTGCCCAAATTAGGGGGAGCGTTTCTCACGGCTCGACTTGCGATGGCTGGCTGGCTTGGTGGGGCTGAATCCGATAACCAACACCACGGACTGTCTCCACCATTTTTCCCGCTTCCCCCAGTTTCTTGCGGAGAGACGCAATGTGCACGTCCACGGCCCGATCGGTTGTCACGAAGGGCTCTCCGTGAACCAGTTCGGCGATTTCCGTTCGCGAAAGTACCCGACCAGCACGGCTGGCGAGAATATCGAGTATTTCAAACTCCGTCCGCGTCAGTTGGATCGACCTATCCCGCACACGCACTTCCCGTCGGGATCTATCGATCGTGATTTCCCCAACGGAATAGCATTCTTCGTCCTGCTCTTTGTCAGGCGTCTTTCGTCTGAGAACAGCGCGAATTCGAGCGATCAACACCTTTGGACTGAATGGCTTAGGAATGTAGTCATCAGCCCCGGTTTCTAATCCCGTCACGATGGCCTGATCCTCTCCTCGAGCTGTGAGCATGATGACGGGAATATTCGCTGTATCGGGCTGACTTTTTAAGCGACGACAGAATGTGAGGCCGTCCATCCCCGGCAGCATCAGGTCCAGAATGACGATGTCGATCGGTCTCTGGCTGAGGAAAGACAAAGCTTCCTCGGCCGAATACGCTGAAACCACGGAAAACCCCGCCCGCGTGAGGTTGTACTGAAGAAGTTCCTGGATGCGAGTGTCATCTTCAACGACCAGAATCTGACAAGTGCTCATGCATCATTTCCCCATGCACAGTCCCGCCAGCAAAAAAACGATCGAAAAGAGGCGTCGTGCGCTGAGCGCTCCACCCTCTGAGTTCCGTTATTTTATCGAGCTGTAACAGCTCAAGTACTGGCGCACGGACATGCTCTGGGTCAAAGTCCTCCTTCTGAAGATCGATCTTCCTGTTTTACGTTATTCCTCCCCCCTTCCGCTGACTGATCCCCAGAAAAGCCGGACAGGGTTACAGCCTTCTCATCTTGTCAACAAGACAAACGAGCGGGAAATACTCCTTCGGCCTGCCGGCCTTTTCTAGGATTCTCGTGTCTCATCGCATCACCGCAGTTACGGGAAGAACGGGTCACTGGGAATCAGCAAGCTCAAACACGGCCTCGATCTCCACTGCAGCACCTAAAGGAAGCGTGGGAGTTCCAAAAGCGGTACGCACGCCGATGCCGCCATCGTTTCCAAATACCTCTGCGAAAAGTTGGCTGCACCCGTTAATGACTGACGGTTGTCCGTGGAATCCGGGAGCCGATTGAACAAGACCGGTGAGCTTGATCAGTCGTTTCACTTTATCAAGGCTGCCTAGATAACTTCTCACGGAAGCAAGAATTCCCAATCCCGCCCAAACGGCGGCCTCTCGCCCTTTATCCTCCGTCATGTCCGCACCCACGGTTCCCCGGATTAACTCGCCGGTGTCAGTGACGGGCAGGTGGCCCGAGGTCCACAGCCAGGTGCTGGTCTGGACAACGGGCCGGTATAAACCTTTTGGCTCCGGCGGGGAGGGAAGCCGAAGGCCATTTTTTTCCAACCACAGTTGCAGCCGCTCTTCGTGGGTCATGGTGTGATGTAGGACGAAATTCTCGGTTTCAAGTCGAGGCGTTCCGGGTTAGTCGATCAGCTTGGTGATGGGTTGTTCCACAATCCCCTGCGCGCCTGCCGCCTTAAGCCGCGGGATGATCTGTCGCACGACGCTTTCGTCGCAAACGGTGATGACCGCCACCCAATCGGGATCAGAAAGGTCGGCCACCGTCGGTTTTTGCAGGGCCGGCAAGATCGCCACTACCTGTGACAGCTTGTTTCGCGGAACATTCATCATCAGGCTGACCTTGCCCTCAGCCGCCATCGCACCCTTAAGCATGAGTACGATGTCCTCGATCTTCTGCCGCTTCCAGGGGTCCTGATAGGCAGCCCGGTTGGCAATAAACCGCGGCGTGCTGACTAGAACTTCCTCCAGAATCCGCAGATTATTGGCGCGCAGGGAACTACCCGTTTCTGTCACTTCCACGATGGCATCCGCCAACCGTGGGGGTTTAACCTCGGTGGCTCCCCAACTGAACTCTACTTTTGCCTTCACCCCGTGACGAGCAAGAAACTGCTCGGTGATGCCCACTGCTTCGGTGGCGATGCGTTTGCCTTCCAAATCTTTCACCGACTGAATGGGAGAGTCCTCGGGAACGGCCAGAACCCATCGGACCGGTCGGCGGGAAACTTTGGAAAATACCAACTCCGCAACTTCCACGACATCCGCTTTCGTCTCGATGATCCAGTCGTAGCCCGTCAGTCCCGCGTCAAGGACGCCGTCTTGAACGTATCGGGCCATCTCCTGGGCTCGGATGAGAACGCACTCGATCTCCGGATCGTCAATCGCCGGGTAATAACTCCGATTCGTGTAAGTAATTTTGTAACCGGCACGACGAAACAAATCGGCCGTGGCTTCCTGAAGGCTACCGGCCGGTAAACCCAGACGCAATACTTGTCCAGACTCAGACATTCCTTCGTTCACCTCGCAGAATGAGCGTTGTTAAAGCTTTGAACCGTGCGAAACTATGCGAATACGGCTTGACCACACACATTCAGGATTTCTGACCGTAAACCTTTTGCGGATCGAAAACCGGCTCGCCCACCGGTTTCAGACCATTGGGAGTGAGTTGTCGATAAAAACAGGAGCGATAGCCGGTATGACACGCTGCCCCACCCACTTGCTCGACTTTGAGAAGGATTGCGTCATTATCGCAATCAATGAAGATTTCCTTGACGATTTGCACGTGCCCGCTCTCTTCCCCTTTGCGCCACAGCTTGTTTCGGCTCCGGCTGAAATAAACCGCCCGGCCGGTGGCCACCGTCTCGGCAAAACTTTCCGCGTTCATATACGCGAGCATGAGGACTTCACCAGTCACGGCGTCCTGGGCGATGGCCGGAAGAATACCCCCGCCGCGACTGAAATCCGGGCCGGCCGGTGGGATCGAATCTGTAGAAGTGGAAGTTTTATCGCTCATCATGTTATTTCCTCAAAGAATCTGGTTGCGAAACGTCACGACCTTGCCCTTAGGTTCGAACCAAGTATGCCCGAGGAACCGTGTCAACGGCCTGAACTTTCACGGGGGCTCTGAGCGCCATCAAAACCCCCGGAGTCGCTCACGCCGTGCTCCGGCGCCGCGGCCGGTGGGACTCCCTGGGCAGCGAACTAATTATTTTACCGGCCTTCACTCTGCCGATAACCGCCGCTCCGCGAAATCACTGGACCCCCCGCCCAAACTGTTTTGCCGGAGATACGCCGTTATAAAGGCATGAGCTGGTTGCTCGTCGGCTACGGTAAAGGGAGTCCCGCGTTCACTGGCTGTCGAGGGATTCTTTGATGTCCCCTCGCCGGACGGGGATAATATCGCTCTCAAATACACCCTGAATCCCCTCGACTGAGTTGTTTTCCAACGTGCACAAAGTCTGCGGACTGTCGATTTGAAAAGCGACACGCTCCCCAGCCTGATTGTTCACAGGATACCAGAAGTACACGTGATTGCGGCGCAACACGACCCCCTCAACGGAGGAGGCTAACCGAAATCCGCAGAGAGCATCCCGCACCAAATTGAACTCGGCTATCGTACCCATGACAGCCGCAAGGCCCGAGTCTTCGCCATCCCTTCGGTTTCCCATGACCAAAACGCCATCGGTGCGGCTTTTGACGGAACCGTTGTGGCGGAGAACATTCCCGAGAGCGTGGGGGAAGAGAAGCGGCAAATCGGCTCGCTCGCCAGTTGTAAGCAGGATGCCGCAGCTCGTCTCGTCCGCCTGAGTTCCCTCCACATGGTTGAAAAACAGGGGACCAATCCCCCGGTTCCACGTCATGGGCATGGAAGAGGCCAATGTGGTACAGGTGCCATACAGGAAGACTGCCGGTTTCCTTTGCCGGGCCACCTCATTCCCCGACACAATGTTCCCGATGCAGGAGATCCAGAGCTGAATCCCGGTCATGCCGTTGACTGTCCGATTGTTGACGATGTGGTTTTCGAAAAATGCGGTGGAAATCACCACCCGGCTACCCGGCGGTGGAACGACTCGCCACGGCGAGGCCAGACGGTAGGTCGTTTTATCGCGGGCGACAATCCGCCGGGTCTGGCCCCAACCGGGACCGTCAAGCACGATAACATAATATTCTGTGAGCACCGGCTCCCGATCGTTCTCTTTCTCCGGTGGCCAATACGGTGTTTCCCGGCCTTTATCATCACGCGGAAGATCCTCGCGTTTGACGTCGCCCAACCATTCTTGTGGTGTGTCCTTTACGAAGGATGGTAACGTCACTCGATCAACGTCCGCGCCCGCAATCGGGCCGAAATACGCCACGCGCTGGCAGGCTTCAAAAAGAATCATCTCGCCCACGTTCTGGTCGGTTCCCGCAACCCCTCCGAAGACTGCCCGCTCCTCACGGTTCCCCGCGATCCAGTTGTGCGTGACGGAACCCCGCCCGGTGGATAGCCAGATCATGCGTCGCCCCGTGGGGCCACCTCCTTCACTCCCCGGTGGAACGGCGCAGACATTGCCTTCGATGATGCATTCCTCGACCGGTTCATTTCGTCCATTGATGTAACCCTCTGCATTCCCGCCCCAAAGTGTGACGCTGATCAGGCGATTCTCGGAGAGGTCGCACTGCCTCACCCCCGATAGAAAGAGGGGAGATCGGGCCCACAAATCGCAGCCTTTGACCACGGCACCGAACGCATGAAACAGCCGGACCCCACAGTTCTCAGCCTGTTTTCCTTGACAATCCCGCACTTCGACGTTTTCCATGCGGCAGTTGTAAATCCATTGAGGAAACTCGGGATGACGAACGACAATCCCCAGGTTGGTCTGGATACTTCCCAACACCGTCAGATTACGCACGGAAGCGCCGTCACCGGCCAGCCACACGCACGCCTTTTCGGCACCAGGTAAGCTTCCCTCCTTGGTTTGAAAGTCAACCACGTCTTCTCCCTGGAGCACGACCAGGTGCGGCCCGGAGACGGGAAATTCGCCTTCCTGGGGTTGCCAGGACGGATCATCCGTGAAGACAAACGCGTCGATGTGAATCCCGCCTCCCTGTTCGTTTTTCCATTTGAGGACATGTTCTCCCGCGGACGCCGTGAGTGTAGCGGAAAGACTCCATCGGAACGTGCCGAAACTTCCCGTGTTCGGCAGATTCTCCAGACGAACGGGAGGATTGTCGTCGAGAGTGAGCGTCATTCTGCCCGAGACTCCCGGCTGTCCCCAGGGCGACATGTCCGTGGCGTAGCGCAACCACACGTGCCAGTCGCCCGCCCGAGGGAATGTCACCTTGTACACCATGGTGGCGCCGGGAGTGTGAACCGCGGCAGGCCCCTGATTCCACGCACTGCCCTGAAATTGGGCGAACTTGACGGCGGGGCTTGACGGTGCTTGAAGGATCGTCCGGCCCTTCCCTTGCCCATTCACAGTCACCCCAGCGGGAATCACTAAGGTTCCAGAAAGCGTGTATCGGCCCGCCGATAACGTCAGGATGCCTCCGCCTTGCGCACCCAAAGCATTGACTGCGGCCTGAATGTCTGTCCCGGTAAGCTGCATCCCTGTTGGGGCTGGTGCCTGTGCCTGCACCTGAATGGTTATTGGGTCGCTCCATCCCCACTGTCCCCCGGCACCGGCGTGAACTCGAAGTTGATACCGCCCCGGGGCAAGATCATCGGGCAGACGGAGTGTGGCCGAGTATTTCCCCGAAGACAACGAAGGCAACCACGACCCACTTCCCGATTCGGACTCAAGATAGGCGAACACTTCTGCAAAATGGGGTCGCCTGCCGATGTTCCGGCCAAACACCCGCACGGTGCCGCCGGGAGTGCACGTGCGGGGATAACACCACCACAATTGTGGGCGGTTGAGAACCAAAGGCTGCGATCGGCCATTGGCATTTTCAACCCATACCACGAACGGCCCATCATAGGCGCGTTCGGGGATTGTGGCGGCCAACATCTTGCCAGTGCAAAACTGAATTTTGGGACGAATTTCCGCTCCATCTTCCCGATTGGGGCTCAATCCCCACATAAAAACGTTTTCGGTAAGGCCTTCGCCAACCAGCAGGAAGGTTTCGTCCGGACCTGCATCATCCGTCCACGAGGAAATGACAGGCACGCCCGGGCCCGACTTGCCTTCGGGCACCCTGTACGCTGGCCCCGGCGGTGGAGGCAACTCCGCCGGTAAAGGAAACGATATTCCAGCAAAGAAAAATGCCAGCAGGATCGAAAATCGTGCCATGGCAGGATTTCGGTGCGCTCGTGTGCGAGTACGAATGTTCACAGCCTCTGGAATGACGATCATTATTTCTGGAATGATGGAGTGTTGCAATGATTTTCTGCCGATAGTATGCGACTTTAGGGCAAAAGCTGTCGACGGGACTGGCTGGGCCCCACTTCAGCCGTTCAGCTCCATCGCTTCTTCCCAGTGTGCGTACAACGATTGAAGTTTTTGCTCCAGTTCTTCGAGCTCCTGTTTGAGCCGCTTCACCCGATCGCCGTGGCGATACGTTTCCGGCTTGCTGAGTTCGCGGTGTATCTCTTCCCGGCGGGCCTCGTGCTGGAGAATGTCCGCCTCGATATCCTCCACTTTGCGATAGGGGAATCGTCTCTTTCGCTTTCCTGAACCTTCGCCGCGATCGTCAGCGCGTTTGCTGGGCCTCCTGACTTGGGATTCGTCTGGAGCCGTGTCCTTTATCTTTTGTGCGGACTCCGCACGTCGGGCATCCGCGAGGGCCTGGTACATTGCGTAATTTCCATGGATCACCCGCACCTCTGCCCCCTCGAAAACGAGGAGGTGATCAGCCACCTGATCGATAAAATAGCGGTCGTGACTGACGAAGAGAACGGTGCCGTCAAAGCGGCGTAGCGCCTGTTCAAGGGCATCGCGTGCCCAGAGGTCGAGGTGGTTGGTCGGCTCATCCAGAACGAGAAAATTCGCTTTGGCCGCGGTCAGTCGCGCAAGTGCCACTCGACAGCGTTCACCCCCGCTCAGGTTCCGGACGGGCGTGAGGGCACGGTCCCCTGTGATACCGAATTTTGCGAGAAGATCTCGACGCTTTTGCTCGACCAGGTCGTCACCGACGATTGAAGTGGGGAGAACCGCGTCCATGGCGGGTAGATCGGGAGGTAGACATGTCAGATGCTGGTCGAAATAGCCCACTATGACATTGTGCCCTCGAATGACACGCCCCTCATCGGGCTCGACTTCTCCGAGCAGGCACTTCAGGAGAGTACTCTTGCCGCATCCGTTAGGGCCCAGGATACCCCATCGCTGACCACGCGCGATTTCAAAGGTAAGTCCCTTAAAAAGCGGCCGTCCAAAACTCTTGCCGAGGTTTTCGACTCTCAGCACGATATCGCCGCTTCGTTCTGCAGCGGGAAACTGGATCGGCGGCGCGGTGATTTCCCGCGGCGGTTCAACAAGCTCAATCCGTTCCAGCTTTTTGCGGCGATCCTGAGCCTGAGCTGCCTTCTGGCCGTAGTGATGGCGCCGGATGAACTCCTCTGCCTTTTCAATTTCTTCGAGTTGCTTCTCGTAAGTCCGCCGGGCGACCAGAAGCCGTTCCTCTTTTTGACGACGGTAGGCAGAAAAATTACCTGGAAATGTCTCCACCGTTCCGCGAAAAAGTTCCAGTGTCCGAGTTGTAACCTTGTCGAGAAAGTACCTGTCGTGGGACACGATGATCATTGCGGCACGGTGGTTTGCGAGAAACTCCTCCAGCCAGCGCGTGGCCTCAATGTCGAGATGGTTGGAGGGCTCGTCGAGGAGCATGAAATCCGGTTCGGAGAGCAGGAGCTTCGCCAGCAAAAGTCGGTTTTGCTCGCCGCCACTCAGTTCGCAGGCAGGTCGGTCAAAGAAATCAGGCCCCAGCCCCAGACCTACCAGAATTTGCTCGATTTTATGGTCTAGGTGATAAGCGTTGAGCCGGTGGAGTTCTTGTTGAAGTCGGTCGAATCGGGCTGCCAGTCGGGCACGCTCGTCGGGGCGCTGGATCTCCGCCAGAAGAGCCGCCGTTCTTTCGGCTTCGTGTTGCAACTCGAGCAAATGTTGCAGAGCACTCTGGGCCTCCTCCCACACGGTGCGGCCGGGCAAAAACTCCGCATGCTGCTCCAGGTATCCCAGACGGATGCCGGTGGTGATTTGGCACTCTCCCCCGTCGGGTGATTCGAGACCCGCAATGATTTTCAAGAGTGTCGTCTTGCCCGACCCGTTGGGTCCGACAAGGCCGGCCCGATCTCCGGCGTAAAGATCAAAGGTGACTCCGTCCAGGACTGGATTGGGACCAAAGTATTTTCGGATGCCTTCAACGTGCAGAACTTGCATGATGACATGGCCAAACTGATGCCCTCAGGCGGACATTTCCGGAAGAGCCCCTCTTGAGGCAGTCTGACGCGCCATGAATGAGCGCGGAACGGACAGCGGCTGCCGAAAGTCTTTACAATCCCACGATATTGTAGCCGCAGTCCACGTGAAGGATCTCCCCGGTAATTCCGCTTGACATTTCACTGAGGAGGAAAACAGCGGTGGAGGCTAGCTCATGGAGGTCCACGTTTCGCCGTAACGGGCTTTTATGTGCGGCGTGCCGCTGCATCTCATCGAATCCCGCGATTCCGGCAGAACTGAGAGTCCGCACCGGTCCCGCGCTGATGGCGTTGACGCGGATATTTTTCGGCCCCAGGTCCCAGGCCAGATATCGGACACTGTGTTCCAGCGCCGCTTTGCAGACTCCCATGACGTTGTAGCCGGGCATCACTTTTTCCGCGCCGAAGTAGCTGATCGTCAAAATGGAGCCGCCGCTTTCCATGAGCCCTCGCGCGGCACGGGAAACCGCCACCAGGCTGTAGGCCGAAATGTCCATCGCGACGTGCCAGCCCTGGCGGGTTGTCTCCACGTAAGGATTCCGCAGCTCGGCTGGTGGCGCAAATGCCACTGCGTGGACGACTAAATCGAGCTGGCCGTACTGATCTTCAATCGCCGAAAACACGTTCGCGATGTCGTCATCAGACTGTACGTCGCAGGGTAGAAAGACTTTGGGTTGATGGGCCTCGACCAGCCGGCGAACGCGGCGTTCGTTGGATGGACCCGGCAGGTGCGTGTAGGCCAGCTCCGCGCCCTCGCGATGGAGTGCCTCAGCGATGGCCCAGGCGATGCTCCGGTCGTTGGCCACACCCATGATCAAACCGACTTTGCCACTGAACAATCCCATGGTTGTCAGCATCCCTTACAAATTTCCGGAGTTGGATACAACTGTCGTACAGCAGGAAAACTCATTCTTCTTTGTCCCTCCGGAAAGCAGGATGTGATCTTTTAAGGAAATCTCCTCGGCCGACAATTATTGCCCGTTTAAAGAATCTTCGTTGATCGTAGCCTGTTCCGACCGGAAGCGGCCCGCTGTTGCATTTCACGGTTTTCATGCGAGAGCCGGGACTGGGCCCGCCAGCACATCGTACTCTTCCAAAGGTGCCATGTCTCCCGAGAGGACCTGCCGACACTTGGCCTCGAGTTCGGGGAGACGATGTTCGATATAGCGGCGAGCGACGCGACGCTTGCGTTCGTTGGCGGTAGCCTGCCCCAGCAGGAGATGGCCCACGATGCAGATGATGGCGGAATCCACCAATCGGCGCCCCGCCAAATCGAGATAGGTGGTGGACTGCGTCTTGGTGAACTGAATTGCCTCCTGGACGCGCTTCCGCGCTTCGATCAACTCATTCCGCAAATCATCAAGGAGTTTGTCGCCATACACCCTGTTTTCGAAATCAGCGACGTAACTTTCAAACGATCCGGAAGCTACGCCGCGTACGGCGGCCACGATTTGGAGTTGGCTGGTCCCCTCATAAATTGTGGTGATCCGGGCATCCCGTAAATAGCGCTCCGCCGCGTAATCCTTCATGTAACCCGATCCCCCGAGGACCTGGATCGCATCGTTGGCCACCTGGACGCACATTTCCGAAGCGTAGTACTTGCTCATCGGGGTGAGCATGCCATTGATGCGTTTCAGCGTCCGGGCCAGTTGCTTCCGCTCTTTCTGTTCGTCTTTGGGAAGATCGGGCACGGTTTCCAGGATTCGCAGATTGTTGTTTTCCAAATCACAAATGCGGCTTGTTTCGTAAGTGAGCGCCCGGGCGGCTTCGATGGCAATTTTCATTTCAGTGACCATCTCGGCCACCGCGGGGAGACGCTCGATCGGCCCACCGAATTGTTGACGTGTGTGCGCGTACACCCGGGCCAGGCGAAAAGCAGCTTCCGCGATTCCCAGGGACTGGGCGGCGATTCCTACCCGGGCACCGTTCATCAGCGCCATAACGTAAGTAATCAGGCCGCGCTGACGTTCGCCAATGAGCCGCGCGGGCGTATCGTCGAACACAAGCTCGCAGGTCGGACTGCCATGGATTCCCAGCTTTTCTTCCAGGTGCCGGACACGCACCCGCTCGTTCCGCTCGGTGATGAAAAGACTGAGTCCCCGGCCGTCCTGGATGTCGGGTTCACTTCTGGCCAGGACGAGCAAAATCTCACCACAGCCGTTGGTGATAAAACGTTTGACACCATTGAGTCGCCACTGTCCCGTTTCGTCCTGATATGCGCGGAGACGCACAGCCTGCAGATCGCTTCCCGCATCCGGTTCGGTCAGAACCATGGCCCCCGTAACTTCGCCCCGGGCAAACCGCGGAAGGACCTCATCTTTGATGTCATCTGATGCGAATGCGTTGATGGTCTCCGCGATGCCCTGGAGCCCAAACAGGTTCATGAAGGAGGCGTCTGCGCGGCTGACAATCTCGGTGGCCATTGTGTAAATGAGATTCGGACAATTCAGACCACCGTACTTACGCGGGAGGGTGAAACCCATGAGATCAGCCTGGGCCATGCGGCGAAGATTTTCCCGAACCAGGGGGTGGAGCGTGACGGTGCCGTCCTCGTTGAGTTTGTTTCCTTCCCGGTCGATCTGCTCCGCATGCGGCGCGATGATATCGGCGGCAATCTGGCCGACAATTTCCAGCACCCGCCAGTAATTGTCCACCGCATCTTCTTCATCGATGGGGACATAATCCGCATCGCCGTTGGCGGCATACGCCTCTTGCAGCCGCGCCAGTTCCTTCAGATCGATGTGCCGGAACAAAAACTGGATGTCTTCGTTATCCAGAAAGTAGTTCCCCACAGATGATTCTCCCGTTTACCAATTCCCGAAAGCCGCTTCTGAATTGCGATTGAAAACCCAGCCAGTTGTATCCTTGCCCGTTGGTGCCTCCACACGAACAATATCAGCTCACCTTCGTCGTTCACGAAGGGCTTTGATCATCATCGGAATGACCTTTTTCAGATCACCCACGATCCCGTAATGGGCAATGGAGAAAATCGGGGCGTTTGGATCGATGTTGATCGCGATGATTTTGGCAGACTCTTCCATTCCTGCCCGGTGCTGGACCGCACCAGAAATGCCGGCGGCAATATAGAGGGCGGGCCGGACAGTGGTCCCCGTCTGGCCAATCTGGTGCTCCTTGCCGATAAAACCGCTATCCACCGCCGCACGGCTTGCCCCCACGGCTCCTCCAATCGCTCCCGCCAGCTCATGGATCAGCCGAAAATCCTCTTTGCTCCCCACTCCCCCACCGCCCGCAACGATGACTCGGGCGCTCTTCAAGTTCACCTTCCGCGGTTCGATATGTCTTTCAATGAGCCGCAAGGCCAACAGCGATTCGTCGATCTCCACTTTTTCATCGATGATTTCGCCATTGCGGGAGGGATTGGGCGGTAGCAGCGGCATGACACCTTCCCGAACGGTGGCCATTTGCGGCCAGCGGTCGTAATTGACAATCGTGGCGATAATATTGCCCCCGAACGCCGGCCGAATTTGCAGAAGCAGATTGCGATGGACTTCCTTTGTTTTCGGGTCGGTCACATCGCTGATTTGGAGATCCGTGCAATCCGCGGTCATTCCTGCCTGAATGGCCGAGGCCACACGCGGTGCCAGATCCCTTCCTAGGGGAGTTGCCCCGTAAAGCACAATCTGTGGCCGGTATTTTTCAATCAGGGTGCAGAGGACCCGGGCATAGGGGATTGTCTGGAAATGGGCCAATCGCGAATCTTCCACGACATACACGCGATCAGCGCCATGCGCGATGAGCTTGCTCGCGAGAGGGCGAATCTGGTGTCCCGGAAGAACCGCTCCGACGGGTACTTTCAGTACGTCAGCGAGTTGCCGTGCCTTGCCGCAGAGTTCAAGCACAACATCGTGCAACGAGCCGTCTTCTTGCTCCGCAAAAACCCAAACTTCTCCTTGGCGATTTGGTGCGATCATGATTGAAACCGTTTCCCTGAGTACACACTCCCGTTGGCTGATCTTTTAGCTCTCTCTTTCTCGGTATCTAATTTGGCGGTCGCCTGGCTACCTTTAATCCGCGGATTTTCAGGCGATCACCTGTCTTCCGGAGGGTGAGGGTTTTACTGTTTATCCAAGGGTCCGGTCCACAACCAGTTCGTCGATCAGACGGCGGATTCCTTCCTCGGTCGGCGGAATATTTGTGAAGCCTTTCTTGGTCAGGACAATGGCCTGGACACGATAAACCTTGGTAGGCGAGCCTGGCAGACCACAACGATTGAGGTCCGCGTGAATATCATCGAGGCTCCATTGCTCCATCAGCAGCCCCTGCCGGGCCAATTCTTGTTTGCGCCGCTCAACGGCGTCCAACAGCTCCTCGTCCGAGACCTGGCCCAGGCTGGCCTTCACTTCAGCCTCAATCTCCGCGGGAATACGAGCCCGCTTGTACCGCATCACTTTTTTCGCGGCTGGAGGCCGCGGCTGATTGGCCCCCCCGATCACCGTAAACAGGACGGGCAGTTTGACCTCCACAACTTCCCAACCCCGTCCCACATTTCGGCGCACTCGGGCGGTTCCGTTTTCAATCCAGTCGATCTTTTCGAGGTAGGTCACCTGGGGAATGCCAAGCTTTTCCGCGATTTGGGGGCCCACCTGGGCGGTGTCACCATCGATGGCCTGCCGACCGCACATGACGATGTCAAACCTGCCGATTGTGCGGATAGTCTGAGCGAGAATGTAGCTCGTGGCGAGGGTGTCGGACGCAGCCGCCCGGCGATCCGTAATCAGGATGACTCGGTCGGCACCCCGACAAAGACAGTCCCGAAGAACGTCCGCCGCTTTGGGAGGTCCCATGCTGATCGCCGTGACGGTTCCGCCGTAGCGGTCACGGATCTCCAGGGCGGCCTCCAGGGCATTAAGGTCTTCCGGGTTGAAAATGGCGGGCAATGCGGCACGATTGACCGTGCCGTCCTCCTTCATGGCCTCAGCAGTGATGTTTGCGGTGTCGGGAACCTGTTTGACACAGACGACGATGTCGTATGGCACAGCGCGATTCTCCCAGACGTGTTATCCCCCCGAAAGCATCATTCAGTACTAGTCTTGCGTAGTATTTTGTGGACCTATCCTTTTTGACTCGTAATTTGGCAATCCGAAGGACCACCCGTTCTAGCTTATTTCGGGCAAAATGGTTTCCGGCTCCGGGTAATCCGCCCAACTTTAAGGGCATAAGATGCCAGATTGCCAAAATGCCTATTGTAGCGAAAGAGCGAAAACTGCGGAACGGCACCTTTTGGAGGCAACGCCCCACAATAGAAGGGTATAATCGTACAATATCGAGGCAATCACAAGCTGGGTTTCCGGCCCGTCATCCTGAATACGGATGTTTCCACGGGGCCCGATACTCTCGCTTGAGGAGCTTCTCCGCCGCCGGATTATCCACGATGGTGCCTTTGGCCTCGTCCCAGTGGACGACCGAATCGCTCTCATAAGCGATCATCGCGAGTTTCACAGTGACGGTGGAGCGGTATCCTTCCTCGATCGGACAGGCAGGCTGACGTCCTTCTCGAACGGCCGTCAGAAAGTCTCGCATGTGTTCCAGGCCCGCATCGGTCGCGGGGGTGTATTCCTTGCGATCGGCGTTTTTGCCATTGGGTATCACGACCCATCGGTTGTCTGTGACGAACACTGTGGCCTTGGTGCCAAAGAAGAACACGCCGTTATTCACTTCGGGGGTGTACTCCTCAGCACCCCATAAGCGGTGCCGCCACACGAGCGGTCCCTCATCAAATTCAAAATGCGCCGTGAGCGTATCAGGTGTGGTGATGATCCCCTTGAGCTTGTAGATTCCTCCGGTGGCGGCGACCTTGTGGGGCGTCGTGAGATTCAAGATCATCCGCGTGGCATCCACCAGGTGAATACCCCAGTCCACCAGATGCCCGTGGCCGGTTGTTCTTTCCAGCCTCCAGTTGAAATGGCCCACCTGCTCGCTGTAGGGAATGAGCGGCGCTGGACCGCACCAGAGGTTCCAATCCAGGCTGGACGGGGGATCTTTAGGTGTGGGATCTTTGGTTCCAGCGCGATAATGAATCTGCGCATCGACCTGGATGATATCTCCAGCGTCGCCGCCTTTGATGAAATCCCGCACCTGTCGAAAACTGGCGTGCTGTCGTCTTTGAAAACCGATTTGGACAATACGTCCGCTATCCCGTACAGCCTTCAAAAGTGCTTGACATTCGCGAATATCATAGGCGAGCGGTTTTTCACAATATACATGGAGTTTCCGATCCAAAGCCGCCAGCAGGTGAAGGGCATGCCAGTGGGGCGGACTGGCAATGATTACCGCGTCAAGGTCGGAATTATCGAGCATATCCTGGTAGAGCTTGAACGTCTTAGGACGCGTGCCCTGAAGTTGCTCCAGTTCCGCGGCGGATTTTTCGAGATGTTCCGAGTCCACGTCGCAGATGCTGCTGATGACCACGCCGCCCGCCTTCAGCGCGGCACGCGCATCAACCATTCCGTACCAACCCACCCCGATAACGCCCAGTTTGAGGGGCGACTCCACTCCCGCATGCACGGATTTCATGAAAAAGTTAGGGATGGTGGTGGCAGCAGCGATTACGGAGCCACTTTGGAGAAATGCACGACGCGTTGTTTTCATGGGTATTCCCTCCAGTTAACAGATGCCTTACCAATGATCGGTTTGTTTATCGGTCCTGGCCCGGCTCGGCAGTACGGTATTCGTACGCCCCAAGATCGATGCCCTTTCCTTGAGGTCTGTGGACACCCAGGATGTCAATGCTGGGTGCCAGCTCCGCCGTACCCGCGTCGATGGCGGGGCAATCTGGCCGGAGACGCATGTCATACCGGTTCGGGTTGAGGAAGAAGTCTTCCGGACGTTCCACGACCAAGTTGTGATCCACAGTCATATTTTCGCCGCGAACGTCCAGTGCACTGGCCAAATTGTTTCGCACCACGCAATCTCGGGAGGGTGTGCCATTTTTGTGGTTCCCGATGCGGATGGCGGCCGGTCCCGGGCGATAGGTGTTGGGATCGATCACCGTGTTGTTGACAATTTTGCAGCGCACCGCACCACCCAATGTGATGCCATGATAGTGGTCCACAACCACCACGTTGTTTTCGATGAGCCAGTCTTCGTACATGCCGTCAAAGCATCCGATGCCCTGAAGAGTACCTCGATGGGGTTGCTGGGGATCTTCGTAATTGATGATGATGTTGCCGCGCAGGACGACGCCTTTTACCACGCCAGTTCCCACACCGCCGGGTCCCACAGACCAGCTTTGAAAACCATCGTCGTGGTTCGCATTAACGTCGTAACAGTTTTTCACAATGTTGTACTGGAACACCGTGTGATCACCCAGTCCCCGGAGGCCGTCGCCTGCGAAGTTTTCCACAACATTTCTTTCCACAAGGCAGTGCGCCCCGCTCACTGAAATCCCGAAATTGACGTTTTTGAGGTAATTGCCCCGAAGTGTAATCCGTGGCCCATCGGCGAGAATCCCATCGCAGGAAAGGTTATTCCAGTCGTCCGCTGTCCAGCGTGAAGTGTCGGCAGCGGATTGAAGATGACAATTTTCCACCACAATATCGTGAACTGGTCCGCGCCAACCGTGCGATTCCAGGCGGATCAAGACGCGCGGCCTCTCCCCTTCCCCGTATTCCGGACTTACATGCAGACCTCGCAGGATCCAGTGACAACCCGACTGAATGTGGATGCGTCGAAACCGGGGAGTGTGGCCGGGTTCAGCGGCAATCGTGATCGCGCTGGGATTGTAATACCCTTGAATGCGGAGTTCACCGAAATCACCAGTGCGAAGGTAGATCGTGTCGCCCGGTTTTACAGGAGCGCCGGGATTTCTCGGGACGAGTTTCACTCCCTCCCGATACGGCAAGGATTCCCACGTCTGAGACTCGATCAGGCCTCTGTCGAACAGTTCCTGGAGGCTCTTCCAGGGGCGTTCCTTACTTCCATCGTTCTCCGAACGGCCCTGAACGGGGTCAACGTAAAACTCGGCACCGAGCAAGGAAGTCACGGAACCGAGGGCCGTCATTGCGAATGCGAGTAAACAGGTTCGGAAAAGCCGACCTGAAGGTTGCATGGAAAAATTCCCTGTCGCTGGACTTAATTCTGTTTTCATTACCATCATCCTCGATTACTTTTCGATGGAAAGATTGCCCAGATTATATGGAGGCATTCTGTCCTGGCCAATCACCCCCAATTGCGACTTATCTCCACTTTCCGCGTGGCGACAGAAAGGGGGCGGACCTCGCTGTCGGTGGGCACAACGAGCGTAGCGCTCCGATCCTTTGGAGGGATACACTTGGCCCGTTTGCTCTCCAAGGTTGGATAATCGACTTCACCGATCGGACTCCGTCTGCTTAATTCAGTTCTGGCTCAAATGCAGGGTCAACACCTGAATTGCGCCGACAGCACATTGAGACCCTGGCGTATCACAAATTCTTAAAAAAACTATGGTGGCTCAAACGCTGAAGCGAGATTCACTTCGTGTGTCCGATCTGGTGGCCGGTTGCAGGGATGTTCGCTCAGGCAGAGCAGATTGATGGGCCGGCCAGATGATTTTCCGCGTCGTTCCCATGTTGCCTGCATTTTTGTTGCGGAAAACCGGCGAGTGATCGCTCGGACTCAGGGAGTATTCCGTGTAGGCGGAGACCGGTTCGGCTTGGCCGTTTCATTGGCGTTGCCAGATGCCGACTGGACGTTTTGGGCAAGGATGGGAAGCGGGTCATAAAGAGGCATATGTCGGTAGTACACTTCGAGTGTGCAGATTGCCAGCGCTGTGGTGTAAATGCGACCTCCCTGTCGGCCGTAGCGCTCCGTAGGATCCCAACTTCCCGCCAGTGATCCGGTTTTCCGCTGGGTGGTCAAAAGCGTCGCTTTCATGGCCTCATTCCATTTACGCCAGAACTCTCCACCCATGTTGTGCATCACCTGGGTGGCATAGTACATGTAATAGAACCAGGGTTGAGACGTGTCGAGCTTTTTGGGGGACGGTAGATTCTCGAGGAGGTAGTACGCCCCCGCCTTCATTCCCCGGTGTTCCCGGGGCCAGCCCAGATATTGCCGGCACAACAGTGCTTCTGCCGTCATAGTCGGAGTGGCGGCGTGTCCCGGTAGATAGGCGTAACGGCCTCCGTATTGATCCGTTTGTGCTGAATCGAGGTACTGAGACGCTTTGTAGAACACACTGTCTGGTACCCGAAGGTAAGCCATTTTCCCGCTGCGAAGGGCCATCAACTGCCAGCCCAGCACACTGGTGTCCCCTTCCTGTCCCGGGTCATACCGCCACCCACCCGCCGGATGCTGCGCGCGAATGATAAAATCGAGCGCTTTTTGAGCAGGTTCTCGAAGTTCTGGGTCCTGGGTCATGGCGTAGGCTTCGCAGAGCACGAGCGCTGCCTGCCCATGCGCGTACATATCGCCAATGCCGTTTCCCCGGAGATCACCGTCTGGTCCCTGTTGACTGACAAGCCAGTTAAGGCCCTTCAAAACGACCTGGCGATATTCTCCCTGGATGTGTGTCTGACCTGCTCCAAGAAAAGGCAGCAAGGCCAGAGCGGTGCCTGCCACATCCGCTTGTTGCCCGAGTCCATCCTCGTCACCAGAGGCCCCCGGCGCCAAATGGAATGCGTGGAGGGACCAACTCCCGTCAGCATTTTGATGTTTGGCCAGCCATTGCAGTCCCCGGGCGACCGCGGCCTCGGTTTCGTTGGTCCCTCCCTGTTCAGCCAGGAGCCGTGATCGCACCGAAGGATCCCGACCGGCGAATATGGCAGCCACCGGCCGAGAGGGCAGCACATCGCTCAGACGATCCGCGATCGCGGCCATGGGAAGTGTGGGCTGAAGCGATTCACCCAGTGAATCGGGGGCAAACTGGTCAACGAGTCCCACCTCCTGATCCGCGGGCAGTTGAACATCGGTCACCAACCCCGCTTCTTCGAACTCGTTCGGAAGATGCTCACGCTCTTCCAGCAACCCTTCCTCCCCGGGGCTGTCTCGATAGTTGATCGACGTGGAAAGCGTGATGGCCGGCGGGGGTAAACGCCCGGGCGCCGTCAACATTCCCAGAAGCAGGAATGCGACCAGGTGGAACACGAGGCTGACCAGCCAGGCGGGGGCGTCCTCCCAAATGACGCGCCAAAGGCTGCGAACTTTCCGCGGGGCGATGGCCTGACGGAGAAATTCCCGTCGTTCCTCCGCCTGGCGCGAAGTGGGACCAATCGGCCGGCTGGCCGATTCCGCCAACTCTGCCGTCCAACGTGGAGGTGCAGAGCTCTTCGAACTTTGCCCCGCGCTGCCGGAGCGAAGCGAAGGTTGGATCGAACGGGCGGCCTGCTGTACCTGTTGAAGCCGTTCTGCCTCCCAAAGCTGGAGCAAACGTATCGCTTCCGCTTCTTGCTCCTCCGTGAGCTCCACGCTGGCCCCGCACCGCCAGCAGTCCGCCAACCGCAACCAAAGCCGGATGGACATTGGGGCCCCACAATCGGGACACGCACAGGCGAGAATGCCTCCGTCCAGCCATATTTGGCCGGGTTGCAGGGACGAGTGACCTTCATGGCTTGCGGAGCCGGTCTCAACCGCTGGCGGAGACTGGGCGAAGGGCTCCGAGTTTTGAGAAATATCCCGCATCGGACCAGATGACAACGTCTCGCTGTTATAGGATTCGGACGCCTTCCCTAATCGTCATTGTACCAGCCGGGACGAAAAAACCCATGTTTTCCCCTCCTTTTTTGCGAAAGCCGGCCGTTTCTTGAGAGTCCCAGAACATCACGCGGGGAATTACGACGCACGCCTCCACCGTGCCAATGAACCTGCTGCCGAGCTTGTTTCGTTTTCCCACCAGATTCGTAAAAATGGAAGCGAATGGAAACTTGCAAAGTCGGCATGCAGCCTCGAATTTGATGACATCCCGCGTGGAGATTGTGAACCCTCGTTGGCAGGCACGTGATTCCCGATGAACCTGAGCTGGATTGTTGACGATCCCACTCCTATGGTGGTCATTATTGTGATTGTAGAGGCGATTCTCGGCCTTTTCTTTGTTGCCACGGTCCAGAAACCGTTCTTGTGGGGTATGGGAGGAGCAGCCGCAATCCTCGGCCTGGTGCTCCTGGTTGACTACCTTGTGGTAACCGATCGAGAGGCAGTCGAACAGACGATCCGTGATGGCGTTTCGGCCCTCCGCGAGAATGATCTGGATCGCGTCCTGACGTTTCTTTCTCCTTCCGCCGTTAAAACGCGAGAAAGGGCAATTTGGGCCATGAATCTCGTCCGTTTTACTGGGATCCGCATTTCCGACCTGAAGATCGAGGTCAACCCCCGCACGAATCCCCCCACGGCAGAAGCCCGGTTTTTTGCGGTCTTTCGTTATGAATTCCGTGAGAAGACAGCCGAGCAGATTTACGAAGCCTATGCGGCCCGATTTACCGTCATCTTTGAAAAGGTCAACAACCGCTGGCTCCTCACCGACCACTACGAGTACGAAGCAGCCCGACTGTAGTACATCTCACCCGCGGGTTGCGCGGGGCGTGCCGCTCTAACGGCCGAGTTCGTCCGCAGACTTCTGGCGGTCGGCCACCTTGTCGACGAGAAAATCCTCAGTAAATCGGGTGCGGTAGTGAAAGCTGCTCGCCGGTCCCTGGAAGCCGACAACCTGCCGATCTACCTCGATTTCCTGGGAAAGAATGTGTCCGGCCGTCACGTCGAATTTGATGGTCCCTTCACTCAATCGTTGGACGAGCTGAACTTCCACTTCGGGGTCATCGATCGGCGTCAGAACCTGGGTTTTTACCTCAATTGTGGCCACGTCATTCTTCACAGACACAAGCGTGAACTTCTGCTGCACTTTAACTTTTTTGACTGTTCCATTGCGCAGCGGCACCATGATTTCATCGGGGAAAGTCCACGATTCACCAATGGCCACGGGCTCTTCCGGGAATGGGACTGTCAGGTAGCCATGGGTCTGGAAGGCATCGGGTTCCAGTTGTTCTCTTTCAAGGACATGGCCGCGGGAATCCAGCGTGATCCTGGCAAGCGGCTTCCCCACCGTTTTGGCGACGTCCTCAAATCCCAGGGGTGGCTCCTGTTTCTCCCGGGTTGAATAGCGAACCTCGGGACGCCCCCCGATGCGATGTGTCATGTCCACGTCATCCACTTGCAATTGAAAAGTCACCGTTCCGTCTGGCCGCCGGGAAAGCACTTTCCATGTTTTAACTGATTGCGTTACCGTCTCGGCTGTTTGTTCTGTTTGCGTCACAACCGTGCGAACGCTCGCTCTGTGGACGACCCGCCAGCGAAGCTCCTCACCGGGCTGAAGACTGTAACGGAGCCGATAGCGACCGGGTTGAGAGCTCGACGGTTTTTCCGATTGATCCGCGGCCGAAAACCGCCCCAGACCCGGTACTGCCAAGCAAACTACAAACGCACTCATTAAGACATAATGTTTTTTAATGAACATGATGACGTCCCTGTTGCGATTGTGGCAACGAACAATCCGAGCCCACGCGATACGACCGCGCTCACGTTTATGACTCCGGTTTGTGGCCGTGCATTGTCAACGGCTGCGGCGTAGATCGCCACTGTTATAAAAGCAGAACGCTCGGTCGCAAAGGTCAATTTTTTTGGAAATCCCCCTCACCTGGAAATTTGGGATTCTTGAGGAAAAGGCGCAAAGTTTTGCGGGCGGTTTCAAAAGGTAGGAAAGCGATAATTCCATCGCTTCGAGAAGCGTGACCACCGGAGCTAAGCTTTGCGGATTACTTCCTGTCCCATCGGGCGTGATTCTGGGGAGTTGCTCGCGCTTCCGCGAATGCCGCAACGGCTGTCAGGAGATGTTTTCGATCGCTGGCACACAGGAACGCGTATGACCTCCCCAGCCAAGTTTTTCCCGCAGAGTGCGGTAATAGCTATGGCCGGGAGCACTGACGAGTTGAAATCTCGGTTCGGCCCGACGGACCCGTACGCAGTCTTCTCCGCGGAGTGTATCGATCGCCTGCCCATCGATCACCAGCATCGTGTTGGGCTGGGGATTGAGAACGCGGAGTTCGTACGTGCGATCCGCGGAATCGACCACCGGCCGATTGGACAGCGTGTGGGGACTGATAGGCGAAATGACAACCGCATCCAGGTCTTTCCGGAGGATGGGACCACCCGCGGACAGCGAGTGAGCTGTGGAACCCACCGGGGTGGCGAGGATCAGGCCGTCCCCAGAATACACCGTTGCCAGATCGTGATCCACCCACAGTTCCACGTCTAGGAGACTGAACGGTGGCCCGTTGAGAATAGCCACCTCGTTGAGTGCCAACCATGATCCGCAACTCAAGCCGTCGCGCATCAGTTCACAATGCAGCATGAGGTGGTCGATGATCGGAAGTGGGCCGCGTGCTGCGAGAACCAGCACGGCTTCCAGTTCGTGTGGCGAAATATCCGCCAGAAAGCCCAGCCGACCGAGATTGACGGCGATAACCGGAAGCTGCCGGTTCCCCATTTGTCGTGCTGCCCGCAAAATCGAGCCGTCGCCACCGAAGACGATGGCAAAATCCGCCTGAAATTGCGACAGATCGACCTCGCCCGTCAGGTCGATGACGAGGATCTCCGCGTACCGTTCGATCATCGATTTCAGGCGGTTGACCTCCCGCACGACGTCCGGCCGACCCCCATATCCAAGGATGATCACCTTCATAGCGTAATCTCTCGCGGGAGCACGTGTTGAGGCCTCGACGCCACCCCGGCGTGGATCAGGAAAATGCTCTCCGGTGGCATCGTCTTTCTGCTGCTTGTCGGCAAGCCTGGGCGATCCCCTCCACGTCAAGCCCGAGGTCGGCAAGTTGCTCCCCTCGCTCGGCGTGTTCCACAAATCGGTCGGGAATCCCCAGTCGCTTGATATGAGACGTATTTAAGCCCGCGTCATTTGCGGCTTCCAGTACCGCACTTCCAAACCCACCCTGGAGTACCCCTTCTTCAACCGTGATCACGACCGGACTTTCCTCAATAGCGGAAAGAATGGTCTCGGTGTCCAGCGGCTTCACGAATCGGGCATTGATAACCCCGAAGTTGAGCCCCTCCTGAGCCAATTGCTCGGCGGCAGCCACGCATGCGGGTAGGAGCGCCCCGCAACAGATGATTGTTCCGTCGGCACCGTCCCGAATCCGCTCCGCCTTGCCGAGTGTCACCGGTGCGAATGTCCGCGGCACTTTTTCTGCTTTGGCCTTGGGATAACGGATGGCAACCGGCCCATCGTGGCTGAGGGCGAATTCCAGCATTGCCGGAAGATCGGCGGCATCGCCGGGAGCCATGACTGTCACATTCGGGAAAGGTCGGAAGTACGCGAAATCAAACACGCCATGGTGAGTCGGACCATCTGCTCCCACCACGCCAGCGCGATCCATCATGAACACAACGGGCAGATTCTGCAGGGATACCTCCTGGAAAAGTTGATCATAGGCACGCTGGAGGAATGTGCTGTAAATATCCACGATGGGACGGACGCCCGCCTTTGCCAAACCTGCGGCGAACCCAACCGCATGCGATTCGCAAATTCCCACATCGAAATAGCGATCGGGGAATTCATCGCGGACCGGTTCGAGCATATTCCCCTGGCACATGGCGGCCGTGATCACCACCACCCGCTTGTTCTTGCGCATCTGTTCCAGAATGGCGTTTCGTGCCACTTCGGTGAACGTCACCGAGGAGCCGTTGCTTTTGAAGGCGACCTCGGTGCCATTAATTCGGTGGAACGGTGCGGGGGCGTGAAATGTTCGAGGATCGCGCTCTGCCGGCGGGAATCCACGCCCTTTCTCGGTCAATACGTGCAGCAGCACCGGCCCGGGGAACTGCTTGACCATTCGGAGATACTTCTGTAGTTGGGCGATGTTATGCCCGTCAACCGGTCCGATATAGCGGAATCCCAACTCCTCAAATAGCATTCCGCCGAGCATCCCGGCCTTTATCGCATCGCGGAGTTGATCGAGAAGCCGCTCCATCGACGTTCCCACCAGCGGCACCTTGGACAGCAGATTATAAACTTCGTTCTTTATGCCGGAATACAGCGGGGCCATGCGAAGGCGATCGAGATATTCCGCGATACCTCCCACTCTCTGGCATATGGACATCCGGTTGTCGTTGAGAACCACGATCAGCGGCTTTTTGAGCCATCCCGCGTGGTTCATGGCCTCGGAGACAATTCCGGAAGGAAACGCTCCGTCGCCAATAACCGCCACAACATGACGATGCTCTTCCGGTCGAACCAGATCATCGCCGCATTTCAGCCCAACGGCCGTGGAAATGCTGCATCCCGCATGGCCAGTCATGAAAAGATCGTAGGGACTTTCCGCGGGGTTGGGATAGCCCATCAAACCACCTTTGGTTCGGATCGTGTGGAAACGATCGAACCGTCCGGTAATCATTTTGTGGGGATACACCTGATGCCCGGTGTCCCAAATGAGGCGGTCCCAAGAAAAATCAAAGACGGTGTGGAGAGCAAGCGTCAGTTCAACAACCCCCAGATTGGAGGCAAAATGGGCCGAGCGCGTGCCGAGAAGCTGGCACATCGTCTCCCGAATTTCGCCAGCCAGTTCCTGCAACTCCTCAAGACTGAGCGATTGAAGATCCTGGGGTGACTTAATGCGGTTGAGGATCTTGACCATCAGTGTTTCCGAGTCCCCACAAAAAAGGCCAGTGCCACGAGATGGCGTCCATCGATCGGTAACTCTGCCAGGGCCTCGGCAGCCTGAGAAACGAGCTGGCCAACCATCTCGCGGCTTTTCTCAACTCCCAGAAAACGAGGGAATGTCAATTTTTTCTGGGCATCATCCTTTTTCAAGCGTTTCCCTACCAATTTTTCATCACCTTCAAGATCAAGCAAGTCGTCTGTAATTTGAAAGGCGAGCCCCAGTGCCCTGCCATATTCGCGCAATCCGCGCAAAACATTCTCCGTGGCTTCGGCGAGGGTGCCCCCCAGCATGAGGGATGCTTCGATCAAAGCCCCTGTTTTTCGGCGATGAATGGATTCCAGCAGCTCGAGCGAGCCCTTGGCTGTGGCCGCCTGAATGTCATCTGCCTGGCCACCCACCAACTGGCAGGGCCCCGCAGCCTCCGCCAGCAACCTGCAGCATTCGGCGGCCAAACGGGGAGGATGGATATCCTTCGCCAAAGTCTCGAATGCCAGCGTCAAAAGCGCATCACCAGCTAGGATCGCCGTCGCCTCGTCAAACTTTCGATGACACGTCGGCTGGCCCCGCCGCAGATCATCATTGTCCATAGCGGGTAAGTCATCATGGATGAGGGAGTACGCATGAATCATTTCGACGGCGCATGCCGCCGGTAACGCCCGATCCCATTCCTTCCCGCACGCTTCCGTACTAAGAAGTACCAAAAGCGGCCGGAACCTTTTGCCAGGGGCCAGGAGACTGTATCGGATGGCTTCTCTGAGTCGGGAAGGACATCCTTCCGGAAAATTTGTGCGACGGTCCAGCTCGGCATCGATCCGCTGCCGCATTTCCTCTAGATGCGCGGCGGTTTCCTGCCAGTCGTAGGAAGGAATTCTCACGTTGGACATGAAAGAGAGACCTACTGCGTAACGAACGCCGAGATTTTAAGTTCGCTAGTTCCTGACCGGATTCAGCTTTCCTCCCCTTTTGCACCCCGCCTTCGACTACGTTTTTCCCGTTTTTCTTCCAGAGACATTTCTTCTTCTGCGAACGGCTTTGTGATGGGAGTTCCGTTTTCGCCGATGCCGGTGAGGATTTCAATTCGCTGTTCGGCACGTTTCAAAAGTTCCCGACATCGCCTGATCAGCCGAATTCCGCGTTCGTAGGCTGCCAGGGCCTCATCCAAACCGAGATTGCCCCGCTCGAGTTGTTCCACGACGCGTTCCAGCTCCCCCATCGCTTTTTCGAACGACAGCTCTTCTTCCGGGCTGGAAGACTCAGCCCTATCCTGAGCGGCATTCGGCACGCAGGCCTGGTCGCTTTTGCTCAGCGCCGATTCGCCGTCGTTGCATGAATCACCGGTCAAAGGGACCATTGCGAGATCACTCCCATTCAATTGTCGCCGGGGGCTTTGAGCTTATATCGTACACGACACGATTAATACCGGGAACCTCGTTGATAATACGTGTGGCAATCCGTCCCAAGAGGTCATAGGGCAGGCGGGACCAGTCGGCTGTCATGAAATCCTCGGTATCGACCGCGCGAACTGCGATAACCTCCTCGTAAGTCCGGGCATCGCCCATGACCCCCACGGTCTGCACCGGCAACAGGACGGCGAACGCCTGTGCTGTTTTGCGATACCATCCTGCTTTCTTGATTTCCTCCACCACGATGGCGTCTGCCTGACGAAGGATTTCCAGCCGTTCTTTGGTGACAGCACCGAGGCATCGCACCGCCAAACCGGGACCGGGGAACGGATGCCGCCACACGATCTCCTCCGGCAAGCCCAATTGAAGGCCGAGTTGTCGAACCTCGTCCTTAAAAAGATTGCGGAGTGGCTCGATCAGTTCAAACTGCAGGTCCTGTGGGAGACCACCCACGTTATGATGGAGTTTGATTGTGGCGGCTGGACCGTCACGCAAACCGCCGCTTTCGATCACATCGGGATAGAGCGTGCCCTGGGCAAGAAACCGTGCCCGCGGAATCTTGGCCGCTTCCTCGGCGAAGCATTCGATGAATATCCGCCCGATGATTTTTCGCTTTTCCTGAGGATCTGTCACCCCCGCCAGTGCGGCCAGAAAGCGATCTTCCGCCCGCACCACATGGAGATCCGTCTTGAAGTGTTTGCTGAATTCCTCAATGACGGATTCGATTTCTCCTCGCCGCATCAGACCGTTGTCGACGAGAATGCACGCCGTTTGGTCGCCGACAGCGCGGGAAAGGAGGGCCGCCGTCACCGAAGAATCGACACCTCCGGACAAGCCACAAATGACGCGATCACTACCCACGCGTTGTCGGATTTCGGCTATCGTTTCTTCCGCGAAATCTGTAAGCTTCCATGTCCCCTGACATCCGCAGACACGCTTGACAAAGTTCGCCAGGATCTGCGAGCCGTATGAGGTGTGCGTCACTTCCGGGTGAAACTGGAGTCCATAAATCGGCCGACGGCGATGCTTGACGGCCGCCAAGGGACAACTGTCGGTGGAAGCCAGGACAGTAAATTCTTCAGAAATGGCGGTCACCTGGTCGCCGTGACTCATCCACACCTGAAACTCGTTGGGCAATCCCTCAAACAGCTCATTGGGCTCCCGAATGCGGCACAGAGCCGGGCCGTATTCACGCCCCCGCTGACTTTCCACTTTGCCCCCCAGACTCTGACAGACGAGTTGCATTCCGTAGCAAATGCCCAGGATGGGCAGGTTCAGTTGAAAAAGGTCGGGGTCACAACGGGGACTGTCATTCCAGTGCACGCTGGCTGGCCCACCCGAAAAGATCAAACCGCGGGGCGCGATTTCCTGGACTCTCTCTGCAGGAATGTCGTGTCGGACTATTGCCGCATACACGTTTTGCTCGCGGACCCGCCGCGCAATAAGCTGCGCGTATTGAGAACCAAAATCGAGGACCAGGATTTTTTCGTCAGTTACGCTCATCGTATCCCGTAGATTCTATCGGTACCAAAAGAAAGATGGCCCCTCACTCGCCGAGTCTCACTCCTTTCACATGAGTGCGGAGCTTACCAGCCGTTGCTTCTTCGTACCGCGTCAAAACTTCAATATCCCTAACAGGCTTGTAATCTGAAAAATGAAGCAAGGCGCTCCCTCCGGAACGCCTTGGATCTATTTACGCTCATCAATTACGGAAAGACTTCTGGGACTTTTCCGGCCCCAAATACGGATTTGCTTCCTAGCCACCGCACAAAAGTGCAGCGGGCGAGAAGCTATTTCCTTTTACGGGGAAACAACTTGCCGCCGTAGATCGCCCCGGAACCAAGTTCCTCTTCGATCCGCAGTAACTGATTGTACTTGGCAATCCGGTCGGTTCTAGATGCAGACCCGGTCTTGATTTGTGCCGATCCAGTGGCCACGGCGAGGTCAGCAATGGTGGTGTCCTCCGTCTCGCCACTGCGGTGGCTGATGACGAACGTGTAACCCGCCCGACGTGCCATGTCGATGCATTCCAAGGTTTCCGTCAACGTCCCGATTTGGTTGAGTTTGATGAGGATGCTGTTCGCAACCCCCGATTCGATACCCTTTTGGAAGATCTTGGTGTTGGTCACGAACACATCATCCCCGACGATCTGGACCTTTTGGCCTAACCGCTCGGTGAGGAGTGCCCACCCATCCCAGTCATCTTCGGCGCAGGCGTCTTCGATGGAACAAATCGAGTACTTGTCGATCCAGGAGTCAAGCATTTCGATGACCGCCTGAGCAGACATCTCTTTGCCCCCAATCTTGTAGACGCCCTTCTTGCCCTCAACGGCCAGTTCGCTGGCTGCCAGGTCGAGAGCGATAAACACCTGCTTGCCGAGTTCGTATCCGGCCTTCTCAATCGCTTCACGAATGCACTCGAGGGCCTCCTCGTTACTCTTCAAATCGGGAGCGAAGCCCCCTTCGTCACCAACGTTCGTTGACAAACCGCGGGCTTTGAGAACCTTACGCAAATTGTGGAATATTTCGCAGCCGCACCGGATTGCCTCCTGGAAGCTGTCAAAGCCCAGGGGCATGACCATGAATTCCTGGATATCGACGTCGTTATCCGCGTGAGCTCCTCCGTTCAGGATGTTCATCATCGGCGCCGGAAGGATTCGGGCGCCGACTCCCCCCAGGTAGCGGTAGAGGGGAAGATTGCAGAATTGGGCGGCGGCCTTGGCCACGGCCAAAGAGACCCCGAGGATGGCATTGGCGCCCAATTGACTCTTGTTCTCCGTACCGTCCAGTTCGATCATCAGTTTGTCGATGGCGGCCTGGTCCAGGGCGTCCATACCGCAGATTTCGTCGGCCAGCTTCTCATTGATGTTACGGACCGCCTGGGTCACCCCCTTGCCGAGGTATTTAGTACTATCACCATCGCGGAGTTCCAACGCCTCCCGCGTACCCGTGCTGGCTCCGCTGGGAACCGCCGCCCGACCAAACGAGCCGTCCTCGAGGAGCACGTCCACCTCGACCGTCGGGTTCCCGCGACTATCCAGAATCTGCCGACCAACAATGTCAATAATCGTGGAGCTCATTGTTCCATCCTTTCTTGTGACTTCAGGACATGCCCTCAAACGCTTTATTCGGGTCTCGACCTCCCGGAGCTTCTCCACCCAACACCTGTCAGCAGCGAGAAGGTCCTGAGTGGACCTCCCCTCGAATACGAACCTACGCAGCGCATGCAGCCGCTCTAAGGCCCTTCCCTACCCCGGGGTTAAAACACATATTGTGATGCAAAACGGCGATGACGACCAGACAGGGCGTCCCACTTTACCAGAGGCCGGCACAAATCCTCAAAAAGCCAAACTTTAAGCCATAGCACTTTCTACCAGACTAAATTGATGAGCCACACACCTTGTTTGCAAGTGGAACGCCAGGATACTCAGCGCAGCCAGTGGTTAGTACCGCGGAGAAGCTTTTTCCGCCAAGGCGGGCTGGCTTTCTCCGGCTGGGGTGCCGCCGTAAACATACGCTTCCCATTGTTTGAGGTCCATGCCAAAGTCCTTGCCGGTGGTTTGTTTGAGGGATTGCACGGCAAGGTACTGGATGGCCGGATCGCGATTGCGGAGAAGTTGAGCTAGAACTTGGTTCGCCCTGGGATCGTGGAGTCGGCCCAGCGCCTTGATTGCCGCCTGGCGAACGTCCTGATCCCGGTCGTTGAGGGCTAACTCAGACAGCACGGACACCGCGGAACCAGAGGGACTTTTGGCAAGGAGATGGCACAATTGGATCCGTACGCTTGGCTCCTCGTCGCTCTTGGCACGTTCCACAAGTGTGTCGCTCGGTGGCAGGTTCAACTGCCCCATGAGACGAAGAAGCTCGGCTCTCAATTGTGGGTCGTCCTCCTTAAGAAAGGCTTCTTCCAATTGTCGGGCTACGTTTGATTTGGCGCTTGGACTTGTCGCGCTTTTGACCAGCTTTTGCCAGTTTTGAAGCTTCTCCCGCGGGGCGACGATTCCTGGAGGCAGTGGAATATCCTGCGATGTTTTCTTCTTTCGCAAAAAGCTGTTCGAGCCGCTACAGCCTGCGGCTAGCACAAGCATGATCAGCACTCCACCAAAGACGCAGTATTTTGTGAGCGCAGGCGTTCGTGGCTTGTTACGCCTCATCAGATGATTTTCCAGTTTGGATAGGGAGACACACATGAACAGGTCCGCCACAGCGCGAGGTCAAGGGTTTTCCGTCCATGCCTGACGACGCCCAACAAATTGTCGACAAGCAGGGGAGCCGACGGTGTCACTGTCCGCAGACACCCTTGCTGACATGACCTGTGGATGCTTCCTCCATCAGCGCCTAAAGTGCCCGCCGTACGGCCTAAGAATTTCTCTCGCCGGAAACAACCACCCAGATACCCTCGGAGAATACTTACCCAATTCGGTTCAGTTTGCCAAGGTTTATTTTGCTTCCTTTTTGATGGAGGGGCCAAAACCAGGTCAATGTGCGCCGTGATCCTCAGAACCGCTGGCCTGACTGTGTCTCGAGGCCGGCTCCCTGGGAATCCGTTCGAAAAGACTCGCGCTGGGCCGGCGAACGGACGTGAATTAGGATAATCTCGGAAGAGCGTTGCCAAATTGGCGGCGACCATTCGCCCTCCGAATGGGGATGTGATATGATAACAGGTGGTAATGGCCATCCCCTGCGCATGTTCCTCGAGTGGTCTCGACCTACGGATGTTTATCGCAGGGTGGTTTACGGTCCATTGGGCGCAAAGGGAAGGAGCGAGTGTCATGATTGAACCTGCCGATCATACGAAAAGACGCAATTGGGTCGAGACCATCCTCAGATACGTGCCGGGATTCCGCGGATACTTGGAAAAGGAGTACCGTCGAGAAAGCGACAACCTCCAGCGTGAATGGCTGGCAGGTCGCCTGGAGCGAGCCAAGCGGGCCATTGACAATCTGATGGGATTACTGGCCGAAGGAGGACATGTGGACCAACTCGCCAAGCTAGATCAGGTCCGCAGCCGGATCGATCATCTCATCGCGCGCGTCCGGGGGGCGATGGAGGGCTATAGCGGTTTCTTTGACCTTGTCAGAATCGACGAAGCGGTGCTCGATCGTGTCTATGAATACGATGTATCCCTCGCAGAGAAGGTGGAGGAGCTGGCAACGGCCATTGAGCGCTTGCCCAAATGCCCCTCTGACCTATCCTGCGCGATCGATGAGGTGGTCGCTTCGCTCCAAGAGTTCCACCACCTCTGGGATGCCCGCGAAGAGATTCTCGCTGGTCTGCGATAAGTGGCGATGAGTCAGGACTCATGAATTGTCCACGCCTCATGAGATTGACACGCGAGAAGTTAAAAAGGTTTTCCGGACAACCGAGGTTACCGAGGCGGGCGTGTTATCTCGCAAGAATTGACTGAGGAGATTGTTCAATGGGCGTGCGCCTGGAAGTCATCCAGTTCTTCGATGAGACAAACCGTTCGCTGATTCAACGCATTCCTCCGGAAGGATCGGCGGATATCAAATTGGGGGCACAGCTCATTGTCTATGAAAATCAGGAAGCCGTCTTTTTTCGTGACGGCAAAGCCCTCGACCGATTTGGGCCGGGACGCTACACACTCACAACGGCCAATGTCCCCCTGATAACTCGACTGCTGACAATTCCCTGGGAGAAATCCCCTTTTCAATGTTCCGTTTATTTTGTCGGTAAGCAGACGTTTCTGGATCAGAAATGGGGGACCCGCCAACCTATTGTCTATCGTGACCCACAGCTGGGAATGGTCCGTCTACGGAGTTTCGGCAAGTTTTCATTCCGGGTGAGGGATTCTGTCGTTCTCATCAACACGCTCGTTGGGACACAAGGCAAGTTTACGACCGAGGAGGCTACGAATTTCTTAAAAGATCTCATCGTTGCTCGTCTCACTGATTTTCTGGGCACCCTCAACGTCAGCGTGCTTGATCTTCCCTCGCGGTATGACGAACTGGCGGCTGGGGCGAAAGCCAAAGTGGCAGAAGATTTCGCCAAGTACGGTCTGGAGATTGTGGACTTTTTCATTAACGCCATAACTCCGCCCGAGGAAGTGCAACGTATGATCGACGCCCGCAGCGGCATGGGGGTTATCGGCAATCTGGATGCCTATTTAAAGTTCCAAATTGCCCAGAGTTTGGGAAAGCTCGCTGAGGGACAGGGTGAGGGCAGCAGCGCCATGGGGATGGGCTATGGTGCCGGCTTCGGCATGATGTTGCCTGCGATGATTCGCGAAGCGATGCGGGACAGCGCCGTTTCCCCTAGTCCGGGCGCACCGCCTTCGGCGATGCCCGTTTCGACACCGTCAACTTCCCCCCTGGCCGCAGGTGCCGTCGGTAATTCGGTCATGTCGGGAGGTGCGCAGACGGTGCAGCAACCAGAAAAAGACGCGCCTGACGCCACCAGCGATCCCATCGCGTTGGTCCGGGAATTTGCATCACGGTCCGGCTATCAGGTGGAAGAGACGGCGGACAAACTGAAAGTGCTCGTTCCTGTGGGAAATCTCCGCAAGCAAATTGTCTGGTGTGGTGTTTATCAGCCACAGTCCACTGGTGGGCAGGTGGTACGTTTTTGGTCGGTGTGTGGTCCGGCCACAGAAAAAAACGCTGTCGCTCTCTTGCGATTCAATGCCCAATTGGCCATCGGAGCTTTTGCGTACGACAAGCTGGATGGTCAGGAAGTCATCATTCTCCAGACCACCGTTCCGGCCGCGACGATGACCGTTTTCGATGTCGCCCGAATACTCCCCGCCCTCGCATGGCAAGCCGATCGAGTAGAGGAACAATTGAGCGGAGAGGACATTTACTGAGACGCCTCCCATTTTAAATGGGTGCTGATCGGATGAGTGTGGTAACACGTGTCTCTCAATCAGCCAACTTTTCGAAAGTTGCCGTCTATTGGCTCGCAGTAGTCCTGTTGCTGTCCCCAGGGAGCTTTTCCGCTGTCGGCTATTCGCTGGACATTGTGCAAGTCAAAGAGGGCGAGAGCGTCCTCACCTATCGTGGCCGAATTCTTGTTCAGGCTGTGGATGGCGGAATTCTCTTGCTCACGCCGGAAGGGCGGTTGCTTCCCCTTGCGCCGGCCGAGATCGTCTCCGTCTCCCGCGACTCTGCGGAATTCAAGCCAGCAGATCCGGAAGAGGTCGCGCGGTGGTGGCTGACGCAATTACCCTCCGGCTTTGAAATGTATCAAACTGCCCACTACCTGATTTTGCATAATACCTCTCGCGATTATGCTCGTTGGTGTGGCAGTCTGTTGGAAAGACTTTACGCCGGTTTTACCGCGTATTTTGCCAACAAGGGGGTCGCCATTGAGAAACCGGAGTTTCCCCTTGTGGTGATTATTTTTTCAACTCGGGAGCAGTACGTGACGCATTGTCGGGCTGAGGTGGGCGATGGCATCGAGAAAATTCAGGGTCACTACAACCTGGTGACCAACGTCGTCACGATGTATGACCTGACCGGGAGCGGCGGGACCGCCACCGCAGCCCAGATCGCGCGATTTGTGCAAAACCCCAACGTGCGGCAAAGCATTGCCACGGTCGTCCATGAGGCGACTCATCAACTGGCCAACAACTGTGGAATCACGTGCCGCTGGACCGATACGCCTCAGTGGGTGGCGGAGGGGCTGGCCATGTTCTTTGAGACACCCGATTTGCGAAGCGCCCGCGGCTGGGCCACAGTGGGAGCCGTCAATCAATCGCGGCTGGACCGTTTTCGCACTTATCTTTCCCGAAGGCCGCAGGATTCCCTCATAACACTCATTCGCGACAATGCACGGTTTCAAAGCACGGAAACCGCCCTGGATGCCTACGCAGAAGCTTGGGCCTTGACTTATTTCCTGCTTCAACAACAACGGAGTGCTTTTCTGGAATATCTCAAGCGGCTGCGAGAAAAGTCACCTTTGGTCTACGATTCACCGGAAGAAAGAATCCGCGAATTTACGGAAATCTTTGGAAATGTTGACGCCTTGGACGTACAGCTTCTCCGTTTTATTTCCCGCCTCCGCTGACCCCCTCGCTCAACCGGACTCGAACACATTGGGACGCTTGTTCTTTGCGGGAGTTGAAACTAAGATAGGGGGCGAATCCGGGGCTGCGGAATGAGCCTCCCCTGTTAATCTTTGGCACATCCGTGGAAGTGTTGCATCGTTACTCCCTGCCGTTGCTGGGAGGTCGGTCTCGGTTTAAGAGGAAGGAGTTCGTCATGACACGTTCAGAGCAAGTATGTCGCGGAACGACGAAGCCAGGCGCCCCGTCCCGAAGAGATTTCCTCAAGACAACCGGCTTGGTGACAGGAGCCGCGCTGACCGGTGTCTCAATCGCCCGCATGGCCCATGCGGCGGGAGAGGATCCGATTTTGAAGATCGCCCTCATCGGATGCGGTGGCCGTGGAACGGGAGCGGCGGCCAATGCCCTGGAGGCGGATCCGAGAACGGTCCTCGTGGCCATGGCGGATGCTTTTGAAGACCGTTTGAAAAGCAGTCTTGAGGCTCTGAAAAAGCAATTCCCTGATCGCGTCAAGGTAACCCCCGAAACTTCCTTCGTTGGTCTTGAGGCTTACAAGAGCGCCATTCAGTCGGATGTGGACGTGGTTCTCTTATGCGAGCCACCGCACTTCCGCCCCATTCATCTCAAAGCCGCGATAGAAGCCGGAAAGCACGTCTTCGCAGAAAAGCCTGTGGCGGTGGATGCCGCAGGTTATCGTTCCGTCCTTGAAAGCACAGAACTGGCACGGCAGAAAGGGCTTTGTATTGTCTCAGGACTGTGCTGGCGCTACCACCGGGCGACTATCGAGACGGTCAAGCGAATTCAGGACGGAGCGGTGGGTGACATCATTGCGATTCAGGAAACTTACAACACGGGTCATATCGGTGGGCGCGATCGTGATCCCAAGCTGACGGAAATGCAATTTCAATTGCGAAACTGGTACTGCTTCACCTGGCTCTCTGGTGATCACAATGTGGAACAGCACATCCACAGTCTGGATAAGGCGCTCTGGGTGATGCACGATGAGCCGCCGGCCGTGGCTTGGGGGATGGGTGGACGCCAGGTAAGGACGGAAATGCCCCGCTATGGCAATATCTACGACCACCACGCCGTTTGCTATGAGTATCCAAATGGGGTTCGTGTATACTCCTATTGCCGTCAGCATGCCAATTGCTGGAACGACACAACAGATCATGTGTTTGGCACGAAAGGTCGGGCGGTCATCCTCAATGAATGGCGAATCGAGGGAGAGCAGTCCTGGAAGTATCAGGGCGAAAGCCCGAATATGTACGTCGAGGAACACCGCGCGCTCTTCTCCGCCATCCGCAAGGGGGAACCGATCAATAACGGTGTGTACATGGCGCGCAGCACGATGATGGCCATTATGGGGCGGATGGCCACATACACTGGGCAGAGAATCACCTGGGAAGAGGCGATTAATTCCAAGGAGGTGCTTGCCCCGTCGGCGTACACGTGGGACGCGACACCGCCCATCGTCCCGGACGAAAACGGTCGCTATCCCGTGGCGATTCCGGGCATCACCAAATTTATTTGATTGTAGTCATTGCCGTTTCAGTGATGGTTGAAGGACCAGCAGCCGGGGTTGGGGACGCGGAACCTCGCCCCGGCTGTGAGTTTGGGATGGACCTTGCGCGCCTTCAATGTTAATGCCCATTGGAGGCGACCGAGCCGGTACGCATCCGTCACAAACCCGAAGACAAATCTCGGTATCAGGCATGGGGAGGCATCCTGTGCGACGTCGCGAATTTTGCCAGCAGATAGGAATCGCCATTGGGCTTTACGCCTTTTCCAGACGCAGTTACGCATTTCAAATCACAGGGCAGGAGCTAGACCTTCCCAGAAAAGCCCATGATGCCCTCGTGCGGGCGGTGCGATTCTTTGACGAGCGAGTTTCTGTCGAAGGGGGTTACGTATGGGCTTATTCCGAGGATTTGCGCTTTCGCGAAGGTGAGGGGCCGGCGACACCGTCAACGGCCTGGGTGCAGCCACCGGGCAGTCCGAGTGTCGGAATGGCGCTCCTCAACGCGTATCGCCTTACGAAGGAGCCCGTTTGTCTTCAAGCGGCTAGCCGCACAGCTCACGCACTTGTGAAAGGACAGCTCGTTTCAGGGGGCTGGGATTACCGAATCGAATTTTCGCCGGATCTGCGGAGGAATTACCGTTACCGTCAACCGCCAAGTGGTGGGGAGAAAGCACGAAACCTGTCAACGCTTGATGATGATACGACGCAGTCGGCGCTCCGGTTTTTGATCGAGTTCGATCGCACAACAGGAATGACCGATAAAGAGGTCCATGAAGCGGTTCATTACGGGCTGGATTCTCTTCTGGCGGTGCAGCGTCCTAACGGAGGCTGGCCTCAGCGATTTAGTGAGCCGCCTCGCCCCGAGAGTTATCCGGATGTACCGGCCTCCTATCCCGAGGAGTGGCCGCGCCAGTGGCCCGGCAGCCCCTACTACGATTGTTACACTCTCAATGACAGCGCACATAACGATGCACTTAAGACAGCGCTTTTGGCCTGGCGGGTGTACGGAGACGAACGATATCGTGTGGCAGCCCGACGAGCCGCGGAGTTCTTATTAAAAGCCCAGATGCCGGATCCACAGCCCGCCTGGGCTCAGCAGTACGATGCCCAAATGCGTCCTTGCTGGGCTCGGAAGTTCGAGCCGCCGGCCATCTCTGGCGGAGAATCACAGGGTGTGCTCCGGGCACTGATTCTGGCATTTCACGAGCTGGAGGAACCACGCTTCCTCGATCCTCTTCCCCGCGCCCTTGCCTATCTTGAGCGATCCCTGCTTCCCGACGGAAAGTTAGCACGATTTTATGAATTAAAGACGAATCGGCCCTTGTATTTCACACGGGACTATCAATTAACATACAGTGATGCAGATCTCCCGAGGCACTATGCCTTCAAAATAGAGAATAATATTGGCAGTATCCGGCGGCTTTATGAACGCGCTCGCCGCACAGGACCGCAACCGTTGCTGAAAGAGGAGTCTCCCTACCCTGCTCTCTCTCCTGATTTGGTGCAATCAGCGGAACGAGTGGTAAGACAGATCGATGAACAGGGGCGTTGGGTCGAAACAGGGAGCCTCAAAACCATCGGGAAAGATCGAGCTGGAAATCGGATCATTACCACGCGAACGTTCATCAAAAATATCGGGATACTCTCTCAATATCTTGCGGCTGTACAAAAAGAATAATTGCCGAATATTAAACGCGATGAAAGTTTCGGGAAGATTGGTATCCTGAAGCGAGGACGACGCTCGGTCGATGTTTGCATAGCGGTTTGTGGGAGATCGTCGCATGAGACGTTGGACAACGCTGACGTTGTTGGACGGAGTGCTGGCTGTCGGACTGAGCCTTTGGGCGGCCACAACTTTCGCGCATGGCGCCGCGCCGCGACCGAATATTGTCTGGCTGACCACAGAGGACAACGCTGCGTGCTGGTATCGGCTTTATAATCCGGCAGGCGCCGCGATGCCCAACGTGGAACGATTGGCGAAAGAAGGGATCGTGTTTAATAACGTTTATTCATGCTCGCCGGTCTGTTCACCGGCACGAAGTACTCTCATTTCTGGTTGTTACGCGCCGCGGTTAGGAGCACAGTGGCACAGAAAAATCTTGCCGGTAAAGCTTCCCCCGGGTCTGCATATGTTTCCCTGGTACCTCCGCCAGGCCGGCTACTACACGACGAATAATAGCAAAGAGGATTATAATTTTTCCCCGTCCGAAAAGACGGATGTCTGGGACGAATCCTCGCCTCGGGCCAGCTACCGCAACCGCCATCCCGGGCAGCCGTTTTTTCATGTTCAAAACTTCAGTCGAACACACGAAAGTCAATTATTCCCCAATAAAGACAATTCCGAGTTGCAAACGGATCCCAACTCGGTTGTTGTGTTCCCTTACCATCCCGACACGCCGCTCTTCAGGAATAAATACGCTCATTATCTCGATTTGCATCGGGAAGTTGATCGACAGATCGGGGAGTTTATTCGGCAACTCGAACAGGACGGAGTGCTTGATGATACATTTATCTTTCAGTTTGGTGACAACGGCGGTGTCTTGCCCGGCAGTAAGGGGTATGCCCGGGAGGATGGATTGCACGTCGCTTTGATTGTTTATGTCCCCAGAAACTGGCAGCACCTGGTCCCTGCACCGCGCGGCTCGCGGGTGGACGGGGTCATTCAATTTGTTGACCTGGCTCCCACGGTGCTCGATCTCGCCGGAGTACCAATCCCTAAGGAAATGGACGGCAGGCCGTTTCTGGGACCGGGAGTCACATTAACCGAACTCAATCAGAGAAGCGAGGCATTTGGCTACGCCGATCGCTTCGATGAGAAATACGATCTTGTTCGGTTTCTGCGGAAAGGAAAATACACGTACTGGCGGAACTATCAACCTTTTAACTTTGATGGGCTCTACAACGAGTATCGGTACAAGCAGGCCGCTTACCGGGAGTGGTGGGACCTTTATCGGAAGGGGCAACTCAATTCGGTGCAAAAGGCGTTTTTCGAACCAAAACCGCCCGAGTGCCTTTTCGATATAGAAAAGGATCCGCATGAAACCGTCAATCTGGCGAATGACCCGCAGTACGCCGGGGTGCTAGCAGAGATGCGCCGGACCATGCACGATTGGGTGACGGGACTGCCCGATCTTGGCTTTATCCCCGAGCCAACCTTTATTCGGGAAAGCCACGGTGACGGTTACTCCTACGGCCAGCGTAATAAAGAGCGCATAGCGAGGCTCATTGATATTGCCGACTGGCAGCTCCGCCCATTTGCGGAAGTTACCCCGATGTTGGAAAAGGCGTTGCGTGCGGAAGATCCACTGGAGCGTTACTGGGCAGCGATCACGTGCAGTGTATTTGGGAAAGAAGCACGGACGCTGGCCCAAGCTATTCGTAAAATGGCGGCGGGTGATCCCGATAGGTTGGTGCGGATGCGTGCGGCCGAGTTTCTGGGGCTGACGGGCGAGGAAGATCCCCGACCATTCCTGATGGAGATCCTTCAACAAACGGACGACCCCGTGGAGGCCAACTTGATTTTAAACACAGTAGTTCTTTTGAAAGATGGGGCTCCCCGGCTGGAGTTTGATCTCACACCGTTGCGTTCGACGGTGTGGTTCAATGACTCGGGGGAAGTGGCGCGCCGGATCAGATACCTGATGGGTGAGCAAGGGAAATAGCAAATTTTGGGGCGGAACAGACGAGCACGCCCTTATTCCGCGATCAAATTGTGCGATCGCTGCACGGCGGACTTCATTTCCCCGTGGGATGAGGCTTCGAACGTAGATCTTGCACTATGTCGCGTTTTTTTGCAACTCGGCGAACGTCCGGGATCAGTGATGGGACTGGGGCTGAATGGCTTATAACCCGCGGCGAACAGGCTGTTCCCACACGCGATCGAAGCCCGCTTCGATGTGGATCACGAAAGTAGTTCACTTCCCATGGGAATGTTACCCCTTGGCTTGACAGAATGCGGCGTGGAGGTTGCATTCGCCCTTCTCATCAAAAGGGAACAGGGAAAGATTGTCATCTTTGCACCAATTCGGAACCGGCCAATGATGACCGGTGTCATCAGGCAAGACGACCGAACGGGCTACTGTTCAGGAGACACTCACAAACCCGAGCCGAACCTTGTTCTCCTCCCTGTGGGCAGCCTGTCGATTACTGGAGAGAGCATCATAGCGTCCATCCCTTGCGGTAGGGCGGGCGAAGAAGTGCATCCGCTTCGTCATTTCCCACGACGCGACAGGCGACGGGATCATATTCCAGGGGTTCGTCAAATCGGCCAGCTACGTTGGCCGCCAAAAGAAGTTCAATCACGGGCCCCGCATGATCGAAGTTCGACAAGGGCTGGCCGGCGCCGCGGCACGCATCGAGCCACTCGTACTCATGTCCTTTGACCCTCCGATTACGCGTGGGTGGCTCCGTCTGCTCGGGAAATTTCTCAACGGGCAGGATCTGGCATACTGAATTGTGAGCATTGGTGTGAACGACCCCTTTCTCACCCACAAGCAGGGTGCCGGAACGGGGCGTCCAGCTCCTATCCTTCCATTCCAGATCTCGACCTGCAATCTCCTGGAGTTTTCTCCACACACCCTGCCGTCGCAGTTCATCCTCGTCGGCGTTGTACCAGTGGATGATCGCGGGAGGCTGGGAAGATCTCGCGGGAATATAAAACCGCACGAACTGCCAGCGAGGAAAGCCATGAGGAGCCTTCTCGGGAATCTCGCTCTCAATGCGAATTCGTTTGCCAGAGCTTGCAGGAGGATCCCATAATTCTCGAAGTTTCAGCGCCTTGAACGCCAGGTTGAGCGAATGCGACCCACCTCCACCCAGGCATCCCGTGCCAAAGTCCCACCAGCCACCCCATCCTGAGACATACTGTGGATGATACGGCCGCTCCGCTGCTGGCCCCAACCAGAGATCCCAGTTCAAATGTTCGGGAACTGGTGGCTGATCTTTCGGAGGAACGCGTGGGCCGCTTCCCCCAAATACAAACCACACGTGTACTTCCCGGATGTCCCCAATCATGCCGTCCTCCAACAGTTCGAGGACACGGCGAAATGAATCGGTAGCCATCCCCTGATTGCCCATCTGGGTTGCCACCCCCTTCTGATTGGCCAGGTCGCGCAGGATGCGTGCCTCTCGAACATCGTGACTGATGGGCTTTTCACAATAGACGTGCTTATTGAGATGAAGAGCTGCTGCCGAAACGACCGCATGCGTATGGTCCGGTGTTGCCACGACCACTGCGTCAATCTGGCTGCCTTTTTCATCAAACATTTTTCTGAAATCCTGATACAAGGCAGCTCCCGGCAGTTTCTCCGCAAGCTTTCCTAGCTGCTCTGTGTTAGCGTCGCACAACGCGACGGGCGTCGCTCCAATTCGGGCAAAGGTGGGCGCAAGGTAACTTCCTCGCTTTCCAAGTCCCACAGCAGCGTAGGCCACTTTTTCGTTCGCCTCGTACGAGAAAGCTACCCTGGTGGAATGCAGAATGTACCATGCAGCGCCTGTTGCGAGTGACTGTTTGAGCCAGCTTCGGCGAGTCATTCGGAGGGCCATGGGTGAACCTCCCGGTTCCTTAGCGATGCCTGCGTCGAGTGCGTCAACGGGACTCTTTGGAAGTTTGCGGCGCGATCGACGCCCTTTGTTTGTCTGCGGATAGTATAACCCGACCGACTGGGCAAGCAATGCTCGGAAGCTCTGAGCCATCCCCACTTTGGTATTTAAGGGTCATTCATGAATTGCCTCCGCACCTTTAAAAATAAACAGGCGGAGGCCGGTAGTTGGTGTGGACTATCCAAGGTGGAAATAGGGAGAGGACAAGTAACTCGTGCCGGGCTGAATCTCGCTCCTGCTCAGGGCGTTTTCGCGGTCCCTGGCGCTTTCCCGCAGGAAGTAAGTGGCGATGAATCAGTTGGAAGCTACGTCAAATATGGCGTCAAATATGGCGCGGCGGCGTGGCAGTACGACAAGGATCTGGGATCGCCGTTCATGTGAACGCAAAATCGATTATCCTGCGCGAAGACGACGTTCAATCTCACGAATTGTTTCGCGAAGAGGTCGCTGGCCTTCTGAAGAGGCCATGGCCTCTTGGCCCGAAAGCCATTCCTCCACACGCTTTTGGGCCGAGATCACGGTCGCGTGACTGCGTCGTCCGAAAAATCGACCAATCTCCGAAAGATTGGCCCTTGTGCATTTGCGAGCGAGCCACATGGCCAGCATACGTGGCTGCGTGACGATGCGATCTTTCCGGTCACTCTGAAGCGTGCCGGGAGGAAGGGCAAAAGCTCGGCAGACCTCCCTCTCGATATCGGCGAGCGTCACCTGCTTGGTACCTTCGGGCAGAAGGTCGGAAAGGATTTCTCCGGCAAGCTGCCGATCGGGTACCCGCTTGAGGGCCCTCGCAGCGGCTTCCAAACGTCGGAGGGCACCAATGATCTGACGAACGCTTCGGGCAAACGATTCAGCAATCCACTGCTGGACTTCGCGATCCAGGGAAAAATTGGTCGCGAGGCAGAAATTCTCAACGATTTTCACCCGCGTGGCAAAGTCCGGCGGATCGATACGACAGACGATCCCACTTTCCAGTCTGCTGCGTAGCTCAGGTGTCAATTCACGAAGTTCCGAGGGCGGTCGGTCCGCGGCACACACGACCTGACAGCCATTTTTCATCAACGTGTCAAGTGTGTAGAGAAGTTCGATTTGCGTCTGTCGCTTGCCCCCGAAAAACTGAAGGTCATCCAAAATAAGGAGCTGGACGCCCCGGTATTTCTGACGAAAAACCGGGATCGTTCCCGATTGAAGGGCCTCCACGTAAGCACTCGTGAATTGCTCGGCAGAAAGATAGAGCGCGGCGACGCGTGGATTCCGTTTTTTAACTGTCTTCCAAATACCTTCCAGAAGATGTGTTTTGCCGACACCGCTTGGTCCGTGGATCACCAGCGGGGAATAACTCCCCAATTTTCGGGTGACCGTCTCGGCAGCCGCATATGCTAGTCGGTTACAATCTCCCACCACAAAGGTTTCCAGATCGCCAAGGCCCAGTGCGTTGGCGCGATTCACGGCACGCGGTTCCGAACCGGCGGAATTGGGGCGACCCTGGGTGCCATGGACATGCGTGGCGTCCAGTGGTTCTTCCCGTTTTTCCTTCGTGTTGCCATTCGCCTCACGGCCATCAGGTGCTTCGACCGTCGTGTGAGGGAGGACGCGAAGAAAATCGCCTGACGAGTCGCAGCCGTCGCACGTAGGTTCGATCTCATCATCGCTGGGATCGGCTGGTGCTTCGCCTGCGATATGCGGTGCGAAACCGCAAGGTTTGTGGCTCGCATCATTGAGCGCTTCCAGGGTGCCAGCTGTTTCCCGACTCCCCACCGCTGACAGAATCGGCTTTGGCGCGGTAAGTGAATCGGAGGTAATGCACTCAGCGCATGAGGCGTCATTCTCCGCGGAACACTCACGGGCGTGCGCTAAATGAGCAAAGAGGGGCAGGTCTTCCAGCGAAAACGTCTGAGTGTGAGAGGATAAGCTTTCGCGTGAAGTGGCCCTCTTAGTTGCGGCGGCAGATGACCGAGTACTGCCCTTGCCCGGACGAGTGGTCGGCCTGGCAAGCACGGGCTCTTCTTCTTCCGAAGTACTCAGATTCTCATTCCACTCGTAGTGAACCTGGGGGATTTTGCCGAAGACCGCCTGGCAGGCTTCCTCGATTGCGTCGTGAAAGACTGTTCGAATCCAATCGACATAAAAACTGTTGGCCACCTGGAGCGTAAGCTGGGCACCATCCCAAAGGAAGCGCGTACGTCGGCCGAACCACAAGGCATAGCGTTCATATCCGACCTTATCGGCCAACACCTTTCGGAGGGCCGATATGACTTCCTTATCATCCCTGGTCACTGCTCCACCGCTCCTGCTGCGCGTACCTTCAGCGCAATGATTTCAGCGATCGTGCGATATGATTGACGCTGAACAGGCTGCGCAATCAGATGAGTTGCGCACGAGGGATGAACCGCATCATCCTCAGCCTGCATGTGTGTCACCCGATGAGCGTGATTCTACCGCTGACAGCACTGCTGTCAAAGCCCCACAACTGGGTTGGCGAGCGGAATTTTCTGTGGTCATTTTTCGTTGGCTGAACCACTCCGCAAAACGCAAAACGTCTTCGCCGTCCAAAAACTTTTCAAAGGGTTATCCCTCAACCGTGGCGTGGGGAAAGATTGTTACGGAGTCAGTCCGGTTGGGCTTCGAGGCTCGATGTATTTGTCGTAACTAATCGACTGGTATCAGGTTACGATTTAATCTGAAATCTCTCAGCGACTTCGGAAACGGTGGCGAACTGAAGAGATCTTGCCGTGTCAATCCGGCGTCACCCGGTAACGGGACCTGCCGCCCCGCGATCGTCGTTGAAAACGAACAGAAAGATGTCGCGTTCCTCAAGAGGTTGCATTCCCAACGACTCGTACACATGAATGGCCGGTGTGTTTCGGGTATCAACGGCCAGCAGTAGCCCACTCCGTTTCCGTATCTGCGTCATCCACTGGGCGTAACGGACCGCTTGCCTGCCCCATCCGTGTCCCCGAAATCGCGGAATCAGACCCATGTAGACCAGCTCGAGTTGGTCAAAATCCGGATGATCGGTGAGAACCAGGCACCCGACCGGCTCATTCTCGTGTGTGATGACAAACCATAAGTCGGGACAATAGACCCCCGCCGCGCGGTAACCGGCCAACACGTCTTCGGTTTCTCGAATTCCGTTAAGTTCAGGGCAATCAAGAGTACCCACGTACGTTTCTTCCACAATTTCCGCGAATTCTTTCTCGTTCCATGATGTTACGGGAACGAAAGATAGCTCCGAAGAGGGAAGCTGGCGTGGAAAATCGCGGGCCGGGGAGAGAAGATAGCGAAGCCGTGCGAGAGGCGAGAATCCGGTGTTCTTTAATGGGTCATGAAATATCGTTTGGTCCACCGAAAGGTTGGCAAAAATGAGGCGTGTTTGAGAGCTACGCAAGTTAGAGATTATCCCCTTGAAAAGTCTCTCGGCCGTGCTAAGAGGTTCATTCTCGCGGAGTCCCGGGGCGGAAATGACCGCCGTTCTGCCGGGATACATCGTCCAGAGAATGGCTCCCACCACATCGCTTCCGCGTTGGGCCTGAAGGATCCCAGCGGTGCCTGGTGGCGATTTGCGGAGATGGTCGAGAAGCCGCTGGACCTGGGCGTCGCGATCGCCCGGCGGAAGGTCCTTGCACAGCAACCATAGATTGAGCCGAAAAGTTTCTCGTGAAGCGGGACGAATGATCAGCCCCGTTTCGTCAGAATTCTCAGTTGATTGTCGAGTTGGGGCGCCCATGGCTTTCTCTCACTTGACGTCATCCTGGGCTGGGAACTTCCCGCGCATGTTGCTCGGCCATTTCCATCACCAGCCGTCGCGGAACCCCGATGTCCACCACCTCCACCTGGCCCACAAAGGGCGCGGCATGGGGCTTCAGAAAACCTGGTTTCATTACGGCGAAGGTTACCGTATGATCCGCACGAACACATGGCTTTCCTGGTTCGCCGCTGTCGCAGTCCCAGCCACTGGGAAGATCGAGGGCGAAAACGCGGGCCCCTGCATCCCTGGCGAAGTTGATTGCCTCAATGATGGCGTCAAACGGCGGCCGGGGATCTCCAACAGCCCCCGTGCCCAACAGTCCGTCCACGATCCACTCGGCCTCCGTGAGACAGCGCTTCAATTCGTCGTTACTCAGGTCCATCCCCAGTACTTTCATCGGCAATCCGGCACGGTTGGCAATTTGGTAATTGAGGAGGGCATCCCCTGTAAGAGATTCTCCCGGAAAGGCCAGTAACAGGAGGACATCGAACCCTCGCAAATCGAGGTGCCGGGCGACCACGAATCCGTCCCCCGCGTTATTACCCTTCCCACAGCAAACGACGACGCGGCCATGGATTCCCAGGCGTTCCAGTACGTCGGTGGCCCCCCGGCCGGCATTTTCCATGAGGACCGGACCTGGGATTCCAAATTCTTCGATGGCCCTTCGGTCGAGCTCCCGGACCCACCGTCGGGGAAGGACCACATGACGCAACCAGTCGCGCTGGCAGCGATGTCCGTCCATGTGTGGCAATCCCCTACGACACTGATCGCTGTTTCCCAGGAAAACTTCTCACCGTGCAACCAGTTTACCAAAAGAGGGCCCTTTTGGGGCCCTCCCAGGTTAACTGACAAAACTTGGATCCCGAATTTTATCCTGCGGGTGCGCGCCGGCATTTTACTTGCCGGGCTGCCGTTAGAGTTCAGTGCACATCCCGAGGCATTTCGAGCGTCCGGCTTTCCAGTCCTGCAAACGCAAGGACGAGGTACACTACAAATCCTACCAGAAAGGCAGCAACCGGTGGGCACGGGATGATGTTGGTGTTGAGTACCAGGTTGGCCGCACCAACGCAAAAGCCCAAAATCCAGGACACCCAGCCTGCAGGATTGAAGCCTGCCCGCGGTCCTGCCCAGCGGTTGCCACTGAGCAAGTAGTCGGCAGCCATCGCGCCGCATACGGGACCGAATGACGCTCCGATCACTGAGAACACCTTAACGGCATTACCAGCATACCCAGAGAGCACCAGAGCAATGGAGCAAAGGGCCCCAATGCCACAGGAGACGAACGGATTGACCTTGGGCAGCGTGGTTTTGAAACTGTTAGCCGCGATGAAACTGGAGAAACATGCGGGCGGGAAGGCCGCGATGGCAAGCAGATACCAGAAAACGGCGGGGGTTTTTGCGCCGAGAACGGGCGAAAGCTTTTCCATAAGCAATGTCGTTTGCAGGACGGGAGGTTTCCCCGCGAGCTGTGCCCCAACCGCTCCGGCCGCAATCACGAGCGAAAGCCCACCGGTCAGGATGATGGCCCCGGCAATTCCCACCAGCCCGCCCCATTTGACGTCATTTTCATCCCGATTGCCCATGCCAAAATCGACGCCGGCAGCTCCTGCTGTGGCGAAAAACCCGACCACGTAAGTGGCAACCGCCAGGAAAACGCCCCAGACCGTCAGTGGATCATGAGCCTTGACCTCTTTGGCACCGGACGCCTGGTCTGTCGCCAGGGCACCATCGGCAGTGACCTTCACCGGAGTCTGACCGTCCTGCACAAGCTGCGTATGATCCATCTTGGTGACGCCGCCTAGCGATGCCAGGGTGAGGATGACCAAGATCGAAAGCGGCAACAGGGGCAAATAAGTGGCCACACGCCCCACATATTGAATTCCCTTAATGCCGATCAGCGTGGCCAGCAGCACAAAAGCAATGGCAACCACGGAGAAAGCGACCGAACCCGGTCCCGCCCCGAACGGCTGACACAACAATTGAGTGGTGAAAAATGCATTAACCGCCAACCATCCGAATTGCAGAACCCCCATCAAAAATCCCGGCATGATGAATCCGCCCTGTACGCCGTACGTGGAGGTGCCCACGATGTAAAGGGGAAGTCCCGTCTGAACACCGAGCTTTCCCGGGATGAGATAAAACAGGTAGTGACACACCAGGGCGGACACGATGAGAGCCAGGATAGCAATCCCCAGTCCCTGGGCGAGCGCGCCACCTGCTGCAAGCGGTATGCCACTGCCTTTGGCAAGCTCTTCCAGCATGGGCAATTGATGCCAAAAAACGAACCACAGGAAGATACCTGCGTAGGTAGGCGCTGTACTTGCATACCAGGGGGTCCGTTGATCCTTGGGCACCGGACGGGCGCTCGCAACATAATCTGGCAACTGTGTTGACATAGAATGTTCCTCCTTACTGGAAGACAACGCCAACGAAACCTCCACGTTTCGGGTTCATGCACTGATAGCACTGTCAGTTGGCATTGAGTATAACTCCGAAATGCCACTTGTCCATTACCGCCCTGCACTTTTGGATAACGGACAGATAACAGCATTGTCTGGCAAAATTCGTGACAGCTCGTCCCCAGCGGGAGTCCACCGAACCACATTTTGTGGAGGGTTTTTAGGGTAACACTGGCCGGAATCTCGATAAGACCGGAAGTCGCCAGTTTTCCTGTTTAACTTAGTCGCTGCGAATTGCTGGTTTTGTTCATCCTGAAAGAATTGTGGAGACTTCTTATGTTTTCGTATATGTCTGCGCTCAACAGTTTGCCCACTCTTCAAATGTTCTGCGTTGACGCACTCGACGAGGTCCTGTAGCATACGGGCGTCAAGGCATTCTCCTCACATTGACGGGTGCTGGAGAGTTCGCATCTTACGCGCTAGACGATTCCATGGATGGATACTTATATTCAGCCCGATGTTTGAGTGCCTTAGATCCATCCCGAGGTGGACTTGGGCCTTCAGATGGGATCTCCGCGTGGACGTTAGCGGGAATCTTTTCGCTGGGCCTGGGCGTGAGACTGGTGGCGGTCTATCTCTGGGGATGGCGATTTGGTGGCGGATTCATCTTTGGTGATAGCGAAAGCTATTGGCATCTTGCGCGGACGATCGCACGAGGAGAGCCCTACAGGTACGGGATCACAGGGGCCATTTTCCGCACGCCTGGATATCCCCTCATGCTGGCCCCCCTGTTTCTCGTTTTTGATGATCCACCTATCTGGATTGCACGCGTTGAAGGTGCCGTTTTCGGCGCTGTGACGGCCGTGTTAGTTTGTTTGTGGGGGAAAGAACTATTCAATAGGCACACGGGGATTATTGCGGGAATTTTGGCGGCTCTGCACCCTGAGTTGATTCTGGGGTCGGTTCCCGTGTTGAGCGAAGCAGGCTTCGCCCCGGCATGGGTGCTGGGAATGTATCTCCTCGCACGCAGTTGCAATCAGCGAGATTCCGGTGAACTCTGTGCCTGGAGGTCTTCGTTAGGTGCTGGTCTTGCATTTGGGCTGGCCACACTGATTCGCCCCAGCGCCCTTCTGTGGCTTCCCTTTCTGCTGGTCGTTCAACTCCTGATATGGCGGCGTCTCCTGCCTTCCTGGCGGGCCTGGGCAGGCATTGTCGTGGGATTTGTCCTGGTGATGTTGCCATGGTGGCTTCGGAACTACTGGCTGACCGGGAAAGTTATTTTGACGACCACTCAAGTGGGGGCAAGCCTCTACGACGGTTGGAACCCGCAGGCCAGCGGCAGCAGCAACATGGATTTTGTGCCTGATAAGCTGAGGGAAGTGCAACGCCAATATCCTGACGCTCATCCGCTGTTCTGGGAACTGGAACTGGATCGACAACTGAAACGCGAGGCCGTGACGTGGGCAATCCAAAATCCTACGGCTGTCCTCCGGCTTGCATTCGTGAAGTTTCGTCGCTTCTGGAATATCGTGCCCAACGATCCGGGCTTCAATGTCTTTCCGGTGAATTGGATAATGGCAGTCGCCGCGGTGTTCACCTTCGTTCTGGCGATTGTGGGTGCCTTGCGGTGGGCCAGACAACGCGTGGTAGCAATGACATGTGTGTTGCCCGCCGTGTATTTCACACTTTTGCACATGGTTTTTGTCTCTTCACTGCGATATCGCATCCCGGTGGTGCCAGGACTGATCGTCCTGGCGAGTGCCACACTGGTATCGAGGTTTTTTGTGGCGTCCGGTGATAAAGGTGCTTAGTCAAAGGGTGAGTTGGCGATTGTTGAGGGAGAAAGATGCGGTGCCGACGAGAATTAGCTCGCTGGAAAACGAAGGGCCTGGAAGCGAATTACGCGAAATGCCTGAGGTGCAGGCGGAAGAGGAATGGATCATCCATTTAGCAAAATGAAGGTGAAAGGGACGTGATGTCTCGAACCAAAGGGTACCACACTGCTGGTAAGTTCACCGGCTCATATTGACCCCGGGAAAAACATGACCTGGCGGCAGCGGCTGATCAGAGAGATCGGTTTCTTCCTAAAATGGGGCCTTGCTGTTGCCCTGGTTGCCGGGTTTTTCTTTGCCATCTGGCTCTACAAAAGAGTGGATGACGAGCTCCGCAGCGAAATCGAGCGGCGATGTGCGCAGCTGTGTCCTCATTTGCGAATCCGAATTCGATCAGCTCAGTTGTTGCCCGGCGAGGGGATACAGCTTCGCGGGGTCCGCATCACCATCACGGATTTACCCAAGGTGACGGCTACAATCGCTGAAATTGAGGAAATCATGCTGGCTGGGCCAGTGGATTACAAGGGGTTGCTTTCTGGCGAAGTTCCCATTCAACGAGTCGTTGTCCGCCGGCCGCAGGTGCGCATCGCGTGTGGTAGCGATGGACAATGGAATATTTCTCGTTTACTTCCTCTGCCAAAGCTTGCAGGGAGCAAGCATGCCCCGATTCACATAGAAAACGGCATGGTGGAGATCGTCGATCTTCGCGGCCCGATTCCCACCGCCATCGCATATCGGGACATTCAGATGGAGATTTCTGGCGACTCTCTGCCACAATCGGACGGATCGACCGCCGGGATTCGAAAATTCCGCGGCACAATGACAGGTGATTATGTACGCCGAATCGATGTTGAGGGGACATTTGATTCCGAAGCACCATGCGTGAGACTGGCCGGCGCGGTCGACTCCCTGGAATTCTCGCCCGAGTGTCAGGCGGCATTTCCCCGGGAAGTGCGACGCACCCTGCGTCCGCTGGAACATCTTCGTGCTCAGCTTTCACTGACATTCCACCTTTTCTGGGCGGGCGGAAGCAGCACAGTCGTGGACTATGACGTCTCGGGCCAGATTCGTCGCGGACGGCTCGATGATCCAAGACTGCCGTATGCCATTACGGATATCCGCGGCTATTTCACCGCATCGCGGGATGAAGTCTCATTGACCGATGTGACGGCGTTTTCGGGGTCGACGGCATTTGTGGTGCGCTCGGCCAAACTCTTGCACTGGAACCTGGCGGAGTTGGCTGACCTCGACATGCAGATCAACAATTTGAAGTTTGATCCAGCACTTCTTCCCCTTTTGCCACCCAAACTTCAGGAGGAATGGCCGAAATACTTTCCGGAAGGAACGGTTCATCTTACTTTGCGTTTCACCTCACTCGATGACCAGCGTCACTTTCACGTCACTGCCAATTTGGAAAATGCATCGTTTGCCTATTATCGCTTTCCTTACCGGCTTCAGCAGGTTCAAGGGCGACTGGAACTCACGCCCGAGCGGCTGGGAATTCAGCTCGTGGCAATGGCGGGAACTCAGCCCGTGGAGATTCGCGGGCAGGTTCTCAATCCTCTGACGGCCCCTGTGACGCAAATCAGCATCAGCGGTCAGCGGATAGCTCTCGATGAGCGGCTGGTGAACGCTGTGCTCGATACGAAGAGCCGTCAAACGTTGCGGGCCTTGCATTTGGCTGGTTCGGCTGATGTGTGGCTTGGTTTGTGGCAGGATGAGCCGGGTGGCGTGCTCCATCGCCAGATGGAGGCGACCCTCAACGGATGCTCGATTCGATATGAAGCGTTTCCTTATCCGATTTCCGACATCACTGGCCGCATCGTGATGCGGGACGATGCCTGGTCGTTCCAGGAACTTCGCGGAAGAAGCGGTCCAGCAGAGATCTCTGCCTACGGTACGCTCCTTCCGCAAAATGGAAGTTCCACTTTACGCCTCGATTTTGAAGCGAAACATCTCCCGTTAGACAATGAATTGAAGGGCGCCTTTCGCGAAAATCACATCCGTCAGTTATGGGAAGAGCTAGATCCGGCAGGCACCGTTCAGGTACGGGGGACGCTCCTCTATACCGCAGGTGAGCCTCTCGACGTCAAATTATGGGCAAGTCCAATTGACCGGGGGCTGACCCTTCAGCCCCGATCTTTTCCCTACCGTTTGGAGGGCATCGTGGGCCAATTGAGATACGAGGCTGGAACTCTCTCATTTCATGGGCTCCGCGGACATCATGAAAACACCGAGTTTCAGGCGGATGGATCCTGCCGACTCTCACAAAACGGAGGCTGGTCACTGGATCTACGCAACTTGTGGATTGACCGCTTGATAGTGGATCGGGCGTTACTTATGGCCTTACCGGAAGCCCTGAGCCGTCCTCTCGCCCGCCTCAATATTCAAGGGCCTCTCGTTGTGCGAGGGCAGTTCCGACTGATCAGAGAACACGACGCCTCAGCTCGGGGGCCAGGAGCTGAAATGGTTGCTTCTGCCAGCGACTCGGTCGGCGGGTCGATCCCGCTTCAGGCAGCGTGGGATGTGGTGATCACCCTCGTTCAAAACAGTATGGGAACGAGCCTGGTATTCGGGAATTTGAATGGAAAAATTCTTTTCCAGGGGCAATATTCGGAGGGAAGGTTTACAGCCGATGGGTATTTGGCTCTGGACGCCCTGCAGGTGCTCGGGTTGCCGATCAGCCGGTTACGAGGACCATTTCGGGTTGACAATGAATTTGTCATTTTTGGGGGGGACTGGGCTGTCGCTGAATCCGCTCGAGAGACACCGATGGCGGGTCAACCGGCAAAGTCCCGCCAGCCTTTAACGGCGGAGATTTTTGGAGGCACGTTATCCGGAACCGGTTGGGTGCGTCTTTCCGACAAATTCGAGTACGATGTTGCGCTTTCGTTGTTGAAGTCCGATTTCACGGAGCTTGTACGAGAATACCAGAGTAACTCGTCCATCATCCGTGGGACGCTAGATGCAGCCGTGCGACTTAAAGGTCAGGGTGACGATATCCAGGGATTGGCCGGTTATGGGAATTTTCAGCTCCGGGAAGCGAATATCTACGAGCTTCCTTTGATGATCGCACTTTTGAAGATTCTGAGCATACGACAACCGGAGACCACGGCGTTCAGCGAGAGTTCAGGGCAATTTCGAATCGCTGGCCGACACGTCTATCTGGACAGCATCACCTTTTCGGGGGATGCCTTCAGCCTCACCGGCCAGGGTGAAGTAGATTTGGACGGGAACCTGCGATTGATCATGCGGGCGATGCTGGGACGCCGCGAGATTCAGGTCCCCGTGGTCAAGGAGCTGTTCCGCGGCGCGAGCGAGCAGATTGTGCTTGTTCACGTGGGAGGCAACTTGAGGGAACCAATTGTGCGGCGAGAGCCTTTCCCCGGGGTGAACGAGGCCCTCCAAAGGTTCCAACTGGGAAACAGAAGCGTTCGCGAGGGTGAGGCAATCCTCAGGGAGCGGTGAAAAGCCGACGATCTCCAGGACCTTGTTGTCCTACAGTTTGTGTTGAAACGAGCTTTGAGCAGGTGGAGTAAGCACAGGTTTGATGGGACGAGGAAGAGAGTGACAACTTCCAGAGAACGCGGCAAAGGGTTCTTCCTCCTCGGCTGTGACGGCCCGATGTCAATGAGGAGGTTGCACGATGAGTGTTGGACCACTTGGCCCCATTATCTCCGCGATTGCGGGTACGCCTTTGGCCCAGGGAAAAAGTGAGACTGATACCAGTCAAGTGGTACGGGAGGGCCAGGAGAGGCGTGTGGCAGCAGATCGGCAGGCAGAAGCCGCTGCTGGAATTGGCGAGACGGATGGAGAGAATCACGAAACGGAAGAGCGCGATGCCGATGGTCGTCGTCCCTGGGAATTGCCGCCCGTTTCGAAGAAGACAGATGAAGGCGACGATCAGAAAAAAACTCCCGCTGATCCGCACGGTGAGCTGGGACGCCTCATCGATCTGAGTGGGTGACATGAGGGAGGGAAGAGATGCAGAAGAACGGAGGTGAATCTTCGCTGGCGGTGGCCGGCCGGTAGCGATGTCGCGTGATAGCATCGCCGAAACTGTTCCAATTGGCGTTCCGGCACGATTCGCGCTCGAATTCTGCTCCACTGGAATGCGACCTGCCTGTAAAATCAATGTTTGCGCGAAGGACGTCGCATGCATGAAGGAGCGGACGGATGAGATTTGTGAAAATGCATGGCATTGGAAACGATTACATTTTCGTCGACTGCTTTGAACAGTCCCTTCCGGAGGCCCCCGAGGTTCTCGCACCGAAACTTTCCGACCGTCACTTTGGAATTGGCGGCGACGGCCTCATCCTGATCCTTCCCTCCGATGTGGCTGACGCGCGGATGCGAATCTTCAACGCCGATGGTTCCGAAGCCGAAATGTGCGGCAACGGCGTGCGATGTGTCGCCAAGTACATTTACGAAAGAGGGTTGAGCCGGAAGAATCCGCTGAGAATTGAAACCGGCCGGGGCATATTGAGTCTTCAGCTCAAGATCCAAGGAGACCGGGTTACGGAAGTGACCGTCGACATGGGCGAGCCGATTCTGGAGGCCGCGCGGATTCCCACGACGTTGCCGGGAAGTCCGGTCGTTGAAGCGCCCCTAACTTTGAATGATGGAACTTCCGTGAACGTGACATGCGTGTCCATGGGCAATCCCCACTGCGTGATCTTCACCGAGGACCTTACAGACGAGACTTTCCGTCGGCTTGGCCCGATTATCGAAAAGCATCCTGCTTTTCCCCAGCGTGTCAATGTTGAGTTCGTTCGGGTTTGTTCGCCCCAACGGGTGGAGGTCAGAGTTTGGGAACGCGGATCGGGCGAAACGCTGGCCTGCGGTACCGGTGCGTGCGCCGTCTGTGTGGCGGGAGCTCTAACCGGGCGGACAGAGCGGAAAATCACGGTTCGGCTTCCCGGGGGCGAACTAATCACGGAATGGGCGCCGTCGGGAAGTGTGTTCATGACAGGGCCGGCAACCACCGTGTTCACCGGCGAATGGCCGGCCGAAATTGAGCCTGCGCGATAAACGCCATGGCGGAGCCAGCTAAGCTTTCTATGGACGGATCGCCGAAATGGCCAGTGAGGGCAGCAGCCCGTGTCACAGCGCTGTTCCTCCGTACGTGGATGAGTACATTGAACTACCGGGTCTGTTATGAGGATCGGAGTATCGACCCGGTGTATCCGGAATGTGTGGGTCCAAAACTCTATCTGTTTTGGCACGAATATATTTTATTTCCGCTTTATTTACGTGGGCATTGTTACCTGACAATGCTCGTGTCCCGGCACAGAGACGCGAATTTGTTGACTGAAGTGGCCAGGGTCTTGGGGTTTGATTTCGTTCGGGGTTCAAGCCGCCGGGGAGGCGATCAGGCCCTTCGACAATTAATCGCGATTGGGCGGTGCCGGCATCTTACGATTACGCCCGATGGTCCCCGCGGACCTCGCCGCCATATGGCACCGGGTGCCGTTTACGTGGCCTCTCGATTGGGTGTACCGATTGTGCTGATGGGGTTCGGGTATCACAGGCCGTGGCGGTTGAACAGTTGGGATCGGTTCGCCATCCCGCGGCCATTTTCAAGAGCCCGTGCAATCACCAGCGCTCCCATCACGATTCCTCAGGACCTGGACCGAGAAGGCATTGAGTATTATCGCCAAATGCTGGAGAGCCGCTTGAATGGGCTGACGGAAGAGGCGGAGAAATGGGCTGAAAGTGGCCTTGCGCGTGAGAACGAGACGGCCTTATTCAAAGCCCGGGCCGCTCATCCGCCGTGGGAATGTCATCCAGAAGGCCATGAAATAGGGTTGAAACTGGTAAATCGCGCGGCATGCTAGGCGAGGAGTGGTGATCGATAGTCTTCCAGAAAGCTGTATGGATCTTGATTGATTATCAAAATCCCGCGGAATTGTCCGGGCTGTAGCGCTCTCATTGTATTACCGGATGTCTATGTCAGACGAATATGTTTTTCAATCGGAGTTATTTGAAAACCGCTCGCGCGTTTTCACGGTGTCTGAGCTTACAATTCTTATTAAAGAGGTTCTGGAAAACATCTTCCCCAGTGTAGCTGTTATCGGCGAAGTAGCCGATTTGTCTGTGGCTAGATCAGGCCATTGTTATCTGACACTCAAAGACGAGGGGGCACAATTGCCAGCGGTCATCTGGCGATCGTACCGCGAACGACTCACATTTGATCTGCACGATGGCTTGCAGGTGTTGTGTCGTGGAAGGCTGGAAGTTTACCCACCCCATGGACGGTATCAACTGATTGTGGAGGAAATTGAGCCGAGCGGCTGGGGGGCCAAGGAGCTAGCCCTGCGACGGCTCAAGGAACGGTTGGCACGCGAAGGACTGTTTGATGCGGCCAGGAAGCGCCCCCTGCCCCGCTGGCCGCGTCGAATCGGCGTGATCACAAGTCCCACAGGTGCGGCGATTCACGACTTTCTCACGGCCCTGCGCGAACGCTTTCGCGCGGTTGATGTGCTCATCATTCCTGTGAAGGTTCAGGGGGAAGGAGCTGCTGAAGAGATCACGCAGGCATTCCAATGGCTGGAAAAATATGATTGGAATCTGGATGTGATTGTCCTGACCCGCGGCGGAGGAAGTATTGAGGACCTTTGGGCATTCAATGAGGAGAGTGTGGTTCGGGCGGTTGCGAGTTCAAGGATTCCGGTGGTGTCTGCAGTGGGGCATGAAATAGACGTGACGCTGGCCGACCTGGCGGCGGACGTACGAGCACTGACACCCACTGACGCCGCCTCCAAAGTGGTGCCCTCCCAGGAAGAGTTGGAAGCCGTCCTGGCGGGGTATGCAATGCGGCTTCGGGCTCATCTTGATCTGCGGCTGAAGGCGGTACGGACCCACCTTGACGCGATGGCCTCCCGGCCCGTGTTCCGCTTTCCGAAAGATTTGGTCTATACTCGCAGCCAGGAGGTGGATGAATGGGAACGGCGCCTGGAGCACGCTGGCGACCGGTTTCTGGAGCGGAGCCGTATGGTGCTCACCACGATGGCGGCGCGACTGGAATCGCTGAGTCCCCTGGGGGTGCTTTCTCGGGGATACTCAATGACGTTGACGCACCCCGAAGGACGTGTTGTCCGAGAGGCCGCGTCACTTTGTCCAGGGACGATAGTACAGACTCGCCTCCATCGGGGAAGCTTTCTCAGTCGTGTCGAAGAAGTACACGGAGATGGTGAACCCGTCCATCCAGACCAACGAATATGATGCAACGGGCCCAGAATGTTCCATGTGTTCGGAACTTTGTCCGGACCAACGCGGTGGTTACGACGGGGTGATCACAAGGTCCATAGGCGCTGGGTAGGATAGGCGACGATTGAGGCGGTATTGGAGGAGTTGGTCATCGACAGACGTCGCGCTTGTTTTGAGAAGGCACGCGTCAAAGCTTTGCAGAGCGGTCAACATGCAGCAAACGCTTCTCCGTCTAGGCACTCAGATAGAGAACCGCTTGCCAACGGGTCTTTTGGGCTTGTTTGGAGCGTTGATCTTCTGCGCCGTTGTTTTGGATGCGAGTTCGATTCGAGCAGCCCCACAACAACAGCGGAGTGGATTCCTGGTGGGGTTCGAGGCGGCACCGTTTCTGCCACTCCCTGAACCCGGACCTCCGTCCGCCCAGGTGAAGGAAGGTCTGGGTGAATCGCGTGAAAAAACTGTTCAAAAAGACCAAACGACAGCGCAGCCGCAACAACCCGAGGTCGCGGAATCCAAAGCTGTTAAGAAAGACGCCGGACTGCCATCGCAGCAGTCTTCCTTCGGTGTATGGGAGATCATCAAAGCAGGCGGGACGGTGGGGTTCATCATCATCGGCCTCTCCCTGGTGGCTGGTGCCCTGGTTGTCGAGCAGCTCATCACGCTTCGTAAATCGGTGCTTATGCCTCCGGAGGTCGTGAGCCAACTGGGTCAGGCGATGGCGGCTCGCGATTCGAAAGGACTGATGGCCACTTGTGAAGCCCATCCGTGCGTCTTCACAGATGTACTGAAGGCCGGGCTGGCTGAGTGGGAAGGTGGATGGCACCAAGTGGAAAAAGCGCTGGAGGATGCCGTTACGGAATACACCGCCAAACTTCTCCGCAAAGTGGAGTATTTATCTGTGATCGGTAACCTGGCGCCGATGCTGGGGCTGTTGGGAACGGTGGTGGGTATGATCCTGGCGTTTAAAACAGTGGCCGAGACTCAGGGGGCAGCACGGGCCGCCGATTTGGCACAGGCGATTTATCTGGCCCTTGTGACGACCGTGGAGGGGTTGATCGTCGCCATCCCCTCGCTTGCCGCCTACGCCTATTTTCGCAATCGCGTGGATGAATTGATGGCAGAAGTGGCCGTTACCCTGCAACAACTTTTGGCACCGTTGCGGCGGCGGCGTGTGGCCGCAAAGCCTCCTGTCAGTTCCTCGGGAGCACCACCGTCTGGAAGTGTCCGCGGATGAGAGCGAGCGTTCATCCGGTCAGATTGCCCGTGAAGTTGAATCTCACGCCGATGATCGACGTGACGTTTCAGCTAATTTTGTTTTTTTTGCTTGCCGGACACTTGGCTCAACAGGAAAGCGCCGTGGATCTGGATCTGCCGGTGGCACAAACCGGCCACAAAGCGATGGAGAGTCCCACGCGACGACTTGTCATCAATGTGGCCCAAGATGGAACCCTCATCGTTGGTGGTGAGATGATTGATCTCGAACGGTTGGGCCAGATTCTCTCAGCGGATCGGAAGACGAGCGAATCCCTGGAAGTGCGGATTCGAACTGATCGCCGGACACCTTACGGCAAGATCGCACCCCTTCTCATTCGCTGCACGGAGAGCGGGATCTGGAATGTTTCCTTTGCAGTTATCGGTGAAGAGACATCCCCTTAAAGGCTCCAGAAGATTGATCGTGAGTCAGGGTGCGTCATGAGACGGCAATCAGTGTTGAACCAGAAACAGGACCTGGATTTGCCGATGACGCCAATGATTGACGTCGTCTTTCAGTTGATTATCTTCTTCCTCTGCACAACCCGATTTACACCGCTTGAGCAAGTCCTGCCAACCCCACTCGATGAGTCCGGCGGCTCGCGAAGAGTGGAGTCGCCTCCACCAGAAGTTGTGAATCTGACGGAAGTTGTCATCAAGCTGGCTGATGGTCAGCCGGTCAGGATCACTCTTAATGGTCGGCAGGTGAGCGATTTCGACGAACTCGGGATGACGCTTCAGGCTGTTGCACGTGTTCGCGTGGATGTTCCCGTCGTTATCGATGCAGGCTTTGCAGTTCCAATGCAGGACGTCGTCCAGGCATATGATCTCTGCCGGAAGGTTGGTTTCCAGAAGATCCATCTTGCGGCTCCGCCACGTCCATGAAACGGTTGTTGGCTTTCTTGGTTATTCTGTTGGAGCTGGTCCTGGTGCCGTTAGAGGGCACGGCGGATGTTACTGAAGACTTGCGGTTCATTCAATCGTTGCGGTCTCGCCGTCTCTTTCGGCTGGCCGAGTATCAGTGTGAGCTCGCGTTGCAGCGGCCGGGCTTAAGCACCGGTGACAAGGCAGTACTCACAATCCAGTTTCTGGAAACGCTCAATGAACACGCCCTTTATGCCGACGTTCCCGCGCGGACAGCCTGCTGGCAACGGGCTCAGGAATTGACCAGCAGCTTCGAGAAAGATCACGAAGAGACCGATTGGAGCCTCGTCGTGCGCCTGACGGGCGTGAAAGTTCTCGTGGAGCAGGGCAAAATCCTGCGGGAGGAGGCCGAGTTGACTCTTCTGGCCACACGTTCTTCGTCCTCGCCGTGGGATGAGATGATGAAGCCCTCGCGTACAGTTCTCCGGAAGGCTGGAGAGCAACTGAAGGCCCTCCGCGATGAAATCGCGCGATCACTCAGGCGCGCGCAAAAAGTGACGGAGACAGACGGCCTTCGACTTGGCGAGCATCAGCTTCTGAGCCTCGAAAAACAGGCCCAATTCTGGACAGCGCTTGCCGCATGTGAACTGGCACGGACCTATCCTGCTGGGTCGGAAGATTATCTGGCTATGCTCAATGATGCGGCGAGCAACCTCCGGGGCCTCAGTGAACTGCCGCTTGACCATCCTCTCGGTTTTCCCGCCCGGCTCTATTATGCGGATGTCAATCGACTGCTCGGCCAGAAGGAAGCGGCATGGAAAATCCTCGCCGGTCTCGATGATGAGCAACTCTCCAAAGATCGACAACAAGAACTCCTCGCGGGTCGGTTGCAATGGGCCACCACTTTTGAAGAAGAACAACTGGCCAAAACGCTGTTTGAAAGGGCCATGGCAGTTGAGGTTTCACCTTCCCCACCTTTGGCTTTCGCGATGCTCGAAACCGCTACCTGGTTTTGGAAAAAAGCAGTGGAAAAAGGCGACAAAAGTTCTGAGGAGTGGGAGGTCCAGATCAAAAAGCTGGTGGAAGTCCTCAGACAGAGCGGCTCGACGTATTGGACCCACCGGGGAGAACTCCTCGTGGCGCATGCCGCGTCGGCAAGTGCAAACGCAAACAGCACAACTCTGGATCTTTATGTGGCGGAGAACGCTTATCGGGCTGGAAGGTGGCAAGAGGCCATTGCCGCTTATGACCGTGTTGCTCAAACAGCAAAAAAAACCGGGCAGGAGGATGTGGCCTTTCAGTGCAGTTGGGCTGCTGCGGCCATTGCCCAACAACAGTCGCTGCATCAGGAAGCGTGGCAGCGGTTCAACACGCTTGCCCAGGAGTTTCCCCACCAGGCGAAGGCGTCCCAAGCTGCGTTTCTGGCGCTGGTCAATCTTGGCCAACTGGTAGCAAAAGACGAGAAAGCATACCTCGCTCTTTACGAACGAGAACTCCGCGCGTATCTCGATCGATTCCCCCGGGGGAAAGAGGCGTATCTCGTGCGATTCCGCCTGGCGCAACTCCTTGAGTATCAATCCCGGATACAAGAGGCCGTTGGCATGTACCTGGACACCCTGGAGCAATTGCCTGCCGACCAAGGCGGAGAAACGAGTGGTAGTTCTCAGCAGGGGGATAGTACGAGCGACCTGCTGCAGGAGACCAAACGAGAAGAGGTGCTGGAAAAAGTCTTCCTGGGGCTCGATCGGTGCCTGCCCGTTCTCCGCGCGGGGGCAAGGCAGGATTTCTCCGCGGAGGTTCGCCAGGTTGCGCAGCGTCTTCATGCCTGGAGTATCGTCGGGAACGGGGATCGCACGGATCAGCGCTATCGACTCATGGCCGAGGAGCGCGCCATCCGACTGATGCTGTGGGAGGGCGGTGATCCCGTATTCGCGGAAAAAATTCTCCTAACACGGTTCCCCGATCCAGATCATTTTTGGAAAGAATTCCGAACGCTAAGCAATGACGTCTCAAGCACATCCGGGTGGATAACCCTCTGGCTGGAGGTCATGGCTCAATTGGGGCGAGAAAGAGAGGCACAGTATTGGTGCGAACAACTTCGCCATCTGGAGTTTGATGTTCGCTGGGAATGGGCGAGCGGCGTCACCGAGAAACTCTCCCAGGCAAAACCGAATCGAGCTCAGGCGATCGCCCGATGGGTTGTGGCAGCGGTCCCGGACTTTGTCCAGCAATACGCGACACATCCCCAAGATTGGAAGGTCCAAGCCGGTTTGAAGTATGCCCGGCTGCTCGTGATGGCAAACCTCCATGAGGACTCGCTGGGCTGGATGCGCCGCCTGGCGCAGGAATTTCCTGAACATGGTGAAATTCAGGAAAACCTTGCGCTTCTTTTGGCTTATTCGGACGACGTTTTGCTACGGAACGAATCTCTCCAGAAATTTCAGGAAATTGCTCGGCGAACGCCGGAGGGATCTCCTCGGTGGTTTCGGGCAAAGTATATGACGGCCTGGTTGCTCCACAATTTAGGGAGAACACGCGATGCCTGGGAGATGCTGAGTCTGCTTGAAACTCTCCACCCTGACCTGGGAGGAGAGCCCCTGAGGGGGAAAATCTTGTCCCTGAAAGACGAATGCCAGAGACATTCGCCGCAAGACAGATAAAATCATCCGGATTTTTTGGGTAGGTTGTCGCCCAGCAGTTGCTCTACCACCGGTTTCAGGAGTTCCGACCACAACTGGTATCCCTTGTCGCTCAGATGAAGGCCGTCGTTGACGAAAAGGTCTGGTTGCGGATGGCCATCGGGGCCCAGCATGGGTTTCTCGACGTCCAGAAAATGCACTTTGGATTCCGGATGGGCCCGGCAGTATTCCTCAATGAGATGGTTGGCGGCTCGAATTTTGTCGATCAGGTGCCATCGGGCAAGCGATGGCTTGATCCCGATGAAGATGACCGGGGCGGTGACACCTTCGGAACGGATGACCTGCAGGAAATCGGCGAAGCGCCGACAAACGATCTCCGGTGATGCCCCGGCTGCAATGTCGTTGTCCCCGGCATAGAAGACAATCAGTTGAGGGTGGTAGGGAGCAATAATGCGCTTCGCGTAATGGGTAACCTCATGAATCTGTGAGCCGCCAAAGCCCCGATTGATTGTGATCCAGTGGGGAAACCATCGCGACACATCCCATCGCACGATGCTGGAACTTCCCACGAAGAGAATGGCTCCGTCGGGTGGCGGATGAAGTTTGTCTGCTTCTTCGAATTTCTTGATGGCGGATTCCCAGCGTTCGGGCCCCGTGTCCTTTTTCTTCTCCTCGTAACTCGCAAGCCTCGCGGAGATCGCACGCCGCCATGACAGCGGTGCGCGATTCGCAGGTCGCGGGCCGATTTTCTCAAAAGGAATCGCCTCAAATCCTGGAAGTGTGGATTGAAGGGGGGCATCCGGCTTCAGCCGCCAGTCTTCGGTCTCGGGATTGACAAAGAAACGGGCTGTGGCCTCCAGCGGAAGCATCACATTGTTTTCCATGACGAGGTAGAGACGTGCACGATTCTCGATGTTTTCCCAGGTTCCCCCGAAGCAAAGGTTTTTGCGAATGATATTGCCTTTCGGTGCCGCAGGTTCGTCCTCGAGGATATTGACCAGTGTCGGATAGGCTTTTCGCCAGAGTTCACTCTTATAGGGCATGGCTTTGAGACGCTCCGTCATTGTCGTGGGCACGTGGTAGGAAGCCCAGCCGAGAGCGCGGGCATCGACATGCACTGCCGGGCGGCAGTCAATGAATATGTTATTCTCTACGAGATTGTCTCGCCCACCTCCGATAAATGCAGCGCGTGTTACCTGATAAAAGATATTGTTGGTGATTTGTGTGCCGCAGAACATATCGTCCAGGTACACGCCCATACAACCGCGGTTTTGAAAACCCGATATATGATGAAAGTAATTCCAGGAGATGACGGTCCCCCGCATGGTCCAGTCACGGCCGGCGTAGATCGCTCCCGCATCGTTGGACTCCAGGCAGACGTGGTCGATCTCGTTCCATGAAATTGTGTGGTTGTTACCGGAAAAACCGACCGCCTGATGGGGCGCATGGTGGATGTGATTATGGAGGACATGCTGTCCAACGCCGCCGATCGAGACTCCCGCGCGATACATGGGATGGATTTGCCCGTAGTCATGGATTTCGTTATCCTCCACGATGTGGCCTGCGGGCGAGAGCGTGGCCCGATCGCCCCCTGTGGCGGAGACGCCCCCTTCGCCGAGTTCATGGAGATGACTCTGGCGTACGACGCACTGACGACCTCCACGTATCTGAACCGCCCAGCCACCCGTCAATAGGAATTCACAGTTTTCGACGGTGCAATTTTCACAATTCTCGCACACCAGTGCCGTGCCGCGACAATGGGCGAGCCGCACACCCCGCAAGGTGACATTCCTTACTGAAACCAGTTGCATAATTCCAGAACTGACAGAAACGGTGGGCTGGCCGTCTTCAAGGCGGGCGGGATCAGTGGGAGAGTCGGGCGGCCAGAAATAGAGCTGGCCCGTTTCTCGGTCGAGATAATATTCGCCCGGTGTGTCGAGTTCACTGAGGAGATTGAAGGCATACCACCACTGTCCTTTTCGGTAGCCATAGTAATGGTAAGGTGGTTTAACAGCAATGAGGGAACGATAGGGATCAATGAGGGCGACCGGATGCCGCTGGTCGGACCAGTCCCAGAACCAGTAGCCATGAACCCAGGGGTCCTTCTCCTTCACCCAGCGGGATGGACGATTGCCCTCGTAAATAAACTTGCCGACTTTGTCGCCCTTTCTACCGCGTACGTCGATGGGCTGTTCACCCAATACGTCCACAATTTTGGTAAAACCCTGGTTCGGCCATCGCGCTAATGTCATTCGGCGATTTTGATAGAAAAGCTCGAGACCTCCGCCTCCCGCCGAGCCGTAGTCGGACACCCCAAGTTCTTTAAGATCGGCAATAAAGACGTGCTCGCGTGCCTCTTGAGGGAGGAGCGGCGACACGTTGGCCACCTCAATCGCACGTTTCCAGTTCGTGACGAGTCGTCCGCCACTCCATACCACGGCGCCAGGCGTCTTTGCTTCAAATTCGAGGCTGGCGATCGACTTCGGTAGATCACGGAGGGTAACAGGTTCGGACAATTCCAGCCGGCCAGGTTCGAAAATGACCTTGACCCTGATAGCAGTGCCTTTTTCTGCAACTTGATTCAAGGCCTGGCGGAGTGGGGCAAGTGTCCGCCATGGTCCGGTGCGATTTTTGGCATCCGGAGAAGGCGACAGCCCGGACCACTCATCGTTTCCCTGGGTAGAAACGTAGAAGGTGACCTGGCCCGACGCTGCTTCCTCGCCAGATGCGATCGCCCCTTGTGGCAACAGCCACCCGGTGATCAGGCAACTCAAGATCGCCCAGCGGACAAGAGTGCCTTTTGTTTCAGCAAGCATGGTGCAACTTTCCTTATTCGAGGAAATCAAAGAAGTGACTGTCGTCCCTTAAAGCAATACTCCAGCTGTGGTTCGTAGACCACTTGACGGAGATGTCAAACATCAGGCCGTGTAACCCTCTGCTCGCACCCTGCGGCTCACTGGGTTGAGATGGGTTGAGAAATGCGAGCCAGTCCTCGCTCAGCGGATTGCACGCATCACACCGTGTCTGGATTGGGATGTTGCCACGGGGCCCGGTAGGGGCGTGCCAGCCGTTGGTTGGCGGCTTCGTCCCCAACCGCCCGGAGCTCTTCCGGATCCCAGGTGATATCGCGCCCTAGCTCTAGGGACACATTGGCGAGGATACAGCAAGCGGAGGAAATGAAACCCTGCTCGATATCGGCCACCGGGCGGCTCCGGGAATCCACGGCGTCCAGGAAGTTTCGGATGTGCCTGCGGATCGCCGGCGCTACGTGACGTTCGAGGTCCTTTTCCGTCCGGTCCTCGGGGTATTGATCCAGCTCGTACTGAACGTCCTGGTGCACCGGTTCCCCCTGGCCTTCCGGAATAAAGTCGTAGCGGAAGACACTCGCGTGGAGCGTGCCTTTGTCCCCGTAGAACGTAGCTCCCCATGGATAGTCTGGATTGGGAGCCTTGCCCCATGTGCGGTGCTCCCACACGACCGTGACATCTCCGAAATCAAACACGGCCGTTTGTGTGTCCGGAACGTTGGCCATGCTCTCCCTGTCTACGAGGATACCACCGGCCGAAGAAATACGTTTTGGCCAGCCCAGATCCAGCATCCAGCGGACCATGTCCAGCATATGGATGCACATATCCCCGATGATTCCGTTGCCGAATTCTTTGAAGGAACGCCATCCCCGGGGATGAATGGCGGGGTTATACGGTCTGTAGGGGGCGGGACCACACCAGAAGTCCCAGTCCAGGTACTCAGGCGGGGGCTGGTCGGGCACACTTCCCCGCCGTCTCATGTGGTAGTAGCAATAGATCTCCACATGGCCGATCTTACCAAGTTTGCCCTCTTTGATGAAACGATCCCGCGCTTCAATGAGATGAGGAGTGCTGCGTCGCTGCGTGTTGACCTGCACCACACGGTTGTATTTCCGCGCGGCGGCGACCATGGCGGCCCCCTCCATGACGTCCACACTGATAGGTTTTTCCACGTAGACGTCTGCTCCCGCTTTCATGGCCTCGATGGCGGCCAAGGCATGCCAGTGATCGGGAGTGGAAACCTGGACAATATCGAACTCGTTTTCCGCCAACATCTTGCGGAAATCGCGATATGTTTGTGGCTTTTTGCCGGATTTCTGGCGCTCCGCCACAATCTGCGCTGCTTCCTCAAGCATTCGGCCATCCACGTCGGCCAGGGCCACAACTTCGCACGGTTCTACCTGAAGAAAGCGAAGGAGGACGCTCTTCCCGTACCATCCGCATCCGATCAGACCTATCCGGCGAGGTTTGGTTCGGGTCAGGCCCACGGCATAACCGGGCATCGTGGATAGTGTTAAGCCGGCTGCTCCCAGTTTGAGAAAATCGCGTCTGCGCATGGCGTGCCTCCTCATCTTGCGATAAGTCAACCAGTTCGTAAGGTTCGCATGATGTAATGACAGCTAACTCCCTTATCAGAACGGTAGTGCGTTCCTGCTGTTAATTCGGTACAAGTTGCCGCGATCCAGTCTGTTCAATGTTCGCGCAGCGGACGTACTCCCTACGAGTGGTGAAGTCTGCGCTCAATGATGGTTTCTTCGCATCACTCAGCACCGGCTTGCGGTAGGATACCGGCCGACATCGGTCTTGTCCAGTATCGGCCCTTTTGGGATGTTTCTCTTTGGCACACCACGGCTGCGGCGTCGGTGCCTACAGAGTTTCCCGGCGAGGCGGTATGATAGCGCACGGGCCCGTAAATTATTGTGGAAAGGCGAAATGAAGGCTGATCCAAAATGAGTGTCCGCGTCGAACTGCTGAAGCTTCCTTTCCAAAAGGAGCTGTCCGGAAGTGTTCTGGGGAGTATGATTATTGGTTTGGGACAGTTGGGCCACAGGTGTTGCTGCCGTCCAGAAACCAGGCGGGCACCGCGACAGCGGTAGCAAGGAATTCCCGACTGAATTACCTCCGGATCGAATAGTCAGAGCCTGAACTGGGCTGGTATTAAAGGAGTTTTTTGACGGCGAAGCACATGGAGCTTTGTTGTCGAGGGTGATTGCCAATGAATCGTGAAGTTGATCATATTGAAGCAACGCGATCTTGTCGGGATGCCAAGCAGGCGGGTCAAGAGCCGAGAGACAAACTGTCGGCGACGCAGGAGTATCAGGTGGATTTGCCCCGCATCGAGCGGGCTGTGCGGGAAATCCTTCTGGCTGTAGGCGAAGATCCCGATCGAGAAGGTCTGCGGGAGACACCCGCACGTGTGGCCCGCATGTATGCTGAGCTCTTCCGCGGATTACGACTGGATCCGCGTAGGCATCTCAAAAAAGTCTTCACCGAAAAATACGACGAAATCGTTGTCGTCAAGGACATCAGCTTCGAGAGTGTTTGCGAGCACCATTTGATGCCTTTCATGGGCAAGGCCCATATTGCTTATCTACCAGGAGGAAAAGTGGTTGGCCTGAGCAAACTGGCGCGGGTGGTGGAAGACGTTTCGCGGCGTCCGCAGGTCCAGGAGCGCATGACGGAAGTCATTGCCGATCTGCTGATCGAAGAGCTTGACGCGAAGGGGGTGGCTGTGGTTGTGGAGGCCATTCACACCTGCATGACGGTGCGGGGAATTCGCAAACCGGGTGCCATCTGTGTGACGTCAGCGTTGCGAGGGGCGTTTCGCACAAATCCTTCCACCAGAGCGGAGGTCATGACCCTAATTTATAATGGCCGTCAGTAAAGGTGTGCTTCTCCGGTGGTTATGGCATGGCGATCGAAGCCTGGGAGCAACAGCGGGTCCGCGTTTACGAGGACCTTTCCGGGTTGGTCAAGGGAAGGGTCCTGGCGGAGCCTGTTCTGCTTGAATTGTTTGCCCGGGATGCCAGCATCTTTCATATTCGTCCCCTCGTGGTAGTTCGGCCTCAATCCACGGCCGATGTATCGGCGTGTCTCCAGTACTGTGCCGAACACCGTCTCCCGGTCCATGCACGAGGCGCGGGGACAGGGTTGGCAGGAGAGTGCCTGGGACCCGGCGTGGTGCTCGATTTTTCCGCCTACATGCGGCGGTTGATTTCTGTTGAAGAGCGCGGCCGATTCGTTCGCGTCCAACCAGGGGTGGTGTTGGAACGTCTCCAGCGGCATCTCAAAAGTTTTGGCAGAAAAGTGGCGCCAGAGCCGTTCAATTCCGAGGTGACCACTGTGGGCGGCTCCATCGCCCGGGAAGCGTGGACCAGTCGATCTCTCAAATACGGACTGTTGGGTGACTATGTGCGCGAGGTGACCGTGTGTCTTGCTGACGGTACCCGCGTCCATTTTGGCCAGGAATCTCTCGCGGAACATGCCGCGTCGCCGACTTTGGCACCCAAAAGTCGTCTTGTGTTGCAGGTTGCCCAATTGCTTCGGACCTATGAAGAGAATCGCACCATAAAAGGACGACCGAGGCTCCGCTCCGGGTATCGGCTGGAAGGCATTCTCGCGGACGGCAAACTTAACATGCCGAAACTGCTGGCTGGATCGGAGGGGACTCTGGCGGTAATTGTCGAGGCGACCTTGGAAACCGTTCCCACACTGCCGGGCAGAGCGGTGGGACTTTTGCTCTTTGACAAACTGGAACCGGCATTTGATGCGGCGCTTGAGATATTGAGCTTTCGCCCGCTGGCGTGCGACCTGATGGACCGCCGTCACCTGGGACTTGCTCGGGAGGCGGAATCATGGTTTGAGCGTTTGATTCCCGAAAGCGTCGAAGCCGCGGTATTGATCGAAATTGAGGGATTGGATGTCGAGGAAGCCCGTCAAGAACTTCAAGGCCTAATTGAAAACCTGCGGACGCGCAAGCGATTGGAGTTTTCTGCGCGGATAACAACTGACGAGTCAGAAATCACTTTCCTGTGGAAGCTGGCGCGAATTCCGCAACCGATCCGATCTCTCGGATCACGGAAATCGCGGCCGTTGCCGGTGGCGGACGACGTGGCGGTTCCGCCTGAGCAACTTGGTACCTGCGTCTTCGCCCTGCAACACCTTCTCAACAAGCTGGAAGTCTCTGCCGCCGTCTATTGCCAGGTCAGTCAGGGACAGATTCATCTCCAGCCGTTTCTCCAGGAGTCGGAACTAAGTGATGCCCAGCGGATCCGCCAGGTCTGCGATGCAGTGTACGAGCATGTCCTCAGTTGTGGAGGAAATGTGGGCCTGGGCCGAGGCTGTGGGCTGAGTCGCAGTGCCTATCTGGCTCGGCAGTGGGGACCGGAATACGCGCTCCTTGTAGAGCTCAAAAGAATATTTGATCCCCTGGGACTTCTGAATCCCGGAAAAATTGTCGCGGATTCCTACACCCGTGAATGGTGGCAATTCCTGGGCCGCCACGTGCGAGCCGACTGGACCGCCTCTACTGTTGCAGTGACCAATTCGGTGAGCCTGGAAGACTCACTCGACCATGGAAGCACACGTGACTATGGGCCGACTCCGGAAAGGAACTCCTCGTCTTGTCCCCCCATCGACACAGTCCCTCAGGAGCAGCAAGGATCTGGAGCCACAAATGGAGGGACGGCGCTAGATTGTGTGAACTCGGTAGAAGGAGATGATTCGGATTCTCCTCCCGAGGCCGACAGGCCGGATGAACGGCTGCCAGACATCCTTGTTTCGCAACTGGATTGGCATCCCCAGGCGGTTGCGTCCGTGGTGTCTCAATGTACTGCCTGCGGTCATTGCCGGACGCAGGGGCCCGGACTACGCATGTGCCCGCTTTTTCGTGCACAACCCTTCGAAGAGGCGTCGCCTCGAGCCAAGGTGACTCTGGTGAGGGCCATTTTGACGGGGGACTTGCCGCTCGAGACCATCACCGAGGACACCTTTCGCGCGATCGCCGACCTGTGTGTACACTGCCACATGTGCCGGGTAGAGTGTCCCGCGCAGGTGGATGTGCCTCACCTGATGATGGAGGCCAAAACAGCGAACACCGCCGCACATGGCCTTCCGTTTTCAGACTGGTTGCTTAATCGGATTGAGATAGTGGCTGCATGGGGCGCGCGTGTAGCGCCGTTTGTCAATTGGGCCTTGCAAAATAAACAATTGCGGTGGCTCTTGGAAAAGGTTACTGGCATTGCTCAGGCACGGAAATTGCCTCGGCTGGAAAAAACAAGCTTTCTGCGCATTGCGGCAAGACGCCACCTCCATCGACCCCCGCGCCACGGTGGTCCCAAGGTGGCCTACTTTGTTGATGTCTTCGCGACCTGGTTCGATCACCGATTGGCCGAGGCTTTAATTGAAGTATTTGAGCACAACGGAATTGGGGTATACGTCCCTCTAGACCAGCGAGGTGCAGGAACAGCGGCCCTCACATCGGGAGATGCCGATTATGCCCGGCGTGTGGCACGGCGGAACGTGATGGTACTGGCGGAAGCCGTTCGTCAGGGATATGACGTGGTGACGACCGAACCGGCGGCGGCCCTCAGCTTAACCCGAGAGTATCCCGAGATCCTCGATGAAGAGGATGCACGGCTTGTCGCCGCTCACACGTTTGACGCCTGCGATTATTTGTACCGGCTGTATGAAGCGGGTAAATTGCGGTTGGACTTCCAAGAGATGCCGCTCAGGTTGACGTATCACTGGCCCTGCCGTCTTCGTGCGCTGGGTGTGGGACAGCCTGGACGTCAGCTCCTTGAACTGATTCCCGAGCTTCGCGTCACAACGGGACCGGACGGATGTTCGGGAATGGCTGGGACGTACGGATTGAAGCATGCCCATTACCGAACCAGTCTCCGGGTCGGCTGGCCGCTTCTCAATGCAATGCGCGACGCACAGGTGGAAGCCGGAGTGACGGAATGCAGCACCTGCCGGATCCAGATGGAGCAGGCCACGGCGAAGCCCACGCTTCACCCGCTGAAGATTTTGGCGGTTGCCTATGGCCTTTGGCCGGGCGGAAAGAATGCGTTGCTGCGACCGAGTCGGGAACGGATGTTGGCCGAGCAGTAGACTCCAAACTTTCGCACGCGTTTTTCGGAACAAGACAGGATGAAAAACTCCAGGACAAACCCCAGACGAGCGAGCAAACCCCGGACTGCTCCCGAGCCCTGGTACGCGGCCGGGCTGCGATTTGAATGTACAGGATGTGGGTATTGTTGTTCGGGACAGCCGGGCTATGTGTATGTCACGGAGGAAGAAATTCGTGTACTTGCCGATCGGTTGAAGATGGAAGTGCAGGAGTTTGAAGCCCGGTTTGTCCGCGAATTACCCGGCGGAGAGAAGAGTCTTGTAGAGCGCCCCAATGGAGACTGTGTTTTTCTGGACCTCTACAGCCGACGATGTCTGGTGTACGAAGTCCGTCCGCGGCAATGCCGGTCATTTCCTTTTTGGCCCTCTCAATTACGGAGCGAGCGAGATTGGGAGAAGGTATGCCGCACTTGCCCCGGTTGTGGACGGGGAAGGCTCTACTCCCGGGAGGAGATTGAGCAGTGGGCGAGCCTCATCGATATCTAACGCACTCAGGTTTGCTATGTCGATTGGTGCAAATTAGTTAATTTCGGCGCGTTGCGATGTTCGCGCGGGCTTTGGAACACGGCTAAATTGGTTCGGATTTTTCCCACTATGTTTTCGGGAAAATTTACAACCCGCGCGGGCAGTTGTCTCCACCGAGTTCTTGTCGTGATCGCGTGTCGTCTGACATTGGCGGGATGGAGCCATCCAGCTGCCCGGTGCCCCATCGCAGTCGCGGGGAATTTTCAATCTGGTTAGAGTTTTCCGAAGTTTGCGCCGATAATGATTTTGAGCAGAGAAGCGGCAACCATGCCCGACGCAGTAGCTCCACGTGCGACTCAAATGCGTTGGTATCTCGCCATCGAGGTTGAGACAGTGCCCGGCAGCGTCCACTTCGAACCGCCAAGGCGTGCCTCCAGGACGGATTGAGGTTAGCTTCGGGAAAATCAGGGGCTTGACACTAGTTTCGCTCTGGCCTAATGTTACAACTGGCTGGTAGCAACACGAAACGGTGTGGAAGCGATTTGACCGGAGCTAATCGGAGGAGCCAATTGTGACCAAGCGAGATATCGTGCGACAGATTGCGGAGGAACTAGGACTCCCCCAGTCGCAGACGCGAGAGGTTGTTCAGCGCACATTTGACGCCATCATCGATATCCTGACGACGGAACACAAAATTGAGCTGAGAAACTTCGGGGTTTTCAAGATTAAGCTGCGAAAATCGCGACGAGCGATGAATCCGAAGAAAAAAACGGAGATTCGGGTCCCAGAGAAGTTCGTGGTCCGCTTTAAACCCGGCAAGGAGTTGAGAAAACGACTGGAGGCGATGTCGAAAAAGCTCAAATCCGCGACTAAGGAGAGCGTTCCCAAGACGCCCGCCTGATCCTGTGGGGCCAGTCCGAGGGCAGTTATTGGGAAAAACGGGCTTGAACCAATGGAAATATGACCAGGATGGATAAATGGGGCTGAGTGGGGGTTGCGAGGATTGGATCTGATTTTTGAATGATAACAAACACCGCAGGCAAGGGAAAACAAATTAGCCGCGAGCACGGTCTTCACAGGGCCAAATCTGGATTTTGGTGCAACGGAGTGCGCCTTATGCAAAAGCTTGTTCTCGCTGTGATTTCCTGTCTATTGCTGACGATGGCCGTCGGGTGTGTGGTGCCGATCTACTCGGCCGACCCGGACCGGAGAGTCCAGCAGTTGATCTACACGTCTGAGGACTTGCGGTTGCTGCTGGATGAATGGGAACGGGCATGGATGCTGGACCATCCCGACCATATGACGCCGTACCGTACCCACGGCGGTATTATCTGAACCGATGTTGATCCATACGAACCGCCGGATAACCGATCGGCTGGTGGGTTGCTGGTCCGCCCAGGATGGGCCGGCAGAGCGGGCGGAAGCCGGGGGCCAAATGGCGCTTTGACGGCTGGCCGGCCCTGCCGTTACAGCCGGCCGGAGTTACGGATGTTCGTCGGGTTGGCGTTTCGGGAACACAACCACGATGGTGTAGTTTTATTGATGGCGCGCCCTGCACCGCGCGGGAGAAAGCGTAAGCGATAGGACCGGCGATGAAGTTGGTCCTATCGCTTTTTCGCTTTTCCAATCCCGCACGAATGACGTCGCCTTGGCGGGGCTCCGACCCAGTCCAAGTGGCATCACGAAGGCCTGTGTGAGAAACCGACTCGAAATTAAGTGCGATGCCGAAATCGGAACGCAGTTCCTGCCTCTGACAGAAGCCGATCTCCCGCCGAGGCGAGCATTGTCGCAAACCGCCGAAGTAAAGCCAGCCCGCGTTGTTAGCTCGTCCGCGGTGTAATAGATTGAAAAGAATCGGACGCAGCCTGCACGCCCCGATGGCTTGTCGCCAAGCCGTCGGACTCCGTGTTTTTTCTCGCATTTTATCGCCTGGGTTGAGTTTGACATCGATGGAACCGGACCTCAGTATCGAGATAGGTGGCTTGAGGCTGAAGAATCCTGTGATGCTGGCCTCGGGCACCTTCGGGAACGCCGTTGATTGTTACGCGTTCGCTGACCTGAACCGATTAGGCGCTATCATCCCGAAGACGGTGACTCTGACCCCAAGAATGGGGAACGTTCCACCCCGAACCGTGGAGACGGCCGCTGGGCTTTTGAACTCCATTGGTCTCGACAACGAGGGACTCGAGGGGTTTCGCACCCGTCTGTGGGGCAGATTATCCTCCCTTAAATGTCCGGTGATTGTGAGCATCGCGGGAAAAGCCGATGGAGAATTCGTGGAGCTTGTCCAGGCTATTGGTGGATTGGAAGGGGTTAAGGCGATTGAGCTGAACCTCTCCTGCCCTAATGTGGCGGGAGGGATTGATTTTGCGACCGATCCGGCCCGCTGTGCCGCGGTGGTGGCGGCCGTCCGACGAGTTTATGACGGGCCAATCCTTGCCAAACTGACCCCCAATGTGACTGATGTGGCGGCGGTAGCCAGAGCGGCTGAAAGCGCGGGAGCCTCGGCCATCACGGCGGTCAACACGCTGCTGGGAATGTCGGTGGACTGGCGTCGCCGAAGGTCGAGGCTGGGGCAAGTGTTTGGCGGTCTCAGTGGGCCGGCGATCAAACCGGTGGCCTTGCGGATCGTCTACCAGGTCGCCCAGGCGGTGAGCATCCCCGTGGTGGCCGCGGGGGGAATTACGACAGTGGACGATGCTATGGAGTTTTTCGTAGTCGGTGCCAGCGCGATTCAGGTGGGAACGGCTTCGTTTTATCGTCCAACCGCGGCTTGGGAAATTCTCGACGGTCTCCCTGGGGCGCTCATGGAACTGGGGGCACGTTCGTTGCGGGAGGTCGTGGGCAGCTTTGGTAGCCCGAGGATCTCCTGTGAAATTCAGTGTTAGCGAGTGTTTCTGTCCTGAGATTGTTCAGGGCTTTTCCTGAGGTGGGCTCCGGGCTTTTTATTGAAACTGCTGACAGGGAAAATGATGAAGAGGGGGAGTGTTTTTAAGGTTGCTCGGGAAACACAGGCAGTTTCATCACTGCGAATGGATTGATACACACGGAGAAAGATGGGTCGAGAGATATGATCGTCGTTTCTGGCATTCAACCCACTGGCCGATTTCATTGGGGGAATTATTTTGGTGCCATCAAACAATATGTGGAGCTGCAGGACCAGGCGGATGCCTCGTACTATTTCATTGCCAATCTCCATGCGCTGACGACCGTGCGCGATCCGGAGGTTCTGCGACGGAACACCATTGATGCCGCGATCGACCTTCTGGCTTTGGGAATCAATCCAGATCGGGCCACGCTCTTCGTCCAGTCCGACGTTCCGGAAGTGACCCAGCTTTGCTGGCTCCTTATGACCTGCACCCCGATGGGACTTCTGGAGCGGTGTCACGCGTACAAGGACAAAAAAGCCAAGGGGCTACCGGCCGATGCCGGTCTGTTTACCTACCCGGTGTTGATGGCTGCCGACATCCTCGCCTACGATGCAGACACTGTCCCGGTCGGCGAGGACCAGATTCAGCACATTGAGGTGTGTCGGGACATTGCGGGAAGCTTCAATCATCTTTATGGCGAAGTCTTCGTGATGCCTCGCGCCAAAATCATGGAAAAGGCGGCCCGCGTGCCGGGGACGGACGGCGAAAAGATGTCCAAGAGCTACAACAACACGATCGGTATTTTTGATGATCCCAAGGTGGTGCGCAAAACCATCATGCGAATCGTCACGGATTCGCGTCCCATCCACGAACCGAAAGATCCGGAGACAGATCACCTCTTCCAGTTGTATTCCCTGTTTGTGGGAGAAAAGGAGCGAGAAGCGATGGCGGCGCGCTATCGCGCGGGCGGATTCGGTTACGGAGAGGTCAAGCAGGCCCTGGCCGATGCCGCCGAGAAGTACTTTGCAGAGGCTCGCGAGTACCGCAAAGAATTGGAAGCGAAGCCGCAGTTTGTTCGAGAAGTTTTGGGAGATGGGGCGGCGATGGCGCGCAAAAAGGCGGCGGAGGTTCTGGCGCGTGCGCAGGCAGCTTGTGGGATCAAGTATGCATGATATTGTGTGACTGGAGGATGCACAGGCTTTTGCACCAGCCGCGGTGAGTCCCCAAAGGGGCGCAATTGCGGCAGGACCGATTTCTTCGATTTTTTGAGTTTTGCTTTCGATGAATGGCCGGTGACGACTTGGCTCATTCTGAAGAAACAGGATACTGCTAAGATTTATCGGCATTGATTGACTTGCACCGTCAGGACACCAGCAAGACTTGCAGCTGCTCAGAGTAGCGGCCATTTCTGGCAGTAAGGAATTCGATAATCGCCTACGATGAGGGTACTCGGGGTTGGCACAGATATCACCGAATGCCTCCGGATTGCCCGCATGATTGAAAGGCATGGGGAGGTGTTTTTGCAGCGGGTGTACACACCGGCGGAGATCGCCTATTGCCAGAGTCGCCGGCAGTCTGTGCAGCATTTCACGGGAAGGTGGGCAGCCAAAGAGGCCGTTTTGAAGGCGCTGGGAACTGGTTGGGTGAAAGGGATCAGTTGGCTGGATGTTGAGATTCTCAATCGGCCCGGTGGGCGGCCGGAGGTGATACTCCGGGACGGTGCCAAGAAGGTAGCAGACAAACTGGGTGTGAAGGAGGTTTGGATTTCGATTTCGCACTGCCGGAGCCATGCCACGGCATTTGCAATTGCCATGGGACCGGATTCAAAAAACGACATGAATGAGCCGTGAAGGAACGTTGAGGGTTACCAGCGGTTTAATAGGGCACCAGGGGAGACGTCGTCAGGTTTCACAGTAGAGGTACAAGAGCACACTTCCGGGAATGGCTATTCCGAGATTGGCAAGCCAGAACCCGGGAGGCGGAATGGCTCCGGAAGATGTCAGGCCATTGGCGAGCATGAGCAACGGGTAGTAAACGATCACAATGGGCAAGAACGACAAAAAGAATATCGCGAGGAAATTTTCACTGCGGCAGTACATAGCAAGGGGGCAACCGAGGAGCACGAAACACAGGCTGCTGAATCCGTTGGCCCACCGACGGTAGGGCTCTGTCTTGAGCTTGCGGCATTGGATTTTCAGTTGTTCCAGTTGATACTGCCAGGTCCTTTTCTGCTCGTCCGTGGCTTCGGCATGGCGGATGAGCATTTCAAGCTGGTGGGCGTCCTTTTCCAGTGTTTTGACTGCCTCCGGGATCTGCCACGTGGCAAGCCAGTCCCGATGGAGTGGTTCGATCGGTTTATCGAAGGGAATGAGCTGGGAATAAATATCAGACGCCCGCACCACCGCGGAATTTTCAATCCTGGCCTCCGGTTTGCGACACGTGATGATAAGGCCGCCCGCCTGGCGGTCCGTTGTCAGTTCGGCTTCCTCAGCGGAAAGCACGATGGCCGGCATATCAGGCTGGGTCTGGATCGTGATGAGAGGATTGATCAAGGTTTTCCCCTGCACATCCTTCACGACGATGGAGAACTTCGGAGATGTGTAACTCCGTCGCGTCCGCAGCATGCTGTAGGCAATCTGTTCAACCGACTCCACGACCACCCGGCGGGCTCCAGGCCGCCCCCACGTGGCCGCAACATCGTACATCCAAACGGTAAACAAACTGACAAAAAACGCGAACACAATCGTAGGCCGAACGGCGTGGATCGGAGACAGCCCCAGGGCACGGAGAGCGACGATCTCGTTGGCGCCCGACATGCGGCCCAGAACCTGACTGACAGAGAGGAGCACGGCAATCGGGATGGTGATTCCGAGAATTTCGGGCATCAGATAGGGCAACATGCGAACAATTAAGATAGGGGGCAGGCCACGGCTGATGCCCTCTCGAGCGCCAATCCCCAGCGCAAGCAGCAACGTTAGGACCGTCAGGGCGGCCCCGAAGATTTTGAGTAGCTCGGCGGTAACATAGCGAGTAAAAACAGCCATGATGCGCGCAACAATAGCAGGCCACTTTCTGGAATGTTGTTCTTTAGCAAAAAGTGACGGTTTTGCCAAGGCGGCTTGGAATTGTCCCGCGGGTTCCCGGGTTCCCCTCCTGGGAATGCTATGCAGATTCTGCGAGCGCGGCCCTGGTGAAGGTCGGCCCGCCTCGCGGCCAGAAACAATATCCGAGTGGGTTGACGCGGACTGGGGGTGAGGAAAGAGAAATGCCGTGCGGCAAAATGGGGACAGCAAGGAGATAAATCAAGCAATGTTGACACGGTGGCCAAGGGTGTTAGAATCCAGTTGAATCGCTCGGGCTGAGTATAACTTGCCTATCCTCGTGTGAGAGAGGCGGGCTGAAGACCCGCGATGAAGAGTTCAACGTGCGAGGTACCCGGGATGCGAAACAGACATCGCGGGTGTCCCGTTCTGTAATCTTCCAAAGAGGATTCCCTGTATGAAGTGCCAACGCTGCGATCGACCGGCGACCTACCATATCACGGAGTTGACGGGGCCAACCCCGGTAGAGGTGCACTTGTGCGAGCAGCACGCGCACGAGTATTTGTCGGGGGGAAGTAAGGCCACTGTCGAAATGACCCAAGTGGCGGAGCAGGTGGCTCAGCACTATGCCAAACATATGGCGGTGGGACAGGCGGCCGAGGAGATGAAGCGGGCCGATCAACAAACCTGTCCCTGCTGCGGGATCAGTTTCTACAAGTTCCGGAGTCAGGGGCGGCTGGGCTGTCCGTACGATTACAAGGCCTTCCGCGAACAGCTAGAGTTTCTCCTGGCTAATATTCATGGGGAGACGCGGCATAAAGGGAAGCGCTCATCCAAACCTCCCGAGCTTGCCGCGCGGCGCACGGAACTGATTCGCCTGCGGCGCGAGATGCGTGAGGCTGTGGAAGCCGAAGAATACGAGCGAGCATCTCAGATCCGCGACGAAATCCGTCGCATTGAGTCGGAGGCTGTTTAGAACCTCGAAAACATGTGTGGTGCTCAGCCGTTGGCTGAAGGAGGCGTTGACCGTAGGCCTGCCGCGGCATCCCAGTTTGGCCGCTTTCAGAGTGAACCACAAGCGTGGGGGCGACGAGCACGGAAGGAAGCGGGGAGATTGGCTTGCTGGTGGGAGAAGTTAGTTTTGTGAAAGAATAGCAATCTATGATCTCAACACTCGATGACCTGATGCATGGTTGTGGAGAATGGCTCCGCGGTGAGGGGCCGGAAAACGATATTGTCATCTCTACGCGAATTCGACTGGCAAGAAACCTCGCAGATTTTCCATTTACGAGCATCGCCACTGAAGCGGATCGGCGTCAGATCCTGGATCGCGTGAAGGAAGTTGTCAACAACAGCCCTTTTCGCGAGCAAGTATTTTACGTGGACGTGGACGCACTGTCGGATTTGGATCGCCATTTTTTGGTGGAGCGACAGTTGATCAGCCGGGAACTGGCCGAGGGACAGGGACCGCGTGGAGTTTTTATCGATCGGGCAGAGCGTTTCAGCATCATGATCAACGAGGAGGATCATCTGCGGATCCAGGCTGTGCAAAGCGGTTTTCAACTTCAGGCCACTTGGGAGTTGATCAAGCAATGGGATGATTATCTCGACCAGCATCTCGTGTTTGCGTTCGACGAAGAATGGGGCTTCTTGACGGCATGTCCTACCAATGTGGGGACGGGCATGCGGGTCAGCGTGATGCTGCACCTTCCCGCCTCCGTGATCACCCGCCAGATGGACCAGACCCTGCGCAGCCTCGAGAAGTTAGAGTTGGTCGTGCGGGGACTCTATGGAGAAGGCTCCCAGGCGATGGGAGATTTTTACCAGGTTAGCAACCAAGTCACGCTGGGAAGGAGTGAGGAAGAACTCATCAATAAGATGGCCCAGGTCGTACCGGCTGTGGTTGCCGCAGAAAGAAAAGCACGGGAGTTCCTCCTTGCCGAAGGGCACGAAAATCTCCATGACCGTGTGAGTCGTGCGTATGGAATTCTCAAGACTGCCCAAACAATTTCCGCCGAGGAAACGCTTCACTTGCTGTCGAGCGTCCGCATGGGAATCCATCTGGGACTCATTCAGGAGATTCCGATCCAACTTCTCAATGAACTTTTCCTGTTCACCCAACCAGCTCACTTACAGAAATTGGCGGGTAGCGAGCTCGACAGCGCCGACAGGAATATCGAACGGGCGCGATTTCTCCGACGCAAGTTAGGCGAACTTTCGAAGAAAGTCTAAGCACGCCCGTCACGCCCTCCGGCGGGTTAGAATGCTCGCGTCATGGTGGTAAACGCTGCCGCTCAATGCGGGCGCTTCTAACGTCACCACTATCGAGAGCGACCACTCTCGCGGATGTTTTCCAGGAGTTTGCCCAAGCGAGCTACGATGTTCGGATACTGGTGGAAAAGGTTATTCTTTTCCCCGATATCTTCGCGGAGGTTGTACAGTTGGGCGGGGGGAGCACTCTCGGGCACCTTGTTTTCCGGCAATGACCAGCCTCCCGAACCTCGACAAAGGAGGAGCTTCCAATCACCCTCGCGTATCGCAAAGTGGCCATCAACGGAGTGCATGACCACGGGCGGGCGTTCCCAGGATGCCTCAGGATTTGTTAACAGATTGAGGAAGCTCACGCTATCTTCGCCGGCATTCTCCGGCAGGGATGTGCCCATTAACTCCGCGAAGGTGGCCAGGCAATCCGTCAAACAGATCGTCCTCGAGCACTGACTTCCCGGTGGGACATGCCCTGGCCAGCGGACGATGAACGGCACGCGGTGCCCCCCTTCCCAGATGTCCGACTTCTGGCCCCGGAAGTGATAGTTCGTGGCATGATTGAATTTCTGGAAAAAGGGGCGGATCGTCATCGTCGACCCGTTGTCACTTGTTACGATGACGAGGGTATTCTGACGCATCCCAAGATCATCGAGGGCACCGAGAACCTTGCCCACGCAGTCGTCCACCTGCACGACGAAGTCCCCGTATTCCCCTGCCCTGCTCTTCCCATGATATTGGGGAAGCGGGAGGACGGGTGTGTGAGGTGCTGTGAGGGCGAAATACAGGAAAACTGGCTGGTCGGGGACTCGCGGCGGCAACTCCGCAGCCAGGCTATGGCCTTTTCAGTCAGCGTTGGGAGCACCTCCTCGTGGGCGAAATCTTGGGCCTTTTTCCCCGGTCGCCAGTTGAAGGGAAAGTCCCTTCCCTTGGTGTCTTCGGTGGGCGGCTGGGTCACGTGATCATTCTCGATGTAGCAGTAGGGTGCCATATCCAGAGAGGCGGCGATGCCAAAAAAGTAGTCGAATCCCACTGTAAGAGGCCCTTCGGTGAGAGGTTTCGAATAGTCAACGCCGGGGTCGTTCGTTGTTCCGTCAGAGTGCGTGACGGGTTGGCCGGTCCGAGATTGCCATCCCAGACCAAGATGCCATTTTCCGACGCACGCCGTTCGGTAGCCGTGGGATCGAAGCAACGAAGCCAAAGTCATTCGGTTCGGTTCGATGAGGGGGCGGTCGAACCCAAGCAAGACCCCACGCTGAAGGCGGGTTCTCCAGGCATATCTCCCGGTGAGTAATCCATAACGTGTGGGAGTGCACACGGAGGATGGTGTATGGGCGTCGGTAAACATCATGCCCTCCCGGGCTAATTGATCAATCCGGGGCGTGGCAATTTTTGATTCCGGGTTGAGACAGGAGAGGTCCCCATAGCCGAGGTCGTCCGCCAGGATCAGCACGATGTGAGGCGGGTTGGCCTTCCGTGATTCTTCGGCGTGGGTTTGTCCGCCCTGCGGCATCCAACCCCAGCAAAGTGCGAGTGCCAAACCCAAAGCGAGGTGCTGTCTTTTGATGCAGCACCGAATCGTCGCCGATAATCCACACATCATCACCCTCGTGTTTCTGTAGCGCAGAATAATGGATTTCGAGTATGCTCGACTGCTGCCGGAGAAAGGACGCGTCCTATCCTACTGCGATACCACTTCGAATGGAAGAGCTGGCAAGCATCCGGCGAAGAATCGCTGAGTGCGTAGAGCAGTCGAACCAGCGGTGCGAGGCCTGTTTTCCACGAACATTCCCAATATCAAATTGCCCCGCGTGCCCGGTTTGATTTTCTCCTTGTCGGCTTGAAAAACGAGCACGTATCCCGATTGTCTGCGATCGACCTTCGCCAAAGTGATTCCCTCGGGAGCAGAAGTTAGCTGAAGTGTCGTATTTTCCGGGAACCAGGCACTGCCAAGGGGAAGTCGGAACTCCGCTTCCCCGCCTGCTGGTATTCGCACTGCTTCGCTGGCCCCGAAGGTCCACGGCACAGGATAGCGTGCACGGCCGCTCAGATTGAGGGCAAATCTCTCGGCAGGAACCAGGTGATGGTAATAAAAGGCCTGCATCATATCGTCGGCCGGCACGGCTTTTCGCACAATTTCCTGTCCGTTAGCCGTGGCTTTACCCGCCAGCTCGATTTCCACCAATCCCGAATCCGCGTTCCGTGGCACGGTTAACGTGACGACAACGTGGTCGGTGCCCGGTGGGATCCATCCTCCACTGAGACGAGTCCCTTCCGGACCTTTTGTGATCAAAAGCTCAATGCCCTGATCAAACCCGTCACGACGCACGGCATACACGTCCACCGGTACCACCGTTCCCGGAGAGGTATTGATAACTGAGGGAACCACACGGAGTTCAAAATCCGGCCGTGGTAGGCTGAGCCGAAGGCGATAGACGAACGCCTCACCGCCCTGATGCTGCATATCGGTGACCTCGACAAAGTAAGCACCATCACGGGGAAGTGTCACTTCCAAATAAGAGTCGGCGTGGTGTGTCAGGAGACCCACGCTCTTGTCTTCAAAATCATCGTTGACACCTACCACGTTGCCCTGCTCATCGAGGATGCGAAGAAGAGAATCAACTGGCGAAAAGACGCGGCGTCCAATCACCTCCGCGACCACTTTTTGGCCCTTGGTGCCGGTAAATCGGAATACATCCTGGTCACCGGGCCGATCTATCCGCGCATTAACCACCGTGCCGATAGAGATCTTTTCCGCAGATTTGGGAGTGTCGTTGGGTTCATGCTCCATTGCTTCTGGCCACTCGGAGAGTGCGAATTGAACCGGGTGAGCCCAACGGGCCCAGGCGGGAAGCTCAAGTGACCGGATGCCCGGCTGGCCTTTAAGTCCCCGCAAGAAAATCTGTTTCTCGGGCAGGTTCCAGCCCATGAGCTGGAGCGTGGCATTCTCTCCGACTCGCCCACCAACGGGGAAGACGCCGGTTACGTAGGGAACTTCTCCCACCACGATGCGATAGACAAAGTCGTCCCGCCCTCGGTAGACGGCGTCCTTTATCTCGATGACATAATCGCCGTCAGACGGCACATCGAACGCCAGCACGGGATCGGGATGGAACCAGAAGTCGTCGACATAGGCCATTTCGCGTCCTGAAGAATCCAGAATTCGTAACGTAGCCTGAAACCACCCGGGAACCGCGTCTGCAAGGTAGGGAATCAGTTCCCGGGCGAGAACTGCCACCACCAGGTGTTGCCCCTTTTTGGCATGGATGCGAAAGTAGTCCACATCTCCCGGTTGAATTTGACCGTTAAGCACCACGGGGAATTCTTCATTAACGACGGTGGGCGATTCCTTGTCGTTTGGTTCACTTTCCAGAATTTCCTTCCACGAAGTGACGTGGAACCGCACGGGATCTGAAATGCCGTTCACCGTTTTTAAGCGGAGCATGTACCAACCGGGCTGGACGTTCGGGGACAGCGATACCAGCACTGTTGCGCGTTCCGCAATCTGCGGGTTGAACTGCCGCTTGGGGTCGGTCCGATACTTTCGGAATTCCTCCAGGGCCTTCAACATTTCCTCTGTGATGCCTTCTTCTGCCGCGAACTTGACGAGAAGCTGGCGATAAGCCACCACGTTGAAACCGGCACGCCGCTGTCGCAACTCGCGCCGAACCTTGTCCTGAATCTCCCGCAGTTTTTGAGCGAGATCGTTGGCCTGTTTGTTTGTGAGCGGTTTGGTCAGTCTCACGAACGTCCCTTTGGGAGGTTCTGTGCCTGAGACTTCTGGCGACAGCGGTGCGATCAACACGTCCGTCACGCCATCTAAATACTGGCCGCCTACAACGATTTGCACGCTGGTCCCCGATTGCGCGCCTGCGGGATAGGCATACCCAATGTGCGGCTCTCGCCGCGTTCTCATCTGCTGCGCCCAAGCCGTCGTGGACCAGAACAAACCCGCGATTACTGTAAGGACGCCGGTGATTCTGTACGCTGTGGACACGGATTCTCGGCGGAATAACGGAAACGACCCGCGCGGTGTCGGTTTGAAATAAGCCTTCACGCACTTCATAAGGCTGACTCCCGCTGAGGGAAATAAAACATGCAAGCCTCAATCCAAACGCTGATCTTCTTGATCAGCGCCGTTCCTTAATGCCCCGAATGGTGGATCCCAGACCTGGTGTTACATAATTTCTCTCAACAGGCCGCCTGACGTGGCGCCGTTTTCCGGTTCGGGGATCAGTCGGACCATGTATCCCTGCGGATGGCGGATGGTGGTCCCAGGATCAATTCCCAAAAGCTCATACATGCTGGCGATCAGGTCGGTTGGATGCACAGGTCGGTCTTTGACTTCGGAGCCCGTCCTGTCTGTTGCCCCCACCACATGGCCACCCTTGAACCCACCGCCCGCCACAAGAGCAGAGAACGCCGGCCCATAGTGGTGCCGACCGCCGTTCCACGGGGCTTCCCACGCGATCTTTGGAGTCCGGCCGAACTCTCCACAGCACCAGACGATCGTCGAATCAAGCAGGCCTCGATCGGCCAGGTCCTGAATCAGGGAGGCCAGTCCGCGATCGAACTCGGGCAGCTTACGCCGCATGACCACGAAGTTTTCTTTATGGGTGTCCCAGCCTTTGTAGTTGATTGTGATGTAACGGACACCGCGTTCCACCAGCCGCCGAGCCACCAAACAGGATTGACCGAAGGTGGTCGTCCCATATTTCTCCCGCACTTCCTGCGGTTCCTCGCTCGGATCAAAGGCCTTACCGCTGGTGCCCAGAATCAGGTCGTAGGCCTGTTCCTCGGCCTGTTTGATTTCTTGAATTTGGGGATCATCCCCCATAACCTGGCGCAGAAGATCCAAGTTTTGCAAGAGTTCCCGGCGACTTTTTTGCCGGGCCACAGTCACTCCGGGTGTTACAATCCCTTCCACGGTGAACGGGGTTCGGGCTGGATCGCCGCCCGTGGCGAACGGTTTAAAGCGTGGGCCCAAAAATCCCGCCTCAGAGAACCGCCCTTGCGGTTCGGTCAGCACGATATACGGAGGAATCAAACCCTCGTATTCTGGTGGTTGTCCCTTGAAGTAGGCCACTACTGCCCCCACGGCGGGATAGACGATCCGGTCTCCCGGCATGCGTCCTGTTTGCACCAGGTAGGAAGCCGTTTCATGGGCGTTGACGCCGTGCGTCATGCTGCGGATGAGACTGTACTTATCCGCGATTTTTGCCAGTTCCGTGAGCAGTTCGTTGATCCGAATGCCACTGACGTTCGTTGCGATGGGGCTTGTGAATGGTCCGCAGTAATCGCTGCCCGCCTCGGGTTTTGGGTCGAACGTGTCCAAGTGTGGCGGACCGCCCCACATCCAAATTTGGATCACGGCTTTTGCCTTTGCAGGTTTGGTGGCCGGAAGAGTCGGATCAAAGGCCCAGGCATGACGGGGGAGAACTCCCGAGCGGCCGAGGTAGAGGGCCAGCGCGCCGAAGATTCCCCGCTTGAGCGCAGCACGCCGACTCAATTGGGTCGAAAGTTGAGGCCCTTCCGCATTGAGAACCACATGGGTATTGGCGACATCGCTCATGAGCGAACCTCCCTCCATTTCAGTGGCGGTAGAGAAACTCCGTACTATTCATCAAGGCCCAAACAAGATCGACGACCATTTCTCGTGAAAGCCGCGAAGACTTTGCGGTGGTTTGTTTAAGAATTTCCCACTCTTTCTCGGTTGGATACCGAGAGAGAATCGTGAGGTAGAGTCGGGTAACCGTTTGCCGGGGATTTGCGTAAGAGGTACGGGCCCACTCCAGCCCCGGCCCCTCCTCGATCTTTCGCAATGTGTGGCTGGAGTTGAGAAGATGGAGCCGCTGCGATGCCGTCATGCGGTTCGTTCGTTCGGACACGAGTCCCACATCGCGCGGTGGTCGTCCAAAAAGCTCCAGGAAAGCACTTGTAATGCTGGCATCCCCCAGACGGATTGCTCGTTCTCCCTGGGGAATGATGGTGTAAGGCTCGGGCACCATACTCCAGTACTCTTCGCTGGTCCCCGTAATCTGGCAAATAGCGTCGATGAGCACCTCGGCGTCAAGACGGCGCATCGGATAGTAAGCAAAGTAGATGCTTGCTTGAGGGTTCTGGCTTCTGGAGATACACGACAATTGATACGTGGCGGAATTGCAGATAAGACGATAAATGTGTTTGAGGTCCCAGCCCGAACGAACCAACTCCGACTCCAGATAAGAAAGAACCTCGGGAGCCACGGCAGGATTGTCGTCTCGGATATCATCCGGCTCATGGATGATCCCCCGACCGAACAGCCAGTACCAAATTCGATTAACCGCGTTCTTAGCGAACCACGGATTCTTTGGCGAGATCAACCAGTCCGCGAACACCTGGCGGGGATCACGATCGGCCGGCAATTGAATTTTGACCCCGTCAGGAAACACCGCTTCCCTGGGCGGAGCCTGCTGTGTTGCGGCGCTGCCAGCGTAAGGATCCCAGCTCACGATCTCCTCTTTCCATTCCATTGTCGGCTTAAAACTGATCTGCGAGAAAAAGGCCGCCATGCCTTCAAGTTTTTCCCGCGGCCATTGATCTGCCCGAACGCCCATGAAGGTGATTGCAACAACCTGGGCAATGCCTTTGGGATTTCGATCTTGCGTGGCGCGATAAAAATTCACAGGCCCCACCCGAAAGTTGCTGCCGCTCGACGTGAGAAGTTCCCGCACAAACTGGTCGTAAGGTTTATTTCGAGCCAGAGAAGAATACAGCCACCTGTTATACGCTTGCACGGCGTTAGGCCACAGGTTAATGGGGAATTCTGCCTTGATTCGGAGAACGTCTCCCCATCGCATGGTCCAGTAATCGGCGTACTCCGGCCGATTGAGCAACTCGTCAATCAGCCGTTCCCTCTTTCGCGGATCGCGATCTTCGAGAAACTTCCTCGCCTCGCTTTCCGTGGGCAATGTGCCAATCAGATCGAGATAAACCCGTCTGAGAAAGACTGCGTCCGAACAGATGAGTGCGGGAGTGATGCCCTGCTCCTTCCACCTCGCCGCCAAGAGTTCGTCAATCCGATTGCGGACGCTGAACTCCTGGTTGCTGTCGAACGGCTCAACCGGTTCGGGAGGAATGGCGGCAAACGTCGCCGTAACTGTCAAGGCAGCCAAGAGGAAACCGATCGGGACGGGGTTCCGCATGAGATACCTTTTTCAAAAGCCAGCAAGACGGAAAACAAATCCACCTGTCATTTCCCTCCAGAGAGTAATAGCGCGAGACGGCACGAGTGCACGAAAGCCGAGAGTTTCAAAAAACGAGACGCTCAAGGGAGGCCCTTGAAAAGACCGCCGAGCCTACAGTGACCGAAAATGCAACTCCAAAAGGTGACCAATCGCAGAGAACCAGCAGCCCGGGGGCCACGGCTTATCGCAAAGAATGGTCATTAACCGCGGGCGTCCAACCGGCAGGTACCGGTTCCGTTCCAAGTTCAGAAATCACCATTTCCCACTCGGAGGGATCCCTTGGCAATAGCGTCATTCAGGAACCACATACGTACCCCGAATGAGCCCGCGAATGACCTCCACGCAGTCATCTGCCTTAATTCTCCACTGCCGGAGGGAATCGCGATCCCTCACAGTTACGGTATCGTCCTGGAGAGTTTGGCTGTCCACAGTGATGCAGTAGGGCGTGCCGATCTCGTCCTGGCGCCGATAACGTCTCCCCACAGCCCCTTTTTCGTCATAAAAGCAGTTAAAATGCGGTTTCAGATCCGCGTAAATTCGCTGGGCAATTTCCGGCATGCCGTCTTTCTTTACGAGAGGAAATACTGCAACCTTGATGGGAGCCAACCTGGGGTGGAGTCGCAACACCACCCGTTTTGTGGGGACTCCCTTTTCATCGGGTACCATGTCCTCGGCATATGCCTCGCACAGAAACGCCAAGGCTGCCCGGTCTGCCCCAGCCGAGGGTTCGATCACGTGCGGAATAAACCTTTCCCGAGTTTCCTCATCAAAATAAGTAAGGTCTTTCCCGCTGCCCCGGTATTTTGGCTGACCATCTGGTCCTAGTTCGACCACCAGCTCATTTCCTTTTCGGATGAGTTTTCCTTCCATGTGACTCCGCAAATCAAAGTCACCGCGGTGGGCGATTCCCTCCAATTCTCCGAAATCCCCCGGAGCAAGGAACGGAAAAGCATATTCCACATCCGCTGTGCCGCAGGAGTAATGACTCAGCTCGTCTGGTGAGTGATCCCGCAGACGCAACCGCTCGCTGGCAAGGCCCAAACTGATGTACCAGTTGAATCGGCGCTGCCGCCAGTACTCGTACCAGGCCCGAGATGTTTCGGGCCGGCAGAAAAACTCGATTTCCATCTGTTCGAATTCTCGCGAGCGGAACGTGAAATACCGCGGCGTGATTTCGTTTCGGAAACTCTTGCCCACTTGGGCGATTCCAAAGGGAATCTTTACCCGGGTGCTGTCAAGTACGTTTTTGAAATTCACAAAAATGCCTTGAGCTGTCTCGGGCCGAAGAAAAGCCACGTTTTCCTCCCCGCTTAAGGCGCCGACATAGGTTTTAAACATCAGGTTAAACTCCCGGGGAGGCGTGAGTGTGCCCAGGGTTTTGGCATCCGGGGCGAGCACCTGCGAAAAGTCTTCTACTGTGGTAAGCGACACCAGCGGCGAATGCCACACCAGACGATCGGCTTCCTTGCTCCGAAGATTGAAAAAACGCAGGGCTTTGTGCTCCACGTCGGCCAGGGCCTCGTCGCCCACGGCTTCGGTAGTCACAAAAATTCGCTGGCCGTTGTATTCTACCCATCTTCCCTGAACCTGATCATAGCGATACCGTTTTTTTGTCTCCCGGCAGTCAACCATGTAATCGTGAAAGAGGTCGTAATGGCCGGAGCATTTCCACACCTGGGGATGCATGATAATGGTCGAGTCGATGCCCACCATTTGGAACGCGGACGGGGCACCCGGCGGCACGACAAGTTCGTTGTGAGAGGTCACGTTGTCGTACCACCACGCTTCGCGAATATTGCGTTTGAGCTCGACACCTAGCGGACCGTAGTCCCAGAAACCGTTAATCCCGCCATAGATTTCACTCGATTGGAAAAGAAACCCCCTCCGTTTGCACAGTGCAACAAGCGCATCCATGTTCATGTCCGTGTTTCCTCCAAATGGTTGCGATGGGCACTCTTTCTCAGTGCGGACGCCCTTCGGAGTGGCGGTTTGCCGAAGCGATCGGGTTTGTGAATGGCCGCGTAAACGCTCTAATTTACCTCGAGGCGGAGCGGACGTCTATTCACCACATAGCGAATGGAGATCGCGGGGGTGAGATCGCGGCGAAGGTCTCGGTAGGCTTGACTCGGCCAATCTTGGGGCCCAAAATAAAGTCACCGCAACAGTCTGGCAAAAAAGTGTTATCGTTTTCACCTCATGCCGCAATTATTAGACCTCTTAATGTCTATTCAGATCACTCACCCAAAGCGGTAGGTGGTCGGTGGAGAGCCTCGCACGTATATTCACCGTACCAGGCGACCTCCGGAGCGGCGCCGGTGGCCGGTTGCACTCTGAACGCTTGAATGATTCACGCGGCAACCAATACGCATCGTTTGGACAGTCATCCCCTAGAAAATCGATCCTCGAGTGCTGTGCCACCGGCAGCGAGCACAACTGGAAAAGGAGATACCCAGAATGACTTTCATTGTCAAAGACTGCGCACTGATTCCTCTTTCAACAGGGCTCAGGGCAAGCAATCTCAGTGAGTTCAAAGCGGCGCTGGCCATGGCGCCGACCGAGTGCATCTACCATCATTTCTGGGGTGCCCTGCTTCAGCCCCGGTTTGACGACCCGGAGTTCAAAAACGACTTCGCGGTTTGGGTGTATCGGGAAATCCGAGACGAAGTTTTGGCAGAATTGCTGGCGATCATTGATCCGGCGGATTATAGCGACCTGGAGGTCCTTCGCGGCGAAATCATTGAGCTGATCGAGCAGAGAATCGAACAGAAGGAGTGGCTGGCGTGGATCCCCGCGACCCGGCCGTTTTATTTCCTTCGAGCCCAAATTGTGGTGTTCGATACGGGGCGCCGGGCGGAGACCGTCGAGGACCTGGCGGCTTTGCTGCCGGAGCTTTCGCCGGGCTCGGTGTTCTACCATGTCATCGACGCCAGACGACGATCTCCAGTGTGCTGCGACGACTTCTCGGCCTGGCTGGAGGGGTTAGGGGAGGGTTATGAGCCTTTACGGCATGCTCTGTCTGAAATTGATCCGTATTTCGGCAGTCTGACCGATCTACGCTCACAGTTGATCAACGCATTCCACTCTTTCTTGCATGCGGAGAAGGTATGACGGAACTACTTGAACGCTATGCAGAGGTTGCTGGTCCCGACGCGGTGGCCCAGTTACGACAGTTGGCTGAGCCACTCAAGGGGATGAAAGTCGTCCACGTCAACTCGACAAGAGTGGGTGGAGGGGTCGCTGAGATTCTCAATCAGTTGGTTCCTCTCCTCCGCGAACTTGGCGTCAATGCGGAATGGCATGTAATCGAGGGGAACGCGGCGTTTTTCACCTGTACGAAGAAATTTCATAACTGTCTTCAGGGCGCTGTGGATCGACCCAGCGAACAGGATCTGGCGATTTACGAGCAGGTCAACGCGGAGAATGCCGAGCGGTTGGCTCCCGTGCTCAAGGAAGCGGATGTCGTTTTCATCCATGATCCGCAGCCGGCAGCACTCATTCGGCACTTTCCTGAACGGAAAGGGAAATGGATTTGGCGGTGTCACATCGATGCCAGTCATCCGGACCGAAGCGTGTGGCGGTACCTGCGTCAATTTCTGAAAGACTACGATGCCAGCATCTTTTCCCTTCCGGACTTTGCACGGGCGCTTCCTCACCCTCAATACCTGATTGCGCCAGCGATCGACCCGTTCAGTGGAAAAAACTGTGATCTCTCGGAAGACTTCATTGACGCGGTAGCCAGCGATTTCAACCTGGACAGGGGGCGTCCCTTGCTTGTTCAGGTGTCGCGATTTGATCGCTTCAAGGATCCGCTTGGGGTTATCCGCGCGTACCAGATCACCAAGCGATTTTTCCCGTCTGTTCAGCTCGTGCTGGCGGGCGGTGGAGCTACCGACGATCCCGAGGGCGGCATGGTCCTTGCCGAAGTTCGCGCGGCAGCCGCGGGCGATCCCAACATCCACGTTTTGGAACTTCCTAGTGATGCCCACCGCATTATTAACGCCTTTCAGCGTCTGGCCACGATTGTCCTTCAGAAGTCCACCCGGGAGGGATTTGGATTGACGGTGACCGAAGCTCTCTGGAAAGGCAAACCGGTGATTGGGGGGAATGCAGGGGGAATCCGACTCCAGGTGATCAACCACCACACCGGTTTCCTGGTGAGTTCTCCGGAGGGGGCCGCCATGCGAATTCGCTACCTCCTGGAACGCCCTGATCAGGCCCAGCGTATGGGCGAGAAAGGGCGGAAGTACGTGCGAGAAAATTTCCTCATGACTCGGCTGGCGCGCGACCATCTGACCTTGATGGTGGCCCTGCTCCGCCGGGAAATCGAAAGGATTGACACGACCCAATGGAGATCCTGAAAAACCCTCACAAATTGCCAGCGATCCTTGATTTGCTGGCACAAGGGGCTCAGGGGGTTCTCCTTTGCGATTACGACGGGACGTTGGCACCTTTTTGTGAGGACCCACGAAAGGCCGTTCCCTATTCCTGGGTTCCTGCCCTTTTGGGGGAGATTCAGCGAGAAGGAACCCGAGTGATTGTAGTGACGGGACGGCTCGCTGAGGATCTCACGGTTCTTCTTCCCCTCTCAGGAGTTGAAATCTGGGGCAGTCATGGCCGCGAGCGGCTTTTTCCGGATGGCCGACGGTGGGTGTGGGAACCGGATCCACACGCCGAGCAACTCCTCGACACTATTAAAACGGAGCTTTCTCGAGAATGGCCGGATGTGCGGATGGAACGGAAAGTGGGATGCCTCGCAATCCACTTCCGCGGCCTGCCCGACCAGGACGTGCAACGGCTGCAGCAGTCAATCGCGGACTTTCTCCATCGGCAGGATTCCAGCGGCCTTTTGGAGAGGAGAGCTTTCCATCTTGGAGTGGAACTCCAGATATCGGGACCTACAAAAGGGGACGCCGTGCGGGGAATTCTTCAGGAACTGGGGGATCGGAGAACGGCGGTGGCTTTTCTGGGAGACGATCGGACGGACGAGGATGCCTTTCGTGCTCTGGGAGAAGCGGGGCTGAGCGTGCTTGTCAGTCCGACACCACGAGAGACGTACGCAGACGTTCGTCTGGAAAATGAAGGGGAAGTTCACGACTTCCTTCGTCGCTGGCTGAACGCTGCGAGGAAAGGAGGAGATCATGACCGGCAATAAAAAAGGTCAACGGTTGCTCATCGTTTCCAACCGTTTGCCTCTCAAACTCACCCGAGAACGGAGCGGGACCTGGCGGCTCGACCGCGGCAGCGGCGGTCTGGTGACGGCCCTGGCCCCGGTGTTGCGGAACCGAGGGGGAGTGTGGATTGGCTGGCCGGGCATTCCCCAGGAAAAAGCGCCCCCGAATCTCGGTGAGCTCCTCGATCGCGCAGGCCGCGACCTCGGCTACCGCATTGCACCAGTTGGATTGTCCCGCCGGGAACAGCGACTTTTCTATGAAGGATTCTCCAACGAAGTGATTTGGCCATTATTCCATGAATTGCCGACGTTAGCCAACTTCGATCCAACTTATTGGCTTGCTTACCACCAGGTGAACCGCAAGTACGCCGAGGCTATCGCCGCAGAATCACAACCCGATTATTTCGTCTGGGTCCACGATTATCAGCTCATGCTGGTGGCCCAGGAGTTGCGTGCTCTGGGCGTGAACAGCTATGTGGCTTTTTTTCTTCACATTCCCTTTCCGCCGCTCGACGTCTTTCTCAAAATTCCCTGGCGGTTGGAGATTCTCAATGCCCTTCTCCAGTTTGATCTCCTGGGCGTGCAGACAGCGCGAGATAGGCGAAACCTGCTGGATTGCTTCCGTGCGCTGATGCCGGACGTGAAATGGCACGGACGTGGTCGCGTGGTCGTGGGACAGGTCAACGACCGATTCGTGCGGATTGGAGATTTCCCCATTTCCATTGATTATCGGTCTTTTGTTCGCCGGGCAGGCTCTAAAGAAGTCCTGGCAGTCAGAGATGGGATCCGCAAAACATTGGCCAACTGTAAGATCCTGCTGGGAGTGGATCGGCTTGACTACACGAAGGGGATTCCCCACCGGCTGCAGGCATTCCGTGAGGCATTAAGGGAGTATCCCGACCTGGTGGGCAAGACCACGCTGATCCAGGTTGTAGTGCCCAGCAGAACAGGCGTTGCGCAGTACCGCCGGTTGCGTGCAGAAATCGAACGGCTTGTGGGGGCCATCAACGGTGAGTTTACCAAACCGGGCTGGGTCCCCATCCATTATATCTTCCGTTCTCTCGCTCCTGACGAGCTTCTGGGGTATTACCGCGCGGCTGATGTGGCGCTCATCACGCCGCTCAAAGATGGTATGAACTTGATCGCCAAAGAATACTGCGTGACGAACGTGGATAATGACGGAGTGCTGATTCTGAGTGAATTTGCCGGAGCAGCTTCTCAACTGCAAAATGGGGCCATCCTTGTGAACCCGTTCCATGTCCAGCAGGTTGCCTCCGCGATTCATCAAGCGTGTACCATGCCGATCACAGAGCGCAAGCGGCGAATGAAAAAACTGCGGCAGTCTATTCGCAAGCAGGATATTTTCTGGTGGGTGGACTCTTTTCTGCGAAGTGCCATCGCCAAAGACCTCAGCGAGTTTCCCCAGTTGGACGAGTACATGCCTCTCTCGACCCCACCGGAAACTGTGCTCAGTGGCACCGAGACATATTCAGCATCTCCCCGGCCAACGAACTCGTAATCCGTTCCCGGCTGCAGGGTCAATCCTGGAAAGCGCTGGTGCTTTTTTGCGATCCTGATTCGTTTTTTCGTAAGCAGGATCCACCGCGCTCTTTTTTGGCGGTTGTGATCGGACAGGGACGGCATACCACCACGGTCGGCGGAGTGGGCTCCGAAAAACCCGCTCCTTTCACTTTGCTTTGACGCATTCTTGTGGGGTGATCACCCCATCTCCATTGAGATCGTACTTTTGGAATTCGCGGAGCTTATCGGGCGTCCATTTATCTGTAAACTCGGACATCAGCACTTGCCCATCCTTGTCTTTATCGCGGTCTTTGAACCAGGATGGAAGATCTGGGGGGAGCCGTTCCCAGGGCAGCCTTTGGATGAAGCGCTTGCCTGTGCGGTTTGACGCCTGAGTGGCGGTTGGCTGGCCGCTTTGCGATGAATTTGCGCCTGATTCTCCAGCGAGGTGTCGGCCAATTTCTTCAAGGGTGAGTTCACCATCCCCGTTCTGGTCGGCCTTTGCCCAATCGCTGCCCCGCATTTTTGACCACTCATCCTTTTCCAGCTTGCCGTTGTGGCTTTCGTCGTACTGGCGCATAAGACTTTCCGCGTATCGACGAATTCTTTCGTCCAACGGAGGCGGCGGGGGCAGGCCCAGCACGCTTTCGCTTCCACTTTGCCCCGATGATGGGGAGGCCGCCGTCCCTCCCGTGTTCTGAGCAGTGGCCGAAGTGGCCGTTGCACTCGTCGGAAGTCCAAACCCCGGAACAGTCGGCGCAGGAGATGTTGTACTTGTACTCGGTGGACCGAATCCCGGGACAGGCACATCCGGACCAATCCGCAGCACCGTGACTTGCTGGGATTGAGTTTGATTGGTCGGCGTTGACCCGCTGTTCGGAGTGGAAGAGCCCTGCTGCGACTGCTGGCCTTCGTAACGCTGTTTGTAGTAGTCGATCACCTTTTGGCGGATTTCGTCGATGCGGAAACCGCGGGAGACGTCCACTCCGAACCGCTCGGTCAGCCGGGAGGAGAGAAAACTGCCCATCCGCGATTGACTTAGTTCTTCCGGGGAGATCGTTCCGTCATGATTGGTGTCCAACTGCCGAATCAAGCCTTCATAGAAGGACACGCGGCGATCGATCTCCGGATTACCGGTGATCGACTGCGGCTGAGTCCCCGGCATACCCGGTGGGCCGCCCGGCCCCCCGAACATACCTGGAGGCCCCCCACCAAACATACCAGGAGGGCCGCCTCCCATCATCCAGGGGGGTTGCGCGTGAACGGGACTCCCCCATCCTAGTGACAGCATGAGACCCGCCAGCAGAACTAGGAGGTTGATCCGACCGATTGCCGTGACGATTCGCGACATATCTGAAATTCTCAATATGCGTAACTCCTCTAAAGTCCCTATATTGCCGATCTGAGTGCTCCCTATCTCTTATCCTGGTCTGCCATAGTGTCAAACGACTTTGCGGCCAAAAAGTTCCGATTTTAGCCCCCGCTTTCCATTGTAATCAGCACCCTTTTCGAGTGCTCTCTGACCAATTGACGCAATAACTATCATGCGGGAAGCTAGACGCCGATCGGTAGCCCATATGATTCATCCGCAACTGGGGAGAAGCTCGCCAATGAAAAGATTCCTGTTTTCGCTCGTGCTTTGTTTACTTGGCTGCGGTCTGAAAACCGGATTGGGCGGTGGAGCAAGCGCTGCTGATCGCCCTAATTTTCTGATCCTCATCACGGACGACCAACGATACGACGCTCTTGGCGTGGTTCAGAGGGAACTTGGTGAGCGCGCCCGTTTTCCCTGGTTTGAAACTCCCCATATGGATCGACTCGCGGCCGAGGGAGTGCGATTCCGTAACGCGTTTGTCGTCAACTCGCTGTGTGCCCCCAGTCGCGCTGTCATGCTGACGTGGCGTTACAACCACCTCAACGGCATTGCTTCTAATTTTCGGCCCTTTCCAGTCGACAATGTCACGTATGCGACGCTTCTCCAGCGTGCGGGATACGTGACGGGCTATTTTGGCAAATGGCATATGGACAGTCAGCGGGAACGACCGGGATTCGACTTTTTCGCCAGCTTCGTCGGTCAGGGGCAATACTTCGATTGCCCACTTTTGGTGAACGGTACAGAGACTGCCACCACAGGATGGGTCGATGATGTCACGACCGACTACGTCGTGCAGTTTATCCGGGAAAACGCACACCATGACCGCCCATGGTTGGCGGTTCTGGGGTTTAAAGCTCCCCACGGTCCTTTCTCACCGCCAGAGCGGGCAAAAGAACGTTACGCCGGATGTCTGGCCAAACGCACTCCGAACTTTGACGTTCGGCCTCCGTACCTCGGTTCCAGCGACAAGCCCCCAAAACGGCCTGATGAAGCGATACCGGGTGAGGTCCCCGTCAATTTGAATTATTTCCGCTGCATCAGTGCGGTTGACGATTGTGTCGGCCGTCTTCTGGACGAACTCGATCGATGTGGCGTTGCAGACAACACAGTGGTCATCCTACTAAGTGATAACGGATACTACCTGGGAGAACATGGGCTGGGCGACAAACGCAGCGCCTACGAGGAAAGTTTGCGAATTCCGCTTTTGGCCCGCTATCCCAGAGGGATTCCGAAGGGGTTGGTCCGCGATGAAATGGTTCTCAATCTCGACCTGGCTCCGACGATCCTCGATTTTGCTGGTGTCCCAATTCCTGCGGATATGCAGGGACAGAGCTGGCGGCCCCTGGCTGAAGGAAAGGAAATCCCCTGGCGAAAGGCCTGGCTGTATGAATATTTTGCGGAAAGGCAGCGAAACAGCCGGGTCCCGGACATCGTCGCCGTGCGAACGGACTCCGCCAAGCTCATCACGTATCCGGGACATGATGATTGGACCGAGTTATTCGATCTGACAAAAGACCCTTACGAAACGAAGAATCTCTACCATGAGCCGTCGGCTGCAAATCTTCGTGCCGAGTTGGAAGCGGAGTTAAGTCGTCTTCGGCAGACGCTGGGGTATCGCGTGCCCGAGTATGTGGACCGTCCTGATTGGTGGGGAGGCACACCGCCCGATCCGAATGCACCCCCGGAAATCTGCCTCGACTATCGTTTTGATCAACCCTCTTCGGGAGACAAGATTCTCGATAGATCCCCGCGCGGGAATCACGGCGTTAACCACGGCACGCAAGTAAAGTCTTTGCCGGGAGATGGGGCCGTTCGCGTATTCAATGGCCATTCCTATATCGAGGTCCCAAAATCAGCGAGTCTGAACCCCGCTCGGATGTCCTGGACCGTGGAAGTAACTTTTCGCGCCGAGAAACCTGATGGAGTTCTCGTGGCACGCGGGGGAAAGTCGCACGGCTACGCCCTTTGGCTTCGCCAGGGACGTCCAGTTTGGACTGTGGTCATCGAGAACAAACCGTTTTCCGTTGAGGCAGATAAATCTGTGGAAGGATGGCAGACGGTGACGGGCGTCATCACACCCCAGCACACCGCCGAGCTTTACGTGAACGGCCAATTGGCGGGACGGCGTCCCTTACCCGATTTCATCGTTACGGATCCCCATGATTCGATGCAGATTGGGGCTGACACAGGCAGCCCGATTGTCCCTCCCGGTACGCCTCAATTTCAAGGGGAAATCAAGCGAGTAACGATTTGGTGGGGGGCCCGGCGACCGTCCTCGTGAACCTCGAGACGCACGGACGATGTTCACCATTCCGTGGCCACACGGAGGACCTTTTCCACGGCCATAGCGGTCTCCCGCATTTCCCGTTCACCCAGGGTGGGATGCACCAGGAGCATGAGGCTTGTGTTGCCGAGTTGTTGGGCGACCCGACAGGGCCGGGCAGGAGCCAGGCCACGTTCCTGGAAGAGGCGTTCCCGATAAATTTCGGGACAGGCCCCCGAGCCGCACGGGATCCCTTCCGCGTTGATGGCCGCAATAATCCTGTCGCGATTCCAGCCCGGTCTTACATATTCATCCCGAAGAAACGCATAGAACTTGTAATAACTGTGCTCGACATCAGCAGGAGGTTGCGGCACACGCAGGGACGGAATGGGGAGTAAATATTGTCGCAGAAGTTGGGCGTTGGCCTGTCTCACCCGAACCCAGTGTTCCAGCTTTCCCAACGCGATCCGCCCGATCGCCCCTTGTATCTCCGTCATGCGCCAGTTGGTTCCCAGGCTATCATGCAAAAAGCGGAAGGTGCCGTCGGCAGGCTGGTGCGCCTTGTCGAAATCTTTTCCGTGGTCTTTGAGACTCCACACCTTTCGCCAGAGCGAAGGGTCGTTCGTGGTGACCATCCCCCCTTCCCCGCCCGTGGTGAGAATCTTGTCCTGACAAAAGGAAAAAGCCGCAATGTGGCCAAGGGACCCGACCGACCGGCCCTTGTAGCGAGCACCATGCGCCTGGGCACAGTCTTCTACCACGAAGAAGCCTTTATGCTCGGCAAGATCCATGATGGGATCCATGTCGCACGGCCAGCCGGCCAGATGGACGCAAATAACCGCACGGGTCCTTGGAGTCAGGGCCGCTTCGATGCTTTCCCGAGTGATATTCTGGCTGTCCGGATCCACATCGGCGAAAACAGGCCGTGCCCCTACGCGAAGAACGCAAGCAGCGGAGGCCACGAAGCTCCGGCAGGTCACCACGACATCATCGCCGGGACCAATGCCTAGGGCTTCGAGGGCGGCCTCGAGGGCCACTGTCCCATTGGCAACCGCCACGGCATAACGGCAGCCCACAGCCTGGGCAAATTCCTCTTCAAACCGGCGAACCTGCTGGCCGGTCCAGTAGTTGACTCTGCCCCCGCGCAGTACGTCAACCACGGCTGCAATCTCCTCGTCTTCAAAAACCGGCCAGGGAGGGAAACGGGTTTGCCGAATCGGAGTCCCGCCAAAAATCGCCAACTGACCCAATCCGCTTGTTTGAGAGCACTCAGCCAGGCTTATTGCGTTCATATACGAATAACTCTTTACTTTGGTGGTCTAAAGATCGTCCATTATTGACGGACTTCGATTATCAAGCGGCCTTTTTTACAGTTGGGCAGCGATACGCAGGAAACCAGCCATTAGCCTTGGACAAGGCCGCATCGTTTCCAAAACGGCGGTGCACAAGCTCCTTGTAAACTTCCGGTTCGACGATGTAATTGATGACCGAGTAGGTGCACCGCAGGTGGGAAAATCCTGCTTTGAATTGAAAGAGCGAGTCTTGCCGTGCCCCCAGCCCGCCTCCCAGATGCAGCCAGCGAAAACCATTGGCCGTTCCCCAGCGTCGCACCGTATCAATGATCATTTTGGTGGCCATGGCTCTTTCGCGGCCGAGCGTGGGATCCGCCCCGCTGAGGTGATATTGAAGCACGCTGCCGCAGTGAAAGAACAAAGAGCCGGCGATTAATCTTTCTTCATGTACCGCAAAAAAGAGCTTGATTCTTCCATTGAGGTGCCGACGGAGAGCATCATAATATGACCTTGGAAAAAAGTAATAGGGTTCGGCGTTGACTGCCCGCATCGTTAATTCGTAAAGTTTTTGAAATTCATGCATTCGGTTCAGGTGTTGATCCTCGACGATTGTTATGCCTCGTTTCGTGCCTTTCTTTATGTCGCTGCGATGGTCATGGCGAATCATCTGGAGCTGTTCGGCTTCGCTTCGGTGGAGGTCGAGCACAACTGTTTGCCCGAGAGGTTTCACAGTGGCGATTCCCTGCCACATCCATTCCGTCGGGTGCAGCGGATGCTGGCGGACGAACAGAGCCACAATCCGCAAACTTTTCAGGACATGGTGGAATGCCTTTTGCCAATGATTGCGAAAGGCCTCTGCTCCGGCCATCTCAGGGCGACAGTTCGTGAGAAGTCCCGGATAACCATAGGCCGAGCTGGCGTCGTACCAGTGGCCGGCGTTTAGCTCCGGTATAGTGCCGAGGCCACGAATAAGGATGGGCAGAGCCGCGATGTAAGGGTCCTCCTCGTACACCAATAAGAGAGGCGTTCCCTCATCCACCGTTCGAACGGCCAGGTAATACTCGGGAAGATGATAGACATCAAACCATCCACAGCGAGCGAGGACCTCGCACCAGGTTTGCTGCTGATAGGGCTGAATGACTTGCATCCGTGCCATGGGAGCCAATATCCTTTTCAGGCGGCCGCTTTGTGATGTTTCAATTCGTGATCTCCGATGGCGGCATAGAGCGTAGCTTCCACTTCGTCCACGCACTTCTGGGCATCAAACCGTTTGCGCCCCAGTTGATAGGCTCGGCGTCCGGCTTCCCGAAGCCAGGTCGGGTCTTTCAGAGCCGCGACCATCAACTGTGCGGCTTTGGGAATATCATTGGCGGGGAGGACCAGCCCACAGTCGTGTTCTCTGATCAGGTCCGCCAGCCAGCCTTCATGGTTGATGGCGATGGGGCGTCCGGCGGCAAGGCTGTCAAAAAACTTATTCGCACAGTTTTTATGGAGCGCCGGCACGTCAATGACCGTGGACATCGTCATATCGGCTGCTGAGAAAAACCGCGGTACTTCGTCCTTGGGCACCGGCGGGTGGATGTAAAGCGTCCGATTGAGGACCCCAAGTTGTTCAGCCAGTTCGCGAACAAGGGATTCTTCCCGACCACGTCCCAGCAAAAGAAACCGGGCTTCGGGAAGGCTCTTTTGCACTTCGGCCGCCAGACGCACGATATAAGAACAACCATTGACCAGCCCGAACGCGCCGGCGTAGAGCACGAAGGGTCGGTCGGCCAGCCACTGATTTTCCGCGCGGAGCGAGCGCCCCCACTCGGCAGGCACATCGAATCGCTTAAAGTCACAAGCATTGGGGACTACCCGCACGCGCTCCCGCGGATAACCCGTGGCCACCACACCGTCAGCCATCATGGGCGAGCGAGCGATCACGAATGCAGCGTTACGGTACGCGAACCGTTCCAGCCATCGGGCCGCCGCGATGCTCAGGGGGTTTCGCAAGGCTCCCAGAGCGATGGGGACCTCCGGCCAGAGGTCACATACCTCAAAGACCATTGGGCAGCTCCAGCGACGGGCAGCATAAACGCCGGGCAGCGCCACGGTGAGGGGAGAGCTGGCGGCATACACCAGATCAAACTTGGGAAGTCGGCGAATGTGCCGCGTGCACCAGGCGGCAAACGCGAAAAAAGACACAATCCGGCGCCAGTAGGGCATCTTGTTGGAGTAGGCGATACGAGCCCAGTGAACTTCGACGCCTTCCTCGTTTGTGACATAGCTTCCACCGCGTCCTCCCCCCTGGTCGGTCGTCAACACCGTGACCTGGTGGCCCCGGCGTGCAAGACCCGACGCTAACACAAACGGGAAGGTACCGGTCGCTAACCGGGGAACCGCAAAGTGCTGGTTTATGAGCAGGATTCTCATAAAAACGCGCGATCTCCTCTTCCGTGAGCCAACGACCACCGCAATTCACTGGGTGGGGAGAACTTCATCGACTAGTGACAGCCATTTCGCCGCGATCATAATAGATGTCACGGCACCTGGACAATGGCAATTCTCTAAGAAAAGGGAAAACCGCGTAATGTCCGCGACAAGGGGAGATGGAAAAGATTGGCCCGGAGGGCGAAGACAGGAGAAGATTTGCTGATCCCCTATGCGGAGGAGTTCGTGCTGAAGGGGGAACTATTGCAGGGCTTTCGCTGCTTCCAGCCGTTTTTGCTCCGCATACCACTGCTTCCATAGGCGGACGTCGAAGCTGAAGTTCTTGCCGCCACTGAGCTCCACGAGCGCTTCGAGCACGCTCCGATTCGGGATAGCCCGCTCGACAATCTTTGTACTGTCACCGCCCCCGCCGGCGCCGAACGTCATACCCGACTGGCCTGTGCTGGAACTACTGAATCCCGCGCCAATAGCGCCGGGGGGCCGCCTACCCGGTATGACGAACTTGTGGCGTGTGATCAGGGCGTCGATAAGGGCCGGGATGGCGGATGGGTCACCCATCTTTTTCAGGGCCTCCCCCGCGCGATTGACGATCACGTTGTCTTTATCCTTAAGGCGACTCACAAAGTAGGAGACCACTTCCCCCGATTTGGTTGGAGCCAGGAAATCGAGGGCCCGGAGTCGGATTTCCTCCACGGGGTCTTCGAGGGCGATGATTGCAAGGGCCCGCAGGGCCTCTGGCGAACCGATTCCCCCCAGAACATCCACCAGCAACAGGCGGACGGCATCCCGCCGTTCATCCTTCATTCCAAGCACCAGCGGCTTGACGGCGGCCGGATCTTTGATGGAGCGGAGTTCGTGTTCTGTGCCCACCGGGTCAGCCTCAAAGCGGGTCAACATCCGGTGGATTTTCTGGGCCCACTCCCGTTGCACAGCCGACTGCTGCTCCTTTTCTTGCTCCAATTGTACCTGCTGCGGGAGCATCCATCGGCCTTTGTAAAGGACATAGCCCATCGACTTCATGATCTCGTCGCGGGTCTTCCACTCGTTGCCCACCTTCTGGTAACCGAGAAGCGCCCGCGCCCGGGCGTTCTCCGGGTCCAACTCGATGATTCGCCGGAGGTGTGCCTCACGCTGCTCCGGGAGATGATGATCTCGACACCAATCGGCCAGTTTGAAATGGCCTTCCACGGTATCCGGCGTCTGGGCCTTTAATTGTTCGTATTCCGCTTCCACCGGACTGACCCGAATGATATCGGCGATCTCTTCGCGGGGAATGCTTAGGACAATGTTGTCCTTAGTCTGTATGCGGACGGCCTCCTCATTCCCAGGATTCTCTTCCGAAAGCACCGCTCCTGTGACTTGACCGCCCGACTTCAGGATGATGGTGTCACCAAACGCGGGAATGGTATCAGTTGCTGCAATCCAGGCGAGGAGAATGCCAGCACTCAATATCCGAATTGTCAGGAGATGGTACATGTTTTTCATCGTGCGGTGCACCTTCAGAATAGCTTCCGGGGCGGATCGAACACTTTCCCCTCATGCCCCTCTTTTAGTATAGGTCCAAGGGCCGACGGCGGCCAATCACGAAGGGGCCTGACAAGCGGGTTTTGCGGAGAAGTCCTTCGGAGGGGCACGCCTGTCGTGCCCGCCGAAACCAGGTTGAATCTCGCTCACACACGAACGCCTGTGGAGGTCCGCGTCCTCGTTAGCAAAGGAAAAAGGGGATCGCTCAGCGACTGTGGCGTCGACAATATTACCTTGGCGGACGAGTTAGAGAAGTCAGGGAAGAATAGGGAAAAGGTCCGGAAACCGCCCCTCCGCATCGTCCTCCGGTGGCCAGAAGATTCCCTGCCGAATCTTCCGAATAACCTCCGCCGCCGTGGCGTCGGCCTCAGCTAACTCTTCCTCGCTCCACTCCGCCTCGTACAGGCCGGTTTGCTGGACGTCCTTAGGAAGAACGATGTAGCCCAACTTGAGTGGTGCGTGTGTGGTTACCGATTGAGCGAGATGACGGTAAAGCGGCAACTGAAGATCAACCCATTTGAGAACACCTTCTTCGCGCCGGCGGTGAGTCTTTTCTGGCGGCATTGGGTCTTCACTCACTTTGTAGTCGATAATCAGGAATTCCGAGCCATCCCGCCGTCGGTCAATGCGATCGATTCGGCCGACAAGTGTGATGGGTTCACCATCAACGGTGAATGTAACCTCTTTGCTGGGGGTGTACTCGGAGTGAAGGATTTGCCATTCCTGCGCATGGAAGGCCTGAAAATTCGCGAAGGCCCGGAGTCGCTCGCGGAGTTGCTCAAGCTGAAGTGGTACGGACGGCCGCGGGGTGTGTGCCAGGGTTTTCTCAACCGTGCGATCCAATGCCCGTATGAGAAACTCAGCGATTTCATCGGCGGCGGTGCTATCCCGATGTTGAGATCGGGCGAATTGACAAAGCACCCGGTGTGCCAGATTTCCGAAGCTGAGCGGGTCCAATTCTTCCACGTCGTCGGAAATCGTCCCCAATTGAAGCACGTGGCGTAGATAAAATCGGTACGGGCAGGCAAGATAATCACGGAACTGAGTGACGCGGATTTCCGAAAAGGGCACGATGACGGTCGGTGCGGGGGGAGCGAGTGCCTCGCCACTTGGGGAATACTTGCACCATCGCGGGGGCCGACGTGGCGGTCCTTCGACACCCCCGAAAAAGGCCGTCACCCGTCTTACCATGCTGCCATCGTCGCAGGAAAAGAGAAATCGGCTGGGGAAAAGGGGGTTTCCCTCTGTGTCCTGCCGCCCGACGACGAGATGGAACTCCTCCCGACTGGAAGTGATCAGACTCAGCAAATAGGCATCCCGCGCGATACGCCGAGCGCTTCCCTCCAGTTGCAGCCACTCTCTCAATTCGGCCGTGAGGAACATTTCATTGCGCGTGATTGAGGGCACAAAACCCTCGTTGACGCTCGTCAAAACGGTTACCGGTGCATCATCCCAAGGGATGTCAAGCCATCCCATAATCTCCACGGACGGCCCTTTCAGGGGAGCAGGGACACGACTGTTGGCCAAATGATACCGAACCCACCGCAGTAACTCCCCAGGCGTTGTTTGCCATCCCAAGGAACTTTGCACTCGCTGGGGTACCTGCATCCATTCCCCAAGAGTCTCCACTATGGCGCGACAGACTTGAATAGTCTCTTCCTTTACATCGGAGTCGTTTCCGGATGGCTGGCATGAGGCATCCAGCACTGGCCCATAGAACTCGAGCAGAATGTCGCGGAGTCGTTCCGCGAATTCTGAGATCGGCTGAGCACGAGTCCAGGTTTGGGGCGAGAAACGCTGCCAGAGACTCAGCCACGCCTCTGCGACGGCGTTTTTCTCACCCTGCATGTCGCACTCGTCCATAAGAAGCGGGAGTCGTTCAGCACACCAGGTGTCGAACTCCGTGAGCAGATCAACGTTTCCGCCAGCGCGTCGAGCCAGCCACTGTTCCGCCACAGGGTGCCGGAGGAGCGAACCAAATGCTTCGACAGTTTTTTGCTCCAAAAAATCACCCAGTCCTTCGAAAAGTCCCCACACCGAAGTACGAACGACAGGCCGTCCCGGACCGTACCGGGCAGGCAATCCGTGGTGCTCGAGGGCATCCAGAATCAGGGGGACAAGCGACTCGTCAGGCGCCCCCACCGTGATATCTTCGATGCCGTATCGCTCATCCAAACGTGAAAGAAACCGGACGACGGCATACGCCTGATCTGACGGCTGCTGGCAAAGCGCGATTCGATCATCGGGGATGGGCTGCGGCAACTCCTGCCAGCATTCCGGGATCAAACAGCCAAGCTCGTCAAAGCGATCGGCGAACTGCCGCGGAGCCACGGTCAGAACCTTGATTTGGTCGCGGACCTGAGCCAAAAGCTGGCGGACAATCGGCGGAAGGTCCACAAGCCCGACAAGGAGTGTCTCCCGGTCCAAGCTGCATGCATTACGGGAACGCGCTTCAAAACGGGCGGCCACCACATCGCAAAGGCCTTCCCGGTCGAGAGTTTCCAGATACAGCCGTTCCAAGAGGTCGAGCGTCTCCCATCTGCCACGGTCAGGGAATTCTGGATCACGTTGAAGCGCGATCTGGAGGACGTCATGAAATGAGAATCCTCCACTACTTACTTCGTACCTCAACTGAGCGAGGCATTGAGCCAGGGACAACCACCGCTGGCTCTCCGTGGAGGTTGTCCAGTGGGGGAAAAGCCGTCGCAGGGCCGATTCATCTCGATATGCCAGCTCCTGCAGTGCGATGCACCATGCCAGAAGGCAGGTGGGCTCGCTAGCCGGTGGCTTTTCCGGCGAATAAAGGCGTTCAGGAAGCTGCCCCACTGTCATGACATCCGGTGGAAGCAAAATCACGCTGTGAGTTTGGGCTTTTTCCGCCAATTGGGCTAAAAGGCGTCGAACGGCCCAACCGGTCGGCAATACGATAGCGAGTCGAGAAAGGTCCCAGAGCTTCCCACCGGCGTTAGGCGGGTTGTTCTGGCATATGTAATCCAAGACGAGTTGAACAACTGGCCGCGACCAACCCAAAAAGATATGCTGAAAATCGCGGGATTTGCCGGCTGCTCGAAGCTGGGGCGTCAAATCACCCTGTGGCACTTCCGTTTTGACCGACTTGGAATCTCGACGTGGTCCCTTACTCACCATGCGTATTTGCCCCACCTGAGGTATCTTGACCGAGATCCCTCTTCTCAGTGACTCCGTGATGATCGCGATTGAGGTAGGTATTTGCCCAGGAAGAAGTATGGGCCAATTCTGCATTGTACAAAACGGGTGGTCCGCTGAGCATCTCTTCGGATTCCCCGTACGCTTTCAATCGTTCGTAGACAATAGCCCACAGGCACTCCTTGTTGCGAAGCTCACACTCGCCATCCACGGAGCCTCCGCATGGTCCATTCCGGCTGCACTTGGAGCACCAGCGTTTGGGACAAATATAGGCACAGTCCGGCAAACTGCAGTCTCCGCAGTCCTGACAACCGTACATCACGTATTTGGAGAATTTTTCCAGACCATATAAAACACGAGCCGGAGCAGGCGGCCGCGGTTTACCGGCCCAGCGTTGGTAGAGCCTCTGCGCAAGATTCCACAGGCCCTTCCCTCTTGTGAAGGCAAGTCGATGTACCAAGCGGGAAAGGCGGTATCCTAGCGTGACGTACCGGGAACGCCTCGGTTTTCTCAACGATTCAAGGTATTGCCGATTGATTTTCTCAGGTCCACTCAACCCCGTCTCGGGCTCGTGCTCAAAGAAGAAAAACTCGTCGGGAAACGAGAATTGGATTTCTTTTAAAAATTGACGCCAATCATCGGGGGCGAAAGAGTCCAGATGTCGGAGGACCTCCTCTAAGGACTCCAGCTTGTGGATTCCTCCCAGGTAGCCTGCGGCGAAGCCCAGCCCTCGCAGCACGGCCAGTTGTTTGGCAGCCAGTTCGGCGAAAAATTTCTTTCCGCGATCGGAACCGGCGGCGTATTTTTGGCAAAGTTCCCACAGTTCGTCTGTGACGACGCATCCGGGGAGTTGGCGGTCGTGGAAAAGTTTGGCAACGGTTTTGGTGAGAAGATACACGTTACCAATGACCGGAATACCCGAAATACCTCTTGCTTGGAGAAAAAGTTTCACCTCGTGGTATTTCCGCATATCGTAGCCGAGCTGGGTGATCACCCACTCCGCCCCGGTGGCGATTTTACGCACAAGCTTGAAGTATTGTGGGACAAGTTCGCGTTCGTAACGTTTAAAGGGAGAAACGGCACAACCTATGTAAAATCGCGTGGGCGGAAGGGTCTCACGTTTTCCTGGGCGAGTTGTGACACTCAGCCCCTCGTTCATGGCCTTAAGCAGCGCGATCAAACCAACCGAGTCAAGATCAAACACCCCTTGAGGTTTGCCACCGAAACCCGCTGTGGGATAATCGCCCGTCAGGGCCAGCACGTTGTGGAGTCCTTCTGCCGCCAGCCGCCACGCGAGGCTTTCCAACCCGGCTCGGTTGGTGTCCTTGCACGTCATGTGAATGACGATCCGATCCCGCTCGTTGAACAGAAATTGGGCTATCCAATCTGCCGGTAACATGGGGTTACCGCCAGGATTATCGGTGATCGAGATCCATCCGATACGAGGATGCGAGAGAAGTTCCCGGGCTAAGATGATCGGGGGCGCATCACCGGGATTCGCCGGGAAGCCTCGCGTGGAAACAATCTCCACCCCGATCGGGAATCCACCGCTCTCCAGAAGGCGTCGAAAGCTCAACCCGGAGGGCTCAGCGGTCGCCCCACCTGTCATGGTTCGACTCCAAAGATAAATGGGATTTTGTCGATCGCTGCCCCAAAAGTTCCCGGTGTGTGTTCGCTTTTCCGGGAAGCCGGCGGCTGCTTTCCAGTCGTGCTGAACAAAAGCACAGTATTCCCCGCGGAAAGACCTCAAAACCAACCAGCTTGATATGATCGGGTGCTTGACCAGCGGGTATCAGCCAGTGGTAGCCGCTACGGATCCCAGTTCGGCAGCGAGCCGTCGCGCGACATCAACGGCCTCGGTGGCGTTCTCGCCGTAGCCGTCGGCGCCGATTTGCTGGGCAAACTGCGGGGTGATGGGGGCTCCGCCGACCATGACGCGGACCTTATCGCGAAGACCACTTTGCTGAAGAGCCTCGATCACGTTTTTCATATTGAGCATGGTGGTGGTGAGGAGCGCGGACATCGCCACGATTGTGCCCGGTCTTTCTTGGGCAGCCTGCACGAACTTTTCTGGGGGCACATCCACCCCCAAATCCACCACTTCAAATCCGGCACCTTCCAGCATGGAGGCGACCAGGTTTTTGCCAATGTCGTGGAGGTCGCCCTTGACTGTCCCAATCACCACTCGCCCGATGCGTTTAGCACCAGTTTCTGCCAGTTTCGGGGTGATGAGTTCCAGAGCCGCTTTCATTGCCCGAGCGGCAATCAGAAGTTCCGGAACAAAATACTCATTACAGGCAAACCGCTGCCCTACTTCGTTCATCGCCGGGATCATGTATTTGGAGATCAGCTCCGAGGGATCTACATTAGCCTCCAAAGCGGCCTTGGTTACCTCCACCGCAGTTCGATGATCTCCGGTCACGATCGCGTCATAGAGTTTAGAGTAATCGCTCATGGACCCCTCCGAGTCGCTGTGGGCCAAAAGTCGTCATGCGGTCAACAAAGTGAGTCCGACCAACCGGATCTGTCAGGACTCGCCTCCAACCCTGCCGGGCAGTGTTCCCCTCAACTCCCGGGCGCTTCCAATATTAACCGGTTTGCCAGTCGCCTGCCAAGGGTGGTTGGCTCACCCCCTGCGATCCGCCACCGTCTCGAAGCAGAGCTATTGTGGCGTCACTTCGCAATCACGCATACCAGGCGCGTTCACGTTGTCCTACCTTGTTGAGAGCTTCGATGGCTAATCGCACGTCCATCTCAATTTGAAAATCGAACATTCCCACCACGATGAAATCGGCCCCGTTTCGAAAAGCGTAGGCGAAACCCTGCTGCGGATGGATGGCGCCAGCGGCAAGCACCTTGAAGGCCAACCAGGGTTTTTGCACCGTTTTCATGAAAGCGGCGGTTTCTTCTGGGTTATTGCACCACATGTTGTCGTTATTGGCGTCATGGTCGCTGGGGTTGCCCCGCATCCAGTCAAACTCCTGGCGCCTTTCCTTCGGCGTTGCCGACCAGTAACGATCCGAATGGAACGTTTTCATGTAAAAGTCGACGGGAAGTTTTGCCTGTTCGCATGCCTTGACCACTTCCAGGGAGTGGCAGCCGATCCCCGCTGGGCGGCCCGTTTCGTGGATCAGGTCCAGCATTTGAGCGAGAGCATCGAGACCGCCGCCATTCATGAAATGGGAATCCGTCGATCCGCCGTGCGAATAGATACAGGTGGCCCCACGCTCAACCTGCTGCTCGATCACCCTCTTCATTTCAGCCCGGTCTTGGATGACGGGCACACACACAATTGTCTGAATGGGAGGATTGCGGTGTCGATTGTACTTGGCGATGACATCCCAGCAGGCTGGGTCAAGTTGGATCGTGTTGATCCCACAGGCCATGGCAAGGTCCAAAGTTTCGAACACCTTGGGTTCGGTGTTGTACTCGCGGAAGAGGCGAGACACGTAGATGAGGTCTCGACTGTGCGCCCACCCACCGATGAGATTTCCACCGATAATCAGGCGACTGATTGTGACGTTCCCAATTTTTCCGGTTGGCAAAGGTCCCGGCAGAGGTTCCGAGGGTCGCCGTGTCGCCGGTGGAACGCTCTCCGTTTGCGAGGCGGGTTGTGCCTTTCCTTCTGCTACGGCGGCACGAAGGATTTCTTCCTCGATACTTGTGTACGCCAGCCCCAAACCCGCCGCGCCTGCTAATCCGTGGGCAAGAAAACACCGCCGATCTGTCTTGCGGACGTCGTTCATGATCAACCCTCCCGGTCAATTGGAACCCGTTCAGACAACAACATTTTTTGCTCATTTCAGCAGCCAGCCGCAGTGCGCGCAAAAACTCACTCACTGTAGCCGCGCCTCATCCGCTACTCATTGTGTTCTACCGAAGGGCCGTCAATCAATCAGCGCGTTGCCCGTTCCTCATCGCGGCTCCACCCATGACAGGGAGACCGCGGTAAAAATGATCTCCTGGTACGCTTTCTCCCATAAGATGCCGAGGGTCTTATCGGGGAGGACCGCCAGGTCGGAGTAGGCCCCGGGTCCTTCGCTCAGCAAACGTGGATTTTGAAACGTTTCCAGTTCGTCATAGCTAATCCAAAGCGTGAGGTTATTTCGCCCAGGACCGCGTGGACCCGTCCAGGCAATGCGATTGCGATCATCCCCCCTTTTCACCGAGGTCCACCGTTCCACGGCACAGCACACGGGAGTAACCTCCTGGCCAGGCCGTGGCTCTGACCAGGTTTGGCCACCATCGCGACTGAAGCTAACCCAACGGTGGGGACCATTCTGCTGCCGCATATCCAGGGCAAGCCTGCCGTCAGCCAATTCCACCAGCTGGCACTCGTCCACCCCCATTTGGCCGGGGACAAATCCGCCTCTCTGCCAGGTTGCCCCATGGTCGTCACTGAAGAGGACAAAATCCCGGAAAGGACGGTAACGCCACATTGGAATGACGAGCCTCCCCGATGACAGTTGAATCCCGCCCCCCGGCCCTGGGACGCTCGTGCCCCATTCCTTGTCCGCCATATCCCTAGCCACCGGCGTCAAATCGACAGGATCGGACCAGTGTTCCCCGTGGTCGTCGCTGAATCGGACGAGATTGAGGACATCGCGTGAACCCGGGCGGGCACGGTGGGTATTGGCTCCCGGCGCGCAGCGAAGGTAAAAAAGCCAGATTCGCCCCGTGGTTTTGTCGACCACCGTGGCAGGATTGGCAGAGGACCACTGGGGGCCCGAATGTTCAATCACACGTATCGGCGACCAGGTGCGGCCCCCGTCGCGACTGGTTTTCAACAGTAAGTCAATCTCCTGGCCAGGCCAGCCGGGGTCAGCACTGCTGTTGCGACGGCCTTCGGCAAAAGCCAGGAGTGTACCGTCGGGAGCGACCTCCAGGCCGGGAATCCTGATCGTGTGGTAACCTCCTTCTCCGGACGTAAACACCGTCACATGCTGTAAGCCAGGTTCATTGGCCGGTGCACGACATGGCCCAAACAAGATCACGCCCCACAGGATCGGAATAATAACCGTGTGCACGCGTGTCTTCCGCACAGATGCGCAAAAAGGAATAATCCCTGTGAGCGTCAACCAGGTTTTCATCCGTGGGAACCTTTCGATTGTTAAGGTAATGGAAGTGAGTACATCAATTCTCACTCTTCAATTGCTTTTTTGAAACGGAGACTCTTTCGGCCATTCATCGGCTCCGATGTCTGGCCGGCTGTCACGCGGTTGCCGGTCGAAATCCTCGGTCACCTGAGGTAACGGGGTGCCCCCGTCGCACACTGCTGATTGAGGGGTTTTGAGGTGCAAGTCGCCACGCTTGGGATCCGCAAATAAGTCTGGACTGGATGGCAGTACCAGATTGTGCAACAGGCGTATTTCGCTGGTGGATTCGTTCCGGATAGGACTTCCCACCAGAAGATTGTTGGCCACTACGGTGCCTGAATTATCATGAACCAACCTGATGAGCCTTCCAAGGCGATTTTCGGGATCAAAAATCGTATTATTGGCAATAAGGCAGTCACGGGTATAGTCGGCGACAATATCTGACTCCGGACATTGAACGACAAAATTATTCCTCACAACAATATTCGTCGCGTGTACCGGAACGTCTGGCGGCTTGTATGAGTTACCGATCGCAATACCCACGTCACAGTTGATGATCACGTTGCGTTCCACGATGCAGTCCCGACTGTCGTGCCACAGGAATATGGCCCCGCGACCCTCTCGTGTACGGCCCTGAATGTTGTAAAAAACATTGTCCGATATAGTCCACCTCATGGCGAACATGACGTCAATACCGCCAATATAGTTACCCTGAAAATTCTCGGGCGTATCTGCGGGATCATCTGCGTAACTTTTGGGGCGATCATTATAGAAGAGACAATACATGACTCGGAAGCCTTCCGGACGAGCGACTGTGGCTGGAACCCGGACACCCTTGACCCCGCGTTGCCATATATTGTGCAGAATGCAGTTGTAAATGGTGACGCGATGCACTCCCGAGTCTGTATCCAGCTTGATGCCGTTCCATCGAACGTTTTCAATCGTAAGATCCGCGACAACGACGTCCGAACAACCATGGATGGCGAGAAGTTCGCCGAGTTGGTGCGGCCCGCCGTCGAGGATGACTTCTTCCCGTCGACCGGTGGCACCGCGAAGCGTCAGCCTGTCGGTGCGAATTTCCAGCCGACGAGGGAGCATGTAGCGACCGGGACTCAGAAGAATCGTTGTTCCTTCTTTTGCGGTCTCCACAGCCCGAAAGAGTTCCTCCACGGACTGGACGCCAACGACCGGCTCCGCTGGTGGCGGTAATGGCGGGGCCACGCGGATAACTGCCGCGGCGATGGGCAATTCGGGCTGCTGGGCGGAAAGCCTTGATAGAGATGGAGGCACGAGGTACGCCACGAGACTCAGGTGCAGTGCAATCGTCCACATAACCCGGGCCGATGATCGCCTGGGACGTCGGTACCACCCCATGATTCCGTTTCCTTGATACCTCGGGAAGCACCAAATTACGAATCGAAAGTCGCTGACTATTATGGCCGGGTTGCGAGACAGATGGCAACTGGTTTTGCAAAATATTTGTTTCCTGAATCGCACGCACGGCGGAACGGAATCTAACTCATCCTCCATTTTTCTCTACCGGTGAAAAAGGATGCCGACCTCGACAACGGCTTGCGTGGGAGCGAGATTCAGCTTGGAAGGAGCTGGTTGCCAGGTCCCTATTCCAACGTCGGATAATCGCTTTGACCCACCGAGCTCTATCTACTTGAACCTAGGGAATTCATGAATTGCCCCTACGGGAATGCGATTCGTCGATACGAGGCATTTGAGCGACGCGACTCGTGAACTGCCCCGACAGCCCGTTGAGCTTTTGGCTTGTGGCAGATCGCTAAAAGTGCGGGGATGGGTCTGGTTTTCACCGGGTTGCCGTCGAGATGACAAGCACATTATCCTAGACAGGCGAAACAGGCGGTGCTTGGCTGGTCACTGGTCGCAACAACCAGCTCGGGGAGGGCGTGTACCATGCCGCGATCGATGATCTTTATTCTCGCCGGACTTTTTGCGGTTAGCACTTGGGCTTATGCCCGGGAAGCACGACAGGTCCGCCCCAATATCATTGTCGTGTTTATTGACGATATGGGCTGGGGCGATTTCTCCTGTTTTGGGAACACGGAGGCGAAAACACCCAATGTGGACGCCTTGGCGGCCGAGGGGATTCGATTCTATCAGTTCTACGTCAATTCGCCGATTTGTTCGCCCTCGCGCTGCGCGATCACCACTGGCCAGTTTCCCACACGATGGCGGATCACCTCTTACCTGAACAATCGGGCGGACAATGCTCGTCGCGGGATGGCCGATTGGCTGGACCCATCCGCACCAACGCTGGCGCGGATTCTCAAGGAAAATGGCTATGCCACTGGGCATTTTGGAAAATGGCATCTCGGCGGGCAGCGGGATGTCGATGATGCCCCACCAATTACTGCTTACGGTTTCGACGAATCACTGACAAATTTCGAAGGGATGGGCCCCAAGCTGCTCCCCCTCACACTTCGCCCGGGTGACAAGGAGTATGGCAGAATTTGGGCAGACGCCGAGATTCTGGGAGGGCCCGTCGTGTGGATGCCCCGTTCTCAAATCACCAGCGGATATGTGAATGCCGCCATGGCGTTCATGCGCAGGGCGATTCGGGCAAACAAGCCGTTTTATGTCAATATCTGGCCCGACGATGTCCATGCGCCATTCTGGCCGCCGGTGGACAAGTGGGGGGACGGGACCCGGCCTCAACTCTACAGGGCGGTCTTGGAAGAGATGGACCGACAACTGGGGCCCCTGTTCGAATTCGTCAGGAATAATGCCAACCTAAGAAATAATACCCTGATACTCGTCTGCTCAGATAACGGTCCGGACGTCAATGCGGGAAAGAGTGGTCCTTTCCGCGGTGGGAAAGCCACGCTGTACGAGGGTGGCATACGGTCACCTTTAATCGTTTGGGGCCCCGGACTGGTGGTAAAAGAAGCGATCGGTACCTGGAACAGAACTTCTGTTTTCTCCGCCATGGACTTAGTTCCATCTTTATTGTCTATCGCGGGAATCCCAGTGCCAAAGGAAATCTCTTTCGATGGCGAGGATGTCTCTCCTGCCCTGCTGGGTAAGCAAACCGTTTCCCGCAGCTCACCCCTATTCTGGCGGAGGCCACCGGATCGAAAGTTTTTTGCCGGCACCGGCCCGTATCCGGATCTGGCGGTCCGCGAAGGACGTTGGAAACTCCTTTGCGAATACGATGGTTCCCGCCCGGAACTCTACGACGTGGAGACCGATCCCGGAGAAAAGACGAATCTGGCCGATGCACAGCCCGCGGTGGTTGCGTCGCTGCGAGAAAAGCTGCTCAAATGGCACGCAAGCATGCCACAGGACAACGGGCCACAACTGGGTGAGGAGGATGCCCGCCGGAACCGAAGTCAGTGAAGGGAAGGGAGTGCCGGTAAAAGACAGTGCCCCAGGCGGTGATGCTGCAGGAGAACCATCGCTGCGGAAAAAACTTCGGTCGCGAAGCATAGCAGGCGCGGGATCCATGGTCACCAGCCGTGATCCACGACTTACTGGTTCGCTTGCTCTTTTGTGACGTCGCTCCATAGAATCTTTTGAGCGCGGCGAGAATAGGCGACACAAAACGTCTGCGGCCAGTGGGGTGTCAAGTTTCACCTGCGTCAGGTGAGCAGGATATCGTGGATATGCTCAGGAAGGTACTTGTCCCTTTTTGGTGCTGCACGCTCTTTTGGTTAGGCTGTTCAGACAACAGGGGTCAGGGTCCCATTGCGGGCAAATACTCGGCACCGGCTGCGAAAAGTACACACGAGAGGTCCAACGATGAGGGGAGAAATGGGGCGGACGGGTCTGGTCGTTCCCGGTTGATGTTTTCCAAAACGCTGCGGGAAATCGTCGTAGGAAGGTTAGCTTCGACCGATTCCGATGCTCTGCCACTTGACACGGCCTGGACAGCAGTCGCCGCGCAACTTCACGAAAGCGTACCTGGGGCCGACGGTGCCCAGCTAACCATCGACTATCCTCTCGATGGTTCAATCTTCCCGCCCGAAATTGTGCCGCCAACCATCCTTTGGCATGACGAGACGCCCGGGGTAGACTCCTGGTTGGTAGCGTTTGTCCTGGCCGACGGCAGGTCCTGGCTGGGCGCTTTAGTGCCCGGTGACTCACCTCCAGAAGGTGAAATCGACCCCCGGTGTGTTACCGAGACGAATGAGATTTACCGGGGAACACCCTATCAGCAAACGGCAAAAGCCTGGACGGTTCACAAGCAGGTGTGGGAAATAGTCAAACGACGCTCCGTAGAAGTTCCGTATCAACTGCAGATTGTGGGGTTTTCCAGTGCAAATCCCACACGGGTTCTTTCCTTCGGGAGCATAACGTGTGTGACATCCAAAGACCCGGTAGGTGCTCCGATCTTTTACCGGGATGTCCCCCTTGCCCCGTCGCAGACGGAACGCGGCGTCATCAAGCCCCTCAGCGAAGCCTTTCTCCCGTTAATCGCGTGGAGGTTGCGTGATATTTCACAACCGGAAAGCCGGTTGGTTTTGACGGGACTGCTAACCTGCGCGAATTGCCATTCTTTCTCCACAGATGGAAAAACGCTGGGTATGGACGTGGATGGGCCTGCCGGGGATAAAGGCGCCTACGCCATCGTTCCGATAAAGAAGGAGACGGTCATCGAGCAAAAAGACATCATCAGTTGGAACTCATTTGAAGGTAAACCGCCGGGCCAGAAAACCATTGGATTCCTTTCGCAGGTCTCGCCAGATGGACGCTATGTCATCACGACTTTGAACGAGTCGGTTTACGTTCAGAATTTTGCCGACTATCGTTTCCTTCAGGTTTTTTATCCTACTCGGGGAATACTCGGGTATTACGACCGGGAGACGAAGCAGATTAAACCGCTGCCCGGAGCCGATGATCCTCGATATGTGCACTGTGATCCGGTGTGGACTCCCGATGGGCAGACAATCATTTTTGCCCGCGCGGAGGCTCGAGATCCTTATCCGCCGGGTTACCGCCCTGCTGCTCGGGCAAATGATCCTAACGAACCTCAGATTCAGTACAGTCTGTATCGCATTCCGTTTCGAAACGGCCAGGGCGGAGTGCCTGAGCCGATTCCTGGGGCGTCTCACAACGGAATGAGCAATACCTTCCCCAAGGTATCGCCCGATGGCAGGTGGATTGTTTTTGTGAAATGTCGGAACGGTCAACTTCTGCGCCCCGACAGTGAACTGTGGATTGTTCCCAGCAGTGGTGGTGAGGCCCGGCGAATGCGGTGTAATACCAGTCTGATGAACTCCTGGCACAGCTTCTCACCAAATGGCCGCTGGCTGGTTTTTTCTTCGAAGGTCAACACCCCGTACACACAGATGTTTCTCACGCACATTGACGAGAACGGTAACGACAGCCCACCGATTTTGATTCCCAATTCGACGGCCGCTAACCGTGCGGTCAATCTCCCGGAATTTGTGAACCGCCCGTATGAAGAATTTGTCGCCATTCGTGTTCCTGCCACTGAGTATCTCGAGATCGGCATGCAGGGGATCAAACTGTATGAACAGGGCCGACTGGACGAGGCTTTACAGCGGTTCGAGTTGGCCCTCCAAAAACAGCCGGACTACCTCGAAGCTTACGTGAGCATTGCAGTCATTCTGATGGATCAGGGACGGTGGGAAGAAGCCATTCCAAAGCTGGAAAAGGCGTTGGATCTTGATCCCAATTGCTGGTTTGCCCACGCTAATCTGGGCATTATTAGAGAAAGACAGGGGCGTAAAGCGGAAGCTCTGGCGCACTTCCGCAAGGCTGTGGAATTAATGCCGACCAACCTCAACGCGAGGTTGAATCTCGGCCGCGCACTCGCCGAGGCAGGATCGCTCCAGGAGGCAATCACACAATTTGAAGCGGCGACCAAATTGGCTCCTAATTATGGACCGGCCCATTTGAATCTCGGGAATGCCTATCTTGAGCTCGGAAAGTACGAGGAAGCGGCAACCGCCTACATGCGTGCATTGGAACTGGAGCCTTCACTGATTGATGCACGGCTGGGACTGGCCGAGGCCTTGGCCCGGTCGGGGAAATATCCGGAAGCCCGAGCTGAGTTTGAACGTGCCCTATCGGAAGCCAAAGGCGATCCGTACTGTCAATCGCTGGTCGCCCTCTTTCTGGCGACATGTCCCGACGACGCCATTCGCGATGGGCTGCGCGCCAAAGTGCTTGCAGAAGCCGCCAGTGAGGCCACCAATCATGCCGATCCAGTCTGTCTGCGGAGCTTGGCGGCGGCCTGGGCAGAACTAGGTGATTGGGAAAATGCTCTCAAAACGATAGACCAGGCCATTCAGCACTGCACAAAGAGTGACGCACAACTTGCCAACGAGTTGCAGAAATACCGGGAGGATTTTCTCCAGAAAAAGCCAGTTCGTCGGCCGGCCGCGGCTAAAATCCCCAGCGGGTGATTCTCCCAGCTTGCTGGGTCAGGCCCGGAAGGCTGAGCGCCCTCAGCCTGTAATGAGGCCATAAAACGGCTTTCTGGCCTTCCTTGGTGCTCAACACTTTGACACATCGGCCGTGCGCGGAGGAGATAGCGGCGAATCCACGCCGAGAGCGATGCAGCCCACCCGAAATTCTCGCTGCTACAGGCGGCCTGGCCGCAGTGGCGTTTCTTCAATCGGTAAGTTCGAACTTGAGTTCGACCGGCCCCGGTTCCTTGATTTCTGCTTTCAAACCGGAGGTAGCCGCCACCTTGTATTTCGGCGGAAGCAGGTCCTTGGAAACACGTTTGTCCGGCTCGACCCCACCGGTGTTTTGCGGATTCTCCGGTGGTGGTTCGCCTTCCAGAATGGTTTTTGAAATGGCCACATTGTAAGTTCCGGGAATAGCTCCATCACCGGGATCGAAGGTCGTCAGCGTGAACTTCCCTGAAGCGTCCGTTTTGCCCACTGCTCCCCGGCCGTTAGGATCTGTGGACACCAACATGACGAGAGCCCCCTCGACCAGCTGCCCGTTGTAGAGGACCACCCCATTCACCTTGACCGTCTTCGGCCGGTTTGCCGACGTCTTACCACATCCAAACACCAAAAGAGCCCCGATCACAGAAAGCAACAGACAAGACCTTGGAAAACGCATGGCTCACACCTCCTCACGGAACCTGACTGCGAAACGAGTGTTTATCACACGGGGGATTATACTTCGCTTACGCGCGAGAACGCAACGTGCCACTAGTGAGTGGTATCATTCAACCATATTGTGGGGTAAAAGCCGGGAGAACAAAAAGATGTGTTCACTTACCAATTTGTTGCGGAGGTGTGGCCTGGATGCTAGAATTACGGTCGCTCCACAGGGGGTTTGCGAAAAACTCGTACCGTGCTCTTCGCGTCCGTTTCGGTTCTTTCTGTGACACGCTAGGAGGTGACCTATGCGAAGGTTGGTCAAGCTGAAGGCGTTTACGCTCGTCGAATTGCTCGTAGTGATTGCCATTATTGGCATTCTCATCGCGCTGCTATTACCAGCGGTGCAGGCGGCCCGGGAGGCAGCGAGGCGTTCCCAGTGCACCAACAATTTGAAGCAACTGTCTCTGGCGGCGCACAATTACGCAGACGTCCACAAGATGCTACCCCCGGGGGAAATTGGCACGGGTATCATGTGGGGCGGTGACCCGGTGAATACCAATACGGAGCGTTTGTCCACGTGGGTCTTGCTCCTGCCCTTTTATGAACAGCAGGCGCTTTACCAGCAAATCAGCGGGCCGCTAAACGTGGGAGGCACTGTGTTACCGGCATGGGGTCGTGATCCATCCACCAACACGCCAGGGGATCCAGCTAATAGCCGGTTTTATCCACCCTGGACCACGCAGATTGACGTCCTTTTGTGCCCGTCCGACGGTAAGGTGAGGCAAAAAGGAGTCAACGATCAAGGCCGTACAAACTACCGCACATCGGTGGGTGATTCCATTTATCGTGGATGGGCGCGGGATGGTAACTCTCAAACGTGTCGTGGGCTGTTCGGTCTTCGTCAGGGCGTTCCTTTCGCGGCGATCACCGACGGCACCAGCAACACGGTCATGTTCTCCGAACGGTTGTTCGGCGGTAACGCAAATTTGATCAAAGAGGGGATGGCCACCAATGTGACCAGCCTGAATCCCAACGCCGCCGTTGCCCCCGCGGAATGCCTGCAAACCAGGAATCCTGCCCGTCCCAACGAGTACCTGACGGGGACCTATGGCACGGCCAACTGGTCAGGACGACGCTGGGCAAGCGGCATTCCCCAGTATACACGGTTTAACACCGTGCTGCCGCCCAACAATCCCTCTTGCAACGACAGCACTTGGGATGAGCGGAACGCTGTCATCACGGCGACCAGCAATCACCCAGGAGGTGTGAACGTGGCGATGGCGGATGCTTCCGTTCGCTTCATCTCGGAAACTATCAACGCCGGTGACCCCACGTTGATCGAGGTCCAATCAGGACCCAGCCCCTACGGGGTATGGGGAGCTTTGGGGAGCAAGGACGGCGGCGAATCGGTCCAAGCCCCGTGATCTGACCGTCTCGGCTGCTGAAATCAAAGTTTCTTATACGTGAAGACAGCGCTGAAATCCCTGAGATTCCAGAGCGCGTGGGGGATCTGCGTTAGCATATCCCTCACGCTTGTTTTTTGTGGGGCAACAGGTTGTGGCAGGAAAGTTCCGCTCAATGCTCGTGCCATTACGGGGCCGGCCCGCTCGCAGCCCGAAAGTCTTGCGGAAGTGGAGGAGCACATCCGGAGGTTCTGCGGCGATTGCCATGCTGTACCGCAGCCGGAGTCTTTTCCCCGCGATCGCTGGGCGGAGGAAGTTCGAATCGGCTATCAGCAATACGTCCGTTCAGGACGCGATGACCTGACCCCACCGCCAATCGCAGAAGTTGTCGCCTACTACCGTAAACGGGCGCCGGACAAGCTGGTCTTTCATCTTCCCCAAGATTCGGCGCAGAAACTGCCCTTGTCATTTCGTCGGGAAGATGTGGATTGGGAGGAACGGCCTCGTGTGGCACCGGCGGTTTCGGGGCTTGCCTACCACAAACTTCCAGGTAGCGATCAGCCCTGGCTGGTCATTTCAGACATGGCCACCGGCACAATCACGGCTTTGAACATAAGGTCACGACAATCGCGCGTCCTTGCCAGACTTCAATTCCCCTGCCGGATTGAGCCCTGCGACCTGGAAGGTAATGGGCGAGTTGGGTTCGTGGTTGCCGAATTAGGTAGCTTTTTTGCGATGGATCACCACGATGGGAAGGTAATCTGGTTACGTCCAGAAGAAATCGGAGTGGAATTTCGGGTGATTCCGCTCGCTGAAGGTCTGGGTCGCGTGGCCGATGTGAGAGTTGCCGATTTTGATTGCGATGGCGACCCGGACGTTCTAGTGGCAGAATTCGGGCACTATCGCACGGGTGGAATTCTGCTGCTGGAAAACGAGACTACCAAAGAGGGACAGCTTCGTTTTGTTCCACATCGCCTTGATCATCGCCCGGGAACCATTCACATCCCGGTAACCGATCTGAATGCCGATGGTCGGCCCGATTTTGTCGCGCTAATCAGTAATGAGTGGGAGGCAGTCGAATGGTTCGTCAACTTGGGAAACAATCGATTTCTCTGTCGTCCCCTCTGGCGGGGACCGGACCTGACGTTCGGTTCCAGTGGGCTGGAACTGGTGGATCTCGACGGAGACGGCGACACTGACATTTTGTTCACCAACGGAGACAGCTTCGATAACCTCTACGCGAATCCGTCTCACGGAGTGCAGTGGCTGGAAAATCGAAACCCCGAGTCGCCCGAAGGTTTTCACTACCATCGACTGCTGGATTGGCCTGGTGCCTATCGCGCTATGACGGGAGACCTCGATGGGGACGGTGACCTGGATATCGTTGCCTCGGCCTGGCTGCCGAAAAGCGTTCGGCCGCAGGAGTTGCAGCGAATGGAAATACCTTCCCTGATCATTTTGGAACAGAAACCCGGGCCGACGTTTAGCTGCCATCTTATCGATAGGAGTTGGCCGCAATTTCCGATTCTGCTGCTTGCGGATTTGGACGAGGACGGCGATCTCGACATTGTCGCGGGCCGACATTCCGGACTCGACGGCGGGGCCTCTGACGTGGCTGCTCCGCTTTGTGTGTATTGGAATGAAATGAAATCTGTTGCGGGATCTGCTCGACAGCGCTGAATTCAATCTTGTCCATTCGTCGCGGGACTGGAAGAAACGTAGGCCGGTGACCACGCAAGTGATTCGGCATGAAGCCATCGTTCGTAGTTGGTCGTGTACGATGCCGGTCGCATCCGCAGACTCTGGCAGAATATGACAAGGGCAGTCGCTTGATCAGGCGGAGCACTCAAACAGGCAGGATGGGCTGTGCCGGGCATTCCCAGACGGATTCTCAAATAGAGTTCTGCGAAGCTCTCCCCGCCCTTGAAAAGATCGTGCCGGAGATTTCGCGGTGGATTCGGAAAGCCCCAGTCGTCCCAGAGGGCCAGATCAGAATGGTTCGTCCCCTCCACTCCGTGGCAGTTGGAACATCCCAACTCGTTGTAGGCGGCTCGGCCACGCGCCAGTAATTCCTCAGAAAAGCTGGGCGTGAGAGGAATGGCCACTCTTGGACCAGGAGTGCTCTGGATTTCGGCCACGGACCTGAGTTCTTCGGGGGAAATTTCCTCGTCAAGTTTTTGATACTCTTCCAACAGGCGATCCTGAACCCCCTCACGCCGCATTTTGATAACAAGTTGAGCAAGGCCGAAAAGTTCCTGGGGAGAAAGCTCATCGAAATCCCGCATGCTTGTCCCAGGCATTCCGTAGCGAATAACAATCGCGATATCCTCCACGCTGGGAATGGCATTTTCAGTACTTACAATACGGAAGAAGTCGCGGCGAAGATTGCGGGGCCTCGGAAATAAAAACCGCGATGCCACGCCATCACCATCTCCTTTTTCTCCATGGCAGGAAGCACAAAACCGAGCGTAGAGGTCCTCGGGTGTTCGGGAAGCGCCGAACTTTCGATCCTGAGATGGGGTCCGCTCATTCTCGCGAGCAACCAAGAACGACGCTGCATGTCCCGCAGTGGACTCCCCGGCATCTTCTGTCTGCTGCTGAATCGGTCCCAAAACGCCCATCGAACTTCGGAGCTGGGATTCTTGACGGCGACATAGCTCGCGGAAGAGTTGATCGGCGCGCTCCATGAGCTGGAGCCCGACGATGGCGCTGCCGGATAGCCCTTCCGCAAGGGCCGCCGTATGGAGGAGTGCTCGATCCGATGTGTGATGATAATCAATGTGGCGGAGCCATTGCCGCGCCTGTGCCGCACAGCCCAATTCGAGCTCGAGTTCTGCCATCTCGCGAATCAACTCCGGAGAGGTGAAGAGCTGTCCGACATCAGATCGCAGAATGGCCAGCGCTGTTTCCCAATCACCTTTGGAGCGCAAAGCCCGCGCAAAACAGGCTTTGGCAAGATCGCTTTGGGGAAGGGATTCATACCACTGCTGACTTACCGCGAGCACCTCGCCCCACCGATCCTGCTGCTCCAGCAATTCACACAGCGCAAGGAGGGCTAGCTCATGATGGGGTTCCAGAGCCAGCGCTTTGCGATAGGCATTTTCTGCTTGGACGAGATCTCCCCGGTGCTGGTGATAAACACCCTCCATGTAAATGACATTCGGATCATTCAACCTGTCCGCCCGCCACGCAGTCAGAACCCGCTCCGCCTCCTCAAAGTGTTTCCTGGCAATAGCTCCGTATATGAAAGCCTCCGCCACCTGGTTTGGATCGTAACCCTGGGCGATAAGGTCTCCCACATCGTTCCCCTTGCCAGGCGTTAAACGACCTGCCTGGATCAGTGCGAGACGCTGTTCCTGCTCAATGAGACCGGAAGGCGCACCCAAACGCTTGGCCTGTGAAAGTGCCTCGCCGAACGCCTGCGGTTGATTCAGGCGGCGGTAGAGTGTGGCCCGGAGAAGGAAAACACGCCCATCGCGTGGCGAGAGTTTTTCCGCCCGATCGAGCCATTGTTTCGCAGAGGTCACCTGGCCTTGCCGAATCGCTTCTGCGGCACGGCGGCGTGCGTCGGCGGCCAGGGCTCCAGGCAGAAAAATCACGCCTGCAATCGCAACCACCACACTGAAAAGCCCGACAACCAACGCAACTTGCCAATGTGTTTTCAGGTGCTCGCTCAATGTGCGAAAACGCAAACGTGCATTCGTCACGGCGGCTCTCGACTCGAAACGTCCCACCAGAAATATGGCCAGGAAGCCGAAGAATGATTCATCTTGGAAACTTGGTTGACTTTGTAAACGTCCTTAGCAGATTTTAGGCTCACAATCCGGTGAACAGAAGCTCTTTCCTCGCAATCATCGCTGAAAAGTATACGTCGTTAACTGTTTGGATGGCATCCAGTCACGGCACATGGCGGCTGGGAAGATCAAGGATTGCGATGACACTTCTATCAAGTCGGGCTGAGGCATTGGGGAACTCTCCGTCAAAAAACAGCGATCGTAGAGACTCCCAGGTTGGCGGACAGCATGGACCAGACGTGGAGGTCTTTCCGAAACCCGTGCGCCCATAAGGTCGGGAGTTATAAATACTTTGGCGTGGCGTTAACAGTGAGATCGCGTGGTCTTGTCTGGGAATGGAGGTGTAATATGCACGTGCCGAAGATGAAGATAGTGTGGGGTCTGGTTGCTTCTGCCGCGATAGTGGGGGCACTGAGCATCCGCTGCAGCGCCCTGGCTGGTGAAACGGAGGATGAAGCCTCGCGGCCCAATTTTCTCTTCATCCTGGCAGACGATCTGGGATGGGGTGATCTCAGTTGCTATGGAAATCGCCAGTTTCGTACCCCCAACCTGGACAGGCTTGCACGGGAGGGCATTCTTTTTACCCAGTACTACCAGGCGGGATCGGTGTGTTCTCCCACCCGGGCAGCCCTGATGACGGGGCGTTATCCGGCGGAATTGCGGATTCATGGTCATCTGGCCACGCCCGAGCAAAACGCTGCCCGAGATATGCCAAATTATCTGGACCCGCAAGTCCCCACGTTGCCCAGGCTCTTGAAAGCGGCGGGTTACACAACGATCCACGTGGGTAAATGGCACCTGGGGCGTCCGCCCGCAGCGGATAGTGGGTTGGAAGTATATGGTTTCGACGTGGCCCGATGGATCGATTGTCAGGAGGGCGGTAGAAATCTTTGGAGTGTGGAGGAACGTCCTGTTGCGGCCAGGGAACTTGTTGACGCCACAATCGAGGCCCTGCGAGGCGTTTCTGGAAAACCCTTTTACTGCCAGTTGTGGCTTAATGATCCCCACGCTCCTTTGGCACCTTCACCGGCGCAAATGGCGCCGTTTCGCCGTCGGGTGCCCGACGGATTCACCAGTCCCTTTATGGTCTATGCGGCCACCGTCGTGGAAATGGATCGCCAAATAGGGCGGCTCCTCGCTGCGCTCGACGAGCTCAGCCTGACGCGAAACACGGTGGTTATTTTCTCCTCTGATAACGGACCGGAGGATATTGATATCGCAAACGCCTCGTGGTCGGCTTATGGCAGTGCAGGACCGCTTCGCGGTCGCAAGAGGAGCCTTTACGAAGGCGGCATCCGGGTACCGTTCATTGTGCGCTGGCCCGCTAAAGTTCCCGCTGGCCTTGTGAATAATACCACCGTCGTTTGCGGTGTCGACTTGCTGCCCACGCTGTGCGAGTTGGCCGGAGTGAGTTTGCCCGCCGAGGTGAAAGCAGCCTGCCGCGGCGAAAGCATGGCCCAGGCCTTCTGCGGGGACAAGAATGTTCAGAGGAGCGGAACGCTCTTCTGGGAGTGGCGATTCCGAATATTCAATCACCCCTGGAATCGGAGTCCAATCCTTGCCGTGCGCGAAGGACCGTACAAGCTTCTATTTAATCCGGATGGCTCACGAGTCGAGCTCTACGACATTCCTCGTGATCCCGGCGAGTACAACAATGTCGCCCCAGAGCACCCCGACGTCGTCCAGCAACTCATGAAAAAAGGGATCGCGTGGCAGAAGTCCCTCCCTCCCGGGCGGTTCGATAAAGAAGCGGGACGGGCTGATTACCCCTGGCCGCAAGAGCAAGACTGAGACGAGACGGACGCGGTCGGCTTCGCACGCTGCGGAACACACCGTGGCACGTGGCCTGGAGTGCTTGACCGGCCGTCGCGGAAGTCACACGTAACGCGTTATTGTGGGCGAATGCCCAAAGCGTAAGAGAAACTTCGGGCATTCGTCATTTCTTGTTGGTTGCCGACACACCTTTTTGTTCATGAACAGCCGAGCGTGACTCTCCAACAGGACCACCCCGTCGCCGGCTGTGCCCGATGGTAGCCGATTCCGTAGGGCAAACCACTTGAGCGGTTCCATATTCATCCGGTGTCTCGTCGGCCATAAAAGATCAAACGCGTGCGGCGTTGGACCGGTTATTTTTGCCAAAGGAAATAGACAGAAATTCTTTTAAGATGTCTGTGTCAGAAAAATTGTTGACCTGAATGTCAGAAAGGTATATACTTGAGCACGACGGAGGGATACTGTGATGCTCGCGCTCTCTCAAACGACTGGCTACGCGGTACTGGCGCTGGGGTGTTTGAGCCGCACCCCGGATTCGTATGTTTTGGCCAAAGATATCGCCAGGTGCACCGGTATTCCCTGGGCTTATCTGTCAAAGGTCTTACACACTCTGGAAAAGCACGGCATTGTCGAATCGCGCCGGGGCTATCGCGGCGGCTTCAAGCTCCGGCGTCCGGCCGAGCAGGTCACTTTGGAAGATATCGCGGCGGTTCTGGAGAGACAATGGCCACCCCGGTGCCTGCTGGGTTTTCAAGATTGCCAGGGCGAACGGAACTGTCCATTCCATGATTTCTGGCAGCGCGAGCGTGAGGTCATTCGGGAAAAGCTGCGCAGCACCACGCTTGCAGATTTGACAGCCTCTTCCCCGGTGATTGGGCAGGTGCATTTGGAATGGTGTGACTGCGCGACATTGCAGTCCCCCAGGAGAAGCCGCCAGCGCAAAACAAGTGGTTCAACAAGAGAGAGGAGAAAAAGCGATGGGAGCTACTCGCCGTGAGTTTCTGGAAGCCGGAGCCATCATTGGGGCCGGTGCTGCCGTCGCAGCGACAGCCGCGGTAACGGCCCGGCTTGACCACCGGACGACCGACCCGGTGGGGGAAGAGACGGTTCGCCACATTGACGTGCTTCCCAGTGTTAAGCCATCACCCGAGGAAGATGTTCTCATCCGCATGCAGCGGGACCTGGCCCGCGCTATGGCCAAGCCTGTGGAGCAGCGGCGGTGGGTGATGATCATCGACACGCGCAAGTGTGTGGGATGTCATGCGTGCACCGTGGGCTGTGTGGCTGAAAATCATCTTCCGCCAGGGGTAGTCTATCGTCCTGTCGTCACTGAAGAGTATGGGGAATATCCGCATGTTCAGATGCGTTTTTTTCCGCGGCCCTGCATGCAATGTGACGTACCACCCTGCGTGCCAGTTTGCCCAGTTCATGCCACGTGGAAACGCCCGGACGGAGTCGTTGTAGTCAATTATGACCGGTGCATCGGATGCGGTTACTGCATCACGGCCTGTCCTTACAACGCCCGTTCACGGGACCTGGGAGAATACTGGCTGGACGGAGCTGCGGAATCGGACACTCCCAGTGAACTCCCCATTCTCGGGCAAAACGCACCCTGGGAAAAAATTCCCTGCAATGAGTACGCCAAGTCATGGGATCGGACTAAAGGTTCGCCTGTTGGAAACGCCCGCAAGTGCCACTTTTGCTTGCATCGTTTAGAAGTGGGCCAGCTTCCCATGTGCGTCACCACCTGTATCGGACGAGCGACATATTTTGGCGATGCCAACGATCCTGACTCCCTGGTCAGTGAGTTGATGGCAGCTCCAAACGTTATTCGGCTTCTGGAACATCTGGGAACAGAACCGCGCGTACGCTATTTGATTTGATCAAGGCGACACCAGGTATCCAATATCGCAATAGCTACTGAGTGAGGGATGCCATGCAAAAAGAAAGTGCACGACTTGTGGGCGTGAGGATTTTCCAGGTGCTCGTAATAATTGCCTGGATTTTCTTTGCTGTGCTCGGACTACAGGGAATCGCCGAGCGCTTGTGGCATGGGCATCATGCAGCCAATTACGGGAGCTATGTGGTGTGGGGATTGTGGGTCTCGGCCTACATTTATTTCATCGGTCTATCTGCGGGAGCTTTTCTTCTGTCCTCTTTGATCTATGTTTTCGATTTCAAGCAACTGGAAAACCTCGGGCGATTGTCGCTATTCGTCGCGATAGTGACCCTATTTATGGCACTTCTCTCTATTTGGTTCGACCTTGGGCGCATGGACCGATTCTACAACGTCTTTTTGTACCCAAATTTTACTTCCATGATGGCATGGATGGTGTGGCTGTACACCATTTATACGATCATTATGATTCTGGAACTGTGGTTTTCTTTGCGGCCTGACCTTGCGCGAATGCAATCGGTTGGCGGAATTAAGGGTATGATAGCCCGGGCTCTGGCGTTTTCTCGCGGGCCGCTGTCCCCGGAGCAGGAGGAGCGGTGTCTGCATTATCTTCGGATTTTAGCCATCACCGGAGTACCTCTCGCGATTACGTTTCACGGTGGCGTGGGCGCGCTTTTCAGTACCCTGGCGGCACGCCCCTTCTGGCACACGCCGCTGATGCCGATCCTGTTTCTGACGGGCGCGCTTGTGTCTGGAGGGGCCTTGATGACATTTATTGTGGCGGCATTTTGGAAAAACGGGGACGCTGAATATCGGGAAATGCTCACGCTTCTGGGAAAGGTCGTCCTAGGGCTCCTCATTTTTGACGTGGTCCTGGAATGGGCAGAATACTCGATCCCGATGTGGTACGGGGTGGGACATGAAGTCGATCTATTGAATAAAGTGCTGTTTGGCGAATTTTGGTGGGTATTCTGGATTATTCACCTGGGACTGGGAACGCTTGTGCCTCTGCTGCTATTGGTCTTTGGTGGTAATCGTCCCGCGGCGGTGGGGCTGGCAGGTCTCCTCATCGCCGTCACATTCATGACGGTGCGTTTGAATATCGTCATTCCAGGACTGATTGTGCCCCATGTCCGTGGCCTGGAGTCCGCCTACGTGCATCCTCGACTGGTCTTCCATTATGTGCCGAGCTTTTTCGAATGGAAAGTTACGTTTTTCGTTGTGGCCGTGGGGATGACGCTATTCTTCCTAGGTTATTGGTTATTGCCGCTTATACCGGTAAAAGACAAACAGAATCTTCAGGCTGCGGCGTAACAGTCGTTATGTAAGTAATGGCGCGCAAGCAAATAAACGAGCTAAAATGATCCGCGAGGTGTATCATGGAAAACAAGAAAGATGACGGCGCAATGAAACGCAGGCTCACAAGAAGGGGATTTCTGGCTGGTGGCGCTTTGCTGGGCACCGGAATGATCGGGCCGGCAGTAACGGCGGCGGAAAACGACGAGCCGGTCCGGGTTCTCAATACGGCACGGCCGGACGCAGCTTATCCGCTGGTCAAGGGTGAACATATCATCCATTCTGTGTGTTTGCAATGCAACACGGGTTGTGGAATCAAATGCAAAATTGTTGACGGGGTTGTAACTAAAATCGATGGCAATCCATACAATCCATGGACACTCCATCCCCACTTGCCGTACGACACGCCGCTGGCGGAAGCGGTGCTGGTCGATGGTTCAATCTGTCCGAAGGGGCAAGCTGGCCTGCAGACGGCCTATGATCCGTATCGTATTCGCAAGGTGCTCAAGCGGGCAGGAAAACGCGGCGAAAATCGCTGGATCACGATCAGTTTTGAGGAGGCAGTCAAAGAAATTTGTGAAGGGGGATATTTATTCAAACACGTGCCGGGGGAGGAAAAGAGGTACGTGGAGGGCCTGAAAGACCTTGTGGCGCTTCGTGACCCAGGACTGGCCGTTGAGATGAAAAAAGATGTGGACGCTATTCTGAATGAGAAGGACCATGATAAGAAGCGCGCGCTCGTTGAAGCCTTTAAAAAGAAATTTAGCGAGCATCTCGACCTCCTGATTGACCCAGATCATCCGGACCTGGGGCCAAAAAATAATCAAATCGTTTTGGCGTGGGGCCGACTGAAGGATGGACGCGGTGATCTCTATAAGCGTTTTGCGGCAGCCCTGGGGACGGTCAATGCCCATGGCCATACGACGGTCTGTCAGGGCTCGCTTTATTTCACATGTAGGGCAATCAGCGAACAATACGTGGGTGGGAAGTTTTCCCAGGGGGCGAAGTTCTATTGGCAGGCTGATCTGGACCACGCGGAATTTGTGCTGTTTGTCGGGGCCAATTTGTTCGAGGCGAACTATGGTCCCCCGAATCGTGCGGTGCGCATCACAGAACGACTTGCCACGAAGCAGGCGAAAATCGCGGTGGCTGACCCGCGATTCAGCAAGTTGGCCAGCAAAGCCTGGAAATGGCTGCCGATAAAACCGGGGACGGATGCGGCGCTGGCCCTGGCCGTCATGCGGTGGATGTTCGAGTATGGCGGGTATGACGCGAAGTTCCTTTCGGCAGCCAATCGGGCTGCGGCCGCCCAGATCGGCGACCCGGCATGGAGTAATGCCACGTGGTTGGTCGCCTGTCCGGACGGAAAACCCGGAAAGTTTGTACGGGCGGCAGATATCTCGATCGATGGAACGCCGTTACGCGCTTCGGAGAAAAGACGCTACCTGGACGAGACGTCGAAGAAAGAAGTCGAATATGAAGAAAAATTCATGGTCGTCATGTCGCAAGGTACATTGAAGGCGGTTGATCCCAATGACGATCAGGAGGCCGTGTTCGGCGATCTGTTCGTTGATACAAAACTTCCCGATGGTACGCCAGCTAAATCGGCTCTGCAAATTTTGAAAGAGGAAGCTTTTTCACGAAGCTTTGAAGAGTGGTGCGAAATTTGTGGCGTGCCCGCGAAGGACGTGGCAGCCGTGGCTCGAGAATTGGTCTCGCACGGACGTAAAAGCGCAGTGGATATCCACCGTGGAGCGGCACAGCACACCAACGGTTTCTATAACGTTCTTGCCTGGATGACAGTCAACATCCTGCTTGGGAATATTGGGGCCAAAGGGGGGATGCTCAAAGCCGCGACATACGATCACAAAAAAGGAGTTTTCGATCTGACGCAGCATCCCAGCAAAGCTGTAGCCTTCGGTATAAGCTGCATCCGTCATGAAGTATCGTATGAGCAAACGACCATTTTTGATGGTTATCCCGCAAAGAGGCCGTGGTATCCACTCTCCTCGGATGTTTATGAAGAGATTATACCTTCCATTGGCGATAAGTATCCGTATCCGGTCAAGGCATTGTTTTTATATATGGGAGCGCCTCCCTATGCACTGCCGGCCGGGCATACGAATATAGAAATCCTTGCCGACGTTGAAAAGCTGCCGCTGTTTATTGCGAACGATATTCTCGTCGGCAGTGCATCGATGTATGCGGATTACATCTTCCCGGATCTCTCCTTCCTGGAAAGGTGGGAATTCCATGGCAGTCATCCCAATATTCCCCACAAGGTACAACCCATCAGGCAGCCGGTCATAGCCCCGATTCCCGAGGAGTGTGCCGTTTTCGGACAAAAATTACCCCTTTCGTTTGAGGCGATGATCTTTGGAATTGCGGAGTACCTAAAACTGCCGGGCTTTGGACCCGGTGGACTGGGGGCAGACAAGAACGGACAGCCGCTCGATTTAAATCATCCGGACGACTTTTATCTTCGGGCCGTTGCCAATTTGGCGTGGGGTGATCAGCCCGATGGCTCGACGGCTGTCCCCGACGCGGCCGATGAGGAGGTAGAAATCTTTCTCAAAGCGCGACGGCATCTGCCGCAATCGGTGTTCGACGCCGCGCGCTGGAAACGGATCGTGGGTGAAAATCTATGGCGAAAGGTGGTCTATGTATTGAACCGTGGAGGTCGCTTCGAAGCCTTTGAAAAGGCGTTCAGTGATACTCATCATACGCACGCTTTCAAAGGTCTGTTAAACATTTATCAAGAAAAAACAGCTATGACTATTCACTCTGGCACCGGGGTACCGCATCCCGGATTCGCACGATACATTCCGGTCCGAGACTATCTCGGGCGAGAGCCTTCCGAATTGCAGAAAGGTTATGAATTTCACCTGATCACACATCGGGTGATCAGTCAGACGAAGAGCCGAACAATTGTGGATCCCTGGTTGACGCCCTTATTGCCGGAGAACGTGTTGCTAATAAATCCACGCGACCTTGCCAAGCTGGGATTAAAGAGTGGCCAGCGGGTGCGCATTGTGAGCGCGACAAATCCCCAGGGCGAATGGGATTTCAAAAACGGAACGCGCCGGGCGGTCATCGCCAAACTCCACGCCACGCAAACCATCCGGCCAGGCATTGTAAGTTTCGCGCTGGGCTTTGGACATTGGGCCACGGGTTCTTCAGACATCGAAATTGATGGCCATATCGTGCGAGGCGAGGCCCGCCGAAAAGCCGGATTCCATGCGAACGCAGTGATGTGGGTGGACCCAGTTTTGAAGAACACCTGCATGCTTGATCCCGTGGGAGGAAGCGTCAGCTTTTATGATACCTACGTGCGATTGGAACCCGTCGGGTGACACCGCAAGAGTGGTTACAGGTTAGAAGAAGAATCGCGCACCCGGTTGCTAGCGAGCCTCTGCGAAATAGACGCTCCGGGAATAGATGGTGGGTTGACCTCGTGTGGTCGATCTCAAACGGGACCACTCTCGCACTCGATGGCGTTTGGAATAACTTGGCAGCAGGATGCTTTCACCCTACCGGACAGTTTGAAAAACCGTCCGTAGTTGGCGAAATAAAAATTCACGTGAGAAAACCCCGACCACTATTAGACCGAGGGCCCAACGGGCTGCAACACGCTGGCCACAATTTGTTCGATGGAAGGTTCCGCCTGCTGGAGAAAAGTTTGCAGCGGCGCGGCCTGGAGATGCTGCTGGAGGGCCTCCAGTGATTCCCACTTTTCAATCACGTGGATGACATTTTCCCGAACGGGGGGCTGCACGGGGATCCCGCTCGGTATTTCCATGGCTGCACCATATTCCAAACACCCGGGTTCGGCACGGACCTGATCAACGATTTTGAGAAATTCCTCAAGAACTTTTTCTTTTTGGCCAGGTTTCACAATAATCTGAGCAAGGACGTGAATCATTGTTTTTCTCTCCCATGAATTTAAGCCTTGTTTAAAGCATCCTTGAGTGGCGTTCGTTTTTCATGCCTGAATTGAAGCGTCGGGCGTATCCAGGAAGTTAATCCAAGTGGGCTTCCTCCAGAATCCATTGACGAAATTGTTTCGGATCCGGCGTTATGCCCAGTCCGGGATTTTCCCACAGTTTTGCCCGAATCTTGCCATCTTCGGAGTCTCTTTCGAACGTGACTGGCTCGCCAACATCTTCGGCCAGCAGATTGGGCCCCCAGTAATCGGCGGGATAACAAAAATTCGATAGCGTGCCGAGAGCGAGCGCTGCCCGAGTTCCGACGGCTGTTTGCGGATACATGCCGAGATAACATGGCACACAATGTTCGTGCGCCGCCTGATGGATGGCCAGTGCGGGGGTGAGGCCGCCCACGCGGACAGGATTAAGGTTGAAATACTTGGCACTATGAAGTTCAAGTGCCATGTCGGCCTGCGCGGGGGTCGTGATCGATTCATCCAGACAAATAGGTGTCCGAAGGGCCTCCTGCACCATGGCATGTCCGACGAGGTCATCCGCGGACAGCGGCTGTTCCAGCATCCGCAGGTTAAAATCGTCGAATCGATAGATGATTTCCATCTGACCGAGGTTCAGCGCCCCTTCCAGATCGCCGTGGATATCCGCAACCGGAAATTCATGACGGAGGACGTTGAGAAGTTGTAAATCTAAGCCCGGCCGAATCTTAACGGCTACGCGGCTGAACCCCTTCTGGAAAGCGTCTGCCACTGCCTGAACGAAACGTTCCAGATCCGGGTAGTTAGGGCGATCGATGATGGTGCCAAGCGGCAGTTCCCTGTTCGTTCCGCCGAGAGCGGCATACAGCGGCCGCCCCTCGATACGGCTTTTCAGATCCCAAAAGGCAATATCCAGGGCTGCCTTGGCGGCCCGGTGCCCACGGACGATCGCAAGGCACTCCGCCAATTCTGAACTTGCATTGAACTCCTTGTGTAAGACAAGGGGCGAGATCCAGTCGCGGAGAACACGGTAGGCACCGGCCGACCACTCAGCGGTCCAAAAAGGCCCATTGCCTGGAGCAGCCTCTCCCCAGCCACAGATATCGCCGCTCCAAAGACACACCAAAACCGTTTGCAACTCGGGCCATTCCTGCACGTTTGGCGAGTATGGAACGGTTTCAAAGCGAAGTGGGGAATTCAAAGGGATATTTAACAGATAAAGATCGATGCGAGAAATTCTCATCCTGGCATACCTCGTGGAAAGATATGACGCCCGAAGGGCTTTATCATGACGCCACCCTGCCCTTCTCGCAAGCGGGGTCTCTCCTGTTCCATCCCCGCCTCAGCAAAAAACTATGAGATGCCACAACCGCAAAGTCTTGTTGGGAGAATTCATGAATTGCTCCTACCCGCAGACAGTTTCCGTGATCGCGGCAAAAGACAGTAAAGTGCCGTGGCCCGGGTTGAACTGGGACCTCCAGTCCCTCACATGATGCAAATGCGACCAAGACGCTTGATCGGGATGGGAACCGGGTCTATTTGGGGGAGGCCTTCCACGGTGTTTATCAAATACGGAGGGTCGCGCTAATTGTGCCGGCTAATGCGAAACGAGCATCCAACGTTGAGAGGTGGACCTGACAAGCAGGTCGCTCCAGGCAGATGTCGCTCCCGCGCGAACCCGTATGGATGCCAGCCCCGCCATGACCAGAGGAAAAGTGAGGGTGAGTCAGTTTGGTACCGATGTTGTTTTCCCCAGTTCCCGGCCTAAGATAAAAAAACGGCCGCATTTCGCTTAATTCGCCGTGACGGCGAGCTGGTGGCCAGGTTCCAATCCCAGAAAATCAGGTGAGGTCTCCATTTTGAATCGAAATTGTGAGTGGCCGCATGGTCATCCTGGCAATCTCCGACCTTCATGGCAACCGACGCGCACTAGATCGAATCCTGGAGCAGTCCGGCCCGTGTGACATGATCCTGCTTGCGGGCGATTTGACGCATTTCGGCTCCGGCCGCGACGTGGATCCGCTCATCGAGCGATGTCGCGAGAAATCGCCGATTGTTTACGCCGTGGCTGGTAATTGTGACACCAAAGAGGTCGCACTTCGGTTGGACGAGCTGGGTGTAAACCTGGCGGCTCGCGGCACAGTCGTCAATGGGGTGGGGGTACACGGTCTGCCAGGAATTCCGCACTGGCGGCCTGGCATGTATCAATTCAGCGAGGATCAACTCCGCGACATGCTTGAGCAGGGGTGGACCCAGCTTGAGAGTGCATCATGCCGGATCACACTCGCCCATGCACCACCCCGCAATTGTGCTGTGGATCGTGTTTACTGGGGGTGCCATGTGGGAAGCGTCGCCCTCAGAGAGTTTATTCAGCGCAATCAGCCAGCGGTTGTCATCTGCGGTCACATTCACGAAGGAAGGGGGTTGGCCAGTGAGGGAAGCACACAGATCGTTAACTGTGGACACGGTTCGTCTGGATTTTACGCAACGATTACGGTCGAAACGTCTTCCGATTGCCCCTCAATCCAGGTGGCTTTGCATGAAGCGTAGGGGTCTGTCGAAGGAATTGGGCAGTTCAGGACGACGGCGTACACGTTTCTGGGGTCGACTTCCACCATCGAACTGGGAGTACGAACCGGGTAAAAAACCAGGCTGCACACCAACCGAGACCGGCTCCAAAAGCGACGTCGCTCGGGAAGTGGGCCCCTGCAAAAACCCGCTGCAGGCAAGCGAAGCCAGTTAAGAGGGCGAACACGGTTTTCCCGCTTGGATAGAGGGTTGTCAAAGCAAAAGCCAAACCTGCAGCCGTAGCAGCGTGTGAAGATGGGAAAGAACCGCTGAGTTTTGCAGGATGAAGGCTCAGAACCGGGAGCCACTCGTGGAAGGTGGTCCAGACGTTACCGGCGAAATCGAAGTCGCGGGGACGGATCCGGAATATCACAAGCTTCATGAGATCACCCGACAACCCAGCGAGAAGAGCCGTACATCCCACATAAAGTGCGTGTATTCGCCGGGGATCGAGCGTTGCGATCAGGATCGCGATCACTATGATCCCAAAGCCGTGAGCGAAAAACTCACTTAAATTGGCAGCTTTGACCAACCACCTGGGGAACAGATTGGCCCGGGCACACTCCGCAACGGTTAGATCAATGGCAAAACAGAAAGGAGCAATCGCGAGGAGAAATACCCCAATTCCCACGGTTGGAAGGGATCGAGTTGTGGCAGATGCGGAACTGTGGGCAGAGAGAGGACGATTCATTCCTTTAGGTCGGCTCAGTTGTAAAACGAAGTTTAACACCGCGTTGGACGTCCGGTGACGCCGTTCCATTCCTGCTTCAAGATTCTGCATTTTAGCATTGTTCGGTTTTTGCTCCGAGAGCGATAAGTAAGAGCGATAAGTATGAGTGAACAGGTGTTGTCAGCGTTCCAGAAAAAGCCCGAGGAAGTTACTCAGGTGGACGTGATTGTTGTGGCTCCGCATCCGGACGACGCAGAGCTTGGGATGGGGGGCACCATTCTCAAGATGGTGGCTCAGGGACTAAGGGTGGGTATTGTCGACATGAGCGACGGCGAACCCACCCCTCACGGAAGTTCCGAGATTCGCGCTCGGGAGACAGCCCGCGCCACTGAGCTTCTCCAGCTCGCATGGCGAGTCAATTTGGGACTGCCGAATCGCTCGATCCAACCAACGCTGGAAGCACGCGCACTGCTGGCGGGCGTCTTTCGGCTCGGTCGCCCAAAAGTGGTGTTTTGTCCCTATTGGGAAGATGCCCATCCTGACCATTGGGCTGTTACCGAAATTGCGGAGGCCGCCCGCTTTTGGGCAAAGTTGACCAAAACGAATCTTCCGGGCGATCCATATTATCCGCCGCGATTGTATTACTACTATTGCACGCATCTTCGGAAACCGTTCACACCCAATTTCATTGTTGACATTTCTGATGTAATCGATCGAAAACTGGATGTGGTACGGTGTTATGAGAGTCAGGTCATCGTCGGCAGGCCAGTAGAGCCTATCTCCTTTCTCGACCAACTTAAGGCGATCGCGGCATCCCTCGGATGGTTTGGTGGGTGTGCCTATGGAGAGGGGTTTGCCGTCAAAGAAGGACTGTGTCTTCGGGACCTCCGCGCTTTCCTCTTAGGGTGAGTTATTGGCTATAGTTATTGGATGTCAAGTAAAGACCGACCGTTTTTGATCGGCCATCGCCTGGCCGAAACGCCTGTGGGAATTCCGGTCGAAATGGATTTAACGAATAGCCGCGAGGACACTGTTGAGGCAGCCAGCAACTGCCGTATGGGATAATCATTCAAGCTGGGCGGAAAGCAATTCCGTGACTCGTAAGGCTTTTTGGGGCCGATGCTTGTTACGGTATGCTGCATTGTATCGGATCATGAGGCATGTCAGGAAACGACGTTCCTGGTGGGCACGCGGGATGAGTGACCACTGCCGTATCGCTGTCGAATTGTTATGGGTGCCCAGTTCCAGCATAGTTTACTTCTGCTCACCCAACAGTATCTGCGACGACATGCTCGTCGGCTAGCTCGCTCGCTGCGGGGTGCCTTCGACGGAGCGGATGTCGAAGCCATCCATCAGGTCCGTGTAGCGTGTCGCCGGTTGCGCGCTGGTTTTCGGGTGTTTCACGACATTTTGGGGAGGACACGGGTACGGCGGTGGCGGCGGAGCATTCGTCTTCTGGCGAAGAAACTGGGTGAAGCTCGCGACCTCGATGTCGAAATCCAGGCCACCTTGGAACGCCTTGCCCAGATTCAAGATGTGCACATGATTCCCGGTGTGGCCTACTGGTTGGCCCACCTGGAGCGAGAGCGGGCCCGGCTTCAGCCAAAGGTGCGACGGGCGGTGCGAAAATTTCTGCGTTCCGGTACATTGGGCAATATGCGACGGTGGTGGAGACGCTCGGTTGTCACACCCGCCTGTCGGAGCGAACCGACCGGCGATCGGACTCGCGACGCTGCGCAAATGGCACCCCAGATTTGCATTCTCCAGCGGCGTCTGGACGCCTTTCAAAAGGCGTCCGCGTCCCTGAGCGACCCGGCCGACCAGGAGGGGCATCATGTGTTCCGGATCAGGGCTAAGAAACTTCGGTACTCGCTGGAAGCCCTTTTGCCGGTTCTGGGAAGCACTGCGGAAGTTGCCGTGGAGGCTTTAAAGCAAATTCAAGGATGGGCGGGGGAGATCCACGACTACGATGTGTGGTCGGCACGGTTGGACAAGGCGATGAGACGGGTTGAATCGGGAGACCCGATGGCGCCCCGGTGGCTGAATCCGCACCGGCTGGTACCGGGATTGACTGCACTCCACGAGTATTACCGGCAGGCTCGAATACAGGTCTTCGACCGCTTGCGAGAATTTTGCACTCAGGAGAAGTTGCGCAACCTTTGGCGGTCATTAGAGGAATCACATTTTCTCGGCGACTGCCGTCAATCGGGAGAGACATCCGGAGCACCTGTTTGCGATGGGTTGGACAGACAGCGTAGCTAATTGGATATATGACTAACTGGTTTAGTAAGTTACCCAGTGCGCCACCTGTTTAAATGCGTGGCTGTTTGGCACTTTTGGGCCTGAAATGGGAATACACCCTGAGCCGGGGAACGCGTTGGAAGCTGCGTAAGCCGACGGTGGGCTACTACTATTTCAACTCGAGTATTGCCGCTCAAATCAGATGATACCCTCCGAGGAAAGCAAGGAAACGACTGGTCGGGCACACCCCGTGGCCGTTATTGATATCGGCACGAACGCTATTCGTATGGTGATCGCCCAGGTTTTTGAAGATGGACAGATTGAAGTTCTGGAGCGAGTCCAACGGCCCATTCGGTTGGGAAAAGATACGTTTTCTCGCGGCCGGATTGGGGCCCAGTGCATGCGCTCGGCTGTGGAAATACTCCGAAACTATCAGAAAATAATGGAGACCTACGGGGTGGAAAAAGTCAGGGCAGTGGCGACCAGCTCGCTTCGCGATGCTGCCAATGCCGACAACGTCCTTGACCGTATCTTTCTGGCGTGCAGACTCTCCGTGGAAGTAATCAGCATTGCCGAAGAAGGTCGGCTGACGGTGGCAGCGGTGCGGGAGGCTGTCGAAGCCTTTCCAGAGGTCAACCAGGGAAAAACTTTGATTGTCGATGTGGGGGGCGGAAGTACCATCCTGACGATTCTTGAAGAGGGCGAGATTGTCAATTCAGTTGGATGGCGTCTGGGATCAGTGCGGCTTCTGGAAACCCTGGGATTGCAATCCGAACCGCCCGAACGCGCCGCCCAGGTTCTGGAACAGCACATTCGCAGCCAGGTCGCGATGGCAAAGCGCACACTGCCGCTGGCAGCGTGCGACACGTTTGTCGCGGTCGGGGGAGACGTTCGATTTGCCGCCCGCGTGGTGGGATATCCCAGCCGTTCAGAGAAACTGTTCATTGTTGAAAAGGAACAATTCCAAAAATTGATACGCCGATGTCAGCGCTACCGACCGGAAGAGCTGGCCCGGCAGTACAACCTTCCCCTCACCGAAGCGGAGACGCTGCTCCCTGCGCTATTAACCTACTGGGAGTTGCTGTGCCATACTTCCGCTCCGCACGTGATTGTCTCCCAGGTATCGATGCGGGATGGGCTTTTGCTGGAACTAGCCCGACAGACCACGGGCAAGGAAGATACCGCTCTTCAGGAGGGCATCATTCACGCGGCTCTGGCGATGGCTCAGCGTTATGGTGCAGACCTGGAACACGCGCAAATTACTGCTGATATTGCGGTCCGATTGTTCGACACTCTCACCACCGACCACGGCTTGGGAAGTCGGGAACGGCTTCTATTGCGGGTGGCAGCAATTCTCCACGAGGTTGGGGGATACATCAACCTGAGTGCTCATCATAAGCACAGTTATTACATCATTGCGCATTCAGAAATCTTTGGATTGACACGAGGAGAGACACAACTGGTAGCCCACGTGGCCCGGTATCACCGGAGAAGTTCGCCAAAGGTTTCTCACCTGGACTACATGGCCCTGCCGCGGGAATCTCGCGTGATCATCAATAAACTGGCCGCCATCCTGCGTGTGGCCGACGCTTTGGCACGAGGCAGGATTCGCCAGGCAGAACAGGTGGAATTTCACCATGAGGGTGACGAATTGAGTATCGTGGTCCATGGTGCTGAGAATCTGGTTCTTGAAAAGAAATCGGTGGCAGCCAAAAGCGACATGTTTGAGGATGTCTACGGAATGAAGATCCGTTTCGAACAATAAAATACTATTTTGAACGTTTATGGCTGGGTGATTTCACAACTTGAGGTCAGTTGAATAACTTTGCGGAGCCAATTCGGGGACGGTCGATGAAGAAAAAGAGCTTTTCTGATCCTTCGCTCTACATCAACAGAGAATTGAGTTGGCTGGAATTCAATGAGCGGGTTCTCCAGGAGGGTTTGTCGCCGGATGTTCCTCTTCTCGAACGACTTAAATTTCTCGCGATAGTCAGCACGAACTTGGACGAATTCTACATGATCCGGGTCGCCAGCCTCAAGCAACTTCAAAAGGCTGGAAAATCACGGCGTGATATTTCTGGTATGACGCCTGAGGAGCAACTTCAGGCAATTGCCGAGAGAGTTCGCCGGATGGTGAAGGACCACGATCGCGGCGTCCTGCGCGCGTTCGAAGAGCTTGCTGAGCACGGAATAGAATGGCTCCGACCAGCCCAATGGTCCGAGGAAGATCGCGTCTTTTTGCGGCAGTACTTTGAGCGAGAAATAGCCCCCATCCTTACCCCCTTAGCAATGAGCGATTTATCTCCTCCGCCGGCGATTCCGGGGCTACAGATTCATCTCGGTGTGGTTTTGCGATCTCGAAAAAAGGATAACGGGGGCGAGGGAAAAATTGCGTTTGTTCCCATCCCCACACGCCATCCCCGGTTTGTATTTCTGCCCGCGACGCAGGGGCACCGCCTGGCCCTGCTCGACGATGTGATAGCAACGTTTGTCCAAAACCTCTTTCGCGGCTATCAGGTGGTGTATGCTGGGCCGTTCCGTGTAACTCGGGATGCCGACGTCTCAATCCAGGACGATGACGCAAGTGATCTGCTGAACGCGGTGGAGGAAGCGATTCTGGCCCGTCGCCGCCGGGCGGCTGTGCGTTTGGAACTGGCCGCGGGGACGCATGAACGACTTTATGAATTTCTATTGAATCTGTTCCAGTTGACGGATGAAGATGTGTTCGCGGTCGAATCATTTATTTCCGCCGCATCTCTGCGGGAAATTGTGGGGCTGCCAGGTTATACGCACCTGCGCGATCCCGAGTGGCCACCGCAACCTCCGCGCGATCTGCTCGGGTGGGAGGACCTCTGGAAGGCAGTTCTGGACCACGACGTGATGCTGTTCCATCCCTACGAAAGTTTTGAACCCGTGGTGAGATTTCTCCGCGAAGCAGCCAACGATCCTGATGTGTTGGCGATCAAGCAGACTCTCTATCGCACGAGCGGGGAATCGCCCATTGTGGAAGCCCTGGAAACGGCTGGCCGAAAAGGCAAAGAAGTCACGGTGATCGTCGAAGTCAAAGCGCGGTTCGATGAGGCAAGAAACGTGCAGTGGGCAAGACGGCTGGAAGATGCCGGATGCCACGTAATCTATGGGGTGGCCGGCTACAAGACTCACGCAAAGGCCCTGCTGGTTGTCCGAAGGGAACAGGGACGAATTCGACGGTATGTGCATCTTTCTACTGGCAATTATAACGATCAAACGGCACGGATTTACTCGGATATCGGGCTGTTTACTGCAGACCCAGACATAACCACGGATGTAGCAAGCTTTTTTAATCTCCTCACAGGATATTCTGAGGCAGTGGGTTGGAACAAACTCACTGTTGAACCAGGAGAACTGAAGGCAAAATTCATCTCCCTGATTGAACGAGAAATCGAGGCAGCCACGGCCGACTATCCGGGACTGATTCTCGCAAAAATCAACTCTCTCCAGGATAAAGATATTTGCGCCGCACTTTACAGGGCAAGTCAGGCGGGTGTTAAGATTAAACTGAATGTCCGCGGTATTTGCTGCCTGCGTCCTGGGATTCCCGGTGTTTCGGAGAATATTGAAGTGCGATCGATCGTGGATCGATTTCTGGAGCACGCCCGAATCTTCTACTTCTCAAACGGCGGGCGAGAAGAAGTGTACCTGGCCAGCGCGGATTGGATGGAACGCAATCTCGAACGGCGTGTCGAAATTATCTTTCCCGTGCAGGACCCTGTTCTCCAACAGCGTTTGATAGAAATTCTCAACATTTACTTTTCAGATAACACTAAGGCCTGGGAACTCTGTCCGGACGGAACCTATCGCCGTGTTGCGCCGGGGCATCCCCGAATCCGCGCGCAGGAATACTTTTACCAAAAAGCCGTCGAGGCGGCCCAAACATCTCTTCCCAGGGACATTCGCTATCGTCCACTACACCGGGAACAGGCGTCCAGCGAAACCTCGGAACGATAAAAACGAGACCAGTGCCAAACTGAAAGCCCTGGACAGTTGCGTATCAGCTTTCGTTGCCAAGATTGCAAGGCGTTTTGCCAACTTGTGCCGGAATGCATGCGCTGAGGTGCGGGCATGCGCGAGGGCGAGATGATTCCGGTGCAACAAAGCTCCGCGTGGTCATTTGCGAAGCAATATAACCCCAGCACGCGAGAGGGGACATAATCCATAGGCTCGATTTACGAGTCCTCGCGCGGTGACGGTGTCAAAGGCTTGACCGAAGCGAGCCGGAACAAATCAGATCCTAACCGTCCCGGTTCCCACAAGAAATGAGCCGCGCTCTCTCTTGAAAATGTCTGAATATCCGTCCACCAAGTCTGGATCGTTATTCCTCTTCTTCCTCTTCCAGCTTGGCTTTTTCGATGATTTCCCGCTGGATATTGGCGGGCACGACATCATAGTGGCTGAACTCGAGTGTATAACTCCCCTGTCCGCCGGTAATACTCGAGAGGGCCCGGCTGTAATTGATAACTTCCGCCAGGGGCACCTCCGCCACAATCGTTTGAAAGCCACCTCCCGCGGAGGTCATACCGAGCACCCGACCGCGGCGTCCCGACAGGTCGCTGTTGATATCCCCCACTTTGTCAGCCGGTACCGTCACTTCGATCTTCACAATCGGTTCCAGCAAGGCAGGCTTGGCCTGTTGGAAGACGTTCCGGAACGCCATCGAAGCTGCCGTCTTGAAAGCCTGTTCCGAGCTGTCCACGGGGTGGTGTTTTCCGAAGAAGACTTCCACGCACACATCCTGAACCGGATACCCGGCGATGACTCCTTTGGCGATTCGTTCAAGAAAGCCTTTTTCGACCGCGGGCATAAAGTTACTCGGAATAGTTCCGCCCACGATGGAGTCAATCCACAGGAAATTCGACTCCTCATGGTAGTGGATTTCTTTCATTTCAGGAAAGCGTTCCTTGGTGGCAAACTCCTCAATCTTTGTGCCACGTGGGAACGGAAACATCCGGATGTGGACCTCCCCAAACTGGCCGCGACCACCCGTTTGCTTCTTGTGGCGGTACATCCCTTCGGCCTTGGCCTGGATCGTCTCCCGATAGGGAATTTTCGGCTCTTTGACGTCCACCTCGACCTTGTCACGCCGCTTGAGTCGCTCTCGGATAACCTGAAGATGCAACTCGCTCATGCCCGTGATGACCAACTCCTTAGTCTGGGGATCGCGATCCAGACGGCAGGTTGGATCTTCCTGACAAATTTTGGCGAGGGCGCCTGAGAGTCGCTGCTCGTCGCCCCGACTCTTCGGCGAGATAGCAAGACCCGTCATAGGCGTGGGGAACTCGATGGGAGGCATGCACAAGTCGCCGATCGACATACCTGTGCGAAGCTCTTCCACTTTCGTCACGGCGACGATTTCACCCGCGATGGCCTCCTCGACGGGCACCATCTCACTGGCCTGAACATGGAAGAGTTGCGCGATTTTTACACCTTTCCTTTCACCGACGACGGGAACGGTAGTATTCGCCTTGAGTGTCCCCGAGAAAACGCGGAGATAGCTGATCTTCTGCACGAAGGGGTCAACCCGCGTTTTGAACACCTGCGCGACGAGGGGGCCGTTCGGATCGGCATGGAGTTCAACGGTCTCTTCGGCGTCAACCTTTTTCGCCTTGCGAACAAGGCGATCGGGGGAAATGCCGCACAACTCAAACGTCTGGAGCAACTCGGGAATCCCGACACCAGTCTTCGCTGAGATGCACACGATGGGGATCAGCGAACCGTCCAGCATGGCCCGGGCGAGCAACCGCGAGATTTCTTCATCCGTCGGCATTTGGCCTTCGAAATAGCGCCCGAGAACTTCCTCGTCGGCGACAACGATGGATTCCATAAGAGACTGGCTGATGCTGCTCGGGTCGATCACCGCCCCGGCGACGTTGCTCTCCGCACGCAGAGTGCTCGCCACGCCACGAAATTCCTGTCCCAGGCCGATCGGCACATTGAGCGGAACACAGCGATCACCGAATGTCTCTTTAATTTGGTTGAGCAACTTGGGAAAGTCGATGTTCTCAGCGTCGAGCTTGTTGAGGATGATCAACCGTCCAAGCCCTGCCTTTTCCGCCTCTTGAAAAACGCGTCGCGTGTTGACTTCGATTCCCGCCTGCGCGTTGATGACGATGGCAGCGATGTCCACGGCTCGAAACGCCCCGATGACCTGGCCGATGAAGTCTCGGTAACCCGGGGTATCGAGCACGTGATAGTGATATCCATTGTGGTCGAAGAACGTGACCTTGGCCTCGATGGTGTAGCGATGGGCCTTCTCCTCTTCGTCGAAATCGCAGAAGCTGGTGCCCTCATCCACGCTCGCTGGTCGGTTGATGGCCCCTGTGAAATTGAGAAGGTGATCGAGAAGCGTGGTCTTTCCCACCGAACCGTGACCGCATAAGGCAATATTGCGAATTTTGTTGACGGACAGTTCTGCCATAGTCACTGTTCCCTCGCTTTCTCAGGGTCCACAACGCTCGATCGTGCTTCCTTGAGTGTGTCCCTCAACAGAAGTGACAGTTATGCGTGGATGTTCTCCGTTAATTCCCACGACGGCCCCTCCAAAAAACCGGAGGGTTACTCTTCATCCGCGGTTAGACTTCACCGCGCCGAGTTGGCCGACACGGATCCCCCTTCGGTTGCTTCACGTTCTCCAGCGGCCTCCAGTGCTTCCGAGAGGCTGAAACGCTGTTCATAGAGGGCCCGGCCCAAAATGCAACCCGCCAGGCCCGCGGCTTTTAAGGCGCGGATGTCCTCGAGCGTGGTGATTCCGCCCGAGGCGATCACAGGGACGCTGACGGATCGCTGCAACGCGGCCATCGCAGCCACATTGACGCCTTTCAGCATTCCATCACTCGCAATGTCCGTATAAACGATCGCAGCGATCGGCTCGTCCTGGAATCTCTGCGCCACCTCGACGGCGGATTCCCGTGTGGTCTCAAGCCACCCATCGGTGGCGACCAATCCATCCCGAGCATCCAACCCCAGGACGATTTGCCCTGGAAATCGGCGGCACAACTCTCGGAACCACTGGGGATCCTTGATCGCCCGAGTGCCGATGACCACTCTCGCCACTCCTGCCCCGAGCAGTTCCGCCACCGCCTCAGTCTGCCGTAGTCCCCCGCCCACCTGGCAGACCAGGCCCGTTGCCTGAACGATCTTGATTATTACAGGAAAATTAGTAGGGTTTCCCGTCCTGGCCCCGTCGAGGTCCACAATATGGAGGCGCATTGCTCCTAGCCGCTGCCAGTGCCGCGCCATTTCAACCGGATCTTCGCCATATACAGTTTCCCGGTTGAAGTCCCCCTGGCAGAGCCTAACGCACCGGCCGCCTCTGATATCGATCGCGGGCCAGACCTCCACTATGCTTTCTCCTCACAGGTAGCCGTCGTATGCGGGAGTGTAAAACCTGTAATATGACACATTTGCCGTGCTTCTTCAAGTCGGCGCATAGTTGGCCCATGCCCGCTTTTTAAGGACCGGCGAGCGAAAAAAGCTCAAGGTTATACAGGCGATTCACGAATGGCGCCTGCCATTCGAACAGAAACCCCACCAGGCAGGCGGATCCCAGCCGGTGAAATGGATCACCTATACCTCGTGGTATGGGCGGACGTCACGAGCAAACCGTTCTCGAGTGAATTTCGCGCCTGCGCGAGACCGTGTGAGACCCGCGCGCCTTTTCTGCGGTAGAGAATAAATGGAAATGGCTCAGGGGAAACGGGGATTGGAGATAACGGCGAGTACGCGTGTGCCGTCTGTGACCGAAAGCAGTGTGAGAGGGTGCCTCTCTCCCATGCACCAGGCATAATCGTGTACAATCAAACGCTCCCAGGTAACAAACTTTTTTCGATCAGTGGAACCACAACCGAAGTGAAGGAGCTTGCGATGGCTGACGCGGTGTACAAAAAAATTCAGCTTGTGGGAACCTCCACACAGTCGTTTAGTGACGCCGTGGCGCAGGCCGTCAAAAAGGCTGCCACCATGGAAAAGAATCCCTCCTGGTTTGAGGTCGTCGAGTTGCGAGGGTCGATTGCGGATGGCAAAGTCGCACAGTATCAGGTTACCGTCAATATTGGCTGTCGGATTGTCGACGAAAAGTGATCCGTTTTTTTGCGGAGACGATTTTTCACGACATCCAGTGGTGACCGGTTGGTCGGGTTTCCGGCCTCCGCACCCGGATGTAGCGTGACGTAGTCCTGGCACTATCCACGGACAAAAGGATTGTGTGTTTTCTCGTGCCCCACGGTGGTCGGTGGGCCGTGGCCCGCCCAGAGTTGCGTCTCCGGGGGCAACGTGTAAATCTTGGACCTGATCCCTTCCGCCAGGAGTTCAAAATCGCCCCCCGGAAAGTCGGTACGCCCGACGCTCCCGGCAAAAATCACGTCACCGACGAATGCCAGGGGCGGGGTGGCGTCGTTCAGAAGGTAAATTACGTGCCCCTCGGAGTGCCCGGGAACTTCCCGGACAAGGATTTTCATACCCGCATAGTCCAAAAAACGGCCGTCCTCGACGAGTCTGTCAGCAGGTGGCGTGGTTAGGGGGAATCCGAAATCTGCTGACAGATTCAGGGTAGGATCGGTCAGTTTTTGCGCGTCGCGTCTCCCAACGACAATCTCGGCCTCCGGCCACCGCTGCTTCACGGCTTCCACTCCAGCGATATGGTCTGCATGACCGTGGGTGATCAAGATCGCCGCAGGCGTGAGATCGAGTTGCGTGACTTTTCGGATGATTTTTCCCCAGTCCAGACCTGGATCGATGATGATGCAATCAGAACGGTTATCCCGGTAGACCACGTAGCAGTTTTGGCCAAACATGGCCGAGACGATCGTGACCACTTTGGGATCTCGCTGTTCCACTCCGCTCTCCTTTAAAATGGAAAGACATGCAAACTGGGAAGTTGGACAAAAATGGGGATGGGATAGCTATTAGAGAAATCAGTCGCAGGAGTTTAACCATTTTAATAAGAAGCACGTGCCAACGCGATAACCCATTAAGACGGGTTAAAGGATACATTTTCACGGCGCACCGTGCCGTGCAAGCGTCGTGAGATTTCTTTTTCGGTAAGGATAGCACCACAATTTGTGTGTTGAAGTGGAGGCGATCGGATGTTAACGAGGCGATTTCTCCTCTCTTCCTGTTCTCTGGTCGCGGTCATCGCGGGAATCAGTCTTTGCAGTGGACTGGCAGCCCAGCAGGCGAATGACCCATCAAAACAGTCGTCGGGTCCCCAGGCGCAGTTAAGGATTGCCGACCGATCCGCTCCGCAGGAAAACACAGTCGTGGAACACCCCCTCATGCCTGCGATCCGCTGGGCGTATCAGGGCCTTCAGGATATCCAGAAAATCCAGGATTACTCGGCGATCATGGTCAAACGGGAGCGGATAGACGGAAAGTTGAACGATCCCGAGTACGCGTTCGTCAAGATCCGGCACAAGCCGTTCAGCGTTTACATGTATTTCCTGGAACCCGCGTCAGTTAAGGGGCAGGAAGTGATCTATGTGGAAGGCGCGAACGGAGGCAAGATGTGGGCCCATCCCGCAGGGATCCGGAACAAGCTTATCGGCACGGTCTCGCTCGATCCCACAGGACCAATTGCCATGCAGAATAGTCGATACCCTATCACAGAAATAGGAATTCTCAATCTCGTGCGGCGGTTGATCGAGGTGGGCGAACAGGACATGAAATACGGAGAATGTGAGGTCAAGTTTTTCGAGGGCGCAAAAATCAACGACCGCACCTGTACATGTATCCAGGTGGTGCATCCGGTTCCACGGCGCAACTTCCGCTTCCATCTCGCTCGCATCTATGTGGACACCGAGTACAACCTCCCAATCCGCTATGAGTCGTACGATTGGCCGACAGAGCCGAATGGGCCACCTCAACTCATCGAAGAGTACACTTATTTGAATATCAAATTGAATAATGGCTTCACCGACATGGACTTTGATATTCGCAACCCGAATTACGACTTTCGGGTGAAAGATAAAGAGGCTCAGTGAGAAATTCGACGGACGAAGGCGGTCACGGCCCAGGCCGCCCGAGTTTCGTCAAAACAGCGTCCAACACGCGCTTAGCCCGGGCGTAAATGCCCGGGCAAGTGCTTTCTCGAGGGCCTGCTACGTTGAGCACGCGGATTTTATGCATACGAAGCCATTCAAGAATCCGCTGTGCGATTTGCTCCGGATCACCGATTCGCGCGAGATCGACCACTAACAGAGGCTTGTTGTACCGCAAAGCGATTACGGCCGTAAGGCGAGTGCCCCCCGTCAGGTTTTCAGACGTCAGAATGAGTGTGCCGTCGGAATCTCGTACATTCCACTCGGTGCGCACCGCATACTCGGCCGTCGGTGTTTCGATCAACGCGTAAATCTCGGGAATTCGGCCATCCTCGGCAAGTCGGCCGGCAGGACACCAGCCGCCGTGAGCGAGATTGCTTTCGCGGGCGGCATCGAGGGCAGCCCGATCGACTCCCGTTTGGCCCCCGCTGATGACCACGAAGGGCGCTTGAGTCATTAACCAGGGCGGGATAGGCTGACGGAAGCAGCCGGGACTCCCGGACCGTTTCACCGAGTTCGCTTGAAAACCCGTTTCCATGGTGTGCACGTGAGATCCCTGCTGCTTCTCATTTTGGGTGTCGCTTGCTCTGGAGCACTCGTTGATTTCTCGTCACGTCACGTGCTTACCGGAGCGGTGACAGGATACGAGCCGAGAATCTCCAATCTTTGGGTCTTGCTTTTGAGGGCATTCAAAGCCCGCCGTACCCGCTGCTCCGACTCATGACCCTCCAGTTCCACAAAGAAGTAGTATGCCCCTCGGCATCCCGGGGCCGGAAAGGATTCGATCCACGTAAGATTGAGGCGATTCCGCTTGAACACGTTCATCGCGTCAGCCAGGGCTCCGGGTCTGTGCTCCACCTGGAACATCAGGGCTGTCTTATCGTTGCCTGTTCTCGCACAGATTTGATTTCCAATGATCGCAAAACGGGTCGTATTTCCCGGATTGTCTTCAATATTCTCTGCAAGTGGTGTCAGTCCGTAAAAAACACCCGCCTGAAGACTTGCGATGGCAGCCGCTCCCGGCTTCTCCGAAGCGAGTTGTGCGGCAGTTGAAGTACTCGTCACCTCAATAAGGCGGGCGCCTGGGAGGTGCTTGGCCAGCCAGTTGCGGCATTGGGACAAGGCCTGGGGGCGGCTGTAGACCTCGCGAATCTCAGAGCGGGGGCATTTCGCAAGCAGCGTGTGATGAATTTCCAGCTCGACCTGGCCACAAATTCGCGCCGGGGTGCGGATGAACATGTCCAGCGTATCAGCGATACGGCCATCCGTGGAATTTTCCAGAGGTACGATCCCAAACTGGGCGTGCCCCCGGAGCACCTCCTCAAAAACGGCCGAGATGCTTCCCACAGCAACGTATTCCACCTGCTGGCCAAATCTGTGAAGGGCTGCGAGGTGACTGTAGCTGTACTGTGGGCCGAGGTAAGCCACCCGAAGAGGCTTGATGAGCGCCCGGCAAGCGCTGAGAACTTCACGGAAGATGGCCTGCGTCGCTGCCCGGCTCAACGGTCCGGGGTTTTTTTCAAGGACCGCCGCCAATTGCCGATCTTCGTCTGAAAGCTGAAAATCGGGCTCTCCTTCCTCTTTGCGGAGTTCAGCTAGCTGCAGGCTCAGCTCGGCCCGGCGATTGATGAGCGCGAGCAGATGCTGATCCAGAGCCTGCAGTGCCTGTTGGACTTTGCTGGCCGTCGGTTTCCCGCTGACACCGAAGGACTTGGCAGATTTCAGGCCTTTGGCCATAACCATACCCTGCGCTGACGTCTTTGGCCGCTCGTGCATACCCCCCATTCCCCCTTGTAGTTACGCAACGGTGGGTTGTCAACCTACCCTCCGAGTGGGCAAAAGGAGGCAAACGCGGTGGGAAAAGAGAGCCGGTGCAAGATGTTTGCGCGCATTTTATATGCATTTCCATCGTATATGCATGCATAGAAGTGTCCTTATCGTGTATTGTGTCTTGGCGAAGGGAAGCCTCGAGCACAGATATAGTCGCCACGCCGCGACCGGGGCGTTCCCTGTCGAGGCGGATCAGTTCTGACTGTCGTATACGCCAGTTGACCGATGCATCGTGAACCAAAAGAGGCCAATCTCACCTGTACGGTTACTGCGACGCCGTCGCGCCTGCTCTTTTGGGAGCCCCAAAGTGAAGCCAGCGCTGCCTGCTGCTTGGAAGGCAGGGCCGGGGGCGAAATGGGTCTTTGGTGAAGAGTCAGGACTTGTTGCTACTTACGGAAGGGTTTCGCGGCCACGCTAATGTGTTACCATAAGAAAATCCAGCGATATAACCCGATGATTGCTGCAAGACGCCGCAGGAACGTCCTGGGGCGAGTGAGTTAGATATCTCACACGGTTGAATATCGAGGCAATCGTTCACGCTACCAATATACAGAAGAACGGACCACAGCTATGGCGGCGAGTTTACGAAAGTTCCGTGCGCCTTCCGCTGCTGATTGGGACACTGTTTATCGAGAAGGCTTGCCCCCATGGGAAATGGGGATACCGTCCCCTGCACTCGAAGAGTTTTTGAAGCGGGAACTCATTCGTAAGGGAAGTGTCCTGGAACTGGGTTGTGGTACGGGAGCCGACGCGGTCCTGCTTGCGCAAAAGAAATTTGATGTCACGGCCATCGACTTTGCACCCACGGCAATTGAAAGGGCCCGGACGCGGGCCCAGCGGGCCGGGGCGCGGTTGTGTCTGGTTCTCGAGGATGTCTTCCTGTACAACTATAAGGGAGCGACCTTCGATCTCGTTTATGATTGTGGGTTTTATCAGTACGTTCGTCTTTGGGAGTTGTCGAGGCTTCTCGATCTCCTATGGCGTGTGACAAAGCCGGGATCGTATTATCTTTCCGTAAGCTATTGTGGAACGGAGGAATTTCCCGGATTGACGAGTGTCACGGAAGATAACATCAGGTGGGAGTTGGGAAGACTGTTCGAGCTAAAAGAGCTGTCCACGTTTCGCTTCTATTCCCCTCTTCAGCGGAAGGAGATCGATGGTATTTCGGCCCTGCTGTACCGTCCGGAGCCGAAAAGAACAGAGAAACAATAGTAGCATGGGATGTGTTGTGCTAGAATCCACTCAAGTGGTATTCTGCTGGGCGTGTGTACAAAACAACAAGAGCTTAAGTTTTGCCTGTGAGGAAAGGATGCTCAGGATGAAGACAACTGCTATTTGGATCTTGTCCGTCATGGTGTTAGCACTTGCCGTTGTGTCCATTGGGTGCCAAAAAGGTTCCGGTACCGGCGAAGGACGAATGACCGGACCTGCGACGTCGGTTCAAGCTCAGGAAAACTTGTCGGCGCCCGAGCAGGGTACGCCAAGTTCGCAGGAAAGCCGTGGATTGGATTCTGCCGCTATTCCCGCCGAACGGACGCAGCCCCGACCCTCTGACACAATGGTCCAGCCGACCTCACCTCCCGGCCCATCAAGCCCCTCTCAGCCCGAGCAAGGGGCGGCCTCCTCAGAGGATGATGAGGGCGATGTTCGTCTCGGCCGGATGGTAAGGGGATTATTCCGAGCGGCTCAGTCTGCCGTTCCCGGTGTTACCACACGCGAGGAATCCCAGACGAAAACCGAGGAAGCTCCGCCGTTCATTCCTCCTCAGCGGTGATCAACGCATCACATCTTGTTTTTTCAGTACCTGTAACTTGCCGCGGTTATCGTGAGTACGGCTTGGCGGCGGTGTAGCGGGGGTTCCGCGACGTATTCCCGTCACGTGAAGAGCAGACTCTGCTGTCTTAATTGCTGACTGAGGCCAGACTGCCCCCTCAAGTGAGGTTGCGGTCCATCGGGGGGAAACGGTTAAGACCCCGGCATGCCGAGGAAGTTGTCGTTCGACGGCGCTCAGGCCGAAACTACGTCGTGCTCCGAAATGTGGGCGGCAAGACGCTCCTTGAACCGCGACTGGCAAAATAGGGGCACTTCAAAGCGCCTCAATCGCACTTCTAAGGTGTTTGCAGGTGTTATACCTGCCCCGGTATAATCATATTTGCACCCTGGGACATGGAATCGTTCAGGACGGGGTAAAACGTGGAGTCGTGGCGGCCTGGGGTATCGCACCACGGGGTGGTAAATATTACAGCGGGTCTGCTTCGTATTGGCCATTGCTTATTGAGTGACCGTGTTCGCTCTCCGACGGGCTTTTGCCCACCCGTCGTGATATTGATGCATGGGGCAATAGTCAAAGTGTGCCAGTACTGTCGGGTTGGGGTGTACAACCTCGTCTTCTGAGTTTTAGAAGGTGCCGATATGAACGCGCCCGATCAAGAACGCGCCCGATTTGGGGCTTCGGCGAATTTTTCAAATGCTGAAGACGCTCGTCTGGTGGAACTGGCCGAGCGGAAAGCCGCCCGATTGGGGTTTCGTTTTGTGGACGTGCGGGCTGTTCACCCTTCCCCCCAGATTCTCCGCCTCGTTCCCGCGGATTTTGCGCGATCGTTCCAGATTCTTCCGATTGAGTTCGATCAGGATCGCCTCGTGGTGGCAATGAGTGATCCGCCGTCGCCGGAGATGTCTGATCGACTTCGGTTTGCGCTGGATCATCCGGTCCGGGTGGTACTGGCCGTCAAAGAACATCTTATGGAGGCGATCGAAAGGGCTTACGGAAAGGGCACGGCTCAGGAGAGCAGTCCGGGTGCGGAAGCCGCGGAGGTACCGCCCAGCGCATCGGTCGAGTTCGTGGAAGTTCGAGAGGAAGAGGAAGCCCCCGGAGAGGCGGCTGCTGTCGACCCGGAGTCCCCGGAAATCACTCGGGCCATTCAATCGGTGGTCGGAGAGGCCATCCGGCTGGGAGCCACCCGCGCGGCGCTGGTCCATTATCATGGGACGACCAAAGTGGGGTACAAAGTGCACGACGGGATTTGCACTCGCGCCGATATCCCCTTCGAGCTTCTGGCGCCGATGGCCGCCCGCATGCTGGCAATGGTCAACTTTTACGGTTACGTCAAAGTCGTGGCCCGCGGCACGGAAAGAAAAATTCGGGTTGGGTGTCGAACCACCCCTTATGGTTTGTCGCTGATCCTGGATTTTGATAAGGACGATTCGGCTGTGCAGGCGGCCAGGGAAAAGGCCGTGTTGCTGGGATACGGTTTCGATGACCTGGAGCGTGTTCAGATTCCCGCCGAAGTTTTGGCGACTGTTCCCGCGGATATTGCCCGCGCCTATCATATTCTGCCGCTTTCGCTGAAAGGGGATATCGTCACCCTAGCATTCGTGGAGCCGCCGACCCCGCAGCTATCGGATGAGTTGCGATTTACCCTGGGAAGACCGTTTGAGATCGTTCTGGCTCCCGAGGGCAGAATTCGAACACTTGTGGAAAGGCTTTATGGCCCCGCAGAGCCCGAAGTGGTGGCTCTTCTTCTCGCAGAGTTGGCCCGACCGTTGCCTGTGGTGGAAACGCCACGTCCTGCAGAATGGACTCGGCCTGTCCCCTCGTCGGGGCATCTGGCGGAAGCCGTTTTTCATTACCTGCGGCAATTTGCCACAGAGAAGCTGCTCGATTTGTTCGAGGACATTCGGAGACGGCCGAAATTGTGTATCAGGTCGGCGGAAAAATGGCAGGTGGATGTGGTCATTCCTCGAGCCGAGATGATCTCTGTACTGCCGGCGTCGCTACGATCCTACCTGGAGAATCGTCTGTGGCTGGTTCGTGAAAACATTATCGCGCGGCTGTTTAACATTCTTGCCCAGAAGGAACAGGTGCGCAGTATTGCTCTGGCCTACGCTCTGTACGTAGCTGCGTGCCGCATGTCACAGGGCGAACGTGAAGTTCCCCTGGACCCGGTGTTGCTTGTTGATGAATGGTTCAATTTTCTGTTCTGCTACGCGCTGAAACTAAATCCGTCACTGGAAAGTAATTCCGGTCTGTTAAACTATCTTACGAACCACTCGGAAGAATTTGCCGAGCGGGTGGCCCAAATTGCCGAAGATCCCTCGTTAGTTCAGGATGTCGGCACTGCCAAACGGTGGTTGGAAAATCTCTCGCGCCAGGTTGTAATCCGGGACCTCATCGACGAGAAGTGTGGGATTCCGGAAGCAATGCTCCATTTGTTTGTGGCGGAGGCTCATCATTACAGCGCCTCCCATATGCTGATTTTGCCGCGCGATGAGTATTTGGAAATTGTTTATCGGGTGCAGAACCGGCTTTTCGCGACAACCAGGTTCCCCGTATGCTGGTTCTTCCCCGTGTTATCGCGTCTCATGTGTTGTCTGATCGACCATGCCGAATGGCAAACCTCAGTCGCCGGTCAACCGGTCAGGGCAGCCGTTCGACTCGTCGCCACTCCCGGAGGATTGGCCGCTTTAGTGGAGTTCCGGCAGGATCCCCGAGTTTTGGATACAGCGCAGGCCCTGGCCGTGAGCGCGAACTGTCGCTTCATGCGACTTCACGACATTGAGGTGCCGCCAGAAGCTCTTCAGCTCATGGACGTGGCAGTAGCACGCCATCTCGGTCTGCTGCCGCTGGGAATGGAGGGCGACGCGGTGGTAATTGCCATGTCGCAACCCCCGACAGCGCGTCGGCTCCAGGAACTGCAGATTCTTTTTAATCGCCCAATCGAGGTTGTTATCGCTCCCGAACCGGAACTGCTGGCAGCGATTTACCGGCATTATCCACCTCCCCATCGCTTCGAGGCATCGCCGATGGCGACGTATATCTTCCAGCAGTACACGGGGCTTCTCAAACCGGGCGTATGACTCGTCGCCCGTGCTCATGAAGATTTCGCCACTGCCGTCCGCGGCTGCGGGGTTGATCGGTCTGCGCGAAGCCGTGTAGCCGACGGGAACGTAACGCACCGTGTATTGACATCCACCAAAATTGTCTATAATAAGTGGCAGAAATTCTGACATTCCAAGTCGGATCGGAAAAAAGTCATGTGCTTGACAGTGTTCAGAAGGTCGTGCTCCGTGGGTGTTGCGGTCCGTGGCGCTCTGCTACTTGTTGGCACTCTCGCATTTGTCCTGGGAGACACTCAGTGGGGCGCGGGTGAGCCAACGGGCGATGCTTACGTGCAGGCGACCGAAACCCGTGTCGATTTTGTTCACGAGATCGCGCCCGTTATCCAGAAACGCTGTGGTGAATGCCACGTTGGTCATCGCGCGGAAGCAGGCCTCTCTTTCAATACGCGGCAGTCCCTTCTGAAGGCCGAGGTCATCGTCATCGGCCATCCGGAAGAGAGTGAGTTGGTGCGGCGCATCTCGTCGAACGATCCTGATGAAAGAATGCCCCCGAATGGGCCGCCGCTGGATCCGCAGACCATCGAAAAAATCAAACTGTGGATTGCCCAAGGTGCCCCATGGGAAGACGGCTACGCCCTCAGTCCACAGGAGAATCATACTGAGCCACCGCTCAAGCTAGCCGAGGTCACGATCCCGCCCGCGGATGATGAGGTCACCCATCCGATTGATCGGCTGGCTCGGGAGTATTTTCGGACGCACAATATGACATTCCCGCAAGTGGTGGATGATCAAACATTCCTTCGGCGAGTAGGATTCGATCTGGTCGGGCTTCCTCCTACACCCGAAGAAGTGGCGGGCTTTCTGGCTGACTCGGCGTCGGATAAACGAGATCGCTGGGTGCGACGGCTTCTCGATGACCGAACGGCTTACGCTGACCACTGGATGTCTTTCTGGAATGATTTGCTGCGGAACGACTACACGGGCACCGGCTATATCGATGGCGGTCGAAAGCAAATCTCCGCCTGGCTTTATCAAGCTCTGTATAACAATATGCCCTATGACGAATTTGTGCGCGAGCTCGTCGCTCCCTCCAGCCCTGAGTCCGAGGGTTTCATGCGGGGCATCAAATGGCGGGGCAATGTGAACGCGAGTCAACGGGTGGAATTGCAATTTGCCCAGACCACGTCCCAAGTCTTTCTGGGCATCAACATGAAGTGTGCCTCTTGCCATGATAGCTTTATCGACCGGTGGAAACTGACAGATGCGTATGGGCTGGCAGCGATCGTGGCGGAAGAGCCATTGGAAATTCACCGTTGCGATAAGCCTACTGGCCAGATGGCAACGCCGCACTTTCTCTATCCAGAGCTTGGCGATATCGATCCGAACCAGCCACCCCAGGAACGGTTGAAGCAATATGCCCGACTGCTGACCGTTGCCGACAACGGTCGCACCAGTCGGACGATCGTCAATCGCATTTGGCATCGTCTGATGGGGCGGGGACTGGTCCATCCAGTGGACATGATGTCCCAGCCGGCTTGGTCACCAGAGCTGTTGGATTACCTCGCACGTTACCTCGTTGATCATAAGTGGGATTTGAAAGAATTGATCTACCACATCTGTACTTCGCGAATCTATCAGGCGGTGTGTGATGAGTCGGCGACGCCGGGCGAAGAAAAGTATGTGTTTCGTGGTCCCCTGCCCCGTCGCATCACCGCAGAGCAGTTCTGTGATACCGTGTGGCGGCTGATGGGGAACAGCCCGGCCAAGCCGGCGTTTAATCCACCGGTTGCCGATCGAAAAGCCGATTTTGTACGGGCATCGCTGACGGCTGCCGATGCCTTTCAATTGGCCCTGGGTCGACCGCAGCGGGATGTGGTGGTCTCCACTCGGCCGGAAGTCATTACCACCCTTCAAGCCTTGAATCTGTCCATTGGTCCCAGGCTGCACGAGGACCTGGAAGCTGGGGCGCGAAATCTCCTGCAAAAGTTTGCCGACAAACCCGCTGATGACTTGGTCCGGCACATTTATCTGATGACGTTGACGCGAGAGCCAACTCCAGCGGAAAAGCAGGTTCTGACAAGCGTGCTTAACATTGAAAGTCTCGATATTCCCGCGCGAAACCTGGAAGCAGCGCACGTGGAAGACCTGCTGTGGATGATCGTCATGCTGCCCGAGTTTCAAACGATCCGTTGAACATGCGGAGTGCGGAAGTTTGACCCACGAAGCGGCACCGGGTGAATGTCCTTGTGGCAAGGAAGGGAACAGTGTCGCAGGGGATCGAAAGGAGGTGCGGAGATGAAGTCAAATACGATTCCCTCCGAAAGGCAAATAACGCGACGAAGTTTCTTAAAATGGACGGCTGGCGCAGCCGCAGCGACGTACCTTTTGGGAGAGCCACGTCTTTTGGCCAACCCTGCACCTGGCGCCCCGGCGCCGCGAGCCGATTGTTGCGTCCTGCTGTGGATGGCGGGTGGTATGGCGGCTCCAGAGACGTTTGATCCGAAGCGTTACGCGCCGTTTGCCAAAGGGTTGCCGGCCAGCGAGATTCTGAGTACCTTTCCGGCCATCGACACAGTTCTTCCCGGCGTCAAAATCTCACAGGGATTGGAAAACATTGCACAGGTTTTGGATCGTGGCACGCTTATCCGTTCCCATGTGTTGCCAGATCTGGGGCACATCCTCCATTCGCGTCATCAGTACCACTGGCACACGGGATATGTGCCTCCGCAAACCGTGGCGGCGCCCCATATGGGAGCATGGATGGCACGGCTGCTCGGGCCGCGTAATCCTGCGATCCCGCCATTCATCGTGATTGGTCAGCGCCTGGAGGGAATCGGCGAGAAGGAAGAGTTGAAGGCTTTCCATACGGGGGGGTTTCTCGGCGCAGAGTATGACCCGTTTCTCATCCCTTATCCCGAACAGGCTCTCGAAGCAGTGCAGCCTCCGCGGGGGATGACGCCTTCCCGGTTTGAAAGCCGCTACCAGTATTACCGAAAGCTGGCAGAGCTGGATCCCCGCTATAAGGACGCTAGTGATTTTCACCGCACGTCGATTTTGCGGGCCATGGAAAACGCCCACCGATTGCTCTCGTCTCCGCAACGGAAGGCGTTCGATATCTCAGAGGAACCAAAGTCAATTTACGAGAAGTACAACACGGGCAGGTTTGGGCTGGGTTGCCTTTTAGCAAGACGTCTGGTGGAGGCCGGTGCCCGCTTTATCGAAGTCAGCACAGAATATGTGCCGTTTGAAGGATGGGACACGCACGAGAACGGCCATCTGCGTTACGCGAAGATGAAGGAGCTGATTGACCGTCCAATCGCCCAACTTATTCTGGACCTCGAAGAACGTGGGCTGCTGGATAGAACCCTTGTCATTGTTGCCAGCGAATTCAGTCGAGACATGCTCATCGAGGGTGTTCCCGGCAGTAACGCCCGGGATCAATCACGGGCGCCGGCGGATAGGATGGAGGAAATGATCCACTACGGGCTCCACCGTCACTTTACCGGGTCAAGCTCCGTGCTTCTATTCGGGGGAGGAATTCGTCGCGGCGTGGTATTTGGAGAATCGGCACCGGAGCGGCCGTGTCTCGCCATCAAGGATCCCATCGGTGTTACCGACCTTCATGCGACGATTTACACAGCCATGGGTATCTCGCCACAAACAGCGATGGAGGTGGAACGACGGCCGTTCTACGTCACCCAAGATGGCAAAGGTCGCCCGGAAATGCGGCTTTTCGCGTGATTGTTGCAACCTATCCGAAAACCTCAAAATTGGCGTGATTCCCCGGGCGCAGTTCGGTTTTTGGATAGGCTCTTATTCCCGCTGAGCAGCCTGGATTGTTCCCGGAAACAATCGCAAGATGCCCGACTGAATTAGGGATGATTCACTTTCTGTGTTGAGGGCCTTTTTCAAGGACGGCCTTGGCGTGGCGGGCCAAATGCCCTCGGAGATCTTCCGTGTAAGCCCGAAGAATCTGCTCGCCAATGCCCCCGTAATCCCCGCAGCGATAGAGAGCTCGGGCAAGTGACAATTCCCGGATCGAGTCCCGCCGTGTCTTGACGGCATCGGTCCCGCCGGGGCTCTCTTGATCGAAACGGATGGCATCCTCGACGGTACGGTGGACGTAGCCTGTCATGCCGGGAATGGTAAGCAGCTCAGCGAGAGGCTGCGCGGCACGGGGATCACCAATCATCTCCAGAGCCAGCGCCACAGCGCGGAAGTGCGAGAATTCCGACTCAGGTTTAAGCAAACGCATTTTCTCCAATATCACGGGAACGGCTCGGGGGTCGCGGGTTCGACCAAGGGCGATGATCAGTTGATCCAGCCGACTGAGAGCGCTTCCAAACTGGCCCATGCCTCGGTAATCCCATCCTTTATCCCAGTCTGTGTACTTACGGACTTCGTTGATCAGGGTATCGAGACCGGTGGCGTCCCCCAGCACGGCCAGAACATGTGCGTAGATAAGACGCTCTTCCTCGCTGTTCGCCTGCTGGTACGCCTCGCGCACCATTGGACGGGCAATGTCAGCGTGGGCAAGCACCACGGCAGCGCCTTCGTAGTTATTCTTAAGACGCTCAACTGCCTCACGCACCTTTTCGGGCGGATATGGAAGGGAATCTTTCTCGGTGAGTACTTCTTCCGGCAGATTGCCCATCTCTATGAGGTGACGCTGAAGGGCCTTCACATCGAGCTCGCGCACCGACATGTTCTGAGCGGCAATCCAGGCGGCGGCAACACCGGCGGCGTAGCCCTGATTCTGAATATCGGCTTGCATCCGGATGAGCGGCAGCGCATCCCGATGGGCACTGATGCCGAGTCCCGTTACCAGAATTCCTTCTAGCCCTTTGGGAATGAGGCAGCGGTACGGGATATTGACGCGGAAGCCTTTCTTTTCGGGATGCTCCAGCTCAAGATAGGGATCCACTGTGAAGCCATGCGTGTCGAAGTTGCTGTACGCCACACAAATGGTGTCGGGATAGGTTCGCTGCAGCATCTGATCCAAAATCGTCATGGTGAACTCACCCACGATCCGTCGGCGCTCTCGTGTATCCACCAGTCGTCCCTGATCAAATGCTTTGCTGTATTTAAGCTTGGAGTACACGAAGACATGCCACACATCCATGACGTCGGTTTCGTCCGTGATCGTGAAGTCTGTGTTCGCGTAGGTTGCCCCAAGATCCCGCGGAGGCAGTCCCGTTCCCTGCACGGCAGGTTCAGTATCATCCGTGTACATCGTTTCCGCGCCGGCCGCGGCCGCAATATCGGCGTTTCCGGTAGAGTCCACGATAACGTCTGCCAGGACAACGCCCCGACCGAAAGGCGTGGTCACGACGACGCCCGTCACTTTATCGTTGGTGACAACGGCTCCACATCCCAGACAACTCATCCAAATCTCAGCGTTCGCCTTGAGCAGTTCGCTTCGCCACCATTCAGCCTTTTGCTCGATGACCCATGTGGGACGGCCTTGATCGACAGTCGCGGTAAATCCCACCCGATTGCCCCAGTAATAGGATGAAATGGCCCCCGATGTGCCCACCCCGCCGAGCGTTGTGAGATATTCAATGACGAGCGTCTTCGCTCCCTGTCGGGCCGCACCGATTCCGGCGGCTGCTCCGCCCGTCCCACCGCCTACCACGACGACATCGAAGTGCCCCAGAACAGGGAGTGCTGAAGCATCCTGAGGAATTCTGGGATACTCGTGAACGGGCCGCAGACCATACAGAAACTCCCGTACATCACCCGGCAAATATGTGTCTGCCGCACTTGCCACCACTCGTGGTGCTTTGGAAGCAGGAAGGGTTTTGGCTTTCCGGGCGATTTCTGTTCCCAAACGCTCGCCGAGGGCGATCAGGTTCACCGGGCGCAGGAGCTTCTCTGCCTGCTGTCGAGATACACCCGCACATCCGCCCAGGATCCATACGCGGTCAATTTCCCTGGGTCTCAGCGCCGCCAGAGGAATGGCCTCGACTCCGCGCCACTCACCGTCGCACGGCTCCTGCGGTATGACGGGATCGGGTGGAACTTCAAAGAGCATGTCCGAGGTGAATTGCTGCTCAGGGTGATAGGTGAGCGTTCTGGCCAGTTGTTCGGCTTTGGCCCAGCTCCGCCATGAACCGTCTTCCATCGGAAGCTGAAGAGTGTATTCGATGATCTTAAAAACACCGCTCGATGTGCGAGCACGATTTGGATACGGGCCGGTGAAAGGTGGATCGATTACTCGCGCTGTGACGTTCTCTGCCTGAACGGGTTCCCCACCGACCACCACACGCTTGAATGTGTGGAGCCCAGCGGGATAGGGAGCGAATGGAGCTCCAGCAAGGCGGGCAACAACAGCGCGGGGTGTCGCATCGATAATTGTCTTGGCCAGGATGACCTGTCTCCCTGCCCGGTTAGCGATCACCACGCCACAGATTTCGCCATTCTCGTCGCGGACAATGTCGGTCGGGTAGCAGCTATACAGAAAAGGAACTTTGGCTTCCAGAAGATAGGCATCCAGAGTTTGCTTCACATGGAGAGGACGCGGCGCCGGAGTGCGAGCTGGCTGCGAAGAGGATTCTTTCTCCGGCGGACCGAGCAGTTCTAGCTCTCCCAGAAGCATGCGGTCAACGTCGGGTGCCTTGCGTACATGAACTCTCACAAATCGCACTGTTTGACAGCCGATATCCAGAAAGACGGGCACCGGCATGTCCGCGCCTGCTGCGGGCGGAGGCGATGCTTCCACAGAGCCGACTTCCTTCCATGTGTTCCCGTCGTCACTGATCGCTACGTCGATTCCTGCCACCTTAAAGCCAACGTCAGGCGCGGCGTTTCGCCAAAACGCAATGAGATTGACGCGGTCGATGAGCTTCGGTTCTCCAAGATCTGCCGTAATCGTGGCATCGCTGTTGAACTGGACACTTTGCGTCGGGGCCTCGAAATATTTTCCGTCATTCAGCATGCTGGGCGGCTGCGTATCCCGGTGCTTGGGATCGCTCGGCACATCCACGCTATAGGTGAACTGGTAACGTGGGCGATTGGGTTCCTGTTTGGGACGGTCGGGATCTGTGTAGACCCTGCGGGCCAAATCGGTCGCCAATTCTTCGCCTTCTTCCAGCCACAATTGAAGTGTGGCCGTGATGTCGTCGCCCAGGTAAGGTTGTTGTGCCACCAGAAAAACCCGGGCACCTTCCTTGGCGGCTGCGACTGCCGCCGCAACCGCCCCTGTGCTTCCCCCAATAACCGCTACGTCTACATCAGCCACGACGGGCAGGGTGCGAGCCGATTGTTGGACAAATTCATTCCCCAGGCCATTTCTGCTCGCCAAAGCTGCGCAGACAACTAAAATACACACAGCAGAAGAATGCAAAATCCTCGCTTTTTTCATAGCGGCTTCCGCTCCGTTCGATCTTGTTTCTGAAAGCATGAGCAGGACGGTCTCGCCCTTTCAAATTGGCAGGATTGGGACAAAGGCTCGCGGTGTCTCCTGGAGGTATTTCCCTACCACCGCAATGATACCCACCCGAATACCTATTCTCCAGTGCGGTACAGCTACTGAGAGAGCTCGCGGGCACGCCGCCAGGCGGCTTCAACACCAGCGAGGACCGCCCCCCGGAAACCCTGACTCTCCATCGCCGCCAGCGCTGCAATGGTGGTTCCTCCGGGGCTTGTTACCTGATCTTTCAGGACGGCCGGATGCTGTCCGGTTCTCATCACCATTTCTGCGGCACCGCGGACCGTTTGGGCAGCGAGTGTCAGCGCTACATCGCGGGAAAGGCCATGCCGAACTCCTGCATCGGTGAGCACTTCGATCATGAGATACACATAAGCCGGCCCGGAGCCTGACAGAGCCGTGACTGCGTCAAGCAGCTTCTCATCCACCCGAACAGCGATGCCGATCGCCTCGAGAAGCTGCTGCACCAGGCTGGCATCGTCCGGCCCTGCGTTTTTCCCCAGTGCGTACGCCGACGCAGCAAATCCTACCAGGGCAGGCGTATTGGGCATCACACGGATCACGCGGGTATGTGCTCCCAGGCCCTCTTCAAGCTGCTGGAGGGCAATTCCCGCCGCGATCGATATAACGAGTTTTTCGGGGGCGACGCGTCCTCTCAGCTCCTCGAGTACCTTGGGGATTTGCTGGGGTTTAACAGCCAGGATTACCACGTCCTGTCGGCGTACCACGTCCAGATTGTTGGGCGTGGTTTCGGCGCCGGTTGCCTCGTGAAATCTTTGGCGGGCAGACTCGCTTGGGTCAGAGGCCAGCACCTGATCGGGAACGAGCAAGCCTTTGTGGAGCAATCCCTCGGCTAGAGCCCGTGCCATTTGTCCCGCGCCGATAAAGCCAATTTTTTTGGTGATCATGCGCGCTTTCACTACCTTCGATTGTCCAGCCCTTAAGGGACGGTGACAACAAACTCATACCGGCCTGCAGGGGCATGTAGCACAAGCCAGTTGTCCTGCTGTCCGAGTGTTTTGACGAGCGCTGTATCCGAAAGCGGCAGACCGTTTACCGTGATTGTGGCCCCAGGTCCGGCGGGCACGTAGAGGGTGGCAGTCGTGTTAGCGGGAATGACCACTCGCCACTGCCAGGAGTTTCTGTCTTTACGCCAAGCGCTGTGAATTTCTCCACAGATCGAACCGTAGCGGGCTTCCACCCAATCAAGACCGTCCGCCACATGAGGCTTGAGCACCAGCTTTCGGAAACCTGGTCCGTCCGTGTCGATCCCGGCCACGTACTGAAACATCCACTGTCCCACTGCGCCGAACGCGTAATGGGCAAACGAATTCATCCCGGGGTCCTGGAACCCTTTTTCAGGTGTCCAGCCGTCCCAGCGTTCCCAGATTGTGGTGGCGCCATGTTTGATGGAAAATCCCCAGGACGGGAAGGTATCGTTGAGAAGCAGCCGGTAGGCGAGTGGGGTGTGTCCTGCTTCGGAGAGCACCGGCATCAAATAGCCTGTGCCGATAAACCCTGTGGAGAGGTGATCATTGCGGCTGTGAATGTCCTCCACGAGATATTGCACTGCCTTGGCCCGTAGCTCTTCCGGCAGCAGGTTGAAGCGAAGGGCCAAAACGTAGCATGTTTGCGTATTGCCCTGAATGCGGCCATCAGCCGCTACATAAGCCTTTTGGAAGGCTTCACGAATTCTCCCGAACAGTTCATCGTAATAGGCCGCCTTGTCTTTCAGGCCTAAAGCCCGTGCGCACTCCGCCGTCAAAAAGGTGCTATACGCAAAGTAGGCGGTGGCGAGCACGTCTTTCGGCGTATCGGCATTGATTGATAGCCAGTCGCCGTATCCTTGCGCGGGTCGCAGAAGGTCCTTGCTGTGGGCGACGCAATACGCGATCCATCGTTCCATCGCGTCGAAGTGTTCCTCCAGGACACGGCGATCGTTGTAAACCCGGTGGATGGTCCACGGGCAAATCACCCCTGCGTCCGCCCAGCCGGCCGTTCCGCCGCCGAGGGCCACGACGCGGGGGGCAACGTCCGGAAAGTCACCTTCCGGTCCCTGGGCATCTTCGAGATCCACCAACCATTTTGTGAAAAAGGCAGCCACATCGGCGTTGTAGGTGGCCGCCCGAATGAAAATCTGGGCGTCGCCCGTCCAGCCAAGCCGTTCATCTCTTTGCGGACAGTCGGTAGGTACGGAGATGAAATTGGCCCGCTGTGTCCACACGATGTTGCTGTACAGTTGGTTGACCATTGGACTGGAGCAGCGGAAAGAACCGACAAGCGGAATGTCCGAATTGATTGCCAGGCCAGTGATTGCGTCCGGGCCAGGCTCACCGGGATAGCCGGTGACCTCTACGTAGCGGAAACCGTGAAATGTGAAGTGGGGAGCCCATGTTTCTTCTCCCTCTCCTTTCAAGATGTATGTATCGGTAGCCCGTGCTGAGCGAAGGTTGGCGGTGTAAATGGTTCCATCAGGATTGAGAACTTCCGCAAACCGAAGCTGGACAGCCGTCCCACGCGGTCCCTTCACCCGCAGCCGGGCGATTCCCGCGAAATTCTGCCCCAGGTCGAACACGTAAACACCCGGGCGTGGCTGGGTGATCTTCTTTGGTTTCAACTCCCCTGTGATCACAACCGGGACGCCGGGTTGCGCTTCGAGCTTGGTCGGTACATTTTCGGCAACTCGCACTGCCTTCCATTGCGAAACATCCAATCCAGGTTCGGACCAGCCGGGGATTTCCAGACGAGCATCGTATGTTTCTCCTGCGAGGAACTCGCCCTCCAAATGTGGCCCGAAGGTCATTTTCCATGAACCATCGGAGATCACCACCTGGCGCTCGCCATCAGCGGTTTCAATCTCCAGCTGCATCCAGAGCTTGGGATCACGTCCGAAGTGAAACCGCTCGCTTTTCCAACCAATCGCACCGGCGTACCACCCGGCAGCCAGAATCGCGCCGATGGCATTTTCCCCTTGTCGCACCAGTCCGGTCACGTCGTAGGTGTTGTAATAAACCCGTTTCCGGTAGTCAGTCCACCCTGGGGCGAAGAACTCATTACTGACCTGATGACCGTTAATATGGGCTTCGCCAATTCCCAGCGCACTCATGTAGAGGGTGGCTTTGCGGATGGGCTTGGTCACGCGGAACTCTTTACGAAAGAGCACACACCCGAGGACATCCAGTCCTTCAGCGCTGATTTTGCCCCAGGGGGCATCTCCCATCTGAGCAACGACGAGAGCCTGGGACCATGCGCTGTCATCAATGTTGGCCTGGTTCCATCCCGGCGGAGCTTCCTGGTTGGTTTTCCACGTGCCGTCGATGACGTACTCCACGGGATCGCCCTGATCGAACTCAATGCGAATCCGCCCGGCCAAGCCTGCGGGTGAGGGACTCGCGTTCGTTGCCACGATGGCCAGAACGTTGTGCCCGGAGTGCACTCGATTGGTGATATCCGCCAGCTGCGGCGAAGTGTGTCCGCTTCCCCGACCGGCAGGCTGCCCATTACAGAAAAGCTCGAACGAGTCGTCGGCTGTGATGAGAAATCGGGCACGCTTGATGGTTCGTCCTTCCGGAATCTCCAAAATCTTTCGGAAATACCGTGGCCCCGCCGGGGCTTTTTCCCGCGGATTGGTCCCCTGCTCTGGGTACCACACCCACGGGCAATTTCCAAAATCGAGGATTCCCCCCTTGGCTGGGTGCACGAGCGGACAGGGAGCTTCGATCCATTGAGCCACCCTGTCCGAGTCTTCCAACAGCCCCATCGACCACATGGCCGGCTCGCTCCACTGACTCACCTGGCCCTGGTGGTCCCAAATGCGAACTTTCCAATAGCAAGTTTGACGCGATGGGAGGGGCTTTCCTGCATATTCGATCTGGTTCATTTCCGACGATTCGACCTTTCCGGAATCCCAGAGATCCCCCTCGTCCCGTGCCAGCAACTCGGGGGATGACGCCACCAGGATCTGATAGGCCGTCTGCGCAGCTCCGTAGCGATGATCGTCGATGGTCCAGCTCAACCGTGGCTTACGGGTGCCGATCCCCAGCGGATTAACCCGATATTCGCAACGGAGTCCCTTAACCTGGGCCGGGGATTGTACCTCTGCTGACTCCACTGAGGTTGTTCCCGTCAACGCGAGGACGAGTCCTGCAAACACAGTCAGGAACCAATTCATGGCCAACACTCCATTTTGTGAGCAAACTTGTTGACACAATAACCCGAATTCTGCATTTACTGCGTGCTTTTTGCTGAAATTTGCTAAGCCGATTGCCGCGCGCTGTGAAGCCGTTCCCGGTAGTTGAGGTAGAGGACTCCCGTGACAAAGTAGGCAAGGGCCAGGTAGAGCAGCGTGGGTTTAACTTTGTCGGCCGACATGTAGCCTGCGAATACGAACCAGGCGAAAGTCACGCTTGCTACCAGGCACAACAGCGCTGCAAGGCCAAAAATGACCATGAGAAAACGACTTTGTCCAATACCTTTTTTGACGGGTACCGGCGATGGTGCCGGAGTTGCCGTTTCCGTTGTTTCGCCAACTGAGTGTTCCGATGCCGAATAGAGCGGTTCCGATTGCCCGGAGGCTTCTTGCCTTTTGGGAGCTCCCAGCAAACCCGCCAGAATAATGTACGTGATGGCCGTGGCAAACCAGACGGGAATCACAAGGAAGAACAGATGCAGCCATTGCATTCGCCAGAGTAGAAGTGCCAACCCCAACCCCACAGCCCATGCTATGAGCGCTGCCACGTTGAGCAACTGACCCTTCCGCGTAGACCAGAACTTCTGCCACCCAAAAATGGGAAAGAGCCAGTGTTCGACGACGACGATCGTCCCCACAGGCATAAGCAGAATCCCATAGATTCCCACAAAGTCCAAGAGGTACAGAAAGACGAACGGGAAGCATGCAATGGCGGTGGTGATTGTTCCCGCAAGGAATGTTACCAACCAGCGCGGCCAGTTGGGAGTGATGACCTGGAGGGCCAGTCCAGCACGATAGAGGGTGGGGTTGGCAGTCGTCCATCCCGCGATGATGACCGCCAGGGCCCCTGCCCACCCGAGGGCGAAATAGGCGACCTGCCCGGAATCCAGTTGCATCAGCGGTTGCATAAATGCTCGGGCGGCTGCTGCCCCCATGATACCAGCGCACATCCAGGCCAGATAATGTCCCAGAAACATTCCGAACGCCGAGTACAGACCGTACCAGGCACTTTTGGCGTATCGAAAGATGGCCATATCCGAAAGGCCCAAGTGCATGGCCAGATTGCATATCCAGGCAAAAAATACAATATGCCAAAACCCGATGGGAGAGCGCGCGCTCAAATGCTGTGAGTTAACAGCGGCTTGAAAACTCTGCAGAGGGACAAAGTTCTCGTTGCAGATGACACCGCCGCGACTCTTGGGCATCACATACTTGACGGCAGCGGGTTCCGTAACCGACTTGCTTTCGACACGAATGCGGTAGCCAAGAATAGGCGGTTTGGGCGGGACTTCGACTACAGGAGCGACGGGAGGCATGAATCCCCCACCGCCCCCCGGTCCCTGGCTGCTCGCGCCTCCTTGGGAGCGGGGACCTCTTTGCGACCTAGCCTGTTCCGCTGGGGAACCGGCTGCAGGTTGTTCCGCGATCGATGTGGCGGCAGCAGTGACTGTACTGACGGATGAAGTATCACTAGGTTGCGCCGACGAAGGGTCGGTTTTTGCTTTCTCTTCCGACTCGTTTTTTCCCTCTCCACCTGATGCCGGCTGCTCTTCGAGTTTCCCGTAGATGTATTCCAGCCGGGCTTCCGCGGGAACAAAATCCTCCGGCTTCGGAGTGGCCGTTGGTGCCAGGAAGAACCCCGGCAGGGACACCTGGGTGGGGTCAGCTTCGGCGGCCGCTGCCACACCTGTCGCCTCTTTAAGAACCTGCAGATGTCCTTTGACATTTTCCAACTCCAGGACAATCTGGCTTCCCTCACGCTTGACGACCGCGACCGATGGGCCTGGCCCACTCCAGATTCGCTCCTCGGCAACGTTCCACAGGGTCTTCCAGTTGGAAACGTGACCGACTGTGGGAAGCGTCACAAGGGCCCCGCACACAAACATCAGCAGCATCCAGGGTGAGCACACCACAGCGAACTGGGACAGCCGCTTAAATCCAAGGATGGCAAGCGTGACGACGACGGCTCCCACCACCACAACCACGACGACAAATAAAGGATCCTGCGGGAGCCAACCAGTTTGCGGGGGAATGCCAAACGGAATGCGCACCGCCGAGGCTGCTACTGTGATCATGCAACCCGCCAGAATGCAGTAAAGAACAGCATTGAGGAGGTTATAGATGACCGTTAAGACCGGGCCACCGATCTGACGAAAGTACCAGTACAGTGTCAGCCGCGTCTGGACGGCGATCGGAGCACAGACGAGCGTCCAGGAAAGCACAGCCAAGAGGTTTCCCAGCAAAAGACCAGCAACCACGTCGAACGTGCGGGCACCCCAGATTACAAAGAGGGCCCCGATCACGAATTCCGTGGCCGCCACGTGTTCGCCCGCGTAAAGCCCAGCGAAATATCGCCCACTTTGAAGTTTATCCGATGTTACGGGGCGCCTTTCAAATTCATTGAGCTTGTCAAGCCGCGCGAAGATGGATTCTTTCTTGCCGGTTGCTTCTTCTGTGGTAGCCATACCCAAAACACCCCTGAATGATGACAAGGAAGGCATGAAGCATCCTCAACGACTTGCCACAGTATGCACCCTCATCACAAATGCTGTCAAGTACCAAGATGAATTGATTCATCAAGCGATTCCGGGAACTCAGGACGCTCGTGTCCTCTGGTGCTCCGCCAGGCGGCGAGTCATAGACAATCACAAACAAACCCAAGCAAACCTGCCACGACGGGTGAGCGGACCACGCCAACTGATGTTTGACTGCTTGCCGCTAGGAAAGCTTAAACTCAGGCGACTTGAAGAGTGCCTTGCCAGCCGAGAACAGAACGCAAGCTCAGCCCTGCCGCTTGGGGAAAACTTCCTGCTCGTAGCGTCGTACCTCGTTGAGGACCAGATCATCCCGAGGAACGTTGTGCCGGGCACAATACTCTTCCCAAACGGCGGCAAAGGGGGCCGTCTTTTCGGCTTCCAATAGTGTCAGACGCGCGGTGTAATCACCCCTCGCTTCGGCATCTTTCAGGGCAGCCAGAGGTTCCAGCAGAGCCCAGAGCAGGGCCTTGAGCATGCTTCGCATGCCGATGATCCATGCCGCCAACCGATTGATACTCGCATCGAAAAAGTCCAATCCGATGAACACTCTATCGAGGTATTGACCGCGCACGAGCTCTTCCGCAATGGCGCGGACATCATCAGTAAACAGGACCACGTGATCACTATCCCATCGAATGCCTCGACTCACATGGAGGAGCAAACCGTCCACGTAAAACAACACAGCGGATATCTTGTCAGCGATGGTCTCCGTGGGATGGAAGTGACCTGAATCCAGGCAGAGCAGAGTTTTTCGTGTGATGGCGTAGCCCAGATAAAACTCGTGCGACCCGGCAACATAAGCTTCCGAACCAATGCCAAATAGTTTTCCCTCCACGGCATCGCGATGGAATCTTGAGTCAATTTGCTCCGACAGGATTTCATCGAGCGACCGGATGAGCCGTTCACGGGGGCCCTTTCGATCAACGGGAAGATCCTTCATTCCGTCGGGAATCCAAATATTGGTGACGCACACCTTCCCAAGACGCTGGCCAAAATACGATCCAATACGGCGGCACGCCTGGCCGTGTCGTACCCAGAACCGGCGAATGCCCTCATCGGCATGGGTAAGGGTGAAACCACTCGCTGCCAACGGATGGGAAAAAAACGTGGGATTGAAGTCCAGTCCGATCCCGCGTTCAGCCGCCCAATCAACCCACCCCTGAAAATGCTCAGGCCCAATTTCATCGCGGTCCACCTTTTTCCCGCCCGATTCCAGATAAATCGCATGCAAATTGAAGCGGTGTTTTCCAGGAATCAGTCGGAAGGCCATTTCGGCGTCCGCGCGGAGTTCGTCGGGTGTGCGGGGCTTTCCTGGATAGGAGCCCGTTGCCAGGATGCCCCCGCCCGTTAATCCCTGGGGGCTTTCAAATCCGCCTACATCATCTCCCTGCCAGCACTGCATGGAGATCGAAATGGAAGCAAGCGTTTCCATCGCTTTTTCTGTATCCACTCCCCATTCGGCATAGCGCTCTCGGGCAAGTTGGTAGGCTTGGGCGGTTTGGTTGGAGATCATTTTCCGTCGTACTCCTCGGTTTCCAATACAGTGTGATTTCTTCGATCTGGTTGCGCACCACACCAGTATGAAATAGAGCCGTTCCCGGCGGTCATTCAAAGGGCCATTGTGGTGAATCTTCGCTCGGAACGCCAGGGGGATGAACACAGTGATCACCAGTGGCGTTACGTAGCCATTCCCCGTGACGTTAGACGGCGAAGCTGAAAAAACAATCTTTCCAGTGGCGGCATGCGATCGCGCGCCCAGATTGAGTGCGGATTGACTCACGGTGGAGTGGCAACAGAATCGTTCGCGCTAAAATTGGAAACGCCTCCGTTTATTGACACAAACTCAATACAGCTTTATAAACCAGCGGGGCGATGAAGAGCCTTTCAGGCGTGGCCCCTGGAGACTCGCACCTTGCGAGAGATCGATTCAAACAATTTGGCTGACGAGGAGCCCGACTATGGAACGGCCGTACATGTTGTCCAGTTTGTGCCGTGTCCCCCTTCTGGCAGTTTTGTTGCTGCTCCCCCATAGTGCGGGGGCGGAGGAGAGGAATCACCGACAAACGATCTCCCTCGACGGCGTGTGGGAACTTGCCGAGGGACGAATGGACACCATACCGAATGATTTTCCCTCTCGGGTGCCCGTTCCCGGCTTGGTCGATTTGGCGGAGCCCCAATTCCAGGAAGTTGGTACAGAAGAAAGTTTTCGCTATCGCGAAGCGTTCTGGTATCGCCGGAGCTTTCGTTTGGACGGTGAGGTTCCATCCCTGGTGCGCTTAAAAATCAACAAGGCGTGTTATGGGATGCGGGTGTATCTTAACGGCCAGTTGGTCGGTGAGCATTTGCCGAGTTTCACCCCGGCCGTGTTTGACGTGACTCCGTACATCAAAGGGCGAGCAGAGGAGAACGTACTGGTCGTTCGGGTGGGAGCTCATCGCCGCGCCTTACCGCCGGGCATTCCGGATGGTTGGGATTTTGAAAAGGTCCGCTATATTCCGGGCATTTACGATTCCGTCCAGCTTATCCTTTCCGAAAAACCGGAGATTCTTCACGTCCAGGCGGTGCCCGATCTTCGCCACGAGCGCGTGCGGTTGTATGTTACCCTGGGCCAGCAGAAACAGCCTGTGGAGACTGTCATTCAGTGTACGATTCGCGAGGCTCGGTCGGGGCGTGTGGTGGCAGAACAAGAGGTACCCTCTATTCACATAGCGCCCGGTGAGGAGAGGGAAGTTGAGCTCACGGTCCCAATTCCTGAGTGTCATCCCTGGACTCCCGAGGATCCTTTCCTTTATGAGGCGGTGATTTCTACCTCCGGTGATACCCAACGATTTCGCTTCGGAATGCGGGAGTTCCGGTTTGATCCGCAGACGAAAATGGCGATGCTCAACGGCCGCATTTATCCGTTGCGCGGGACGAACGTGTGTATCTATCGGTTTTTCGAGGATCCCGCGCGAGGCAATTTACCGTGGAAAGAAGACTGGATTCGGCGGTTGCATCAAACTTTCCGCACAATGCAGTGGAATTCTGCCCGGTATTGCATTGGCTTTCCGCCAGAGAAATGGTACGACATCGCCGATGAAGTCGGGTTGCTCATCCAGGACGAGTTTCCGATCTGGTATCTCGGGCAATGGCCGGAAGAACTGGGCCACGAGGAGTTAGCCCGCGAGTACGCCGCATGGATGCGGGAACGATGGAATCATCCGTCTGTGGTCATTTGGGATGCGCAAAATGAAACACGGACCGAGGAAACCGGAAAAGCCATCCGTGAAGTGCGGCATCTGGATCGCTCAGGAAGACCGTGGGACAACGGATGGGCGGCCCCTCAGGATCCGCTTGATGTATTCGAATCGCACCCCTATCCGTTTTTCAGCCCAAAGGGCAAAAACGAGCCTTCGAAATTTCGTCTCAGTCAGTTGGCCGGGAAGCCGAAACGGCCGGACGTGGAAGGTGGTCTGCGGGGAAGCGTGCAACTGAACGCAGGCAATAATCCCGTCATCATCAACGAATATGGTTGGCTGTGGCTGAATCGGGACGGGAGCCCCACCACCCTTTCGCGCCCTAACTACGATGCGTTTTTAGGACCCAATGCTTCAACCGAGGAACGCCGAAGGTTTTACGCTTACACGATTGCTGCGATGACGGAGTTTTGGCGTGCCGGTCGGGAGGTGGCAGGGGTCATGCACTTTTGTGGGCTGGGCTATTCCCGCCCGGACGGTGAAACCAGCGATAACTTTGTCGATCTGCACAATTTGGTTTTGGAACCGCATTTCGTCCGTCGTGTTGGGGATGCCTTTTCCCCGGTGATCGCCATTCTCGACTTCTGGAATGAAGAGGTGACCGCTGGTGTTACTGTTGAGGTGCCTGTGGTGGTCCTTAATGACCGGTGGCAGAATTGGTCCGGAACAGTTCGCCTGGCTCTTGTACCGGAAAGTGGTTTTCAGGGTGGGGCCGAGAAATTAGCGCCCGTGGTGGCGGAGCGATCCTGCCGACTGGAGCCCGTGGATCGCCAGAGTTTCACTGTGTCCATTCAGGTTCCGTCACGCGCTGGGATCTTTTACCTGGTAGCGGAACTCACGGATGACGACGGACGCCCCGTGCGAAGTGTCAGACGGGTTGAGATCACAAAACCTTAACCAAAAATTTGCGCTTTTCACAGGGTGTGCAACGATTGACATTCTGAGCCTCCTGAATACAATCGGGGCGGATGTTTTTTGGTGAAGTTTGGCTTTCGGCGAGCGGGGTGGGAGTAATGTGGCGAAAGGGGAGCTGCCAGGGGCAGTGGTCCATCATTATTTCAGCGCGTAACCTGCCGATCGGCGCCTCAAAAAGGTTGAACACACCGCGGTCGTTTGGGTAGTTCTGTGGTATCAACCTAGCCAAGAAAGGACTGTGCCGTATGATGAGACGATTTCTCCAGGTGTGGGTTTTGTCCCTCTGGTTAATGGCTCTTGCTGCCACAGGCTGGAGCCAGGTCCGGAATGAAATTGCGTTTCCGGACATACCGGGCTACAAGACGTTAAAATGCGATTTCCACATGCACACCGTTTTTTCGGATGGAACAGTTTGGCCCACAGTGCGTGTGGATGAAGCGTACCGAACAGGACTCGATGCGATTGCGATCAGTGATCATATTGAATATCAGCCGCATAAGGATGATGTGCCGACTAATTTCAACCGTTCGTATGAACTGGCCGTGGGGCGAGCGCGCGAATTGGGGATTATCCTTATTCGAGCTGCCGAGATCACGCGTGATACCCCGCCCGGCCATTTCAACGCGATATTCCTGAAGGATATCAATCCCCTGGCCAAGCCCGACCTGGTTGAGGCTATTTCGGCCGCCTGCGAACAAGGTGCGTTCGTGTTTTGGAATCACCAGGCGTGGAAGGGGGAAGAATTGGGCCGCTGGATGGATATTCATACCGAGCTGTACGAAAAGAAGCTCTTACACGGTATGGAAGTGGCCAACGGCCCCACCTATTACCCGACGGCCCACAAATGGTGTTTGGAGAAGGGACTGACGATGGTCGGAAATTCTGACATTCATCAGCCCGATCTCCTCACGCAGAACACGGCCGCTGAGCACCGGACAATCACACTGGTGTTCGTCACGGAGCGGAGTGAAGACGGCATCCGCGAAGCACTCCGTGCTGGTCGCACCGCGGTTTGGTGCGCCGAGTTTATGATCGGAAAGCCCGAATGGCTGCAGGCTCTTCTCGAAGCAAGTGTGGACATCGCCCCACCACATCTGCGTTCCAAGACCAGTGTCTGGACCAACGTCACGAATAAGAGTGCGGTCGATATTGTCCTCCGGCGTGTGGGGCAAATCGGTCCGGCCGAACTGACACTGAAGGCCGGAACAACGACCCTTGTCCGAGTCAACGCCCCGGATACGTCCAAGCCCCTCGAGCTTCAGTATGAAGTGACGAATTTCCTGGTAGAGCCGGGGAAGGGCCTCACGGTAACCTATACTATCCCGGCCCCGTAATTATCTGAATGTTGGTTCAGTGCGTGATGATTTGCGGCACGGACGGTCTTAACGATCGTCCGTGCCGGTCATGGTTGGGGCGCAGTTGGAGCATAAGCTTCGAGATGCTCTTCATCCTAGAAATATTTCAGGCCGACTGTGGTTTTGGGATCAGCGGAGGAGAACTCCCCGTGAGGTGGGTGAACCGAAAATCGCCGCGGTTCCTGGTGACCGCGTTGTTTGTGGCTCTGGCACATGCCCTTGGGACAAGTGATTTAGGGCAAGCGGTGGAGCGGGCGATTCCGAGGCCCTTGGAGCACCATCCCGGCAATATTTTTCTGGAAGGCGAATCGGTTCGAATCTCGTTGCCCAAGCAGGGTGTTTGGCAACTTCTCGATGCCGATAACCGTTCCGTAAAAACGGTGGTGGCGAATGACAAGCTGGTCGAACTTGGTTCATTGCCGGTTGGATTTTATCGGCTGAAAAATGAGGATTATCCAGACTGGGTGTCATTGGGGGTGATCGCCCCGCTCAAAGTTCCCACCCCTCAGACGTCGCCCATCGCGCTGGATGTGGCGATGAGTTGGTTTTATCGGGAGGACCGCATGGCCGATGTGGCGAGCCTCTGTGCTCTCGCCGGAGTCAATTGGGTGCGGGACCGGTTGTCTTGGGGGGAGGTAGAGCCACACAGGGGAGAATTCAGATCACGAACCCGCTACGATGCCGCGGCCGAAATTCAGTCTGCCTGCGGTCTCAAGGTATTGCAGGTTTATCACGCTTCTCCAAAATGGGCGAACCCCGAAACAAAACGTTTTCCAATTGATTTGCGGGATTGCCACAATTTTCTGAAAGCCGTTGCCGAACGATGGAAGGGGAAAGTACTTGCTTACGAACCGTGGAATGAAGCCGACATCGAGGTGTTCGGCGGACACACAGGGGCAGAAATGGCGTCGTTGCAGAAAGCCGCCTATTGGGCGGTCAAGTCAGCCTCACCCGAGACGATTGTGTGTTGGAACGTGTTTGCAACCAACAATGCTGCCCATCTGGAAGATATTGCAGCCAATGACATTCTTCCCTACTGCGACACCTTCAACTTTCATCATTATCGACCTCTCGAAGATTATCCTTCCTTGTACGAAAGTTTTCGGCAAATTGCCGGGCCGCGCCCATTGTGGGTAACGGAGTGCGCGCTCCCACTTCGCTGGTCGGGCGACCCTGAGAAACAGGAATTAAGCGACGAGGATCTGTTTGAGCAGGCTCGACGGTTGGTCAAGGTTTTTGCGTGTTCGCTTCACGAGGGCACAGCCGCCACTTTCTATTTTCTTCTGCCTCATTACGTGGAGGGGCCCACTCAATTCGGCATCATCCGCAGGGATCTAACGCCACGTCCGGCCTACGTGTCACTGGCGGCCGTGGGCAGACTTTTGGCAGACGCTCGACCATGTGGAAAATTGGCAGAGAAGGACGTGTGGGGTTACCTGTTTAGGGCAAAACCGGATGGAGAGTTGCGACTCGTGCTGGTTCTTTGGAGCAAAGACCAGCGGAATTTGCCGCTTCCAGTAAAGCCTGTGGCTTTGTACGACCACTTTGGCCGTTCGATCGAGCTACCAGCCGAGAGTTTACCCCTGACGGCTGCGCCGATATTTGCCGTTTTCGACGAAGATTCGTTGGCTCAGTTTGATCTCGTCAACCCACCGCAGGCGAACCCTGTTCCGGTAAGCAGCCCTTGCCCTGTGGTGCTTCAAACTTTGTGGCCCTCCGACAAGATCGATTTGCGGCAATCAGCCTACAGGGTGAAATTGGACGGGCAGGACCTGTCGTTCCCAATCTTCATCTACAACTTCGGGCAAACGGGTGCGGAGGGCACAATACGCGTGACGGTACCAACCGGATGGGAGGCAAAATTCATTGATCACTGCCGCCTGGCCGCTCATGAACGCGTAGAACACACCCTGCAACTTGTTCCCCCGAAGTCTGGCTGGTCAGGAGTTGCGGTCACCAGAATCGAGGGTGATTTTGGTACCCTTGGCCGGAGCGTACTCTCGTTTCGACTTGTCGCCGATTGAGTCAGGCGACAGCCTCTTGCCCTGGGCGGTCATTGTTGACGAGCCCGCCGCGTGACAAGATGTGCCGCATTCTGTCATTTCTGTTCCGAGGCAGCGGGCCTGATTTTGATCAGGGCGACCCCGTGGCGCCCCACCTCTGCTGTGTAGCGTTCTGAAAACACTCCGAGGTCTTTTTGCCGCCAAAGATCCCGCACGTGCTGGGGACCGTCACACTGAAGATCTTGCCACGAGATCGTCAACGTGCGCGGGAACTCGTCCAGATTGAACAATCCCACTGCCAGGGACCCGTCCACCAGCGGTTTGGCGAGGACTAATTCCTCTGGGGTTTCCCGAATGATCCGCGCCTGTTTACCCAGCGGATCCTGGTCCACGGCGATCACTTCTCGATTACACAGAATGCCTAACGTGAAGTCATCGAGTTTGGTCATGTCTCCGGAAAAGATCAGCGGCGCCGCCATCAGACACCACATGGACATGTGAGTGTACTGTTCATTAGGGGTTAATGGAGTGGGCCGCCCCTCGCCGCCAGTTCGCGCGTCACCCACCCAGCCAATGAGAATGTAATCGGGATCGTTCCAGTGGCCGGGGCCAGCGTACTCCCAGAGTTTGGCGTTTTTTAGGCCCACCTGATAGATTCCCCGGTTGAGCGATCCGCCCTCGAGACCGAGGTCGCCGGTGGTCCGCCAGCAATTGCCGCCCACTGAGGCCCCCCATTCCCACACGGAATCCATGCCGTACTGGCACAGGTTGTACACAATATCCCGGTCCAGCGTTTTCAGAATATCGCCCATGAGTTTGTACGGCTTCATGAAGTCTTCACGGGTCTTGGCTTGAACGACGCGACCGTACGAACACCAGTCGTACTTCAGGAAGTCGAATCCCCATTCCGCAAATTTCCTGGCATCAATTTCCTCGTGCTGGTAGCTTCCCACATATCCACCACAGGTCAGCGGGCCAGGCGAAATATAGATTCCCGCCTTAAGGCCTTTGGCATGAATGTAATCCGTGAGCGCCTTCATATCGGGAAACTTCTTGTTTGGACGGACTGCGCCCTGTTCATCGCGCGGAGGACCACCCAGGAGTGGATCGTCTGAACCAGGCTTGACCATCCAGCAGTCATCGATGTTTACATAGGCATAACCGAAATCGGCCATTCCGGACGACACCATCGCGTCAGCCGCCGCTCGGATGTCCGCATCGGAAACCCGGTGATAATGGATGTACCAGCTATTCCAGCCCATGGGAGGTGTGAGCGCAAGTGTGTCTCCGACGACCAGCGTCCACTCACCTTCAGCGACCCCGTGGCGGTTCTCCGCCCTCAGTGTCACACGGTATTCACCACGGACCTCGGGAGCGCGACCGGTAATGATGCCGGTGGTCTCGTCGAGGTGGAGACTTTCCGGAAGATTCCGGGCAGTGAAATGGATGGGTCGTTCTCCCGTGCACGGGATGCGGAAGATGACCGGGCGATTCGGCCGGCAGCCGTACCGCTGCGGATGGTTAAGGACCGGTTCGGGGCCCGGCGACGGCGTGAGTCGGACACGGGGTTCCTCGGGCGCAGGGACGGTTGATGGTGGATCGCCTCGATAGGCGATGGTTGCCTCGGCCCAATCCGCGTGGTCAAAATCAATTCCGTCTCCTGCTGCTCCCACGTATAGGAGAAGTTGCTTCACTCCCTGGAGCGGGACATCGACGATCTTGGCCTGTTCACCGCCGCGCATGATTCCGCTGTCAAAAACTTTCTTGCCGTCGGCATAGACGCGGAATTCCACACTACCCCGGGTGCCCGCCGAATCATCCACACCAACCTTGGCCGTGAAACGTTCGGCATTGCCGTCGAGCTTGATGTATAGTGCCGAGACCGCGTGCGTTCCCACCCCATGGGCGAACGCCTGGCCAGCAATCCGCATCGGTTGTTTGACAATATTACGATTGACTTGCGGCTGGCCGTAACCCTGGGACATGTGTGCCAGGTCCAGAGCAGAGAGCGCAATAGTCTTGAGTTCCTGGCCGAATGCTGTCGGCATCGCAACTGGCCAAAACAGAAAAGCCAGGGCCATTCCCAGAAGTAAGCAAGACAAAATCCGGCGAACAAGTTTGGAAACCATGATTTTCTTTCCCTCCCGAGCTGGACTGATGTGCTGTGCCTTGACACGCTCTGTTCTGTTTGCGAATTTAACACTTTCCCCATTGTGATTCAAACGTCGCAAACAACTCCAGTAGCCGATGTGTTTTTAGTGGCCCGCTCGGTCCGAAGCAAGATGGGCCATCTTCGGCGGATTGTGGATGGATCATTGACTGGCAACAGGAGCGTTTATGTTGAGCACCGTGGATTTTATTTATTTCGACCTTGGACGCGTGATCATCAATTTTGATAACGACCGGATGTGCCGGCAAATTGCAGAAGTCAGCGACGTGCCGCCGGATCGCGTCCATGAAATTCTGTTCTCAACCGGGCTTCAAAGGGCGTTCGAACTGGGACGAATCTCGCCCCAGCAGTTTTATGAGGAGTTCTGTCGATTGACCGGACGGTCTGTGCCATGGGATCGGCTTCGTCAGGCCGCGTCGGATATATTCTGGGTCAACACGCCGATGTTGCCCGTGGTGGCGCAGCTTCAGGCGAGATGCTTTCCCCTGGGGATTCTCTCAAACACGTGCATCACCCATTTTGAGTGGTGCCTTGAACATTTTGCCATTCTTCGAAGAGGGTTCCGCGTCTACGGTTTGAGCTGTGAATTTGGCCTGATGAAACCCGATCCACAGATATTTTTGGCCGCGGCCGAAAAGGCAGGCGTTGCGCCCGAGCGTATCTTCTTTACGGACGACATACCCGCGCACGTCGAGGCTGCCCAGCGGGTGGGATTTCAGGCCGTCCCTTTCATCTCTGCACGGCAGATCGCTGAGGAGCTTCGCAGACGCGGTGTGCGATTCAACTACTGAACCGCCCGACACAACCCCGCTTCTCCTCTGGAGACACCAGGTATTTAGCGGTATTTAGCGGGTACACCTCTTGTGATCATCCATCAGGAAAATGAAAACGGCAGGGGCGGAGCAAATACCCCTACCGTCTGTGCTCATATTTGCGGCGAACCACCGCGATCGGGGATCTTTACTTACTTGAGTGTCGTCACAACCTCCGGCGTTGTACGGAGGTGCCAAAATCGGTTGTGGACGACCGGTTTCAGAAGATGTACCGGTTCACAATGTTTTCGAACAACTCCTGCCGACCGCTCTTGTTCGGCGAGACGTCGCCCTTCTCCAGCATGTACTTTTCGAGGGTCTTGAAGTTGTGCTTGCCGGCTTCGATTTCGGCGCCGATCCCCGTGTCCCAGGATGAGTAGCGCTCCTTGAGCAAGCGTGCAAGCTCACCATCGGCACGGATAGCGGCGGCCACCTTGAGCCCTTTCGCAAAGCAATCCATCCCGCCGATGTGGGCATAGAACAGATCGATGGGCTCAAAACTTTCGCGGCGGACCTTGGCATCAAAGTTCACGCCACCCGGTGCGATCCCACCATACTTCAAGAATACGAGCATAATCTTGGTCGTGAGATAAACGTCGGTGGGGAATTGATCGGTGTCCCATCCGAGCAACAGGTCGCCTGTGTTGGCGTCCACCGAGCCAAGAAAACCTTGCATTCCTGCGTACTCAAGTTCGTGCTCCACATTGTGGCCGGCCAGTGTTGCGTGATTCGTTTCGATGTTCAGCTTGAAGTACTTTTCGAGCCCGTAGGTACGCAGGAAATTGATGCAGGCAGCAGCGTCGAAATCATACTGGTGTTTGGTGGGCTCCTTCGGTTTGGGTTCAATGTAGAACTGGCCTGTAAACCCGATCTCCTTGGCATAATCGACAGCCATATGGAGGAATCGAGCCAGGTTATCCAGTTCACGCTTCATATCCGTGTTCCAGAACGATTGATAACCTTCCCGGCCGCCCCAGAACACGTAACCCGCCCCACCCAGTTCCTTAGTGACTTCGAGGGCCTTCTTGACCTGCGCCGCAGCGTAGGCAAAGGCGTCGGCATTGCAGCTCGTGGCCGCTCCATGGACATACCGCGGGTTGCTGAAGAGGTTGGCAGTTCCCCAGAGAAGTTTGACGCCCGTGCGGTCCATTTCCTCCTTGATAACCTTCACAACCGCATCCAGGTTCTTGTTGGTCTCTGCAAGGGTTTTGCCCTCGGGGGCGACGTCCCTGTCGTGAAAACAAAAGAATGGAGCCCCCAGCTTTTCGCAGAATTCAAAAAACGCTTTAACTCGGTTGATGGCGTTTTCAATGGTGTTTTCGCCGGTGTCCCACGGCCGGATCATCGTTGGAGCACCGAAGGGGTCGGCACCCGTCCCGCGCATTGTGTGCCAAAACGCCACGCTGAACCGAAAATGCTCTTTCATTGGTTTGCCTTCCACCAGTTCGTCAGGATTGTAATGGCGGAAGGCAAGCGGGTTGCGAGAATCGGGACCTTCGTACCGAATCTTGGACACTTCTGGAAAAGCTGCCATCGTTGCGACTCCTTCTTTACCCTTCACAAGTCAATAGGTCCGACATATGGGACGACCTGACATTGATCCTCGCGTCCAGTGGATGGACCATATCCTGGCATATTCGCACTTGCCTCGCAAGAGGGACCGGCCGAAAAGCGTGGAATATGCGGTCAATCGGCTATTGAAATCAATCCGGGAAACTTAAGATTTACGGAGCAAATTAAGCGTCCTTCACCCTTCTTAGCAGCCTCATTTCAAGACGGTCAGCGATCAAGGTCGCGACCGTTCGATTGGTCAAAATCATTGCTGAGAAGCTGGCTTCGGGAAAAAGGCTCTTTGCTGGATGAAAATCGCCAGGTAGTGCTGAGTGCCGGGGATGAACCACACTTCCACGGGAATCCACCCGCCTTCCTCCGCTTCTCGCACCAAAGTGCTCAGCGGTGTTCCATGGTCCTTCCCTCGCAGGGCAATTTGGGGATAGGTTTCGATGACGGCCACGCGGCCCGAAGGCGTTACCGTTTTAGCGAGTTCTCGCCAGTAATCGATCCGGGTCTGACCTTCCAGGTGGTGATAAACTTGGGAGATAAACACCAGGTCCACGGATTGGTCAGGGAGCCCCGGGCGATTGCGCGGACAAAGGTAAGGTTTTGCATTCGGATGGTCCTGCAGGCGCTGCTTGAGTCGATCCACGAGTTCCTGGGTCACTTCCCCGGCATACACGGTCCCTTCAGCTCCCACCTTTTCAGCAAAATGGGCCGTCCACCAGCCGTCGCCCGCCCCCAAATCCAGGATCCGGTCGCCGGGCTGGATATCGAGTCTCTGCAGAATGAAATCCAGATGTGTGCGATACGCATAACCGCCTCCATCCCGCTGAATAAGGGTGTTCGGATCACGCACCCGGCTGGAAGGGATGACAGAAACCTCTACCTCTCCCCCGCGAGCCGCAAATGCGATAAGCGCGAAAATCGCAGTGAGGAAAATCCAAAGATCACTTCTTCTTGACATGTTGAGCCTCCCCTCGTGGCAAACCATCGAGTCCGGTGTCTATAAATCCTGGTAGGCTTTTGGAAGCTGACAGACGAAAGGCCCGCAATCACGGCCCTTTCATGGTACAGAAATGATCACCTTCCGCAAGAGCTGCGATCACGAGGGAATAGCTGGCCTGGCCCGTAGCTCAGAAAATGACCGAGCCAAGTTTCGGGCAATTGTCGTTTCAACAGGCGATTTCCGGCACGCCAGGAAAACGATTCATTTGGGGAGGAAATCCTGCACGATTGTCACCTGACGGATCTGGTGACTATCAGGTTCGAAAACGCGAATGGTGACCTGAACGCCACGGCACGGCGCAGGATAAGGCGGGGGAGCCTCCCATTCTCCGAAATCGTCCACAAGACCGTTGTTGTCGTTATCGAAGCCGTCAGTGCCCGTATCGGGGCCGTTTGCCCCGTCCTGGTCCAGGCCATCCTTCTCATAATGGATGGACCAGGTATCGTACACGGCAAGAGGGCCCAACTTCGTCTTGGCGAGCGGGTAGTCGGAAAACGCGGAGAGTGGGCCGATTGCGGGTGGCTGGGGATGGTAGGCCAGATCCACGTACGCCCCGCCAATCACCGGCTGTTGTGGCGGCGCTACAAGGTAAGAAAGATCGCCCGGACGAAGTGCCGCTCCGGCGGCGGTAACGGTCACAGGGGCTGTCGGGTCCCAGATCTTCACATCAAACGCAATCACATTGGTGAGGACGAGGTCCTCCGATTCGCGATAAAGTTGACCGGCGTTGTTGAGCAGACCGGTCTGTGTGTCAACTTCCTGGAATGGATAAGGATTGTTCCAAAAATCGAACGCCCCCATCGGCCCGGAAAGCCGGGTCAGCGTGACTGGCGGCAGAACCCCGCTGCCAAGCCATGCCGTGCCCATGTTAGCCGAGGCACTTTCCGCAAGGGTGGGAAGCCCCAAAGCCTGCCAACCAGCGATCCGATGGGGATGGAATGGAAACGATGCGACGTTACGAGGGTCTCCCGTCCGATGGGCATAACGGTTCTCGGGTTTGGTGAGGTCTCCCAGCGTGGAGAACACCCAGCCTCCCCGGTTCACATCGTAATGGGCAGCAATATCGTAATACCGACGGAAGTTTTGGGCGCCGCTGTCACCCGCGGGTACCCACTCCCCCGGATCCAAAATACCGTTCTTGTTAACGTCGCAAAGTTCCATGGCTTTGGGGGCCACCAGCCGAACCTGCCTATACAGGCGATTTCCCCGCACGAACCACGCCACTTCGGCTGTATCCGAGTAAATTGTGCTGGGCTGACCATTGATGAGACATCGGCCGACGAATGGCTCTCCCGTCGAACGCGTGGTAAACATCAGGATGTCGTCGTTGTCGCCAACTGTGGGGTCAGGGAGTGGGTTGCCGTTTCCATCCACATCGTCCAAATTAACCGCTACAAGTGGATCGTTGAGCTGCATGATGGGACGGACCTGACCATTTTGCCCTACCGGGCCTTCCGTGTATTCAAAGTAGCCCTCATCGTTGGCCGGATCCCGCGGTGGAATGGGGATTACAGTAAGGCCCCGCAAGTCCGATCGCAGTAACTCGGCAGCTGAACGTAAGCGATCGGAGGTTTCCAGCATTGCACGCGCCTGGTTGATACTCTGCATGACAGACGCGAATACCGCGACCACCGCCCCCAGCATGATGAGTGAGATCGCCGTGGCAAGGAGAATTTCCACCAGAGTGAATCCGGCACGTCGGAAGCGAGTCATAGCTATCGCACAGCTTTGAAGAGCGTTTTCAGCCGGGCCACGCTTGAAAAGATCGTCCATTGCAAGGACCTCCATTCACGTCGGTTTTCTCCAACCTCAGCGCTGGCCCGTGATACGTTATCTAATCTCGTGGTAGTTCCGCTTTTTGCTTGGCAATCTAGACTGCCGGTCGCACACACCCCTCCCCTTTCTAACTATATTCGAATTCCCATGGCGAAGAAAGTCAATGACGGCTCGCTGGAACCTATCGCCACTTTTTGAGAAATCTATGAGATGCCACCGGCGCACTGCGTTCGTACTGGCGATTCATGAATTGTCCCTACTGGAATCCGGTTCGGCCATGGTCTATGTGTTATTGGGGTGATTTATGAATCGGCCCCACCGATCGTCGTTGTGCGAGCCGGGCCGAGGCAAGGTGGTGAAGGCTAAAGCCTTCACCGAAAAGCGGCGATGAATCGCCGCACTCCATGGAGTGCGGGGCTTTGGCCCCGCTTTCGGCGCGGGACTTCAGTCCGCCGCGAAAGGCGATGGATGATCGAACGTTGAATGACGGACCTGACAAGCACGCCCCTCCGAGGGGAAGCGGACCTGACAAGCAGGTCCCTCCAACTCCGAAATGGAGGGGCACGCTTGTCGTGCCCGGTGTCCCCTGGCCACGGGGCTGTCTTCTCAGTATCCGACCAATGCCGGCCAGCGCCGCTCCTGATTCAGGAACACAACCCACAGCATCAATCCGTGAATCACGATGAGGAAAAGGAGATGGCACAAATCGCCCAGCCAAATATGTGGTCCAAAACCACTGACTTTTGGTCGTTCTACGACCAGAACCGCTGGACGGCAGACGAGTGCCAGAGATATACTGTCCACCAATACTTCGATCCGTTTGAGACGCTCCCGTTTTTCAGACGCCTCTTGAGCCGCCGTGAATGGATAACGCAGGGTCACTATCAGCGGGCGGAAAGGGCGAGCATCCGTATACTGCAAAATACTGACGCCTGTCGCCGTGCTACTGAAGAGGATCTGGGGGAGGATCAAAATCGGCAACCATGCCACGGCAGCCTCCTCGCTTCCCACCACAGTCGAGATAACGAATGCCAACCCGAGACCTCCCAGATACGCCAGCCAGAGGCCCCCTAACCAGGCAACCAGGGATCGTTGGGTCACCTCGTCTCTCAGATTCTCGGGGAGGACCGAAGGTAAGAGAAGCCTCAACAAGACCAGAAAAAATACGAGTTGTGCCAGCCCAATCAGACCGTAAACCAGCCACTTTGCCAATAAATAGCTACCGGGAGCCAGTCCTCCCAATCGATCGCGGATATAAGCCCGGCGGTCTCGCACGAGATCGCGGATCGAATTGTTCATTCCCAGCCAGCAGGCCACCACAGTTGTGAAAAAGAGCAATCCAAAAATTTTGCCGGGACTGAACTGCGTCAGGGCCACAACCACCGCGAGAATCGCTGGTTGACCGATTGTCATCCAGCGCATCCACCTATCCCGCCAAATGCCCAAGGCCGTTCGCTGCGCGACCACCCTGACCGACAAAGGATCGACCTCACGCGTGGGCGGAATCGCCAACTTGCGTAAGGCCAAGCGACGCGTTCCTGTGTTGGTGCCGAGTTCCTCGATCTCCTCGGGGGACGCGCCGGCAGGAGATCCCTGTCCGTCCTCATTGGACGATTCTCGCCCGGCTCCGCCCAATGGCTCAAACTCTCCCCGTTCCAGTCGCTCGTAAAGATCGGCAAAATTCCGGCAGCCGAGAGTCGGTAAAAGAGCGTCAGGCGGTCCGGCGTAGGCTACTCTGCCCTGCCGCTCGAACACGCCGAGGACCAAAACCGAGTCCAAAAGATAGATGTTCTCCATCAGATGAGTGGTGCAAATCACCGTAGCGCCCTGGCGGGCCACCACCACGAGATTTTCCATCAGCCGGGCCTCATTGGCGGGGTCAAGCCCTGCCGTCGGTTCATCCAGCAGGAACAGTTCCGGCCGGCGGATCCACTCCATGGCCACGCTCGTCCGCTTTCGCTGGCCGCCGCTCAAATATCGAGCCAACTTCTCGGCGTGCTCCTTCAAACCGAAGAGTTCCAGGGCCGCCTCCACACGACGCTGCCGCTCCGGTGCAGGTAGCTTGTCGGCCAAACGCAGCTCGCAAGTTAGGGCTATGTTTTCGCGCACCGTCAGCAAGGGATTAACGACATCGTCCTGCGGAATAAAAGCAAGGCGGCGCCGATAACTGTCGATATCCTTCCAGACATCGGGCAGGTCCCCGCAGGCGATGATCCCGGAGCTCGGCGGCCGGATCCCGCCCAGCGTCCGCAAAAGCATCGTCTTCCCGGCTCCACTTGGCCCCAAAATCCCCGCGACCTGTCCCGACGCCAACGACCATCTCCAACCGCCAAAACTCACCAGCACCCGGTTTGCGACTTTCACCTCCAAACCTCTGACGGACAGCCCCGCGGATTCCGCCGGCACCAAACGTAAACCGCTTTCCTCCACGGCATACGTCACCACCTCCCCAAATCGGACGCGATCCCCAGGCCTGAGTTGCCGTTCCCGAATTCGCAAACCGTTCACAAATGTCCCAAACCGGCTCTCCAGGTCGCGGACAAGCAATCGGCCATCCCGCACTTCAAGCACGGCGTGTTGCCGCGAGACTGTCGGTTCGGTGAGACAGAGATCCGCCTGAGTTCCGCGACCAACCTGAAGCGGAAGACCACTCAGTGGCACAAAGCCGGGATTCGGTTCCAGCTTCGACATGGCTTCCCTCAAGGCGTGTTGATGATTGTGCAATGGTAAGTCAATCTCACTTCGGGACTGGTCTCAAACCGAGTTTCGAACAACAGGTGATCCCGGGAAGCCTCCTCCATCGTTCCGGTCGCCTGTAATTTCGCCGATTCAATGTGGCCTTTTGTGATGTTGTATTTAAGCTCACCACGCGGGGTAAGGCTGGCCAGCCGGGTACGGCTGCTGTCGGTTGCGTCAACAGTGATCGATCCCGAATAGCAGCGAAGCAAGGCGTACCTCTCGCCGTTTTCCTGAAAATCCTTCTCCCGCCGAATACTCACCTTGCCCCGCGGTGTACCTCGCCATGATGGCGGCAGAAAATCACTGAAGGCTCTTCCGTCCACATCCCACACGTCGCCCGGTTGGCTCTTCATATCGGGCAGCAAATACGCATCGGTGACCACGGCCGAGGCCATTAGCAAATCTCGTTCCTCTTCTGTCAACTCACAATCCACAGGCTCCAGCTCAACCACACCTTGACCATCAACAAAGGTGATGCGGACCTTCTTCCCTTTCAGTGAATCCACCGCGGCCGTCACCTTTGTGTTCGCTTGGTCCAGAAGATACTCGGTCCCCGCCTGGTAACCCACACAGATCCCTTGAATGACTGCTGGCGCGAGTTGCGACGCGCCACCTCCAGTAACTGTTGCATCCAAAAGTGCGACCAACGCTCCCAGGAGCAGGGATCCCGGTTCCGTGGGGACAAACCGGACTTCGACCTGACTGGCAACCTTCACAGCCGCGGCTTCCAAAATGTGCCGCAATTCGACGACGCGATGGCCATCGTTCTTCTCGATTGTTCGCCGCATTCTCATTTCGGCACGATACGCCACATGAATTGTCCGCTGAAAACCCCATTGCTTGTCGCGGGCGGGAGCGGTGATCTCTGCCGTCGTGATTACCTCGTACGTCTTCCCCTCCTGTAACACGTCGCGGATCCGGTCAGGAGAGCCAACTGTCAGCGGCGGCGCTGGCGCCTCGGAGGGACGCGGCACCTTTTCCCCCGGCTTTGCTATCGGCGTGTTGCCGCCGCTCGGCCCTCGCTGTGTGTTTTGCTTCTCACCGTGCGGCCACAACACGACCACCAAGATCACCAGCAACACGATCAGGATCGCCCCCAGTAATGCCTTGGTCACGGCGTCTGCGGCCCCTTTTCGTGAACCTCTTCTTTGGTCGTACCTTCGTTGCCCAGGGATGCGCTCTGTTTTCATGCCGTTCATCCTTTTTTCTGTGTCTGACCTTTTTTCTCATCTACCGCGCAATCCCATTCGCAGCCAAAGCGGTTACGGTGGGTTTGCGCTCCACTTGATCCAGCTTCTAACCGCCCAGCTTAACCCGAACCAAGTCCGGCCTGTGGTAACGCCGGATGACCTCCTCCATCGGCAAATCCTGGCCCGTCACAGGGTCATAATAGGTCACGGGCAACTCAATCGGGTCGATGATGTCCGTATCGAAATACCCCTCCGGCGTCAGGACCAGCCAGTGGCCGTCGGTGAACCCATAAAACCGGCACAGCTCCCGCCCCGTGGCGACATCCCACAGCCGGGCCGTGCCATCCTGCGAACCGGTGAGAATCTGCCGCCCATCCGGACTGAAGGCCACGGACGTGACCGGGTCAGTGTGGCCTTCGAACCGCCGCAACTCCTGCCCCGTGGCCGCATCCCATAGCCGGGCCGTATTATCGGAGGTTCGTTCAAAAGGATTACCGGACCCCGTGAGGACCTGCCGCCCGTCCGGACTAAAGGCCACGGACAAAACCCAACCGGTGTGGCCTTCGAACTGCCGCAATTCTTTCCCCGTGGCCGCATCCCACACCCGGGCCGTGCCATCCCACGACCCCGTGAGGACCTGCCGACCGTTCGGACTGAAGGCCACGGACGTGACATACCCTGAGCTTGTGGTGACAACCACCCTTGGAAAAGAAGGTGATGTGGGCCCAACTGCCGGGGGCCTATCAGAAGTTAAGGCCACGTCCCCCTTAACGCCAAAAGGCGTCGTCGGGCCAACTTCCGGCGGCGTATCAGGTGTATAGGGCATATCCCTGCTGGGGATGCGTCCTGACGGAGGCCTTTTTGTCACAACGAGCACGACGCCCACAAGGACCAAAACACCCAGTCCAACTGCAATGACTGCATAGAGGCCCGACCGGCGAGATTCTTGGGCAATCGCTTCATTCGGTACAGGAATCCAGTGCGTGCCTGAAGGTGAAAGTGATGGCATGGCACTGTGTTTGACAGGCAAATCGGGGAGCGACGTGGTGCCCCCAGGACGTGTTGCCTGAGCTGAGCTGGAGGCAGATTCCTCCTGGCGGTCGGCCGCTGTGAAAACGAATTTCGGCACCAGAGGTGGCGTGGGCGGGGAATGAGGACTCGCCGGACGGTCGTCTGCCTGTGGGCCAGGAGTCTCCTCTGCCGCGTCCGCTGGTCTTATCAGTCCGTTCTCCAGGAGGGCCTGCCGCAGACTCGCCACCGAGTCGAAACGCCGCTCCGGCCAGGGCTCCAGCAGGCGCTCCAGAATCCGATCAAACGCCGCCGGCACAGTACGGTTCATCTGAGAGGGGGCCTGCCAGCGACCCGTCGGCAACCGACCTGTCAACAGTTCGTAGAACGTGACCCCCAGGGCATATAAATCAGCTCGCTGGTCCACACTTTCCGGGTTCTCCCATTGCTCAGGCGCCATGTAATGGTAGGTGCCCAGGGCTGCACCCGTCGCCGTCAAAGAGGCCGTCTCCTGGCCCAATCGCCGGACGATTCCCAAATCCCCGACCACCGCGCGACTGGCCCCATCCAGCAAGATGTTGGAAGGCTTCAGGTCTCGATGCACGAGGCCCAACTGATGCAGGACCTCCAACCCCGCCATCACATCCAAAAACCATCGCAAGGCGACCTCAAAATGGCAGACCTGCTTTTGCCGCCTCAACTCGTCCAGCACCGCACGCAAACTGCCTTGCGCCATGAGCGGCGTCAGAACACAGGGCAACCCCTTCCACCGCCCCTGCCCGAGCCGCCGCAAGACCCGAGGATGCCGCACCTGACGGAGGATTTCCGACTCGCGCTTGAAGCGTTGCAGGGCCGCATCGTCGTTCAGTAAATGCGGCATCAAAATCTTGATCGCCACCGGTTCGCTCTGGCCATCCACCTGGCCCTCGAACACCCACGTCATTCCGCCCTGACCCACCAACCGCACTAGTCGGCAGGGCCCCACCCGACAAGGAAGGATCACCCGCCGACCCAGCCCATCCTGCACCACCATGACCTCTTGCTGACAGGATGGGCAACTTCCCGTTCCCAGTGCCAATTCCCCACATCTTTCGGAGCGGCAATGTGGGCAAACGGACCAGTTCCGCTCTTCCCTCGAGGATGTCACTTCTGGCGATGCCAGACATTCAAACTCGCCGGAGCCAATTCGGAAGCGGACTCCCGGTTGGAGCACCAGCTCCTGCACTTGCTGGCCGCCAGTCTCCAAATAACCGTCCCGCTGCAGACAACGAACGACAAACTGGCCTTGCTCCTCGCTAAAATCGACGATGGCATGATGCCGGTCCACGGCGTCTTCCGGAATCACAAAGACGTTATCGGGCGTCCGCCCGATCGTCAGCTTCCGCGCGACGTACACTTCATCGGTGGGAAGACCGGGTAAGGAAAAGCGCAAGAGAAGCCGCGGACCACCGCGTGTCCCCGTTTTTCCACCAGAACCGCTGGAACTGCCCATTTCTAGCTTCTCCCTCTGGTAACTCAGCGGCGTACGGAAAACACTGTTTTGCAAAGGAATAGACACCTGCCAAAAATTTTCCCAACCGCCCGAGAACCTGTAAAGAGCTTCGCTTTCGATTCACGTGACTGTTCAGCCAGTAGCGGCTCTTGTGCGGCTTGAAGGCCACCTGATCGAGAATCCGCCACACGGTGCTGCGGCTCATCGCCGCTGCAGGAGATTCGTTGACGAGCTGCGCAGCCAACTCGCTCAGCGACCACTGGGCCACAGGGACGCTCCGCTCCGCCGGTTTCTCCGTGGCCAAGATCAGCACCCGATGGCGGTCCTCAGGGGGAAAAAGTCCTCGGCCGACCGGAACGAGGCAAATCCTGCAAACCATCCAGGCGGAGCCGCGCGAAGCGACCCCGCCATTTACAAAGCGTGTCGGGATGGCAACCCAACTCCACGGCCACCTGCAAGTTGGTCGGATCGTCCGGCTGGGCACAGCGAAGGATGATCCGTGCGCGAAACACCGCCGCTTGTGGCGAAGATCGTGCCCGCACGATGCCTTGCAGCTGGCGGGCCTCCTCTGGGGAAAGATGGATCGTAGGGGCTCGAGCCATAGGGAGCACTCCATGCAACAAGGAAAAAGCTTCCGTGATTTCCTGACAACTCGCTTCCCCATTAAACCATCTCCACCATTTTCCCCAAAGCCCAAAATCCCCCAACACCAACCGATGAACACTTGTGAAACGGTGTTACTCGCAAAAACAGGAAGTTACACATTGTGCCTGCCGGGAATAGAGGGCACAATGAAGTGCCGTGGGATGAGACAAGTTTGAAACCGTCTGCAGAAGTTGAGGAGACCAGCTATGAAACGCGCGGTCATCATGAAGTTTCTTGCCGTTGCCCTGTTCGTGCAAACATGTTGGTCAGTTGAAGGGCTAACGAACGCTGAAGAGCCCAAGTTTGTCGTGTACCCGATCGGCCATGTGGAAAAAACCGAGGGCCGATGCCGCATCATTCTCGACAAGAAATATCAGCCCGGTTTATTAGGGCTGGAAAAATGGTCTCACGTCCAGGTGCTTTGGTGGTTCGACAAGAACGACACACCAGAAAAGCGATCGATTTTGCAGGTTCATCCCCGGGGCAACCCGAACAACCCACTGACCGGGGTCTTTGCCTGCCGTGCTCCGGTCCGCCCGAATTTGATCGGCTTGACGCTTTGCAAAATCCTTCGTGTCGAAGAGAACGTCGTGGAAATTGAAGATATCGATGCCTTTGACGGAACGCCGGTTCTGGACTTGAAACCGTTCACGCCTGGACTGGATACCGGAAAGGATGTGCGTGTTCCAGAGTGGGCGGGTCCACCGGCACCCCGCGGCTAGCTGGCGGAATCTGCGGAGGCGTGCCCATACCCGGAAGGGCTTTCCACCATCGCAGGGTATGACCGTTGGCGCGAAAAGCATCAAGAGCGGGTCGAATCAGCAGAGTTTTGCCGGGTGATGTTTTGTAACATTCTGGAAGCGCGAACACAGGGAGTTTGCCATGAAGTGGATGATTTTCTCATTCGTGGTTGTGATACTGGCACGTTCAACTTATGGTGAGGTGGTGGTCTATCCCGCTCCGCCTGACGAAAGGCTTTCGGACGACTACAACGTTTCTGTCGCGGGGCAGAGCGTGCCCGTTTACACTGCCCGAACCTTAGATCCACCCTTTGCCGGCAAACAGTGGGACTATGGTGGACCGTACTCGTTTGCCAATTTCGATACTGACGAAGCGGTGGAGGTGAGAATTACGTCACCAAGAAACCTCGCAAACACCGTCATTCGTCCTACCTACCCCGACGTGACAATGCGGGTGGTTAATGAGCATGAGGTCATCATAAGCCTTCCCGGACCGCGCAAGATCAGCGTGGAACCTGAAGGTAAACGGGGGCCGTTACTTCTCTTCGCTAATCCGCCTGAAAAAGATCGGCCCAAGCCAGACGATCCAAATGTGGTCTATTTTGGGCCGGGTGTCCACAAACCCGAAAAGATTGTTCTCGGAAGTCAGCAGACTCTTTATCTGGCAGGTGGCGCGGTCGTTAAAGGTGGTGTGTTGGCACAAGGTGACCACATCCGAATCATGGGGCGAGGAATCCTCGACGGGTCCGACTGGGAATGGCGAAAAGGCCCAACGCCCACGGTTATCTCCATCCGCGGTTCGGACGTTGAAGTGAGCGGGATTACTGTCCGAGGTGCGTCCCATTGGACGATCGTTCCGGTCCACAGTCAGCGAGTCACGATTCGCAACGTCAAGATCTGTGGTGGTCGTGTTCAAAATGATGACGGGATCAACCCCTGCAACTCCCAGGATGTGTTGATCACGGACTGTTTCATCCGCAGCGACGATGACTGTGTTGCTATGAAGGGATTGGAATTTGTGGAAGGTAACAACAATGTGGAACGTGTCCGGGTAGAAAACTGCATTCTGTGGTGTGATCGGGCGAGGATTTTCCTGCTTGGCCACGAAAGCCGGGCTCCTTTCATGCGCGACATCACCCTCACAAACTTGGACATTATCCATTTTTCCATGACGCCTTTCTTGTTTGAGCCGGGTGAGGACATGCGTCTGGAGAATGTCGTTGTGGATAACGTTCGAATTCACGGAGAGGGGCAAGCAGAATTGATCCGTCTTCGTCCTGTCGTCAATCAGTATATGCGGAAGAAGACACCCGGGTTTGTCAGCAACGTCACATTCCGAAATGTCACGGTCTACGGTGCCCCCGGCCCCTATCGCGTGCAACTTCACGGAGCGGATGCCGAACACAATGTGAAGGATGTGACATTCGAAAACGTTGTCATCCTCGGCGAGAGACTCGACAAGGAATCAAACCGGTTGGAAATAGGAAACCATGTTGAGGCTGTCAAGTTCCAATGAGAGCGAATCCAAACAATTCGCAATCGGAACCGTGCAGCTACAATTCTACAAACGTCGCTAATTTGCTCGACGAATCCACGAATTTGGTTCTTGTGTGTGGTTGACCAAGACCTGGCGTGTTCTTGGTTACCATAGCTGGCTGATGGTTTCCACAGTGCGGTCGACAAGCACCTGGCCAGCTTCGGGGCCAATCCGTCCGCTTTGAATGACCGCACCATACCCACCCCCGCGGACGGCACGTTCTGTCGGCAGGTATCCGGCCGATCCAGTGAGCTGGATAACGAATGTCTGAACGGCTGGGCTGCGTGCCTTGATCTGGATTCCATAATCCGTATAAAGCTCGAATTCATTCGTCGCGATGGCGACATCGCCAAGACGAATCACGTGCAACTCCATGGGAAATGAGCCACTCTCTCCGCGCTGCTGTTTCTCGTAGAGGTCAACAACTCTTTGATACCATAGATAGTTCCATCGTTCAGAGGGCTTATCGACATACTGGGCAGCCATCTGTCGGGCTTCTTCGGCTTCGGCGGCTGTGACCTGGCGATACGGAAGCTCGATCGTTTTCACCACATGTTTCAAAACCACATCACTTCGAATGTCAAGCTTGGCAACTTCAAAGGCCTCTTCCCAACCGCGAACAATTCTCCGTGCGATTTCGTCCAGTCGGCTGAGCTTTCGGAATTGACGAATTCGCTCATCCGCGGCCTTGCCAAGCATCAGGTGGGGCGTTACGTCACCACCGGCCCCAATCAATCCAGCGCAGGATGGGTGAGAAAACCGATAGCAATCAAGATTCCCCAACAAACATGGCGGCAACCCATGGCGTTCTCCTCATTTGCATGTAGGCTCAAGTCGTGAACGGGACTCTGCAAGGGACATGTGTCTCGCCGTGACGGGATCAAGCTAGCTCTCGGCCGAAGAGCTGTCAATGACCGAAACGAGGGTGCCTGTCTCTCGCGGCCGATTTGAATAGCCTGACGTTCACCCACTGCGGGGACAGATGGCGGCACGGGTAGTCGGAAAAAGGCATGCTCTTATGAGAGTGCGGGCAATTCATGAATTGTCCCTACTGTTTAGCCGCCAACTGAACGGAGCACTTGGAGCCGGTCTATGAAATGGATTATCCAGGTTGAGAAAGCGGGCGTGACGCGCACCTCCCTCGGGTTTAGATTCCGCTAACATGCGATCCCGTGTGGACGCCCGGAGCCTCCATCGGCAGAGGAAAAGCGGAAATGTGTCCACGGCCCGCTAGAACCGATCCAGGGTTACCTTTTCACCGGGGTACGGGAATATCCCGCCACGCAAGAATGGCTGCCGCTATCAGGTGGCCCACCAGGCCGATGACGCCCAGCGCGAGGTTGTAATGCAGGGAAATCCGAGCACTCTCCTGGCTGAAAATGAGAAGCTGCGGCTCAAAAAGGGTCATGAAGGAGAGGTATTTTAACCATTCCCCCGCGGTCCACAGGCGTGCCACCAACTTGACAATGACTGCTGCGACGAAAAGAACGGTCGCGATTGCCAGGGTTTTCCCCCGACTGTGAAAGCAGGCAGAAATCGCTGAGGTGATGCCAGCGAAGGCAAATGCCATCATCGCCAGATTAAGCGCCGCCAGATGGAATCGCGTCGTGTCGACTGGTTCCCCAACACGGATCTGGTGGCATCCTACCCACAGGCCCGCCCATAGCACCATTGCCAAAATCACCGCTCCCAGAAAGGTCACGGTACCCGGGATGAAAACCCAAACTGGCCGAGGTACCGGCAGCGTGAGCAGTACCTCAAATCGCCCCGACTCAATTTCACCACTGATCATCTCCGAGCCCCGAACAAGGGCCCAGCCGACAAAGAGAATCATCGGCACAATGTGCACAAAAACCAAACTGATCCTTCCCGTGGGGCTGAGCAGTTCCTTCGCCGGTACCGGCATCAACTTGTGCACGAAGTTGGGGAGCATGTCGAGAACCGCGGACCACAGCCCCATTTTGATGAGACTGTTCATCCAAACGAACAGCCAGGCGAACGCGAAGAGCAAAGCCGCACTGACAAGAAGTTGCCAGCGCGTGTCACGAATAATTTTGACGCACACAGCGGAATTCATTGCTGATCGACGAGCGACGCCTTGCTCACTCCACTTTCCATTCAAGAATTCCCGCAGAAAACCCGGGCTGGAGCTTGACGAGCAGACGCAGTCGGGTGGTTTTCACGGGATCAAAAACAAGCTCGTTGTATTGATCCTTTTCCACACCACACTGTGCCTGCGGCCTGACGGGTTGCCAATTTTCTCCATCCCACCATTCCACACGGCACTGCTCTGGAACACGGCACTGGCCGTGGCCCGTGTCGTCGTACCAATAGACGGCTACCCTGGAAACCGCACGCGGGGCATCAAATTCGTAAGTGACCCATTCCTCGCTTCCGCGATGGGGCCACCAGGTAAAGCGCGGGATATCTTGATCAAAAGAGTGCTTCGGTTCCAAACCATCGCTCAGAGCAGCAACGGTGTCGCCCGAAAAGCAATGGGATGCTTGATGGGGCGGTTTGCGAGGCTCCTTCCAAATGACGGCGTCCGAGCCTTCCCCAATTACCGGAAACGCACTGATCCGCAGTCGGCCGCAACCCATCGGAATCAGATCCAGATCGACCACCGGTCCCTCGCCTCGCGCCGGACTGGGCTGAAGCGGGGCGACCAATCCGAATTCATCCAGCTTCCATTGTGGGATTTTTTGACCTTTGGCTTTTATGACGATCGGAGCGGCTTCCGGTGTAAATGGTTGGGAAACACCATCCCAAGGGCGAGAGACCACTGCAAAACTTCCTTCTGGGTTTTCCCAGTCAATTACCAAGCCATAGTTCCATTCGTTTTCTGGGTAGATTTCCCAGGCAGGCCATTTGTCTGTACCGCCATGGCGAACATAACGCTCATTAAACTTCAGGGCAAATGTTAACGGCCCATAATTTACTGAAATGCTGTTCTGATTCCCCTCCCAGCGCGTGATAGTTACTTCGCGTTTGAGTTGGAGGGTTACCCCATCGCCCGACTGCCAGGTTCGCCGCAAAACAATCCAGTGACCGCCCTGAGAAGCGTTGTACTGGAATGCCTCATCGTGCTTCCCGGAGTGAACCTTGACCTCCGCCGCGCGACACCACGTAGGAATCCGCAAGTAAAGCGGAAACTCCACGGGTTCAGGCGTCTGCATGTTAAGCTCGATGGTTCCATCAAACGGATAAAGCGTTTTCTCGGCAATTTGAATCTCCACACCCTTTTGCCCCACGCGTGCTTTAACCCGGCTGGGTGCATAAAGCACTGCTGCCAATCCATCGCCTGGAGCCGCCATCCAGAGGTGCTCTGTGAAATACGGCCAGCCGTGAGAGACATTGTGCTGGCAGCAACGATGGCCGTACGGGTCAAACAAAAACATCGGCCCCGAGTTTTGAACGCCTGGAGCTTTGCTGGATGCGTCGGACACCGCGAGATTGGGCGACGTGAGATAGCGGAGGGCCTTCAGATCCGGCGTCATCGAGGCCGGCAGCGAGTTAAACGCAACATCCTCACATCGGTCGGCCCAAAGCGGATCACCGCTGACCCGAACGAGCAACTCGCAGGAATACATCATTTCCACCATGGCGCAGGTTTCCGCAGCCTGGCGAGGATCGCTGTATCCCGGCCGGCAATTCTCGTCCGCGCCATAAAGCCCCCCGGGGACCTGTCCGTAACGCTCGCGAACTTCGCGGTAGTTATCGTAAGCCCTCTGGAGGAGTTTTAAGTCCCCGGCCTGCTGATAAAATATGCCCGGTGCACGGAATCCCTGGGCAATATTGACGCCGTGCCAGTTAATGACTCCTTGGTCCCAGCGGGCACCACAGCGGTGAATTTTTTCAGCCAACTCGAGGAGAAATTTGTCACCTGTCAGGTTGTACAGCCAGTACACACTGACCAAATTGTCGCTTGCCCGCATGGCCTGCCAGTACGGAAGGAGAAAATCCTCGTCGGGTTGGCGAAGTTCCCATTGAAAATATCTCCGCATCGCCTCGATGACGCGTTGATCTTGGGTGTATTCGTAGTAGGACTGGAGGACATGGAGCATGATCATGTTGGGCCACACGTCCGGTTTCTTACCGCGCGGTGAATTGATCATCTCGAGATTTCGTCGTGGGCCAAGCCATCCATCCTCCCGCTGACCCTGGAGTGTGGGTTCAATCCACCGCCGGGCCTCAGCGATCATCTCAGGCCTTTCCAGAAGATAAGCCAGATCACCATATCCTTTGAGCCAGTAGGGAACTTCTTCCCAAAAGCTACGATCGCCTTCCCCATGTGGATCCAGCCAGGCATTTCCTTCCGGAGCGAGAAATCGACTCAATTCGTGCAAATGGCCGATGAAGCCGTCGGCCTCCAATTCCAGTTGAGTTTTTAGCCATCCTTCCGCCCTTACAGCCCCCACGGGAAGCTTCACCAGCGGGCTGGGAAGGAGCGGTGGTCGATTCGCCGGATAGTGATGGATTCCCAGCTCCGCAGGCGGGCGGTCAATCACTTTAAACTCGGTTGATACGCGTTCCTGGCCCAAGCTAAGGCCCGCCATGATGCGCGGTAATGTGAGTGCCAAGGTAAGGACGAGAATATGCCGCGGCGTGCTGACCAGCATGTGACATGTCCCCTGCTGAAACTCGAAATTCTAACTTGCCTCACTCACTTGGTATTCCCGGTACTTACATTATCCCAACCCGCGGGCTGGGGCAAGTCCGAGACAATCTAAACCCATCTCCGCTTTCTCCTCCACCCACTTGACCCAGTTTTTTTGTGTCGCTCAAAAGAGCCACATCCTGGAAAAGGACTCGTGCGCCACGCGATTCAGCTCGGACGCACCACTTCGGAGCAACCTGATGCGGCGGGGCCTCCCTTTTGCGTTCGCTTTCCCCAGTTGGATGGTCCACGGTTTTCAAACAGGCACGATGGGCGCGCCGCTGTAAAGCATTTCTCGGAAGAACCTGCTTGTCAGGTCCGCTTCTGAAGCTCGGATACCCCGTTTTGCATCACCGGGCACGACAAGCGTGTCCCTCCAAAATATTTCGCGGTGTGACGTGCCTGTCATGCCCGTTCTTGAACTCACGCCGAGTGGAAACAACGGCAGTGGGCCACGAGCTTGGAACTCGCTCCACGATAGCGACTTCTGTTCTGAGTTCGCGCTTCCAGTACAATAGGACTCGACAAGCGTAAACATGGCGAGACTGGGAGCAATTGTTCAAGACACACCTGTAACGGAGGCGTGATTCGATGAGCCAGCGTGACGTGAAGCAATCATGGAACCGTTTGAAGTATTGCCTCATAGGTGCCTTCACACTGGTGATGTGGTTCAGTGCCGGCACACCGGCCTTCCCGGAAAATACGTCGTCACTCAAAAAAATTCGGGTTGATGGGGAGCGGCGGTGTTTTGTGACCGAAGATGGTAAAATCTTCGTTCCGTTCGGCGTGAATTATTTCCGGCCCGGCACCGGTTGGGCTCCGCAGGTCTGGAAGAAATTCGATGCGGCGGCTGTCCGTGAGGATTTCCGCCGCATGAAAGAGTTTGGCGTCAATTGCGTGCGAGTTTTTCTTACCTTTGATTCCTTTTACCGCGAGCCAGGACGGCTTGAGACATTTGGTTTAGAGCGGTGGGAAGAGTTCCTCGCCATCGCCGAGGAATATGGGATCTATGTTCACCCCACCGGGCCGGACCACTGGGAAGGCCTTCCAGCCTGGGCCCGAAAAGACACGATTTCAAATCCGGAGTCGGTTGCGGCGCTTGTCGAATTTTGGAAGCTGTTCGCAGGCCGATATCGCGGACGGCCCGTCATCTTTGCCTACGATTTGCGCAACGAACCGAGCGTGCCATGGGAAAACTCGGAACTTTCACGTCGGTGGGCTGACTTTTTGCATCGAAAATACGGTTCACCTCAAGGGCTGGCAAAAGCCTGGGGAGTCGAGATCACCGAACAGGCCTGGCTCACGCCGCAGGTTCCATCGCTGGACGGCCCACGGCAGGCGATCCTCGATTATCAAAATCTTCGCGAGGAGGTGGCCGACGATTGGACACGGCGCCAGGCTGAGGCGATTAAGAGCGTCGATCCGGAGGCATTGGTGACGGTGGGTCTGATTCAATGGAGCGTGCCGGTGCTGTTGCCAGACTTGCGAAGCTATTCCGCGTTTCGGCCCAGCCGTCAGGCACAGTTGCTGGATTTTCTGGAAGTGCATTTTTATCCACTTGCACGCGGCTTCTATGAGTATCAGAGTGAGGAAGATCGGTTGGCCAATTTGGCCTATGCCGAATCGGTGGTTCGGGAGGTTGCGCGACCGGGGAAGCCCGTTATGGTGGCCGAGTTCGGCTGGTACGGGGGCGGCAAGCTGACAATCAACAATGGGCGGCATCCGCCCGCGAGCGAGGAACAACAGGCAACCTGGTGCGCTGAGTTGATCGGTGTTACACGCGGGCTGGCATGTGGGTGGCTGAATTGGGGACTTTACGACCATCCGGAAGCGCGGGACGTCACGCAGTTGACCGGTCTGTTCCGAGTTGATGGAACGCCGAAAGCCTGGGCCCGTAAGTTTCACGAATTAAGCGCGAATATTGCGTCCTCCTGCTGCGTAAAGTGGGCAGAGTGGGAACAGAATCACCCCCGACCGGCGTTTGATTTTGACCGTGCTATCTCCGACCGCAATTATGCCCCCGCGTTCCGCCAGGAGTATTTGAAACGCTTCCGCACGACGAAATAACTGTTAAAAAGAAAAGGAGGTTTTGGCAAAGACCTCTTGTCAAGGAGAAGATTTTCCGTGGGTGCGTCGTCGCGATTCAGCCAACGAATTGACCCTGCGAGAAAAAAACGAGCAGTGCGATAATGGATTTGGCATCGCAAATAAGTCCTTCCCGGAGGGCCGTCTTACACTGTTCCACTGTGGCGATTTCGACACGAAGATCCTCATCCGGTTCCAAATGGGGTGAACCGGGAATAAGATCCCGGGCAAAAAAGAGGGTCATTCGCTCATTGGTTATTCCTGGCGAAACGTAAAACTCAAGGACCTCCTGCCAGATCCTTGCCGAGTATCCCGTTTCCTCGCTGAGTTCGCGTATGGCAGCCGCCTGCGGATGCTCGCCGGGGCGCCGTGTGCCGGCCGGGATCTCGAGCAATTCCCTGTTTATCGCCCAGCGTCGATTTCGCACGAGGACAATCCGCTCATCATCTAAAATCGGCAGAATCGCGACCGCCCCAGGGTGATTCACATAGTAAAGAGATTGTGCGGGTGCCTGCGAAGCTGTTCTTCGCACGATCTGAAACTTCGGTGCTTCAAAAACGATGTCTCCGTCGCTCCAAACGTCCATGAGGCTCTCCGAATGATCGATAGATAAAAGGGGCGACTACGCGAACGATTATTATCGCTTGACACTTCAGGACTATTTTAGAGCGCTGACCGCCACCCGGCATGGCTATTGTCGAAAAACATAAGGCCCCTGCGGGGCGGCAACCCTTCTGGTCCAGCGCTCCCAGCAAGCGCTAACCGGCAAAAAGTTGAATATTAAAAAGCGATTGTTCAGGCAAATTTTGTAATACCCGGAATTGCCGTGGGATAGATGCCATCCGGACCCGGTTTGACAGGTGGATCAATGTCAAAACCATACCGCGGGAGGCTGAACGAACGGGTGGACTGCATGGCTTCTTCCCACGTAATCAATTGGCCCGTATAACACACCATCTGTGCCAAAATACCCAGCATGGTGCTTGTGAACATATAATCGCCATTGTTAATGGGTTTGCCTGCACGAATAGAATCAAACATTTCCTTATGTTCGACGTCATACATGCTAACTTTGGGACCTGTGTACTGCCATTCCATGGCCCCTTCGATACGCGGCTTACTGGGTAAATAGCAGCGTCCCTTGGTGCCGAAGATAATGTCGGAAGTTTCGTTGTAACAGCCGGGAATATCGCGGCAGTATCCGAACACGCGCACGCCATTGTCATATTCGAATACGACCGCGTGGTGATCGAACTGGTCGCCATATTTGGGGTCAAGACAGGCCTGTCGGCCACCCAGCCCCCACGCCCTCAGTGGCGGCTTATCGCGAAGGGCCCAGGAAGCTTTGTCCAAGCTATGAATGAGTTGCTGGCTGGTCTGGTCCCCCGATAGCCAATTGAAGTGATACCAGTTCTTAAACTGATAGTACGCTTCACTCCAGCCGGGCTCACGTGGTCGGACGACATAGGGAGTTGTGATGTAGGTTTCCTGAATGGCCACGATCTCACCAATAACCCCGTCCAGAACGCGTTTCATTGCTTCGCGAACACCGTAGTCGTAACGCCAGCAGAGCCCTGAAACCACAGCCAGATTCTTTTTCTTGGCTTCCTCGCAGGCGGCCATGGCCATTTTGAGACCGGGGACATCGATGGCGTGTGGCTTTTCACAGAAGACATGCTTGCCGGCGTCCACGGCCGCCTTGAGCATCACAGGATGAAAATGGGAGGCGGCGGCAATGATGACAACATCCACATCGGAAGCGATCACTCTTTGGTAGGCATCGAAGCCCACAAAGCAGTGGTCATCATCCACCTGAACCTGGTCCGGATACAAGCTTTTCAAACGTTCCCGCGCACCACGAAGGTGGTCCTCGAAGATATCCGCCATGGCGACCAGTTTGATATCCTTGCCCGCATTCATGGCATTAGCCGCTGCACCGGAGCCGCGTCCACCGCAACCGATCAGACCGACGCGGAAGCCCTCCCTCCCCTCGGCGTGGGCAAATCTTTCGATGGAGATCACGCTCGTCGCTGCTGCCAGGATTCCGGCCTGCTTGAGAAATTGTCTTCGGGACGTGTTTTGTACGGCCGAGGATTTGTCGCCTGCCATGATCGTTCTCCTCTCTGCGTGGGACTCAAGATGACTCACTTTGAACTGTGCGTCATTGTAAGCTGGGCTGTTGGAAAATCATACCACCATCGTTTCAAGAAAGTGAGGGTCCAGAGGTTGCCAAGGAAATATGGACCGGGGGACATGTTCTCGGAATGTTCAAAGTCCGCGTCTAAGATGAGGAACTCAACAGTTTAACAAACAGGAAGCCGCATCTGTCGAAGTTGCTCGAAAGTTTTCGTACAATACCGGTCGGATCACCGGGGATAGCCGTGTCCCGGACAGAAGCCGGGTAAGTTTTCAATAACCATCCAACCGGCCGAGGTCATTCTGGAAGGGAAAGGGAAAAGACATGATCAAAAACCAAATGTGGTGGCTAGCTGTGGCCGTGTGTCTGCTTCTGGCTTCGGGTTTGCCGAGGGCTTGGGCCGTGGAACTGTGGGTGGGTTCAGCCACCGTTGATATCACACCTCCGCGGCCGGTAGCACTGGAGGGACAATTTCATACGCGAGTCGCGAATCGAGTTGAAACACCTCTGGTTGCGGCAACGCTGGTGCTGGAATCCCGCGAGAACGGCCAAATGAAGGATCACGCTGTCATGGTGTCTTGCGACCTGGTCGGAATACCGGAGGCGGTCCTTCAAAAAGTGCGAGAGCGGATATCACAAGCTATTCCGCAGATTTCTCCAGAAAAGATCATCCTCAGTGCGACCCACACCCACACGGCACCGGTGGTGACGGAGGGAAAGTACGTCATTCCCGATCACGGCGTCATGACGGTTTCTGAATACGTGGCCTTTTTGGTGGATCGGGTCGCTGAGGCTGTGAAAACGGCCTGGCAAAACCGCCAGGTTGCGCAGCTCGGCTATGGTTTTGGCTACGCGGTGGTGGGACACAATCGGCGGGCGGTTTATGCAGACGGGCATGCCGTCATGTACGGCCGTACAGATGTACCAGACTTTCGCCACCTGGAAAGTGGAACTGATCCGGCGGTGCAAGTTTTGTTCTTTACGGATCGATCCGGAACGTTACTGACCATGGCGATTGAGGTGGCCTGCCCGTCACAGGAGGTTGAAGGTCAATCCACCGTCCACGCCGATTTCTGGCATTTCGTACGGCAAGAGATTTGGCGCCAGTTCGGCCGAAAGGTTGACATCCTGGCGTGGTGCGGGGCAGCGGGAGACCTGTCACCCCATCTCATGTTGCGGAAGGCTGCCGAGGAACGCATGCTGCGGCTGCGTGGCCTCGATTCGCTCCAGGAAATTGCTCGTCGCATCAGCGAGACGGTGATGGATGTTTATAATGTGGCACGGCAGGAGCTTTATCCCGAGGTGCCATTTGAGCACAGGGTATTGAACCTGGACCTGCCGCTGCGCGTGGTGACCGACGAAGAAGCGCGGACGGCGCGGGAAGAGTCTGCCAAGCTCGCTGATAATCCTGCCCTCCGCATGAAGATGCTGTGGCATCAACGCGTCGCCGAACGATACGAGAAACAACAACAGATTGCCCGTGACCAGTGGACAAGATCTTACGAGATTCATGTGTTGCGGATCGGGGATGTTGCTATTGCTACGAATCCCTTTGAACTTTTCGTGGACTTTGGTCTGCAAATTCAGGCCAGAAGCAAAGCCACACAAACGTTCGTGATTCAGCTTGCCGGCGCGGGAACGTATTTGGCGACGGATCGCGCCGTGGCGGGGGGTGGTTACAGTGCCGTCGTGGAGAGCACGGAAGTGAACCCGGAAGGCGGACAGATTCTGGTGGACCGAACCGTCGAAGCAATCAATGCTCTTTTCGGACAGTGAGGTGTGCCTTGCGAGTCGTAACATGTTCGTTGATGCAGAGGGATTGCGCCAGAAAAGGAACATTTCGGCAAAATACTTGTTGCTGACAGGTGAGGTTACGACAAACTTGACTGCATTGCAAAAGGGTGATGTATGAAGTTCCAACCATCGACATCGTTCTTGCAAAAAGCATCCGCGGCAATTGGGATTTGCTTCGCGCTCCTATTTGGTCTGACTGTTTCCGGCGAGGATCGGGATCAAAAACCTCTTACACTGACGGTGATCGAGTTAAAGCAGCATGGTCTGGCGATGCTGCTGGAGACTCCGGAAGGTCGGCACTACCTTATTGATACCGGGGGTGGTGGAGACCGGGATACCGTGGCGGCATGCCTCACCGAGCATCATGTGCAACAAATAGAGGGACTCGTGATTTCTCACCCGCACGGCGATCATCAAGGCGGTGTCCCGGCCGTTTTCGATCGCTGGCCGGTGAAAGAGTTGATCGTTTCCCCGTTTGTCCGCAAAGTTCCTGAAAAGCTCAAGACATCCGAGACGGAGTTCTCGCTGGATTTACAGAAGTTGGCCGAGCAAAAAGGTGCTCGCGTCAGGGAAGTGTCCCAGGGAAGTGGTCTTGAGTGGGGAGCCGATGTGCATGTGGAAGTCCTTTGGCCGCCCGAAGAGCCCTTTTTGACTGCGAATCCCCAGCCGCACGGAACCTACAACAACAATTCACTTGTCTTGAGGGTGCAGTACAAGGACGCGGTATTCCTGCTTCCAGGAGATCTCGGTAACGAAGCGGCGGCCGTGCTGGTGAGAGAATCTCCTGCAAAGCTCAAAGCCCACGTGGTCGTTGTGCCCCATCACGGATTTTTTGGTAATGCCGATTTTGCCAAGGCGGTTGAGGCACAGGTGGCGATCGCTTCATGCATCGTTGACTACCCGGATCATCCCACGCGAAACGTCCCGGGGATTCATGCTGTTGATCTATTTGCACCGGTGGGGACTGGCGTGTATGTCACGCCGTGGCATGGGACGGTGACCGTGTCGACGGATGGGAAACATCTGGCTGTTGAGGCGAGAAAGAACGTCGAACTCGCACCGCTTTCCAATTGAAGTAGAGAGTCAGCGGCTCGCTGGTGCAATCCAAAAGGCCCAAGTCGGGGGATCTGTGCAACCCAATTCTTGACGGTGTCCTGTCGCCCATACCCGGTTTCGTGGGATGGCAAGGTCGGCGACGTTGCTGCGGTCTTTTCAAGCGGCAACCATGTCGAGTGACTCGTTGTGGTTTGCAGGGTGGCGCGTTCTTCACAGCGATCGGGTTGCCATGGTGCAAGTCATTCACTTGTCCGAACTGCTAGAATTCTTGTCGACGTGGGAAGTCGGAGATTCTCCTGCAGTTGAGATTGAAATGGCTTTTTGATGCTGTCAAGCTAACGGTGGCGGAAATCGGCCACTTCGCCGCCAACGTCGCCAACCAGAGGGACTGGGTACCACAGAAGAGTGCGTCGTCGGCAGCCGTGGAAGGAACGCTACCTGTTTGCTCCATCGCGATCCAGGAAAGGAGGTTGGCCATGTCTCGAAGTCGTCGGCAATTCCTTAGTCAAACGGCCGGTCTGGGATTGGTGATTGTTTGTGGGAAGACGGCCGTGAGTGCAGCGGAATCCGGGGAAGACTTGGAAGAGTCGCCGGTACCTGCCGGCGAAGATCTCATGCGCGAGCATGGAGTTCTTAATCGCATCTTGTTGATCTACGAGGCGGCTTTAGCGCGGCTGCCTCAAGCCGGGGAAGACGTCGCGGAGGTCGTGCACGAAGCGGGGACGATTGTCCGGAGTTTCGTGGAGGACTACCATGCCAAACTGGAAGAGAATTACATTTTCCCCGTTCTCGAAAAACATCAACGGTTGACGGATGTCGTGGCTGTGTTGCGTGAACAGCATGCTGTAGGGCGAAAAGTAACAGACAGAATTCTGAAAGTCACTGAAGCGCCTGCCTGGCGGCAGTCGGAGAACCGGCGCAGCTTTGCGAGAGCGTGTCGTGCCTTCATACGAATGTATCGCCCGCACGAATCGCGAGAAGATACGGAGGTCTTTCCGGCTCTTCACCACATCTTGTCTGCCAAGGAACTTGCTGAATTGGGAGAACGATTTGAAGAGGAGGAAGAACGACTGTTCGGGAGCGGCGGCTTCGAAAAGGTGGTTGCCCGGGTGGGCAAGTTGGAAGCCCGAGTGGGAATCAACGATTTGCGGCAGTTTACAGCGCAACTTGATTAGAGCGGGACGTTGTGTCCTGCGGACTGCGGGGAAGTGAAAACAAAACGGAGCGAGACCCCAGTTTTATCTCGGCATGCCACCTGCTACTAAAAATGCAGCGGGCGCTGCGGTTGGTCGTCGGGCAAAGCACTGACCAAGCCGCAAAAAAAGGTCATAGGGCTCTACGGGGCGTCAGAGGAGTTGCACTCCGGCTCGGCCGGGGATAATCTTGTTGCAGGATGCTGGCAAACCGGAATCATTCGCTCCGAGGGGCGTGCTTTTCATGGTGCTTGACAGTTTGCGGGCAGATCGGAACGGCAAATCGGGATTGCGGGATAGACGTGCCCGATGGCCCTGGCTCGCTTTTTCCATACCCCTGGCGAATTTCGCCCATATTTTGGGGATAATACGAAAAAGGGGTGCACGATGCGTCGTTTTCGTCGCCTGTTGGTTCTCCTGGCCCATGGCGACCTGGCCCCGCGGCGCTCCTGTTTGGCAATCAGCTGGCATGGCGTATTGAGGAAATGGGGAAACTTGTAAATGAGCAACCGAATGCTGGATGAGCAGGACTTGCTGGGACCCTTGTTGTCCAAGATCACCTGCCCCCACTGCTGGCACGTTTTTCAGCCTGCGGACACCCTTTGGATTTCGGAACATCCCGATCTTTTGGGCGATCGGCTGCTCGGCCCTCACGTTCCCCAACGATTTCTCCCTAATCGTTTCACTCCTCAGGGTAAAGCTTTGGACAGCCGGGGCATGCCTACTTCGCGACTTGCCTGTCCCCATTGTCACCTGGAAATCCCGCGTGGCATTTTTCATTTGCGGCCGGTGTTTTTTTCCCTGTTGGGAGCTCCAGCCTCGGGAAAGTCCTATTTTCTTACGACGATGATTTGGCGTTTACGGAAACTTCTTCCAGAGAAATTCGGACTGGCTCTCACCGATCTCGACGCCATCCATAATCATCGGCTGCAGGAGTACGAGAATACTCTCTTCCTCAATCGTGATGGTCAGACACCCGTGGAGCTTCCGAAAACCGAAACCACCGGCGACCTCTATAACCTCGTTATGCTCGGGGGTGCACCTGTTCAGTATATAAAACCCTTTTTGTTTTCTATTCAGCCGGTGGGAAAACACCCGCGGGCCAATTTGGGGCTTCGTGGAGGCCGGGCGTTGGTGGTGTATGACAATGCAGGCGAAAGTTTTCTTCCAGGTGCGGATTCCGCGAGAAGCCCGGTCACGCGTCACCTGGCGCTCTCGGCTGCCTGGTTTTTCGTGTTCGACCCCACCCAGGATTTACGATTTCGGCGGGAAGTCAGTCGCATTTCCGACGATCCGCAGGTCCGAATGGACCTCGATCGGCCTGCACGAGAGGTTCCCTACCGTCAGGACGTGATTCTTCGCGAAGCTTGGGAGAGGGTGCTGCGACATCACGAAGCACCCCTTCGCAGGGGCATGCCGCCACTCGTCGTCATCGTGGCCAAGGCAGACTGTTGGGGGCCGCTACTCCCCTGCTGGCCGCTTCCAGAACCGTATCGCATGACAGCTAAAGGGGTTGCAGGAGTGAGTATCGAACGCATCGTGGAGGTCTCCAGTGCCGTACGGTCCTTGATGGAGCAGTACGTGCCGGAAATTGTGGCTGCCGCCGAGACACTGAGCAGGGACGTCATTTACATTCCCGTCAGTGCGACCGGTTGCTCTCCGGAGACTAACGAACGGGGCGAGATCATTGGATTTCTTCCGAGCAAGATTCAGCCCATCTGGGTGGAAACACCCATTCTGTATACGCTCGTGCGATGGATGCCTGGCTTGGTAGGGCGGCTCGTCGGAAGCACTTCTCGGGGGGCTGCCGGATGAGGTGGCACACTTCGGCAAAACCATGCTGGGAAACACGACGCCTGATGCCATGACAGGGAGAAAGTCGGTGAAACACTGAGCGGAGAATCTTGACAATGGCCTGGGAACTCGTGATCACGTCGGCACCCAAGGGGCTAAAGCCCGGCTCAAGCGGTTTTTGCCCGGTGTTGGCTACGCGGGGAATTCCGCCGAATCTTTTGGACCGTCTCGAAGCCCTGAGCGGCTATCGACACCAGGAGATTGGAAGCGGAACGGGGCGTAACCCGGTGGTCTGGAGCCACACGATTGTCCGGCTGGGAACGGAGACCTATCACGTGCTCTCGCGCGTGGCGGACGCTGGGCGGGATTACTCTGGGCGATCCAATAAAGTCGCTCATCATGTGGTGCTGAAACCGGGGGAGTGTCCGCCCGGCGGACCGGCTGCCCTGCTCATGTGCCCGGGGGTGATGCGCGATCACTGGGACGGCCAGGTGGGTTGGTTGGACCGCGAAGTTTCCATTCCTTCAATAACGGCCCAGCCTCAGCCTTGCCTTTCTTGGGCCAAGACATGGGGAGATTCGGGATGGGGCGGAGTTCTCGCTTTTCGGGCGCTTTCACGCCCCGACGATCTGCTCCATTTTATCTATCCTGACGATGTTCCCATGCTCCGGCTTTTCGCTGAGTCACTCGCGCTGTTGCCCGAGGCATTCCGCTGGCGAGTGACTTTCACCACGTATGACTTGGGGCTGGCTGACGTGGCGATTTGCCGATGGCGGGCATGCCCCGCCAGTTCGCCTCAGGCCATTGCCTGGCGAAAAGCCCGTGGTCTGGAAATCTGGGACCTCACAAAGCCGCGAGGGCAGGCTCCTTCGGATGGGGCGGCTCTGGCTGGGCGAGAAGGATGGATCCTCCAGCCCTCTGGGGAACGCGATGGGGGTTCCACATCCCGCGCGGCAACCTCCGACCAGGCGAGAGGCCTTCAGACCGCATCCGCAGGCTCAACAGTTCAACCGCCCGACCTGCCTCCCGTATTGGCCCCTCCGGACAGCGGTGTGTTTCCGCTTGCCGAACGCCAGGGCCCCCCGCCCCTCACTGGTTTCCCGTCGAACAGAGTACCATCGAATCGAGGAAATAAAAGAGGGTTTTGGCTGGGATTCGCAGCCGGTATGGCGTGTATGCTGGTGCTGTCTATCGGAACAGTACTGGGGATCTCGTTCACCCCGGCGGGTAAGGTGCTCAGTGGTATTCCAGGGCTCATTGCGTCTAAGTTCAGCAGCCGAGGAGGTTTCGGCGGAAAAGCAAGTGATCAAGCCGAGAACGCCCCTGAGCCCGGAGAAAAGCCGCCGGCCGCGGGGAACCCTCCCCAAGCTGCTCCCGAAAAGCGGCAACAAATGGCGGGCGGTAAGACGGCTCCATCACCCGATGGCCGACGGACAGAAGGCAGCCCTTCTGATAATAAGGGGAAAGTGTCCGAAAGACCAAACTCGCAAACCGACGGCAAAAATGAGGAAGTTCGCGATAAGAATTCCTCGGCGGCGCCCGGAACTTCGGCTCCAGATAAGCGGAATTCTGCCAGCGAACAACCGCAAGGGCCTTCGGAGTCGAAACCGGAGAAACCGCCCGCACAGCCTGAAAAAGATTCGTCGGCCAATACCACGTTACCCCCTGCCCCGTCATCTGAGACGTCGCAAACCCCAAGAACACCAGTCGCCGACGGCAAACGAGAGAGGGAATTCAACGGCGATCCGAACGAAGCACGCCTGCTCACAAAGCTGGTAGGTGGCCCTGTTAACTCAGTTGAATTGCATGTCGAACCACGCACACATTCGTCCGAGGTGAGCAACGAGCTCGTGGTGGTGCCTGTCGCCCCTCGGCTCGATAGTCGACCCTCTACTGAGTCGCGTATTCGGCTCTATGTCGTGCAGTACTCGGATCGAAATAAGGTGCCGGATGCAGATGTTTTCTATATTCCACCTGACGGTTGGCCCAAGCGGTTTCGACTTGGTTTGAAGGACCAAAAAGAGGTTCCGGCTGTCCCGGGAGGGATTGCCCTTCAGTTGAAAACCGAACACGGCTGGGAAGGAAATATTCCGGAGTACCGGTATCGACGCAGTGATAAAACTCTCGTGATTCTGACCATTGAGGGAAAGGGCAACGGTGTAACCATTCAGACAAAGCCTCCCGATGATGCGAAAGAAGAACTGCGTGAACCGATTCCGGCGAAATTGGGTTTCTGGGTGGAAAAAGGTGCACAGTTGCCACGGCGGGTCTGGGTGACAATGGTGGAGCTGGAAATTTCCCAGTCGAAGTAGCTCGCTGGGAGAACTGGTGCTGATTGGACAATAAGGTGGGCCCGATGGATTACCAAGCGATTGCGGACAAGATTGAACTAGTTCTGGCGTCGCTCTCGAACGTTTCAGACGAGGAACTGCGCGACCTCGCAGAAACCTACGCGAGGGCCTGTCAGGAGGTCAATCAGCGTCTTCAGGACATCCATCATCTCATCAAGGCGGGTGAGCGAAGCGAGGCCATCCGCCGTGCCGATATCGCGCCTCGACTTCTCGATGCCGTCGATGCGTTGGATCTACCCGATCGCGACGCATGGGTGGATATTTGCACCTTGAAGCGACTTCCGCAACCGCCCGAACTTTTGACGCAGTACGTCGCGGAGCTCAATGAGGCATATGAGAGCGAACAGGGGCTGGCGGGGCTTTTGCGACAGCATCGGCTGCTAGCGCTTGCCCGCGCGCCGCTAGCCAAACGTGCGGCGGTGCTCAGACAGCTTGCGGAGGCCGAACCAGAAAACCCGATTTGGGTGGAGGACCTGCAAACACTGGAAAAATTCTGGCTGGATCAGATTTCCCAAGAGATTCAGGAATGCGTAAAGGCGGAGGACCTCTCAGCCCTGGAAGACATTCATAAGGAGCTTGAATCTGGACAGTGGCGCTGTGCTCCGCCAGCGTCCGTGATTTCCCAATGTCGTTCGGCCGTGGAAATGCTCCGCAACAAGGCTTTCCGTCGCGAGATGGAACATCTCGCCACGCTCATTCGTGAGGCCATGGAACGGCGAGATGTGTCTCGCGTGGAAGAACTGCTTCGCGTCTGGCAGGAGCGAGCTGCGACGGCTCCTCAATGGGTGGATTGGGACCTGCAAAACAAGGTGCAGCCTGCGATGCTCCTAGCCAAACAATTGGAGGCCGAACGACAGGCTGAGCGTCGCCGCCGACAGTTGTTCAACCAATTCCAGCAGATGCTCGTGAATCCACCTTCCCGAACGGAGCTGGAAAAGCAATATCTGGCACTCCAAGAGGCGGGGGTGACTCTGCCTCCGGATGTCGAGGAACGCTACGCGGCAGTCATCGATATGTACCGCCGCCGCGCGGCTTTGCGAAGAAATATCCTGCTCGTTGTTATGACGGTGGTCTTTATTGCGGCGGGCGTGATCGTGTGGAAAGTCCAGGCTCAAATCCAGACTAACCAGATCGCCGCGAACGCTGTGGCAGTGGTGGAAGCCTACATCGAAAGCAAGCAGTTCGAGGAGGCGGAAAACTACCTAGCGGATCTCGAAGAAAAGCATCCCCAACTGCTGGAACGGCCCGAATTGATCGCCATCAAAACTCGTCTGCAAGAAGCCCATCAGGAAGAGAACTCTCGTCAAAAGAAACTCGCCGATCTTTTGAGCATGGTTGAGCGTTCCCTGGAGAGCGTCCCTAATGCCCCTGCGCTCGATCAGGCCACCAGTCTCGCACGGACCCCGGAAGAAAAAGAGCGCGTGGCTGCCCTGAGAACGCAGGCTGAAAAGCGCTGGGCTGCGTTGCGTGCCGAAGCCGAAGAAGAGTTCCGTAAACGAATTAATCAGTTGGAGGAAGATCTCAATCAGATTGTCCACAGCAATAACCTCTCGGTGGAAGAGGAATTACACCAATTGTCACAGTTGGTCGAACGTGTCAACCGTTTGGAATCGGAAAACCGCGATAAGGGCCTATCGTTCGACAGGGAGTTAAATCAACTTCGTGACCGTGCCAGTGCGCGGCTTATGGAGGTGGCCAAGACGTCCAAAAGAGAAAGGTCCGTCCGTGAGTTGTGCTCGGCAGCCGCCCAGGGCACGCAGGCCTATCTGGCAGCCGTTCGAAAAATCGCGGCTGGTGCTGACTCGGTAGGTCTGACCGACCTCACGATGGTCGAAGCAGAGCTTCCACGGCTGGATGCGCTACCTGCATGGAATAATGCGGCAGCATTGTGGAATGATTCGCGAACCGTATTATCGGCCCAGGCCCGCACAACCTTGCTCGAGCAGATCAACTCCCTCCAGGTCGAGCCGGTTGATGCTTTCCCGCTGAAAATGGAGGAGCGTCAGAGGCTGGAAGCGTATCTCACGATTATTTCCCAGCGCGATCAACTGGCTCTGACAATTGTCCCTGCCCTCAATGAGGAGTGGAAACAGCCCCTTATCAGCGATGCGTGGTTTGTCCAGTTGAAAAACGGGCGGCGGTACTATTCCCGGGAACAACCCGGCAGGCTTATCAAGGTGGTGCGGAGCCTAAAATCCGATAAAGATGAAGAATTGCCCATCGTACAAAGTATGGTGGAGTATCAAGGACGTGCTCCGCATACGGTGCTGTACAACCGCGTTGAAAAGGCCTTGGCAGACTGGAGTGCCAAATCCTGGGAGGCATCCGCCGACACGGTTTTATCCGAAATTATTCGTTTTTCACGCAAGGAGCCGCCCGAACTTCCCGAGCTTCCCCTCCTCTTTCACCTGTTTTGGGAGACACTAACTGTCGCCAAAAGTGGCGATGTGGGTTGGCAGGTTTTTTGGAATGCGTGGCAGGATACGCTCCAAAAGCTGCGAGATCAATATCCTGCCAATTACGACTGGCCGCGTGTGGCCCAGGACAATAGCAGCAGAAACTTTGATGACCTGCGTGCATTTTTCAACAAACTGCCGCCGCCCGAAGAGGTTCTGAAACAGGTGGCCAGTACACGGCAGGAGTACCGTGGGATCCCCTGGCCGAGATTGGAATGGGTGGGCATCGTGATTGAGGATGACCAGCGGGTTTGGTATGTCCGCGGCGTTCGCGGTGAAATCGTTCAGGATGGAGCACCACTCTTTATTCTTGAGGCCCCACCGGGTGGGAAGGGGCTTTTTTTACAGCGGATCGGGATGTGGCAGGGCCAGCGGGGAGTGGTCCAAAAAGCAGGCTCCTTGCGATTGTATAATGGACGGCCAGTCGTGGCGTTTGTGCCTCCGGCCCACAACTAAACCGCGCCGGCACGGAAAATACCAGGTGGTTTGCCAACCATTGTGCCAGTAGGCTGGTTTGGGAGAAGTCGTCGATGAGTTCATCTCCTCAGGACCTCCAGATCCACGTACGGTTTCGAGGAAACGTCTTCGGCCCCTTCACGCCGGATGAACTCCGTGATCTGATCCGTCGTGGTCGGTCAGCTTCCACCTGGCAAATATCCCTGGACAAACAGACCTGGCGTCCGATCACCGAACTGGAGGCTCTGGTACGAAGTGCTTGTCTGCCCTTGCAGTTGGACACAGATGACCTCCCCGGAAGCATTGACGATGTGAGCGCACCTGTCGGGGTGCCGCTTTCTGTACCGGGACAACCGTCGAGTGGTCATGAAACTCAAGCCGGAACAATTTCCACGGGGGGCACGGCCGAAGCGCTTTGGTACTATGCGGACGGTGAACAGCGAGTGGGGCCTGTTCCAGAGAGCCGCGTTATTGCCCTGATTCGGGAGGGCGTGCTCAAACCGAGTACGCTCGTTTGGACGGTGAACATGGAAACATGGCGGCCGGTATCGGAAACCCGGCTCAGAAGAGCGCTTCCGGAAGTGGTCACCGTCAATCGACAGCCGGGCCCCAGCTTTGCCAGAGAAACGGCTGCACCGCCGTTGCTGCCCATCCGGCGCATGTCGATGAGTTTGAATCGTGATCGTTTGGAGTTTGGACTCATCGCGCTGGCGTCTGTTGCTGGGGTGAGCATGGTATTGAAGCTCCTCCTGTTACCTGTCAGTGGTGGTGGTCTTCACCTGCTGGTCGAACTCACTGAATGTGGCGTGCTGGCGAGCCTGATTCTGGTCGCGCTCGCCGGTCGGGCGTGGCTGAAAGAAGCATTCGCCACAGAAACCGACCTGAATGATCTCACGCCACCAGATCTGCAGCACCAGACACAGGTTCCTCCTGACGTTCCGCCGTAGTCACGCCATCGTCTCTGGATCGCTTCGAGACTGAGTGAATCACAGCGGCGCCAAAGAGAGCTTTGACTGACCGCAAGGCGATCAAACCGGATTGCAATCAACGGGCTGGAATGGGGATCTCAATCTCGGCCAAGTCGTATCCGGCCCAGGTCTGATGAGCGGCTCGCTGATAGGCGTGGACTCTCACAGCTCGTGCGATCCGCGGCGCAAATCTAACCCGGTGAGTTGCCTTCCATGGTTGCCACGGTAAATCTTCGAGAAGGCTCACCGTCTCCCACGATCGCTCGCTATCGTCCGGGGCCGATCTGCTGATTTCCACGGCAAACTTTGCCGGGTGGATTTTCCATCCCCAAATCAAATTCACCTGAGAAATCTCCACGGGAGAGCCAAGGTCCACCTCGATCCAGGCATCTTCGGCATCCTTAGCTGCATGCCATCCCGAATAATAACTTCCGTCAACCGCCGCCTCGGGATTCGTGCCGGAAGAGGCACGCACAGGCCGACTCCGTGCAGCGTTGCGAACCCCCACGGCAATGTGGATTCGGTTGGAGAGGTTTTGTTTGCCCGCGGCGTCGTAGGCCCGGGCAGTTAGCTCGAATGTGCCGTGCAGGTCGCCAGGCCAGGTCCACGAGAAATCTCGCGGGGGGTGGCGTATCTCAGTGACGACCTTGTCGTCCACCAAGAATTGAAGGAGATCCACCGGACTACCTCTGCCAGCGACGAAGCCCTCAATGACCGGCACGGAGTTTGGAAACCACGCACCACCGTCGTCGGCGGGACGCAGAATTCCCAACTCGGCGACGTAGCTGGCATCGTCAAAAAGGGGTAGTTCGTCCAGTGTTATGACCTGGGGATGACCCATCGTGAACCGGGCCCAATCCACCGAACGCCGCGGGTGCGGACATCCCCACCACGGTAGCGCGTAGAGCCAGCAGGGGGTCTTCCCGGCCACCATTTTATCAGGATTGGGGATCGCGTCACATTCACACAGGGCCAACGTTTTCCCGGGACAGATTTCTTCCATCGCGCGGAAGTAATCCCAATAGGGTGTTTCATCCTGCTGCAGATCAACTCCGTAGATGTCGATCCCCGCAATGTCGACGTACTGATCTCCGGGATAAAACCGGCGGCGCCATTCTGGTGGTTTCTTTTTCAGGTCGCCCACCCCGGCACTGTACACCCAGATGAGGTTGTTGAGCTTGCGCTCTTCAGTGAAGTAGCGAAACATCACACGCCATAGTTCTGCAGTGTTCTCGGGGTGCTGCAGATCCGTCCACCAGAACCAGCCGCCGTCGATTTCGTGGAGCGGCCGCCACAAAACAACGATGCCGGCCTGTTGAAGCTTTTCCAACACGTCCGCCGTTTTGGAAAGTTCTCTCATGAGGGTGTCGTGCTCGGGCGTTCCCGGCTTGAGAAGTTGGTCCAAGACGACAGGAGTTTTTCGCTCGCGGGTCCACGCTGAATCCCCGCCAAAAAACCAGTGCCAGTGGAGTGTCAAAATGTAACCGTGCCTCTGCACGTGGGCGATAACCTCATCTACATCTCCTAACCACTGGATGTCTCGGCCCCAAATGGCCGCGTGCCGCCCGGTCTGCTGGTAATCGTCCGGGGTGTGCGGATAAACGTTGTACCCGGCGAGGATTTGCTTGCCATAAATAGTGCGAAAATACAGGAGAAGCTGTTGCCCTTTTTGACAAAGATGCGGATTTGCGAATTCGCCTCCGGAGACGGTTCCCGCCAGGGCCACGGAACCGACCGCCATAAGGAGCCATCTTCGTAAGATGCACGTGCCAGACATGGTTGTCACCTCATTCGGGATTTTCGGGCGTCAATTTTGTTGCGATGATTTAGGCGTGGGCTAATGTGAGGGCTTCAAAATTTGGCACTCAGCAGTGATGTCCTGCCCGCGTGGGCCATTGTGCCACGTCAATTCAGGCTTGGCAAGAATCTTTCACCGGCCCATCCGCCTGTTTTTCAATCATGTGCAACTGGCCCAGAGATGAATGTCCTGCTGGGGACAAATGATGAATTGTTCCTATCCGAATGATTTGGCCGGGTTCCGAATCTTGCACCGGGGATTCATAACTCGCCACCAAGGCATGACCTGGGATGGATGAATCCGGAGTTCTCTTGTCGAAAAACAACTCCTCGGGTAGTATCACAGTTTTACGGGTGGCGAGAGGGACGCACCCCAGGTGGCCATTTTGTGCTGGCGAGTGGGTTTTGCGGGCGGTGGGTCGGCATTTGCCGGTGCGCTCCATGGTTCTTTGTGGTGGCGAGAGTCGGGAATAGTCGCCTCAAAAAGATGAGCAATGTGCCAGAGGTCGTCATAACAGGTCTGGGAGTTGTCAGCCCGATCGGAACGGGATGTGACGAGTTTTGGCACTCTCTATCCGAAGGCCGATCAGGGATTCGGCGGATTCCGGCACTTAACGGGCAGCCTTTTCCGTTTGCAATTGGGGGGCAGATAGTCAACTTCGACGCCACCGATAAGATTCGTCCGCGCAAGGCGCTGAAGGTGATGAGCCGAGACATCCAGCTCGCCTTCGTGGCGGCTGATATGGCCCTGCAGGAGGCTGGAATTGCAGCGTCGGGTGTGTCGCCGGAGCGGTTCGGCATTGTATTTGGGGCAGACCTCATTCCGTGCGAACTGGACGAAATTGCCAATGCGATCCGTAGTTGCATTGTCGATGGCCGATTTGATTTTAGTTTGTGGGGAACGCGGGCACTCTCGGAGCTATATCCCCTCTGGCTTCTGAAATACCTTCCCAATATGCCCGCGTGCCACATTGGAATTGCGTACGATGCCCGCGGGCCAAATAATTCGCTGACTCTCGCAGAGGTTTCCAGTCTGGCTGCGATTACGGAGGCTGTGCGTGTGATCCAGCGGGGGGATGCCGACGTCATGGTGGCTGGAGGAACCGGCTGTCGGATTCATCCCGCAGTTTGGGTGAGAACCGGAGCGTATCAACTCTCCAGCCGCGTCGACCAGCCTGAACGGGCATGTCGGCCGTTCGATTTGGATCGTGACGGAATGGTGCACGGCGAGGGTGCCGGAGCGGTGGTACTCGAAAGCCGAAAGCATGCCGAGGCCCGTGGCGCACCAATTTTGGCAAGAGTCCTGGGATTTGCCTGTGCATTCGAGGCTCGGCGGCCTGATCAGCCCTGGTCTGGAGAAGCCATCAGAAGGGCGATCCGCGATGCGCTTCGGATGGCGGAGTTGAAACCGCACGATGTGGGGCACGTTAACGCCCACGGACTGTCCACAGTGGAAGATGACATCGCTGAAGCCCGCGCGATCCGCTCCGAACTTGGCGATGTAGCGGTGACAGCCCCAAAAAGTTTTTTTGGCAACCTTGCAGCGGGAACCGGGGCCGTGGAATTAGCAGTCTCTCTCCTGGCGTTCAGGCACGGACAGGTGCCCATCACGCTCAACTGTGAACGGCCTGATCCGCGGTGCCCCATCAACGTTGTCAATAAGGCGCCTGTGCCGGCAGCACCGCCGGTGGCCGTTGTCCTCAACCACTCACGCATCGGGCAGGCCGTGGCCCTGGTCGTTGCGGGGCCGTGAAGTGGCCAGCCAACATGTTCAGGCAAACGTGCGGCGCACTTGACGTCGGGGTATCATACTATATCCGGAGTAAAGTGTGCATAAGGATCGACGAAGCCTCAAGCGAAAGAGCGAGGAGACTATGAGTGCGCTGGTAGGAATCTTGATGGGAAGTGACAGCGATTGGCCACACGTCAAAGCGGCGGCCGATGTTCTGAAAGAGTTCGGGGTCCCATTCGAGGCCCACGTCATGAGTGCCCATCGCACGCCCGACAAAGTGGCCCAGTATGCTGCGCAGGCTGAATCGCGTGGGATCAAAGTCATTCTTGCGGCAGCAGGTGGGGCGGCGCACTTAGCCGGGGTCGTTGCGGCACATACCACACTTCCGGTTATTGGCATTCCAGTGCCCACCAATTTAGCTGGTGGGTTGGATTCGCTCCTGTCGATGGTCCAGATGCCGGGGGACATCCCGGTGGCTACCGTTGGAGTTGGGAGCGGCGGGCCGCGGAATGCGGGGCTTCTGGCCATTTCAGTCCTCGCACTTTCCGATTCGAAACTGGCAGAAAAGTTGAAAGATTTCCGAAAGCGACTGGTGGAAAAAGTTGCGGCGAGGGATCAGGCACTGCAGACCAAGATCAATGAGGAATGAGGAGCAAAAGGTGAGATCGCGCGGGCAGCCAGCGGCGGTGATACCAGTTTTGGATTTGAGGAAAGAGAGGCACCCCGGCTAGCGGTATGACAAAAGAAGTGGTCACGCTCGAGTGGATCGGTGACGTTGACGGGAGCCTACGGATATTGGATCAAACGCGGCTACCCCGGGAAGTAGTCTATCGGGAATGCCACGACGAACGCGCCGTTTGGGAAGCGATTAAGACGCTTCAGGTGCGTGGGGCTCCGGCCATCGGTATCGCCGCTGCCTACGGGGTGTGCTTGGGAATCAAATCTGCGCCTGATGACGAGCAAGCTTTTTTCCAGCGGCTGGACGAGGTCGCATCGTATCTTGCATCGTCTCGCCCTACGGCGGTCAACCTTTTTTGGGCGCTCGATCGCATGCGTCGCCGGGCGGAGACTCTTCGGGGACAGCCGCTGGACCTGATTCGCAAGGCATTGCTGGAAGAGGTACGTGCTATTCACGAAGAAGATCGTGCATTATGCCACGCGATCGGGCGATGGGGGGAAAGCCTTATCGAAGATAGATCAGGGATCTTGACGCACTGCAATGCCGGCGGCCTGGCTACCGCAGAGTATGGCACGGCCCTGGCTGTCATCTACGAGGCGGTTGCGAAAGGAAAACGCGTCCACGTCTTTGCCGATGAAACCCGTCCGCTTCTTCAGGGCGCACGGCTAACAGCGTGGGAGCTCAAGGCACACGGCATTCCGGTCACCCTGATTTGCGACAATATGGCAGCGGAAGTCATGAAGGAAGGAAAAGTGCAGGCAGTCATTGTCGGGGCGGACCGAATCGCTGCCAATGGGGATACCGCCAACAAAATTGGCACCTACGGTCTGGCTATTCTGGCTCGGTATCACCGCATTCCCTTCTATGTCGCTGCGCCCAGTTCGACATTTGATCTGCAGCTCTCGCATGGCGGGCTGATCCCGATCGAACAGCGCGATCCTCGAGAAGTCACGTCTCCGTTCGGAATTCCAATCGCTCCTGAAGGTATCGACGTTTACAATCCCGCTTTCGACGTGACACCGGCTGAGCTCATCACGGCGATCATCTGTGAGAAAGGCGTCATCCGGCCCGTTAACAAGGAGACCATTGCCGCAATATTGGGTCGGGCTCTCGCCGGCCCCGAGCGGGCACAGACCGTAGTGAAATAGTATTCGAAGTGAAGTAGTTTCCGAATGACTTGTTTTGGCCTGATCGAACTTCCCACTGGCTCATCGCGATTGTGGGGAAGATGCAGCGGCGGGTTGCGAGATTGCGATGCGACCTGTCTTTTCGGTGACTTGTCGAAGCCGTTCGGCCAGGGCCTTGGTGAGCGACGCTGGTGAAAACCGCCACCGCCAGTTGTTGGAGGGAGTTCCAGGGATGTTCATGCGCGCGTCTGAACCGAGTCCCAGAACATCCTGAAGAGGCACAATGGCAATCTCGGAGCGGGATTGAAAAGCCAGTTCGATCATATCCCAACTGATGCTGTCAGGCTCTGCACGGCAATATTGGCGGAGACGGGCCAGGAGCGCTGGGTCTCCCCTCACCTCATGCTGGAACCAACCCAAACTCGTGTCATTATCGTGGGTTCCCGAGTACATGACGGTGTCAGGGGCCACTTTATCGGGGAGAAATTGATCGACCTTCGCGGGGCCAAACGCAAATTGGAGCACAGCCATGCCCGGAAATCCGAACATTCTCCGAAGGGCGATAACGTCTGGTGTGATATGGCCGAGGTCTTCGGCGACGATCGGGAGGGTTCGCGTGTTGGCCGCGGTTTCTCGCCATGGGCCTTCCCAGGATTTGAGGAGGACTTCGAAGAAGTGGGCCCCCGGGCCTGGGACCCATTTTCCATGTTCCGCCGTCGGATGCCCGGCCGGGACAGACCAGTACGCTGCAAACCCCCTAAAATGGTCAACTCTTGCCAGGTCAACACGTTCGAAAACGGAGTGAAACCGTTCGATCCACCAGCGATAACCGTCCCGGCAGAGAATATCCCACCGATAAACGGGATTGCCCCACAACTGGCCCGTGGCATTGAAATAGTCGGGTGGAACACCGGCGACTTCAATCGGGCGGTAATCGTCATCGAGGAAAAAGTACTGCGGATGGGCCCAGACATCGGCACTGTGGTAAGACACGTAGATCGGCACATCTCCGAATATTTTTATGCCATGAGTGGCTGCGTAGCGGTGCAGGGCGTCCCACTGGCGGCAAAACAAAAACTGCACAAAACAGTGAAAGCGATAATTTTTCTGCAAAACCTCAGGGAGATCTTTGCCGAGAGGATCAAATTCTCCTCTCCGCAGCATTTCCAGGGGTATTCCGGGCGCCTTTAAGTGCCACTCCGCCCAGGGAATTCCGGGAAACATCTCTGCCAGCGACTGGTAAGCGGCGTAGACTTTGAGCCACCACGCCTCTTCACTGCAAAATCGGGCAAAGTGTTCCCACAAGGGGTGATTCCCCTCGGACCGGTCGAAACCGCTCATTGAAAAGGCGTGCTGGAGGAGTTTTCGTTTCGCATTCGCGACGGTCTGGTAATGTACGGGGCTATCGACGGCCGCGCGGGGAATTTCACCGTCATTCAAAGCGGAGAGGGGGAGCAACCCCTCTTCGACCAGCAGCTCGGGGGAGATGAGCAATTCGTTGCCGGCAAAGGCCGAGACCGAACTGTACGGTGAGCCGTAGCCGTCCACAGGACCAAGCGGGAGAATTTGCCAGTAACGCTGACCCGCCTCGACGAGCCAATCGATGAAGGCGTACGCGCTGGGACCAAGATCGCCGATGCCATACTGGCTGGGTAGCGATGTCGGATGCAGGAGGATGCCGCTTTCCCTCATAAAAAACCTTCACAATCCGTGCTGGAAGAATCGTCCTACAGTCGGCCCCGTCTCGTAGCGCGATGGTTTTTTTCCTGCCGAGCCGAGAATAACCGGCAGTGACGCTCGCCCATTGGTGACCGCTCTCTGCTGAAACGCACGTTCGGACCTTACGCTCATTGTAGGACAGTCAGGAAATTTCGACACCCTCTGGATTCTGCCGTCTGGCAAGATTTCGCAAATGCTCAACCGGGATTGTACGTGGCGCCCGGGCCGGAACGAATCAAGAATTAGCATTACGAATGGGAGTTTCGCGATTATCGCCACGTTGAGCCCAGACTGTAACGTCGGATGGCCGTTTTTCTCAACCCAGGTCACGCCAAAAGCTGGTTGCCGAAAAAGGAGCTGGGATTCCGCTTCGGGGACCGACTGGCCGTCGGAGGAACGTGCCGTTATAATTATTAAAGTGATCAATTAAGTGATTTATGTTTGCTGAACTGTCGTGAGTCGAAGGACTGGAAAAAGATCAGGGGAAAAGGAATGGTGCGGCGGGCCTTATCGCTTGATTAGAGGAAAGACGAAGTGCTATGACCGGCGGGGAAGTTATGATGAAGGTAAGTTTTCCAGTTGACCGGAGTGTGTTTCCGGAATCGGGTGAATGTACTGTGCGGGGTGAGACTTGAGCCAGCTGATTATCCGGACCGGAAGTACCATTTATGTCATCTAAACCAGAATTGATGGAACGGATGTGAACGGACATGCTCGAGTTTGGCGCCGCCATTAGCCTAATCGTTGTCGGGTTGATTTTTGTCCTGCTGGCGACCACTCGGCTTGCCCCGGATGTGGTCCTGATGGGGGGGCTAACGATCCTTTTGTTGACCGGCTGTGTCACCAGTCAGGAGGCCCTCCAGGGGTTCTCCAACGAAGGAATGATAACAATCGCGGTGCTTTTTGTGGTTGGGGCGGGACTTGTTGAAACGGGGGCGGTTTCCGCACTGGCCGATACCCTTTTCGGCCGCGCCAAATCGGTCACAGGGGCCATCGCACGGGTGATGATCCCCACGACAGCGCTCAGCGCGTTTATCAACAACACGCCGGTCGTCAGTATGCTGATTCCCGCAATCAACGACTGGGCAAGGCAAAACCGAATTCCCCCGTCCAAACTGCTGCTGCCGCTGAGTTACGCGGCCATTCTGGGGGGCACGTGCACTCTGATTGGCACGAGCACGAATTTGGTCGTCAACGGACTTCTCATTCGGGCTTATGACCAGGGCCAGTTAGCCTGGGCACCTCACGTGACGCGGGGACTAGGGATGTTCGATCCCACATGGGTGGGCCTACCTATAGCAGTGGCGGGAATCGCTTTTGTACTGATAAGCCATCGGTGGTTGCTACCGGCACGCGATCCGATCACACCGATCCGTGAGGATCCCAAGCAGTACACTACGGAGATGCTCGTGGAGCCAGGCAGTCCGTTGGTCGGCAAAACGATTGAAGAGGCGGGGTTGCGTCATCTGCCGGGACTTTATCTGGCCGAGATCAATCGGGATGGGCAGGTTCTTCCAGCGGTTTCTCCGCAGGAACGCCTGCGGGCGAACGACCGACTGATCTTTGTGGGAGTGGTGGAATCGGTCCGTGATCTTCAGCGGATTCGCGGTCTGGTGCCCGCCACGAATCAGGTGTTTAAACTCGACGCACCCCGTTCGCAGCGCTGCCTTATCGAGGCTGTCATCAGCGAACGCTGTCCAATCGTTGGAAAAAGCATTCGCGACGGCCGATTCCGCTCGCGGTATAACGCAGTGGTCATCGGGGTTGCTCGGGAGGGGGAACGCTTGCAAGGCAAAATTGGCGATATCGTTCTCCGCCGCGGCGATACGGTGTTGTTAGAAGCGCATCCCTCGTTTGTGGAAATCCATCGGCACAGTCGAGATTTTTATCTCATCAGCCGCCTGGAGGATTCCAAACCTCCACGTTTTGAGAAGTCAAAAACAGCTCTTCTGATCCTCGCGGCGATGGTGCTCGTGGTCACTGTGAGCGAGTCCTTTGGCGACCTGGGTTTGAAAATCGGGTCATGGGAGCTGGTCTTCGGAAAGATAACGATGCTGAAAGGGGCCCTTCTGGCGGCAGCCGCCATGCTGGCTTTTCAGTGCTGCACTTTAAGCGAAGCTCGACGGGCGATTGACTGGCAGGTTCTCGTGGCCATTGGAGCAGCTTTTGGTATCGGGACCGCCCTGGAACGCACTGGTGCAGCGGCCTTTGTCGCTCACCATCTCATTCACTGGGTGGGACAGAACCCGCGTTTAACGCTGTTGGCGATCCACGCTATCACATCGCTCACAACGGAATTGGTGACCAACAATGCAGCCGCCGCGCTGATGTTCCCTTTCGCACTCGCCACAGCCCAGGAGTTGCAGGTCAATCCTATGCCGTTCGTGATCAGCGTCCTCACGGCGGCCTCCGCATCATTTGCGACTCCTCTTGGCTATCAAACCAATTTGATGGTCTATGGACCCGGGGGCTATCGGTTCACGGACTACCTGAAGATTGGTATTCCCATGAACATACTCGTGACAGTGCTCACTGTTACACTCGCCCCGCTCATTTGGCCTTTTCACCGGTGATTCCTGATTTTTGAATCGCAAAGAGAGTGGCTTAAGTGGAGCATGGCGACACGTCCGCGGCAGAAACTTGATCCGTCAGTTCCCTGCAGCGCGGACGGGAATCCACTTCGGCGATGAAAGGGATGGATCGCTGGGTCATTCCCGATTTCGCGAGGACCTGTGAGACGCCAAAGTCCCGATGTTGTGCGGGGGCAATTCATGAATTGCCCCGTCGTTTCAATAGCAATTGAGCTGAGCAGACGGAATCGAGTCGGTGAGGTGGATCATCCATTGCACAAGTGAGGACCTCATAATGAGGCGTTTCCGGTTGAATCCGTCTCGGGCAAGTCCTGATTCTGGTCGGTGCCCCTTCCCAATGGCAGATGAAAAGTGGGGATGAATCACGAGGGTGGAAGTTGCTGTTTCTTGGCCAGCAGGCTACACTGGGCACACAAACGACGGGAAATCGGCTCAAGGTTCACCCACAACGACGTACTCTGAGGAAGGTGATCGCCATGAAGACGCGGTACTCGTTACTCTTTGTGTTCGTTGTCGGACTGACGAACTCCGTTACTTTTGCTGAATTGCCACCGGTGAATTACGACGAGAACAAGGTGCCTTCCTACACGCTGCCAGACCCTTTGATGTGCGAGGACGGCACGCGGGTGAGCGACCCGAGCACGTGGTTTTCAAAGCGTCGCCCAGAGCTTCTGCGACTGTTTGAAACACACGTATATGGGAAGGCACCAGGAAGACCCGAGGGGATGTGGTTTGAAGTCCGCGACGTCGACCCCAATGCGTTGGGAGGAAAAGCCATTCGAAAGCAGGTCACGATCCACTTCACACCAAAAGGACAGGATGGCCCTATGGTGGACGTTCTTTTCTACCTACCTAAGGATGCTCCGCGGCCGCTGCCCGTTTTCCTGGGGCTGAATTTTCGCGGCAATCAGGCGATCCACAACGATCCGGGGATTTTTATCTGTCGAAGCTGGGTTCGTGACGGACCGGGCGTCGTGGACCACAAAGCGACGGAAGCCACTCGGGGAACGGCCAGCAGCCGCTGGCCGGTTGAGATGATTCTCTCCCACGGCTACGCATTGGCAACGGCCTATTATGGCGACATTGACCCCGACTTCGATGATGGATTTCAAAATGGAGTTCATCCCCTGTTTTATAGGCCAGGTCAAACCCAGCCGGATCCGGATCAATGGGGATCTATCGGTGCGTGGGCCTGGGGTTTAAGCAGGATCATGGATCTCATCGAGACAGATCCGGAGCTTGACAAAACAAAAGTGGCAGTGATGGGACATTCCCGACTGGGCAAAACGGCACTCTGGGCGGGGGCACAGGATACGCGGTTTGCGATCGTCATCTCGAATAATTCTGGCTGCGGTGGCGCTGCCCTGAGTCGTCGACACTTTGGAGAAACTGTGGCCAGAATCAACACCGCATTTCCCCACTGGTTCTGTGAAAACTTCAAGAAATACAACGAGAACGAGGCGGCCCTCCCTGTCGATCAGCACGAGTTGATTGCTTTGATCGCTCCCCGCCCCGTTTATGTGGCGAGCGCTACCGAAGATCTGTGGGCCGATCCCCGCGGCGAGTTCCTGGCTGCAAAAGCTGCCGATCCCGTTTACCGGCTACTGGGGACAGAGGGACTCCCTGCCGATGAGATGCCGCCCCCCGATCATCCTGTGATGGGCCAGATCGGTTACCACATCCGCACGGGCAAGCACGACGTCACGCCCTACGACTGGGAACAGTACATCAAGTTTGCTGATAAACACTTCGGTCGTGCGACTTCCGGGAAGTAACCGGCCAAAGCCAATCAGCCCTGAATATAGTCCTTCATAAAACGATTCTCCATCGCAAGCTGCTCCAACTGGGCCTTAACAGCATCGCCGATGGAGATAATTCCGACCAATCGGCCATCCACCACCACCGGCAAATGACGAATCCGGTTGTTGGTCATAAGCTGCATGGCCTGCTCGACGGAGTAGTCCGGATGGGCTACGGTCAGGTTGCGGGACATCACCTCTTCCACCCGCACGGAGCGCAGCGGGTGATCCGAGAAAGCGCAGCGGCGAAGGATATCACGCTCGGTGATGATGCCCAGGATTTCCTCGCGGCCCTCGCCAGGATCACGCCGACAGACCACGAGGGCACCGATGTTGTGCTGGACGAGTTCTTCCACCACGTCCTGAAGAGTGGCCTCGGGGTGAATGGTATAAACGTGGCTACCTTTGGCCGCAAGAATTTCCTTCAGTGTCATGGACATTCACTCCGCTCGCTGAGGCTTTTCGTTAACCGTTTCGCTATAGCAAGTGTGTCAGTGTCGCTACCATTTTAGCCCGAAAAAATTGTACGGAACAATAGATCGACGCGTCGAGAACAACTCCGGGCGAAAGGGCCGGGGGCCTCCGTGTTGACACGGGAACGGTTTGTTGTAAACTTGCCAAATGTTGCAAGTACTGGCTCGCTTACTAAGAAGGAGCAAAAAATGGCGTACACCCTAGGATTTGCTGGTGGTGGACGAATCGCGCGGATTATGCTTGGAGGCTGGGTCCGGAACGGGGCTGCGATCACCCGCGTTAAGTTTGCGGAACCGGACGACAGTGCCGCGGAGCTGCTTTTGTCCCGTGTGCCTGGCCCCCTTGAAAGGGTTTCTCGGGTATCAGAGCTCGTTGACTGCGAGTTTATCTTTCTGGCTGTCCATCCACCGGCGATTCCCACGGTTACCGCGGAGCTTTCCGGTAAACTGAAGCCAGAATCGGTCGTCGTTTCATTGGCTCCCAAAGTTACGATCAGTCAGCTTCAGCGCCAGCTGGGGGGATTTCCGAACGTTGCTCGGGTCATTCCAAACGCACCTTCTCTTGTGGGAATGGGCTACAACCCGGTCTGCCTCGCCAAGGGATTCCCGGATGCTCAGATGGTCCGCCTGATGAGCCTCCTGCAAATCCTGGGGAAAGCGCCGTTCGTATCAGAAACGCACCTGGAGCTGTACGCACTTCTCACTGGGATGGGCCCGACGTACTTCTGGCCCCAGTTCTATGAACTTCGATCCATCCTGACGGGCCTCGGTTTGCCACCTCACTATTTCGAGACAGCCATGGATCAGATGCTGCTGGGAACTCTTGCTGTGATGGAACAATCGTCTCTGTCAGAATCGGATGTGCTGGACCTGATTCCTGTGAAACCGCTTGCTGAGATCGAAGGCACGCTTCGCCAGGCTTATCGAGACAAATTGCTGGCGATTTACGAAAAGATTCGACCGGTCGCCGAAAGTTAAAATCCATCATCCGCCGCAGCCACCTCCGGGGGCCTTGACCGCTTTCAGGAGGCGAATTTTGGGGGTGAATTGACGAAGAGTCACAGACTTTTGATCTGGCCGCGACACGTCAATGTCGGTCCCGGGGGTGCCGGGAATATTCAGGCCAACGGGCACGGCGCCGGTCGGACATTGCCGCAGTTTGATGAATGCCTCGGCGTAGCGAAAGTGCTCGTCTCCCTGCGACCCGAATTCCGGCCCCGGAACGTTGAGATTGCCGGCGAAGTACACATCGCACCAGCGGTTAACGCCTCCGGCCAGAATGTACGCGTTAATGTTGCGGGAAACGGCCAGGTGCTTCCAAGCCTCGATGGCGTCCCGCTCGTCATTAGACATGACCACGACGACCTGTTCCGCTGTTAACCGGGGACGCCAGAACCGATCGATCTCCTCGATTGTCGCATGGATCGCGTCTTTCAAATGAAAAAGGTTGTAATCCGATTCGCTTCGAACGTCGAGCAGGATTCTGTCCACCTGGTTGTTGTACATGAGGTCCAAAAGTTCGGCCGGATCAATGAACACCCTGCGCGATTGGACCGCTGCGTCAAGTCGTGCCTTTTGCAGAGCGATTTTTCGCTCGGCGTCTGGCTGGCCAATGACCACCGCGACCAGTGCCAGGACGAGGCCCGCCGTAACAAACGCGCGTAATACGACCGGAGAATTAGCCACACCGGGCACGGGTGGTTTGGCCCACGGAAACCGCTTCTCCGCCCATTCCGCCCCGGCAAAAGCCCCCACGGCCATGAGGAAAACCGCGAGCACAATCGGCCCGGCATCAAGCCCGAGCCACTCAAAGATTGTCACCCGTCCCATCGCGCCGGTGACAGTCCAGAATTCTTTCACATAAGGAGACGTTAGTCCAAAAAGGAAGATGCCTGCCGCCACACCGGCGAGGAAGGCCAGGCCATCGAGCTTCAATGTCGCGGAAGAGACAAGCGATGTTCCAGGACAGTAGCCGCCAATAATAAATCCAATACCCAGTGCTAACCCTCCAGCAACTGATGCGGCCAAATATGTAGGGGGAACGAAGATCTGTTCGAAGTCGATCCAACCGATGGCAGACCCAGCAAACACCAGCAGCATCGCCGTCACAATAGCGGAGAACATCACCTTCAAAACACGCATGTCGGAAAGATAGAACTGCGCAGCGAGATTGCGGCAGTCGCCAAAACCGGCCTGTTCGAGAATGAACCCAAACCAGAACCCGATGACGATCGTGACCAACACGTCGGCAATGCCCGTCACATGCAAGGGGAACATTGTGCCGCCTCCAAAATGTTTGCCGCTCGCTGGATTTGTGGATCAAAGCCAGAATCGCCGAAAAGGATAGGCGAGTGCATATCCCGCAGCGAAAATCATCATCATGAACACCCAACTTCCCAGGGACAGCACGGCACCGCCCGATAACGCCTGTCCCGACGTGCAACCGCGTGCCATGGCGGCGCCCCATCCCATGAAGGCCCCTCCAATGAACGCCAGAACAAGTCGCTGGGCTGGCCTGACCCGTGGTCCGCGACAGATTTCCACACGGCTGCGACCGGAAATAACTCCCGAGACGAAACCGCCAAGCAGCACACCCGCCACCATCCACACGATATGGTTATTGAGCGGATTGGCAAATCCTCCTCCTATCGGTGCAAAATACGGGTTGCGATCAACCGTGCTGGGGGCCACCACCTTGACAACTTGGACGACCACTCGGGCAATTCCACCGGACGCTCCGAGGCCACTTCCAGTAAGCAGAAAGGCCAGAAACAGGACACCTCCGAGAGATACCCCGGCCACGTATGGGTTCCAGTAACGTTTAGTAACTTGATCCTTTGGAGTCGGTTGGTTGGCCATTTCACTACTCTCCTGCAAGACACGTGGACCTTTTATCTGGCGGCTTTGTGCCATGGTGTTGCATCGTCCCTATGTAGTTTCATTTTGCTGAACCGGCAGGGGATCACTGCCAGAAGGTCCCTCGACAACTTCGTACCCAGTAATCATCGTCACAAAATGTGCCCAGGGGGTAGGACCCGTCGTTGCCAGGTAGATGTGTGCGAGGACGAATGCGGCAAAAAACCATGCGCCCAGCATGTGGACAGCCGCCAGGTTGCCGATCCCTCCCACGAGGTGTATCAGCTTTGGAGAATACTGCATGAACCAGAGAGCCACACCTGTAACGACCTGCACGGGCAATAGGATATTGAGAATTGCCAGATACGTAATCTGTTGTAACGGATTGAGTCTCCGCTGGCGTGATCGCTGAAGGGGGTGCGGTTCAGCGTGGAACATCCCATAAAGATAGTAGCGCAACTGCCGCCAGGCCAAAATGTGCCACTCACGCGGCTCCGGTATGAGTTGCCGGAGCGTGCCCGTCGTCAGGTAATAGAAAAACCCCAGAAAAGCATTAATCACAAGCAGCCATCCCACGACGTTATGCAGGCGGACAGCCGTCGCAAATGGTATGATCCCAGCGCTTCCGGAATAATGCACGGAAAATCCAGTCAAAAGGAGGGTCAGTATCATGACGGCCTGAAACCAGTGCCAAAACCGTTCATACAGCGTATAAATGAGCTCTTTATGCATGATTACACCTCTTGCGCGTGAATAACCATGCCACGTTTGTCGCACCTTGCTATATCAATCCTGGCGACAAATACTTCTGACAGACGACAGGTATGGAACGATTCGAAATGATGTGTGCACCATAATTGCCAGCACGATCCCGACCATAGCGAGGAATCCAAGCCAGTCCACCCAGTTATGCCGGCTTTTCCCCAGAATGTAAAAGCCTGCTTTTTCCGGGGTCGGAGTCAAAATCAACACGGGATTTTGAGTTGACGAAGAGATTTGAAGACTGTAAGCCTGCGGAATTCCGCTGCTTGAAACTATGCGGGCCTCCCGCGATTTATCGTCATCTTGAACCTTGCCCAGGGAAAAGCTTTGACCAAGTAGCGAGGACGAACTGTGGCACGTCTCACACTGGCGGATCGCCAACCGTGCCGGCGCCACACCGTGGTGAATGCCGAACGGCCATATTTCGACCGTGTATTCCGGAGAGCTCACGCCGGCGTTTTTCAGTCTCCCGGCAATTTCTGTGGTGGAATAATGCGGCTGGAGGCTCCGGGTTTGCTGATTCGTCGAAAAAACGACAGAGCTCTCGCTGCGATTGTGGCCGGTATTGTGAGAAACGCCGGAGAGAATGGCCTCCAGGTCCCGCAGTCTCACCGGTCGGGGGCTTGCTCCACTTTCAACCCAGTAACTGGCTCTCACGAGATTGTACGGTCCAAGTCTGAGCTCGCCGTCCACGGCCTTTCGCGGAAGAATCACAGGCCGAAAACCCGTGATCAGTGGGACGTTGGTCGAGTTCGACGAGGTGACTCCTCGCCACTCCAAAAACGGCTGACCGTTGGCGGGGGCAGACCAATCGATCGCTTCCAGAGCAGGGGCATAAACTGCGGGAATGTGGCATGTCTCGCATTCCAGTCGGGCGAGGTGCACTGCTCGGAAAGGCAACCACTCATGGGCCGCGGTGGCGTCGTGACAGTCCCGACACGTTCGCATTGTGCCGGTAAACTCGGGAGCAATCTTTCCCTGAGCAGTGTCACCTTTGGCAAACTGATGACTGGGACGCTCCAGATACTCCGCGAATGACAAACGCCGAGGTTCGAATCGGAGGTGTTTTGGCCGACCCCGCGCGGGCGGCTCAAAGAGGGCCGGATTGTCGAGCGAAAAGTGACAGTGTCGGCAATCCAGAAGGGATGCCGCATGAATATCCCACGGACGAACCAGCGTCTCTTTCCCAGCGATGTTCAGTTCCGAGTCACTTATCCGCTGCGGCGAGAATATCTGGCCCTTTGTCAGTGTCGACCAGTCAGACCAGCTTATTTCCAGGCACGAGAGTTGTTCGTGGGCGCTGACGACTTTTCCGTGGCACTGGCCGCACTGCTCGGCGGTGGGGCGTTCGATTCGGAAAGCTTGAGCAACCACCGCACCGCGTTGATCGAACGCCTGCTTGTTGTATTCCCATTGGGTACCCTTGCGTACCACCGCACCGGTACTGGCGAGAGTGGCCGTCACAGCCCAGGCAAAACGCCCGGCTTTAATTTCTTCGATTCGGGAAGCATTATCTGGCGAGTGAAGATGGCACAAGAAACAGTTCATCTCCAGTGTGCCTGAACTGCCCCAATCCCATCGCATCGGTTGATTACCGGACAGCGTGGAGATCAGGTCGGGATCCCAGGTTAATTCTGATTGGCTTCCAGGTGATGACGAAGCCATCGCGTCAGGGCCAGACTTTTCCACCTGAGGTCCGCCAGCGGGCGTGTCGTTTGGTGTTGCTGCTTGCTCTGGAGAATGGCCGTCCCGCTTCGTGAGCAGTTGGTCGCCAAACCCGAATTGCCCTAGCCGACCACCCACATATCGGAAGCCGTATGTGCGGAGCCAGTCCGCAAGTCCCAGATCAGGCTTGCTTTCGCCGGGTGGGGACAAGCGTTGATAGAAAAACGGTGTCCACCCCCCTACCCCACCGCTTGTGTAATCCCAGGCGTGAGCGGCACGTTCCGACTGGCCCGGTCGAAACCACCGCCTGATTCCCAAATCCGCATGATAACAATGATTGCTTATGTATTGCGCATCATGACATGCCCCACATGTTCGCTCTGCAGAGACAGGTTGCCCGCTGGCAATGACGTTTTGGCCGTTGGCATCGAGAAGACGCACCGGCCGGTGTGTTATCTCAGTGAGATTCTCCTGGCGTTGCGATTGCGCCACCTCAGCAATGGCCATGCACCGGTCTGATGAGAGCATTATCAACGGGAGCACCGCCGCCCAAACGGCGCTGCGCTCGAGGACTCGCCGGACCCAGTTTCGCTTCGTCGTCCCCATGGTGACAGATCCTTCAATGGTCGAAGGAATGATCGCGAGTTGTCTTCCTCAAGTGTTCACAATCTTACCGTTCCACAAGTCCCGTCATTTCTCGATCACCCCGAAACATCGGGTCACCATCGTATCCCAGTGCTTTCCAGTTGAGTCGCCCACCTGGTCCATGGCAATCGGCACACTGCAGGGCCCGTTCTTTGGGCTGAACCATATGGGAGAGTGGCCAGTACATTTCGGTGTCCACGAAATCGTACTGACCACTGTACGGCAAACCCGTGTCCTGGCTGCCGAGGCGGCAGGCCAGGTCCCAGTTGAATTCTGTCCAGTAGCCGCCCGGTCCCCAGGTGCGGGGCGTGAGAAGATAAAGATACTGTTTGTCGTAGATCTGCCTTCCCCGATGTACTTTGAAGGGCCAGATTTTGGCTTCGGGATCTCCGGGACCACCCAGAGGCCGATTGATCTGGACCACGCGGGTGGGATCGATTTTTTGCCCGGTCAGATAACGCTCTCCACGACCGTTGTACCAGTAATACTCGGGATTGATATTCTGTGCGTAAATAAATCGCCCTTTCTGCTTTAAATAGACGTGAGGATCCTCGGGGATATCGTCGCGACCGGCAGCCGACCAATCCCAGTACATCTTGGTCGGCGCATCGATGGCCATCTTGGGGATGTGGCATGTCTGACATGCTACGGTGGCGGTGTGAAAATCGAGCCTTTCATTGCCGTGCGGCTTTTCGCTGTGGCAATCCGTGCAGAAAACCCGAGCGGGTTTCTCGATACATACTGACATGGCGCAACCGGGGATCTGATGTTTCTGCGTTCGATGGCAATCCACACACTGGAATTTCAAACGCCCCATGTGCACGTCGATTCGCTCCGGAGGATAGTACATCGTTCCATCAAGATCTCCGTGCTTGACGGCATCGGCACCACCTCCCTTGAAGTGGCATTGGCCGCAATTGAGTCGAGTGGGGCGCCCCACACTCCGCGCAACCGCCGTCAGGTCCACGTCTGGTTTGGGAAGCCCTGCGAGTCCCTTTTGATAGGTGTTGGTCTGGTCGTGGCACACCAGGCAATCCACGTTTTCTTCCCGGCTGAAATCAAAATGAGGATCTTTCCAACCGTATCCTGCATGGCACGCCGAACACGCCTGAATATTGGGGAGGGCCGCGATGCAAAAGTTATTGATGAGGTTCAACTTGCCGACGTGAATCGTTTCCCCGGTTTTAGGGTCCTTAACCTTTTGACCGGCCCAGGTCCAGTGGTCTGTCGCCATAACCTCCCGGGCAGAGTTGGGGTGACAGGAAAGACAAACCTTGGTGACTTCGGGCCCCGTCTTTAACCCGGCAGGTATAAATGGGGTATGGTCCACATGATGGGGCGGGGGTGGGACGTGCTTCCAGGGATTATCAGGTCGCTCCCGCTTCTCTAGTCGGGAAAATTGCCAGCCCGCAAGGCCCAGCCCAGAGATGAACACCGCGATACAAACCCCGACAAGGACGGCACCCCGCATGACCGTTGCTCTCCTTTTTCATTCCTTCAGGGGTTTTCAATCCAGCGCTGCTTATATCTTGTTTCATGTGTTTCTACAAGCTGCCGGATGCTGACGGGAAAACTCCTCCGGATTCGCTGTTTTCTACGGGCATCTTGAATCGCTCCTGAACGGCCCGAGGAAGCGATTGCTCAATCATATTGAGAACGGTTTGCCGCAGCAGATCGATTGCTTCCGCCAGGCGAGGATCAGCAAGACGGTAAAAAATTTGCTGACCCCGGCGTGCGGTCTTGACCACGCCTGTCTCCCGCATCAAACGCAGATGCTGCGAGGCGTTCTGCGATGCAACTCCGGCTGCGTCGGCCAGTTGAGTCACAGTTTTTTCCCCTTCCCGGAGCAGACAAAAAAACTGCAGTCGCGTCGGATGCGACAGAAGATTGAAGAAGTTGGCGAGAATCTGGCATTCGTCGCGGGGAAGCATGGGCAACGATCCTCTTTTGTAGCTAATACGTACTTCTATTCAATTATGTTCGAACATTCGCACCTATGCAATACTCTTATGGTGCAGATTCTGTGCATATTTTTTATGAAACTTTCGATAGGCACTTGTGTCTCAGGTGTCACCGGTGTGGCCATGTTACCCCCGCGTGGTTTTCAACGTGCGCGGTGGTCTGCCTTGTCGCCCACATGCCGTCTGCAGGGTGGCAGTACGGCGGTTCCTCATTGCATACTGAACCCGGGCGAACGTGGCATGTCACAAGGTCGGCCGTGAAACACCTCAGGGCCGTTCGGCAACCAACTCAATAGAAGGCGACAATGGGTACCGAACTCGATCACCGACCACCCGACGGTGGAAATCCCCACCGTTCGGCAACTGTCGATTGGGAGGCCGCACTGGCACAACATGAGCGCTGGTTGCGGGCGGTTATCTATGCGCGGGTCAAGGAGCCCCATGCAGTGGACGAGGTCATGCAGGAAGTCGCATTGAGTGCCGTCCGTCAGAAAGCTCCCTTGCAGGACCCGACCAAGGTCGCCCCGTGGCTTTACCGTCTTGCGGTGCTCAACGCCCTGATGTATCGCCGTAAGCTGGGGCGACGGCGCAAGTGGCTCAAGCGGTACGGGGAGGAGCGGCGAAATCATCCCCCTGCCGAGCCAAATCCTCTTGACTGGCTGCTGGCGGCGGAACGTGATGAGATTCTCCACGCGGCATTGCGAGCTCTCCCTCCGAAAGATGCAGAGATGCTTTTACTCAAATATGGACAGGACTGGAGCTATCAGGAGATTGCCGACCACCTGGGCATAAGTTTTTCGGCGGTGCAGACAAGGCTTCATCGCGCTAGGCGGCGACTTCGCGAGGAGCTTCACAGAATTTCCCAGACTGGATTGGCCGACGAGGCGTCCGGTCAGGGTAGAGTCGTTGATGATCCATGTTGACCTGGAGTGCAACACTGGGCACTGGGTCCCACATCGGTGCGAGGGTGAATGCTCAGGAGCAAATAAATCCAACGTAACGGCAGTGAGACGTGTGAGCGGTTTGTGCGAGATGACTCGGATGAAGATAGATCAAGACCTTATTGACAGATTGGTTGATGGCGAGGTGAGTGAAGACGAGCGGCGCCGCATTGTGTCGGCCCTGGCTCATGACCCAGAACTCTCCCGACGGGTTGCACTGGCCTTTTTAGAAGCGCAGGAATGGCGTCGGATCTTGAATGCGGCGGCCAGTGCTTTAAGTTCGGAGCAGGGTACGGTAACCGGGGCTCGACCGACCGGACTCGCGGTTGCGCTCGCCGCACCTGAAAAGTCAGGCGTCACCGACGTTCGATCGCGCCCGGCTCAGAACTTACTGCGGCGTTATCTTGGCACGTTGGTAGCGATGGCGTGCAGTTTTGCCCTTGTGTTTGGAGCTGTCTGGTGGATGGCGCAGCCGCGCCAGGAGAAAACGGTCTCCGCAGGGTCAGAAGCTACTGCCGCGGCAGCAGGCGCTGCGCTCAGCCCGGGGCAAAGCTTAATCGCCCAGAGTGCCCCGAGTCAGGGGCAGGTCGCAAGCGCGGGGAAACCTGCTGCGACCCCGTTTCAAATGGTGGCCGTTCCGGTAGCGGTCGGCAATGACGGTACTCTCACATCAGTGGATATTCCCGTCATTCCAGTAGCCGACGGAGAACAAATCAATCTCTGGCCGGACAGTGTGGTCCCCCCGGAGGTGCTCGATGTTCTCCGAAAAAGTGGACACATCATCCGGCAGCAACGTCACTTGATGCCGGTATCGCTTCCTGACGGCCGGCAAACAATCATTCCTGTCGACCAGGTGGAGATCCAAATGCCGGAGCACAATGTTCGCTAGGTTCGCTAGATGTGTGATTGCAGACGTTCAGGAAAGGAGGAATGACCATGAGTCGAGCCGTAATTAGAATGACCAGGGGCATGACGTGGGTTTTTGTGCTGGCGAGTATCTCGGGTCTAATGGTAGCCGGGGGTCTCGCGCAGTCTGCCGAACCTGCCCCGGGAATCTCGGTCACCCGGGTAGTGGCAGCACCTTCTGAAATCTGGATTGGCGTTGTGGTGGAGCAAGTCCCGGAAGCCCTGCGGGCCCATTTGGACCTGCCAAAAGATCAGGGACTGTTGGTCACGAGTGTGGCCAAAGACAGCCCTGCTGAAAAAGCCGGGATCAAGGTACACGATATCCTGCTGGAGGCAGCCGGAAAGCCGCTGACTACACCTAGTGATCTGGTTAATCTTGTTCAGGAGAAAAAGGATAAGCCGATCGAAATCAAAGTGTTTCGGAAGGGAACGACCGAGACCGTAACGGTTACGCCGGCGCCTAGGCCTGCCGGGGCCTGGGAATTTCCCCCACCTTTTCCTGGAACTTTCGCAGACCCCAAAGCGTGGGAGAAATGGTTGGAATCTTTCCGCCAGCGTCTTCCCGGGCAGCCGCCGCTTGTGTTTCGATTTTATCATCCTGGGGTGATCGTTCCGCCGGGCGAGTCCCTCAACATTCCCAAAAACATGACAATCGTGATTACCAAAGAGGGCGACAAACCGGCGAAGATTGTGGTGCAGAAGGAGAATCAAAAATGGGAAGTGACCGAGAATGAACTGGACAAACTTCCGCCTGACGTGAGACCCCATGTCGAAAAGATGCTCCGCGGAAGTGCTCGTCCAGGGGTTGTGGAAGTGAAGCCGGCGGTGCCTCAGGAGGGGGTGCCCAGGGCGCTTATCCGTCCCTGGCGGGAACCCAGCACAGAGGCTGAAGGACGCATGGACAAACTGGAAGAGAAAGTTAAGAGCCTCGAAAACCGACTGAAGACACTCGAGAAAAAACTGGAACAGTCGCAACAGCCGGAAGGAAAAGCCGCTGAATGATCTGTTCATAATTCAGCGGCCCGGGTGTACCTCGCAACACCCCGGCCGGGATGCAATCGAGCGGTGTTTGCACAGTCGACGAGACGGCAGCCGTTTGACATTCCGACCGGGGTGTGATTATACTCGGAACGTAGACCGAGTATGAGAAGAAAGATGTTGTGCCGGGGAAAATTCCCGCGGACGATGAAGTTGTTCCCATCCAGCGTGGATTTGCAGCCAGGGGATTTGAAGGAAGGTTGAGCTTATGAATCTCATCGGCAAGATCTTCGTGGTTCTTATCTTTGTGATGAGCATTGTGTTCATGAGCTTTGCGCTCATGGTTTATTCTGCCCATGTCAACTGGCGCGAAGTCGTTGAGAACCCCAAGGAGGCCCCCGGCAAGCCTTTGGGATTGCGCCTCCAGGTGCAAAACCTCCGAAAGGAGAATGACGCTCTCAGAGCCCAGATCGATGAACTGACGAAGAAACTCGACGCGGAAATCGCTGACAAGCGAGCGCAGGTGGCCAAGCTGGAGCAGGAGCGTGATGATCTTCAACGGGAACGCGACCAGCTTATGCAGCAGGTGGCGCAGTTGACACAACAGGCTCGCGACGCGGTTGCGGCGATGGAGGCGGCTCACCAAACCCTGGCCAAGAGAACCGCGGAGGTAGATGATCTGCGCAATCTGCTGCGGCAGGCTGAACAAGCGCGGCATGACGCGCTTCTACGTTTGGTCCAGAGAACCGATGAACTTCATCAGGTGGCAAACGAATTGCGGGTGTTGAAGGATCGCTCCGTGACTCTCGCCGATGATCTCGCGAAGGCCCGAGAAGTGCTGGCGAAGTTCGACCTCAAGCCCGAGCCGGAGCTCTATCAGGACCGGGCCCCGAAAGTAGAGGGCGTGGTCCTGGCGGTTCCCGGCAATGGATTGCTGGAGATCTCAATTGGTTCCGATGATGGGCTTATGAAGGGACATAAACTGGACGTATTCCGCCTGGGTAACGGGGAAAATAAGTATCTCGGTCGAGTGGTGGTCGTCAGAACCGAACCCGACCGGGCTGTCTGTCAGGTCATTCCCGAGTACCAGAAAGGTCCGATTCAGCAAGGAGATCGCGTTGCAAGCAGCCTCCAGTAGTCCATTACAATATCGGCCGCCTCGGGTAGATATTTATACCGTGCTGCTGGCGATCGCGCTGGTGGCCGTGATCATCGGCTGCGTGTTTCTGTACCTGGAAGTGGCCGATTATGGAAGTCCACCATATCCCGAAGGTGGCGTGGTTCTCAACAATCCAGCGGTGCGGGCGATTTCGCCGGCGCTCGAAGGAACATGGTTTCCCCCGCTGGCTGAGTTGACCGCTTAACAGCGTCCGCCGGATTTCCCGTGGGATTGTGCCCGCCAAAGATAGAGATCAGGTTGATAGGCCCCGTTGTGGGGCCTTTTTGTTTCGGGGAACCGGGCCTCGCCTGTCGATTGGTAACACGGGAGCTTCTTGCCAGGTCAGGCCTCCATCGGTGTGCACTCCGAACGTTCTTTTCCGCCTCTTGTTTATTTCCTCGCGTTATTCCCCTGCCCGGCGATTTGTCTTGCTTCGGGTTATCTCTTGCACGTCTTGGCGTGACATTGAGTCAGGGAGCCCTACTGAGGGAACAGGAAGTGGTTTTGCACAGGTGCTGTGATAGTTGTATAGTGAGCGGTAGCTGAGATTGCCCACGTGACCACTTTTCAGGAACCGGACAGCGGATATGACGGTGTTAGCGGTCCAGGGACTCAAAAAGGTGTACCCTTCTCCGGGACAGCCCCTGTGCGTTCTCAATAATGTGGAGTTTGAACTTCGGTCCGGAGACCGCGTGGCGATCTTGGGACCAAGCGGCTCGGGCAAGAGCACTCTTTTGAACATCATCGGTGGATTGGACCAGCCCACGGAAGGCCGTGTGGTGGTGGACGGCCAGGTCGTCTCGGAGATGCCCGAGAGGGAGCTTTCTCGCTATCGAAACCGAACCGTCGGGTTCGTTTTTCAGGACCATCATCTCTTGCCTCAGTGCACAGTTCTGGAGAACGTCCTAGTGCCGTGTTTGGCATCCGGATCACCCCAACAGGATGACGTTAACTGGGCTTTGGCACTTTTGGATCGGGTAGGCCTGAAAGACCGCGTTTGGCACAGGCCGGGTGAACTGTCGGGGGGTGAACGTCAGCGCGTGGCGATAGCGAGGGCTCTCATCCGGCGTCCCGCTCTCATCCTTGCCGACGAACCTACTGGCAATCTCGACCGTTCAACCGGGGAGCAAGTAGCCCAATTGCTTGTTGAACTTCACCAAGAGCAAAACAATATCCTCATTGTGGTGACTCACAGCGAACATTTGGCTGGAGTAATCGGAAAGCAGTGTCGACTGGAGAACGGCCAGCTCAGGTGGGAGAACGTCTGAGACCGCCTTTTATGAACCCGATATCCCCAGCCTTCTCGATCGGAAAATTGGTTCGTCAGACACTGTGGTATTTTTCTCGGCGGCTCATCGGTGTGGTTCTAGCGATTGCCGTGACCACAGCCGTGTTGGTGGGGACCCTTGTGCTGGGCGATTCTCTTCGCGAGAGTCTGCGCCACCAGGCTATCGATCGCCTTGGCGCCGTAGACGACGCTCTTTTCGCTGCGGGGTTCCTCCGTCAACATTGCACGAGTGAGTGGCAAAAGCGGAGCTATGTATATTCGCAGATCGTGCCCATCATTCGTGTGGCGGCTTCACTCGAGAATTCCTCGGGCAACGGCGAGAGGACTGCCCGTGCCAACGGCGTGCAGATTATCGGTTGTTCGGCAGATTTTTGGACGTTGGGTGTGGCAAAACCCGCTCGCCATCCGCAAGGACGGGAAATCGTTCTGAACGAAAAATCCGCGGAATTACTTCACGCGAAGATCGGTGATCGAATCATCGTGTGGTTGCCGGTCGTTCGCGGCATTCCGGCGGAGAGTAGCTTTGGGCGGCGCGCCGATGTGGTCAAGCCTTCAGCCGTAGCTGTCGTGGACATCGTGCCGAATGAGAATCTGGGGGCCTTCCAACTGGCGGGGTCGCAGGAGATTTCTCGTAACGCGTACGTCGACCTGGCATGGCTGGCGGAGGAAATTGATCAGCCCGGTCGCGCCAACGTCGTTTTGTTCTCGAGAAAAGCCGAGTTTTCACACGATACAGGGAGGGCCCTTGCCGAACTGGAGCAGCTTCCTCTTTTACCCGAAGACTACGGTCTCCAAATAACCAGGACACGAAGGGGATATCTCCTTCTTACGACGGAGAGGTTGATCTTCGATCCAGTTACCGAGAAGGCGGTGACAAGCCATCTGACAGATCTGGAGTTCCAACGGGTATTCATCTATTTGGCAGAGCGAGTGACTTCGCCCGATGGGGAGGCCTGGTACGCGACTGTGGCGGCTGTTCCGATTGTGTCTGATCCGCCCTTTGGTCCTTTTTTGGATATGGCGGGCCACACAGTCAGCACGCCCGCGGAGGACGAATGCGTTGTCAACGAATGGTTGGCAGAAAGATTGAAGGTTCGACCAGGCGAAAAGATCACGATTACCTATTTCGCGCCCGAAACCCAGGGCGGCGATATCCGGCGGGAAAATGCCTCTTTGAGAGTGAAAGCCATCGTCCGTTTGCAGGGAGCCGCTGCGGATCCAGAGCTTGTGCCCGAAGTGCGTGGCCTGACTGACAAGAGAACCATCGCGGAGTGGGATCCCCCATTTCCATTCGACTCCGCTCGCGTCACGCGCGAAGACGAGGATTACTGGGCGCGATACCGAGCGACCCCCAAGATTTTCGTTTCGCCCAAGTTTGCCGAAAAATATTGGGCCAGTCGTTATGGGAAAACCACGGGCATTCGTGTTCTTCCGAACGACGGGCTCGATGAACAGACGCTGCGTGCTCGGCTGACGTTATCTGTTGGAGAGCTGGGCTGGCAACCCCAACCGGTCAAAGAACAGGCCCTCGACGCTTCTCAGGGTACCACACCCTTTGATGTGCTCTTTCTGGCATTCAACCTGTTTGTGGTGGTGGCCAGTTTACTGCTGACCGGGCTCCTGTTCGTGCTCAATGTGGAGAAGCGTGCCAACCAACTGGGACTTGTACGAGCCGTGGGTTGGCCTCGCACAAGAGTTCTCCTTTGGCTTCTTGCGGAATCTTCAATTCTGACCGCGGCCGGAGTTTTAGGGGGAGTTTTGCTCGGTGTGGGGTATGCGCAAATTCTTATCTGGGGACTGCATACGATATGGCTCCCGGCGTTAGGCACCCCGTTTCTTCACCTCGCTGTGACGCCCTCTGCGGTGATACTCGGCATTCTGCTGGGCGTTGCGTGTTCTTTTGTAGTCACAGCCGTGATGACATGGCGGTTCCTCCACTTCCCGCCTCAGGCCCTCTTGATGGGGACGTGGGCCACGGCGGAAACTGGCGGGACAAGCCCTGGTGGAAGGTACGGACAACCCATCGGGATTCTGCTCGCCGTCATTGCTCTTCTGGGGGCCATCCTTTTGGCTGGAGTGGGGTTCGTTGGTGACGAGCGGACTCAGGCAGGCGCCTTTTTCGGATCGGGGGCACTGATGCTTTTCGGTCTGTGGTGGGCACTGGTCCTATGGTTCAGGGGTTGGCTGCGAACGAGGGCCTTCGTCCGCCGGATTGCCGGTCTTGCCGTTAGAAACCTCGGGAGGAATCCGACGCGGTCGGCGCTGAGCACCGTCTTAATGGGCCTTGCGGTGTTTTTGGTCATTTCGGTGAGTAGTTTTCACATGGATGTCAGCGACCGTGGGCCCGATCTGACCAGTGGCGATGGCGGATTCTGGCTCATTGGTGAAAGCGATCACCCAATTTTTTCCAATCTAAATAGCGTTGATGTCAGGCGTTCTCTGGGGTTACATGAAGCGGATTTGGCCGAGTGGAAGAATGTCCGTATCTACGCGCTGCGTCGTCGCGCAGGAGAAGACGCAAGCTGTTTGAATCTTTATCGCACGCGCGAACCCATCGTTTTGGGGGTCGGGGATGATTTCATTGCTCGCGGCGGCTTCCGCTTCACGTCCGTGCTGAAACCAGCCCAAGGATTAACCGCGGGCAATGCCTGGGAGTTGCTCAAGCGGCCACCTATCATCGATCGAAGTGGCGTGATTCATGTGCCCGCCATCGTTGATGATGCAACAGCGAAGTATGCCCTTCAGAAATGGCGAGGTGTTGGGGAAACGTTTGAGATTGTCTTGCCCACAGGTAAGCGAGTCGCCTTTGAGTTCGTGGCACTTTTAGATAATAGCATTTTTCAGGGGCGAATTCTCATTTGGGAGCAGACCTTTCGCGAGCTTTTCCCGGACGTGTCTGGCTACCGATACTTTCTCGTGGAAATCCGGTCATCTGATGTCCACGAGTTGAACACAAGCCTGGTGACAAAGGTCCAAGATTTTTTGGAGAAAAGCTTTTCCGCCGAAGGCCTGCAAATTGTCTCCACCCGAGAGAAGCTGCGGGCGCTCTACGCGGTACAGAATACCTATTTGTCCACATTCCAGTCCCTGGGCGGATTAGGACTTCTGCTGGGCACCATCGGTCTGGGAGCCGTCGTCTTTCGCGGGCTTGTCGAAAGGCAGAGGGAAATAGCCCTGCTCCGTGCCGTAGGATTTTCGGCCGGTCGGGTACACTTAATAGTACTGCTTGAAAATTTGGCCGTACTTCTGCTCGGGCTCGGAATCGGTGTGATTTCCTCCCTGCTGGCTGTGGCCCCGCAGCTCTTCTCGGGCCGCGGCCACATGCCGTGGCAAACAGCCATGGTCGTGGGGGGACTTATGTTGCTGATCGGCCTTGCCACAGGCCACATGGCTGGCCGATGGGTCGCACACCAACCCCCGGCCATGGGATTACGGCGGGAATAACCTCAGATTCCCTGCCAACAACAGACGACAGATTGACTGTAGTCGCCCTGCGCAGCCAGAGGTGAACGTCAGTCACCGGGGAACTGCTTCTCGAATGGCCAATCCAAAGATCACAGGAAGCGATACCGCCCAGGCATGGGGACCGGTGCGACAGGATATGACCCGAACTCATACTTCTCGGGCCCCAATCTCGTGGTGGACTGCATGGCGTCGTCCCAGGTGATGGACTGGCCACTGTACACCGCTTCTCGTCCGAGGATCCCCGTCATGGTACTGATGGCCACGTTTTCCGCCTCGTTGATGGGGTTCCCCTCGCGGATGCTTGCGATGAGATCTTCGTGTTCCTGCTCGTATGGATTGGGGTTGGGACCACGGTAACGCCAGCGTTCATTCTTCATTTGAATCATTTGGTGGCAGTCACTTTCGCCGAGCGTACCCTTGACGAATTCGCCCACGATGTTTTGGCACCCGTTGATCTGTCGGCACTGACTGAACACGGTGACGCTGTTTGGATATTCGAATTCCACAGCGAAATGATCGTAGATGTTTCCATACTTCGGATCGGTCCGCACTTGACGACCACCCAACCCAGACACCGCGCGGATGGGATGAGTACCCAGCACCCAGTTCATCACGTCGAGATTGTGGACGTGTTGCTCAACAATATGGTCTCCGGAAAGCCAGGTGAAGTAATTCCAGTTGCGCAATTGCCACTCCATGTCGGACCAACCCGGCTGCCGTTCCACCACCCAGATCTCTCCCCCGTTCCAGTAGCACTTGGCATAGATGATCTCACCGATTGCCCCGTCATGGATGCGGCGGATCGTTTCCTGATAGCTTCGTTCATGCCGACGCTGAGTTCCCGCCGCTATTCCAAGCTTCTTTTGCTTGGCCAATTCACCGGCTTTCAAAACCAGTTTGACTCCCGGAACATCGACGGCCACCGGCTTTTCCATGAATACGTGTTTTCCAGCCTCAATTGCCGCCATCAGATGCATCGGACGGAAGTGCGGAGGAGTAGCCAGAATTACGTAATTGACTTCCGGGACGGCGAGAAGCTGCTTGTATGCGTCAAATCCGACGAAGCAACGGTCGGGCGGTACGTCTCTCCCGAGCTTCTGCAGGTTGGCACGACAGGCCTCGAGACGATCTGGAAACAGGTCGGCCAGGGCCACCACTTTGATATTTTTCCGAACAACCGTTGCGTTCTCAGCCACGTCTTCGGTGTGGTAACCCGTGGCCGGATAGATGACCTTGGTCGCGGCTCCCAGTGCGTTAAGGACGGCGCCGGTACCGCGGCCTCCGCAGCCGATCAGCCCGATATTGACTTCCATATCCTCATTGAAAGCTCCATGGGCAAATCGGTGCACGGCAACGGCAGTCGCCAATCCCACGGCACCGGTCTTGACCAGAAACGACCGTCGATTCAGCACGCTTGAGCCTTGCCGTGACTGTGTCATAAGAGCATTCCTCCTCTTTCGAGAAACCTGTTTCATGTGATTTAGGAAAAAAACATCAGTTAGATTATCAAGCCCATGGCGAGGAAACAAGGGTGCCGCTGGGCCCAAATGGGACATGGGTCGCACACGCTTTCGCGATACTCTTCGCATGTCATTTGGTGGGAATCTACCGATCGGTTGGCGGTGTGAGCTTACGCACCTGGATCCTCTGCCGTGCGTCCATTGTTTGGTGTCCGCCAGCAACCCCTTTCAGCCGCAATATCAAATCACACACCTTGCCAGGATGGATTTTGCCGCCAAAGAAATCTCGGTTCATCTCGAAAGAAGGCAACCCGGTACCGAATTTCATCACGTCACGACGCGGAGTCTTTTTTAAAAAACACCATCGAAGGCTTCGCGGCGTGAATCGTTTCAAGTTGTTGTCCCGTCCTGCCGTGGCCGCGGACAACTCATTATGCGGCGGCGGGTTCGCATTTCTCTGCGATAACGCGGCGCTTAAAGAGAAAATCGACGGCCGATATTTCGTGGCTTGGCCGCCTCGTCAGAGAAAGGGCTCCCGCGCATTCGAAACCACGGTCGGACAGGAAGTCCACGAGATCTCGAAAAGAGTAGTCGGTTCGATACGGTGAACAGAACATGAACTCAGTGAGGATGACCTCGGTTCGCCTGAGGGTGTGTGGCGCTCCCCGAAGGATGCGCAATTCATTGCCCTGGGTGTCCAGCTTGAGGAAAAAGGAACCGTGCAGGTCCGGAATCTCCTCGACAATGTGATCGAGTGTTTTCGTCTGCACCATTCGCAGAGCGACTGGCTCGGGAGCATCGTTGGGAAACTTTTCTTTGAGAATAGTGCCCTCAGCCGGCACAAGGGAACTCATCGTGCGGTCATGATGGATGTAAAACGGCACCGTTGATTCCTGTTCATCGAGTGCGGCACAGATTACGGTCACGTTGCTGGATGGGTTGCGCTGGCGAATTTCTGCAACGAGGTCTTCGTCTGCTTCGATACAGACGATCCGGCGAAACCCAAAGAGACGCTGAGCCAGTTGGGTGAAAACGCCCCGATGGGCGCCCACGTCGAGCAGCACGGCGGGAACATTCGTGACCAGCGCGCGAATGGAGAGCAGTGTTTCCAAAAGCTCGAGAGGGTAGCGATCGCGTGGTATGCCTGATTCCGCACACAACTGACGCACTCGTTCCCGATGGTAAAATGCGGCGCTTTTCTTGAGTACGGTAGTGCGAAGTTTATGGGATAGTTGACTCAAGAATCGTACCATGCCCGAGGATCCTATCTGCCAAGGTTGCCTCCCCCAGTTTCCACAAAGGTTCTCATTTGGACCTGTTCTCTTCAGCCTTAAAGGCGTCAGAAGCCGCTTCGCATTTTGGCCCACTGGGAGGCCAATCCTATCCACCATTGTTGGACCCGGCAAGATCGGTTTGCGTGCGTCGCCATGCTTCTGCATTTTGCCCAATATCAGCGACCGGGCATTTCCGCGGGCAGAACCGGCTCGGTGCTGGCGGTTGGGTTCCAGAAGACCAGAGGCGACGCCGATGAACTGGTGGGATACGCAGTTGCCGACGGCGATGACTGTTGAGATCCCCAAAGCCGATGCAATAGCTCACTGAGCCGACGGGTGAGCTCACGACGCTCAAACCTTTGAATGCCGGGCGGAGGGAGGCGGTGGATTGCTCCTCTTTGTTGCCAGGCTAAATAGCGACGCTTGATCGCCTCGGCAATGGCGTGCACGTCGGTGGGCTCCATCACATCACCCGCGTCAAATTGCCGAATAAGGTCCCATATGTCACTTTTCTGGACAGGCGCGAGGATGGGAGTACCGGACCGAAGGTAACTGTAGAGCTTGCCGGGGATCATGGGGAGGAAGTCTCGGCCGCGGTACCATTGCCCCACCTGGAGCAGGAGGAGGAGATTTGCGTCGAGCATCATCCGCACGGAGACCGTCTCGGATACCGGAGCGCGAACTGTGATCACCGACGGGATGGGAAAAGTTTTCAACAACCGACAAATCTCCTGGGAAAAACACCCGACGAAAACCACGCGCAATGTCTCGGCCCAGTCCGGATGATCGTTGAGAACCTGCTTGAGGGCATCCAGGAAATGCCCGGGCCAGCGGAGTTTGTTGCACGTCCGCAGAGGCTGATACTGGAATCCCAAAAATCGCAAGAAGGGTTGAATTCCCGGGTGGCGGTCTGGTCTGGTGAAAACCCCGGAATAGAGGATCGTAAAGTGGTTGGGTGGAAAAATCGGGGGAATCGTTTCCGCGGACACAAAGGCGGCTTCATCGTAGCCATTGGTCAAAACGGCCAGCTTGTCGCTGGAAACGTTGAGGAGGGTTCGGAACAGTTTGGCGGAGGTCGGCGTGTTTGCCAGAATAAGCGCCGCTTTGCGGAGAAGTCTCGCTTCGCAGCGGCGTTCCAAAAGATAATCGACCCAGTGCCGATAATACGTGTTGTGAAAGGCGCTCCAGGGATCGCGAAAATCCAGAATGAGTGGGATGTTTAAAGCATCGTGGAGCAACTCACCCAGGAGGTAAGCAACCGGGGGAGGCCCTGATGCCAGCACTGCATCGGGCCGAAATTCCGATACCGCAGCAAGAAGGGAAGGCGTCAGGCGACGGAGAATCTCTCGCCGCTCCATCTGCCGGACAAGCCACCATCCCACCGGGAATGCTCGCAGGAACGCTTTCACAGAAAATGAGTTCCAGCGTTTTCCGGGAGAATACCACGGGACGTTAAACACCCTGTGGGAGGGTGGACGGAAGTCACACCCAGGGTATGGCTCGAGTGTGGGTGAACTCGCTGTAAAGACGGCCGGTTGAATTCCAAACTCGGGCAGGTACTTGAAGAAACCCTCAATGCGAAAACTGCCGCTTGTCCGCCGTGGCGGAAAAGATTCGGCGATGATGAGGAGACGCTTCATTCCGTGCACCGGCTCTCTGACTGGATCAGCTCGTGCAAACCCTCTTTCACTGCAACCTCATTTTGACTTTCAAGTCTGGTGATTGACACAGCGAGCACGACGCAGCAAGGAGTCTCACGCTCTTATCGGCATCGTCGCGTCCCCGACATGAGGGGTTAAAGAAAACTTCGACTCATCCCGGTGGATAAATTTCCAAGTTTCTTTCTCTTTACACAATGTTTCGGCATCACGGAAGGTGCGTTTTTCACCACGGATATCCCGATACTACGAGGCGCAACCGACAAGCCGGTCTTTTTTGTGGATTCCCCAGATTGCCGCTCCTTGCCAGTGTGCGTTTGTTTCTTCAGTTTGTGGATTTTGATAGGCCGAACTCCGTGGGGTGGCGAAACGATTAGGCCGCAGTGACGACGGTGTAAGTCGTCCGGTGACATGCCCCGGGCTGGCGTGTTCGTTCCGGCGAGGGCACGCCTGGACTGCTCGCCGAATTCTCGCGACGTTGCGACCGCTGTGGCGGACTAAGTGGTGTTGGTTCTCCTCAGCCGCAGCAGGAGCTAAAACTGCCTTTGGAGTTGGTTTGAGAGCAGCACGGCTGCGCCTTTTTTGGCGCGAGAAGTTCCGCCGCAGCCAGCAGGCCCGCTTTAATGATCAGCTCGGCGGGGATCGACTCGTAGGTAGTCCCTTCGACGGTGAGCGTTCGGCACTCGGCATCGCCGCAAACCGCGCAGCACCGGCTTTTTCCCACAGTGGCCCCGAGCCAATCTTCAAGGGGCTTCTCCTGGATGAACACCCGATTGGACTGCAGAGGATCGCGGCCAAACTCTGCGGGAGTGAGTGCCCTTTTCTCGAGGACCACGTTCATGTGCAAGGTTTCGAGACATTGACCGAGTATGCGGGCTGCCTCCTCAATTGCCCGCTCTGTGGCGCCGCACCGGTCACAGGTATTCCCCTGATCGTCCACAACACGCTGCCAGGTGATCGTCAATGTTGGCATAGGGACACCCCCCATAACAGATACGTGTTTCGAGGTAACCGAATCACCGGTAGCCGGCAAACCAGTGGCGTGTCCGATTGCAGAAGCTGCACACGGAAAGCATGACGGGAACCTCAATGAGAACCCCCACCACTGTAGCGAGTGCGGCTCCCGATCCCGGTCCGAAGAGCGCAATGGCGGTTGCGACGGCCAGCTCAAAAAAGTTGCTGGCTCCAATGAGCGCCCCCGGAGCCGCCACATTGTGGGGCACGCGGAAAAACCACATGAGGGCATACGTCAGCGACGAATTGAAGTACACCTGTACCAGGATGGGAATGGCAATCAGAACCACGTGCCAGAATTTGTTCGTAATGTTGTGGGCCTGAAAAGCAAAGATAAGGACGAGAGTGATCAGGAGGGCCGCCATGCTGACGGGAGCCAAGCGAGGAAGCAGGACCTTCTCGAACCAGTCCTGTCCCCGATAGCTGATGAATACACGTCGCAGAATAACACCGGCAGTCAAGGGGATCACGATGAACACGACGACCGAATAAAACAGGACCTGGAATGGTACCTGGAGAGACGATGCTCCGCTGACGAGGAATCGCACAATCGGGGCAAACAGCACGAGCATGATCAGGTCATTCAGCGAGACCTGGACAAGCGTGTACGCCGGGTCACCATCGGTCAGGTAGCTCCACACAAACACCATGGCCGTGCACGGAGCGGCTGCCAAAATAATCGTTCCCGCGATGTACTGATTGGCATCATCGGGACCAATCCAGTATCCAAACACGTAGCGAAAGAACAGCCAGGCCCAGAGGGCCATGGAAAACGGCTTCACCACCCAATTGATGAACAGTGTGATGAGCAAGCCTTTGGGACGCCGTCCCACGTTCTTGATGGATGCAAAGTCCACCTTCATCATCATGGGGATGATCATGAGCCAGATGAGAACCGCGATCGGAACATTGATTTGGCTCCCTTTGGCGAATTCCCACTCACGGAAGATGTTGGTGATCTCTGGAAGGGCTTTTCCGAGTAGCACCCCCGCGATCATGCACAGGGCCACCCAAACTGTCAGATACCGCTCAAAAAGATTGAGCCGTTTCGCGTCCGTTGGACAGGCCGTGCCGCCCCCATGCGTCCTCGTGGTTAAGCCACCCGCAGAGAAGCCGGACGAACTGCGAGAATTGTCCATGAATTCTTCCGGTCGGTGATCCTGCTGCGGCGATGGCAAGAGATTATCCCGATTCATCGACAATTCCTCCAAATTGATTCCATCATTCGCTGGTTCCACTCAACGCAGGTCTCTCGCACCCCAAGAAGAATGCCCCATTGCGAAACGCCAGACCCCGATCGGCTACCATTTTCGCTTCGGGTCAATGACACGGGCGGCTGTGGTGACCGGGAGGCCCGCAGGCTATGTTTACCCGGTTGCGCGAGAGGTAGCTTTTCAGCCGCTGTCGATCCGCTGCGACTTGTGGATCGTCTTCTACCTTTTTAAGAATTTCAGTTACAATTTTTTGCCATTCCGAGGGCAGTTTATCCAGCTCGAGGCTAAAAAAATGCCACCGGTGCGACACCCGTTTGCGGACCAGTTGAGCTCTTTCCAGGACGCTCAAGTGACGGGATACGGTAGCTCCCGTCAATCCAAGCATCTCGGTGATCTCGCAGAGGCACAACTCCCGATCGCGAAGCAGCGTCAGAATCCGTAAGCGAGTGGGCTCGGCTAGGCTTTTTAATATTCGGGACACTGTCATGATCGAATGCGACATTCTGCTGCTCCTGTCGCGGAAAACCGGTCAGGCATATTTAGTCATTTGGCTAAATGAACAATAAAGTTTATGCGGATTGTCGGCAGGTGTCAAGGCTGAGCTATCCCCGCTTTTGTAAAAAGCCACGCTGTGTCACGAACCCTATGTGTTGTACCGGCCATTCATGAATGGCCCCTACCGGTGAAACGCTTTCGTGGTTGCGGCAAAACACCGCAAACGCCAAGATGGTGAAGGCTAAAGCCTTCACGATAAAGCGGCGATGAATCGCCGCACTCCACATGTGGAGTGCGGGGCTTCAGCCCCGCTTTCCACGCGGGACTTCAGTCCGCGGCGAAAGAAAATGGAGGATCCAACGTCATACGGCTGACCTGACGAGCAGGTCCCCCCGGACAAGGTCCCTCGGATGTGCGGACCTGGCAGGCAGGTCCCTCCGGATTGAGTCTCGCTCCCATGCGCACCTGTGTTGACGCCCGAGTCCGCATCGGCAACGAAAAATTGGGGATGAGTCAGGAAAGCGCAGAATTGACGCGTCCCCCTGAACGTGACCTTCATCACGGAACAAAAAGAAGCTTGAGAGCGGCAATGACCAGCACCACACTGAGGGCCCGTCGCAGCCAGACGTCACTGAACCAGGTGGACCCAAGTGTGGAACCAAGAAACCCGCCCAATGCAACCGTTCCTACTGCAGGCAGCAAATGGGTCGGTACTGATTGCAGACCAGCCATCACCCCCAGGAGACCGGAGATCGAGTTGATGAGAACAAACGGGGCCGTGATCGCCGCCGCCTCACGTGCTGTCATCCATTGCGAAAGAATGAGAACAGGCGTCAAGAATATGCCTCCGCCTGTTCCAGTAAGTCCCGCGAGGAGGCCGAGAACGGCGCCCGTTACAAAAAGGACAAAGGGTGAGGGTGACGGCTTAGTCATCCCTGTTTCTGAAGGTTTTCCGACAAGCATTCGCACTGCGGCAGCGAACAGGACGACTGCAACAAGTGGGCGGTATACATTGCGGGATACGGGCACAAATCCCCCAATGAATGCGAGGGGAGCGGAGCCTGCAAGCAGGAACAACAGGAACAACCAGCGCGGCCGCACACGACTGAAACGGACAGTCGCGATGGTGGCCACAAACACATTGAGCACGAGCGCAGTTGGCCGCATCTCCTCAGGGGCGAAACCGAGAATGGCCATCCAGGCCAGATAACCCGATGCGCCCGCATGTCCCACAGACGAATAAAGGCAAGCTATGAGGAACAGGCCTCCAAGAAACAGCGCGAACATCATTTTTCAAGACCGCAAGTTCAAGGGTGAATTGCCGCTGGATTCTCCATGGATCGTCGTAATGTCACACATTAAGCGCTTCTGTCGAGACCGCAAGGAATGGTTTGTATCAGTTTCGGTATTGGGAAACCGAAATGAGCCGCTCCACGCAGTGTGCTAATCTAACCGTTCCGAGAAGGGAACAGGAATCGTGGCAGACAGAAAACGATTCAAGGTTGATTGGGCCGCGCGTGAGCCGCAATCTCTTCTGGCGAAAGGCATCGCGAGTAGATGCGGACCTCGTCAATCGCTCCGGTAAAGTGCGCAGAATGGCCTTTTTCATAGTTGCCCAGTACCAAATAACGGCTGTTGAAAGTGATGGGGGCCCGCCGTTCGAGTTCACCGATTTCCCGGCCCTGCATGTAGAGTCTCATCGTACTGCCGTCGAACGTGGCCGCCAGATGGACCCATGGCCCAACAGGGAGCGGTGATTGCCCGACCAGATGGTGACTCCAGGGCGTGACGGGAATTTGAAAACACGGCTTGCCCTCGAGCACACCAACTCGAAATCCGGTTGTTTCAACCCCACCGAAAACACAGTTGACGATCCACCGATTGTTCTGGTTGGGAGTTTCAGTGCGAACCCAGCACTCCACGGTGAGCTGCGAGCAATTTGTCAGCGGCCTGTCCATGGGCACGATGACACATCCCCCGTGGCAATCGAGGGCCCAACCCTGCCGTCCTTTAACGCGGGCAACGTTGTGAAGCACTCCCCCGAGGCGATGCCCGGAATAATCGAAGGCCACCTCTTGCTCCGGAGGCTCGTCAAAAGTCCACCAGGCGACAAGGGCGGGATCGGTTCCCGGAAGGGTGACTCGGCGTCGAGCCTGCGCAATGAGTGCGCGCTCCCTTTCAAAGTACTGTCGGACAGGCGCGTCGTACGGACCGAGGCCGACGTCCTCTGGAAGCAAGTCAATATGCTGAAAAGACTCGGTGGAAAAGACGCGACGGACCGCATCCAGATATTCAAAGCCGAACTCACGGTGAGGCGCAATGTAATGCCCTTCCCCCCATTCATTCCAGTTGTCAAGAAGAATCAACCGGCTTCCCAATTGCTCCCTGGGAAAAGTTGCTGCCAGTGCCTTAGCACGCCGGAGGAGTTCCTCGAAATCCTTTGGTGGCAGCTTCCAAATAGACCCCTCGTCTTGCCATCCACTCCAGCCTTGTGACACGGTGATGACCTGGGGAATGATTCCCAGCTCCTGTGTGCGCGTGATGTACGACAACTGTGCCTCGATCGCTTGCCGCGGCGTGGGATTATTAGGAACTGGCCAGACGTATGCAAAAGTATAGTCCAGCCCAAGGTCTTTCATGAGTTGAAGATGGCGGGCGTCGGTACCTCGATATTCGCCGAGAAGGTACAGTCCCGCGAAACCTGCCTGCCGGCATAATTGGCGTGCTTTTTCGAAGGCACTCGCAACTTTATCCACACCGCCCAGGTCGTCCACCAGAAACTCGGGACGATAAATAAAAAGAAGAGGCTTGCCATCAATTACCAGATAGTTGGGCCGTTGGAAGTAGTTTTTGATCCAAAAAGGCAGGAGGTTCTCCAAAAAGTCACGCTCATCGGCGACACCGGCCTGACCACGGGCCTGATTTTCCCACATGATGGCAAAACGCAACCTGTCCTGAAATCGGGAATGAAAAAAGGCCTCGTGAAGAGCACTGGAGTACCGCATCTCAACTGGACCGCCCTGTCGCCCCGGTACCAGCAATAAACGAAAAATGAAATCCCGTGCTCAACGGCCCATTTTGTCTCCCAATCGGCTACTTCAGGGTTTTCCTGACCGTAGAACCCTAATGCCGGTGTCCTTTCGGGATGCTTGAGCAGGTTGCGCCAGATTTCAGGCCTGTCTGTCTCCCAAAGCGGGCAATTGTGGGCGCCGACAAGAATATCGGTGGCCACCGGCTGAGGTGGTGGAATCTCCCGGTTTTTAGGGATCGAAAGAGCCGGGAGAAACAGCACGGAAAGAGACCGGCGCACCGCGGCCTGCTGGTATTTGGCAAGGACCGCCAAATCGTGGCGTCCTGCTTCCGATGTCACCACCGTCCATGACGTATTGATTTCGTCAACCCCGTTTTCGAAGCGAAATGACTGTTGCACATTTCCTTGGACAAGACGCACCTCGGGCGGAAGAATTAGTTCCAGTGTGCCCTCGAGGTCCTGGCCTCCACGATTACGAAGGGTGACGGAGAGGGTGCAAGGCCATCCTGCACGATAAATTGGCCGGACGGGCTGGAAGTCGGCGATTTCCAATTCTCCCGGCCGGACTTGCCCACTGAGAAGCACCGTCAGAAGCATAAATGCGCAGAAAAACCCCGTTTTGAGCAATCGGCCTGAAAATCGCGCCGTCATGGTAACTCCTGCATGAACAGTGTCTGGTGGCAGGGCGTGGATGGAGCAATTTCGCCGTTTGATCGACGATATTCGGTTTATCGAGAGACGCAAAAATAGGCCGACCTCCGCGTGTTGGATCGCTCATATGCGATCACGGCCTGCGGTGTGGGTAGAGCCAACAAGCTGATCCGTCTTCGAGCAAAGAACTCATAGGTTTTACTGATGTCCGTATTTTTCACATCGAAGCCTAACCCAAGGATGACGGTCTCAACACCACCCCGTGTTAGCATCTCTAGAAGCTCTTCGGAGAGCCATGCGTCACTCTCATTCACGAGTTTCGAACTTGCCTTTTTAACACGTCCATGGCTCAGAATGACAACATCTTCCTCGTACTGTTTACCAGCAATTGTGATACTACCAGGGTGGCACTCTTCCACGCAGGGATACTTGATGTTGCGGAGAGATTTAAAGACGTTGATCCCCACTTTTCTGCCGGCGATCGCCACTGCTCCTAGAACAACCGCATCGTCCCCGAGAGCCGACAGGCAGAGGCCACCACGCTCCCGGGCGCCGGGGAGTTGATCGGAGTTCACGACGGCCTGAATTGTCGGCCACAGAGTGTCCCCACATGCCTCCATGACCCCGCCTCCCAGCACGATCCACTCCGGATCCAAGAGGTGCCGTACGGTGAGGCATGCATAACCGATGATCTCCGCGGCCCGCCGCATAATCCGCTCGACAAGGGGATCACCCTTTTCCAGAGCTTGCTTGAGGGCTTTACTCCGAATAACGCTGAGATCTCCGTCGAGGATTTCGGTCAGTAATGTGGACTCGCCTTTCGCCACCGCATCTCGAATGTCGCGTTCAATGGCCGCCCGACCAGCGAGGGCTTCAAAACATCCGCGATTCCCACATCCGCACAGCGGGCCCCCAATCTCCATGACGATATGACCGATTTCACCCGCCACTTCCCGGGCACCCCGCCAGATCTTCTTTTTCTGTGCAAATCCCGCCCCGATTCCCGTGCCGACAAAGATCCCCATGGCGCTTTTGGCCCCGCGGGCAGAGCCCAGCCAAACTTCACCCAGCGTACCGAGATTGCAGTCATTCCCCAGGATAACTCGGCAGCCAAAACGGGATTCCAAGCGAGGGACGAGATGGACGCCGGAAAGGCAACTGTTGGGAGTACGTACAATCGTCCCCTTTTTGGGATCCACCACTCCCGGTATGGCGACACCAATGGCCGCCACGTCGCGGTGGCTCAGACCCTCTTCTTTGAGCACCGCTTCGATGACGCCTTCGATTGCCTCAACAATCTCTGCGGGGTTGTCCGTCCGCGGTGTGGGAAGCCGCTCCCGGGCGCGAATGACCCCGCGCCGATCGGCCAGCACGCCAAGAATTTTAGTGCCTCCCACATCGACAGCAACGAAATTCGGTTCGTTGGATTGTTGTTTGCCAGCCATAGGTGATCCCTCTGTGCTCACCGTACTAATGCTCCTGCTCTAATATTGTGGGGTGGAAAAGCCGCTCCTGCAAAGGAACGGCCGGTTTTCCCAGAATGGCCGCTCGCATCCACTCCGCCCACCACTGAGTAGCTCTGGCAGCATGGGACATTGGTGGGTTAACGTTCAAGGATTCTGTCGCCACACGCACAGCGTGCAGCAATTCCTCATCGTTTCTCACCAGCGTGCATGGTGCCCGCAATTCAACAGTCAGAGGAGGCAGCTTTCCCAACGATCGGGCGAAAAAATCTTTCACGTCCGCCGGTTGTGATTGTCTCAATTCGCAACCGATAAAAAAAACGCTTTGTTGGCTCACATCAGTCTGCCAAAGATTATCGACCACCAGCCGCGGACCATCGACCATCAATCGGCCCTGGACGAGAAGCCAGGGATAGAGAGTGACTGCGTCAGCCATGTGGTCATTGGTGGCAATTCGCAGAGCGGAAGCAATGTCCCAGGAACGCGTGAAAACGCATTCGTCGTTGTGATTCGTCGGGACAACAGGTGGTACAGCGGCGAGAAGGACTGCTCCGTGGGGCACTTCGGCGCGCTGTGTTTCCCTCCTGATTGTGTTCAAAATGATTTCCTGGGCCTGCCATGACTGAACGTAATTGTTGCGCTGCAACAAAAAGGAGGTGGCATTGACGAGTAAGGCCACACACAGACCAACTTGCAGCCAGCGCGTTCTTTTAAAAGATTGTTGATGAGCCGGGCCAGTCCAATAGGTGCTCGCCGCGAGAGCAACGGCTACCCACAGGGAGGAAAGTTTTCGGTTGTCGTTGCCATAAACCGCAGCATAACTGCCAGACAGCACAAATAGCAGAACGCTCATTGCCGCGGAGATCCAGCACACGCTCCTGAGCACACCGACTCGACAAGATTGGGTAGCGAAGTGGTTGGGGTGAGAACGGTCCTCGCCACTTGATCGTGTTTGGAGATGAACACTGCCATCTGGCTTGTCGCCCGATTGACGCGCCGTGTTTTGCGCGTTTAGAGGTTTACCAGCACCCGTAGTTCGCGAGTGAGCTAGGAGAAGGGAAATCGTCACGAGCAGAGCACCCGCCAAAGCCGATGCATCCCACGCTTCATGGATGCGAAAAAGACCGTCTGCCCAGAGAATAGGCGTCTGAACGGACACTGCAAAAACCCAATAAAGAAAGGTCCGGAGCATCATTCCAAGGCCGCCCGGCGTCAGCCGAGACATGTCCGGAAAAAAACTTGGCATGATCAATTTCTGCACGACCAGCCCCAGTAAAACGGCAACAGCGAGGGGAACTGTCGTCCTGGCAACGCTTTTCCATGTGTGCCAATCAAATCCCAGGTAGGTGGGTGACGCTGAGCCCGGAGTGGCTAAGTTTCCAGATTGATCTGTCTTGAAACAGGCAGCATGGTAGAGCGGCATCAAACACTGCAAAACGAGCAGGGGTAGAAAAATCTCGTAGATCAGCATCCCGATGAAAATAAGAAGACCGGACAACAACAGCCAGCCGCCCTGCCGGCTCATCGCCCTTTCGTGACATACGAGTGACCCTGCCCATAAAACGTACGCCGTCGCCGCGAGATGTTGCATTCCTGGCGAAAACACAAGTGTGGAAGCAATACTTGGCAAATATACGGCCGACAGGAAAAAAGCCGCGGCCTTTTCGCCGCACAATCGGCGCCAGATATACCAGACCATTCCCCAGGCCACGCTGAGCAACAAAAACTGAGAGCAGACGTACCAGCGAGGAGTGCCGCCATACACGCCGGATATACTGGAAAGCACAACGGGAGCTAATGGGCGGCCAGAAAAAAGTGGAAACCATGACCGCACGGCATCCCACCACTGACGGTGCACACGCCAATGGTCGATGATCATCCAATCGTCGCAAACCCAACCTGCTTTAAAAAGATACGGAATATATACTGCAAGTATGAAAACAATAGCAGCACAGGTGGGCAGCCTTTTTTTGCAGAAGTGTGCAAATACCATAACCAAAAAGAAGGACAGCAACCATCAGCCGAGCAATACCGATGGATATTCACCATCCTTGTCAGTGGTGTGTGCCACCAGCACGGAAGACGTTTATCGCTCGGATTCGTGACCAGTGGACTCTCCGTTTGGGTCGGCTGATGTGGTCACAACCCGCAAGTCAAATATACCACCTGCCATGGCCCCCGGATGGGCCTGAAAACGCACGGTGACCGCTTCGCGATCTTTTACGAGTTCGGCCGGCAGCGGGTAAACCTCAATAAAAAAGCGTCCCGGCCGATTGTTGGCCAATCGCTGCGTAGCAAGCTTTGTGCCATCAACCATGATGTCAAAAACCCGATTCCCAACGTCGCTGCCCCAGTATTCCACAAGGAGGGACTGCCCCTTGCCCTTGCCTACTTTCACTGTGTAGGCGAACCATCCACCGTTGACGGCATGCCGCCACCGCCGCCCGGCAAACGTCCCACTTTCGGTCCGTTCACCAGCAAGGGAATGTTCTTTTTCGCTAATAGGGTCCCCAACAATAACTCGGTCGACTGTTCGCTTTTCAATTTCCTCCCATTTTTTCTTTGCTTGATTATATTCGCTAACGATTTTCTCCCATTGTGATGGAGATACTCGATCGAAATAGACCACATAACGCCGGGGACCATGGATCTTGTAGAACGGTTCAAGTATGATCTCTCGGTCCGCGCTATCCACAAGCGATCGGAATAATCCCCTGGGCGCCGTCCAGCATCCGGGACGCCCCTCCGCCACGTTGAACGTCGTCAAATCGACATGATCCGCCACGGCCGCCAGCAGCCCTCCAAAACTGCGGCCGACCTCACTGCCCCGGAAATAGGCAGCGGCAGGCGATTGGAGCACGCTGTCCGGTACAACAGCCGCAAGGACGATGGGACCATGGAGAATGGCAAACCGGTCAGGGTTATCGGGGAATGATTCTGTCCGCAACTGCATGGGCACCCGGATTTCCACATTATCACCGGCAGTCCACGTACGGGTGACGCGAACGAACTGGCCCGGACGATCTTCCAACGCCCATGGAGTCCTATTGACCAGAATCGAGTATCCCTGAGTACACCACGCTGGCCAGCGGATCGCAATGGTTAATTGCGCGGGCGACTGCGGTTCAACGTAGAGATGCACCGTGTCTGAATCGGGAAATTGCGTTTCCAGTCGGACTCGTACACCTTTTTGTTGCCATTGGAGTTCTGACGGAATAAACAGATTCACATACAAAGTGTCGCGGCCATCGTGAAAGTAGATGCTTTCTCCATATTTCGCATGGTTTTCGATGCCTGTTCCTGTGCAGCACCAGAAAGAGTCCAGGGGTGTGGAATAAGTTTTATGTGATCCCGATTGTAAAGGAACATAGTAGCACATCATTCCAGTTTCTGGATCCTGCGACGCAAGGATGTGGTTGTAGAGGGCACGCTCGTAGTAGTCGGCATATTCGGGTACCATTTCCCAGAACAGCAGGTGCCTGGTCAGCTTGAGCATGTTGTATGTGTTGCAGGTTTCCGCAGTGTTGGGGCCGAGGGCTTCCGAGAGCCGATCTTTGGGCGTGAAATGCTCGTTGTTGCTGTTTCCACCAATCACATAGGAACGTTCGTGGACAACAAACTTCCAGAAGTTCAACGCGGCATCGCGATACCACGGCGTTCCCGTTAATTCGTACAGTCTGGCCGCACCAATAAACTTAGGAATCTGCGTATTGGCGTGCAAACCGGTGAGAATGTCCTTCCCTTCGGCTAAAGGCTTGAGCACCGCCAGATGGTTGAAGCGCTCGGCAATCCGCAGGTATTTTTCTTCCCCGGTTAAGGCGTACAGATTGGCCAGGGCCTCGTTCATGCCGCCGTGTTCCACGTTCAACATGCGTTGCATCTGCTCGTCAGTCAGGCGGCTGTTCCGCGCGATCACCCAATCCCCGAGCTTCTTGGCCACTTCCAGTGCCTGCTGATCGCCGCAGTACACGTAGGCGTCGAGCAGCCCTGCCAGAATTTTGTGGAGCGTGTAGTAGGGAGCCCAAACCCGTCCAGTAGTTTCAACCCGGTCAAAAAACTCTTCTGGAAACGCGCTAAGATAGCCGTTACCGAGTTTCTCCTGGCACTTCGCCAGTTCCTGGACCAAAAAGTGGACTCGGTCCCGGAACTGGGTATCGCGAGTACTCGCGTACATGAACGAGCAGGCTGACAGATAATGGCCCACAAAGTGTCCCCGTAATTCGCAATCAGGTCGTTCCCAGCCGCCGAGCGGTCTCGCATCACTGGGAAGTCCCGCATTGACCCGGAACACGTGCAAAAGGCGGTTCAGATCGAGCGACACCAGGTATTCCGCGTCCTTACGCATTGCGTGCAGAAACGGGCTGGGCAAAAGACGCACGTCTTCCAGGCGGAAGGGATAGGTCGATAAGGGGATCTTCGACTCACACTCAGATGCTCGCAGGTGTTCGACAGGAGGCAAAACCCCAAAAGTACCCACAACTAACACGGCAAAAAAGAAACGTGAAAGTAGCTCCATTGGCCAGTCCCTCGAAAATTTCGTATGATTTCGCATTTCCGATCCACCTCTTCCGGTGTAAAACCCTGGGTGGAGCATGGCCTATCTGCTGCCCGTTCACGTAACGATTATACACCTTTTTCCGTCAGGCTATGGAGGCTCAGCCTCAAATCGCGGGGGCGGGCAGTTACGCGAGTAGCCTACGTGCTAGACCAAATAAAAAAGGCCCCGCATTGAAGCGGGGCCCAAAAATCAATCAGGCGGGAAGGATACTTTTAAGCTTCAGTGGCCCGTGATCGCTCGGAACAACCCAGAGAACGGTCCCTTGGTTGATCCATCATCGAAGTCGAGGAACCACCAACCGTCGTGCCATTCAAGAGTCACTTTCCGCCATCCGAGCGGCACCTGCGGATAGGGATAGAACGGACCAATATAGGGCCACGCGGTCGCGGAATACTGTTTGGGGTAAGTGACCGCGGCGTAATTCGGGTAAGCCGCGTAGCTTGGCCAGGCGTAATTCGGCATGTTGGGCTGATCATACCGGGCCGGTGCCGCTGCTCCCACCTGGCCGGCGTACATCGGAAGTGGACGACCAAGTGGCGCTCCTGGAGATGCTTGAGTCGCAGGGGTGGCCGGTGTCGGCTCCTGGGCTTGGGCGTAAGCGATCGGCAGAGGTCGAATCGGCCGCGGGGCGCTTTCCGTAGCTACTGTGGCGGAAGCAGGTGTGGCTTCGACCGGGGGTTCCAGCGCTGGGATTTCTGGAGCGGCAAACGCGGGACCTTCGCTGACTGCGGTAGCGGCCGTCGGACGCACAGGCTGATTGGCGAACACAGAGGGAACAGGATCTGCCTTCTGCACTTTGCCCGCGAGGGCCGGCGCCGCCATTGGGCGGTCGCTACCTTGCAAGCCGCCGATTGGCGAAGTCACCCGTTCAGGAGCCACCGCTGCTGTGACCGGTTGCAGACCGAGTTGCTCCGCCGGAGCTCCACTTTCGACCGATAGTTCATTGATCACTGTTTTGACGCCCTGAACCTGGCTGGCAAGGCGTTCCGCAATGGCCCGCTGTTCCGGATCAGCCACTGTCCCCCGTAGCCAGACAGTTCCATCCTGACAACGCACACCAATCTTGTAACCCTTGAGCTGCCCGCTGTTCTTGAGCGCACTGGCAATCTCTTGGGCCAGTTCCTGGTTGCCTGCGAGCACCAGTTGGGGCGCGAACACCATGAACGCCGCGGCAATCCATGTGAACGAATGACCTCGCATGCCTGTCCTCCTGTTTCGGAAATCGCCCGACGGTCGGCATCTCCCTCGGAAGGCCGAATCGATTCCCGCCTGGATCTTGTGACCGTTTTGTGTCAGGCTCTCAACAAACCGAAATCCACCACGTAACACGAACTGTTGTAAACGCGAACTCCGGCGACAATTCACTTATCCGGCCGGTTTGGGTTCTTTTCTTCCGGCAGGAAGAGTTCGCCTAGCTATAGGATTCGGAAAAACGGTCGCGGAAACCGGAGCTTTTTTCGGGTTTTAGCAAACTCAACGGTCGCTCCGTACATACTGTAAACTTCCCATATTGCCAGAGTTGCCGCGGTTATGGATTGTGCGGTCGGCGAAATCCTATGACGTCTTCCCTGCGGGTGGCTGAAGTTGGTGGAGAAGTTCGATAAAGGTGCGCTATGTCGAAGAAGCCGATCACCCGAGCCTGTTCGGTCCGCTCTAGATGGGCTGGCTCCCCCTTTTAGTGCGGAAGGGGACGGCGAGAAAGGCCTCGGGCTACACTGAGCGGCGATGGAATTGCCGGGAGAAGTCGGTAATCCCGATGAGCAGCATCAAGGAGAAAGTCACCAGGCACAGGCACCAGATTCGGGGTGACTGCCCTGCTGAACCGAGAATGACCCCAGAAAGAAGGGCCATGGCCCCTCTGTAGGCGGGGATTGCCCATCTTCCAGTGCTGGGAAACCGGGTGCAAAGCGCCAGCGCAATCCCAATTACTGGTAAACACGTTACCAGCACGTTTGCCAACACGATGGGTGCGGTGATATTAGCTGGGCACCACATTGTTATTATTGCCGTTGTTCCGAGGCGCTGATCGGGGAACTCGAACCATTCGTGGGGGGATTCTATCACTGCTCTTCAGTTTTCGGCTAGATCAATTCTTTTGACCCCCAAAGCCTAAAACTCATCGTGGCCGAATTTGGATAGGGAAATGGCTGCGCGGCAGACACTCGGCCGGGTTGGTCCTTGCGCAGGCCGTGCATCGCGAACAATCCGACTCCTCGTTGTTTCACTACCATCCCCACGGGCAAGAAAAAGCTAGTGTTTCTCGGGAGATGTCGTGTGATGAGGCCAGAGCCACTTCAATGGCAGGAGGAGGTTTCTCCCCAACCACAATACGAGGGAACTGACGATGTTGGAATTGGTCGATCCCTGTCAGAAGGTGAAAAAGCAAGAATACAAGAACGTCTTTCCAACCCTCGAGCAAAAGCTGGCGGCATGTCAGCGGGCGGCCAGGGCGGCTGGCATACCCGTGATCATCGTGTTTGAAGGGTGGCATGCTGCCGGCAAGGGGATGGTTATCAATAGTCTGGCCCAGGTGCTGGATCCTCGCGGATTTCGTGTCCATCTGACTCTCCCGCGTAACGAAGAAGAGAAACGGCACCCATGGATGTGGCGATTCTGGAATAGGATTCCCGGGGCGGGCGAGATTGCTATTTTCGACCATTCCTGGTATCAGCGCGTGCTCGACGATTTTGCGGAGGGGCGGATTTCTAAAAAACAATTCCGTCAGGCGATTGCCGATATTTTGGAATTCGAAAGGCAACTCGCGGATGCGGGAACATTAATCGTCAAGTTCTGGCTCCACATTGACCCGCGGGTGCAGAAAAAACGCTTGAAAGCCCTCGCTTCCTCTCCAGCCACCCGTTGGAAAGTCTCCCCAGAACAGTGGAAACAGAACAAGAAGTACAAGAAATGGTTCAACCTGGCGAACCAGGTGCTCGAAGCCACCAGTACATTCCAGAACCCTTGGCAGATCGTGGAAGCTCATCAGGCCCGTTTTACTCGCCTGAAGGTGTTCCGCACGCTCATTTCGAAGATCGAGCAGGAGGCTCAGCGACGTTCGAAACAGCTCGCGGGGCCTCCGTCTCCCATGCCAGAACCGCGAGAAGACGAGCTTCTCCGTCCCACGATTCTCGATCGAGTGGACCTTACTCAGTCACTGGAGCGCGGGCAATATGAGAAGGAATTGAAAGGGCTCCAGAAAGCCCTTTATGAGCTTGAGCATCGCTGCCATTTGGCACAGGTGCCGGTGGTCATTGTGTTTGAAGGATGGGATGCGGCGGGAAAAGGCGGAGTGATCAAGCGACTGACGCGGGGCCTTGATCCGCGAGGTTATGAAGTGGTACCCATTGGGCCACCGACCGCCGAAGAAAAGGCTCATCACTATCTGTGGCGGTTCTGGCGACGGCTGCCGAAAACGGGCCATATCACGATTTTTGATCGCTCGTGGTACGGGCGGGTGCTGGTGGAGCGGGTGGAGGGTTTCTGTCGGGAGGAGGAATGGCAACGGGCATTTCGGGAAATCAACGAATTCGAAAAACAGCTTGTCGACTTCGGAACCGTGGTCATCAAGTTCTGGCTGCACATTGACCCCGACGAACAACTTCGCCGATTCCAGGCCCGTCAAAGCGATCCTAACAAGCAGTGGAAAATCACTGAGGAAGACTGGCGGAATCGCAGTAAGTGGCGACAGTACGAGGTGGCGGTAACTCAAATGCTGGAACGCACCAGCACCACGTATGCTCCTTGGACGGTGGTGGAAGCAAATTGCAAGCTTTTTGCCAGAATTAAGGCGCTCAGGACTGTCAAGGAGCGTCTTGAAGCTGCCGTCTCCTGAATGCCGGTTTTACTCCACGATCAAATAAGGATCGCCGCGACACACGCTGTCAGATAACACGCCAGAGTACCGGCGATCATGGAACGGAATCCCAGTTGGGCGAGTTCTGACCGCCGCCCAGGGATGAGCTTGCCAATCCCGCCAATCATCACGCCAATCGATCCGAGATTGGCAAAGCCGCAGAGAGCGTATGTCGCAATCGTGAAGGAGCGTGGTGCCAAAGTCTGTTTGAGAGTGGTGAGTTCCTGATAAGCAATAAACTCATTGAGAATGAGTCGCTTCCCCAGGAGTGTTGCCACGGTCGACACGTCTTTTGGGTCGACCCCCATGAGAAAAGCAAACGGAGCGAAGAGATAGCCGGTCAATCTCTCTAAACTGAGGGGTTCCCCACCCACGTTTCCCGGCAGGCTAAGGAGCCAGTTAGCAAAGGTGATCAGAGAGATAAACGCGATAAGCATGGCGGCCACGTTGAGGGTCAGGATGAGACCTTCGCTAGCACCGCGGCAGGCGGCATCCAGGATGTTGGTGTCCTGCCTGGGGATCTCCACGCGAACCACCCCTTTGGTCGGCGAAATCTCGGTTTCGGGGACCATGATTTTCGCGACCACAAGCGCCGCCGGTGCAGAGATCAGAGATGCCGTGACAATATGCCCGGCATCTACCCCCATGGCGACATAAGCGGCCATGACAGTTCCCGCAATGGTTGCCATTCCGCTGCTCATCATGGCCATCAACTCCGAGCGGGTCATACTTTCCAGATAGGGCCGAATCACCAGCGGAGCTTCTGTCATTCCCACATAGACATTGGCGGCGGCCGCCAGAGATTCCGTGCCAGAAACGTCCATGACCCATACCATGATTTTCGCCATGGCTTTAACGAGGAGCTGGAGAATTCCCAGGTGAAAAAGAATGGCGGTCAGGGACGACACGAAGATGATCAGCGGTAGGACCACGAAGGCTACCTGGTGGTGTTTTGCTTCCGGGCCGAACACGAAACCCGTTCCCTGATCCACGCAATACTGAAGGCGCTCGATGAGCAAGCGACTGGCAAAAAAGGCCCCTTGTCCGATGTCGGTGCGAAGAAAGATGAAGGCGATGATCCATTGCAAAAACAGGCCGCTGAGAATCAACCGCCAGTTCATCACCCGGCGATTCTCCGAGAAAAGCCATGCGACAAAAAGGATGACCACCACGCCCGCAACGGGAATAAGCCGATTCATCGTTCAAGCTCCTCCCTGGTATGCAGCATGCGTGACTTCGGTTATCGGAATGAGGCGACCACCTGGCGTTTTTTGAGGCTGATACTCGGCCCAGCGTCTCTTCGTGATTCTGCATGCCGCTGGCCTGCTTTTTGCCGGGAGTGGTAATATAAATAAGGCACAAGCCGCCCTACAAGCCGGAAGTGCGCTCTTCCGAATGCGTCCGGACGTTTGGGGGCGACATGATCAATAGCGGATAGAGGCGGTGCCCTCAGGTATAGAGCAATTGGAGCTGAACGGCCAAGGCTGAAAACGACAAAACCTGTTCTGAGAGGGAGATCTGCGATGGTTCTGCTGGAATTCAGTATCTACCCGCTGGATAAGGGGGAAAGCTTGAGCGCGTATGTCGCGCGATGCGTGGAGATTGTACACACCAGCGGTTTGAAATATCAGTGCCACGCGATGGGCACCATCATCGAGGGAGAGTACGACCAGGTCATGGAAGTGGTACGCAAGTGCTTCGAAGCCCTTCAAAAGGACTGTAATCGCATCGAATGCATCATGAAGCTGGATTATCGCAAGGGATATCAGGACAGAATCTCCGGAAAGGTTCGCAGCATTGAAGAAAAACTTGGGCACGTTGTACAAAAATGACTCAACCGGGTAACGAGAGAGCCCACGATGCAAGACCTCTCTCCACGTCAGAAAGCTCTTCGCGAAATCACGTCGCGACTTGGGCGTGAGAATGTCCTGGTCCACCCCGCTGACCGACTGGTTTACGAATGTGACGGCTACACTCTCGTCAAGTGCATGCCCCAGGCTGTGGTATTCCCGCGGAACACGCGCGATGTGCAGCAGGTGGTTCGTATATGTCGGCAATATGGAGTCCCGTTGGTGGCGCGAGGTGCGGGAACTGGGCTGGCCGGCGGTGCCACGCCGATAGATGAGGCGATCGTTGTCAGTCTGGCCCGGATGAACCGAATCCTTGCAATTGATCTTGTCAACCGGCGGATCCAAGTAGAAGCCGGGGTCATCAATCTCGAACTGTCACAACGTCTCGCGGGGACGGGCTACCAATTTGCTCCAGACCCGTCCAGCCAGGTGGCGTGCACCCTGGGGGGAAATATCGCCACCAATGCGGGCGGGCCCCATACGCTGAAATATGGCGTGACGGTCAACCATGTTCTGGGACTGGAGTGCGTCACTGGCGAGGGAGAGGTACTTGTGGTGGAGCCGAGGTGGGACCCGGGTGATCTTGATTGGATTGGGGTGCTGACCGGTAGTGAAGGCACCTTGGCGATTGTGACCAGTGCCTGGTTGAAGTTGATCCCCGCTTATCAAGAGTTCATCACACTTCGTGCGACCTTTTCGCGAATTGAAGATGCCTGTCTCGCGGTCAGTCGAATCATCGGTGCCGGCATCACTCCGGCGGCAATGGAACTCATGGATCAGGGGATCCTTCAGGCCGTTGAAGAGGCCTTTCATTTCGGTTTTCCCACCGATGTCGAAGCAGTGCTGATTGTGGAACTCGACGGAGTCGGACCAGCCATTGCAGCCCAGGCGGAGCGGGTTGCGGCGTTTTGCCGGGAGTGTGGTGCCGGGGAAGTCCTGAGTGCCTCCGACGCAGCGGAGAGGGCTCGCCTGTGGCAGTGTCGTAAATCGGCCGTGGGAGCGGTAGGACGGCTCAGCCCCGCGTACTTTATCCAGGATGGGGTCGTCCCGCGGACCAAATTGCCTGAGGTGGCCACCCGTGTGAAGGAAATCGCACGTCGCTGGAATGTTCGCGTGGTCAATGTGGCTCATGCCGGGGACGGTAATATTCACCCCATTTTTCTTTACGATCCGAAAAATCCAGATGAAGTCGAACGAACGGTGTCCGCGAGTCACGAAATCCTTGCTGCCTGTATTCATCTGGGCGGGAGCATCACTGCGGAACACGGCGTGGGATTGGAGAAACGCGACTTCATGAAACAACTGTATCCGCCGGAAGTATTGCAGGCGATGAGAGCACTCAAGAGCGTCTTTGATCCCGATGCCATCCTGTCACCCGGTAAAGTTATCCCGCGGGACGGTCAGGAGAAGTCCGCCATCGTCGAGGGTGAGAAGAACGCATGATTTCGACATCCGAGAGCTTTCTCCAAAACTGGCTGCCGATCGAGGCCGCGCAGGAGGTTGCCACCTCTCAGGAAATGAGTCAGGTAGTGCGCGAAGCATCGCGCCGTGGCCGAGCTGTTTACACGGTGGGAAGTGGCTTCCGGGCCAGGTGGGGAAGCCGTCCTGAAAAGAGTGGGTTGGCAATTTCGTGCGCTCCCATGAACGGAATCATCGATTACCAGCCCACGGAGTTGACATTGACCGCAGAGGCGGGAGTCACCATTGCCCAGCTCGAAGCGACGCTGTCCGCCTCCGGGCAATGGATTCCCGGGTTGAGTGGATTGCCGGGCGGCCTCCAATTGGGCGGGCTTCTGGCCAGCCCATTTCCTCGCCTTCGCGATTGGCGGTGGGGCCGATTGGCAGAAGCCGTTCTGGGCCTTGAAGTGATCACTGGTGAAGGAACACGTCTGGTCCTGGGCGGTTCTGTTGTCAAGAATGCCGCTGGGTATCGACTCTTGCGTTTGTTTCTCGGAAGCTGGGGGAGCTTGGCGATCATCACGCGGGCCACGCTCATGACCCGGCCCCAGCCCGAGGTCTCCGAATTTTTTACGGTGGGAATGCGGCGTGCTACTTTTTGTGAGACGTTTCTCCAACGTCTCGCTGCCCTGCCCTTGCCCTGTCTGTCGGATGTCATGATCTGTGAACAAACCTGTTTGATCGATTCCGATCTCGACTTAGACCTTGCAGAAGAATTGGGACGCCGCTGGATTGCGGCGACTTTTCTGCTGGAAGGCGACCGACTGGAGGTGGACCTGGCACGAGATGCCCTGACCTCCTTGGCAGGCCAGCAGGGTTGGAAGGTGATTCCCACTTCCAGGATCAGTGACACCGCGTTTGAGAGTAAGCTGACGACCGGTGGTGATGCTGTTTGTCAGATCAGCGGGTTGCCAGAACAAATGGCCGTGATAACGGCGCACATCAAAGAGGTGTTTCCTGGGGCGATTTGGTGGGGTTACCTTTTCAGTGGGCAGGTTCTGCTCGTTGATGCTGCTAAGGAATTCACCATCGAGAAAGTCAAAGCGCTGAGAACCAAGATTGAGGAGAAGAGGGCTTGTCTGGTGGTTCTCCGGACGCCAGCCAATCCTGATTGGCCCTCGTCGGTCGTGTGGGGGTTGCCCCATCCGCGACATGTGTATGTCCAGCGATGGAAAGACATCTGCGATCCGGCCCATATTCTCAACCCGGGTCGATACGTATTCACATAAACCAGAAGAAAGAAAACTCGACGCGAAAATGGCGGTGCAAGTGCACGAACATTCGATGGAGGAGATTCACCGGTGTGTCCATTGTGGACTGTGCACCTCGGCGTGTCCTACATTTGTGGAGTTACGTCAGGAGGCCGACAGTCCTCGCGGACGCATCTACTTGATGCACGCGATCCTGGAGAAACAGCTTTCGATCGATCGAAAAACTGTTCAACACATTGAACTGTGCCTGGATTGTCGCGCCTGTGAGTCTGCGTGCCCGTCGGGAGTGAGATATAGCCGCATCCTCGAACCCGTGCGTCTGTCCCTAATCAACAAGCGGGCGGTTTCCCTGACGTGGGGTGAGAGGTTCTTTCTCTTTCACGTCTTTCCCTATTCGCAAAGAGTTCGCGCGGCTCTATGGCCGGTCAGGCTGTTACAGCGATTGGGAGTCTACCATGGCCTGGAACGAATGGGACTTTTTCGCGTGCTCCCGGGCATTCTTGGGAAAATGGCCAGCCTTGTGAATCCTCACGTACCGGGACAAAAGCGTCTGCCAGATTTTCTTCCTGGGAAAGGACGTCGGCGGGCTCGCGTGGCCCTGTTTGTGGGGTGTGTGGGCGACGCAATGTTCCGGCACATTCACTGGGCGACACTCCGTGTGCTGCAGGAAAACGGTTGCGATGTGTTGGTACCCCGCGGTCAGGGATGTTGCGGAGCGATTCATTATCACGCTGGTGACGACCGTGGCGCCAAAAAATTGGCTGAGCAGAACGTCCGTAGTTTTCCTGTCCGTGACCTCGACGCGGTAATTGTCAATCATGCAGGCTGCGGCGCGATGCTCAAGGAATATCCCCAATACTGGGCAGATGGGGATCGTGAGCGATATGCAGAATTTAGCGGGAAAGTCCGCGATATCTGTGAGTTTCTTGACGACCTGGGAATCAAGGCCCCAGAAAACCCATTGCCTTTGCGAGTGACTTACCACGATGCTTGTCATCTTGCGCATGCGCAGCAAATTCGCCGACAACCCCGAGCGCTGCTCTCAAGAATTCCCGGGCTGGAGCTTGTACCGTTGTATGAAAGTGAGCTTTGCTGTGGTTCCGCGGGGAGCTATAACCTTCTGCAGGATGCGATGGCCATGCGATTGGTGAAGCGGAAGGTGGATCGCATCCTGGAAACAGGCGCTCAAGGCGTGGCAGCTGCCAATGCCGGTTGCCTTCTCCACATTGGTCGCGAGGTAAGACGGCGTCGGCTTCGCCTGCTTTTGGCACATCCGGTTGAGCTTCTGGACTGGAGTTACAGGGGAGTCACGCCCCCTCAGCCTGGCTTCGACGTGGAATACCGTCTCTAGGTGTTCTTCGCCTCGGCTGTCAGGACCTTGGTCAGCCCCTCCACGAAGAAGTAGTCTCCCCACATGACGGATTCGTCCACGCCAAGGTTCTTTCGCGTGTGATACACGCCGTGTTTGAGGATACCTTCCCAACCCGGGGTTTCAATGGCGAGGTATTCGGGGTCGCACAGAGCGGATAACATCACAAGGGCTATGTTGCGATAGACAAGCCCACGTTCGGGAGATCGGGTCTGTTTTGCCAGATCCCACAGACCACTGGCTGCGATGGCGGCTGCCGAGCTTTCTTTTTGCCGACCCCACGGCGGGGGCTGCGACAGATCAGCGTGAAAATCCCAGTATGGGATCTTGTCCTCGGGAAGATGGGTGATCCAATACTCAGCGTTACGTTCCGCCACTTCCAGAAACTCGGGGTTGTTTGTCAGGGCGTAAACCTTGCTGAATCCATACATGGACCACGCCAGGCCACGCGCCCAGCAACTCTCAGGGCTAAGCCCCTGATGGGTGCTCTGGCCAAGAAATCGCCCGGTTTCCACGTCGAAAAGTCCCTCATGGGCGGTGGAACCATCCGGGCGTACCAGGTAATCGCGGGTAGTCCGGCAATGGGCCAGGCCGATCTCCAGCAACTCTTGATCACCCGTTTTTAGAGCCGCGAAGATCACCAGAGGGACGTTCATCATAATGTCGATGAACAGACTGTGTGGGCCAATAAAAGAGCAGAGATACTTTCCTTTGGGCTGAAACCGCATGGCAAGTGTGCGGCCGGCGGTGATGAGGACATCGAGCAAGGCCTGATCGCCGGTCAGTTCGTACCATGGAAGATACGTGTTGAGAAAGATGAATCCCAAGTCATGAACATTGCGATCGTGTTTGCGATGCTCGAGCAGACGTGAATAGTGCGTTGCCAGTTCCCACCATTTAGGGTCTCGCGTCCGCAAATAGAACTGCCACATCATTCCGGCCAGGAAGCCGCCGGTCCAGTCCGTCCACAGTTCGCCTTCGTGATACCATCGGCCGTTGACCGTGTAGATGGGGAAGAAGTCAGGATGTTTTTCGACCAGGGCGGCCACCTGTTTTTCGGCGAACTGAAGGGCCTCCTGAAACTTGCTGATTTCTTCCGGCCTGAGAGTCATGACATCTCCTCCCGCTGGCTTATGGAATGGGCTCAGGCGGCTCATTATACCGCAATATTCGTATACTCACACCCGGGACGTTTGGTAAGTCAGGGATTTGCCCAGCCCCACTTTTGCAAAAACCTATGACATACCAGCGGGTCATTGTGGTGTAGGGGCAATTCATGAATTGCCCCTGCAACAGATTCAGCCGTTGGCCTGTCAAAGTTCCCGTGTAAAAAGTGCGGACGAGTCACAGTTAGGGCGGATTGTTCCCCAAGGATCGAGTCGCTACACTGGTCGATAATTCTGCAAAGACGAGGACAATTGTGGACGATTCGACGAGCTTTGAAGGAGATCCTTGTTATGAGCCGTGCCACCACACGCCGTCACACCACAAACTCTTTGCTTGCGGCGATTGCAACCGTTGGCCTACTCACTGCCTGTGGAGGTGGGCATGCACAAGAGGCTCGCGTGACGATTGATGCATCTCAAACGGCTGCCCCCATTTCCAAATACATCTACGGGCAGTTCATCGAGCACCTGGGCCGGTGTATTTACGGCGGGATTTGGGCGGAAATGCTCGTCGACAGGAAATTCTTCTATCCTGTCGGTAGCAAGGAATCCCCGTGGACGGTCATCGGGCCAGAGGGGAGCGTGACAATGGATCGTCATCAGCCCTTTGTGGGGGTGCATTCACCGCGAGTCGCATTGAAGGGCGATGGCACCGTCGCGGGCATTGCTCATGGCGATTTAGGCGTTCTCGCTGGGAAAGAGTATGTCGGTTACATATGGGTGAAAGGCGCTCCGGAAGCAGCCCCAATCACGGTGAGACTGGTGTGGGGAAATAATCCTGGCAATGCGGGCGAGATGGACATCGCCGAGGTGGGATCAGACTATCGAAAGGTGACTTTTCGTTTTCGGCCTACAGAGTCTACGGACGATGCCCGGCTGGAAATCGTGTCCAAAGGTAAAGGCTACTTTTATGTGGGGACAGTTTCCCTGATGCCGGCCGACAACATTCATGGCATGCGGGCGGACACCATTGCTCTGCTAAAAGAGTTGGACTCTCCCATCTATCGCTGGCCGGGTGGCAACTTCGTGAGCGGTTACGACTGGCGGGACGGAATCGGCGACCGCGATAAGCGCCCGCCCCGCAAAAACCCTGCCTGGCAGGGAATTGATTCGAACGATTTCGGAATCGATGAATTCATGACGTTCTGCCGGATTGTCAATACCGAGCCGCTGGTGGTGGTGAACACGGGGCTTGGGGATGTGGAGATGGCTCTCCAGGAGCTGGAATACGCCAATGGCTCTGTTGAGACAAAAATGGGGCAGCTACGGGCCAAAAACGGTCACCCTGAGCCCTACCGTGTGAAATACTGGGGCATCGGAAACGAAATGTACGGTAACTGGCAGCTTGGACACATGCCTTTGGAGGAGTACGTCAAAAAGCATAACGAGTTTGTTGCCGCAATGCGGAAGCTCGATCCCACAATTGTGGCCATTGCGGTTGGTAATGTTGGACCATGGACTGAGGGAATGTTTCGCCACTGTGCGGACTTTATCGACCTGATGAGTGAACATTTTTACGTCGGGGCAAAAAAGGATTTGCTGGAGCACGTCGAGCAGGCCGCACGTCGTGTGCGCGAGATCGCCGACGCCCATCGCCGCTATCGGAAAGAAATCCTGGGCGGCAAGGCCATTCCTGTTGCGCTCGATGAGTGGAACTACTGGTACGGAGAGCATCTCTACGGCGAGCTGGGAACGCGGTATTTCCTCCGCGATGGCCTTGGAGTCGCCAAGGCTCTCAATGAGTATGCTCGTAACACGGATGTCTATTTCATGGCCAATTATGCCCAAACCGTGAATGTGATCGGAGCGATCAAGACGACGAAAACGGCCGCCAGCTTCGAGACCACCGGGCTCGTCCTCGCCCTGTATCGGAAGCACTTCGGGCAAGTCCCCGTCGCCACCACATGTTCCAACTCCGTCCTCGATGTGCAGGCCGCTCTGAGTGAGGCAAAGGACGCGGTGGTGCTTGCCGTGGTCAATCCGACTGCCGAACGGCAGCACCTGATCCTGCAATCCACCGCGGTAAAGCTGGAATCGCCCGGCCGTGCATGGGAAATTGCCGGGGATGATCCGATGCTTTTCAATGAGCCGGGAAAGCCTCCGCGTGTCAGCATTGTGGAAAGAGAAATTCCCGACGCGGGGAAGGTTGAAGTGGCACCCTACAGCGTCACGCTGATTCGTTTTCCCGCTAAACGCTGAAAGGTCCGCTGAAGATCACCGGGGAGCGGCAAGCCAACGTCGCAACTGATCGTTGTCGCGCGTTTTTGCCCCTCGGTTCATGCGCACAAATTCGGCCGGGTGCTGGAGGGGCATTTTCTGGAATAACGGTGGGCGCCGGCGTCAGGAGGCGAGCGTTTCCAGGAGACGTACCAGCTCCTGAGGAACCGGCTTGTGCGCGGCATACGTTTGTTCAAATGGCACGAGGACAAGCTCACCCCGCTGCTCGCCCGCCATACACCCGGTCTTTCCTGCCAGAATTGAGCGAACGGCGAAATCTCCCAGCCGGGCAGCCAGCAGTCGATCCTGAGGGACGGGGCTTCCTCCTCGCTGCAGGTGACCGAGAGCGAGCACCCGGGTTTCAAACGGACATCCATTTTCATAGAGGGCTTTTTGAAGGGCGGTGGCACCCCCATGCTCGTCACCCTCAGCCACGATCATCATCACCGAAGTTTTGCCGCGGGATTTCAATTCGTGGAGTTGGCGGATGATCTCGGATACTTCGGTGGGGGTTTCGGGGATGCATGCAATTTCCGCGGAGGCGGCGATTGCCGTATAGAGAGCGATGTACCCACTGTGTCGGCCCATCACCTCCACGAGGAACATCCTCTCGTGTGCATCGGCCGTGTCGCGCAGCTTGTCAACCGCATCCACAGCCGTGTGCACCGCAGTCGCGAAGCCAATTGTGTAGTCTGTTCCCAGGAGGTCGTTATCGATTGTTCCAGGGCACCCGATGATCTGGCCATCCCAATACTTGGCGAGCGCTACCGCGCCGTGAAACGTTCCGTCGCCACCGATCGGGATGAGAGCGTCAATCTTGTGCTTCCGCAAAATCTCGGCTGCCCTTTTTTGTCCCGACTCTGTGTAAAATTCCTCGCAGCGACTGGTGTGGAGAATGGTCCCCCCTCGCCGACCGATATCAGACACGCTCCGCAGCGACATGCGTGGCTGTCCCTGCTCGTTGAGGAAGAACTCTTCCCGCAAAAGACCGGAATAGCCTCGGAGGATCCCAATCACTTCGTGACCCGCTGAAATCCCTGCCCGAACGATCGCCCGCACGCATGCGTTCATGCCAGGGGCATCACCCCCACTGCACAGGACTGCAATCCGCATGGTCTCCTCCCAGACGCTCTGCTTTTATTTCAAAAAACAAATGAAGCCGTTGCTGACCGGTCAAAGCGGCGTGATTTCTAGCTGATGGCTTGCCAAAAATTCCTCTGCTTCCGCCCGATTGAAGACACCTTCGGTGGTCCCGATTGCCCGCACACAACTGGCTCCCAGCGCACTCCCCCAGCGTACACAGCCTTCGGGCGACTCGCCGAGAAGCAATCCCATGATAAATCCCGCGTCAAAGGCATCACCTGCGCCGGCGCCCCCGACGAACGTGGTAGGATAAACTCCCGCTCGGAAACTCCCACGTTCTCCCACAAAGAGACAGCCTTTTTCGCCCAGTGTGATGACGACATTCCGGGCTCCCATGTCGTGAAACCGCCGCGCTTGCTCGACGGGATCAGATACACCGAGGATGATCTCGCCTTCGTCGTCGTTAGGCATGAAATAATCAACGTGGGGAAGGACCTTCCTCAAAATGGATTGAAAGTCCTTGCGCTCCATGAGCACCACGTCGAGAACAACCGTGATTCCCCGCTGGCGGGCGGTTGCCAGTAGATTAGCGAAGTCATCGGTTTCCACACCTGGCATCATCAAATACCCGCCGACGTAGAGAACCCGAGCGCCGTCCAGCCAAGCGGTTGGGATATCGCCTGTATGAAAAACCACATTCGCTCCCGGTGTGCTGATGAAGCGTCGGTCTTCACCCTGCACATTGACGATCATGGTGGCCGCCGTACCGTATCCCGGTACAGTGCGGATTCCAGCCGTAGCCACACCGGACCTTGTGAGTGCTTCCTGAATGAACTGGCCGAAGAAGTCTTCCCCCACACATCCTGCCACGCCCACAGAAACATCCAATTTTCTCAAATCCACGGCCACGTTCGCCGCGCAGCCCCCCAATCCGAGTTGGATGCGAGACGTTGGAACGAGCTCACCGGCTTTAGGGAGCCGTTCAATCGGTTCGCAGGCAATATCAGCGAAAAGAATACCGGCCGATATGACCTGGAGCGCCTGGGACATGTTCATTCCTCCTGGATTTATTCACTCCCTGAGCGGCCGACGTCGAGTACCACAAACCGCTCGCGTCGCGTCACCCTGATCATGTTTTCTTTTGCCGAAGCTGAGTTTATGGATCCGGCTTCAATTCATCCACCACCGACGCTATTGGACAGTTTCAAGAGCTTTTGCTCGATCAATTCCCGCAAGCGAAAGGCGATATCCGTTTTTGTCCCGGTCCATTCGGCAAGACACGTGCCCTCAGAATCGAGAACCTCCACCGACGAGCAATCCGAGCCGATCGCCGAGGGGCGGTTCACGACCATCAAGTCGCACCGTTTCTTCTGAATTTTTTGCAGGGCGTGCTGCCTCGCATTGTGTGTTTCCAGGGCAAAACCCACAATCCATTGATGCCTTTTCATCATGCCAAGGCTGGCCAAAATATCGGGGGTCTCCACGAGGCGGAGTGTCAGCGGAGTCCCCGATTTGACAATTTTTCGAGTTGCCACCTGCTCCGGGCGAAAGTCACAAGGGGCGGCGGCACCGATCACGCCGTCGCAGTCTGGAAAAATGGATTGGCAGGCCTTGAGCATTTCCTCCGTCGTCACCACCGATACGATTTCCGCTTGCGGGGGATAATCAATGGCCACAGGTCCTGACACCACGATGACACGATGGCCAGCAGTACAGAACGCCTCGGCCAGGGCCCTGCCCATCCGTCCTGAAGACGCGTTCGATAGGAATCGCACCGGATCCAGAAATTCCCGCGTTGGTCCTGATGTGATGAGGACGGTGGCCATTTTTCACCCGGGCAACTTTGTTAATTTGGTCTGCCAAATCCGAAGACCGCGCTGAGAGTGACCCATGGCACCGGTTTCGCCTTTCGGGAACCTCAGCGCGGCTGGTCGGTCACCACGTTGGGTGCAACAGCAATCGGGACGCAGGATCCTCGACGTACCCAAGAATTTCCGCATTGACACAAGTCGCGAGCAATGTCGGTATTGCCCAGCGCGGATCTGATTGCGGTGGTGACCTACACATTAACGTAACGTTGCAAGTTTATCGAACAACGTGCGTTTTTTCCAGTTGGCCTGGTTTGGCAGTTTTTCGCTCTTGATAGGAAAGCATATTTTTGTCATACTCTCCCGCCTCTCCACGTTGTCGGAATTTCAACCCAGCGATTGTTGACCGGGCAGAAGCGTTCTGAAAGAGTGATTGAGCTGGAGTAAACATCCATGACCAGCAGGTTGTCGCGTCGTTGCCGGAGCATGGGGATCGTTGTGAGTTCGTTGGCAAGTTTTTTGAGCATCGCTGGCTGTACTTCGGTGCCGCCCCAGAACGAATTGACACCGGCTTCGGACTTGTCTCAGCTTGCCCGCCAGCTTCGCCCCGCTGATCCAAACCGCGAACCATTCACCTTCAGTAACGAGGCGCGAGCGATCGAAGAAGACCTCGGGGTTGGAAAAAAAACGTCCCCTGTTCCCACCGAGGCGAAATAAAAAAGGCCCCTCAGACAGAATGGGGCCTTGTATTGCATAGGTCGCTCGTGGGAAAGCGAGGATCAGTTCCGGGATCAATAGTTGCTCCCCGCGCCACCTTCCACATTTCCCACCATGTGCAGGTGGTCGTGGTCGATGTAAACCACTTCGACAGCTTCCCGGTTTTGTGTGGTGTAGGGAATCGGCCAGCCGACTTTAACTGTTTCCGTGAAATAAATGGTGCACTTCCAGTGGACGTGGTGCAATTGGGCCGGGCCTATCAGCGGATAAACGCGCGGTGGATCGATCGAATCGGTGATCAGTTCCTTCACAATTCGCACATTCCCGCGCTGGACCTCGTGAAGGAGGGGTAAACCGCCTTCGACACCCCGTGCCTTTTCCAAAGCACGGATCACCTCGTCGTCGGATGGCTCATCGAGGGCCGCATGCGGAGCACCCTCAACCAAGGGTGGAAGAATCGGCATTTTCTTGTACCGCTCTTCCTCCCAGGCTTTATCCTCGAACTTCTTCTGAAAATACGGGGAAACCGGGATTGGATAATTGAGAACTCCCCAATCAAGGGGGCTCATTGCGGTCCCACAGCCTGTGAGGAACAGCAGTCCGCCACCCAGGAGTCCCCACAATTGCAGTGTTTGTAGTCCTCGCGCCATGTACCGCTCCTCAACTAGCGATCGTTACCGTTTCGATTCTGGGTTGCCAGGCTTAATGACGCCTCAGACCGATCGTCCTGTTGCCGGACACCCTCATTCTGGCGAGCCGGCGTGGCTGAGCCATTTGGAAGACCGGCTACATCATTTATCGTGAGAATCTACTCCGAACTTGCAGGATTTTCCCGCGATGAGGGAGAAATGGACGGTAGCGGTCTTACCTGGCGGACGGCCCCTGAGGCTGCGGAATACCAAGAGCTCACTTGCCAGAAATTATTTCGAACTTCTCAAATGTCCGCGGAACAGAGTGGTAACCGGCCCCAGAATCTACTTTTTGAGAACAGTCTCTGCGGAGAACTTTGTGATCAGTCGGAGAACGGTTTTTTCCTCAGAGTCGAGTTGAGCGAATAGAGGGCCATCTCTGAGATCAAACGACCGGCGTGGCCGCCCGTCCGCTGCAGCGCGGCAATCTCCATTGTGAAAGCACCATCCGGCAGCCCCTCCACGGAAAGCGGCCTCCAGATCGGCAACGAAGTCTTTGGCGGATGGCTGCCACGAGCCAAAATCGCGTCGGAATGGTTCCTGATAGTGAACCGGGACAATCTTGCCTATGTTCTGTAAAGTGTCCAGGTACTCACGTGTTTTCGCCTCCGTTTGCTGGGCTGATTTCGCGTTCCGAGGCCGATGCGGCGCGATAAAATCCAATCCCACCCGCATGACATATTCACGCAACGTATCCGGCGGAATGTCCCCAGCATGCGAGGCCGTGACAAGCCGACTGGAATCGAGGGAGCGAACCTCACGTCGGAGCACGACCAGGTCCTCGATGGAAGTGAAACGGGAATCCTGGATGTTCCGTTCGTTGGAGAGGTCGAGGTACCAGTTTCGGTAATCCTTCAGGTGCTCCACCAGGGAACGAACTGCCCGAAGATGCGCATCGAGGGACTGGAGCCGCCGGGGCCCGGTCACGCCATTCCCCCGGGAGAGTGTGACATCCACGATCATCCCTTGGGTGTCGCACCAGCCTACGATTTCGCGGAGCTTTGCCATCCCCGGTTCCCAGGGGTTGCCCTCCTCGTCGACGGCGTAAGCTTTCTGGTCAAAAGCTGCCCAGTTTGCCCAAATTCGGATCCAATTGAATCCCAGTCTTTTGATTTCCTGTAGATCTTCAGTCCAGATTTCTCGTGGCGCACCAAGCGCGCCGTAATAACTGATGCCCAGCAGAAAGGTCGGCTCACCATTAATTGTGAAACGCGATCCCTCAATTCCCAGGACTGTGTGAGGCTGCGCGGAGGCCCGCCTTGGCGCGGTCGAAATTCCGAAAAGAACGGTTAACAGGCATGTGGTAAGCGTGCGATGCATAGTGGCCCTCCCTCGTCCACGTTTTTGCCGCTCAGTTCTTGACCAAATCGGCTGGCGATTGAGACGCTCACCCAAAAACCTGGTGGGTGTTGGTTGAAGCCTATTGTGTCAGCTTTCCTTGATGGCGGCAACCAGGTCGAGCACCGCACGCTTGCCATCCGCGAAAAACATCAGTGTATTGGGAGCGGCAAACAGAGGATTGGGGATGTTTGCGAAGCCAGGACTAAGGCTCCGCTTGATCACCACTACGGTTTTCGCTTTGTCCACTTCGATAATCGGCATGCCTGCAATGGGGCTTTTGGGATCTGTCTTGGCAAGGGGATTGACGACGTCGTTAGCCCCCAGGACGATCGCCACATCGGTTTCGTTGAGGATCGCGTTGATCTCGTCCAATTCTTTGAGCTTATCGTAAGGTATTTCCACTTCCGCCAACAAAACATTCATATGGCCGGGCATGCGACCCGCTACCGGATGAATACCGAACAGAACCTCGATCCCTCGCGATTCGAGCAAGTGATAGAGGTCCCGAACCGCGTGCTGAGCTTGGGACACAGCCATCCCGTAACCAGGAACGATCACAACACGGCGCGCGGTATCGAAGAGCATGGCAATTTCTTCGGCTGTGGCGGATTTCACCGTCCGATAGACCTCGTCCGCCTTGGCAGCCTGCTCACCTTCCTGAAGTACGCCGAACAAGACGTTGAACATCGAGCGGTTCATCGCTTTGCACATGATATTGGTGAGGATGATGCCAGACGCCCCGACAAGCGAACCCGAGATGATCAGCACGGCGTTTCCCAAAACGAATCCGGTTGCCGCCGCTGCCAGTCCGCTGTACGAGTTCAGGAGGGCGATGACAACGGGCATATCGGCGCCACCAATCGGATTCACCAACGTTAAGCCCAATACCGAGGATAAGACCACCACCACCCAGTACCACCCTGTGGCGGATGGATCGAGGACCCCCAACACACTTGCTCCCAGGGCCAGTATGCCCAAAACGGCGTTGATCGGCTGGAGAAGTGGATATCGAATCGGCTCTCGAAACGCCTTGTATTCCTGCAGTTTCGCGAAGGCCAGAAGACTTCCCCAGAAGGTTACAGCCCCAATAATTGCCGAGGCGAATGTGGCAATGGCAATGTCGCTGACGGGTGGGGGAGGAGTCCGAATCAGCTCCGCGGCAGCTACTAGGACAGAAGCTGCTCCACCAAAACCGTTAAGAAGGGCCACCATTTGCGGCATGGCGGTCATGCGCACTTTGAGCGCCAGCACGGCCCCAATGACACTCCCCACGATCAGTCCCAAAATAATCCAGTGATACTCGATGATTCCGCTATGAAAGAGCGTGGCGAGAACAGCAATGAGCATCCCCAGGGCCCCCGTTAGATTTCCGCGGACTGCGGTTCGGGGGTGGGTGAGACCTTTAATGCCCAGAATAAACAGGACCGAGGCTAATAGATAGGCCAGAACAATCACACTCTCGGGAATCACGTCCGTCTCACCTTTCCTTCAGTCTACTTCCGAATTTGTCCGGGATTGTGGCGGATACCGAACGCTTTGTTTAAACTGAATTGAATGTGCTGGGGCGCAACGTGGGGATACCGTCCATCGACGTCCCTGGGGAATTACGATTTGCGTTTAAACATTTGAAGCATTCGGTCCGTGACCAGGAAACCGCCAACCACGTTGATTGTTGCAAGGATGACCGCCAGGGTTCCCAGAATGGTGGCCGGTGTCGAATGCCCGGCTCCAGCCGCAATGATGGCCCCCACAATGGTAATGCCGGAAATCGCATTCGATCCGGACATCAACGGCGTGTGCAGGGTTGGTGGAACCTTTGTGATAATTTCGAACCCCACAAAGATAGCCAGCACGAAGATTGTGAGTGCCATGACGAAGGGCAGGTCGGAGTGGCTCCGCGCTGCCGTCTGCTCAACGATTTCGTTAGCCAAAAGAAGCAAACTTTCCATAAATAAAACCCTTTCGCCAACCGGTTAACTTTCGCAGTAGGGTCTCGCCTTAATGCTTCGTGTGCAGGCCAACCGTTTGGGATTCTTTTTTGCCGAATGCGATTGAGAACTGGACCAAATTTCCAAGTTTTCTTGCCCCGGCTCTTATTTGTTGAATAAGGTGGATGACTTCGCTGTGTGTTGAAGCCTCAACTCGATTGGTGTGCCGAGGCTTTTCATTGCGACGGCTGCCCGGCAGGTTCCCTTAACATTGCGTGGACCACCTGGCCACCCCGAGCTACCAAAGTATCCCGAATAATCTCGTCTTCAGAGTCAAGGGCGATCTGGCCATTCTTGCATACATACAGGAAAAAGGTCGTGATGTTTTTGGAATACATCTGGCTGGCATGGTGCGGTATTTCTGCCGGGAGATTCACGGGGCCGAGAATGGTAACTCCGTGCTCCACCACGGTTTCTCCCGGCCGGGTCAGTTCACAATTCCCCCCACGCTCAGCCGCTAAATCCACGATGACAGAACCGGGCTGCATGCCAGCAACCATCTCGCGGGTAATCAGGACGGGAGCTCGCTTACCGGGCACTGAGGCCGTCGTGATCACCACGTCGCTCTGGGCCACCACCTGAGTCATTAGTTCACGTTGGCGGCGGTACACTTCTTCTCCAAGTTCTTTCGCATACCCGCGTTGATCCTCGGCTGCCTGAGTTGGCAACTCCAATTCCACAAATTTGGCGCCGAGGCTTTGAACCTGCTCTTTGACAGCAGGGCGAACGTCATACGCGGACACCGCAGCGCCAAGCCGCTTCGCCGTCGCGATCGCCTGAAGTCCCGCTACCCCTGCCCCCACCACAAACACCTTGGCGGGCGTCAGTGTGCCAGCCGCCGTCATGAGCATCGGGAAAATCTTGGGAAGCGTCAGCGCGGCGAGAAGCACAGCCCGATATCCGGCGAGAGTGGCCATGGATGAGAGGATGTCCATGCTCTGTGCCCGCGTGATGCGTGGGAGCAACTCGAGCGCGAAGATCGTCGCTCCTTTTTCTACCCACGGCAGTAAATCCCCTTTTTTGCTCAGCGGATCCCAGGCACCGATGAGAATCTGACCGGGCCGGATCCCCGCGAGTATCTCGTCTCGGACCTCGGGCGGAATATCCCACCGGACTCCAAGCAGCACCTCGGCCTCGAGGACCTCTGCCAGGGATGATATGGTTGCACCTCTCGCAGAATATTCGCTGTCAGGGAATCCAGCCCGTTCCCCGGCTCCGCTTTCCACACGCACGGTGTGGCCCGCTTTTACCAGGCCAGGGACATTCGCAGGGACAACGGCGACCCTTTTCTCCCCGGGAAACCGCTCTCTCAGTACGCCAATAATCATAGGATTCGTAAATTCGTCAAAAAGAGCCTACATTTTACGGGAAAGGATACCCATTGTACACAAAACAGTAACGTGGTGAATGAGGGGGGAAGCTGAGTCATCCAGTTTTGAGCTTCGCTAGACAGGGCAGCGGATCACGAGACGCCGTTGCCCGGGGATGAGGTATCCGCGAGTGACCTAGTGGTCAGCTTCATATTCCAAAGTTGGACAATTTCACAACAGCCGAGCCAAACCGCTTGATTTGCTTCCCGTTCAAACTCAGGGACAACTCATGATTTCATGACTTGTCCTACCGTACGCTGCGCGTCTGGCCGCCAATAGAGCGTGGCAAAAAGTGGGGACACCGAAAAATTTTTGGGCTTGAGCGACCGCACAGAAAAAGGTAGATAAGGAGTGTCCCCGGTGCCGCTCGTGGCGAAAGTTTTTACCCAAAACGCTCGAGTCGCACATTAGGAAAAATACGCAAATGAAAGTAACCGTGACGGATCTTCCGTAGGTGACACATTTTCTGGCCGAATCAGCCGATGCAGGTTTCAAGAATCACAATTGCGGTCGGCCAGAATGCCGGGACGGCGTGGAGTCTGTTCCTCGCCCAGAAAAGTTGTAGCGCTGGCTGGATTTCTCAAGTTTCCCACGGAGGGGAATACCATGGCCCTAGCGGCAAGATACGGTTTGGCGGGGGTCCTTATCGTCTGCTTTTCTGTCGGCGGTGGATGTGCTGCCAATAAGACGGGATCCCAGTGGTCGCTCGCTAGCATCAACCCATTCAAGAAAGCTCAGACTGCCGAGCCCTATCCGCAAAAGCCGTCCGCCTTTGCAACACCAAGCGCAGTGCCCGGCGATAAGCAAGGGGCGAGCCTTGCCAGCGCATCAACGCAGGGTGGACCTCTATATCCCAGCACCACTCCGCGAGTCTATTCCAGCCCAACGAGTAGCCAGAATGCTTTGAATTCTTCATCTTTACAGCAGGCTTCCGGGCAGTTGTCCAGCAATCCCGGGCAAAGTTCCTCGCCTTACTCCCCGGTGAATCGGTACGATCCCAACGCGTTTACCCGCAATCAGAATCAGACGGTGCAAGCGCAACCGGTCGGCGCGGCTGTCGCATCAGACACCAGCACCGTTGACTTGGGCGGAACTGCGGGCGGATATCCGACTTCCCAAAACACGGCCGGGATGCCGACAAGAAGCCCCGTAGGACTTGCGACGCCAGCCTCCAGTTCACCTGTTTCGGGGTACAGCGGCGGCCTCCCCGTGAGTTACGACACGGCATCCTCTCCGGCGCTGCCCACCGGTTCCAATACCGGACTGATGTCGCAGCAGCCGACCTCAGCCACAAAAACCACCTCACAGGGGCTGTCGTCAGGTTCGAGCTCAGCTCTGCCGGGTAACGCCCTGGCTCCACAGAACGATTGGAGCGAACTGGTGGGCGATCGTTATGCGCAAATGTATCGTCAAGCTCCGCAAACGGCAAATGCGGACGCCAACCTGTCTGCCGGCGGTGGAAACAGCCCGTTAGGGGCGACCGGCTACGTTCCGGGTGACACGGGCTACGTGCCCGGACAGACCCCTAATCCGCCAGGCAACATTTCCTACCAGCCGGGCCAGACCGGATACCAGCCGCCCGGCATTCCACCTTATACGCCACCTTATGCAGTACAGAATAACGGGGTTCCGGGAGCCCCGGCCGGAACAGGTGCCTCGGTGCCTGCTCCGTCCAACTCCGGAGAGTATCGGCCGGGCAGCACAAAAACCTACATTCCCCGAAGTACTTCTTTGCCACAGGGAAGCAGCACTTCTTCCGGTTTCGAGACAACAAGTCCCAGAAGTGCTGGGGTGGTAACGACGGTGCCGACCAGCTCTCCATCTACCGAGGGCGAATCCTTCCGGCTTTAAAAACCGGAATGAATCATCCCGCTCTGAAACGATTAAGGCCGGTTTCCGGCGTGCGGAGATCGGTTGGCAGCCCCGGCAACCTTTTAGTTCTTCTCCTTTTTGAGCGGTGTGGTCCACAAATAGATCGTGTGTTCACCCTGGCCTTTTGGCTTATAGTGGATCACCTTGTCAGGAATGACTCCATCCATGTCGAAGTCATGTGAGACGATTCGGCTACCGGGTTTGAGTTTTTCCAATTGGGGGATCAGCTTCACATTCAATTGCGGAAGCAGGTAAAGGGTCACCACCGTCGCCTCACTCAGATCGAGGGTGAAAATATCCTTTTGTTCGATCCGCACGAGATCCTCCACTCCGTTTTTGCGGACATTTTCCCGGGCTTCCTTGATGCGTTCAGGATCGATGTCGAACCCCACCGCCCGGACCCCGTATTTCTTGGCTGCCGTGACGACGATACGGCCGTCGCCGCAGCCAAGGTCATAGACCACGTCACCCTTTTTGACCTGAGCCACCTCGAGCATCTTCTCCACAACTTCATACGGGGTGGGAACGTAGATGACGTCGGGAGTACGAATAAACTTTGGTTCTTCTTCCTTCGCGGCAGCGGTCTGACCGGATTTCTCTGCCGTGGCTGCTTCGAACGCGAGCACTGCGGAAGTGACTGCCAACAAACATGCTCCGAGCGACAGAATCCACAGCCTTTTCATAAAGACCTCCTTCCCGATGCGATAACAGGATGGTGCACCACATCGCGCGGCCCCGTGCCGCACACTGCCGATAGGTTAATTTTCTCCTTTAGACAAGTAAAGTAGCCGTTCCAGAAAAATACCCCGCGGAAATTCCATGGCTGAACGGCGATGCCCGCGTCTTGCTCGGGACTCCAATCGTGCGACGAGCGACAACTTCCTTACGAAACTCGTAGTTGACACGGGCATGGGGAACCGATACATTGATAATCGAAGATGCACATGCGGGAGTAGCTCAGGGGTAGAGCGCTAGCTTCCCAAGCTGGGGGTCGCGGGTTCGAATCCCGTCTCCCGCTCTTTGGTTTGGTGTAACCTTTCACTGGTGGACCGTTGTCTGCCCCCGACGTGGGCCATTTTTCCTGTTCGTAAGACCTGTTTCGGCTCGGGGTACGGCGCGGAATTCTCAGATCGGGAAAGAGTTGGCAACGGCGACGCGACTGGTCGCGGGCTTGTTCGTAAAGCTCACGGCCAGCACTTGTGATCGGCTCGAGTAGGCCTCACCGGTGGAGAGATTCGATCATCTTTCGGAACGCCTCCGCATTCGCGGCCACTGTTTTTTCGGGACCGTAGAACTTGATGAAGTAGCTTAGGCCGTCCTGCGATTCGATCACCGCCCCGAGCATGCGGTAGTTTTCACGCGGGACTGCATTTCCCATCATGGGGCCGGAACTTTCCATGTAGGTTCCCGTTATATCAACGAAGTGCACGCGTGTTCCGGCGATTTCCAGCGTTTCCTGTTTTACATGATCCGACGCCGGCTGGCCTTGAGGATGTTCAAACTGGTTGATCCATCTTTGGATGTTGGCCTCTACAGATCCGCCGGCAGCCATGAAAGTGACGCGACCATCCCGCGGATCGCCTGTCACCGCCGGCACGGAGAATTCATACTCAATCATCGAAATCGCCGGCGTCCGCCGCTGCCATCCTTGCGGAACTGTGAGCCGGTATTTTCCCGCCAGAACAATTTCCCCGCCATTACCCTCGGGTTGTTCCGGCTGCGTGGCGGGCGATTCGACGTTTTCCTTCTCAGACGCCATTAGCCCGCTTTCGTTCGAGGTCGGCTGCTGGGGAGTGCTCGTCCCCGTGGGTTGAACCACCACCGTTTTCTCCGGACGGATCACAACCTCGTCCTGCGGAGCCTGCTGGCATCCCATCACTGCCAAGAAGCAAGCGCTGTAAACTGCGACGTTGATCCATGCTACTTTCATCGAGAATCTGAGCTGAGACATAGAGCGACACCTCACATTCTTTCTGATTGACCGCAAACTGTGGCTATTTCAAGTGCCCCAAATTTTGAAAGAAATTCTTTCATCACCGAAGAGTGGGGCACTTCCACGGGGTTCTCATCCCCCAACCAGCTCGCGGAGAGCGCTAAGGACCTGTTCATCATGCCCGTCAACTTTGACGTTCTTCCACACTTTCCGGATAATTCCGTTAGCGTCGATGAGAAATGTGGAGCGCTGAATCCCCATGGATTTCTTGCCGAAGCGTACCTTCTCTCGCCAGGCCCCGAACATTTCGGCCACCTTGTGGTCGGTGTCCGAAAGCAGGGGGAAGTTCAAGTTGTATTTCTGACGAAACTTTCTGTGGCTGTCGAGGTCATCCGTGCTCACCCCTAACACGACGGCTCCGAGCTTTTCCATTTCCGCTTTAAGGTCCCTAAATGCGCAGGCTTCACGGGTGCATCCTGGTGTGTCGTCTTTTGGATAGAAATAGAGCACCACCGGGCGACCGCGAAGGCTCTTCAGATGAATTGTTTCACCCGTATCAGAGGGCAGCGTGAAATCAGGGGCTTCCACTCCCGCTTCAAGCCAATCGGCCATTGATTGTCCTCCGGCTCACTTCGAGAAACTTTACTGTGGGTTGCTGACTGATCTACTTTAGGTTCAAACAACCTCTTGAGCGGCACGAGCGTCGACAACTTCCTGAGAGAACGTCGGCCAGGGAATTTTTCGATTCACGAATTTCGTGGGGACTGCCCGCCACCTCGGTCCGACAATCCCCTTTAGGTCTTTGCACTGACTTGTGGAATTATAGAGAACAGGGCAAAGGGGCGTTGTGGAATAGCGGGCGCCACCGAGACCAGGTTGAGCAGTGCCGAAAGAGATCCACAGCAAAGTCGACCCCGGCCCGGGATGTTAGAATCCTGACGTTTGCGGTAGACAATCCTGAGGTCCAGATTGGTTGGCGGCTGATCTAAACACATGGAAAAACTGTGAGATTCCGCGGGCGCGAGGTGTTGGAGGGGCAATTCATGAATTGCCCCTACCGTTAATGACAACCTGAACCCGGCGGTTGGAGCCCGGTCGCTGAAATAAACGATGAAAATCTTGGAATGTGGACCTGACAAGTAAACATTTCGGCGAAGTTCTTCGGCGGGCTCCTTATCGTATCCGCCGCGACGCCATGCATGATCCAACGTTCGTAAGCGGACCTGACAGGCTCGCCCCTCCTAAGTTGAAGCATACTCCCCGAGCCGATATGGACATTTCGCGGCCCCCTCAGCCGAGGAATAGTGGGGGTTACTGACTTTTCTCTCCACTTGCAAAGTAAGTGGTACGATCTTAAGATATGAGTAGATTTCTAAACGCTCTGTGTTGGTACGTCCTATGAACCGACTGTGGTCCTACTACCGGTTTTACTTTAGCCCGCCTGGTTGCGGGGCCGGTGGAGGTCCATAAACGGTTCGAACCCTAACCGAAGACAACCCCAGCCCTGGCAACCAAAAAAGGTTACCAGGGTTTTTTGTTTGAAATGGTAACTCTGGTCCAACAGTGATTGACTTGGCGAGCCCGTGAAGTGCGAAAGGAGATCGATTCATGATTGTGGTCATGCAGAGGGGAGCAACAGAACGGGAAATCAATTACGTCGTGGAGCGCGTGCAATCGCTGGGACTACGTCCCCATGTCATTCACGGGACAGAACGCACCGTCATAGCGGCGATAGGCGACAAGCGGGACGAGCACCGTGCGTCGCTGGAAAGCTGTCCCGGTGTTGCCGAGGTGATTCCGATTCTGGCACCCTACAAGGTGGCCAGTTTGGAGGTCAAACCCGAACGTACGGTGGTCCGTGTGGGGCCATTCATTGCCGGAAATTTGCACATTGGCGTGATTGCGGGGCCATGCTCTGTGGAAAGTGAAGAGCAGACTGTGTCCACGGCGCGGGCGGTTAAAGCTGCGGGAGCCACGGCACTTCGGGGTGGCGCCTTCAAACCGCGGACGAGCCCCTACAGTTTTCAGGGGCTTAAGGAAGACGGCCTTAAAATACTCGCTTTAGCTCGGGAAGAAACCGGCCTGCCGATTGTGACAGAAGTGATCACCCCCGCCGATGTTCCGGTGGTGGCTCAATACGCGGACATTCTGCAAATCGGGGCCCGCAACATGCAAAATTACCGGCTTCTGGAGGAGGCCGGCTACGCAGGTAAGCCGGTTCTTCTCAAACGCGGTCCGGCAGCTACCGCGGAGGAGCTTTTGCTGGCGGCGGAATACATTCTGAACACAGGCAATCACAATGTGATTCTCTGCGAACGGGGAATCCGCACATTCGAGTCGCACACACGATACACTCTTTCTTTGGCAACGGTGGTTTGGCTTCATCAGAGAACACATCTTCCCGTCATTGTGGATCCCAGTCACGGTACAGGACACAGCGCGCTGGTGCCCCAGATGGCCGCGGCGGCGGTTGCTGCCGGGGCGGACGGCCTCATCATCGAAGTGCACCCACGGCCCGAAACGGCTCTCAGCGACGGCTTTCAGTCTCTTACGTTCGAGCAGTTTGAGGCTACCATGGAACTTTGCCGAAAAGTCGCGGAGGCTTTGGGCAGATCTTTGGGTGCAGCCGTTCCCGCCACGTGTCACTGAATAAGGAAACCAGGATCAGAGGCTGGCTTAACCCTGCTAACGGGCAGATTGGCACGGTTCGGCACGTTGCTTATGCCCAATCTCTGGCAGCCGACTCGTTTTGTCGAATGAACTTTGTTATATTGTGGACGAACCATCGGTTGGAGACCTTTGGGGCAACCTCTCTTCTGCGAGGCTTGTTGGGTTGAAATTTTGTGACGGAGGACTGGCTCATGGCCATTGCGGAATTCGATCTCTTGCCGGAAGTTCGAGAGTTTCTCGAAAAGAAGCGCTTTGGCGGAGTGATCGGTGGCAAAGAGGTTTTCTCCCAGAAGGGAGAAACCTTCGTGACCCGCGATCCCGGGACGGGTGAGGTGTTGGCCGAGGTCGATCATATGCAACCAGAAGAGGTAGACCAGGCCGTCAACGCTGCATGGAAGGCGTTCCGCGAGAGCGGCTGGCCTACAATGACCGCCCATGAGCGGGGTGCGTTGCTTCATCGGTGGGTCGAAGCGGTGGAGAAGCGGAAGCGGGTGCTTGCCCAGATCGAGTCCCTCGATTGCGGAAAGATTTATCGCCAGGCTGAGGCGGATGTCCAGAATTTTATTGACACAATGCGTTACTTCATCGAGATGTCGCTCCATATCGAGCGCCGCGCTACTCTGGCGGTGCCGCGGTATGAGGCGTACTCCTATCGCGCTCCATGGGGGCCCTGCGGGTTCATTTTTCCGTGGAATTTTCCCATTTTGCTCGTGGGTTGGGGAATCGCGCCGGCTTTGGCTGCTGGGAACACGGTTGTCATCAAACCAGCGGAGGACACACCATTGTCCACGCTGTTTGTGGCTCATCTGGCGAAGGAAGCCGGTATTCCCGACGGCGTGATCAATGTAATTCCCGGCATTGGTGAAATCACCGGGGCGGCGTTAGCTCGGCATCCCGGTTTAAGGCGAATGTCCTTCACGGGATCGCCAGAAGTGGGCCGATTGGTTGCCGAGGCCTGTGGCCGAAACCTGGTTCCGGTAAAGCTGGAATTGGGCGGCAAAGGAGCCGCCGTCGTGTTCGACGACGTGGATCTATCCGACACCGTGGAAAAACTGGTACGAGCTGTCACGTTCCATTGTGGGCAGGTCTGTTGTACAGCCACGCGATGGATCATTCAGAAATCGATCTATGACAAATTTGTGGAGCAGGCTGTGGAGCGGCTGCGGTCTTTGAAGATCGGTCATGAGTTGGAGCCCCGGGTGGATATCGGACCGGTAGTCAACGAAAAGCAGAAAAAGCGAATCCTTTCCTATATCGAGCGTGGACGGGAAGAGGGGGCTGAGGTGATTCTTGAGGGGGGTGAAGCGGAAGTGCCAGGTAAAAAGGGGTTCTACGTCAAGCCAGCTTTGCTGGCTGGGTCGCTCAAAAACGTTGCAGCTCAGGAGGAGATTTTTGGCCCGGTGGCTTACCTGACTTCCTTCGAGGACGAGCAGGATGCCATTGCCAAAGCGAACGACACGGACTACGGTCTGGCCAATAGCGTATGGACAGCCGATCTGGAAAGAGCTCGTCGCGTGGCCGAGGCCATGGAGGCTGCCAATAGCTGGATCAATGCCCATAACCTCTTCCCTCACGGAGTGCCTTACGCTGGGATAAAAAAGAGCGGACTGGGCGGCGGCGTGCTCTCCGAACAGACGTTTTTCGACTATCTGCGCAGCACTTCTGTGGTTCGGCCTCTGGCGTGAGCACAGCCCGCGGTGTGGTTCGCGCTTGTGAATAGAGGGACTCTAATTAAACTGGAGAATGTATTCGTGTCACCCGGAATGGGGTAAGCCCCGGGACGGCTTGCATTTTTGGCCGCCATGGGCGGGGATGATCTTCGTGTGGTAGATTTTTTTCGACGCAGCTATAATAGGCCACTTTCTGGCTCGTATGAGGGATTCGGCGAGGTGAGAAAGAGGTCCATTCAAGAGGCGACGCTCTTTCTTATAGGGAAGTGTCTCGAGACAACGCATTTGCCCAGTTCGGATGAGTTGAGGTGAGGCACCTTACGGGACGAGCACCTTGAGGACGTACATCAATGGGTAAAGGCCTCTGCATCTTCGGAATGGTCGGAAGTGCCCTATTAATCCTCCTGTTTGGTCTCGACCTGGCCCTCGGAATCCCTTTTGGCCGCGTGAGTGTCGTCATGGACATCGGTTTTATCGTGGCTTCGGTGCTCTTGGGAGTCGCCGGCTTTCTTACTTTTCGAGAAATTCCCTGACTCGACCTGCGGCCTCCTATTCTCGCCTCTTGCTTGAGGATTCACTCCCGTCTTCTGTCGATCGAATGTTCTGTTTCCGCCATTCGTCTTTCCGCAAGAAAAACGACAAAAATGCACGTTATGTGGACGATCGGTTTCAAGAGGAATTCTCGATGTTTCGGCGCTGGGCGTCACGTTCTCGCCTCACCACCTCGACGATTGCGTCCACGACCCCGGGGATGGTGTAAGTCTGCGCTTCCGCGGCCGGTTCAAAACCGTGCTCACGGAGGACAGCCGAGGTGATTGGACTGATGCTGGCAATTCGAACGCGTGGTAGGTAATTGCCGAAGAGACGAACCACGGCCGTGGCGATGGAGGGACTTGTTGCGGTCACCCAATGAATGCGACCCTCCGTGAGGAGACGCTCGACTTCCGGTGAAATTGTGGTGACATCGCGGCTTTCGTAGGCAGTGACCTGATTAACATCCCAACCGCCCTTTCGCAGTTCGTCCAGTAACACCGGCCTGCCCCGGCTTGCCCGAACAAGCAGGATTCTTCCCCGGGTTGGAAGGCGATTCAGCTCCTCTGCCAGCTTTTCCGCGCAAAACTGATCGGGAACGAGGTCCGCACGCAGGCCGAACTGCCGCAACGTGGCTGCTGTTCCCGGACCAATAACCGCAAGTTGTACGCCTCTCAGCCGCCGGGCGTCCGCACCCAGATGAAACAACCGTTCCATGAAAAAACGTACCCCGTTTCCGCTTGTGAAAACGATCCACTGATAGGAGTCCAGAGAGGAAATGGCTTCATCCAGGGGCCGCCAGTCGGACACTGGGAGGATCTCGATTACTGGATGGATGACGACATGGGCGCCAACGGATTCCAACAACTCCCGCAATGCGGTGGCTTGCTCTTCAGCCCGGGTGATCAGTACACATTGCCCGAACAGTGGCTGGCGCACATACCACGCGTCGGTTGGAGCTTCACGTGCCGTTTCGCCCACGATGATGACAGCCGGCGGTTTGATCTGAGCGTTACTGATGAGCTGTGGAAGGTCGCCAAGAGTCGTCTTGTAAACCTTTTGATCGGGCCATCCACAGCGCCGCACCAGCACCACAGGAGTGGCAGCAGATTTGCCGTGAGCGATGAGTTGTCGCGTCCATTCCCCGGCAGAGCGGACCCCCATGTAATAGATCAGCGTGCCGGGAAACCGCGCCAGAGCTTGGTAGTCCAGGTGGCTTTCACCTTTGTAACTGTGTTCATTCCCCGCGACAAAGGCCACGGCAGAAGCCTGGTCCGCGTGCGTCAAGGGTATTTCTGCTAGTGAGGCGGCCGCCAGGGCCGCGGTGATCCCCGGAATGATGACGGTCGGGATGCCCTGCCGCCGCAGGAAGGAGGCCTCCTCAGCGAATCGCCCGAAAATAAGCGGATCCCCCCCTTTCAACCGTACCACCGTTTGAGCGTTGCGTGCCGCTGCGAGGATCAAGTCGTTGATTTCCTCCTGGGAGAGAACCCGGCCCTGACTGTGGTGACCGAGGGGGATCCGCCGCGCGTGCTTCGGGGCATACTCGAGAAGCGAAGGATTGACCAGGTAATCGTAAATGACGACATCCGCTTTCTGAAGGCACTGGATACCCCACAAAGTGATCAGCCGGGGGTCACCTGGCCCGGCACCAACGAGATAAACGGTGCCCAGCCCAGCGTTTGGCACATCCTTTTGTTTGTCCTGGTCAGTCATTGCATCGAGGCCCCCGAATCGGCCACGGTTTGCTCTGTTGAGTTTGGAACTGTTGTGGCTAAAATGGTAATAGGCAAAATATGGAAAGAAGTGGTTGTCGGGCGGGATCAAACCGCCGGGGGAGTGAAAAATTTCCTGTTCCTCGTCGAGGCCAAAATGGCATCCGAAACTCCTGCACAGGCTGTCGGTAATGTACCGCCGGAACCAAGCCCGGCCAAGCGAAAGCGACTCAAAGAATGCTTTGAGTACGGCAACCGCATTGCGGCTCAGGAGAATTTCGACTACGCCGCCGACGTTTACACTGAGTGCATAGTAGGAGAACCGGGTAACGCTCTCTATGTTCAGGCCTTCTTAAGCAATCTTAAGAAGAAGTTCAATAATAACAAGCGCGGCCAGGCTTTGGGATTTTTCAAGCTGGCTCCTCTCAAGGCGGCATTAAAAAAAGCCGTTCACAGCAAAGACTGGGTGAATGTGTTTCGGATTGGCGCCGAGGCGCTCAAGATCAATCCTTGGGACACCGGTGTGCTTACAGCGCTGTCCCAGGCATGCGAACAGTGCGGCTACCACGAGGCACAACTGGTCTATCTCAAGCAAGCGCTCGATGCCAACCCCAAGGATGTGGAAATGTGCCGCCGCTGTGCTCGGACTTTGGCCGAGCTCAAGCTCTATGACCAGGCCATTGCCATGTGGCACAAGGTGGAGCAGCTCAAGCCGAACGATCCAGAGGCTCCCAAGGCCATTGCCGACCTGACGGTTCGAAAGACGATCGAAGTGGGAGGATACGACGAGACCGGGGAATCCCGGCGTCGGATTGAAGCAGCCGGTGGCGAGGTGCGGACGCCGGATGCTTTGAGCCGTCGAGATCGGCTGGAAATGGAAATCAAGCGGCAACCGACGAATTTGCCGCTTTATTATGAATTGGCCGAAATTTATGTCCGCGACGGCGAGTATGCCAGAGCTGAGCAGTTGATGGCCAAGGCATACGAAATCACAAAAGACGTGGCTGCGAAAGAAAAGCTGGAGGACCTCCAGCTTCGTCGACTCCGTCAAGCCCTGGCGGAGGCGGAAAAAGAATACCGCAGCAATCCGTCGGACCAAACGAAGCAGAAGATGGTGGCTGCCCAGAAGGCTCTCTGGTCAAAAGAGCTTGAAGTGTACAAGGATCGCGTGGAACGGTTTCCGAACAATCTGGCATTCCGTTTCGAGCTGGGGGTCCGTTACCAGCTTAATGAAATGTATGAAGAGGCGATCAAACAGTACCAGATCGCCCAGACAGATCCACGGCGGAAGGGCGTGTGCCTTCTCAACCTGGGCCAGTGTTTTGAGAAAATCGGGCAGCATCGCTTGGCCATGAAACACTTTGAGGACGCTGTCCAGGAGATTTCCGACCGGGATGCCGAAAACAAGAAACGGGCTCTTTACTCCGCCGCCGTGCTGGCCTATCGTCTGAAAGACTATCGGAAGGCCGAACAGCATGCGAGCGCGTTGGCGGCGATGGATTACTCTTACCGGAATGTCGGAGAGCTCTTGGATAAGATTGCCAAGCGGCTGGAAGCTCAGCGGGGAGCCGCGACGGCGGAGGAAGAGGCGGTGGAAGTCGAGCTGCCCCCTGGACAAGATGAAGAATAGCCTTGATAATGATGTTTTCGACGACTTAAGCATTAAGGTATGGAGGTCCACGGGGTAATTCGTCTCCAGAACGGCTTTTGGGTGCTCTGAAGGATATGCCCAACACAAAAAGCGCAAAAAAACGTCTTCGGCAGAATATCAAGCGGCGGCTTCATAACCGGGCCATCAAACGTGCCACCCGGACCCAGTGCCGAAAAGTGCGGGAAGCCGTGGCGGCGGGTGACTTGGCCCGGGCGGAAGAGGAACTGCGGAAGGCCTATAAGCTCCTGGATCGCGCAGGCGTCAAACGCATCATCCACCCCAATGCCGCGGCAAGAACAAAGGCACGTCTGGCGGCTAAAGTGAACAGCTTGAAGGCCTCGCTGACGGCGTCTGCCCAGTAGTGCTTGACAAAGACTGCGCTGTTGTTTCCTTTGGCTCGTCTCCGGGGAGTCCCTTCCGCATTCGGGTTGGGTGGGCAATGTTGCGTGCTTCCCCTGCCAGAATTGCGCTCCCGCTTTCCTTCTGAGATTACGTCTCAATCGCTTTTTGTGAGCCTTGTCCTACGAGTGGGTGTCTATCAGGAGGAGAGCAGTCGGGGTCAAAGCCGCTTCAATGGCGATTCGAGGTTCCGTGTTTTCGGGCGTTTTGGGCCAAACACCCGGTGGCCGATCCTGCTGCTGCCCTTTTTGGGTAAAGACGGCGGTGGTAAATACCTAAAATAAACCCCGCCCACTACTGATTGATTCGTCCCCGTTTCTTCTAACGATGGATCAAAAGCTAAAGACGGAACGTCATGTGGGGTCAATTCATGAATTGCCCCTATGCTTCAGCAAGAACCTAACCGGCCAGATGGGGCCGGGTTGCCGAACCATTTGTCCTAATCTCGAAATGTGGAGGTGACGAGCGGTTCCTCGGTGCTGAATCTCACCTGGTGTGCAAGGTCAACGGCATGATCGGCACCCTATCCATGCGACAGAAGAAAAGTCGGGATGAATAAGCGCCTGCTGGGGCTGAAGTACACACTCGTGGGCGTCATAATAGAGGAAATTGGCCGGTTCGTGCCCAGATACTAAAAACGGGTTGAGACATGTCCGCACCGCGATACTACCCGGAGTTTGCAAAATTTGCAGAGCTTGCCGACGGGGTTGACCTTGTTCCAGTCTATCGCCGCCTGGTGAGTGACTCTCTCACGCCGGTTTCGGCCTTCCACAAACTGGATGCCGGTCGGTGTGCGTGCCTTGCCGAAAGCGTTACCGGGGGTGAAAAGGTCGGCCGATATAGTTTCCTCGCCACGCACCCCTTTTTGGAAGTTGAAGCCTGGGACCGGCGTGTCATCGTCAATTCCTACACGGGCGTTTCCGCCTCGGGGGCCCCTCTCCTGGAAACGAGGCAATATGTCTGCCAGAACCCAATCGAGGAACTCCGTAAACGCGTGGAAAGCCTGCGAGTAAGGATGTTGCCCGAACTTCCCCCATTTTGTGGGGGGGCCGTGGGGTACGTGGGCTATGACGTTGTTCGGTATTACGAACGTCTGCCGAACGTGCCGCCGGACGATCGGAACATCCCGGATCTGTCCTTCGGTTTCTATGACAGGATGGTGATTTTCGACAACGTCACCAAAGCCCTCATTGTGGTGGCGCTGGCGCATGTCCGCCATCCCGGTTGGAGCCTCGCCGACGCCTACGACGATGCGTGCCGACGAATCGACGAAATCGTTGATCGTTTGCGAAACACACCAGCGGACCTCGAGCCTTTTGACATTCCGATTGAAGGGGAGCCGACGCTCAAGTACCGATCCAATTTCACCCAGGAGCAATTCGAGGAGGCGGTTCGGAAGTGTATTCGCTACATTGAAGCCGGCGACATTTTCCAGGTGGTGATCAGTCAGCGGCTGGAGGTCGACCTGCAAGCTCACCCGTTTGAGGTATATCGGGCACTGCGGGTGATCAACCCCAGCCCGTTCATGTTCTATGTGCGGAGTCCGAGCGTCACACTGGTCGGGAGCTCCCCGGAAATCCTGGTGCGGGTGGTAGGTCGGCAGGTGACGACCCGGCCGCTGGCGGGGACTCGCCCGCGGGGTAAATCGGAGGAAGAAGATCGGCGGCTCGCGGAAGAGTTGCTGGCCGATCCGAAGGAGCGCGCGGAGCATGTCATGCTTGTGGATTTGGGGAGGAATGACCTCGGGCGGGTGTGTCGATTCGGCTCGATTAAGTTGACCGACGTTATGACCATTGAGCGGTACAGCCATGTGATGCATATCACGTCCAATGTTACTGGAGAGCTGGCACCCGGTCGCACGGCCTTTGACGCTCTTCAGGCGTGCCTGCCCGCCGGCACCGTGTCGGGAGCGCCAAAAGTCCGCGCGATGGAAATCATCGACGAGATCGAGCCCCACAAACGGGGGCCATATGCTGGTGCGGTGGGGTACTTTGATTTCAGCGGAAACATGGACACCTGTATTACGCTTCGGACCATCGTGGTCCAGGGCGACAAGGCATACATCCAAGCCGGTGCAGGGATTGTGGCGGACAGTGATCCCCGCCGTGAATGGCAAGAAACGCTCAACAAGGCCAGGGGACTCCTCAAGGCAATCGAAATTGCTCAGACCAGGTCCGCACCGCGGGAATATGCTGTGCGCCGTTAGATCCCGGCGGAAGGATGGGGGCTTCACGTGGCGGGACAACCTGGTAAGTAACCACGTCACAGACGCTCCGGGCGAACGTGCTGTTGTACCCGAGGCAAGTCGGACTGCACCGGTTTCAGTTTTTTGGCAGTTTCGGTGGCCGCGGTGGTAGTCTGACCACTGGGAACCCACTGTGATTCTTTTCGTCCCGTTTTACCGTCACATTTTTGACTAATTCCCTTACAATTCATAAGAAGCAGGGACACTACGTAGAACTTCTGACACGGTTGTGGTGGTCATTTGTCGGCATCCGTGGCTGGAAGACGCCATAAAACTACCAAAGTGAAGTGTGGATCACGTGTTTAAAGGTATTTGGAGATACAAGACGTCATGCCTATTCCTAAAGTAGTCATTGTCGGTCGACCGAATGTGGGCAAGTCGAGCCTTCTCAACTGGTTGGTGGGGCGGCGGGTGGCCGTTGTTGACGCACGGGCAGGTGTAACCCGGGACCGTGTCACGGCTCTGGCGCGGATCGATGGCCGTTGGTTAGAGTTCGTGGACACAGGCGGTATCGGAATCGTGGACGCAGCCGAACTGGAAGAGCATGTAGCGCGGCAGATTGACATTGCCCTTCATGAGGCCACGCTCATCTTGTTCGTGGTGGACACGCGGGCGGGGCTGACGCCCATGGACGAGGAGATTTCCCGCCGCCTTCGCACTCTGGAGCGTCCGACGATTTGTGTGGCGAACAAGGCCGATGCTCCCAAATGGGATGTCGTAGCTCAAGAGTTTTCCAGGCTGGGCTGGCCGCTGGTAACCGTCAGTTGCGAGCAGCATCGTGGAAAGGAAGAGTTGCTTGGGGAGATTTTCCGCCTGCTGCCGTCTTCGGCGTCCGAGGACGTGCCGGAGCCCGTCATGAAATTGGCTGTCGTCGGTCGAAGAAACGTTGGGAAAAGCACCTTTATCAACACTCTCGCCCGGCAGGAGCGGATGATTGTCAGCGAAATCCCGGGCACGACACGTGACAGTGTTGACGTCCGGTTCGAGTTGGACGGGCAGGTTTTTGTGGCGATTGACACGCCCGGGCTGATGCGGCGTAAAAGCATTCGTGAAAATGTTGATTTTTACGGGGTCTGTCGGGCGCAGGAGAGTATCCGCCGGGCCGACGTCGTGCTCCTGTTTTTCGACGCCACCCAGGATATTGCCCGGGTGGACAAGCAGCTCGCCAAATACATTGCGGAACACACGAAACCGTGCGTCTTTGTGGTCAATAAGTGGGATCTCCTGGCGAACAAAACGCCAACAGAGTCGTGGGTCAATTTGCTCCGCAGTACCTTTGGCAACATGTCTTATGTGCCGATCGCCTTCATTACTGCAAAGACGGGAAAGAACGTTAAACGGCTTATCAACCTCGCCCAATCTCTCCACAAGCAGGCCCAGATAAGAGTGGGGACCGGGCAACTGAATCGAGCACTTCAGGACATTCTCAAGCGGCATCCGCCGCCGTTGTCCGGGACAAAAAGACCAAAGATATACTTTGCCACTCAGGTGGGAGTTCAGCCGCCCACCATTGTCATGTTTTGCAATGAGCCAGAGGCATTCTCCAACGCCTACCGCCGCTACCTCGTCAATGCCCTCCAGGAAGAGCTTCCCTATCCGGAGGTGCCGGTGCGAATCTTTTTGCGCAAACGGGAAAGTAAGCCCGGCAAAGTGGCGGTTCCCGCTCTGGACGAACGTGACGACATTCCCGTCGACGAGGGAGACGTGGAGGACGACTGGGGCGACATTGAAGCGTACGAATGACCGCAATTTTGATCGCCACGGTGCCCCACTCTTCACGGACGGTCATAGCCGCGAGTTCGAGGTTCCATGGTGCGTAGGCCCCAGCGTTTGCCTGGTTGCTGCCTCGCGATCACGGCTGCAGGTGCAGACCAGGACCGCTCAGAAGGTCCCGCAGGCTCTTTCAAGGTGTTGAATGCACGGAGTACCTGAGAGACATCACAGTATCGAGAGCGAAGGAAGGGGCGGCGATGCCCGACGCTTTTCCACGATTTGACGCACAAGGTTTTTGCACAGGGCACTCAGGCATGGCTGAAGAACGGGGTCTTCAAAGCAGTCAACAAGTTTTCCTTCGTCCCCGCGAACACGGATTGCCATATTAAGCGGTATTTCGCCAAGGAATGGTACCTTGAGCTCTTGAGCCTTCTTTTTCGCCCCACCCGAGCTAAAGATGTCGTGCCTGGTTCCGCAATTCGGGCAGACAAAGTAGCTCATGTTTTCCACGATCCCTAAAAGCTCGATATTCACTTTGCGGAACATCGCGATGGCTTTGACCGCATCGAGGAGCGCCAGCTCCTGCGGAGTGCACACAACCACCGCCCCGGAGACGGGAAGAAGCTGGGAAAGGCTCAGCGCCACGTCGCCGGTACCCGGTGGCATGTCGACAATGAGGTAGTCCAGGTCTTCCCAGTCGGTATCTCGGAGAAATTGTTGGACGGCCTGATGGAGCATCGGACCACGCCAGATGACCGCCTCTTCCCGGGGCACAATGAAGCCCATCGACATCACCCGCATCCCATGGACAACAATGGGGACGATTTTTCCTTCATAAAGGGTAGGTCTCTCCTCGGTTCCCAGGAGGTGCGGAATGCTCGGGCCGTAAACATCCGCGTCCATCAGGCCGACTTTACAGCCCGCCCGGGTGAGACCGAGCGCCAGGACTGCAGCCACGGTGCTTTTTCCCACACCACCCTTCCCCGATCCTACTGCCACGACGTATTTGGCTTTTAGACCGATCTGGCCGAGCTTTTCCGCTGCCCGCGGAAACTCGGAAATCTTTACTTCCACTTCCACGGCTGAGTCCAGATTTTTGCGGACCAAATCGCGGACTTCCTGGGCGAGTTCGTCCCATAATGGGGCACAGAAGGTTGTCAACCCGAGTTGAATGGTCACCCGGCCGGGCGCAATCTTAATATCCTGCACCTGGTCCAGATTGACGACACTTCGACCGAGTTCTGGGTCAAGAAACTGGTCCAGAACCTTGAGGATGTTTTCACGTGTCAGAACGGCGTCACTCATGGGTGGGTTGGCTCCTTTTTTGTCATCAGCGTGCGCTTATCCGAATTCTGAGCCCACTTTTCACTGTCGGGCAAGATACATCGGCCTCGTTAAAAGTGAAGCTCACGGCAATCGCCGCAATTTGCAATTTTGGTGAACTCGTCGGAGGTGCGAGTATTGGCAAGCACAGTATGGTCAACATTCTCTCCATTCTACCGTCATGAGCAAGCACGTGCCGGCACAATAAGGGGGTTCAAGCCGACGGTGGGAAACATGCTCTATCTGGACACGGGTTCTTTTCCGCTCCATTGTGGCCAGGGGAGGCGATCCCACAGTCCTTGCAGCCATTCACTGGGCGGCTCGTCCAGACGCCGCAGGTGCCAGGCCAGCCATAGCGCGAGGATTTCCATCTCCCAGGTGGACTGGATAACGCACCGTACTCCTAACTCCCAAAGGGGAGGAGAAAGGTTGATGCCCGGGCTATGGATCACGCAGAAAGTCGCCAACCGAAACTCGGTCCTCCAATCCGGGAGTCTCCGAAGGCAAGCTTGGTAATGTGGGCTTTTCGCAGAGAGGATGGCGAAGCTCGCTGGTCGGCTTCTCAAGATCGACTCGATCTTGTCGGTCGTGGAAGCGACGAGAATGCGCGGTAAAGGTTGCCAGACTTGTCCAACTTGTTGAAGAACCTTCCAAGCATTGGAGAGGGCCAGTTGCCAAACCCGGCCGGGATGCTGAAATATCACGGCTGGCGGCAGGTGCGATTGGCCGGAAGTGGAAAGATTGGAATTAAACTGGCTCATTTCAAGGTGACATCAGCCGCACTGAAGTTTTGCTTTCCGACTGGCACGCCCAAAATATCCGTTCGCCATCGATCGCCGCACACCGCCTGGTGCTCGGACACGTTTTTCGAGTGGCTGAGAAGATTATGTCCAATTGGTAGTTGCGCTCTCGCTTTGAATTGCGTTTGATTTTGCTCCTTTATCAGGGGACCGGCGAATTCCATTTTTTGAGCCACCGCTGGAATGCCTGGAATTTTGGCGACTGCGTGGGTGATTCGTCGGCATACTCCAGGAGCCCCCAGCTTCCCCACTGACTCCACCGTCCCACAGATGAAAAATGGCAGCACAATCCACCGCCAATCTCTTCCCAGGCCTGGAAATACTTGTCGTAGATGTTTCCCATTCGGGGATGGCGATTGGCCTGTTTAAGCAGTTCCACGAGCTTTTCGTTCCGGTTGGCGTCACCGACGGCCACAAGATGCTGCCCTGCCTCGTAGGCCACAAGACCGACCCCAAACCGATTAGCTACCTCTTTCTGTCGCTTCATCCATTCAATGGCCTGCGGGAGGCTTCGGTTTTCTACGTGGTCGAGTAATTTGTCCAATGACCATTGGGCGACTTCCTCCGCCGTGGGACCGTCCCCAGAGGAGTGGATATTCATGCTGATATATGGTGCGATAGCCAGCACGTCGGCATGTCGATAGGCATCCTGAAATGACAGGATCTGTTCAGACACGTAAGGGTTCGCCGCCTGACTGGGAAGCACCCGGACCAAGCGATCTCTTCCACCGAACACTTCCTCCCAAATGCGAAAGATTTGCACCGATCGCCAGGCCGTGTAACGCCACGCCGCTTCCCACGGCTTTTCCGCAAAGCCGAGGCGAATCCCCTGCTCTCCCGCCCATGGGCTCTGTTCGAACATCCCGTTCCAGACTTCGTTGGAGTATTCAAGATAGACCTTCAATTCCGGGTTCAGCCTATCTTTGACAAGCTGTGCGAATTTGCGAATATACTCGTCATCGGCCAGATGAGGCATACAGAACCAGGCGTCCGCCTTTTGGCGGTTGCACAGGTCGATCATAAGCTCGAGCGGGATGCCTTTTGCGCAGAATGTGGCATCCTCTAACACTGGCCGATCTTCCCACCGCGCAATCCGTGAGCCATTGGTCTCCATCCAGTCCATGAAACGAAAACACCTCACCCCTGCCCAGCGTTTCAGGAAATCGGGATGAAAAGGTTCTTTCTCATAGACTTCTTCAAATCCTGGCATGATCACCCGGATGTTTCGAACGTAATCCGCCGGATCGGTCTGAGTAATTCGCAGAAAAATTGCTCCTTTGGTTGAATCGACCTCGATCACCAGTCGTCCCGGATGTTCTTCCACAATTCGTGCAGCGTTACCGACCTCGATCTTTCCTTTTCCGTCGTAAAAAACGGTGTATCTGCCGGACGGATAATGCCCGCCGTCGATTGTGCACAGGAGTGTTTCCGCCCAGCAGTCAGGTTGCAGGCTCCGCACCCAACCGTGTTCGTCGAGATCGAGGCGCGGTCCCTGCCCCCACGGCTTCCCTTTTTGCTGGCTGATCCAGGGGCGGGAAAGTTTGAAGACGTCAACAAACGGCAGTTCGGTGTTCCAGTCGGCCGGGCCAGCAAGATTGATCCCCATTTTCGGCCGGGCGGGTTCGGCCTGAGGCTCGCCCTGGCAGACAACGGCCCCTGAGCTGAAAACCACTGCGAGCGCAACACAAACAACAGACCATCTTTTCGCCATGTGTCGAGACTCCGAGACATAGAAGTTGCCAGACCATCGCTGGGAGTTCATGGTTTGCAATTCACTTTCCTATCTTCGAGTCCGTGCCCGATGACTGTCAATACGCTCCCTGCCGGATTGCTCTCGCTTGATTCTGAGCACTGGATTGCCAATAATGGTGGCCAGGTCAGGCACCTTTTTGGCTCGGTGGCCAAACCGCCATCTGGTTGCGACCTTGAGTGCTTGAGCATGTGGAGGCGGGAGCCGCATTATGAAGCTCAACCAACAATTCTTGGCGAAGTATTTCGGGATGGCCCGATTTATCAGTGTCATTTGTGCCGTCGTACTGGGTATCGCGTGTCTCAGCCAACGTCCTCTTCGAGCCGCCGAGAATCGACCTCTCCGAATCATTGTGTTTGGGGCCCATCCGGATGACTGTGAAATTCGGGCGGGTGGTGTGGCGGCACTTTGGGCAAAGGCCGGACATCAAGTGAAGTTTGTTTCAATGACGAATGGTGATATTGGGCATTGGGCGATGGCTGGCGGTCCTCTGGCTCAGCGACGAACGGCGGAAGTCCAGGAAGCCGCCAGAATCCTGGGTATCACAACCGAAGTATTGGACATTCACGACGGCGAGCTTTTGCCCACTCTGGAAAACCGAAAAACGATGACTCGCCTCATTCGCCAGTGGCAAGCAGATATCGTGATCGGGCACAGACCAAATGATTATCATCCCGATCATCGCTACACGGGCGTGCTGATGCAGGACTCGGCCTTTATGGTGGCGGTTCCCTTTTTCTGTCCCGACGTTCCTCCGCTTAAGAGAAACCCCGTGTTTTTATACTCGTACGATAATTTTCAACGCCCCAATCCCTTTCGGCCTGATATTGTCGTGGCTATTGATGAGGTCATTGAGCAAAAGCTGGATGCCTTGCTCGCCATTGAGTCGCAGTTTATTGAGGGCGGGGCGCTGGGATCGCTGGAGACCGCCCCGCAGACGGAGGCCGATCGTCAAAAAAAGCGGGAAGAGGTTCGTGAGGCTTTCCGCCGAAGATTTGCGCAAATCGCCGACAAATGTCGTGACCGACTCATCGAGCTCTACGGGCCGGAAAAAGGAAAAGCGATTAATTATGCGGAAGCGTTCGAGGTGTGTGAGTATGGCCGACAACCGACTGAACAGGAAATCCGCGAACTGTTTCCGTTCATTTCACCTTAACTTTAAAAAGGGGCACCTGAATACAATAGGCTTTGCGGGTAATCTCGTCAATTGATGGACGGGGCAAAAGTCCCGCGGGACCGACAAGCAGTCTCCGGGACGTGTCAGGGCTTATCTCAAGTCCAGGTGTTACTGGCAGCCAGGCTTGGCCCGTGCGGATGACCGAGGCGGCAAGCCAGTCTCGGCGAACGCACAGATGCCGGCGGTTTCCCTCGTGAGCAAGCGGTGGCTTCACGACGGGGGTTTGTGCTGATTCATCAAGTGTAGTTTCCTTCGGTCAATAAGTTTTGCGCAAGGAGGTACGTGGTGATGAGACGTCGAGATTTTTCGGCGATTCAGCACCTGTGTGTATGGCTGGCGCTCTGCGGAGCGGGTTTGGCAAGCCAGCGTGTTTTGGCGGGGATTATCTATAACGGTGGTTTTGAGAGCGACTTCTCGGTGACGCCCAACTGGAGTGTGAGTTTGGCCGATAGCGGCACACTCCAACGTGTGACGAGTTGGACGGCCCTGGCTGATCCGACAAAGACTATTCTTCCGAAAGAAGGCAACTATTTACTCATGATCAAAAGTGATGAAGTTCCTCCCACAGACACTATCCTAACGCAGAATGTGGTCCTTTCCTTAGGGGACATTGTATCGGGTTGGATGGCGATTGACGCCTATCTATCATCCTACACATATGCGGACAGCGATTACGCGGCGGTCCGTATTCTTCAGAATTCCACTGTACTTTTTTCAAAGACTTTGACCGTGGATCAGCTTAAAAACGATCTATCCCTGCTCAATTGGCAATTTTGGTCGTGGACGGCCCCCGCGGCTGGAACCTACACGCTTGAGTTACGCGCCATGGACGACACCACAGAAACTGGTCTCATGACATGGTGGGGGCTGTTCGATGGGATCACAATCACAGCGAGCGTGGTCCCGGAGCCGTCCGTCGGCGTCGCACTTATATCGGGGCTGGTGATGGCGATGGCGCTCGGGCGGCTTCGGCACTTGACCGACCGTATCACCACCAGACGTTAAGGCGATCCAACAGTCACAGGGTTCGAATGTGGAACCCGCCGTCCACCAGAAAGCGGGCCCCGGTGCTGAAGGGGAAATAATCCTGAACAATGGCGGCGACTGCCCGGGCGACGTCTTCGGGACGTCCCCATCGCCGAATGGGCCATGCCCCCTCGGTGATCAACCGGTCATATTTCTCTTTCACGGGCGCCGTCATATCGCTCTCGATAACGCCGGGACAGATCTCGAAGACCTGGATTTTTTCCTCCGCGAGTCGCTGGGCGAAAAGCTGCGTCATCATGTGCATTGCGGCTTTGGTCAGGCAGTAGTCCGCCCGATTTGTGGAGACGGCGAACGCCGAAACGGAAGAAATATTAATGATGTAGCCTTTTTCCTGTCTCCCCGCCCGAATGAAATCAATCATCTTGCGACCGGCGGCCTGCGATAGGAAAAACGGACCTTTGAGATTGGTGGCGAAGACCCGGTCCCAACTCTCCTCGGTGGCTTCCAAAATATCCTTTCTGCCCACCGAGGTGATCCCCGCATTATTGACAAGCACGTCCCAGCGACCGTAGTTTTCAAGACAAGCGATCATCCTCTCTCGGTCCGCGGCATTTCCGACATCTGCCTGAATGGCTTCTGCAGATCCTCCTTTTGCCACGATGGACGCCACGACTGCCTGAGCGGCCTCAGGTCGCGTGGCGTAGTTGACGAAGACGTGATATCCCAGTTCCCCAAGTGTCAGCGCAATCGCTGCCCCGATCCCACGAGATCCCCCGGTGACCAGAGCCGCTGGCAGCGAAGGTGCGGTGGTGCTTGTCATCTCTGTCCTCCTCTTCGCCTAAATCCTTCCTGAACCCCTGGGAGTGAACGACCTCAGCACAATTGGTGAAGCTGCAAGTTGCGATGTGACGCAGACAGTTCCATCAGCTTGACGAAGCCCGATCTGCTTCTTAGCGCTGGAAAGCCGATTTCGCGTCGCCGGGCACGACGAGCGTGCCCCTCCGAAGGATTTTTCGGAGGGACCTGCTTGTCATGTCCGCTTTCCAAGCTTGGATAGTCCGTTTCACCCACCGGGTTCCGACTGCTCGGTTCCGCTCCCGCTCAAAAGGGTAGGAGCAATTCAGGAATTGTTCCTACCAATCCATTAAACCTGTGGCGTCTCATAGGTTTCTGCAAATGTGGAGAGGGGTCACTGCCACGCAGCTTGACAAAGCTCAGTGCAAGGCTGACACTCAAGTATTATTATCATGAAGAATCGTTCGACAGGAGTCAAACGCGGGTCTGCATATCGTTCCGCAGGGCGTCAGAATGGCTGAAAGCGCCATGCAGGAAATCGGTCAACAACCGGGAAGTGGCTCTGTTTACAGAAAGAGGCAACAGGGTCAAAGATTGGCCGTGGTTTATTGAGGGAGATACATTATGGAAGTAGTCATCAAGGACACGTACGAGGAAATGTGTCGGGCGGCTGCCGAGGCTGTGGCCAGTGTTCTCAATGCCAAACCCAACGCCGTTCTCGGCTTGGCTGTGGGAAATACGCACATCGGATTGTACCGCGAACTTGTGCGGATGTTTAAAGAGGGGCTCCTCGATTTTTCCCAAGTGACAACCTTTAATCTGGATGAATACGTCGGCCTGGGTAAGGATCACCCTCAAAGCCAGTATTACTTCATGCACGAAAATTTCTTTAAGTATGTGAATCTATCACCCCAGAATATTTACATGCCGTCGGGAACGGCGAAGAATTACCGAGCTTTTTGTGCTTGGTACGAGCAGCGTATTAAGGAGTGTGGCGGGATTGATTTGCAAATTCTGGGAATCGGGACGGATGGACATATTGCTTTCAACGAACCGGGCAGTTCGCTTGGTTCACGGACAAGAATCAAGACCCTGTCCGAACGACGTTTGGCGGAAATCAAGGATCTGTTCGACGAGGGCGAAGAATTACCGATCTATGCCATCACGATGGGGGTGGGTACGATTCTCGAAGCACGGCGAATCATCCTGCTAGCGCACGGAGCTGCCAAGGCGGATGCAGTGGCGGCCGCCATTGAGGGACCGGTGACGAGTATGGTGACGGCCAGCGCTCTGCAGCTTCATCGGGATACGATCGCTTTTTTGGATCGCGAAGCTGCATCCAAGTTGAAGCTGTTTGATTACTATCTGTGGGTCCAGAAGAAGCGGCCAGGGGCTCCAGGATATTGAATATTGATAATGTAAAAAAACATCATGAGTAACGAGCCAGTAGGAGAACAGCGCCAAGAAGAAGGCCTGAAAAGAACGGCGCTGCCCGAGCGGGGACGGATCGCCGGACTGGACTACGGCAAGACACGCATCGGCATTGCCTTGAGCGATCCAGGCCGGGTGTTGGCCACTCCTTGGTCGGTTTACCAGCGACGGGGACCCAGCCAGGACGCAGCTTATTTTCAGAAGCTGGTTCAACAGGAGGAAATCGTCCTCTTTGTCCTGGGCTTGCCTGTCCATTGTGACGGAACCGAAAGCGAGGTCTCATTGGAGGTGCGAGAATTTGGAAAATGGTTGGAGTCGGTGACCCGCGTGCCGGTCGTTTATATGGATGAGCGGTTCAGCACGCAGACAGCGGAAACGTGGCTTCGGACCGCAAATCTGAGTCGTAAGGAGAGGCAGAAACGCGTGGACAAACTCGCCGCTCAGATTATTCTGAGCTCCTATCTGGCAATTCTAAAGCGGGGCGATGCTCCGCCGTCGTGGACGCCCTCCCCTTTGGATGATTCCTCCAGCAGCGAAGAATGAACAGACTGGGATTGCCGGGGGACAGTCAACTGAATGGCCCGACGCATTGTGGTTGGAACCGGTTATGTAGGCCTGCGTATTGCCAAGCTATGGCAAGAGCGAGGAGACGACGTCTACGGAGTAACGCGATCGTCTTCAAAGGCCGCCACGCTGACAGAATTGGGGATCAAACCCATCATTGCCGATGTTTTAGTGCCAGCGAGTTTGGGCGATATCCCTCATTGTGACACTCTGGTCTACAGCGTTGGGCCCGGCGGCCAAAGCCAGGTCTCGCGATTTGCCCTGTATCGTGACGGTCTGGTGGCGGTCCTCGATCGTTGGGGCCATCAGGCCGATCGAATTGTTCTCGTCAGTTCGACAGGAGTTTATGGAAATTCATCATCCGAAGTGATTGATGAGTCGACTCCCAGAAGGCCGCTCCGGGAAGCCTCGCAGGCGCTGGCAGAAGCGGAGGATATCCTTCTGACGCCGGCATGGCGGAGCAAGGCGATTATCATGCGCATGGGTGGGATTTATGGTCCCGGCCGACTGCCACTTCTGCGTTACATTCGCACGCAGCAACCGCTTCCCACCGATTCGGACGCGCTTCTCAATCTGATATATGTCGACGATGCCGCCCGCGCCGTTATTATTGTGGCTGACGCGGCAGAGCCTCCGGAGGTGGTCAATGTTGTTGATGGTCGCCCAGTCACACGAAGGCAATTTTACGAGAGAGTATGTCAGTACCTCGGCTTACCACCACCCGTCTTTTGTTCACCGTCGCCGGAAGGTACACACTTGTCCCGAGGAGCGAGAGGAGATAACGCGGTGCGAATGATCAGCAACCGGCGGTTGGTCGACCGATATAACATGTCTTTTCTTTGCGCGGATTATGAACAAGGCATCGAGCGGATTATTGCCTCCGAGCTGCAGAAAGAGTGTTGATGATGTCCGTGTTTACAAATACACGATCAGACCAGGTACGAGGTAGGTTCCGATGACGAAGTCTTCAGGCCATTATACTTGTAGTGCTGGCAGGATCGGTTTATCGATATTTCTGGGGTTTGCCCTCTTTTTTAGCACCCCGGTCTTGGGTTCCGAGAGGGACAGCGGTTACCGCGGTATCTGGTTCACGCTTGGGCAGATGACTGAGTGGGGCGACAAGTATTCTGGCGGACTCGGAACATATACAGCGAACCATGTTCCGATCGCGATCTATTGTCCTCAGGTCAAAAAAACCTTTTTTGTCTACGGCGGTGCAAAAGATGGCAAGCGACATTTACTGAATATGATTTCTTATTACGATCACGAAACAGGGACGGTTCCGCGACCAGTCATAGTTCATGACAAGGGCGGGGTGGATGATCCGCATGATAACGCGGCGCTGGCCGTTGATGACCAGGGATATCTATGGGTTTTTATCAGCGGAAGGGCGCGTCTTCGCCCCGGTTTTATCTACAGAAGCCGCAGGCCATATTCCATCGACGACTTCGAACTCGTTCAGGAGCGAGAACTTACTTATCCACAGCCATGGTGGTTGCCGGGCGAGGGATTTTTCTTTTTGTTTACGAAATACACGAGGGGGCGCGAGCTGTACTTCAGCCGTAGCCTGGACGGGCGAGAGTGGCTTGCGGATGTGAAATTTGCCGGGATGGGCGGGCATTACCAGACAAGTTGGCGACGACAACATCTCGTCTTCACCGCGTTTAATTATCATCCGGGAGGAAATGTTGATCGCCGGACGAATCTTTATTATCTGCAAACCGACGATATGGGACAAACATGGAAAAACGTCCAGGGTGACCCAATCGAAATTCCGTTGACCGATCCGGTGAATAATGCGCTCGTCCGTCACTATGAGAGTGAACACCGGCTTGTCTATATTCACGATATCGATTTGGATCGAAATGGATATCCGGTCATCCTCTACATCACGTCTGCCAGTTACAAACCGGGACCAGAGGGGCATCCACGTTGGTGGACGGTAGCTCACTGGAATGGCAAGACCTGGGAGTTTTCAGAAATCACGCCAGCCAACCACAATTACAGCACGGGAGCCCTTTATATCGAGGAAGATGGTTGGCGAGTTATCGGTCCGACTCAACCGGGACCACAACCCATCGGTGCGGGCGGCGAGATTGCCGTGTGGCTGAGTAGAGATGAAGGTCATACCTGGAGAATGGTCCGGCAGCTCACCGCACGAAGTCCCTTTAATCACAATTATGTACGGCGACCCGTTAACGCTGACCAGGGATTCTACGCATTTTGGGCGGATGGCAATCCGGACGCGTTTTCCCCTTCCTGTCTCTATTTCTGCACGAAAGACGCTGATGTTGTGTACCGCCTTCCCTATCACATGACCGGCGAGGAAGAACGCCCCGAACCACTCCCATTGACTCATCTCAATAGCACTGGGACCGAATAATCCTCATCCCATTCTCTGAGAAAGAGCCGCGCGCTAGCTGCGGCGCAGGCCGTGAATATCAGCGGCCCATCGCCTGGCTCGCCAGCGCTATTTGTCCCCGGGATTTCGTCGTTCCCAATCTGGTTTCGCCTGGTTGTTTAAAGCCGATGGGGCGCGAATGAGCCCGTCTCCGATACTTCCTTCACTCGGGATCCCACAGGTCGTTCCCAGCGGGAAAAGTTGAAACGGTTGGACGTGGTTTGTCCAACCTGCCGGTTACATTGGTGTTGGAAGGGAAAGTTCCCGGATGAGCTTCGGAGGTTGGACAGGGGATGGCCCGGCGCCTGGTTTCCTGGGGCAGAACGGCGGCACTGCCCCGAATGCCGCCACCAGCGCCGGGCCGCCTTTTCCAAGTGGCTTACTTCAACGTGACACAGCCGCCTGGAGACTGTGGAAATTACTGCCTTGGGTTTTGGCAACAGGCAGGGTTTCAACACTGGCTGCATGTGACGTGTTACTCCTTCCTGGTGGAAAAGTCGGTAGTGGCCACGAGGTGTCGGGGGCCGTTTTTCAGAAAAGAGGGCGGAATCCGAAGAACACTTTGGCGCTGACGCCCCAGACGTTTTATAATCGAACACGGGGGCGGAATGATGGAACCGGTTTATCAATTTTTGCGACGATGCTGTGGATGGGGAATCACCTGGAAGGAGACCTGGGAGTTGCGCATGTCCGAGCACTCTCCGCTTGTCCGTCAATGGATGATGCTCAGAATCCTCTCCAGCCGTCACTATGGCGTGACAGTGAAAGAGCTGGCTCAGGAGTTGGGCGTCAGCGAGAAAACCGTGCGTCGCGATCTGGACGCTTTTTCTGAAGCAGGATTCCCTTTGGAAGAAACCGTGGTCGAACACGGGAGGAAGAAGTGGAAGCTGGCCGGGGATCTGACGGTCAAGGGGGTGCCGCTCCACTATGACGAGGCCATTGCTCTCCACGTCGCGCGGTGCTTCATGGAGCCGCTGGCAGGAACAATTTTCTGGTCAGCCGCTCAGCGGGCATTCAATAAAATCCGCTGCATGTTCAACGAGCGAGCGCTGAAATATGTGGAGAAAATGGCCCAGGCTTTTTACCAAACCCGCGTGGGCTTTTGTGACTATTCGCGACAGGCTGAGATTATCGACCAGATTATGATTGGACTGGAAGATCATCGTACATTGGAAATCGAATATCAATCCCTGAAAGCCACGGAGCCGGTCACGTATGAAATCCATCCTTACGGTATGACGTATCATCGGGGGGCTCTCTATCTTGTGGGATGGTCCCCCGGGAAAAAAGAGATACGACACTGGAAAGTGAATCGAATAAGTCGGGCCGAGGTGACCGACCGACGGTTCGAAATACCCAACGATTTCCGATTGGACGAACACTTTGCTGGAAGCTTTGGGGTGTATCAGGGGGACGGTGATTATCATATCCGCGTTCGTTTTTCTGCTCAGGTGGCGCGGTATGTCAGTGAAGCGCGGTGGCACGCCAGTCAGCGACTTCATCACCAGCGAGATGGCAGCCTTATAGCAGAGTTTGACCTGGAAAGCCTGGAAGAATTTGAACGATGGATTTTGAGCTTCGGGCGTCACGCGGAAGTGCTTGAGCCACCGGAACTGGTGGAGCGGATTCGTTATGAGGTGGAGCAAATGGCGCGGATTTACAACCCCAATAACGAGGATCAAACACTGACGCTTTCCAGTCCCACATCCATTTTTCAGACGGCCCTCCCGCAAGAGGAGCCTTTTCTCGGAGGTCGGATGAAGAGTGCTGTCTCTCGCGCTCAAAAATGAAAACGATTGTCTCCGACAGATGAGATCAAGATTTTCCGCGGAAAATCCTCAGCTCGATCGGTTCTCAAGTTCGTCCTCATCTTCCATCGTTGTCCGGGACCAGGTGGCCCGTTTTTCTTCCAAAAAATCGCCGAACGAGCCGGCTTCAATCGCTGCTCGCGCCTGCCTTAAAAGCCGCTGGTAAAACGCGATGTTGTGGAGGCTCACGAGAATTGGTCCCAGCATTTCCCGGGCCATGAAAAGGTGCCTGATGTATCCCCGGCTGAAGGTGCATGCGAGGCAAGGACACGTAGGGTCCATGGGACGGGGATCCCGCTCGTGACAGGCGTTGCGCATGCGAAGCGGTCCAGCTTCCGTGAAGGCCATGGCGTTCCGGCCGTTGCGCGTCGGCATCACGCAATCGAACAGATCCACGCCCCGGGCGATCGCTTCCAGAAGATCAATGGGACGCCCCACACCCATGAGATAGCGAGGCCTCTCGGCCGGCAAGGAAGGAGCCACAACATCCAGGATGCGGTACATTTCGGCGGGAGGTTCGCCAACGCTGAGGCCGCCAATCGCGTATCCGTCGAACCCCATCTGAACGAGCTCTTCAACGCAACGAAGTCGAAGGTCTAGTTCCAGCCCTCCCTGTACGATACCAAAGAGCCATTGATCTTTACGCTGGTGAGCTTTTTGACAGCGTTCCGCCCAGCGGAGACTCCTTTCCATCGCGTCCTCGATGACCGACCTTTCGTTGGGCAGGGCGACGACGTGATCGAGAACCATGGCGATATCGCTGCCCAACAACTCTTGCACTTCGATGGCGCGTTCTGGTGTCAGTTCGACAAGGGAACCGTCCAGATGCGACCGGAAAATAGCTCCCCGTTCCTCGATGCGTGTGAGTTGAGCTAGGCTGAACACCTGGAATCCGCCGCTGTCTGTGAGGATGGGTTTGTGCCATCCCATGAAGCGGTGAAGTCCCCCTAACGCGGCCACCGTTTCCGGTTTCGGACGCAAAAGGAGGTGGTATGTGTTCGACAAAATGATTTCCGTGCCGGTCCCTTCAACCAGATGGGGCAGCAAACCCTTGATGGTTGCCTGCGTGCCGACAGGCATAAAGGCGGGCGTGTGAACAATGCCGTGGGCCGTTCGGAGAATGCCGCACCGGGCGAGTGTTTGCGAATCTGTGCGGACAACTGAAAAGATCTCCCCGCCAACGGTGCTCATCTTATGTTATGCCACGGCCGGCATTGCCTGGTCACGACTGCTGTCGAAACGTCCCACTGATCTCCGCACCTTACCTTACATTGTGAGTAAGCAAGGCCAACCCTGGCCACTGAGCGCCGGGATGAATCGTTGGCCGAGCATCCTGCAAACGTGCGGAAGGAATCAATCCCCGCGAAGCTTGAGTCCTAACGCTCGCAGCTTTTCGCGAACCTCGTTGAGGCTGGTTACGCCGAAGTTCTTGCACTCCAGTAATTCATCGCCGCTGTAACGGATCAGTTCTCCAACTGTATTGATTCCCAGCCGGGCGAGACACTTCCGTGCACGCACGGAAAGATTCAGCTCGGAGACCGGTTTGGCAAGGAGTGCCTGTTCCTCGGGAGGCAGGGCTTCTTCCTCTTCCCCAACGCCCTCTGCGGCTGGAGCGCCTGGACGCTCGGGGAGCAGCTGCCCGAGACGGAGCCCTTTGGATGCCAGCATCTCTTTGATTTCGGCAAGACTCGTTTCACCGAAATTCTTGCTGGCCAGGAGGTCCTGCTCGGTGCAACGGCACAGATCGCCCAACGTCATGATGCCCATTTTCTGGAGGCAGTTACGGCTGCGGACGGAGAGTTCAAAATCGGTGACAGGGGTGGCGAGAATCTGAGCAAGGCGATCTCGACGTCGGGTGGTATCCTCTTCGAGAACAATCTGCCCGGCCGCCTGGGCGTCTTTCAAGAACAGCCGCGCACGCTCATGTCCCGGAAAGGCCTCCAGCACCCTCTGATAGCAGCGGACAGCCTTTTCGTACTGCTCCATATCCTCGTAAAGAATGCCCAGATTGATGAGCGCACCCAGGTGCGGCGGAAACCGCGACACGCATCTTTGGTAAAGTTCGAGAGCAACGTCGTCGTTGCCATGACGGTCATTTTCCCACGCCAATCCGAAAAGTGCGCCCACGTGGTTAGGATCAATTTGAATCGCCTTTTCATAAAGCGCGGCTACTTCTTCGGCGGGAGCACCCAACGCTGCCAGCGTGGCACCACGCTGGTAGTAATACTCGGCACTTTCGGCGGCGGAACCAGAAAGCCGATCGAGGATCTCCATCGCCCCCTTGAGCTCTCCTTTCCCCCGCAGAGCCTCCACTTCCCCGAGAGCGCAATCATCCGGGTTGTAGCCAGCGATTCTTGCCGCCCGAAAACTCTCCAGTGCCTCGTCGTACCTTTGAGTAGCTAGATAACACTTTCCAAGGTAGAAATGGGCGAGCGCACCGTTATCCCCTCGTTTGAGGACGGAAATAGCGCTTTCGAAGCGCCCCAGCAGATAGAGGCAACAGCCGAGTCGAACATTACTGGCCGGAGTCTCTTCGCGAAGTTCCAGTTCAGCGACTGCGTCGCGGAGTGCTCTGTATTGGGAGGGGTCCTCCGCCATGGCACTGGCCAGCGCCTGAACCTCCCGTGGGCCAAACAGAGAGTTGCTGAGGACGATTTGCTTGACGTCAGTCTCCAACGCCGCTTGCGACATCTTATCAGTCCTTGTTGTTGGTTCGTTGGGAGATTCCCGTCCGAAAAACCAGCCCCACCTTAGCCTGAAAGAGTGGCAATGTATGAAGCTCCGTAGCGCGATCTAAAGAGTGTGCCCCATCACGTGGTGTCCAAAGAAACAGCCAACGGGGGGACTCGAACCCCCAACACCCGCATTACGAATGCGGTGCTCTGCCGATTGAGCTACGCTGGCGTTTGAAGCCCGGGTGCAAAACATAAACCCGCCCCGCTCGAGGGGACACTCCCTTGAAAATTAACATACCAAAAAGAACTACTTTGGCAAGGGCGACCGCAGGTGAGTAGTAAATCAGGAGGGGTCCATTATCCTTCATTGTCGGGACAATTCCGTAGTTTTTCCACAAAGGCTGATATCCGGCTTACGGGTAACCAAGGGCGGCCGTGTGTCGGCGGATCGCCGGACTTACGGCGGGTTCAGAACAGGACGAGATGCGGTCGCTCGGCATTCCTTCGTCTGCCCGTCCTTAGAACACCTCCAATCCCTTCGGATCCTGGGCCACTCCCATTTCTTGTGAGGACCTGCGAGACGCCAGTACGTCAATATATCGTAGGGGCAATTCGTCCATTGCCCCTGCCTTAGATAAACAAGGGCCGAACCAGCAAATGGGGGCCAGGGGGCGAGATGGATTGTCCACCGACGGAATTTCGACGTGACAATCACGTATCTCGGGACTGTATTCCGCTTGTTTTCATGACCTTGCGAAGGTCGACTCCCCTTTCCAATCCTTTAAAAATGGCGATGACTCAATCCCAACGGCTTTGCTAGCACCGCGAGTTTTTCGCTATCATGGATGGACGGGTAGGTGAGCTGAGATGCGGCCGACTTTCGCCAGAGATTATCCTCGGCAGAGATGCCATGACTTCACAACATGCGCGTCGTGTGCCGGATCGGAGGGGACCCATCCATGTCGCGGGAAGCCATATTTGAAGCCAGCACCCGATATTTTCTGTCGCCCATTTTGCCTTATTTACTGGACGACAGCGTGACCGAGATTATGGTCAACGGGCCATACGAGGTTTATATCGAGCGCGGCGGCAAACTGGAAAAAACGGATGCGCGATTCCCCAGTGAAGACGCCCTCATTTCTGCAATCAACAATGTGGCCCAGTGGGTTGGTCGAGAAATTAACGAGGAGCACCCGGTTCTGGACGCGCGCCTCCCTGATGGCTCGCGCGTCCACGCTATTCTTCCGCCAACTTCCCGGATTGGACCTTGCCTGACGATTCGTAAATTTACCCGGGAAGCGATGACCCTGGAGGATTTGGTTCGACTCAATTCTCTATCCGAGATCGCCAAGGAGTTTTTGGAAATCTGTGTGAAGTTGCGGAAAAATATACTCATTTCTGGGGGGACCGGTACTGGGAAGACGGTTCTGCTCGGAGCGTTATCGCGTGCAATTCCGCCGGAAGAAAGGATCGTCGTCATCGAGGATACTTCCGAACTGCGTCTCGTTCAGCCACACACGATTTATCTCGAGGCCAGGCACGGCGGCCGTGATGGGCGCGGTGGTCTGACGATCCGCCATCTGTTCAGCAATTCGCTTCGTATGCGCCCGGATCGGGTGATTGTGGGGGAGGTGCGCGGTGGCGAGGCGCTGGACATGATTCAGGCCATGCTCAGCGGCCATTCAGGCAGTCTTTCCACGATTCATGCGAGTTCTCCGCGGGATGCCCTCATTCGATTGGAGACGCTCTCGCTGATGTCCGATGTAGAAATTCCCGTGTACGTCGCGCGGGCGCAAGTGGCGTCAGCAATTCACATCGTCATCCAGATTGCCCGATTCACCGAAGATGGATCACGGAAGATCACCCAGGTAAGTGAGGTGGCCGGTTTAGACAATGATGGCCGATATATTCTCCGGGATCTTTTTGTTTCCCGGCTGGTGGGCCGCTCTCCGCAGGGGAAACTGGTAGCGGACCTGGCGTTCACCGGCGTAAAGCCCACTTTTGCGGATGCACCGAAGAATACAGGTATGGAGCATTTGGTACGGCATTCGGCGCCACTTTGGGATCTGGCATCGTGAGCATTTGTGGGATGCGTCAACCGGGGAAATTGTGAAGGACCATTCCAATTTGTGCCCGCTGGTGATAAGTACCTTTGACCGGAATTTCCTGCACGACCGATTGATTTTAACTCGGGCGAAAGTGACAGGAAGTGGGCTCATGGCCATGGAAGGGGCCAATCGAAATCGGCCGGGCCAGTTCTGAAGTGTGGCGGAGACAGGAAGTCATCCCGACACTGTTTCTCAAAGTTTTCGGCCTTTGGCAAAGATGAATTCAGGCGAATAGAGGTGGGCACTCGAACCGACCGGTACCTCACATGGATCACGAGACAAAGGGTATCAGGGATAGCCTCTGATGAAGCTGCGACTAGGAGTCATTGGATTGGGGGAAGGCTGGGAACGCCGCTATTTGCCCGCTCTCCGTGTGCTCAGTGATCGTTTTAACCTCGTAGCTGTCTTCGAGTCGGTCTCCCAGCGGGCACGGATGGCAGCGCGGGAATCGAGCCTTGCTGTTCACGACAGTTTTTGGACACTCTGCCGGCGAAATGACGTGGACGCCGTTCTTGTGCTTAATCCCCGCTGGCTGGGGCCATTGCCGGTATTGGCGGCCTGTGAGTTTGGAAAGGCCGTGTATTTAGGGGCTTCTGTCCTCTTGACACTCGAAGAGGTTACCGAATTGCGGGAGGCCGTGTTTCGATCGGGGGTGGCTTTCATGGTGGAGTTCTACCGCCGGTATGCTCCCGCCACAATCCGCCTCAAGGAATTGATCGCGACGCGGTTGGGACCTCCACGACTTCTGTTTTGCCACCGGCGCCTGTCTCATTATCTCAAAGCAAACGGCACATCGGGGCCTCAACCAGTGGACCCCATCCGGCTCGATCTCGTCGAGCTTGTGGATTGGTGCCGGTTCGTCGTGGGCGAACAGGCTACGAGTGTGATGGGGGTTTTACATCATTGCCCGGAGAAAGGAGAACTCGACTATTTAATGCTTAACCTTGATTTCAGTCCTCCGGGGCAGCTCGGAAGGGGCCCAACGGCGCAGATTAGCTGCGGCCGCTACATCCCTCCGCACTGGCATGAAGCCGTGAGCTACCGTCCACTGGCGGAGCTGCAGGTAGTCTGTGAACGTGGTGTGGCGTTCGTTGATCTTCCGACAACCCTTGTTTGGTTCGATGAAGCCGGCCGCCATCAGGAACTCCTCGATCATGAACGCCCGATCGAAGAGCGCTTGCTCCTTCATTTTTATCGAGCGGCGACCAGCCTGGTACAGCGTGCCAGCGACATCGACGACTTGCGTTTCGTGCTGAGCACCATTCACAAGGCCGAGGAAAGTGCTGCAGCAGGGCGTCGAATCTCGCTTGACGGCTGAATTGTTCTAATCTGCTTTCGCACCTGTCTTTCTGATCTCGCTGAGATCGCAAGTTCATCATTTCAGACTCCAACCGCGGAGTTGGAATGCGGGTTCCACGCCTGAGCCAGAGCTTCGATGCGGCAGGGCGAATGTGCGTGGAGCACTTCGGAAAGGTGAAATGAAAGCAGTGTTCAGCTATAGTAGAAGATGCTTGGCATGCTGGCACAACAGTGGGTTCGAGCCTCTGCTCCGTCGTTTTTCTGCGCCACGGCAAGGCTGCCAGGATCCAGCACATGAAGTTCGGGCAAGACGTTGAATGGGGTGAGGCTCACATGTTTGAGGGAGGTCGGCTGCGCGAATGAACTGGCTTTCCGCTGCTTATCGCCTTTTCAGTGTGATGGATGCCCTTTACCTGGCGGGAAATTTTCTTTATCGCCGGAGTCTCCGCTATACGTTGGCCACGGCAGTGGTATCGTTGCTGGGATATCTCGGTAACTTCATACCTGGAGTTCGTACTTATGATGCTCAGGTGGCCATTTTTATGCCACTTTGCGTAGGGGGAGGTATGCTCACCGGGGGCCTGCTCCTCAAGCTACTGCCCAGCCTCTTCAAATCCCGGCTTCTCAACGTGGCCCAAGCGGCTGATCTGGACCTGATGGAAAACTACCGGAAATGGAACCAGGACAAACACCTGGAGGCTCTCTGGGATCGTGTGTATCGCTTTGAGTGGGAATTAGGGACGGCGTTGGTTCGGCTTCGTTCTCATGCCGAGGAATGCCCTCCCGAGCTGTGCAGTGATGAAGGTTTGCCGGACGACCCGATGGAACGGGGAAGAATCAAATTTTTGCGGTGGGGGAGGTTTGCGCTCGCGCGGCCACAACCGGAGCCGCGACAGCGTTACTATTTGGGCATTGATCTCCGCTTCCTCGAGGACTGGTACAATGGGGGCTACTTTGATCCCAACGATGTCAAGCTTTATGAGCAGCAATCGGCTGCACTCCCAATTGAAAGGGTACGCGATCTGGCAGGTTATCATCTTTGGGATGTGCTCGCCGACCTGCCAATGAAAATCTCTTCCAAAATCTGGTTTCGGCTGATCACTCGGGCGGTTGCCATGCGGGTAGGGGAAGCGGTGATTTGCCTTAACCGTACCTTCCGCACCGATTATTTCAATGCCCAGGCCCTTCTCTGGCCGGAGGAGGCGGACGAGCCCTGGGTCACGGAGATGGGAACGAATGCCCGGGAAACACTCCTGCGCGAGCGGGCCAGGCTGCTCAACCGGGTTTTTGGGTCGCTCGAAGAAGGACGACGCATGCTCGACCATTTTTTGGTGCCCCTGTTTTGGGCGGCTACCGATCTTCGGGCACGATTTGATCCGGAATATGTTGATGGCAGCCTGGGATACGACGTCTGGAGCGACCTCAAATGGGCGGGGTTTGGGAATTTTCGACCGATGCGATTCGTCCGCCTGATGCAGCGGGCAGCGCGCGACAGAAAACAACTCATGGTCTGCCTCGAATCTGGCGAATTCTCGGAGCTGGACCCGAACCCGTTGACAAAAGAAGGCCGGGAGGCATTTCGCGCCGTTCGCATTGCACTTCATGTCAACTGGCAGGGTTTGCGGAACAAACTTGCCCGCTGGCACCGCGCGGGAGAACGGCGTGCTCGTTATCATGAAGACCTCTACACTGTGTTTAAACAGGCAATTTCCTGCCGATCTCAATTCACCACTTACCTGGTGGCCCTGCGAACACACCACGAACTTTGCCGACTTCATCGCATCACGTATCAAGAACTGTTGGAGGACCTTTTTGAAACATGCTCTGAAGTTGCCCCGTGGGGCGCGAAATCCATCGAATTGGCATCAAATGAAAGGAATCGATACTGCGCAGAGGTCACAGCAAAAGAAGTCCACCTGTGATCAGCGGCTGGCAGAACAAGGCTTATAGTACTGTCGGCGAATTTGCCAGTCGGTCTTGCCAGTCGCATGACGACTCCGGAAAGTGCGGAGGGACGCATACTCCGGGCCGAGCGATACCCGTCGAGCGGCCGGGTGTTATCATGATAGGCAGAGAGTTGGCAAAGGTGTGAATCATTTTTCCGGGAGACGGAGTGGGCTGCGATGGAACCTAAAGGAAGTTCGGGAGCGGTCCGGTGTCCCCAGTGTGGCAAACTTTCGCGGCTCCCGGCCGGGATTTCGGTGACGCGGGTCCGGTGCCCACACTGCCATGCGGTCTGGCAACTTGCCCCCCGAGGCGAACCGAGCCCGGCTCCCAATCTCGGATCACAAGCAGGCGGAATCCCCGACGACAGCGTTGCCACCGGGGCGCCAGGCACCGACGGCCCAGACTTTGGGCAACAACCTTTGCATCTTGCAAGCAGAGGACCTTTCGCCGAGGACAAACATACCAAAGCACCGCCGCATATTTGGTGGTTTGTTTTGGGAGGCCTCTTCGTATTCGCGTTGGTGGTCATCGTTGGGCTGGTAATCGCGGTTGTTTTTCTGGCATGGCAGCGTCCTGCACCGGCTCCACAGCCGGTTGCGCCTCCGCAGCAAGTTGTGGCACCCCCTCAACCGCCTCCGCAACCTCAGATGGATCAAGATTTGGTCCGAAGGGGAGAAGCCACAGCCGCGTATTTGCAAGGATTGCTCGACGCCACGGGAAAAGCTCTTGTTGGTTCCGACCTCGCCTCGATCCTCATTGGGGGCGCCGGAATTCAAAACCCGGGCGAAAAGTTGGCGGCATGGGAGCGGGAGGTGGCTTCCCTTAACCCACAGGACGTAGACCCGCTTGCGATCGAATTCAAAGAAGAATTTGCTCAGAAATTCCGCAACTTGATGCGTGCGTTAGAGGCTGGTCCGAAGCTGGCTTTCGACATCGCCAGTGCCCCGTCTGACAAAATGCTTGATAAGGCGGCCGGCCAGCTCACGCCACTCGCATTCGTTGCACCTCTTCAGGACTTTATCAACTTCGTGACTACCCGCGGGGCCGAGGTCAAGGCGGAACTGGAAAAACGCTACAATCGGGAGATGCCGGTCCTCAGAATCCCCAGCTTGGGGGGAGGATCACAAGTTCCCTGAAATGCTTCTTAAGGCACTGTATCGTGCGCGGCATGCTGGTCCGGTTTGAAAAGAGGGGCACAGGCAGGGTTGGAAGTTGTATCTTCGCGTTCGACGGTGATCGCTTCGCCAACGATGACCACCGGTTGAGGATCCCGGCCGGGCGTGCGACCGAGCGGAATGACTCTTCGGGGTGTCCAGCAAAAGGACAACCGAGGGCAAACAATTAATCGGCCGTTCCACGAAAACTGAACGACCTGTTGACCACTTTTCTGTTCGACGCGAGCGCGCGATGAGTACATTGATCCCGCAACACAAAACACGGGATCTAGCAGGGTTTCGACGGACGTTCCTCGGGGAAGCTGTCTGACGAAGTACGGGTAGTGGAAACGAAAGGCGGCCGGAACAGGCCCCAGGCTGGCCAACTTTTCTGGTGCCCGTAGCTCGCCTGCGAGACTCTGGATCTGTTCACGGGGCGACCACAGGAGTTGTCGTTGGAGGGGCAGAATTCCCACGCGATGGCCCACACCGAGAAAAAGTCCAACGGCGAGAGCAGAAAAAGCGAGATGGTGGGGGGTAGCATTTTTCAATGTCAATTGGGTGGCCACAACGACCGAAACCGCCAGGACGCAAATAATGACCGTCGATAAAACGGGAAGTTGGAGTCCCTTAAACACATCCGTCGAAACAGAGAAGAACTTGCCAACACAAAGGAAAATTGCCGCGGCAGTCCCCAGGACTGCGAGGGCTTGCATCAATCTGAGAAAAATGACGAAGCCGCGCGGTTGTGGGGCAGAAGAGTCGCCGGCTTTGTCCGATGTCTCGGACACATATTGCCACGGTAACGAGAACAGAAGAGCGGCCGGCAGGTAAAGCGGCAAAAGATATCGGTTTTTGGCTTCGGGGATGACCCAGAGGCTCACAAATCCGACTGTTACGCAAAGTATCAGATAAGTGATCAGCGACCGATGCTTCGTCGCCCAGCGGCGAAAGCGTTTATCTGTCCATGCCAAAAACAACAGAGACCACGGAAGCATGGCCCCCATCGTTTCCACCGGAAAAGAGAAAAAGTGGGCTAAAAATCCCCGGGTGGCAAGACGTTCCTCCACCTGGCCCAACCAGATCTCTCGCGTGGCCTGCAAGCCCGTGGTCAGACAGTACGGAATGCTCCACAGAGCGATGGGCAGTGCCATTGCCCCAATGGAAGCGAGGTATTGCTTGCCAACAATGCGATTTCCCTGTCGCGAAATGAGGAGGAAACCCGCGGTGGAGAGGATGAAGTAAACGGGAGCTTGAAGCCCTTTTGTGAGCGCTGCCAGCCCAGCGAGAAAACCAGCCGTAGTCCAGCGCCACCCATAATTTGATCTGGATCCACCACAGAACCACACCAGGAGAGCGCTGCCAAGGAAAGCGGCAAAGAGCGAGTCGGTCTCTCCAAGTTGCCCGATCGTCAGTGATTGACCGGCGGTCAAGTAGGCGATCCCGGCGACAACGCCCGCTACTGGTCCGATGTGTTGTTGGGCGATCGTCCAGCAGATCCCGGCGGCAAAGACAAGGGCCAGGGCGCTGGGCAGACGAACCGCCCAAACATCGAACTCGCCTCGCCACACGCCAATTACGGCAATAAGCCAGTTTTGGAGCGGAGGACGCGTACAGTAAAGCTGGCCCTGTTCCCGGGGGACCAGCCAGTCGCCCGCCCAGTACATTTCTCGCGCCACCTGACCGCGTCGCGGTTCTTCCCCTATGATGGGCAGCGTGTTGATTCCCAAGAACGAGACTAAAAGGGCGGTGATGGCAAATGCCAAGGACAAGACCAGCGCGAATCGTTCTTCTCCTGAATCTCGTCCAGGCTCCGGAACAGTCGGTTTGGCTTCGGCGATCTCCGTATTCGCCGGCGAGACACTGTGCTCATCCACGAGATGGTGTAGTAGGCTCGCCTGAATTCCCACGCGCACGGTCCTCCACACCGCGACCCATGCACGGAATTTATCGGGCCTGCTAAAATGATAAACTTGGGATGGAGCTGCGAAATAGATCGACATGATAGCCAAAGATGCCAATACCGATCAACGCTGATTAAATCCCTGACCGCGATTACCACCAGGAGTGTTGGCACGGACCACGCGAACGGGGATGAAGCCGGCCTTTCCATCGTGTTGTGACCAGGCGGAAAACCACGTGATTTTTACCCTTGGCTCCTGCTGGAAATAGGATAAAATGTCGGTTTTTCCACTGCGAAACAGAGCAATGTCGCCGAAGTGGCACCGGGGTGCACAAAGGCCTGCAAGAGTCCTGTTGTGAAAATGAGTCAAGTGGGCAAGAGACCGGGCAAGCTCCGCTGGTTCGCCGCGTATGATGGATCTCCTGTTCCTGTCGTCAATTTGGGGGGTTGCACATAGCTAGAGTGTTTGCTTGAGGAAGCGATATGCTCGATCAGAGTCAGAATCGGATGTGGGCACGGTACTTCGCTTTTTTGGCCGTGTCCATGCTCATCATTGTGATAAATCTTTATCTTGGGAGCCTCTGGGCGCCGAACCCCCCCGGAGGACCGCCAGCCAACGTGTCTCAACTGGAGGAAACGCATTCTGGGGAGACCGAGGGCAAAAAAGAGAGTGTAAGCGCTGAAAAAACAACCGGCAGCTCCGAGAAGCCCAGCGCATCTGCCATCCAACAAGAAAAAGAAACTGTCAAGGCTCAGAAGTCCCACCTGCCCGAGCCACCGGTTCGCTATGTAACGCTGGGTTCCCTGGATCCCGAAAGCCCGTATCGGATGCTGGTAACCCTCTCCAGTCGGGGAGCGGCGGTCTCTCGGCTTGAGCTGAATAGCCCCAAGTACTGCGACACGGAAGCCCGGGGAGGATACCTGGGAGAATTGTTCTTCGAGCCTCCCCTGGACAAAGGACCGCTCCAGGTGGACGTTGTCGGGCCTGGTACTCCGGCCGCTCTTGCAGGTCTCCGGGCCGGTGATGTGCTTCTGAGCATCGACGATAAGCCGGCGGAAGGGATTCTTGGATTCCGGCAAATCATGGACAAAACACGTCCGGGCCAGACGGTGAGCCTGACAATCCGGCGGGGCGATAAACAGCTCACCCTGGAAGCCCGATTGCGTAGGACGCCGACGGCGATTATTCGCCGAGAGGAAGGGGGGCCCTACTCTTTCGAAATGACGCTCGCCGCATTGGGCAAGGAACGGCTTGTTGACGTCCGATCTCGATTCGAAGAACGGATGCAGGAAACAAACGATCCGCTACAAAAGGAGGTTCTGTACCTTCAGTGGTTGCATTCCGAATTGCCGGACATTCACCTGAAAAGCGAGAACTGGTATCTTCTGCCCGACGGGGCCGACCCGACCAAGCCCGAAACATGGACGGCCGAGTCAGACAATAACGGTGTTGTGCCCCGGGAAAGTGTCCGTTTTGCGCAATGGCTCCCGGACAAGAATCTGGTCATCGTAAAGCGGTACGAGTTGGCGCGGGTGTCACCGGGAAAGCGGGATGATCATGATGATCCGTCGTATCACTTCACACTTGGGATCACGGTTATTAACGTCGGGCAGAGCGCAACCAGCGTGGCTTACGAAGTGGACGGACCCAACGGTCTACCTACAGAGGGGGCCTGGTATGCCCGAAAAATGAGCAATAGCTGGAGTGCTGTGGGGCTTCGCGATGTGGCCGTCCGCGTTGGTAACAATGGGATTAAACTAGTGGCCTGTCCGGCTATTGCACGGGATCGCTGGGGAGCCCCCTGGAAAGATACGGAAAAGCAGTTAATTACAGCTCTTGGCGTTGACGCCCAGTATTTTTCCGTGATTCTTCTACCCCAGCGGGAACAGCCGAGTGACATTTGGTTTGCTGATGCGAGGCCAATCCGTATTGGAGCCGTCGAGCCGAACTATGAATATCTCACGAACGTGTCCTGCCGTCTCCAGTCTGTTCCGGTAGAACTGAAGCCTGGCGATCGGCTATCGCATACCTTCAAAGTCTTTGCTGGGCCCAAGCGGTCTGATCTTCTCGCTCATTATGAACTTGGTGGTCTGATTCAGTACGGTTGGTTTTGGTTCGTAGCCGACCCGATGACAAGGCTCCTGCATATTTTTCATGACTATCTCGTGTTTAACTATGGCCTGGCGATTATTCTGCTGACGGTGGTTGTGCGGCTCCTGATGTTTCCCATCAGCCGCAAGCAGGCTCTCAACGCCCAGAAGATGCAAGAGCTCCAGCCGGAGATTAAGAAAATCCAGGAAAAATATAAAGACCTTCAGGAACGTAATCGCGCAACACAGGAGCTGTTTCGGCAGCATAATTATAACCCATTCTCCGGATGTTTGGTTTTATTCATACAATTGCCGATTTTTATCGGTTTGTATAAAGCCCTTGCCATTGACGTAGAATTGCGTCAGGCACCATTGATTTCGGAAAGCATTCGCTGGTGTTCCAATCTGGCAGCCCCCGACATGCTTTTCGACTGGAGTTTTCTCTGGCCGGAGTGGTTCAACCGCGGGCACGGGATGTTTGGACTCGGCCCGTATTTCAATATCCTACCGGTTCTCACAATAGCCCTTTTTCTGTGGCAGCAGAAGCGGATGATGCCGCCGCCCGCGGATGAGCAGGCTGCGGTCCAGCAGAAGGTCATGAATTTCATGATGATCTTTATGGGAATCCTTTTCTATAAAGTCCCCAGCGGGTTGTGTCTTTACTTTATTGCGTCGAGTTTATGGGGCATGGCAGAACGCGAAATTCTACTGAAGACGGTAAAGAAACCTGACAAGACCAGGAAAGCAAAACGCGACTGGAAAAACACATGGCAGAAGATACAGAGTGCAATCCCCGACTGGCTCAAAGCACTCGTCAAAGCCGCGGATAAGCGGTACGCGGAAAAGATGCCTCGTGAAAGGCAGCGTCCCCCCGCAAAACGCACACGCGTCTGAATATCAAGAAATCCATGTGGCAGCAGGCCCATGATACCATCGCCGCAGTGGCAACCGCCTTTGGGCGTGGTGCCCGGCAAATCATTCGAATCTCTGGCCCTGAGGCGTGGCAGGCGGTGAGGCGCGTTGTTCTTCCGGAGAGCCTATCTTCAGAGGAACCTCTTCAGCCAGTGGTCGTTGCGGCGTATCTGGCTTGGGAAGGACTGCCCGCACAGGTGCCGTGCGATGTCTTCTACTGGCCCTCAGGCCGAAGTTACACCGGTCAGGCAGTGGTGGAAATTCATACGGTATGTTGTGGTCCGCTTGCTCAAGAGATCATCGCGAGGCTTCAGCTCCGACCTGCCCGTCCTGGGGAATTTACGTTACGGGCGTTTTTGAATGGACGACTTGATTTAACCCAAGCGGAAGCGGTGCTGGGAGTCGTCGAAGCTCGCGAGGTCCGGGAACTTCAGATCGCGCTTCAGCAACTTGCGGGAGGCATTGGTGGGCCTTTACGGGCATTACGGGAAGAACTTCTCAACCTGGTCGCAGACGTGGAAGCAGGCCTCGATTTCGCGGAGGAGGATCTGCCGTTTCTGTCCTGGGAGGAGTTGGAAACCCGAGTAGCCACCGCTGGCAGAACGCTCGAGGAGATTCGACACCAATTTGAACAGCGAGGAGGAAGTACCGAACTTCCCAGGGTGGTTCTGGTTGGGCCACCAAATGCCGGGAAAAGCACGCTTTTTAATGCACTTCTGTCAGCAGAGCGGGCCATCGTGTCGCCGGTACCGGGAACGACGCGTGACTATCTGACGGCCGTCTGCACTTACCGCGGGGTGAGCTTTGAGCTGGTCGATACGGCCGGTCTGGAGAGTTGGTCTGCCAAGGCGGCCCCTTCTGCGCCCGACAGCACAAAAGACACGGATACCTCAATCGGTGTTGGGGATTCTGCCATCGCAGGGAAGATGCGGGCGGCCACCCAACAGGCAGCGGAAACGGCTGATTTACAACTCGTTTGCTGGGACGTTACCCAATATTCCCCCCAGGCGGTGCGGCTGAACCGGAATACTCATAACTCGCGGACGCTTCTCGTGCTGACCAAAGCCGATCTGCTGCCGACGGAGAAATCATGCTCGTGGCCGGAAGGTGCGATCCTGGTGAGTGCTCGCCGCAACAGCGGTCTTGAGGCGCTCAAGGAGGCGATCGTAAGCCGTCTTGTTTCGCGACAGGAAACAAGCGCGGGGGTCGTCGCAGTGACGGCTATGCGCTGTCGGGATGCTTTGCAACGGGCAGCCGATTCTCTTCAACAGGCCCACGAACTTATCCGCCGGCGGGAATCTGAAGATTTCATCGCCACCGCTCTCCGCTCCGCTCTCTCTTCGATTGGTGAAATAACGGGTGAGGTTTATTCGGAAGAAATCCTTGCCAGAATTTTCTCGCGGTTCTGCATCGGCAAGTAAATCATCTCGTCTCCCGGCAGGGCCGGTTCTCGGTAGGGTTCGCCGCGAGTAAAATCGTCGCGAGCATGTTGAGCCGGCAAGGAGACTGTGAATGAAAGACCGCGTTATCGTCTTGGGCTCCGTAAACACGGATCTTGTGGTCAAAGTGCGCCGCTTGCCCCGGCCGGGAGAAACTGTTATTGGCGGTACCTTCTACCAGAACCAGGGCGGAAAAGGGGCCAATCAAGCGGTGGCTGCTGCCCGATCGGGTGAAAAACCGGTGACGCTCATCGCGGCAGTGGGAAACGACGTTTTTGGGCGGGAAAGCCTGGCAGCGTTACAAAGAGATAAAATCGATCTCACGCATGTCAAGGTAAAGCACGGCATCTCCTCAGGAGTGGCACTCATCATGGTGGATGAGGGTGGTGAAAACGCCATCGCGGTGGCATCTGGTGCAAACACCGCTCTTTCGCCAGCGGATGTCAACGAGGTGCCTGATTCGGTTTTCGAATCGGCTGCTGTCCTGCTGGCCTGCTTCGAAATTCCTGTGGAGACTGTGCGAGCTGGGATGCGCCGTGCCCGACAGTTCGGGGTGACCACCATCCTCAACCCAGCACCTGTTCCCGAAGAACTTCCTGCCGATTTGTTTTCCGACGTGGACATCATGACTCCGAACGAGCATGAGATAGCAAGGCTCTTGCACTTGCCACAGATAGAAGATGAGGCGGGTGTGCGCGATGCGGCGACGCGGTTGTTGGATCGGGGTGTTCGAAATGTCGTTCTTACTCTTGGAGCTCGTGGGTGCTTTTTCGCGGGAGCCGAGGGGACCGGATTCCTTCCTGCTTTTCCAGTAAAAGCTGTCGATACGACAGGTGCAGGGGACGCGTTCAACGGAGCGCTCGCTGCGGCCCTCTCTGAAGGGCGTGCTTGGGGGGACAGTCTCCGATGGGCATCAGCCGCCGCCGCCATTTCGGTGACGCGCGCAGGGGCACAGCCATCGATGCCGTTTCGGCGCGAAATTGAGGATTTTCTGAAGATTCACGGATGATTCAGTCGTGGCTCTGTCTTTTGGGGAAGCTTGAAGCCCGGCCCGCCGTGCCGTAATATAACCGGCAACGATTGGCGGAAGACCGAGTCGTCCCCACGCAAGGAACCCGGGGGTTTTCATGCCCTTTCCTTCGTTTGCCTTCTTGATTTCGGAGGGAAGAGATGAGTGCGCTGCGATTTGGGTTGGTAGGAGGCGGCTTTTACGCGCGGTTTCAACTTCGGGCACTCGAGCAGGTTCGGGGTGTGGAGGTGGCGGGCCTCGTATCACGACGACCGCCAGAGGCAATCGCCCAGTATGTCCGTGAAAAAAGGCTGGGGGAAGGGCGAATCTTTCCCAGCGTTCGGGAAATGGCCCATCATGTGGATGTCGTGGCAATTTACGCACCCAATTTTGCGCGAGTCGCAATTGTTGAAGAAATAGCGAAGGCGCTTGAAGAGGGGGCAAAACTTCGGGCAGTGATTTGCGATAAACCGCTGGCACGGAATCTCCGCGAAGCCAACCAGATGATTTCGCGCTTGGAACCCTTTGGTGTGCCGCTCATTTATTACGAAAATCAGCTCCATATGAAGGCTGTCAAAGCGGCGAGGACGCAACTCGAACCTGTTATGAGCACGATGGGACCGCTTGCGCTGGTTCGCGCCTCTGAAGAGCATGCAGGTCCGCATTCCGCATGGTTTTGGGATCCCACGCAGCAGGGCGGCGGAGTGATGACGGACATGGGGTGCCACAGTGTGGCGGTCGCATGGTACCTGCTGACCCCGCCCGGAAAGCCGTTGGGATATTTGCAGCCGGTGTCTGTTCAGGCGGATCTCTCACTTTTGAAATGGGGCCGTCCCGAGTGGCGAGAACAGCTCAAGGCCCGCTTTGGTGTCGATTATACGAAGACTCCCGCGGACGACTTTGCGACCGGGCTGATTACTTTCCGCAATCCCGAAACTAACGTTCTCAGCAAAGCGCAGTTCACTGTTTCATGGATGTACGACAAGCAGGGGTTGCGGGTGATGATCGACGGTCTTGGTCCCGGTTACGCGTTCGAGTTCAACACGCTCCGCTCACCGCTCGACGTATTTGTGGGGGATGTCGCCGCGGCAGCCGTTGCCGACGCTGAAGCGGCCCTGGAAAAGCAACAAGCTACGCGAGGGTTACTCACTGTTCAGCCTAATGAAGCAGACCTCTACGGCTATGTGGATGAAAATATCGACGCCGTGGAAGCAATTCTCACCGGGCGGCCGGCGCTCATGGATTGGCGTTTTGGCCGTGAGGTGGTTAAACTCACAATGGCCGCCTACTTGTCGGCCGAGAGGAAGGCAGTTGTGGATCTAACTGATCCGGCGACGGTGGAATATCTCGAGAATTACATTCCGCTGATTCAACAGGGGAAAGGTCGTGAGGTGCTCCATCTTCCCTGAAACATAGAAGCGGTAGACTATCAAAAGTTGCCGAGTATAGAAACTGATTGTTCGAAGTGTAGAGTTTAACAGAGCTACGGGAACTGGGAGACAGCACCGATGAAACCATTGACTGGGTTGTGTTTGTCCGTGGCTTTGATCTGCACTCTGTGGCTTGGCGGTGGATTTCTGGCTTTTTCAGATGAAGGATCAAATCAGCGGTCATGGGTTGTGTATGAGGGCAAGACCGGTCCGGGAGTGGGCAAGCGGATCGTCCTGATTTCGGGCGACGAAGAATATCGATCCGAGGAAGCGTTACCGATGCTTGGGAAAATCCTCGCCAAGCATCACGGTTTCACGTGCACGGTGCTCTTTGCTATCGACCCTGCGACGGGAGAAATCGCTCCCAACGTGAGGGATAATATTCCCGGATTAGAAACACTCAAACATGCGGATTTGATGATTATTTTTACCCGTTTTCGAAATCTTCCTGATGAACAGATGAAATACATCGTGGATTATCTTGAAGAGGGAAAGCCTGTCATCGGAATTCGGACGGCCACCCATGCCTTCGATATTCCTCGGGATAGGATGTATGCGCGGTTTAGCTGGAACTCCCAGGAGCCCGGCTGGGAAGGCGGGTTCGGACGGGTTGTGCTGGGCGAGACATGGATCGCCCATCATGGAGCACACAATAAAGAGAGCACCCGCGGCGTGATTGCCCCCGGGGTAGAGAACGAGCCTATTGTACGGGGTTGCCAGGACATCTGGGGGCCAAGTGATGTTTATCGTGTGCGGCTTCCCCTCCCGGGGGATTCCCGATCATTGGTGCTGGGGCAGGTGCTCGTGGGAATGGGTCCCACTGATCCGCCTGTCACAGGGCCTAAAAACGATCCGATGATGCCCGTTGCGTGGGTCAAGACGTATGAAATCGCGCCCGGCAAGAAAGGACGGGTATTCACCACGACGATGGGAGCCGCCGTGGATTTCAAGAGTGAGGGACTGCGCCGCCTGTTGGTCAATGCGGCCTACTGGTGTGTCGGGCTGGAAGATCGCATCCCAGAAAAGGCCAATGTTGATTTTGTGGGGCCCTATGAGCCGAATTACTTCGGTTTCAACGGCTACAAAAAAGGTCTTCGTCCGGCGGACTTCGAATGGAGTGAATAAACTCATTGCGAGCTAATTAACCCGGGTTAACAGTTGTTTGTTTTCAATCGGTCAGGAGGCTTTGTTTAGCGAGGGATATGAGATTGCTCTAAGCGGTGTTTCGCGTGCGGCGAGAGTAATACAAATAAAATCTCGTTACGTGATTCCTCGACATGGGATTAGAAAATTACAAAGTAATGGCAAAGTTTAGAGGAGTAGCCGAGTGGTGTAACATAGGGAGATCCAAGCGATGAGAAGGCCTGAGCATGCTTCACAGGTAAATCGGCGAGAGTTTTTAGCCAGAAGTGCCGCTCTCATAGGGAGCGTGGGAGTACCGTTACTCGTTTCCGGCCGAGCGCTGGGGCTTAACGGTAGCGTGCCGGCGAGTGAAAGGATTGTGATGGGTGGGATCGGCATTGGGCCGCGAGGAAGGACCGACCTGGCATGCTTTTTGAGAAACCCCGATGTGCAATTCGTCGCCGTGGCCGATCCACAGAGCGACCGAAGAAAGCTCGTCAAGGAAATGGTCGACAAACATTATCAAAACAGCGATTGCCAAACTTATCACTCCTTCTTTGACGTGCTCGACAGGGAGGATATTGATGCTGTTCTCATCGCAACCGGGGACCGATGGCACACGCTGGCTTCTATTCTGGCGGCCAAGGCGGGCAAGGATATTTACTGCGAAAAACCCTGCTCGATGACGATCGCGGAAAGCCGGGCCCTGGCGGACACGATTCGCCGTTATGGCCGGATTTATCAGGCAGGCACTCAACGGCGGAATATTGGCAATTTCATTTTTGCGATTAATCTTGTGCACAGTGGCAAGTTAGGAAAACTTCATACTGTTCATGCCAACACCCTGGATCCCCGTACCACAAAGGATTGGCTGCCGGCAGAGCCGGAGCCGCCGAAAGATGTCTGCGATTGGGATCTCTGGTTGGGCCCGTGCCCCTGGCGACCGTTCAACCAGCGCTACGTCAACGGAGGTTGGCGCGGGTTCTTCGATTTCCACGGTGGGGGGATCCTGGAATGGGGATCGCACACGGTCGATCTCTGTCAATGGGCTAACCAAGCCGACGACACAGCCCCCATTGAATACGAGCCGCAGGGCAATCATGTCCATGCCACCTACGCCAACGGGGTCAAGCTAATTATGCGCGACACCGGTTGGCTGGGCCTGGGCACGTGCAGTGTTCGCTTTGAGGGGGACGAAGGCTGGGTGGAAACGGGCGACAGCGGCCAGGTTGCCGTCTTTCCGGAATCCCTGCGCTCTGAAATGCCCGTTTTTACGATGGCGGGAACAGATCCTTCGACGCATATCCGTGATTTTCTGGACTGTGTGAAAAGCCGTAAGCAGCCAGCTTCCAATGCGAGCGTGGTGGCCCAGTCGCACATTGCCTGTCACGCTGCGTATATCGCGTGGCAACTGGGTCGCAAGGTGCGATTTGACCCGGTCAAGGAGGAGTTCATCGGTGATGATGAAGCCAATCGCTTGCGCTCCAGGGCGCTGCGCGAACCTTGGCATATTTGAGGAGCTTTTGGTGGAGTGGGACTTTAGCAAAAATCGACAATGATGTTTTAACAAACAGGGAGTAAAACAATGCGTGCCGGAAGCGTGTTGTATTTTGGTTTGGGCTTGCTCCTTGTGTTCGGTGCCAATCTGCTGAAAGCGCAAGATTTGGCGACCACACAGGACGTCTCTCAGTTGGTGGCGGCGCTGAAGAATCCCGCATCAACAGATCACGAGAAAGCGGTGGCGTGTGAACGCTTGGCAGTTCTGGGAGGCGAGGACGCTGTGGCCGTTCTCAAGGAAATGCTCCTCGATCCTAAGTTTTCCCACTACGCGCGATATGCGCTGGAGCCGATTCCCTCACCCGCGGTAGATCAGGCGCTTCGAGAGGCCCTCATTAAGGCTGAGGGATCTGTGCGCCTGGGGATCCTTAACTCGCTCGGCAATCGCCGGGATGGCAGCGCCATTTCAATCATCGCACCCCTCTTGGAGAACTCCGACCTGGCTGTTGTGGATGCGGCAGCCTCCGCACTGGGACGCATCGCCACGCCCGAGGCAGCACAAATTCTCTCGAAGGCGCTCAAAGATACTCGCCCAGCAACACGGAAGGCGGTTGGAGATGCGCTCTTGACATGTGCGGAACGTTTGAACGCCGCTGGTCAACGCGATCTCGCTCTGGCAACTTGGGATATGCTGCGAGCCGCCGACGTGCCGCTACCAATTCGCGTGGCTGCACTCCAGTCTCTGATTATCGCTCGAGGGGCTGATGGGATTAGTTTGTGGAAAGAGCAGGTGTTCTCTGACAACGAAAAGTTTTTCCAACTGGGGATGCAGGTAGCGCGAAAACTGCCTGTTGAAGCTGCTCGCCCCGTTCTTGCTGAGGCGGTGACCAAACTGCCCGAGACACGTGCCGCGGTTGCGCTCGAGGTTCTGGCGGAGGTTGCATCAAAAGAGTCACTGCCGATGGTTCGCCAATTCGCCCAGCAAGGGCCGCAGGCAGTGCGGCAGGCGGCTCTGCGTTCACTTGCAAAAATCGGCGATGCCTCGGACATTGCGATACTTTTGGCTGCAAGTGTTGACTCGGACGAACAAATTGCAACGGCAGCGCGTGAGGCTCTTGAGGTCTTGCCAGGGAAGGAAGTCAATCAGGCCCTGGTGCAAGCGGCAAGTGGTGCATCTAGGGATAAATTGCTTGTTATTCTGAATGTATTGGGCCAGCGACGGGCGTCCGAAGGTTTGAAAACCATTCGCGAGGCGATGCGAAGCGACGATAAAGAAGTGCGGGCGGCCGCGGTTGCTGCTTTAGGAAAGGTGGCCCGGGATGATGACATAATTCCCCTTGTTAAGGAACTCGTACAAACCGAGTCGGAAAGCGAACGGGCTGTGTTGATGGAGGCCCTCCGAACGGCTTGTCAGCGAGTGGGGGATCGGGAGAAAGTGGCGGCACTCGTTGCTGCCCAGTTGCCATCGGCCCCCGCTACGGCTCGGGCCAGCTTGCTTGAACTTCTCGGCGTTTTAGGGGGAAAAACAGCGCTGGCCGCGGTGGCAGAAGCTGCCAAAAGCTCAGATGCTGACTTGCAGGATGCTGCCACGGCTGTGCTTGGGAACTGGCTCTCTGCGGATGTTGCTCCGGTCATCTGGTCGTTGATCGAGAGTAATGCGGCGCCCCGTTATCGGGTGCGGCTGATTCGCGCCTATATTCGTGTGGCCCGGCAGTTGAGTGTCCCCGACCAGGAACGTCTGGAGATGTGCCGGAAGGCACTTTCCGTGGCGGAACGTCCAGACGAACGACGTTTGGTTCTGGATGTTTTGAGGCGGAATCCCTCAGCGGAGTCGCTCGCACTGGCAGCGCAATTGGTTGCGCAACCAGATGTCCGGGAAGCGGCCTGCGATGCCGTGGTTACGATCGCCGAGAAATTGAATCAGAATGTGCCGGGATTGAAAGAGGCTCTGCAAGCGGTTCTGCAGCATGGCACCAACGCGCAGGTTCGCGCCCGGGCGGAGGCACTCATGAAGCGTTTTCCGTGAGTGATTCCGCGCTGTTGGTCGTTGCAATTTGTTAAACCAATAACGGCCCGCTCCGAATACGGAACGGGCTTTTTTTGTAAGCACATGGTACTATGATTAAACAGGCATTAACAGAAGTCACGAGATTGTCCTTCTAATCCTGCAAGTTTGCTGGAAAGATCTTCTAACCGCATGACAACAACGTGGATGACCCCACTCTGCTTTTGAAGCCGTCCTACCGCAAGGATGAGCGGTGCGTTGAGGGCAATGAGCCGCCACCGTTGCCATACATCAGGGCGGATGATCAGGTTGATCATCCCAGTCTCGTCTTCCAGGGTCATGAACGTGATTCCTCGGGCAGTGGAAGGTCTCTGACGCACGAGAACCATTCCCGCCACGCGCACAGGATGACCATCAGGAATATCCTTCAATTTAATTGCCGGAATGACACGTAGGCGGTTGAGCTCCGATCTGAGTAATCGTAAAGGATGTGCTTTCAAAGACAGACCAAGCATGGAATAATCAGCGACTACTTCCTCAGCCATTGACATTTGCGGCAGAAGAGACTTTTCGAAGGACTGATCTTTTGTATTCTGGTGTGAGGATTGGTCCGCTGGGTAGTGAGCAGAATTCGTCTCCACGGTGGAGGTAAAAAGGGAAGGAGTTTCAGGAGCCATTTTCATGGCCAGCCAGAGGGCCTCGCGGCGCGTCAGGCCCAGTGAGGCAAAAGTATCTGCGCGGGCAAGACGGACCACGGCAGACTTACTGAGTTGGGTTCTTTTCACGAACTCAGTGAGACTTGTAAAGGGGCCTTTCACTCGGGCTTCGATGATTTTTTCGGCGTCTGCTTGTCGCATGCCCTGGACCATGCGAAATCCCAGACGAATGGCTTTTACGGGGAAGAACGTTGATTCAGGGCAGAGTGGAAACTTATTGGTATTGCTTTCCAGATGTGGGTTTGGAGAAGCGTGCCATGGACATGGACCCTCCCAGGGTATTTCCTTTGACAACGGCCATGGATTCTCTCCCTTTCTTTGAGAACGATCAGATGCAGAGATTGCCTCGGTCGCCAGTTTCGTGGGTGCATCCGCGTCTTCCAGATCGCTATCCCAGAAGCTGAAATTCACATCCACAGGCCGGACTTCGACCCCGTGACGCTGGGCATCTTCAATGAGTTGGGCCGGGGCGTAAAATCCCATCGGCTGGCTGTTGAGAAGTCCCACCGTAAAAGCCGCCTGGTAGTGATATTTGAGCCATGCAGAAACATAGACCAGCAGGGCAAAGCTGGCTGCGTGGGATTCTGGAAAACCGTAGTCCCCGAAACCACGAATTTGCTGGAATATGGCTTCGGCATATTCTGGACTAAAGCCATTGGAAAGCATGCCATCAATGAGTTTACGGCGAAATGCATCGATGAGGCCCGGTCTCCGCCATGCTCCCATAGCCCGGCGCAACTGGTCGGCCTCTCCCGGAGTAAATCCGGCCGCCACCATGGCAAGTCGCATCGCCTGTTCCTGAAAAAGGGGCACACCCAGGGTTTTGCCCAGCACCTCACGAATGGCCTCATTGGGATACGTGACAGGTTCCTCACCGGCACGGCGGCGTAAATAGGGGTGAACCATATTTCCCTGAATTGGGCCAGGACGCACAATGGCCACTTCTATGACAAGATCGTAGAAGCACCGAGGTTGAAGTCGGGGCAGCATGCTCATTTGGGCGCGACTTTCAATTTGAAAGACACCCATCGTATCGGCACGGCGAATCATTTGATAAACCCCTTCATCTCCTTCAGGAACCGAGGCGAGGGTGATTTCCCGACCATAATGCTTTTTAATTGTCTGAAATGTTTTACGAATAGCAGTCAGCATTCCCAAACATAGACAATCAACTTTGAGAATGCCCAGCTCATCAAGGTCGTCTTTATTCCACTGAATAACCGTTCGATCGGGCATTGCCGCGTTCTCAAGCGGAACAAGTTCACACAGCGGCCCATGTGTGATGACCATCCCGCCCGTGTGCTGGGAGAGATGTCGGGGAAATCCCACCAGTGCGGTGGCCCATTCCACAAGGTGTTGGGTGGCAAGAGACTGGGTGTCAAATCCCGCCTCGCGGCAGCGTTCAAGGAGATCGGGCTCCTCGTGGAACCGCTCGATTGTGCTCGCAAGGCGGTCCACCTCCTCCAGCGAAAAGCCCAGGGCCTTGCCCACATCCCTGACCGCAGAGCGAGGACGGTAGGTGATGACTTCGGCCGTCATCCCCGCACGTTCCCGTCCATATTTGTTATAAATATACTGAATAATTTCCTCCCGTCGTTCGTGCTCAAAATCCACATCGATATCGGGAGCTTCGTTGCGTTCTCGGCTGACAAAACGTTCAAACAGAAGATCCATGCGGTCAGGATCCACGGCAGTAATGCCCAGGCAGAAACACACTGCTGAATTGGCGGCGGATCCCCGGCCCTGGCAGAGAATGCCGCGACTCCGAGCAAAACGGACAAGATCCCACACAGTGAGAAAGTATGCCTCGTAGTGGAGTTCTCCGATAAGGCGAAGTTCATGTTCAAGGATCGAGCGAACCTTTTCAGGAATTCCCCGAGGATAGCGTTGGCGGGCTCCCTCCCACGTGAGATGGCGAAGATACTCCAGCGGCGTGTATCCAGGTGGAACTAATTCCTCGGGATATTCATACCGAAGTTCATCAAGTGAAAAGTGGCATTGCTCGGCAATTTCCGCGGCTCGCTCGCAAGCGTCCGGCGCGCGGTGCCACAACGCTCGCATTTCCTCAGGTGATTTCAGATATTTCTGGGCATTGGCAAACCGCTGCTCTCCGAGTTCATTGACCCTTATTCCCATCCGGATGGCTGTGAGGATGTCGTGCAAGGGAGCGCGGGAAGGATGGTGATAAAAAACATTCCCGTCGGCTACGAGCGGTAAATGGGATCGCTGCGACAGACTTTGCAGCCACTCCAGGCGCCGGCGGTCGTTCGGGCCAAGGGAAAGTTCTCCCAAGAGATAGCCTCTTTTTGAGAAGACTTTCGCATACTGTTGAAGATGGAAAAGAAGGGGCAGTCCTTTTGGGGCTTTTGGAATCACTCCCGCCAGAAGACCATCACTGTGTTCGACAATATCCTGAAAGGTGAGGCTGTACTGCCCCTTTTCGGCCTGGCGCCGGCCCTTTGTGATGAGACGACAAAGCCGTCCATAGGAACGGCGATCGGTAGCCCATAGAACAACCGGCAAACTATCCTGTGGGCGAATCTCGGCACCCACGATGAGTTTCAGTCCCAGCTCTTTTGCGGTGATGTGGGCCCGAACAACTCCCGCCACACTGGCTTCATCGGTGATGGCCAATCCTTTCAGCCCCAATTCTGCAGCCTGTTGAAAGAGTTCATCCGGATGGGAAGCCCCCTGAAGGAAAGAGAAATTTGTTTTGACATGAATATGATAATCCATATACGTCTCCCCTTTTTTAGAATATGCCATGAAGAAACCATTTTCCGGTGTAAAGGCAGCGATAAATCCAGAAATGTTCTCCGGCAGTCGTTTCAACCCGATAATAGTCACGCAGAATCGTGTCGCCGCGCCACCATCCGGTTTCAATTCGCTCTGGCCCCCAAAAACGCACGATTTCTTTGTTTTCCCCCCGATAAAAGAATCGATAGGGATGTCCTGAAGGAATCCCCATGACCACCTCAATCGGTGCAGGATTGTTCAAAAGCCGCAAAGGACGCGCTCCGGGAAGAGATGAGAAAGATAAGGATGAGCTCTTCTGTTTTCGCTCTCGATCGAGACAACTCCTCCATCTGGTCACATATTCCGGTGCATAATCCGGTTCAAGGAAGGCCTCAGAGATTCGCTCTTTTCCCAACCGGGCAGCCAATCGCTCGAGAAGCTCTGTCCACTCCCGGGATGGGGAGGTGGCCGAGGGATGAAAGAGAGTCGATTGTCCCCATTCGAGGGAGGCAGCACACGTCACCGCAACCGAGATTTGCGTAATAGGCCCTGGTAAACGTAGATGCTCTTTGTGTAACTGGAAAAGACTGTACAGTTTGTCGGCATTTACTGTAGGATGGATCAGATTGATCGTGATGGATAAAGGCTTTATATCGTCACAAAAGAAAGTTATGACTAACTCCAAGGCCCCCTGCCCTTTTTTGAGAAGATCGTTTGTTAATGTGTGCAAAAGTGCCGATATGTGTCCATCGATAATTTCGGCCAATGCTGTGGGATATTCAAGATAGGCACTGTATTCGAATTTGGGTAAGGGATGATACGGAGGAAGAATTTCCTCGCGCTCTCCCAGGAGTTGCTGAATGCGAATGCCAAAGTCTTTTCCGAAACGTTCCTCCCATTCAGAGAGAGGGATGCGGAGAACGTCTCCAATCGTATGACATCCCAGCTCATGACAGGTAGCATGCCATTCCTCCTTGCCCCGAATGGCTTCCACAGGAAGGGAGTGCAGCCAGTATCGCATCTTTCCCGGGGGAATAATCCATCCCTGAGATAGGTGGTGATTTCTTTCAAGGGAGACGAAATGGGTAAAGGCCCAGCCGGCCGACGCGGTTTCGGTGATCGCAATCACAACTGGATGAAATCCTTGCCGATAACATTCTCCTATCAGATGGATGATGAATGCCTGTTCATCGTTAATGAGGTGAGGCACATGAGTAAGATCGAGGAATAATGTGTCAGAAGGGGAAAGCGAGTCAAAATAAATGTGAGGAGTATATCGAGTACAAAATTCCGCAAGATGGAGCAAAAGGAGTTCCTGGTTGTTCTGGTCCGTGCTGCGAGGGGGATTATGCCCGAAGTGATGCTCCTTTGAAGGATGGGCTTTGGGAGAGGGATGGGGTTGCAAAAGTCTGAGACAGAGGATCCGCCGGATCATCGATCAGCACCTCCCCTGCAATGTTTTCCCATTGACCGCGAGCCCGAAGCACGCTCACCTGGATACGCCGACGCTGAGAAGTGTCCCGAGCACAGGCTGCCGGCTGGGGTTGAACAAGAAAGCGTACCTGGGCCCAGGAAATCTCGTTGATTGCCTGGAACGGCCGAACGAAAATTCCCACGGTGAAACCCTGTTCAGCGGCGAGTTGAAAGCGACGAGCGGTTTTCGTGTCCAGGCGGTCGATGTGTGCCCAAAGGGCCCCTGTGGCAGAACAGCGAAGCACTTGAGTGATGGCCCAGTAAGCGTCCTTTGTGGAAGCGGGGTGAAGGAAGATGGTTCGTTGGAGATCGATCCCCAGATACACCAAGCCTGGAGGATAGATTTCCTGAGTTGGGTCAACAATGACGAGATGGCCCTTCCGCTGCACTGCGATAGACCAGGCCATTCGCAGAGAAAGACATTCTCCTCCTGTGCCTTCTGTGGGGATCAGCCATTCAACAAAACCGCCTGGAAAAATTCTTTTTTGGGAAAGGAGGGCGTCCACTTCCGGCAGGCCTGTGGAAATCCCTTCGGAGGGAGAATGCACCTGCCGACGCGAAACCGCCTCTATTTGCCGGCGAAGGGCGGCCACGAGAAGACTCCGAGAGTCCCCTGCCTGCTGCGAGGAAATCGGAGGGGCTTTCACATGGTCTCCATAATTTCCCAGGGAGGTATTCTCTTGAGGAATCCCGAGGGAGTCTGCCGAAGGTATAAAGACATCGATGCTAGCCATGCTGTCACCTCCATGTATAGTGTACATCTGTACCCTATCTTCGTCAATTTGCATCGATGTGTTCATGTGAACATCATAGAGACACTTTTTAGGTAAACTGATCCGCTGGCAAACGCGGCTCTTGTGTTTCCTGCGCGCCCTTGGGGCCTATAATTCTGGGAAAACGGTTATCAGAAGCTTGTGGAAGCGCTCGACGAGGGAGAAGCCCATGAGTGAAATCGAAGAACTTCGCCAGCAGTTGAGAGATGCCTACAAAAACCGGGCGATGATCTATTACCATATCTACGAAGAGCTATCCCGGGAACTTGGGCCGGAGCGTGCTGAGCAGATTATGAAACGGGCCATTTATCGCCGCGGGCAGGAGCGGGGGCAGGCCTTCCGCCAGTTTGCCCCCGCCAATCTTGCGGGACTGCGTGAGGCATTTTTGGGCCATCTGCCCGATCAGGGACGGCTTTTCGAGCCTGAAGTCCTGGCCCACGATGAGACGCGTCTGGATATCAAATTCCACCGTTGTCCCCTGCGAGAAGCCTGGGTGGAAGCGGGCTTGCCCGACGATCTCGTGGCCACTCTCTGTCGAATTGCTGCTGAGGTGGATTACGGGTTATTTCAGGAGGCTGGATTTAAGTTTTTTGCCGACACGTGGCAGCCAGGAGGCGAAGGGTGCTGTTGCCTGCACATCCGTCCCGGAACAGGGTGAGTGTCATCGGAAGCTGAATATTTCGGTCGAAAGTCGGCGACGCACCGAATCATGGATTGCCTTTCAGGAGAAGCAGCGAGGAGGTTCCTATGAAGGCGGCTTATATCGAACATTACGGTCCTCCGGAGGTTATCAGATATGGGGATCTGCCGCAACCACGGCCCGGCGATACCGAGGTGCTCATTCGCGTGGGGGCAGTTTCTGTCAACCCCATTGACACTTACATTCGGGCGGGCATTGTTCCAATGCCGATTCCAAAGCCCTATATCTTAGGGTGTGATGTTGCCGGGACGGTGGAGGCCGTGGGAGCGAAAGTGACCCGATTCAAGGTCGGCGACCGCGTGTGGGGCTCGAATCAAGGGCTTCTCGGAAGACAGGGAACTTTCGCTGAATACGTCGTGGCCGAGGAATGTTGGCTTTATCCTACGCCGCCAACGGTGTCTGATCGCGAGGCTGCCGCCATCGCTCTGGTAGGAATCACGGCCCATTTGGGATTGTTCCGCGATGCAAGACTTCAGCCGGGCGAGACTGTGTTTGTGCACGGTGGGGCTGGAGGGGTGGGATCCTGTGTCGTTCAAATGGCCAAGGCCGTGGGAGCCCGCGTGATCACCACGGCGGGGAGTGACGAAAAAGCCGAACTCTGTCGCCGGTTGGGTGCAGATCTTGTGATCAATTACAGGAGAGAGAACGAGGAGCAAGCGATTCGTCAGTTTGCCCCCGACGGTGTGAATGTCTGGTTCGAAACGCTTCGTGAACAGAATTTGGAAATGGCTGTGTCACTGCTGGCCATGCGGGGCCGGTTGGTCCTCATGGCTGGGCGGGAATCTCGGCCACCATTTCCCGTGGGACCATTTTACGTTAAGGATTGCAAGGCTTACGGGTTTGCGATGTTTAATGCCCCGCCCGAGGAGCAACGCCGCGCCGCGGAAGACATCAACCGTTGGCTCGCCGAAGGGAAGTTGCGGCCGGTTATTGGTAAGATTTTCAAACTCGCGGAGGCGCCCGAGGCTCATAAACTTCAGGAAGACAACACCCTGCGTGGGGCGGGGACGCTGGTGGGCAAGATCGTGCTGGAGCCCTAACCCGATCTCGCTGCCGTCGGGTTGGCCTCGAATGATCGCCCCAGACGCGCTTGACAGCTTGGCGATCATGTCCGGGGCGGCTTAACCCTCGCTGGCGTCAGCTCCCGGTATGTATCTTCTTGACGAGGTTGGAACGGTTTCCCAAATCGGACACAATGAGGAATGCTGTAGAAAGAAACTCAGCTTCCCACGTGATCCTCCATGAAATGGCCTTTCATAGGAACCAAGAGTCCGTCGACCCAACGATTCATCTGCGTCGTCACGCCCTTGGCGTGCTCGCAGTTCTCTTGTGCCTAGGAGCCGTTTTCTTTCAACTTCACCCGCCGCGCAGTTCATTTGAAATCATGTGCGAGTCCGCCTGCTGGCGGATGGCGCCGGTCACTGCCCTGCTCTGGCTTGCGTACTACCGCATTCTCGAGTTGCCGCGGTGGCTCGTGGTGGCGGTTCCTTGCTTTTTGCTCGTGGTGGTGATCCGACCAAAACTTTTGTTGTTTGCTGCCCCTCTCATTCTGCTCATTTTGTTTCTAAAACCGCGTCCAGCAGGCTCGGCAGGAAAAAAACGGGCCGCCAGAAAAAGATGATCTCGGCGGCCCTCCGCGCAGTTATTTTTCTTTACGTTTTCTGGGGCGTTAGACCTCAGGCAGCAGATAGGGCTTTCGGCGAGGACGATCCAGGAACTGGTTTGCCTCGTCGTCGCCTACAAAACGTTCTTTAACAGGATCCCACTTGAGAGGCCGACCGACCCAGCGAGCAATATTGCCGAGATGGCACAACGTTGTCGAACGGTGACCCACTTCCTCGTGGGCGACCGGTTTTTCGCGTGTCTTGATGCATTCCAGCCAGTTCAACAAATGGTGATTGCTGACCGGTAGATGCACCGTGAAATCATCATACGGGGGATCTCCGAGCTCTTTCGGTTCCGCCACAAATTTCCCGCGGTCGATCGTGATTCGTCCTTTTTCCCCGATGAAAATGGCACCTCCCGGCGGACCGTTGTCGAACTTCACGACAATCCCGTTTGCGTATTTGAAAAACACTTTGGGCTGGCTGCAGATTTTCTCACCGCGGGCCCGGGATTCTGGCTCCGTGTAAGTGGGGGGATTAAACCTGGGGCCTTCCGTCCAGATCTCCACCGGGCCGGTATCGTCGGTACCGAGAGCCCACTGGATCTGGTCCAATCCGTGGGCTCCCCAGCCGGTCATTTCGCCTCCGGAATAGGGCCGGAACGAAATCCACCCTGGGCGGGCGCGGGGGGTGTAAATGTCGATGTGGTAGGGAACCGGCTCTGTAGGCCCACACCACATATCCCAGTCCAGGCCCGGTGGTACCGGCTGACCGGGGAAATTGCATTCCCACGGACTGGGATAATTGGCCGCTATGACCGTGTGTACTTTACCGATACGTCCGTTTCGTACCAATTCACATCCCAGCCGATTGGCTGCCATCGAACGCTGCTGGCTGCCGGTTTGGAAGACTCGCTTGTATTTCTGAACGGCCTCCACGATTTTCCGCCCCTCATGGATCGTAAGTGTCATCGGTTTTTCGGCGTAGATGTCCTTCCCGGCTTGGCATGCGTGGATGCAGACAATGGCCCGCCAGTGGTCGGGTGTGGCTGTGATGATCGCATCGACATCTTTCCGTTCCAGCAGTTTACGATAATCCTGGTAAGCGGCAGCCTTATAGGGCTCGGCCGTCTTTTCTGCCCGCGGGAGGTTCACGTCGGCAATTGCCACGATCCGCCCGAGCGTGGGGAGTTCATCAAACAACTGGAGTCCCCGACGGCCGATACCTATCCCACCGATGCCAATGCGTTCATTGGCCGGGGGAACGCTTTCCGTGCCCAGCACGTGCCGCGGAATATACAGGGGAGCCACTGTGGAGGCCGAAGCAATCAGTGACAACCGTAGAAACGACCGACGGCTGGTTCTTGTGGTTGGCATAACACATACCCTCCCAATTCCCTTTTAATTTATCTCTCACAATGGAGAAAACGCAGGCAACCGAGATTTCAGAGTTGCCTGCGGCGAGACGACGAAGCCGGGATCAACGCAACTGGTTTTCAAACCAAACAGGGCCACCCCACTTTCCCGTGACGACGATGTCGAGATCTCCATCCCCGTCCATGTCCACCACAGGGATGTTGAGGCCCGCCCCAATCCCCTGATTGTAGGTAATGGCGTGCTTGATCCATTTGACTTCGGGCTTGGCCTGTAATTCGTACCAATACACGCCAAGTGGCTCGAAGGCACCCGGGTCCCCACCGTTGTGGGCCATGAACCGCTTGCCGGTCACAAGGTCAAGATCACCGTCGAGGTCAATATCCGCCAGCGTGAGTGAATGGGCCTGGCTCCATGTGTTGTCAATAACGTGGCGTTTGAACTTGATCTCCTGCCCGTCCCTGACCTGTTCGTACCAGTAAATTCCGTAACGATGCGCAGAGCTCGCGATGAGATCATTAAGTCCGTCGCCATTCACATCGTGGACAAGAATCTGAGCTGTGTGTTCGGCAGTTCCTTCTTCGGCTCCTCCCAGAGCGATGGGGTGTTCAATCCAGGTGCCCTGGCGAGGGTCAGAGGGGGCCTCGAACCAGGCATTTGGGCGGATGATATCCGGGCGGCCGTCGCCATTCACGTCCCCTACCCCAGAACCAAAGTTCATTGGCTTTTCGCTCACCACGTGTTTGATAAACTGCACCTTTCCATCAGCCTGTGGTACGATTTCCCACCACCACGTTGGGGCAACTTCGGGAACGATCTCCCGGGCCTTTCCGTCGCCGTCCACGTCCGCCAGTTGAGCGGTTTCATGATTGAGGCTCACGTCGATGACCGTCCGCGGCCAGAGGTCGCCGTCAAATCCCGTATTTCGATGCCAGTCCAGGCACTTTTCAAACCAGTCGCATGAAATGACATCCGGGCGGCCGTCGAGATCCACATCGAGCGGCAAATCGGCAAAATTCCACATGTAGCCTTTTCCAGAGTTGTCTACCTCCCCTTTCAAATCCCGAATCTTGTAGGCTTTCCAGTCGGGTGCCAGATAGACGAACGGGCCCGCGACCACGTCCAGTTTGCCATCACCGTTGAAATCTGCAACTCCACAGGCTTCGCTGCGAAACTGGCCGATGCGGTGCATCTTGAACGTGACGTCGGCCCCCCAGCTTGTGACCGTCGACGCGAGAACCACGGACAGTGGTGAAAGAGCGACCAAAATTCGGTGTAAACTCATGGATTCTCCTCCGATGCTAATTCACTTTCCCAACGCGGTATTCACTCATGCTCAGTGTGGCAGCATGTTGCTCACCAATAGGCTAGTCTAACCCGAAGACTTCCGCAAGAGACCGGCTAAGCGGGGTGTTCTTCGGTATGAGGTGCCGATTGACCGAGATTGCCGAGATTGTATCATGGGCGCCCGAGAGCTGAGACTGAAAAAATTTGTTCAACTGGGAGCGGCAAAGATGGGATTGACCTCGCGACAGCGGGTGCAGATGGCGCTTTCGCACCAGGAGCCAGATTACGTTCCGCTTGATCTGGGTGGTAGTGCCGTCACGGGAATGCACGTTAGCAGTGTTTACCTCTTGCGGCAGGCCTTGGGGCTCGATCCACCGGGGACCCCGGTTAAGGTTGTCGAACCTTACCAGATGCTGGGTGAAATTGACGAGCGGCTCCAGGCGGCGCTGGGCGTGGACGTTGTGCCGCTCGGTCGTCGCAAGAACATGTTCGGCTTTGAGAATAAGAACTGGAAACCCTGGCAATTATGGGATGGGACGCCCGTCCTCGTTCCCGGAGACTTCAACACCGAGCCAGAACCAAATGGGGATCTCCTGATGTATCCCGAGGGAGATAAATCGGCGCCCCCGAGCGGAAGAATGCCAAAAAATGGCTTTTATTTTGACACAATCATCCGTCAGGAACCGATCGATGAGGAGGAGCTCAACCCTGAGGATAATCTGGAAGAATTCACCCCGATCGATGACGATGAGCTGCAATGGCTGGCTACTGAAGCAGATCGGTTGTATCGCGAAACCGATAAGGCGATTCTGGCTAATTTTGGTGGAACCGCCTTTGGAGACATTGCCCTTGTGCCGGCCCCATTTCTGAAGCATCCCAAGGGCATCCGCGATGTAGCGGAGTGGTACATGAGCACGGTGACGCGGTTTGACTATGTGTGGAAGGTTTTTGAAAGACAGTGCGAGATCGGTATCGCGAATCTCAAAAAAATTTACGAGGCGGTGGGTGATCGTGTGACCGCGGTGTTCATTACGGGGACGGACTTCGGCCAACAGCATGGTCCGTTCATCAGTCCCCAAACATATCGGCGGCTTTTCAAACCGTTCCACCAACGAGTGAACGCATGGGTACACGAAAACACTCCCTGGAAAACGTTTATCCACTCGTGTGGTTCGGTGGTGGCCTTTCTCGACGATTTCATCGAGGCTGGTTTCGATATTCTCAATCCGGTGCAGTGCTCCGCGGCCGGTATGGACCCACGAATGCTCAAGGAAAAATACGGCGACCGCCTTGTCTTTTGGGGTGGAGGTGTCGACACACAGAAAACGTTGCCCTTTGGAACGCCTGATGATGTCCGCCGGGAAGTAAGGGAACGGATAGAAATTTTCGGACGCGGTGGAGGGTTTGTTTTTAACACTGTGCACAACGTTCAGGCAAGGGTTCCGGTGGAAAACCTCCTGGCCCTGTATGAGACGGTCAATCAATGCCGAGGCCTTCCATTTCCGGTAACACGCTGACCAAGATTGGCCGTGCTCGAACTACGGAATTCCTTTAACAATCCATGGGCCTAAGCACCGCGTCAACCAGACGGGCAGGCGCCGCCACACGGCAGTTGCGAAACGGAAACGGGGGTTATCGGGACGGAGATCACGCGCGGAGCCGCGAAAAACGTGGTACTGCCAGTGCGCGGGGTGCGGCTGTGCGCCCCACTGTTTTTTGAAACGGTAGGTGGAACTCTCAAGAGTGCTTCGTCCAAAATCGAATTCGGCTTGTCCTCGTTCGATGCTCCGTTTCAGCATCGCCCAGTAAAGTCCCATATTGGCACAGGTCCAGTTCCACTTGCGGAGTGAACTGGCGCTTGGGACTTCGGTGACGCCCGACCCGTGCAGAACGATCCCCGCTGCCAGCGTTCGATGGTTGAGCCGGACGATAGCAATTTCGGCTTCGGGAAACGCACGCAAGATACCGGCAAAAAGTTTTCGAGGAAAAACGGGCGTACCCAGATCCCGCATATTGTGGCAAAAGACGCGATAAAAATCCGTAAGAAACTCTTCCCGACCCCACTCCACGACAAGGCCCAGTTTTTCGGATTTACGAATTTGATTACGGACCTTGGGCGAAAGGCTTTTCCACAGTGCCTCGACCGTGTCAGGAAGCGCGAGCCGCATGTGGACCTTGTCGGTAACCGCCTCGGGGAGCGCCGGGTGCTCCACGGGGCGGTCGTGACGCAATTCGAGGTACCGCACCCCAAGCCGCTCCGCCAGCAGTACAGCCTCACGAATCAGCCCGGACGCGTTCTCTGGTCTTCCCAGCGCCCCGCCGTAATTGACATACGGGAGGCTTACCAAGCGTGACCCGAACAGTGGGCTTCTGACGTGGGCGAGGGGAAGAATTGTTAGATACGTTTGCCTCTCTGAGGGATCATGACTTCCTGGCCGATCACAGGCGACCAAACAGAACGGTCGATGTCCCAAAGCCTCGCGGAGTACCTGCAACCACCGCGGATGGCGTGATAGGAAAGGTGTGCCGCTCGCTTTATAACAGGCTTCCAAAGCAGCCTCGGCAGCAGGAAGATCTTCTGCCGTCAGGAGTTGAATGTTACTGTTTTGGTAAGGAGTTTGTGGCATACACCATCAGCCGTGCGAGTTTAAAGGGAGAGCTCTTCACGTGCTCAATGGCAGAGACGCCTCGCAATCGGGACGAACAGATGTGGCAACGCCGCTGGTTTAAACCCATGATAATCAGCGGCGTGCCGGCTGGCATCGTCCGGCAAGCCCACACCGCGGGCGAACAACTGTACCGTGGGCTTTCATGCTCGCGGGGAAAAAGCACCGTAGATCGGCAAGGAGTGGTCAAAATTATTTTTCGAGAAGATAGAGAAACGTGTTCGGACCGTCTGCCCGACAGGTGATCTGCTGCACATTGTGGCCAACTTCCTGGCCGCTGAACAACTCCATCACACGGGAACAGGGCTCGCGAAGGCGGAGTTGCCACTCGCCCGGCCGGGCTGTATGAAAGGCGATGAAGTGGCTGTTTACGTAGCAGACCTGGTCCTCTTCGCAGTAGATGTGCACGCCCGCCTTTTGGGCGATTTCTCGGAGCGTTGCTCCCGACAGGTTTGACTTGGGTGCCAAGACCGATCGCCAGGTAGAGAAATCCTTCACCGTGATCTCCTGTGCCCCAACGGGTAACCCGGTGAGTTTCTCCACTCCGTCCGGGTCACACCGGCCGTTCCAAATGATACCCGGTGAGTGAATCCAGACCACTGTGCGATGGTCTTTGAAGACTTTTTCCGAAAGAAGATTGATTTTCTCGTCATCGACCACGAATAGATTGGGGAAGATAACCATCTTGTATTGGCTGAGGTCCACGGTGGCCAGATCGCTGAAGACGTAAATGTCGTACGGTGCGCCCATGCGCGCCAGGCCAAATCGCTGGCGGGAAAGCAGATCGTTGTAGATACTGGCGTGGCCATCCAGGTAATAAAAGCTTTCGCTATCAACGAACACAGCAACTTCGCTCACGGAACGCGTTTGAATTGGGGAAAACCGCTGCCAAAGGCTGGCCATTTCTGCGAGGGCCTGCCGGACCGCGGCACCATCGTACCAGTGGCCGAACATGTCGAACCACCATAGGGCAGTCCCGTTGATCAGCCCCAGGGCGAATTCCCTCCGCAGTCCAGCGATGGTGGACTGCTCGTCGGGAAATCCCGACTCATGTCCCGGTACGGGGCGCCCCAACAGGGTGACGCTTTTCGCGGTGTGGGTGCGGTGATCGATTTCATGGACAAAGCCTTTTCTGTGGTGGCGGATAGACGCCAGGCACACCATGAATCCACTTGCCCCGCCGATTTGCCGATCGAAATAAGAACCTGGAGCGAGAAAAAAGTCCACGTCGGGCGAGTTGAGGACCTTTTCGAACCCGAGATGCCCTTCGTAAAGGAGCCGCCCAGCAGCGTGTTCCAGCCAGTATCCATAATACACGCCAACAGGAACGCGATGCCGAATGACCTCTTGGGCGGCTTTCGCGTAAAACAAAATCGTATCGGCGATCAAGTCGGCATTAAACTTCCAGTAAAGGATGCTTTGACGGTCGGCAACTGGATCTCGAAACAAACCATGGGTCACGTGCTCTCTGACCGAGGCAGGGGGAATGTCCACAGGGTCCGGTAAACCCTGCGCAATCATCCAGTCCCGCCACGCTTTACGGCGAACTGCGCTCTCTTCGCCACGCGCCATATCCTGCCATTCAAGGGTCATACCTCCCACAAGCACGTAGGCTATGATTCGCTCGCTATAATTGGCCTCCAAATGTTTTAAGAGAGTTTGCAGATACTCCCGGGTGTCCTGCCGCCATCCGGGATGTGCAGCCACTTTTCCCAGTTTCGTGAAACTATCGTCACGATCGGCTGCTGCTCCCAGCCAGCGAGGCCACCACACAGGTGTATTGAGATCGATTTCCAGAATAATTTTCGCTCGCGGATTGGCCTCGAGTATGTCATGGATTTGTTGATCGACGCAGTCCAGGCGGTGCATCCCAGGTCCAATCCAGATCGGCGGATACGGACTGTACGGTACACCGACCGAGGAGAGCGTGTTGGCAGGGAAAAAGGTGACCACGTCGATGCCGAGCGCTCCAAACTCCTTGAGGGTTGTGAGATCGCGGAGGTAAGAGTGGTAGCCCATAAAGCGAACAGGAGCTGGGCAAGGCGCCGGCTCCTCGGCATAACCAGAGAACGTCATACGGGAACCGACAAAAACCGTCAAACCGGCAGCCAAGCCTGTGATAAGAAGCTGTGTGATCCGCCGCACGACACGACCCTCCCTTTCAGTGATTGGCTCGAAAACGCAAACCGGAGCCGTCGCGATAGCGTCTTGCAAGGCCGCCGTGGCCGAGGAGCACACCGCAGCTCTGTTAACGTTCGTAACTAATCTTCATTGTGTCAAAGACACTGCATATCCGCGAAATGATGGCGGATACGTCGCTGGATTGCGGGCCCCGAAGGCTTTCCGCCAGTTTGACCAAGGCGTCGCGGGTGACAATATGCTTGTTGCGATATTCAAGGAGAGCCCAGGCGGCGGCCTCCGTTGTGCGGACGACACCTTTTCCAAACCTCTTGAGAGCACTTGCGGGGACAGCTTCGTGGACAACATCAGACCCAAACGCAGCCAGGAGAGCAAAGGCCTTGCTGGCCTGCGGAACGTTTCCTTCGATGACGTGTCGCGTTGTGAGAAACATGGAAACACTGCATGTGTAGGCAGACCTGGGAACATCCTCAGGTTTGGTGAAAATGTGCGGATGGTCCCGCATTTGCTGGTCCACATTTTCTGCGGTCAGCGCTACTTTCATGAACTGCGGTGGCGTATCGACTGGGATTCCGGGCTCGTGGAATCCCCAATGGCCATTTTCCCCAATCCCCATGATTTGAAGGTCCAACCCGTGAGTCAGAAGCAACTCCTGGTAGCGACGGGCTGCGGCGTCCGTATCCTCGGCGTCAGCATCAAAAAGATGAACCCGACCGGGGTCGCAATATGATGCCAAGGGTATGAAGAAATGCTTCAAGAGCAGATACCGGAACGAAGCGGGATGGTGGGCCGGGAGCGGGTAATCATCGAACTGAAAGTAATGCGTGCGGGAGCATGCCCGTTGAAGCTGGGGAGACATTTCGGCCAGTTGCACATAGGCGCGATAGAATGCAAAGGCTGAAGGGGCCGCCATGATGATGAAGCTGGCCTTGCCTTGCTCTTCGACAAGTCGGCATTGTTCCCGTGCCAGTCGAATTGCCGAGGCGCGGCCCATCTCTTCTGCCGTCTTGTACACGACCACGGTGACCCCTGATAACGGCACGACCGCTGAAGGTTGCGGGGACTGGAGCTCAAAAACCGGCTGAACGGAGTGGATGTCTTCCATGGGCATACTTCCTCTGGATACGGGATTGGCATTGTCGGAATTGTTATCACGTTGCTGCAACGGCATCAAGGTTCTTCCTCGCTGGTCACTCGCGAATTTCGGGTGAGTGACACCGGTCCGCATCGCGTGCGGCCGTGGGAGCCGATGAGTATTCTCGCGTGTTGCGGTGGCAGGCAGCCACCGACATGGCGAGACGGCAGCTAATATAAGCCTGTTCTGGTCCCTGTCAAGCATCTTGATGGCTGACCCGTCCGCACTTTTTGCATGGGCCTGTGAGAAGGCAAAGGTTCGATATGTGGTGGGAACAATTCATGCATTGCGCCTGCAAAAAAAGGTCGGGATGGGTAGGTTCATCAGGGTCTGCGCTGCACCCGCGAGGCTATGGGACAGGACTTATCGCACATCCCCTTGCGAATCTCCGTGGTTGGCCTGCCGGAATCAGTCTGCCTATGAAACAAACGACGCTGGGTTAAAATAAAAAGTTTGTGTTTGTCGCTCACAAGGACCCGTGGTGCACAGAACGCTCAAAAGCCGGTTACCACTCCATTGATCGGTTGGCGATAGACTCCCCTCAGAGCGGGGATGGATGGCCTCTAAGGGCGTCTTTTTTGCGGAAAAGGAGTCGAAGCTTTGCTGAGAACACACACTTGCGGAGAACTTCGTCTTCAGCACGTCGGTCAGCGCGTTACCCTTTGCGGTTGGGTGGATACATATCGGGACCACAAAGGGGTTCTCTTTGTTGATCTTCGCGATCGCTACGGCAAGACGCAGATCGTTTTTTCGTGCGATGCGGGAGAAGAACTCCATCAGCTCGCCAGATCGCTGCGTCCGGAGTACGTGATCCGCGTGACGGGAATTGTGGAACGCAGGCCCGAGGGAACGGAGAATCCTAAGTTAGCCACAGGTGAAATAGAAGTTCGGGCGGAGGAATGCGAGGTTCTCAATCGGGCGGTGACGCCTCCGTTTCTTCCCAGCGCCCCGGATCTGCCCGGCGAGGAAATTCGGTTGCGATACCGGTACTTGGATCTTCGTCGACCGATGATGCAGCAGATTCTTATGTTGCGGCATCGGATGGTCAAGATTATGCGAGATTATTTCGACGAGTTGGGGTTCATCGAGGTGGAAACTCCGATGCTGGGGCGAAGCACGCCGGAAGGAGCCCGGGATTATCTGGTGCCCAGCCGGATTCAGAAAGGTACCTTTTACGCACTACCCCAATCTCCACAACTATATAAACAGATTTTGATGGTGGCCGGATACGACCGGTACGTGCAGATTGCCCGGTGTTTTCGCGACGAAGACCTGCGTGCGGATCGGCAGCCGGAGTTCACGCAGTTGGACCTTGAGATGTCCTTTGTGGATGCCAATGATGTCATGACGGTGGTGGAAGGCTTGATGGCTCGTCTGTTCAAAGAGATTCTTGGGAAGGAACTCACGCTTCCCCTCCCCCGCATGACCTATGACGAGGCCATGGAGCGATTCGGGCACGACGCTCCTGATCTTCGTTTTGGCATGGAGTTGACAGATATCACGGATATTGCCCGCGAGTGCGATTTTCGTGTCTTTCGGGAGGCTGCCGAGACCGGTCAGCGGGTGCGCGGATTGGTTGTGCCCGGTGGCGCGACGCGTTATTCCCGAAAACATATCGATGAAATGACGGAGTGGGTGAAGCAGGATTTTGGAGCGAAAGGCCTCGTGTGGTTTCGAGTGGAAGAAGGAAACGTCCTTAATTCAACGGTTGCCAAGAATTTTTCTGAATCGCATTTAAAAGCGATTGGGGAAAAGATGAAGGCGCATGCGGGGGACTTGCTCCTGTTTGTGGCTGACACGTTTGATGTCACCTGCAAGGCCCTTTACGGTTTGCGAAAAAGATTTGGCGCCGAGCTTGGACTTTACGATCCCCGCGACATGCACCTTTCGTGGATTGTGGAGTTCCCGATGTTTGCCATCGATCAGGAAGATGGCGGCTGGACGGCGATGCACCATCCGTTCACGTCTCCACGACCACAGGACCGGGAGTTTCTTAAGAGCGATCCCGGCCGCTGCCGAGCACAGGCGTACGACCTTGTGCTGAACGGGACTGAAGTGGGCGGCGGGACGATCCGTATTCACAATCCGGAGCTCCAGCAGGAGGTGTTCGAAATTCTGGGAATTGACGAAGCACGGGCAAAGGATCGGTTTGGATTTCTTCTGGAGGCGCTCCAGTATGGTGCGCCTCCCCACGGGGGAATCGCACTAGGAGTGGACAGACTTGTGGCGATTTTTGCAGGCGTGGATTCGATCCGGGATTGTATTGCTTTCCCCAAGACTCAGCGGGCTGTCGATTTGATGACGGGTGCCCCGAGCGAGGTTGATCCGAAGCAACTGAAAGAGCTGGGGATAAAAATCGAGAAATGAGTAAGATATCATAGGCTTCAAGGCAGGCTGAGAGACGGCGGCCTGGCCCACGCAAAGCGTCAGGTGTGGCATTTTCGTTGAGAGCAGGAGGTAAGCAATGAGATGTCAACGGCACCGGAGGACAGAACTTCTTTCCATCGCGTCCATGGTTCTGGGGCTTGGCCTGCTGGTGTCTCTCGGATGTCCGCGACCGGCTTCTCAGGAGAAGGCGAAGGTCTCGGGGCAGCCGCAAGTCACGTCGCAATCTGTTTCCAATCCATTAGCCGCGGGTCAACCTTCAACGGAAACCGAGCAACCGGCGACGCCTCCATCCCCGGTGACCGAACCGGCGCCCAAAACAGAACCGAAAATTCCTCCGGTTGTGATGGCTGAAGTCGATCGGGCGCAGTGCAAACTGTTTGTGGGTGACGGGGCCGCTTTGGCAGCACTCCCCAATCTCGAGGGTCAGGAAACCGACGTGAAACAATTGTTGGGAAGCAAGGGCACTGTTTTGGTTTTCTTCTCTGCAGGAGATAGCCAGAGAGAAAGACTGCTGGCGTCGAATCTGCTAGCCGATCTTCAAGAGGACATTGCGAAGGTGAGCGGCAGTTCTGGGATTTCGGTGGTCGCGATTCATGTGGGGGACGACAAGGGGCAGCTTGCGGCTCTGGTGAAGGATGCCCAGGCCGAGTTTCCCGTGCTCATTGACCGCGACGGCAAGTATTACGGCCAATTCGCAACGCACGCCCCCCCTGCCCTTTACCTCCTGGATAGCTCGGGCAAGATTGTGTGGCTGGATATCGAATACAGTCGGGCGACGAGAGAGAACCTGAAACAGGCTGTGGCAGCTCTTGTGGCGGGGAAGTCGTGACGCAACGTCGCCGGGGACGAGGCGAACAATTGGCCGGCGGGAGTCGCAGTATCCATGAAAATCCTCGTCATCAACGCAGGTTCAAGCAGAATCAAGCTTGCCCTGTACACCTGGAACGATCTCAATTGTATCGCGCAGGGTTTGGTGGACTTTGGGGTGGGTGCGGGGTCGGCGGAAATTAGCCTCCAATATCATGATCGAGTCTCGAAGACAAGGATTCCCGCAACCAGTTACCGAGAGGGCCTGCTCTCCGCTTTGGATTCTCTGAAAAACGCAGGGGTCATCACGTCCAACACAGAAATCTGTGCCGTGGGGCACCGCTTAATTCACGGTGGCGAGACGCTCCGCGAGCCTGTGGTGATTGACGAAGAGGTCAAACAAATCATCCGCAGTTTTCGGCCCTTGGCTCCCCTCCACATCCCCGCTGGCCTTGAAGCGATCGAGGCGGCTGAATCCTTATTCCCCTGGGCTGTGCAGACCGGGGTGTTTGATACAGGTTTTTTTGCCGATATTCCGCCGGCGGCCTATCTGTATCCGGTTCCGTATGAGTGGTACACAGAGTGGGGGATTCGGCGATTCGGATATCACGGCACAAGCCACCTGTACGCATGCGAGCGGGCTGCTGAAATGCTCGACCGTGATTTAACAAGTCTAAGGCTCATCACATGCCATCTTGGACAGGGTTCCTCGGCGAGTGCTATTCAAGGTGGTAAAGCGGTGACCAATACGATGGGATTCACGCCGCTGGAAGGCTTTATGATGGGAACCCGCTCCGGCACTGTGGACCCAGGGATCATCACGTACGTCCAGAAGCACTACGGGCTAACAGTTGAGGAAGTGGAGGAAATCCTTCACAAACGGTCGGGATTACTTGGAGTTTCCGGGGTTTCTGGCGATTATCGGCAGGTGTATGAGGCAGCAAAGGCCGGTAATCCGCGGGCCAAGTTGGCACTGGAAATGTATGCCTATCGGGTGCGAGCAATGCTGGGAGCACTCGCGGTCACGATGGGCGGAGTGGATGCCCTCGGGTTTACCGGGGGTATCGGGGAAAATGCGAGGGAACTCCGGGCGGACATTTGTCGTGGTCTGGAGTGTTTGGGGCTGGAGTTGGACCCAGAGCGCAATGCCCACGCCACTCCCGATGCCGAAATCTCGGCTGCCAGTTCGTCCGGCAAGATTCTTGTGATCCACTCGCGGGAAGACTATATTCTGGCACGGGAAGCCAAGCGGCTGGTTGAGAAACGTGAAAAAAACGATGTCGCATCGGTGAAGGCGTCGGAAAAGTAGTCGCTGCTTCCCATTCTTTATGGTTGTGGAGGGGTCGAACCATGTTGCGGGAAAGATTGCACAGGGCGAGGCGTAATCGGGGGCAATGCGAGAAAGATTTACCCATTCGGTTTGGGGGCGTGCTGGTATCGGTTGTGTGGCTAGTGCTAGGGTCCTGCTCCGGTTTTGCGAGTGAGAGTTCAGCGATGACAGTGACAAGAGAAGTTTTTGGAAAAACGCCTGAGGGTCAGGAAGTTTACCTGTATCAACTGGAGAATGGACGGGGACTGACCGTGCGGGCGATGTCCCTGGGGGCTACACTCACGGCAGTGGAATACCCGGACCGTGAGGGCAAACGGGAAAACGTGACTCTTTATCTGGAGACACTTGAGGATTACCTCAAGGGGCACCCGTGCTTCGGTTCCGTGTGTGGGCGCTACGCGAACAGAATTGCGAAAGGGCGATTTGAATTGGATGGTGTCGTGTACCAGTTGGCGACGAATAACGGTCCCAATCATTTACACGGAGGCCGTGTGGGATTTCATCAACGACTATGGCAGCATGAGCCGGTTCAGGGAGACGGATTTGTTGGCGTGAAGTTCACCTATGTCAGTCCTGATGGGGAAGAAAACTATCCTGGGACCTTAACTGCTACGGTCATCTATCGAGTCACTCCAGACAACCGTTTGGAGATGGAGTACTTCGCGACGACTGACAAGCCCACGGTTGTGAACCTGACAAATCACGCTTATTGGAATCTTGCGGGAGCAGGCGTGGGGACTGTTTTGGATCACATTCTGCAGATCAACGCGGATCGATATTTACCCGTCGATGACACGTTGATCCCCCTGGGTGAAATGGCCCCTGTTGAGGGAACGCCCTTCGACTTTCGTCAGCCCAAACCGATTGGGCGGGATATTAAAAAAACGGGCGGGGGTTATGATCACTGTTTTGTCCTCAATAAGTCCCGGCCGGGCGAGCTCTCGTTCTGTGCTCGGCTTGAGGATCCGAAAACGGGCCGTGTGATGGAGGTGTTCACCACGCAGCCGGGCGTTCAGGTGTATACAGCCAACGGCCTGAACGGCCGCCTGGGCGCGCACGGTCGAACCTATCCCAAATTCGGTGCCGTGTGTCTGGAAACTCAGCACTTTCCTGACTCGCCTAATCGGCCGCAATTTCCGTCTACGGTGCTCCGACCGGGCGAAACATACCACGAACTGACTGTCCACCACTTTTCCGTGGCTAGGTAGGTGTCTGCCAATAACGAATGGTCCGACACTCTATCTGGCTGGTGGGATTATCTCCTTCCGAGAAGTTGGAAGGAATTAGCACAGAGCCTGACATAGGCAGAGCGGTGAAGCACCCGCGAATATTCCCCGCCGTTCTGCCCTCGGAACCGGCCTGTTCCGCGAGGTTTTATTCTTTCCCGGACCACCAGTGATCGAGCTCTTCCATGAGCTTCTTGACCAGTTCGGGATGCGCACTCGCGAGGTCCCGAGTTTCAAGTGGATCTTCCACAACGTCGTACAGTTCCGGTTTGCCATTCTGGTCGGCGGGCACGATCAGCTTCCAGTTTTCATGAATAATCCATCGGAACGACAGGCTCTTGGTCGGGTGATCCACGTCGGCCACGTTGTGCTCGTAGATTTCACCAAAGATCGCCCGCCGTTGCTTTACCGCCTCGCGATTCAAGAGATTGATACCCGGAAGATTGGGCGGAACCGGTAGACCACACGCCGTCAACACGGTGGGCGCAATATCGATACTGCTTGCCAAATTCTCATCATCGCGCAGAGGCGTGATCTTCCCCGGCCAGGACACCATGATGGGAGTGCGAATCCCGCCGTCGTACGGCGACCGTTTGGAACGCGGTGCAAACTGATTGGGCCGATTCGGATCCTGAATCCACCCGTTGTCTGCCAGGTAAATGATAAGCGTCGATTCTCTGAGCTTTTCTTTTTCAAGGAACGCTATGAGATCGCCGCATGTTTGATCGAACCACTCACACATGGCGTAATAGCGGGATTGCGCTGGGGTCAGGTCGGGGCGCTGGTACTTCTGGAGGTACTTCTCCGGTGGAGTGTGAGGAGAATGAGGCATCATCGGGGCATACCAGACGAAGAACGGCTTCCCCGCCTTTTTGGCTCTTTGAATAAAGTCGAAGATGGGCTCTAACCCCTCTCGGCCGATCGCAAGCCCGGCATCCCCGTGTCGCCCTCCCCGCTTGGGATCCCCGTGCGTCATACCTTCCGTGAATCCCCCACGGGTGTAGGCACCTTCCCACCACTTTCCTGTCTGCAAGGAGATATACCCAGCTTGACCGAGGAGTCTGGGCAAGGTTGGGTGCGTTTCAATTCGTCGCATGAGGGTTTCGTAAAACCGGGCAAATTCGGGACGGGCCCTGCCCGCCATCGGATTGACCTTCGGGTCGGGGAGCGTAGGGTCATTTCCCGTGATCCCGTGCTGGTGGGGATACAATCCCGTGATGATCGTGGCGAGAGAAGGACGGCAAAGTGAATCCGGGACATAGCCTCGGGTGTAAACAAGCGATTCTCGCGCGAGCCTGTCCAGATGGGGCGTCTGTATCACCGAATGGCCCATGAAACCATAATCCGTCCATGCCTGGTCATCGGAGATGATGAGCAGGACATTTGGTCGGGACGATTCCTGCGCAAGACCAATCCCCCCTGTTTCTCTCAAAAAGACAAAAAGAGCACCAACCAGCAGCAACCACATTGAAGCACGTCGCATGGGATGCCTCCTCAAACACCACCTTGTGGGGTAAGGATCCAGAAGGTCTCAGGGGCCGTTTGAAATTCCAGCAGAGGCCTAACCGAGTATTCGCTTCCAGCGTTCGATATTGTACCGCGCCTTTTCGAGGGGAGTCATCTTGCTGAAATCTGGGTCGTCAGGCGGCTGCCGCCATGTGGCGATGGTGACTCGTGGCTTACTGGGGCCCTGATCGGTACTCAGTTGCCGAGCATCGCGCCCTGTACTACCTCCGCGTCCAGAATAACTGTGCGAGGTCTGGGTAAGCTGAAGGTCGTCCTCCAATGGCCGATGAGGTGGCACGCCTAATTTTTCCAGGTCGGCATGGTAGGCACGGACCGCCTCGGCAGGCAAAATCTCGTCATCAGCAATGAGCCGCAGGTACTTGATGAAAGTCAACTGGTCTTCCGCGTTGTTGATCTTCCGTCCGTAAAGAGCCACCCGGGCACCGTACTTTTTGGCCTCCCACAACATGTGAAACGCGTCGTAGGTGGTGCCTGCTGAACCACCCAGGATGCCGACCACCAGCGAGCTGTCGTAGCGGCACAGTGCCTCCATGGCTTCGGGGCCATAGTAGGGGATTTTCAGAAATAAAGGACGGCCTGTGCTTGTCACTCCCGCCAGGGTTCGCACGATGTGGTCGTTAACGAACCGCGGAACGTCCCGCGGGGCGTTTTGACCGGGCGCGTTGGGACTGAACACCTCCAGAAAATGCCGAAAGCCTTTTCTTTCTGCCTCCAGTCGGAATTCGCGATAAGCCTCGAGCGTTCGCAGATCAAGCTCCACGTCGTTGTTGAACGTAACGGAATACAATCCTAAATCCGCCCCTAATTTGCGTTCCTCCGGAGTGCATTCGACCTTGCCGCACATGATATGGTCGAGAGTCGCCGTACGAAAAGGTCGCGATGGTTCGCGATCGTAGATGCCCAGGCCACCCCCCGCCAGCCAAATATCAGTGGCGTCGTTGGCTCGTACGGCGGGAGTGACGTGACTGTTGTCAAAAATTCTTTCGCGGATTGTCAGAACCTCGTTCGTGCTGGCGCTCATGAGCATGATGTCCACCAGACCCTGAGCCACAATCTCGCGGATGATCTGGCGGTATTCGTCGAGCGTTCGAAAGCGGGCTTCGTGAGCATGATGTTCCGGGCTTTTGCCGGGAGCGGACAGTCCAAAAGCCATGTCCGCATCTTTCGCATCCGCGAGAATAAAATCGCGGCAGGAGCGATCAGCCTTGATTCTCGCCAGCTTAATGTCAAGTGTTTTTTCTGGCATTGAAATATCCCTCGTTCCCGCAGAGACAGGACCTCCGGCCAGTCACTATCTCACAGATGGCGCGGAAAGATTTTTGTTCACCTCCAACCTGACTTTGGCAATCCCCAGTCAAACATCGCCCATCGAGGTTGTCAAGTCAAGCAGGCGAAGTCCGCTCTTGAAGGTTGGGGTGTGGAAGCCATTGTCCGGACCGGTATGACGATTGAGAGTTGACGGCCAACAGCGGCCCGAGGAAAGCCACCACTACCGTGGGTTGACGCTGTCCCGTAGAATCAGCCCAAAGGGCCTTACGAATCGAATCAACAGGGACTGGGACGCTGGAATAGCCGCTCAACGGCAGGCGACAGTGGACAGGTGAGCAACGGATAGGGATCAGAAACGCGATGAGCCAACGCATCGGTGATAAGAATGATAAGATTTATGTCGTGGGAATCGGTGAAGACGGATTTCTTGGGCTTACCGAGTATGCCCAAAATACCATCCGGTCTGCGGATGTTATTGTCGGTGAGCCCCACTGCCTTGAGCTTGTGCGGAATGTTGAGTTTGCGAAACCGGTGCAGATGCTCACTGTCTCCGGTGCTCTGGACGAAATTGTCCGGCGGATCGAGGAAAACTCCGACAAACGCATCGTGGTGCTGGCAGTTGGTGATCCCCTCTTTTACGGAACGGCTCGGTACCTCTGGGAAAAACTGGGAAAAGAGCGTTTTGAGATCATTCCCCACGTCAGCATGATGCAAATGGCGTTTGCTAGGGTGAAGGAAAGCTGGGAAGACGCCTTTCTGGCAAATCTATCAACAACTTCTTTGGAAGACATCTTCAATCAAATTCGCTCTGCAGAAAAGGTCGGGCTGTTCACCAGCGAAGAACTCCCGCCCAACGTCATTGCGCAAAAGCTGCTTGATGTGGGCCTTGACTACTTCACAGCCTACGTGTGTGAGAATCTCGGAGCACCCAACGAGCGTGTGACTTGCGGTGAATTGCAGGATATCGCGTCGCACACCTATTCGCCGCTCAATGTGTTGATTCTCATTCGGAAACCTGACGTCCCGGACCGTCCCCTCAGCTTATGGGGAAAACGGCTTTTTGGAAATCCGGACGATGCGTTCTTACAGGCAAAACCCAAGCGCGGCCTCTTAACTCCCGCAGAGATTCGGTCGATTGCCCTGGCGGAACTTGATGTGGGGCTGGCGAGTGTGGTATGGGACGTTGGCGCCGGAAGTGGTGCCGTGGCCATCGAGGCCGCTCAAATTGCCAGGGACGGACGTGTTTACGCCATCGAAATGGATCCCGAAGACGTTCGCCTGATCGAGGAAAACGCCAAACGGTTTGGTGTGACGAACTTGGTCACAATTCTGGGGCGTGCCCCGGAGGCGTTGGCTGACCTACCCGCACCCGATTGTGTGTTCATCGGGGGGAGCGGGCGTCAGGTTGCCGAGCTATGTGAGCTGGCGTTTGAGCGACTGAAACAGCGGGGACGCCTGGTGGCAACGATGGGCAGTTTGGAAAACGTCGTGGATGTCCACCAGAGGCTCCGCCGACTCTCACGCGTGGTGAATGTCCTCATGATTAATCTGGCACGGGGATTCTACCAGTTTGACCGTGTGCGGTTCCAGGCACTCAACCCCACTTTTCTTGTTTCCACGGTCAAAGTCAGGGAAGCGAGGGCGTGAGGTTTCGGGCAGAGCTGAAGGGGCAAGAGAAGGTCTTCAACCAGGTTCAAAAAATACCCTCGTACTTTCGACCATAGATCGCAGATGGGCGTGATGGGTCTTGAGAGCAGAGCATCCGAGCGAGATGACAAGATGATGCAGAAGGCAAGAATTATTCACGATATCCGACAGTCAACTCAGGAGACGGTTGACGTTATTGCGGTAGGTGCCCACCCCGACGATGTGGAGATCGGGTGTGGAGGGTTTTTGCATTCACTCAGTCGGCGGGGCTACAGGGTCGGCATTATCGATCTCACCGATGGCGAGCCAACGCCGAACTGTCCCAGTCCCGACCAGCGGCTTGCCGAAGCGGCCCGAGCGGCCCAGGAACTCCAGGTTAAGGTCCGAGTAGTCCTATCGTTGCCCAATCGCCGGCTGTTTGATAGCTTTGAAGCGCGCATTGCGCTGGCGCACCAGTTTCGGGTCCTCAAACCGCGGTGGGTACTGGGATTAGGTGCATCCACACCCATGGCCTCGCCAGACCATGAGCAAGCTGGCCGAATTACCGAAGCCGCAGTGTTCTACAGCCGTCTTTCCAAATGGGAAGAGTATTTCGAAGGGCTGCCGCCTCATACCATCGATTTCTATCTGCATTATTTTCTGGCCCTTCGTTATACAGTCCCTCCAGGACGGCATCCGGTGGTTGTCAATATCAGTGACAGCCTGGAACCGAAGCTCCGCGCGATCGCGGCCTATGAATCTCAATTCGCTCACCGCCCTGAAATTCTGGATAGGATCCGCATTTACTGCCAGCAGTTAGGGCAAAGTGTTGGTTTTTCGGCGGGAGAGGTTATCAGCCATCCGACCGGCTGGGGATTCAACGACCTTTTCGCCGGGATGCTGGGATCGGCGTGAATAAATCCGCTTGATGTTTAACAACGTGAGCGGATGCCACGGTCATCTGGTCGCTGTCGCACGGTCACCTTTGATTATTCTCCAAAGACCGATACCGGCGGAGTTCTTCGAGCACTTGTGCGATATCCTGGGGAAGGGGTGCTTCCACCTCCATTCGCTGCCCGGTTCCCGGGTGGGTGAATCCCAATTTCCAGGCGTGAAGGGCCTGTCGGGAAAGTAGAACGGTCTCATCGGAAGGATCTCGCCGGATCTCGCCGCGTGTGAGAACCGCCCGTCCTCCGTACTGACGGTCACACAGAACCGGACAACCCACATGGGCAAGGTGTACCCGAATCTGATGGGTGCGCCCCGTTTTGGGATGCGCGGAGATCAACGCGAAACCGTCAAACCGCTCTAGGACCCGATAGAGTGTTTGGGCCGATCGCGCTTCCGGATCGAATCTGCGGATGGCCATTTTTTCGCGTTGCCGCGGATGGACCCCAATCGGCTGATCAATCCAGTCGGCATCGCGGTCAGGCACGCCGGAAACGAGGGCGAGATATGTCTTGTCCACCGTCCGTTCCGCGAACTGCGCTGCCAGCTTACCGTGGGCCAGGTCGTGTTTGGCGATAAGAATGGCTCCACTTGTGTCGGCGTCCAGGCGGTGGACGATGCCAGGTCGGTTTGGACCTCCCAAGGTGCTCAGTTTCCCACCATAGAGGTACTGGATGGCGCTGGCGAGAGTTCCCGACCAGTGGCCGCGCGCAGGGTGGACGACCATTCCAGGTGGCTTATTGATAACCGCCAGCCAATCGTCTTCGTAAATCACCTCGACCGGAATATTCTCCGGTTTGGGACATTGACGAGGTAATTCCGGCAGGACTACCCGAACGCGCTGGCCGGGTTTTAATCGATACGCGGGTTTGGCCCCTTTGTCGTCCACGGTCACCCCGCCTGCCGTGATGACCTGGCGGAGCAAACTCCGACTGTACGCCGGAAAGTGATAGACAAGAAAGGCGTCCAGACGCCAGTTTGCTTCCTGAGAGGTGACCGTCAGCTCGACAGGGGTGTCACTCAGCCGTGCATCGGCCATATGGTTGCCCCCGAGCACCGCTTAATTATTTCCCGGAGTTGCTGGAAGCCTCATTACCTGAACTGGCTGGCAATTCGGCTTTCGGCTCTGATGATTTGTCTGATTGCCGGGGTGGATTGGCCGCGGGGGCAGTTCCCTCAGCCGATGGCTGAGCAGGCCCGGCCTGGGTTTTGTCGCCATTCGGAGCGGGCAACTCGGGCAACTGGCCAGGGGTTTGCGAGAAAGCAGCGGGTTGCTGCGGCTGACTTTGAGATTGTGGACTATTCGACTCTGCAGCCCCCCCAGGAGCCGGTGGTGTCGGTGGTGTGCCCTCCATCGGTCCCGGGCTGACTGGCGGAGGCAGCACGCTACCAGTGCCTTCCGTGCTGGTTGCAGGCTTGGGCGGCTCATACGCTGCAAACATGTCGTAGAACTGCCGATTTTCTGGTTTGTTCAGGAATGCAATACGGTGACGCGCCTGCTCGGCATAGGGACCGTCGGGCCACCGATCAACCAACTCTTGATAGATCTTAATGGCATTTTCCAGTTCTCCCTGACCCTGTCGGGTTCCAGACAGGGCTTCGTACGCCCTCGCAAGTCCCCAAAGTACCCTTTGCTGGAAAAACGGAGACCCAGACACCCCCCGCACGGCGAGATATCCGTCGATCGCTTTGCGGAGTTCTTGAGCGGCATTCGCCTTGTTGGAAAGGATTTCCTGGCACCCGAACCGGAGGTGAAGATCTGCCGCCAGCAAACGAGCCCAATGCCCGGCATCGGTCCGCGGATACTGCTCGGCGACGGCTTCCAGGTCCGCCGGACCGCCTGTTTCCAAGGCAGAGTACAGGGCGTTCCATGCGTTTTGCTCGACGGCTCGCGCCCAGTTTGCCCAGACAATCCAGCCCACGTACAGCACTATGATCGCGAGCAATCCAATAAGAATGGCCTGGGAATACGGCGCGATTTTTTGCATCCAACGCCCGATGAGCTCGGCCAGTTCGTTTTCTTTCAGCTCTTGCCGTCGTTCTCGTTTCATTGACCTGCAGTCCTCACGCGCTCATCCAATTTTGAATCCACTTTTGCCGCGAGAATGACAACCCGGGTGCTCCTCCGAGTTTCCATGGTTTTGGATTGTCAGGAGCCTAAGTCCGAGATCTTCTCGCTTGCTGTCAAGTTTTTATCTTACCGGAAAGGCGTTACGGGAAGAAGATCGGTCACTCGATCAGTTGGGCACGCTCCGCTTGTGTGATGGAGTTGTTTTGACTTGCAGGAGGAGCTAATCCCGGGCGCCGGGTGGCAACTGTTAAGGGGTAAGAAGCCCCCACAGTGTACGCTCCAGACTTCGCGTCAGGGTGATTCATCTGGTAAAAGGATTTTCAAATCAAAGGGGCGGATGTCGATGCGATCGAAGGCCTGGACTTCCGTCACGCCCAAACTACGCCGCGGGGTGACGCGGAAGCGAACAAACTGTGCGGTGACGGGCGATGACAATGGGAGAATGTAATTCCAACCCTGAGCTGTTTCGTCATCCGGAAGCATGTGATTAATGGGAATCTCCCGACGCCACAGATTCAGATTGAATGTCCCCTGTCGAGTGAAGTTTTGACCATCGAGCGACGTCCAGACCTCCACCTCATCGCGGACCTCTCCTTTGAGAGCATCCCACCATGGCCACCCGGCCGTCAGATGGATCCCAAACCCAGCGATTTGTTGAGGCTCTTGCATGTCGACAGTGATCTCCGCAGGGCCGACCTTCTCATCGAATCCCACTGCGTATTTCATGGATATTCCGCCCGCATAATTCGGCCCGACCACACCATCCGTGAGTTTCTTGCGTTGAGGGTCGTCTGCACCCCAAGCCCCGGTAGGCTCAACATTGATTCGGTAGGGCTTACCGACCAGGAGATTTCGACCTAACTCTTGCCAAACATCACTGACACGCTGCCCCAGCCCGAGTCGGTTGTCCGAATAGCCGTAGTGAGTCGTTCCAGAATTCGTAAGACATTCCACGGAGAGGCTTTTAACAATGGGATGGTCAACCCCACCTACGTCGATCGTATATCTCATGGGAACATGGTCGATGCGTTGCCGGTGGGACCGTGTGATGCGAGTGCGATCACTCTGCACTTCTTCCCACGTGAAACACACATCAAAGGGCTCGAAGGCAGGACCTGTCGCCTGGTGCCGGACCTCCATGCGAACGCTGTAAATACTGCATGCCATCGGGCCGGCCTGAGGAGCCTCAAGGGAATATTTCAGCAGTACCTCGTGTGAATCTGCAGGAATATCTCGCACAGTTGCATAATGGATCACGTCCCAGGGTTGAGATGTGTCGGTCAGCGTCCAGTCGGTATGCCAGGTCTGCCCTCCGTCAAAAGAATGACTCAACCATATTCTGCCGCCGGGGACACGGTTATAAAACCGGCCGCCATAGATTAGGCTCGTAATTGGCCTGGGGCACTGGACGCGGTAGATCGTGAACGCCTCAGCGAGAGGTTTCTGGGCAAACATCACTCCTCGCCATCCAGCGTGTTCTTTTTCAGTGGCGATATTCTGCTCCTCGAGCACAAACTGCCGATAGGAGTCTCCCTGAAGATCGGGCCAGATGACGACCCAGTCGGTGGGTTCTCCCACGTCGACAAACACGGTGTTAAGTCCCAAACGAAGTTGCGGCTGCATTTTTGTATTGAGCATTGTCCGCGTTTCAATCGAGATGTCGGAAACGCCCGCATCTTCAGCATTTTTATTCGCCAGCAGTTTAAACTTAACGAGTATTTCATACTGCCCGTTTATTTCGTCAATTAACAGTTTCTCGATGGTCTCGTCCGCTGGGCCCATTTTATCGTAAATCGTTTGCCAATTGGTTCCCGATGTGGTACTGACCGCGATGGTGAGGTGATCATCGGGACTTTGCATCCGGGCGCTGGCACGAATGATCTGCGACGTGGCAATGTTTGCTGGCGTGATTTTGAAGACGATTTCCCCTGGTTTTCCCGCTTCGACTGGGCAGACCATCCCGCTTGGCGATACCGCGACATTTGAGATCGAATACGCCGATCGAGCTAACTCGTCGGGAGTCAACAGCGGTTTGAATGTCCAAACCCCTTTGCCGCGAATATGATAACGCGGATTAGTTGACTCTGGATCTTTTCCTCGATTTGGCACAAAGTATTCACGTGAATTACCTAGGCTGTAGTAATAACGAGTATATGACTCGCCTTTATGCAAATTGAGGATATAACGGTGGCCCCAGTCCCAGTTGTTGTAGTAGGTGCGGAGTTTAAGACCATTCGGATGGAAGCACCGGGCCTCCTGATCCAAATCTCGTGCACAGTCAGCACCTGTGAGAAAGCCGTTCGCGCTGGTAGCAGTGAGGCAGTGATACTTCACAACATGGCCCATCTCACTATGGCCGCCCGAAAGCGCACAGGCTCTGGTATCGCCCAAATCCTCCACGCCTGCGATCGTCTGGCGGTCGCAGAGCGTATAAAGGGCCGACATGGAATTGTCATACATGTGCCACCGGCCCTCGTAAAAGCACTCGGAGACGGTATGCAGGGTGACATCCCAAAATCGCACAGGCAAGCCCAGATTGTGCCACAGCGCGCAATTCATTCCGGCCACAGTGCTGCACATGGTGTATCCAAAGTCATTGAACTGGCGAATGGGATCGGTCACCTCTACGCCATGGAAAACCATCGGACTGGTTTGCCGACGGCCGACATGAACCCAATAGAAAAGCGCCCAGCAGCGATCCTTTGGAGCTGACCAGGCCCCTGTGGCGCTGCGAAGGAAGCTTTCCATGTCGTGACAATCCGGACTGGCATCCGTGACCACCTTGATGTTACACACTTGCCCCCACAGAGGGGTTGGAACCGAAAGGAACAACGCGATCAGCGCGGCCAAGATACCGTAGCGCATCGGAGGGGCTCCCGAGAATGGAATCGTTTGTTGGTCGTTGGCCATGATTGTGCCCTCCCACTTGTCGATTTGTCAACGGTTTAGACACCGTAACAAACCAGGACTTGGAAAAACCTCGGCGAAGACGTCTGTGAAACTGAGATTCGGTTCGAATACGTCAGCGTGTCGGTCCGCATCTGGCGTAACTTATTCATCGGGTGCGAATGCCAACACGCTCATTTTGGCGGACTCGACGCACGTACTCCCCGGCACCTCTCTGCCGCGGACTGATGCGCAATATCGATAGAAAACCCGCGGTTTCGACAGCTGAGGACTCCACCGCGATTTCTCAATCATGGCGTCCGTGGGCGGGAGTGCGAGCCCTTGTCCCGGGCCGGGAACTCTCTACCGGCAGGCAGAGAGCATCTTTGGTGAGGCTCCGAAACCAGATGCGCTACGCAAAGGGCATGTGGTTAAAGGAGGGCCGGAAGTGCCTGGTCGTGTTTTCAGCGGATGGGCGGAAAAGGCTGCACAGCCGACGCCGATTGTTCCTGTGACGAGGTGAAAAGGCCAGGGGCCTCATCGATAGGGGGCAGAGGTGCTACAAGGGATGGCGAAGGAGCAGGGCTGGGTGAAATCGTGGGCGCGCCGGCGGTTTCAGACGACAAATTGCGATTCTGACCGAAATCTACACGCTGACCGATCTTGGATGGATCGGGTGCGATTCTCTCGGTATTCGCAGTGCTGGGTGCTGACGTCTTAAGCCGACTGGTGAGCGCATCGCGCCAGGCGATCGCATCAGGAAAATTGGGGCGTATGGCCAGGGCCCGGTTGAAATACCGCAACGCGGCCACGTTGTCTCCCTTTTTGGCCAACAGGTAGCCCAGATTGTAGCAGGCCGTGGCTTCGTCATGCACCGCGGAGAGATGCCTCATCGCCCCGCTCAGATCTCCAATCTGTACGAGCACGGTGGCCAAATTATGCCGATACCGTGGTTCCCGAGGGGCGAGATTGACGGCTTTCTCAAATGCATTGATGGCGTCGCGAGACCGGCCCAGCCGGGCATAGCAGAGCCCCAGGTGGTTCCACGCGGGTGCGGAATCGGGATGCGCTTTCACGGCTTTGGAGTAGTAATTTAGAGCGTCCTCCATGTTTCCCTGCCGATCTTTCAAGCGTCCCAATCCCAATAGGGCGTCGAGATATTTGGGATCGAGTTGGAGCGCTTTCTGGTAGTACTGCTCAGCGTTCTCCGGCTGCTGAGCGTCTTCCGCCAATCTCGCCATGGCCACATAAAGTCGGGGACTCGGTTTGGCCTTGGTGCGCAGCGACGTGGGGTCGGGAGCCTGGTGGACCGGCTCGGAGAATGTGAGTAATTCACCAACTTTTTCTAATCCGTCTTTGACCCCCGCGAGAAGGTCAAACTCGCCGGAGGGATTGGCACCATTTGCTCCACCAGCCTGTGTTGCTAAAGGAGCCGTCGGCGGCTTAGCGGAGGTGGTGCGGTTGAACAAAGGGGCCTCGGAAAGGGTTCCCGACCGTGTGTTGTTCGCCGAAAGAGAGGTACTTCGACACCCGGCAAACAGCGCGATTACCAGGAAAAATGCCAAAGGATGAACGAGTCGGAACCCAACCCGAATCATGACTGGATTCTCCATGCAACTTTGGACGCATGCGCGGAGCGATCCCCCAGCCTCGCGCGGGAAATCGATCCATCACCTAAAATCGGCAAAACCGGCAGATAAGTTGAATCCGATTTGTGCAACGAGACAAGATGCGATGACTTTTCCGGGGGCGGCTTCCGTCAATGGAGCCTCCCGCGGGTTTGACAGCGTCGAGAGACTCTTCCCTTACGTGGAATTCGGTGGGAATTGTAGAGCAGAGTCGCCGATACATCCTATAGCCGCACAACGTCCGTCATATTCGTCATTTTGCCGTCAGATGCAACCAAACAATCAGGCAACTCCCGGGCAAAGGCTGGGACAATCTTTTCGGCTGCAAGCGTCGCGAGGTGATCCATGAAAACTTTGTGGCAACTGGTTATATCGGCAGGCTTTGTGATTGGGATGGCGAACACACTCTGGGCGGGGGGAGGCTTCTTCCATAGCATCGGTGTGGACACGGCACGAAACAACTGCTGGCCGGATACCTTCGTGCCGTCAGACCGCGCAAGTGTGCGACTGCCCTTTGTCGCCATGGTGGCCAATGGCTGGATGAAGCAAAACCTGATCAGTGATCATTTGTTTGACGAGTCGGGGCAGAGACTCACGGAAGCCGGCCGTCGCAAGGTGCAGTGGATCGTGACCCAGGCACCTCTCCAGCATCGCACGATCTACGTCAAGAAGACATTGACCGAAGAGGTCAACCAGGCGCGGATCAATGCCGTCATGGCGGCGGCAAAACAGGTCATCCCACCGGATCAGAATGTGGATGTCCGTTTAACCGACGTCGAAGCCCCGGGCTGGCCGGCCGAGTATGTGGACCACGTGGAACGCTCATACTACAAGACAATGCCCGAACCGCGGTTGCCCCCCAGAAGCCCTTCGGGAACGGAAAGCGGGGGTTCAGCCTCGAACTGAGCTCCGTGCGGGTCATCCCATTTACCGAGGACGGCGGATCGAATGGGGTTCTGTTAAATTGTGTTGAGAAGAAGGTCCCTCGCGTCCTGCTCCCAGATTGATCGCTTCCATCTGCCGCCGCAAAGACGGGCAGCCTTCAATGAGTCCGGCAATATGATGCCCATCACAGTCCGGGCCGAGGGCATCAACAATAATTTGGTGCACCTCCCAGTCATCCTCGTTGACAAGCACGAGCCGAATGTCGCGGCGGTCGAGTTTTTCCGGAACCGGGATCCAGTGGACTCGAAATCGGTCCGGATGAGCGTAAATGTACCGCGTTGGGTGCTGTCGGTCCTCGGCACTCCGAAGTTTTTCATTCAGTCGATGGAGAGTCTTGGTGAGAACAAGTTCGCCATAAAGGACTGCCGAGCTTAGCATGGCCGGTGTGCCGTCCTGAGTTCGGTAACCCACATAATCGGCCGGTTCGGGAAGGCGACGCGATTCTTTCACGAGCCGATCCACCAGGAACCGATCCACAAACGGGCACACCGTCTCGAATCGCACAAATTTTTCGCACGGATAGGCCTCCAGAGCCTTTGCCCAGAGCGACAGAATATCCTCCGCTTCGGCGGCGAAGACAGGAACGTCTAACGGAACGAGGTCTTTGACGAACTCATTGGCTGGATCGGCCGTCGTCACGACGATGACACCGTCGAGCTGCTGGCAATCGGTGGCGCGACGCGAGACCCATTCCAGAACGGACTTGCCCTGCAATCGCCCGGCTGCCCGACGACGTTCCTTGTCGGTACGAAAACAGGCATCGACGATTCCCAAAGTTTGAATCATTCGGCCCAACCTCCTTACTTGGGCTGCGATTCGTGCGAGATGCTCTACCAGCGGCCAATATACCACGTGACTATCACAGGCGTCAACCATTGGCGGACAGTAAATCAAAGACGCCAAGGACTTCTACCACTCCCGGTCAAGAATACTTCCGAGGTCACTGCTTCAGCGGGTTTGCCGTGAGTAGCGAAAGCAAAGGGCGCGACTATGCGATCCAACAAAAACTGCTGGTTTCAATGCGGTGGCCCGGATGAAGACCGGTCCTATTTGCGTGACGCCTGACCAGTCTTTTCTTTTGGAGAACGTAAGCCAGATTTGTTCTGCTTCACCGCCTGGGATCTCATCCATTGTTCGATCCGTCGTCGGAACTCCTCCGGATCATCTTCGGGAGCGCGCTGGGGCGGGGCGCTGCTATCCGTCTGTGTTGAGACGCTTCCAGACTGTGAAGGCTTCTTCAGGCCTTCGGAGGTGCTGGGACCACCCACCTGAGAGCTTATCAAGATGAGCAGACCGCCAATGCCCAAAGCCACAACGAGAATGATTGCAACACGGAAGAGGCTGTTTTTTAAGAAGACAGGAAAAATGGGGAAAGTTTCGGGCTCAGACTTCAAGCTGGAAGTTCTCTGATCCCCGGCAAGCAGTGTCTTAGCCTGGTCCGCAATGGGGTTTTGACCTTGACCGCTGGCCACCGAAGGGGCGGACGGTTCCTCCGATTCAATCGGGGTAGCGACTGGTAACGCCTTTGCCCGGACTAATCCCGGGGACGCCAGGTCAAGGCAGGCTTTCAGTGCCCGAGCAAGTTCCTCCGCCGTTTGAAACCGTTCGCCGGGCAACTTGGCCAGGCACTTCCGATAGAGCAGATTTAATTCCTCGGGGACATCAGGCCGGAGTTTTTTAAGATCGGGCGGGGGCGCGGTCTGATGTTTCACAATTCGCTCGGACAGGCTCCCTTCAGGAAAGGGTGGTTTTCCAACGAGAAGAAAGAACAGAACACAGCCGAGAGAATATATGTCCACCCGTCCATCGACGGACTCAGGCTGAAGAGCCAACTCCGGTGCCATGTAATCAATGGTTCCCACGACGGCTGTCTCGGATGATTGTCCCGCCGGACTGTTGCGAAGTCTGGCCAGCCCGAGGTCAAGTATTTTCACAACGTCTTGCGGAGTAACCATCAGGTTCGCAGGCTTGATATCACAGTGGACCACCCCCTTATCATGCGCATATCCAAGTGCAGCGGCTGCCTGTCGGACCAAACCCGCGGCCCGTCGCCACGGCAACGGTCCCTCTTTTCGAACAAGTTGTTCCAGATCAACCCCTTCCACATACTCCATGACGAGGTAATATTGGCCGTTTTCCAGGTCCACGTTGTACGCATGGACAATGTTCGGATGGTCCAAAGCCGCGATTATGCGGACTTCATTGAAGAACCTCTCTAGAGCAGGAGGCGGAAGGCGTGGATCGATGAGTTTGATTGCCACGCGACGTTCCATCGTCACATGCTCGGCGAGAAATACCTCTCCCATTCCCCCACGACCGAGGGTCCCCAGAAGCCGATACTTCCCAATGAGAAATCGCGGGCGTCCAGCCAGCAGTTGCTGAGCCTGCCAGTGGGTAAGCTGACCGAGTTGCTCCAGATGCCGCACGAAATCTTCAAAAGTCCGGAAAGAAACCGTTTCGCAGATCCGCGCCACCGCCTCTCGCGACACGGCCAACCCTGCGGCGTGCAGCCGCTCACACCATTCCTTAACTTCTGGAGAGAGGGCCACCATGGTGCTGTGTTGTCCTGGCACAGAGAGACATGTTCGGGGAGGCCTTTTCAAGTGTTTCCCGCAGGACCTGGTAGAGCTCCTCGGGAGATGTATTTTCGCGGATTCCTATCCTGAAAACGGGAACTTGCCGACGCGCATAATAGTCGACGAGAGGTTTCGTTTCTGCCAGATACTGCTCAAATTTGAAGCGAACAAGCTCCGGGGTATCGTCCTGCCGGCCGGTTCGGTCCCCGCCGGTGTTTTTCTGAATACGCCCCAGAATAGTCCGCAAGTCGCACTCCAAAAGGATGACTCTCTCGACACGAATGAATTCCTCGAGGAGGGCCGCCTGGTCCACAGTGCGCGGTAGTCCATTGAGTACCAGTTTGGGAGTTTTGGGAGCGACCTGGCGACGTGCACTGTCAAGGAACCATCGCAATATTTTCGTTGCGAGGTGGCCTTCCTCCGGTTTCAGGAGCCGCCCGGTAGACAAAACCTCAGCGACGATCTGCCGATCCTGGGGGATGAGAGCGTGTGCCGCACTTTCCCCGCTGCTGATCAACCGGAGTTGATGACCGAAATCAAAATGGACATAAGGCCCATCCGACAGCCCACGGCCCGCAATTAACTCTCCAAGCGGTGTCTTGCCGGACCCCGTCGGACCAATGAGAATCGTCGCGACACAGTGGTGATCTGAAAACATTGGGCAAACACCCACACCGTCATCTTATTCAGTAACTATTCCCATTGTAGCCGGAGAGAGCCGGTTAAATAATACGGAGGTACAAAGGAACAAAGGTGCTGTCCCGAAAGCGGCAGATCCCACGGCTCGGATGACCAGCGAAGTTGAAGTGACCAATGTCTCCTCCTTGGCGCATAACGTTTCTCATCACCGAATTGGAGATTGGGGGTGCGGAAAAATTCATGGTCGAACTGGTATGTCGGCTCGATCGGCAATTCTTCGATCCGTATGTGGTTGTCCTGTCTGAAATGCCGCAGCGCAGGCACCTTCTTGACCGCCTCGATCAATGCCAAATTCCCGTTGCGTTTCTGGGAGTGAGAAATCTCGTCGAGTTGGCGGCAGGGATCGCGAAACTTGTGAAACACCTTCGGACCTTCCGTCCAAGGATTCTCCAGAGTTTTCTTTTTCATGCGAACTTCGTGGGGCGATTGGCTGCCAGAATAGCGGGGGTTCCCACGGTGATCTGCGGTGTTCGGGTAGCAGAGCGTGAGCATCCCTGGCATTTGTGGCTCGATCGCTTGACCGCTGCCTGGGTGGACAAATACGTCTGCGTGAGTGAGGCCGTGGCCAGGTTTTCCGCGGAAGTGGGAATGCTCCCTGAGTCAAAATTGATGGTTATTCCCAACGCCGTCGATGTCGCGGCGATCTGTTCTCAGAAACCCGTGGATCTAGGAAAACTATTCCGGCGGGACAGCGCCGGCTGTTGCGCTGGGTTGGCCGATGGAGTGTCTGAGCGCGTTAAAGGGGCGGCAGAAGGGGACGTAGATACCGGACCGTCTGCTTTTGAAAACGACGAGTTCTACATGGTTGCGGTGGGGCGGTTGGAGCGGCAAAAAGGGTTCGATTGGCTGCTGAAGACACTGGCCCCCCTCTTGCGAGAGTTATCGGGCCTTCGACTTGTCATCGTGGGATCAGGTCCGGAAAAAGAACGGTTGGTATCCATCATCGGCAGAGAGGGAATCGAAAGGGCTGTTCGCCTGGTAGGCTTTCGGGATGATGTTCTGGGAATTCTTCGAAGCTGCGATTTGTTCCTGCTGAGTTCTCTATGGGAAGGAATGCCCAATGTACTTTTAGAAGCCATGGCGGCCGGCAAACCAGTCGTGTGCGTGGAAGCGGAAGGTGTGCGTGAGGTTCTTGGACCGCTTTGCAAGGATCAACTTGTCCACGACAGGAATCAAGAACAGTTTCGGCGTGCAATCTTGAAGCATTATCATGACCGCGAGTACGGGGCTCTTCTCGGAGGCCACAATCAGAAACGGGTGGCAGAACACTTCAATTGGTGGCGCGTCGTTAAGCAATATGAAAGCCTGTGGGTGAGCTTCCTACGCTAGATCACAGCGAGAGTTACGTCGGCTTCCAGAACGCGTGACGGCGCAGATCCAGTGTGAGCGACCACTCGATCCGAGGCATCCCTCGGCGGACGGGAAAGGGCCTACCACTACACAAAAAGGACATAATTTTTTATTTCTCTTATCTTTCTCCCCAAATAGCTGGGTGAAGGCTCCCATAGCCATACTTTCTGGGAGGTCATTTCCCTCCTACGCGATGGTTTTCGCTCCGATGCTAACCGGCTGTTCGCATGACACGTGGAAAGTCTGTCACCTTCTCTGTCCACCTGATGGGATTGACCTGCCGAGATACTGGTTCGCACTTACGACGGTAGGTAGAGCGCAACGCTCCGAATAGCCTGTAGCTATTACCCCTCTGTAAGATGGTCGAATATCATGCTATTTAGCTACACGATATAGGCAATGATTTCACCGGCTTCCTACCATTGGTTGCCCGGGAAAGTGTTCAAATGGATATTACCAGCACGGTATTAGATAAGACTCCAAAAAAGTGGACAGCCCTTCTGGAAACCTGCTGGACTTACCGTCGCGGACTGGTGCGTTCAACTCGCCTCGGGACGTTTGATCGTCGAGAGTGGCTCCACCGAGCTGCCATACCCCTCTTCGGGAGTGACAGCATTTCTCGGTTCGCGGCAGGTTTGTGTCCGGTCTATCGGCTGGCAACACAAATAGTCCATTTGACTCTTGGAGAGCCCCTGCGCATGATGGAAACGCAGGGTGACAGAAAGGACGTAACTCACGTGTAGTTTTGTACACTGCGTTCTGTCCTAAGTGATGAGTATAGCACGTTTGTCCGTCCGAGCTGTCGCCGAGGGGTGGGGCCTTCAGTGTTGGTTCTTGGCCACCGACCAGCACTGAATTCGGTTCGCCACGTGCCGGTTGTGCCCCTTCCCATTGATGACAGGGAAGTCATCGCGAGCGACATGCGAGCCCCAGCCACGTTGTGGACATCGAGGGCTCAGAGGCCTGTCCCATGAGCTGCGGGAAAGCATCCTCGGGACAGGCCTTTTTCTTTCACATTGGGCGAGAAGTGACCAACGTAGGTGACACCGCCAAAAAGACAACGAAGACGACCTGCAGCGATCTCTGGATCCGCCGTAACGTCAGAATCAGATGCTGATTGGCCCGCTTCACCGCCTCTCGCTCCGTTTCTTGAAAATACGTTGTGCCCTTTCCAGACCTTCCACCAACTGATCAATCTCGTTTAGTGTGTTGTAGAAATAGAAACTGGCGCGTGCCGTGGCCACGACCCCCAACCGTTTGTGAAGGGGCATCGCGCAGTGATGTCCTGCCCGAACGGCAACACCCACGGAATCCAGCAGCTGGGCCACGTCGTGCGCGTGAATGCCATCGACGACGAAACTGACGATCCCCCCTTTTTTATCAGGCGCCGGTCCGAAGACGCGAACCCGCGGCATTTCGGCAAGGGCGGCATGGAGTTTGACGGTCAGTTGGTTTTCATGGACTGCGATACGCTCCAGGCCGATTCGTTCCAAATAATCAATGGCGGCCGCAAGACCAATTGCTCCCACGATCGGTGGCGTTCCCGCCTCGAAGCGGTACGGGAGATCGCCCGGCACAAAGCCATCGAGCCGGACCTCCCGAATCATGCTCCCACCGCCCATGAAGGGCGGCATCGCTTCCAGAATTTCGCGCTTTCCGTATAGGACCCCAATTCCCGATGGACCGAGCATCTTGTGGCCGCTGAACGCCAGGAAGTCGGCATCCATTTTTTGAACGTCCGTTACCAGGTGCGGGACACTTTGAGCTCCGTCTACAAGAACCTTGGCTCCGACCGAATGTGCCGCCCGAATGATCGATTCCACGGGATTAATCGTACCCAGGACATTGGAGACGACGGTGACGGCAACGATTTTCGTTCGTTCGGTCAAGAGTGTATCCAGGTTGTCCAGAACAAGTTCCCCCTGATCGTTGATGGGGATGAAGCGAACCGTGGCCCCTCGACGTTCAGCAAGCTGAAACCACGGCACGAGGTTGGAGTGGTGTTCCATCTCGGTCACCAGGATCTCATCGCCTGGTCTGATGTTGGCATCTCCCCATGCCCGGGCGACTAAGTTGATGGAGGCGGTTGCGCCAGAGGTAAAAATGATTTCTTCTTCCGACCGTGCGTTAATGAACCGACAGACTCGACGGCGTGCTTCTTCGTAGAGCTCGGTCGTCTCGTCGGCAAGAGTGTGGATACCCCGGTGCACATTCGCATAATGCTTTTCATACATCTCAACGATGGTCTGGATAACCTGCCGGGGCCGTTGCGTCGTGGCAGCATTGTCAAAGTAGACCAGCGGACGCCCTGGATGCACTTCTCGCTGAAGAATGGGAAAGTCCTGGCGATACACCAGTGGATCAAAGGAAACAGCCGGTTCGGAAATCGTCATCTTTGGCCTCGCTTAGCTGGTATGCCCTCAATGAGCTGAATCCGGTAGAGAGCGGTGGTTTCTTGGCCAATGTGTGTTTGGACAGTGCCTAGCGTGCCCAAACCTGGCGGTATCCGGAAGCTGACTCTTCTACCGGGCAAGTGTCGCGACTCACGTTCGAGAGGTACGTCGTTTAATTGTAGCGGCCAGAGAAGCACAGACTAACCCGCCAGAGTGTTTCCAGCATGAGCTGAAAAGTTCGTCGGTTGTTCCTGGCTGCTTCCGCATCAGGATCGAAAACCGAGTGAAGGTGCCCAGAAGGCTCACCCGTTTGAGAGTGACAAACCCCGGAGAGTCGATGACCTTTCAGCTCTTCCGGCCTGATTCACCGGTGCCCAGAACTTTCAATTGGTTATTGAGTTGGTAGGGGCTGGGGAGTTCCATTCGAATGGGCCTCGGCACACGGAGAGTAAATGGCGGCCTGGAGAACTCGCCACGGGAGGAGCGCGCATTTCTGGCGATTCGGGGTCAGCCGGGGACCAAAGTAACGAAGCATGTCCTCTGCGCTGAACTTTTTTACGTCCTCCACCGTCTTCCCGTCAAACAGTTCCGTGAGCATCGAGGCCGCCGCCTGACTGATGCAGCAACCTTCGCCGTCGAAATAGATGTCCTCGATCTTTCCTCCATTGACAATTCGTAACTCCATTCGAACCACATCTCCGCAAAGCGGATTGCGGTCTTCATGGCAATGCGTACAGCCCGGGCATTTCCCTCTATGGTAGGGGCATTCGTAGTGTTCGAGAATGCGTTCCTGGTAGATATCGTCGTCCATAGCGCACGTGGGCAAGTTTGAATATAAGGGACTTCGTCATCTACCCCATTTTAGGTGGTTCCATGCCATGGGGCAATCGAACACCTCCGTCACCATCGTCTCGCGGTACAATGAAAGAAAGAAGGCCGCCGCGCCGCCGATCGCCACCGCACCAGGACTCCCGATGGAGTATGAACGACCGCGAGAGCTGCGATTCGGTTGATTGCCAGCCCAAAGCCTGTGCCCACATTTTGTATGTACGGGGTGGGAGCCAACGATGTTCCAACTCGTAAGCCCCTTTAAACCGGCGGGAGACCAACCCAAGGCCATCGCTGCCCTCTGCGAAGGTTTGCGGAAGGGGAAGCGGGCTCAGGTGCTCATGGGTGTCACTGGTTCGGGAAAGACATTCACGCTGGCGAACGTCATTCAGTTCGCGCAGCGACCGACCCTGGTGATGTCCCACAACAAAACCCTCGCCGCACAGCTCTACGCCGAATTCAAGGAGTTCTTTCCCTACAATGCGGTCCACTATTTCGTAAGCTACTACGACTACTACCAGCCGGAGGCCTACATTCCTCAGCGGGACATTTACATCGAGAAGGATGCCTCCATCAACGAAGAAATTGATCGCCTCCGGCTGGCGGCTACGAGTGCGCTGATGACACGCCGGGACGTCATCATTGTTGCCAGCGTCTCCTGTATTTACGGCTTGGGATCACCCGAGGACTACCGCAACATGATGGTCAGCGTGCAGCGCGGCCAGATCGTCGACCGTGACCAGCTTCTCATGAAGTTGATCAACATCCAATATGAACGCAACGATTTTGAGTTCCAGCCGGGGCGATTCCGTGTCCGCGGGGATTGCGTGGAGGTCTTTCCCAGCTACGAGCAGTTTGCCTATCGAATTGAATTGTGGGGGGATGAAGTGGAGCAGATTGCTTCCATCCATCCCCTCACGGGACAGGTGCTACAAAAGCACGATCAGGTGTTCATCTACCCGGCGAAGCACTTTGTCCTCCCGGAGTCGCGCATCCAGGCGGCGATCCAGAGTATTCGAGAGGAACTGGAGCAGCGGGTTGCTGAACTGAAAAGCCAGGGAAAGCTCCTCGAGGCTCAGCGGCTCAGCGCCCGGACCCGGTACGACCTGGAGTTATTGCAGGAAGTGGGGTACTGTCCCGGGATCGAAAATTACAGTCGCCATCTGGCCGGTCGGCCACCAGGGAGTCCCCCGGAGACCCTCTTTAGCTTTTTCCCGGATGATTTTCTCCTGTTTGTGGATGAGTCCCACGTGACAGTGCCGCAAATCCGTGGCATGTATGGGGGGGACTATAGCCGAAAACTGACGCTCGTTGAGCACGGTTTCCGGCTTCCCAGCGCCCTTGACAACAGGCCGCTCAAGTTCGAGGAGTGGGAGCAGAAAATCAATCAGGTGATCTTCGTTTCCGCAACACCCGGGCCGTATGAAATTGAGCAGGCGGGGGGAGAGGTGGTGGAACAGGTGATCCGTCCCACGGGATTGCTTGACCCCGAGGTGGAGATCGTTCCAGCGAAAAATCAGATTCCACACCTCATTACCCAGGTGCGTGAGCGGGCGGCTCAGGGAGAACGTTGCCTGGTGACGACACTCACCAAACGTCTCGCGGAAGATCTGGCGGATTATCTGACCAAACAGAATATCAGATGCAAGTGGCTCCACAGCGAACTCGACGCCTTTGAGCGGGTGGAACTTTTGCGAGATCTCCGAAAAGGGGAGTTTGACGTGCTTGTAGGGGTCAACCTTTTGCGAGAGGGGCTTGACCTCCCAGAGGTCTCCCTGGTGGCAATTCTGGACGCCGATAAGGAGGGATTTCTCCGCAGTGAGACCTCGCTCATTCAGACCATCGGCCGCTGTGCCCGCAATGTCAATGCAAAGGTTATTCTCTACGCAGACCGAATTACCGACTCCATGCAGAGGGCGGTGGAGGAAACGCGGCGGCGTCGAAAGCTCCAGGAAGAGTACAACAAAGCCCATGGAATTACCCCGGAAACGGTTCGCAAGAATCTTCGCGCTGGCATCGAAGCGGAAGCCGCGGCTCACGCTCGTGCTAACGCAATGGTGGGACGCACGAACGAGATAGAGTACGTAACCGAGGAATACATTGCCGAACTTGAAGCCGAAATGATGGCAGCGGCGGAAGCCCTGGAGTTTGAACGAGCGGCGGCCATTCGCGACCGGATTCAACTCCTGCGAAAACAGATTGGCAAGCCGCTGGATGAAGTGAAATTGATCGCCGTTAAGCGGGGGCGGCGGGGCCCGCGACGAAACACAATTCATCCCTCACCGGGGATCAATATTACTGGATCCCGTCGTCGAAAACGGTAAATAATGCGTCCTCACCTGGTGCGCTTTTGATAAAGAGAACACCCCTGCGAGTTTCAGGCTGCAGGGGTGTTTGTAGTGCTTTCTGATTGCAAGCGGGTTTCGCAGGTTCCCAGTTATGAGGACCTGGAACTCATCCCATACCCGTGAACAACGGCTTACTGTTGCGCGCCACTTCCCTGGCTGCTGGATTCACCGCCGCTCGGGGCCTGCTCGCCCGCGGGTGCCTGCTGTTCGGCGGGCTTCTGTTCAGTACCACCTGCCTGTTCCGTGGAAGTGGCAGCAGGTTGTTGTGCTGGCGCAGGTGCTGCCTCCTTCTTTTGGCAGCCGACGAACAGACCGCTAAGACCCAACACCACAAGCAACACAGCCAAACGCTTCATGAAGTAAACCCTTTCGTTAAAAGACACCTAACCCTCCTGACCTGCCCGGCGCCATTCGCCGGGCGTATATCCGTATGGATGCGTGTCGGGCCAGATTTATTCCCACCGATTTTGGGACCGTTTTGCAGTGAAATGGGCACCGGCGGCAAAAAACAAAAAAGCGATTGACGCCGCCGGTTTTCCTCTGATGGCTCAAAGAGGATAATACAGCAAGGAATAATGGCGAGATTGGGCGCATCATTTGTAAGGACGAGTGTCATGGGCGAGGGTTCGGTGCCGCCTTTGATCGAGCAACTCGTGAAGCGGTATGCGCAGGACGTGTACCGGTACGCATACCGACTGACGGGCTCAGCGGCGGACGCCGAGGACCTGACGCAGGAGACTTTTTTGGCTGCGGTTAAGAACATCCATCAGCTCGCAAACCCGGAGTCGGCCAGGTCCTGGTTATTCACGATTGCTCGAAACCAGTTCCTGGTCAGGCACCGCCGAGGCCGAGGAACAGTAGTGCGCCCGCTCGGTGACCAGGCAGAAGAAATCATGGTATTGGAATCTGGCGACAGTGACGAGGTCGATGGCGAGTTAATTCAAAATGCACTGAATGCGCTTTCTGATGAACAACGGGTCATTTTGCTGATGTTTTATTTTGAGGAGGCTTCATACCGAGAAATTGCCGAACAACTGGGAATCCCTATCGGAACTGTCATGAGTCGCCTATCCCGGGCAAAGGAAGCGCTTCGGAAAAAAGTGCTCGCAGCGACTCGACAGGATAGTGATCTGTGAAGGCTGACTCGAACTGGCAGGAATAGTATCAGAAAGAATTTCCAGAGCGGTCATCAAACTCGATGGATTGGGACCCGAAAGATATCCCCGACTGGCAACTGCTGGAATGTTTGCGACCGCACGAGGGATCGCCCAAAGATCCCTTTATGGAGGAATTGCAGAGGCGGATCGCAGCGCATCCCGAGTTGGCGTCGGTCTGGCGGGAATTGCAGCAACAGGATGTTGAGCTCGCTCGCCTCCTACAAACGGTCCCCCCCCGGCTGGGCTTAGAAGAGCGGATTATCTCGCGGCTGGGAACCGAGCTGCGAATTGCGACTCCCTCGGGAAGCGACGACGCCACAACTCCGGATAACGTACAACCAGGATGGGTGGGTGATGGAGCGCGCGCACTTGCTGGAGATCAGTTGCACGCGAAGCGGCAAATTTCACGTCGTGTATGGATCGCCGCGGGCGTTTCCGCAATTTGCGCCAGCGTGCTCGGAGGTGTCGGCCTCTGGCTATGGCGCAGGCGAAGGCGGACTGGACCACCTTCACCCGTAGAAATCGCAAACGAAGTAGCACGAATTTTCGAGCAAACGCTCGACGAGTTCGGTACCGGTCAGCCCGTCAGTTCACATCCGCCACCGGCTCATGCCCGTTTCAGTCGGGAAATTCGTTTGTATTTAGGCAGCACGATCACCTGGCGGCAGGCTACCGTTGCGTCGAACCGCGCGGTCGTCTTTGACATCACGCAGCCCAGCGGGGAACGTGGTTCGCTCTTCGTTCTCACTCTGAATCTGCCCGATTTTCCCAGTTTTCCTCCGTACTTCCCGCAACTGCAAACCAGCCGCACAAGCCTCGGCTGGTGGCGGGAGTCAGACATCGCCTATCTGCTGGCGGTTCTGGGAGGGCCGCGGGTTTACCAGCGGTTCCTGAAACCACCCAGTCCCATCACCTGAGTGTCGGTTCCCTGTGGCCCAATGTCGCGATGACATAAGGAATGGTGTTCTCATCCGGGAACACTCAGGCGTGCGAAAACTTTACGGGGGTAATCCCTAACAGGTTACACGCCTGCTGTTCTGGTCGCTGAATTAAGAAGCGCGGCCCACCGCCCTAGTCGCAAAGCGTCAAAGAGGCCCTTTCATCCCGAAGGCCCATCAAACGTTATGTGACCACGGCGGTCATGTTTGAGCGGCTTGCCAACCGTACGTCACGTATTGGTACTTCACGGAACCGTCAGGACTGAGATCGAAGACGCCATAGCCTTCGGGGAACCCTTTGTTAGCGCCCTTCCACCATCGACCGGAAACAGCGCCATCACAGACGTACTTGACACCCCGGTACTCGACCTCGTCAACCATATGAATATGCCCGGAAATCGCCAAACGTATATTGTGCTGGGAAAGCAGCAGGGATAATTTCTGGGCGCCTGTGCAAAGGCTGCCCGCCCCGATGCGGAACTGAGAGTCCTGTACCGCATCTGGCAGGACAGTTACTGTCACAAACGGAATATGGCTCACGATAATGCCGGGCATGCCGGCCGGTTTTTTCTGAAGTTGCTCCTCCAACCATTCCCATTGTTCCGGGTCGAGGCCTCCTTCATAAAGAAGTTTCTCCGACGGTTGGACGCTATCGAGGAGGAAGAATCGCCAGCCTTTGTGGTCGAACGTGTAATAGGTTTTCTCGTAGCCGAATACCTCACAGAACATCTTTTTTCCGTACCCAGGGGTCTCCGGTGTTACCCCGTGCTTTTTGCCCCAGCCGAACACATCGTGATTACCAATACAGTGGTGTACCGGTAGGCTTGTGTTGTCCTGAAGCACCCGCGTGAACAGCTTAAAAAGGAGCGTTGTCCGCTGGACGTCCTGCTCCAGCGCATCCATCACCAGATCGCCTCCGGTGAGGATAAAGTCGGGGGCCGGATTTAATTGCGCGACGTGTTTTAAACAAGCCGCCATGCCCTCAGCGGCTTTCAATTCGGGCTGCACATGGATGTCAGTCAAATGAACGAATCGAAACGTCCCTGCTTTTGCCCCCTCTTCAGCCGATGCCCTCCTGGTAAGAGACTTCCCAGTCAGGAGAGCTCCGAAAGCAGCACCCAGCCCCCGCAACAAATCACGACGTGAAATGGAAACCATGATCGTGGAACCTCCAAAACGCTGTGAAGTGATATCCTCCTCGAGCTGAATTATTTCCTCTTGCCGGACCATTCCGGCGTTGGACCGGTTGAATTTTAGGCGGATTCTGGGAATCGAAAAGCCCGGAAAGCGGAATTAAAGAAAAGCTAACACAGGTGGATCGGACCGCTCACAAGGTATGGTCCCGACCGTCGGATCTCACGGGCATCAGAGAGCCAGGTTCATCACCAGCGTCATGCCCCCGGCCTGGACAATCATGCCAGGAGTTTGACCCGCGACAAAACTTCCTCATGGGTCCATGGTTCCTGGCGGTCAAGTGGCAGAATGACGTATCCTGCTTTTTCGGCGGAACAATCGAGTATGATCTGCACTTTGTTCGGTGCCGCGTATCCTTCCGGACAGGGTTCGTGACCGTGGATGAGGACGTTGGCATGAAGGAGTCGCGCGAAGGCCGCTGCATTCTCCTCTCGGTAGTCGCGCCCCCAAACCAATCGGAAGACGCTGCGATGCTCGAGAAATTCCAGGATGTCCAAGGGGCGATGGAAAACACTCACATCGAATCCTTGCTTGTCCACATTTTCAGGGAGGCTGTGCGTCACCACCACACCTCCGGGAATAACGACTCCCAGGGGACACGTTTGAATAAACTCAATGTAAGCCTGACGGACCCGGTCGGCGGCAGGACCATACACGTGCTGAATGCCCAGCCTGAACAAAAAATTGAGCATTTGTTTGTTCTTCTGAATGGGGTAATCAGTCATTTCGGCGAGCTCGTGGTTGCCGAGAATGAAATGGACCCGATCGGGATACTGGGTTTTCAATTTTGCGACGTCTTCCAAAACGGTGTGAGACATGCAGCCGCCATCGGGATACGTTAAGCCTCCATGACACACCTCCTGGATGACGAGGTGGCGGCCGGGATTCTTATCGAGAGCGGCGATTCGCCTGATGAGGTTGAAGTTACGTCGATGCCCGTGCAAATCCCCCGTGATCATCACGTCGGTGCCATCTTCCGACGTCAGCATGATGAGATTACCCCGACGGCTGGGTGTTTCCAAATTGGCCTGCGCCGCTTTTTTGCACGTATTGATGACTTGCTCGATATATTCGAAAGTAGCAATCATCCGCGACGTTCTCCGTGGTCTTGGTTCTTCGGGACGTAGCCCTTCGCAGCTGCGTCACTTGCAGATCATTATCCCCCTTGTGGGAGAACCCGAAAAGACCGGCGGTTTCTGCGTTCTATGCCTGATGAGCATCCCGCCTTAACACTTCAGCAGGCTGGCTGTGACGAGGAAAAGGAGGTGGCCCTCGCCCGGCTTCGGTTGCTCCTTGAATTCAATCGCTGCCACGGAACCTTTCGCGCAGTCGAATTTTCCGCCACCGACGAGCCGGCTGATCAGTTCACCGACATCGGGAGCATGGCCGACCAGGGCGATATTTTGCCCCGGATCGGAGGAATGTTTTGCCAGCCACTCCATCAGTTCGTCGAAATTACCCTGGGGAGCCAGTGCCGGCACCGCCTCAACGCAGACTGTTTCCCTGGTAGCAGACATGAGGATTTCCGCTGTCTCCACGCACCGCAAATAAGGGCTGGTGCCGATCAACCTTATTTTGAGGCCCCGTTTGATAAGTCGTCGGGCGAAACGGCGAAAGCGACGCCTTCCTTCGTCGGTGAGGGGCCTTTGACTATCATCAGGCCACCGTGAGCTGTCAGGTTTCTCCGCCCATGCGTGTCGCACGACGTAAACAATCATGGACATCTCCTCTCTCGACGATGGTGATGAATCGGGATTCCAGCTTGACGGTTCGAAAATGGATTCGAAAATCGACTTGGACCCACCTGACGGTTTGGCATATCTCGCCACTTTTCTGTGCATTATAGCGGTTTTTTCCCAGCACCCGACGGATTATCCGTACGCGGCCAGGCCAAAGAAGAGGTTTTTCTTAAGCCAGCGATAGAGCCAGGTGTCTTCAGGAATTTCAGCCTCGGGCAGGTGGTGACTGGGACGCGGCTGAAGCTGGCCGAGTTCAAGGTACGCATCCCGGCCGCTCGTATCCCGGGCGTCATGCTCCCTGAGGAATTGGATCAGGTCCTGCGGGTGCTCAAGAATGACGCAGCCGCGCGTACGGGCATGGACAAACGGCCGGAAATCTCTAAGGAGACTGTTATGCTGGATCGTCTGGGAAAGATCACCGTTGTTATCTCGAATCGTTGCCGTGGCAAAGGAAAGCGGCGGACACAACTCAATATCTCCGGCCGGTCCAATGTGATAACCCAATCCTGCCGCTGCCGGACACACGGCTCGACCTGCGGCATCCCAATAGGTGTCGATCAGGATAATCGGACTTTCCTTCCGCAACGCCAGCAGACGCCTGCGAACCGCAGCGATCTGCTCACGGTTCAGGGCCAATTCAGGGGTGGGGGTTGGTCCGACAGGGCGGTAGATGTAATACCACAAGTAGATCGCCCCCTGCGAATCGGCCCAGCGAATGAATTCGTGGCTTAACACCTCTTTCCAATTGGTAGAGGTCAATGTTGTGGCGATTCCAAATAGCACCCGATGCTCTTTGAGCCACTTCATGGCATGGATAATTTGCTCAAACACCCCTTCCCCTCGACGGAAATCGTTGGCCGGCTGGAAACCGTCGACGCTGATGAGCAGGGTTGCGTTTCCAGCGCGAGCAATCTCTCGGACGCTCTCTGGCGAAATCAGCACGCCATTGGTGATGATCTGAAAATAGCAGTCACGGTGAGTTTGCAAAAGCGTGATAAGGTCCTTGTAAAGAAACGGTTCCCCGCCCAGCAAAATGTAGAATCGGTTCCCCTGACGTTTGGCTGAGTTGATAAAAGTTGTGACATCTTCCAGCGATAGCTGTCGAGGTTTCCCTTGGCTGGTGATCCAGCATCCCCGACACTGAAGATTACAAGCGTCCGTCAGGGCAATGAAGAAAAAAGGTGGAAAGAATTGCCCTGTTGCCTGTCTTTCGCGGAACTTCCGCAGCGCCGCGAAACCCGGCACAAACCACAGTCGCCAGGCGTTGTACAGATTGCGCGGGGAAACCCTCGTTATTGCCCGAAATAACAATCGCGGGATTATCATACAACCGCTTCCTGTAATGCAGCAGAGGGAACGTCATCGGAATCATGTCCATCAAATAGCAGACGTCTTATCTCTGCCGATTATAATACGCTCAATCGGCAGGTACGGGGTGTGCGGCGGAGAAGTTTGATTAGTTTGAAATTGTTTCAGTGAACGTTGATTCCCCGTCCCGCAGTCGGCCGGTTTTGCTTCGGCGGGTGACTGAACAAGTTCGGAATGGCAATGGGTGAAGCGTTAACGGTGGCTCGGATCGAACGAGCTCTTCGATCTGTTTGGGACCTGTTGGTTGCCAGGCGGTTGCCCGAGGGATTCTGGCGTGGGCACCTGTGCTCTTCACCACTAGCCACCGCAACGGCCATTTCCGCGCTGGCGGTTTATAGACAAAATACGTCCGACAAGGCGATCTTTTCCGCGAGCCCTGGCAGCCTGGACGGGGCGATTTCCGCAGGTCTCGATTATCTTAAGAAAACTCAGCAAAAAGATGGGGGTTGGGGGGATACGGAGCGTTCCCGATCCAATATCGCGACAACCTATCTTGTCACAGCGGCTATCCATCTGGCGGGTCGAGCAGGATACTGCGAGGACGTTCTGGCGGCAGCTCAAGCCTATCTCAGGTCTCAAGGCGAACTGCAAGGCCTGAGGAACCGCTATGGGGCTGACCAGACGTTTGTCGCTCCGATCCTCACCAACTGTGCAATTGCCGGGATCTTTCCTTGGGAAAACGTTCCTCAGCTTCCCTTCGAACTGGCGGCGTTTCCCCAGTCCGTCTACCGGTTTCTCAGGATGCCGGTCGTCAGCTATGCGATTCCTGCCCTGGTGGCCGTGGGGCTGGCACGCCACAAAAAATGTCCAAGCTCTTTCCCGCCCCTTCGGTTGATTCGCGACGCGGTTCAATCACGATGTCTCCAGATTGCTTTGAAAATGCAACCGAAAAGCGGGGGCTATCTGGAGGCCATTCCTCTCACGTCGTTCGTGGCGATGTGCCTTTGCACAGCGGGACTAGCGCATCATCCGATCACGGCGAGGGCGTTGGACTTTCTTCTTCGGAATCAGCGCGGAGACGGGAGCTGGCCGGTCGATGTTGACCTGGCAACGTGGTTGACCACGCTCGCAATAAATGCGGTGCATGCTGGCCGGCTGGAAGAGACAGCGTTAGACGTCCCGTTCGGCTCTCTTGTGTCCCTGGATTGGCTTGCGCGGTGTCAATGGTTGGAGATCCACCCGTTCACCGGAGCTGCACCAGGAGGCTGGGGGTGGACTGATCAAACGGGTGCGGTACCAGATGCCGACGATACGGCTGGTGCCCTGCTGGCGCTGTGTCACATTTGGCTACAAATCAGTGCCGCAGAAAGGGCCCGCCTTTGGCCACACGTCATTCTGGGGCTGCATTGGCTGGTGGGCCTGCAGAATCGGGATGGGGGCTGGCCAACGTTTTGTCGTGGCTGGGGCCGTTTCCCGTTTGACCGCAGCGCTGTCGATCTGACAGCCCATGCGATTCGGGCACTCCACGGTTGGAGCAAAGTCTTCGAGCACTTGGACGCCGAGGCGGAGGAAGTTCAGTGTCTGGATTTTTCAGAACGCTTTTCACCGCCGCTGCGCCGCTTCATTGAGGGTCTATGGAAAAGGCGAGTCGTGTTCAGGGAACGGTTGATCCAGGCGTTGAACAAGGGGATGCGATTCCTCGTGAATTGTCAAACGGAGGAAGGCTTTTGGTTACCTCTCTGGTTCGGAAACGAGTGGCTTCCCGGTGAGGCTAATCCCGTCTATGGCACCGCGAAGTGCTTACTTGCTTTTGCAGACCTGGATGCTCACAATACGGATTGTTGCAGGCGGGCCGTCTGTTGGCTGGCTGAAAACCAGAATCCCGATGGAAGCTGGGGCTGGGGTTTCTGGACTGACAATCTGCCACCGCCGGGCCAGACAAGTTACCGGGATCATTCCGGGTCGATAGAGGAAACAGCTCTCGCGGTGGCAGCGCTCTCTGCCCTCCCGCATCAAGACGGGCTCGAGGCGCGAAGTCGAGGAGTGATGTGGCTTGTGCAGGCCGTGGAAGAAGGAAAAGTGACTCAGGCAACCCCCATCGGCCTGTATTTTGCCAGACTTTGGTACTTTGAAGAGCTGTATCCGCTAATTTTTACGCTTGAGGCACTGGGACGGTACCTGCGGTCGGCGACCAGTAATTAGGCAATTCAGAGGACAGGATCTCCAGAGAAACGGTTCGACGGTCCTTGCTCAGCTCCGAAATCATTTCCGGTAAACTGAGGCACGAATGGTAGATCGCGAAGATGTGGCAAATGCCCGAATTGAGTCAGCAACTTCCCAGAGCTCCTCAACAATCAAGCTTGTCCCAGCGGATAGGAGGGTGCGGGAGCTGATTCGCGGTGAAGCAATCAGGGAGGCGGGCACGTTCGATCAGTCGCTGCCACTCACACGTTTGCGCCTTGAGAAAGCCGCTGAGGACCTTTTAAAGCGGCTTAATTTGCCACGAGGCTATCTCGGATGGACCATGGTGGCCATCGGCTCGGCGTTTTGGCAACCCCAGGTGATGAACGTCCCTTATCAGAGACGGCTCCTGCTCCTCCCTCACTGCATGCGTAATGTCAGCCTGTGCGCGGCTTCTTATTCCAAAGAAGGCCTGGCGTGCCTGGGTTGTGGAGGATGCGGCCTGGGCTGGCTTGGGGAAATCGCTCGGGCAAAAGGATATCGAATCCTCATTGCTGAGGGATCACCCGTTGTGTTGCGATTGATCCTCAGCGGTGAAGCGGATGCCTTGCTGGGAGTGGCATGCTTAAATTCCTTGGAACGGTCTCTCGAGCGTATTTTGATGGCCGGTATCCCCTGCATGGCTGTCCCGCTGCTGGTTGATCGGTGTCAGGATACGGTCACGGATGAGGACTGGATTGTGGAAATGATTGAAACGCCGTACGTCCCGCGTACACTGGTTGGCCGGTCTTATCTACCACTCATGCGACTCGCCGTGCGGATTGTTCGGGACAGTGCGGAAGAACTCCTCCCGCGGCAACTAGCGACCACTAGTGCAGGAAATACCGCTGAAGACCCTCTGAGTGTTACCGAGGACATCGGCTACGGCTACCTCAAAGAGGGTGGTAAGTATTATCGTCCGTTTATCACGCTCGGGGTGTATGATGCCATGGAAGGCGGAAGGTTGGCAAGGCTGTCGGGAAGTGGGCAACCTGAAATCCCGGATTACGTTCAGCGCGTGGCCCTGGCGGTAGAAGTGTTCCACAAGGCTTCTTTGGTCCACGATGATATCGAGGACGGCGACCGCTATCGCTATGGAAGAACGACGCTCCATGAGCGATGGGGCATCCCCATAGCCCTGAATGTGGGCGATTACCTGGTTGGGCTGGGTTACTCGGCCATCGCATCGAGCGGTGCGCCTGCGGAGCTTACGGCCGACCTGGTGCGAATGTTTTCTCAGGCTCACGTGGAACTCTGTTCTGGACAGGGGGCAGAGCTCTGGCTGGCTCGCAATCCGTTGGAGCCGGTTCGCGTCCCTCAAATCCTTCGCATTTATGCAATGAAGACGGGACCGGCATTCGAAGTCTCCATCCTGGCTGGTCTGCGGCTGGCTGGTCCGTTGCCCAAGTGGGTCTCGCAAATTCGCAAGTTCGCTCATGCATTTGGCATTGCGTTTCAAATCCAGAACGATCTCAGTGATTGGGAGATGGAAGAGGACAACAAAAAGTTGCTCGGCACGGATTTGCTTTCCCGACGGCCGACGTTGTTCTGGGCTCTTGGCTGGCACCTTTTGGGGATGCGATTCGCGGACATGATGGCGGCGCTGCCTCCTGATGTGAGCAAGGACGCAGTACTCGAAAGGGTTCACGCGGTTCGGTCGGAATTTGAGCGTCGGGGAGTCTTCGCTGCAGCCGAAAAAATCTTTCGCAAAGAGAGGGACAGGGCCGTGGCATTGGCCAGTGCGATTCCTCATGAAGAGGTTCGGCAATTTCTTGTGTACCTCGCGGAGGCGGTGCTCAGGACAGGTAGGGTGTGATAGCCTGGAATGGTCAGCCTCGGTGACAGTGTCGTCGGGGCCTGGACAAAATCGACTTCAGCGCTACAAGCAAGCAATGTTTTTCAACTTACCGGGGATTCCGCTAAGAATATTGACCGCCGTCCAAAAGCTACCATCTTCCTTTCTGGATGTTCATCGAGATTGGCTCGGACGGCTTCAGCAAGACGACGGAGGATTTCCCGGCCGCAGTGGCAGTTCGAGTCTCTACTATTCGGCATTTGCGGCTCGACTCCTCGCGTTGATCGGATGTTCTCACGCCTCGCAGTGGGAGCGTCTGGTGACCTATTTGAAAAGAGAACTACGCGACGACCGGTCGATAAAGACTCTGGTCGATCTCGATTCCGCGGTGACACTCTATGCATTGGCCACCCTCTTCGTGGAAGACGATCTCTCAGATGTGGGGACCGCGCTTTGCCAAATCGGTCGTGTGCTCTTAAACGGATTGCAGCGTGAAGATGGAGGTTTTGCTAAAGCTCCTCAAAGTGCGATGGGGAGCACCTATCATACATATCTCGCCATCCTTGCAGCCCGCCTGTTGGAGCTTCCCCTTCCCGACCAGGACAGGTTAACTCGTTTTTTCGCGGAACGTCAGCAGTCGGATGGTGGCTTTGTAGAATTGCCATTTTTGCGAAAGTCGGGAACAAATCCGACTGCCGCTGCTGTGGTTGCGCTGGCGCAACTTGAACGATTGGCGGCCATCGATCTTAACCGCGTCCGTCAATTTTTTGCCTCGGTTCAAAGACCAGACGGCGGATTCGCCGCATCAGCCCATGTGGGCGAGAGCGATCTGCTGAGTACCTGTTCGGCCCTTATCAGCCTGAGTTATCTTCACGAGAAGAATCTTCCGTTTGAGTGGAATCAGACGGAAAACTATTGCCTTTCTCTGGCAAATCCGTCTGGGGGATTCTTTGGCCACCATAGGGATGATCAACGCGACGTGGAATATACTTTCTACGGAATCCTTAGCCTGGCGGCCCTGCAGATGTTGAAACAGCGCGTGATCCGCTAGTGCAGCGCGGGCTGAATCAAGTCTCAGACAACCATCTCCACGAACTCCCACTGTTTACGTGTGGAATCGAATTTTCAGTTAACGACAGAGAGTGGACTGTGCCATGGACGATTTCTCACAGATTACCTGGGGGCCAGATTTGGAGGAAAATTGCCGCCAACTCGTACGGATGGCAGTTCGCGAAGACCTGGGAAGTGAAGGCGACATCACCACCCTGGCAATCGTTTCCGCCGATGCCTGTGGAGAGACCTTAGTTGTCAGCCGAGCCGATGGAGTCCTGGCAGGTCTTCCGGTGGTCCCTATTGTCTTTGAAGAGCTGGGAAACTCGTTGAGTTGGCAACCGCTCCTTCAGGATGGAGCCCTTGTAACCAAGGGGAGTGTCGTCGGCAGAATTTCGGGTCCGGTGCGTACGATCCTCGCCGCAGAGAGAATCATCCTGAATTTTCTGGGGAAACTGTCAGGAATAGCAACTGTCACTCGACAGTACGTAAACGAGGTGAGACACACTCGGGCGAAGATTTACGACACGAGGAAGACCACACCCGGATGGCGATTGCTCGAAAAATATGCCGTACGATGCGGCGGGGGGCGCAATCATCGTTTAGGGCTCAATGCGGCGGTGCTTATTAAAGATAATCATTTGGCCTGGTTGACGGAAGCGTGTCGCGCAGACCGCGTTCTGGCGGTCAAGCGGGCGGTGTCACTCGCTCGGGAGTTCTGCTCTCGGTTGACTAAACCTGTCATGGTGGAGATCGAAGTAGATGACCTGCAGCAGCTTGAGGCAGTTCTTCCCGAACGGCCGGACATCGTGCTGCTCGATAACATGAGTCCGGCGATGCTTCGAGAGGCCGTTGCACTCCGCAACAGTGTAGCGCCTGAAGTGGAGTTGGAAGCGTCTGGCGGCATCGATTTGTCGAATGTCCGCATGGTGGCGGAAACAGGTATCGAGCGAATCAGTGTGGGCGCGCTAACGCACAAGGCAGTTTGGCTCGATTTGGGATTGGATTGGCACTCTGGGTAATAGAGGAGCATGTTTGACTCCTTATTGCAAGGCGATCCGCATAGAGGGGGCAAAAATTTTCCTTGGGTACTGTTGACAGGCTGAATGGGGCGTCTTAAATTGAGTCGCGCCATCCCGGGAGGCGATCCCGTGCAAAGCCTGCGAAGCCTTCAGGCGGGTCAATCTCTGATTTTTCGGTTCTGGAGGAATGTGGGATGTCTCACCGCCAACCCAAACACCGTTTGAACCGCCGTGATTTTGTTCGTCAGGGTTCCTCGGCGGTTGCGCTGGGCATGTTTTTAAGTAACGGGATTTTTAATCCGGCCACTGCCGAGGAAAGCGTCAAGTTGGCGATCGACGGGGGGCCGAAGGCCGTCACCGCTGATGCTGGAAGCGGCAAACGCTGGGGGGATCCCGAACTCCGGCAACTGCAGGAAATGCTCAACCAATCAACGTTGTTTTACTGGGGCGGGCCCCAAACCGCACTCCTCAAAAAACGCTTCCAAGAAGTTTGCCCGGTGAAGTATGTGCAGACCTGCTCCTCGGGCACGGCGGCGTTACATATTGCGGTCGCGTCAGCGGGGATCGGATTGGGAGATGAGGTCATAACGTCTCCGGTCACCGATATCGGTACCGTCATCGGCGTTATCTATCAGCAAGCCGTACCGGTGTTTGCGGACCTCGGTCCCGCGACCTTTAACCTCGATCCGGCGGACGTGGAAAGGCGAATCACGCCGCGAACTCGGGCAATCATCGCGGTGCATCTGATGGGGAATCCCTGTGACATGGAGGCTCTTCGCCAAATCGCGGACCGCCACAACCTGGTGCTCATTGAGGATTGCTGCCAGGCTTGGGGAGCCAAGTATCGTGGTAAACCGATTGGCACGATTGGGGATTTTGCCTGCTTCTCTCTTCAGAATAGTAAACACGTCACGTGCGGTGATGGCGGAGTGGTAGGCACCAACAGCGACCAATACGGTCCGAATATTCAGCGTTTTGGTGACAAGGGGTATGATCGAACCCGCGGGTTGGGGCTGGAGGTGTTCGCCACGAATTATCGGATGAGTGAACCGCAGGCAGCGGTCGCTGCCGCACAACTCACACGTCTGGAAGCAATCGCACAGAAAAGATCGCGCCTGGGAAATCTGCTGACAGAGATTATCAGCGGCTGTCCCGGCATCATGCCACACCAAGTTCATCCCCAAGATAGAGCGGTTTACTGGTTTTACATGTTTCGATTGAAACTGGACGAATTACGCTGCAATCGGTCACAGTTTGTTCGGGCACTCCAGGCAGAGGGCGTGCCCGCCAGCGGCGGTTACATCGGTAAGCCGTTATATGGAGAACCGGTCTTCCAGAAGCACGCCTTTTTCGCGGGGCACTGGCCGGTTAAAGAAATGGGGCTGACAAAGATGGATTACACCCAGCATCGTTGCCCCGAGGCAGAAGCCATTTTAGCCACCTGTGTTCGTTTGCCAATTACAGAGTTTATGGAAGAGGATTATATTCGCCAAGTTGGTGCTGCGATACGCAAGGTGGCAAAGTATTATGCCGCTTAGAAAACGAGGAGGCATGCAATCAATACACCTGGCAATTTCCGGGAGGGTGATCGATCCGCCTGTTGCCATTAACCGCCTATCGGTACATCTTACTAAATGGAGGACCTGCCATGTTCTTTCAAAACACAAATCGGCGGGATTTCTTGATGACATTGGGTATTCTCGGCGGGGCAGCGGTAAGTTCGAGGTTGGCAGGAGGAGAAGCCACTCAACCTTCTTCTGAGCGGCTGGCGATCGAGGGAGGGGAGCCCGTTAGAAAGTCGCTTTTATCTGCCCGACCGTACGGCCCGCAGTTCTATGACGATCGCGAAAAACAGGAATTGATTGAAGTTTTGGAGTCCCGGCAACCGTTCCGTTGGTGGCACGAAAAATCAAAAGTGCTCCAGTTCGAGAAGGCTTATGCGGCACACTTGGGGGTGAAGTACGCTCTGGGAGTTACTTCCGGTACCACAGCGCTGGTAACGGCCATGGCAGCGCTGGAAGTGGGACCGGGCGATGAGGTAATTCTCCCGGCTTGGACGTGGTACGCTGACTATGACGCGATTGTTCTCGCGGGTGGGTTGCCGGTATTTGCGGAAGTGGACGAGTCGTTCAATATTGACCCCACGGATATTGAATCCAAGATCACGCCCCAAACCAAGGCAATCATCGTATGTCACCTGCAGGGAACACCAGCAGATCTCGAGCCGATTATGGATATCGCGAAAAAATATGGCCTGCGGGTGCTGGAGGATTTTGCACAATGTGTGGGTGGTAAATATAAAGGCCGGTATGTCGGGACGCTCGGAGATATCGGCATCAATAGCTTCCAGTTGAGCAAAACGATCACGTCCGGAGAGGGAGGGGCTGTTGTCACCAATGACGTGGTGCTCTTCGAGCGATCACTTCGTTTCCACGACGTGGGGTCCCTTCGATCCCCCTACCAGGAAATGTTGAAGGGAGGAATCGTCGCACCGTATGCGTCCTGTAACTTCCGAATGAGTGAGTTTACAGGAGCGGTGCTCAAGGCCCAACTCGAAAAACTGGAAACAATTTGCTCTCGACTGAGACAGAATGCCCGCTTTGTTCGCGAGAACATCGCGGACCTTCCGGGAATCAAGCTCCGCAAGTCGCCCGACATCGAGGGGGATATTGGATACGCCGTCTATATCGATTTGGGGAATCGCCAGAATCGGGACCGATTCCTCCGGGCATTGCGTGCGGAAGGTATTGCCGCGGTGGGTCCAGTGGGTTCTGTCATCCTACCGACCGACCGTCGCATCGAGGCTAAGGCGACTGTTCACCGTGAGTGGCCGTCTTTCAGGACCAAGCGAGCGGGGGAGCTTCGCTACGGTGCAGAGTGCTGCCCCAAGACGATTGATATTATCAATCGTTTCGGTGGCGTGATTATCGACCCGAATTTTACGGAAGACGACTTGAAAGACATTGTGAAAGCGATCCGTAAGGTGTATTTGGCGATGAGGCAGGCGTAATCCGTTGGAAACAACATCAGAGACTATTCCCGAGGTTCAGCAGGTAAAAGTATAACAGGACAAAAGGAGTTAGTATGTCGAAACTTTCGCGCCGTCAATTGCTTAAAAAGTCCGCCTTCGTTGTTGGGTCGGGGGTTGTTTTGGGGATGGTGGGTGGCTGTCCCAAGAAGAGTGAAGTCCCCGTTCCAGAGGTTATCCCCAGCTCGGCCCAGGGGGCGAACGAGCGGATCGGTGTGGGCATCATTGGATGTGGTCGACGCAACGGACAGCTTGTCATCGGAAAGGGAGGCCAGGGAAAGCCCCCCAAGGAAGCAACAATCGTTGCGGTGGCAGATGTCAATTTAAAAAGAGCTCATCAGTGGGGCGAAAAATACAAATGTCCGGCGTTTCAGGACTATCGAAAACTGCTGGAATTGAAGCAAGTGGAAGTGGTTTTCTATGCCACGCCCGAGCATTCCCATTTTCTGCCCTGCATTCACGCCTGCCAGGCCGGGAAAGATATTTACGGTGAACAACCACTGAGCCATACGATTCGTGAAGGCCAGGCAATGGTTCAGGCCGTGCGGAAATACAAGCGGGTCTTCCAGGTGGGGGAACAGCAGCGGTCTGATCCTAAGACACGCCATGCCGTGGAGCTTATTCTCAATGGGCGGATCGGAAAGGTTCACACGGTCATTGGTTATAACTATCCGAGCCCGTGGGACGCCCAGTTTCCTGCGGAAGACGTTCCCCCCGACCTGGATTGGGATCACTGGTGTGGTCAAAACGAGCTCATCCCTTTCAATATCAATATCTACCTCTCGCGAATCCCCTACAATCGTGAAAACTATCCCGCGGAGGCAGCAGAAAAGGCGGCCGTGGGACCAGGATGGATGTCTCTGCGCCCGTATTCTGGCGGCGAACTAGTCAACTGGGGATGTCACGGCCTGAGCATGGTTCTCTGGGGATTGGGAATGGATCATTCCGGACCCGTTGAAATTTGGGTTGAACCACCCCAAAAACTTGAAAAACTTGTTTATACAAAGCCTGAAGATCGAAAACGTGGCGATACTCTGATGAGTCAGAGTATCATTCACTATCGGTTCCCCAACGATGTCATTTTGAAGCTGGAAGGCACAGACGAGCGGCTGGGCGGGGGTGGAACATTCATCGGCGATAAGGGAAAAATCACCATCTTCCGGGGGGGATATGAATGTGATCCTCCAGACCTGGATAAAGATCCTCTGCCGTCGAACGCGGTCCGGGTCTATGAAAGCAACAACCATATGGAGAATTTCTTTGAATGCGTCAAGACCCGTAAAGATCCGATCGCCAATGTAGAAGTGGCCCATCGAATTGCCACACTGTGCCATCTGGGGAATATTGCCAGATGGCTGGGCCGTCGTCTGAAATGGGATCCGGAAAAAGAGATCTTTCCTGGCGACGACGAAGCAAATCAGTATTTGGATTGTCCCAAACGAAAAGGCTACGAAATCCCGGAACAGATTTAACAGGCAATTTCAGCGAGCGTTGGAATATAGTGTCGTGCAGGAAATATTTCGACAACATATTCTGGATGTCGTAGGTGATATTCGATGAGACAGCTCACCAAAGCGATACAACCGGTCGGGTGGGTGGCCCTCCTAGTGGCCGTTGCGACGCTGGCAGGCTGTTCCCGTTCGGCACCACCTGGAAAAGAAGCCGGAGAAAGAAAAGCGGAAAGTTCGGAAAGCACACCGTCGGCGGCGAGTGCATCAACGAGTGCGCTGCTTTCCGAACATCGCATCCTCGAACACATCCGCATCTCGGAAGCGGGGCCCGCGTGGTCGGTGACCCGCACTGAGGGTTGTCCCCTGGTATTCACGCGGCAGGTTTTTGGCCCGCCGGACGGAGATGATCAATCCCAAATTGCCGGCGCCTGGCAGCGATTGACTTCTGTTTTGACCAAAGCTCATTGTAACGTCGATCGGATCGTTCGGCTCAACGTCGTTGCATCGACAGAAGAAACGCTGGCCACGGCGTTTCAATTTCTTGCTAAAGTATTTCGCCCGGGGCTTGAGCCAGCAGTGACGTATGTCGTAAGCCCGCTGCCGCTCAAGGGCGTCAAAATTGGGCTAGACGCGGTCGCTGTGCCTGGAGAAGACGTCGATGCGGTTAACCGCTGGGAAGCCGAGAGTCCCGATGGCCTGAATCGCACTGATGCGGCCGTCACTCCTGCGGGAGGACTTGTCTTCTTCAGCGGGCAACCGGATAAAAGTCCCCTGCCCCAGGCGGCGGCAAATGCTCTCCGCGGCTTATTGGAAACTGCCCAGGCACTGCAACTTTCGGCAGGCGACATACTTCAGCTTAGGGTGTTCGTCCAGCCAGCGACCGAAGCTGCCCAAGTTTTTCAGGAGATCGAGAAGGCATTCTCGGGAAAAGCCATTCCGCCGGTGGTTTATACGGAGTGGATCGCATCCGCTCCGGTGGAGATCGAAATGGTAGCGCGGCTATCCGAAAAAGCCGTGGAGGGATCTGCTCCATTGCGGTTTTACAATCCTCCTGGAGTGAAGCCCTCGCCAGCTTTTACTCGCGTCGTGCTTGTCCAAACGGATCGCCTGGTTTTTCTGCCCGGTCTTGTTTCCCGGGAAGCGGGGCCAGCGGATGCCCAGGCGGCTAACATTTTCAAGCAACTGGGCGACCTTCTTGGGGCCCAGGGAAGTGACTGGCGGCACCTCGCGAAAGCAACCTACTTTGTCACGGACAAGGACGCGAGTTCCGCCATCGATGCAATCCGGCCGAAGTTCTTTGCGCCCGATCGCCCACCGGCGGCCTCGAAAGTGACCGTGCACGGCGTCGGTTGGAAAGACCGATCGCTGAGCGTTGATATGATCGCTGTGCCGGTGGGCGGGTAAATGTGGATGACGCGCCATCGCGCGTCGCGGGGCAAGCAGTCATCCGGAAGTACGCAATCAGGGTAGCTCTTTTTCAGCCGGGTGTGTCCAGGTAGGGATCCTGGCCCATCTGTCGCTGCATCTTTTTGCGTTCCCGCTCGAAATGCATGAGGGCACGCCGCTCGCGGAAGTGTCGCCGCTCGATAATTTTCTGGGCTTTGCGAAAAATCGGGGCATATTCGTTGAATAGTCCCGGCCGGCTCTTGCCGATTTCTGCATATTTTTTGGCCTTTTTCGCGCCGAATGCCTTGAGCAGCAGTTCATCGTCGAGCGCGAGGAACTGTCGGAAGGTGCCGGGATCTCCCTGTCGGCCGCAGCGACCGCGGAGTTGCCAATCGATGCGGGCGGCATCGTGCATCTCCGTGCAAATGACGTGGAGACCGCCGAGTTCCGCAACACCGGGACCAAGACGAATATCGGTGCCGCGTCCTGCCATGTTTGTAGAGACCGTGACCCGCCCCTTCTGTCCCGCCTGAGCCACAATTTTGGCCTCCTCTTCAATGTGGTGGGCGTTAAGAACCTGATGTTCGATACCCCTCTCTGTGAGCAAACGGGACAGATATTCAGATTTGTCAATCGAGCGGGTTCCCACCAGCACCGGGCGCCCCTGTGCGTGCATTTCGCAGATTTCGTCGACCACAGCCTCCCATTTCGCCTCCTGAGTCCCGAAGACAAGATCCGGTAGCCGCTTGCGAATGACGGGGCGGTTGGTGGGAATCACGATCACCGGACACTTGTAGATCTTGCGGAGCTCCCATGCCGAGTCTCGGGCAGTCCCCGTCATTCCTGCCAAATGTCGGTAACGCAGGAAAAAGTCCTGAATGGTAATCCGCGCTGCCTGCCCCGTCGCGACTGTTACCTCCACCCCCTCTTTTGCCTCCACTGCCTGGTGAATACCGTCCCGCCACTTTCGTCCCTCGGCGAGGCGACCCGTAAATTCGTCCACGATCACGATCTCTCCATCTTTTACCACATATTCGCGGTCGCGAATGAAATCCCGTGCGACCTTGATGGCCCGTTCTATGTATTCGTAGATATGAAACATTCCCACCGACGCCATGACTTCGGGCTTCGGGAGTGCTCGCGCCTTCCGCCGCCCTTCCCGGGTCAGCTCCAGTGTTTTTTTCTCGTGATCGTACTCGTAATCCACGTCCTCGATGAACTGGTCAGCCACTTTGGCAGCCCACTTGTAACACTCAACGGCCAGCTTCTCCTCCTCGGTGGGGAGGGCACTGATGATGAGCGGCGTGCGGGCCTCGTCAATGAGAATGCTGTCGGCCTCGTCCACAAGGGCGAAAAATGGTTCGCGCTGAACCGGCTTTTCGCCGGATTCCGTTCCGTTGTCGCCGAGCATTGCCCCAATGACGTCTGTTTGACCCTCACGGATGCGTCGTAAAAGAAGTCGATCGCGGAGAAAGTCGAAGCCGAACTCTTTGGCGGTTCCGTAGGTCACGTCGGCGGCGTAGGCCTTGCGCCTTTCGTTTTGGGACATCTGTGTTTGGATCACGCCGACCGTTAGGCCGAGCAATTCATAAATGGGGCCCATCCATTCGGCGTCACGTTTGGCCAAATAATCATTAACCGTGGCCAGGTGACACCCGCGCCCCGCCAGGGCGTAGAGGTACATTGGAAGTGTTGCCGTGAGCGTCTTTCCCTCTCCGGTCTGCATCTCCACGATAGCGTGGTGAAACATCGCGATGCCACCGAGGATTTGCACGTCGAAATGCCGCATATTGAGTTTTCGCCGCCCGGCTTCTCTTACCAGGGCATACGCTTCCACCAGGAGTCGCGATAGCGGTTCGCCACTCCGTGCCCGATACCGCAGGGCGAGACTTCTCTTGCGAATATCAGAATCCGAAAGTTTCTGGAGTTCCGGTTCCAGGGCGGAAATTTTTTGGAGGAGCGGTTTCCAGCGGGCAATCCATACGCTGGAGGGAATCGGAAGTGTTGCTGCAAGCGAACCTACCATGGGGTAAGTCTTCTCTCCCGGAACGAAGGATTTTGGTCAGCACGAAGTTGCAAAACTAGTATCTGAATACGGGTGGGACTCATGAAGAATTATAAGCCGTCGGAACCTTGCGACAGGACTGCGCTGGTTCTCTCAACGGACGGTGCGCGGGATTTTAACGATCGCACCAGCGATGAACGGCCATCCGGGGAGGGTGATGATCCCTAAATCTACAGTTTTGTGCCGGATTCCCCATCCATGGCGCCGGCATACAAACTTACACGCTAGACTTGTAACAGAAGGTGGATGAAGTGCGTTTTTTGAGAGACATCACTAGCCTGGGTAAACGCGGACGTCCCGGAGAGAGTGAGTGAAACGATAGCCAATCGAGGCCGCCCAACATGCCCCCCGCTATGAAAAATATTCGAAAAAAGCTTTTCGTCGATCCACAGGTTCAAGGACAGCTCGTCTGGCGCGTCTGCCTCTACTGGCTGATGTGCCTTCTAACAGTCACGTTTATGGTGGTTTGTTACCGGATCATCACGGGGCCGGCGCGACCTTTTACCTGGCACTTCCAGGAGTTGAGCGTCTATTTGGGGCCTGCGCTCGTCGCTTCGTTGATCATTCTGCCGGTGGTGGTTGTCGATGTTATTCGCGTCAGCAATCGCTTTACCGGTCCGCTCATTCGTCTTCGGCGTTCGCTCCGGGCTCTGGCAAAAGGCGAGTCTGTCGAACCCATTCGCTTCCGCCAAAACGACTTTTGGCAAGATTTTGCCGAAGAGTTTAATGCGTTGTTGGAAAGGGTCAAAACATTGGAGAATAAACAGAGCTCCGAGGACGCCCTTTCTCGCGAATCACACTCGGAAAACGAGGCTTCTCCTACCACCTCCTTGAACCTGTTCGCTAACCAGGACATGAGCGAGGAACCCACATCTCTTCCGCAGCCTTCTCATTTTGGCTGATCTTCGGCTGCCCATTTGTTAGACCTTGGAAGCTGCGGGCTTGGTCGGCATCCTGCGGGCTCATATAATAAACCGGGCACACAAAAAGGCGGCAAAAACACCGGAGATGAGGCTGCGCAGACGCTTGCCGCCGCAATGAAGGAGACTTCCTGGAATGTCTGCGCGTCCTGAGATTATCCAACTCAGTGTGTTCGTCGCGATTCTCGGTTGGGTGGCGATACCTCTTCATGCGGCCGACAATTGGCACCCAACTCGTCCAGGGATGGACCGTCGTTTGCCAAGGACGTCCATAGAAGGCGATCACGTTCGTCCCCGGTGCCGAAGCAGGCATGTATTCCCAGGGGTCGGTGGACAGCGCTACTTGGCATCGGTTGGATCAGCCCAGTCGCTGATCGTGTTGTCGTACGGACCCCGTCCGTCTGGATGCTACAGCGGTGTTTTCTATTGGGCCAATCCGCCTGTCTGCAGCCATTGCGATGTACCGGCTCCGTGGTGTGATTGTGCATGCCTTCCTTGTGCTTTCTGTCCACCCGTTTTTGTAGTACCACCGGTCATCTATTATGACCCCGCGGCTCCCATTCTGCGGGATCTGGGCGTCGTGCGTTCGGCCGTGCCGAGGCCGATGCTGAATGGTCCGCTGGGCGAATCACCGGACCTGCCAGGTTTTAACGAGCGATACAGCGAGGTGGTGACCCCCAATTCTGGTCTTCAAGACCTTGGGCAGCGCCAACAATCTGAGCGGCCGCCTACCCCGTCCTTTGTTCGTGCCACAAACCCCAGGCAACATCAGTTGGCTCAGCGATTCATCGGGTTTGGAGATAAACTGTTTCGGGAAGGACAGTATCGAGCGGCTTACTTTCAGTACCGGGAGGCGGAAAAGGCTGCTCCAGACGTGGCGGACACGTACTTCCGTCAGGCTTTTGCCCTAATTGCAACGCGGCAGTATTCGATGGCCTTCGAGGCATTCCAAAAGGGGCTGTCACTGGATGGAGAGTGGCCGACACGTGGTTTTCAGGTGGCAATGCTCTACGGAGAGCGGGACCTTGATGCAAAGCATCATCGTGCCGAGCTGGCAGAGGCCCTTCAACAAAACCCTGCACATCCGGAACTTCTCTTCCTGTTAGCAGTCCATCTTTATTGTGACGATCGAGTGGCCGAGGCCAGGGAGTTCTTCCGGCAGGCGCGAACGGCGTCCTCCGTGGCACCGTTGGTGAGCTTGTTTCCGGCGGTGGACTGAATGGGAAAACCGCCATTCCACGACCGTGCGTTACCGCCCTGCGAGAAAGTTCCGCGGAGAAAGTACGGTTCATCCGATGCAGGGTGAGCCTGAGAACGACGAGCAATCCTCCCCAAAATCAGGACGTCGGCATTTAGCCCGGCGAGAAATAGTAGTTGCATCGGGCAGGAAAACTATTCCCCGCTACTTTCCCCAGCAGGCTGGATGGAGACGATTTCCCGAGGGGGATCATAATGGCCGGAGCCTGCCTCTGCGGCAGGTCTTTTAGCCGGTACAAAAACCAAGCCTGCGACGATGAGCGCCATGCCGACAAGCAAGATGGGAATCCCCCAGTAAATGAGATTCGATTCGGACAGGGTGATTCCCCATCCGACAACCGTCCCACCGCAAACCGCGCTGCCAAGTCCAAGAAGAAACACAGTCCACCGGTGATCAATTCCCTCGACGTTCTTTCCCGACTCGGGAGAAGAAGGAGCCTCCTTCCGCAGGGCTGCGCCATTAAGTTTGGCGTGGGGGCCGTCAATTCGCAGCACCTGCGTCGTTGGCGTTCGATAAATCAGATTGCCCAGTGTAGCGAGCTTGAATTCGGCAATTGCCAGTTCCTCGTCAATTCGCCACAGGCCCATCCGATCGTTATTCTCCGGGTCGAGATTGCCATCCAAATGGCTACCGTTTTTGCGCAAACCCGCTTCGTGGGATAGCGGGCTGCCTGTGGATGAAAGGGCCTTTTGAGCTGTGAATTCTTGACCGATTTGCAGCATTTGCAAGCGCGGAGACCTGCCAGCGGGTTTCATTAAGCCGGGTGCGATTACACAATAAGGCCCACAGTAGCCCTTACTTGATATCGGGCTAAATCTGGGCGCACTTTGCAAAATTTGCCGGTTTTTCCGCCTGTTACGGCACCGAGAGGGCTGCAGGCCTCCTCCGAGAATGTCTGGACGGTCAGGCACCTGCTGAAGGGTATGCCAGCACAGGTCCTTTAGACTACTGAGAAAACACGCCCTTGTCATCTTCTATGCCCTTAAGCCGAGCACTCGTTACACCCGGCAGGGACAGAAGGGCACACTGATACCGTCAAGCGAGTTCCGCCTGCTTTTTCCGCAGGAAGGTCACCTCCTGGGAGACCGTCTTGATGGCCTCTTCCGCCGTAAGCCGTCCCAGCATTTCGTTCTCGATGCAGAGATCGTTGCTGTAATTGGCCTTTTTCAGAATGGCCAGGACCTTTCCGAAGTCGATGTCTCCCTGGTAAATCGGGCAATGGTACTTGGAATACTCCCAGCCCATTGGACGCTGTTTCTCCCGTTCTTCGGCAGGGTAATTGATGCTTTTGCAATGAGTGTGAAAGACACGGGGCGCGAAGTGCTCATAGATTTCATAGAGGCGGCTGAGCGGATGGCCATACCAGTAGAAATTGCCTGTATCGAGCGTCAGTCCCAGTCGCGGCGAACCAACCTGGCTGAGAAGGGCATCGAGAAACTCAGGATTGTTGGTGGTGTTCCCGTGATTCTCAATGGCAAAACGAATTCCCGTCTTCTCGGTGGCTGCCATCACCTTGCGAAGTATTTCAACAGCAAAGGTCAGAAATTCTTCACGGGGTATTTTCCGCGGAACTACGTCAATCCGAATGGCCGGGACCCCCAGGTCCTGGGCCGCTTCGGCCACACGGGTACACCATTCCACTTCAAATTCAGGGCGTTCATCGAAGCGATTGTGCATGCAGAACGCCGTGATTCTCTTGCCCGCCTTTTCCAGAGCGGCACGGAGGCGGCTCCGGTCCTCCGGTGTCCCCACGCTAAAGGGAGAATCCCCTCCGTACAGATTTGGCAAAACGCACTCATCGGTGATGTCCGACTCAACGCCGTCGACGCCGTAGAGCGTCATCGCGCTCCAGCAATCGGCAGCGCCAGAGCGCCGTAACATGGCATCGCGGCAGGTGACAGGCCAGAGGGGTGGTCTTTCCTGCACCGCCTCCACGGCCGCGGCGAAAACGCGTCCGGGCCGATGAAAGAGGGTTGCCGTTCCCACCGTGAGTGAAACTCCAAAACTGAGAAAGTGCCGCCGTTTGATGGGTGTGTTGTCGCGCAGTTGTGAGATGGACATGTCAGTGCTCCCTAGGCGATCGTAAAACAAACCAGTTCCGTGCACATCGAAAAAAAAGAGTCATTGCAGATGATACTCCATTCCAGTGAGACTTTCAAACGTGGCTCAGCACACAGAAATGTAGTCTGTGGGTGGCCCTTTAAAGGTGTGCCAGATTGCATCCGTGAGTTGAGATGCAAGGCACTTTCGAACGGTAGACTGGCTGGATGGAGGCCGTCGTGCGGTAAATCCACGGGGGGAGTTTTGGCGAAAGGCAAGTGGAGTGGCTGACCTATCCCTGCGTTGGCAAAAACTGCCGTGGGCGCGAAATGGTGTAGGGGCAATTCATGAATTGTCCCTCCCGTCTTACCGGCAGATGAACTGAAGAGTTGGAGCCCGGCCGGTGAAATGGATTTTTCAAGCTCCGAAAGTGGAACTGGCAAGGGGTTCCCCTTAGGGTTGAATCCCGCACCCACGCGCGCCCTGTGGAAATCCGCGTATTCGTGGGCAAAGGAAAAGTGGGGCTGAGTCAGGTGGAGTGGTTCTTGCTCTTGCGTGATCCGATGGCCTATAATCGGGAGTTCGACCGAGTAGATCGTTGGAACGCCCGACGCGAAGGACACGGCCGGTGTTCGCTGGTCTCATGGCTATCGCTGGATTTTGTTGGAGAGGAGGTCAGTCCTGTGGTTAAAGGCCGGTATTTGTTTACCAGTGAATCTGTGAGCATGGGGCATCCCGACAAATTGGCGGATCAAATTTCAGACGGGATCCTGGATGCCCTTATAGCAGAAGATCCCAAAAGCCGCGTCGCTTGTGAAACGCTTGTTGCCACGGGACTTGCCATGGTGGCAGGCGAGATCACCACAAAAGCGGCCGTCAATTATGCAGATATCGTGCGAAATGTCATTCGAGAGGTGGGCTACACCAGCGACAGCATGGGGTTCAATTACGAAACGTGTGCCGTGCTGGTGTCGCTGCGGCGGCAGAGCCCGGACATTGCCATGGGTGTAGACCCGGATGCCTCGCGTGGCAAACCAATTGGGGCCGGTGATCAGGGCATGATGTTCGGCTACGCGATCAATCATACTCCGGAGTTCATGCCGCTGCCCATCTCGCTGGCCCATCGCATCCTGGATCGCTTAACGACTCTGCGACAGCAGAAGGTGGTGGATTGGCTGCGACCAGACAGCAAGAGCCAGGTAACGATTGAATTCGATGGCCCCACGCCTGTCCGAGTGGATACCGTGGTTGTTTCCACCCAGCATGCGCCCGAGGTGACCCAGAAAGAAATTCGGGAATTTGTGATCGAAAAGGTAGTGGAGCCTATTTTGCCGCGCGAATTGGTGAATGGGGAAATCAAATACTTCATTAACCCCACGGGCAAGTTTGTGACCGGCGGTCCCCACGGCGATACCGGCGTGACGGGCAGAAAGATCATTGTGGATACCTACGGCGGTTGGGCTCGGCACGGGGGTGGAGCTTTCAGTGGCAAAGACCCAACCAAGGTGGACCGGAGTGCAGCGTACATGGCCCGTCATATTGCTAAGAACATTGTAGCCGCTGGACTGGCCGAGCGATGCGAGGTCCAGCTTGCTTATGCCATTGGAGTGGCTGATCCGGTCAGCATTTATGTGGATACGGATGGCACGGGCAAGGTGGAAGAAGCCCTTCTGTGCCAGGCGATTCGGGACGTCTTCCCGTTGACGCCGGGAGGCATTATCGACTATCTGGACTTGCTCCGCCCCATTTATCGTAAGACTGCCGCTGGCGGACACTTCGGACGCGAGCTTCCCGAATTCACCTGGGAGAAGACCCACCGCACGGCGGACCTCCTCGACGCTGTCGGTCATGTCTCCGTCAAATGACTGGTTCATGCGGCAGTTGCAACCGCCTCCTGAGGTTTCTTTGACATCCACAACCGAGCCCCAACGGCCTACCGAACAGCGAAGTACCGCGGCCGGAAAGGACCAGGCGTCGCCAGTCTTGCTTTCACCTGTGACTGAAGGCATGCTGATCGCCCTTAAGGGGGGAAGCGTGACGCTGGCCGCGGCCTGCGGTATCTTGGCTATCATAGTTTTTTCGGGTATTGTGTGGTTGGGGCACAGCTCACCTGTCTCCGGCATCGCGGAGGCACTCCTTCTTGTCCTCGTGCTCCTGGCGGCTGGTCACTATTTTCTGTGGACGGCGGTCGGGAGGGCGGTCCCCTGCCGCCGCAAAAGTCGCCTGGTAATCGGCGGCGCGCTGGTCCTCTCGACAGGAGCGGCTCTGGCCGGTGCTCTCGTACTGTTCCTGCGCGGTTTGACGGCGGAAAGCTACCGCGAATGGGGGGGCGTGCTGGTCGTGCTTATTCTCGTCACATTAACTGCCGTGTACATCAGAAACATTTTTAATCCGGCAAGAAATGCCCGCTCCCTGATTGCAAACATGTCCCGAACGTGGGCAGCTTTTTGCCAATTACGGCCGATTTTCTCTCCCAGGACGTTGTGGAGGCAACAGAGTGTGTCTTGCTGGCGGCCGGTCGATGGAGATGTCGCCGTCGTGGCTGCGGTTATCGGCGGCGTCCCGTTTTCGCTCTTGCGGAGAGGTAGCAAAAGGCGACAGCCCTCTGATTTCCCGGGCGGTAGGTGGCCCAAAGGAGGGATACGAGCTAGAGCGAAGGTGGGCATCCTCTTCAAAGCGTGGAGAGCAATTGTCCGGGAGGAGGAAAGATGGGTTTCCGATCACTTTGTTGGGCTGGAGAATGGTGAGCGTGTGCGTGTTGTCCATTGCGAGTTTAGCCCCCCGTTCGAACATCCTCCCCAGGTCATTGCTCGAGTTGTTCGCCCCGATGGTCTCCGGGCACGCGTACTGCGAAGTTACCCCTACGGAGCGCGAATTGAACTTCGACGCAGTGTTCCCGGACCAGCCTTGACGGTGCATCTCCGGGTGCGAGCATCGACCCAGCGCCGGAAATGGCAAAAAGTGTAGTTTTTGTCCAGCAAGGGCCGTCCTGATTTCTGTCGCCGTAGGGTTGCGAATTTCATGGAGGCGGTGCGCGCGGAAAGAGGCGGCACATTGTATAATGGGTCGGGCTCGAATCTGACGTGGAGTACCATCGGCTCATCGCTATTACGGTGGGGAGGTATCCAATGAACCGCGCGGCATTTGCACTGAGCGTCCTCGTCTTTGGGGTGTTCGTGGTCAGCCTGGGAGTGTCGAGTCAACAGGCCGTCGCTGGGGCTCCGGTGACGGAACGACCGAACATTATCGTTATTCTGGCCGACGACCTGGGGTATGAAACTTGGTGCCAATGGCGGGACGTCTTCCCGCACTCCACGATTGGACGCACTAGCCGCCACGGGTGTCCGTTTCGAGCGCTGCTACGTCCAGCCGCTGTGCACGCCAACCCGTGTCCAGCTGATGACGGGCCAGTCCAATGCCCGAAATTATCTCCGGTTCGGAGTCATCGATCCGAACGTCACCACGTTTGCTCATCTTTTCGAACGGGCTGGATACGCGACCGGGATCGTTGGCAAATGGCAATTGGGCCGCGAGCCGGACCTGCCTCGACGGCTGGGCTTTCAGGAATATTACCTGTGGCAGCACACCCGACGTCCCCCACGTTACGCCAATCCTGGTCTGGAGATCATGGGGGTGGAACGGGACTATTCCAACGGTGAGTATGGGCCGGACCTGCTCCACCAGTTCGCGTGTGATTTTATCACACGTCATAAAGCCCAACCATTTTTGCTCTATTATCCCCTGACCCTCACTCATGCCCCGTATCAGCCGACCCCCGACAGTCCGGATTGGGATCCACGTGCAGTAGGCGAAAATGTGAACCAGCATCCCCGCCACTTTGGAGAGATGGTCGAGTACATGGATAAGTTGATCGGGAAGCTGGTGGATCACTTGGAATCCCTGGGCCTGCGGGACCGTACGCTCATCATCTTCTTGGGCGATAACGGAACCGGTAAAGGCATCCGCTCCAAAATGGGTGACCACGAGATTGTGGGTGGCAAGGGGCAAACCACCGATGCCGGGATGCACGTGCCTTTGATTGTCAATGGACCGGGGTTAATTCGATCAGGCAAGGTGTGTGGTGATCTTATTGATAGCACAGACATTTTGCCCACAATTTGCGAGGCTGCCGGGATCACACTTCCTGCTGATCTCGTTTTAGATGGGCAAAGCTTCTGGCCTCAGTTGTGCGGCAAGCCGGCAAAGCCGCGGGAATGGATCTACTGTTGGTATTCGCCACGGCAGAATAATAACCTCGCCGCAACGGAGTTTGCGTTCAATAAACAGTTTAAACTTTACAAAGACGGGCGTTTCTTTGATATTATCAATGATCCCGAGGAAAAATCGCCGTTAGACGTCAATACGCTGACTGGCGAGGCCGCGCGGTCCTATCAGGTGCTACTCTCCGTTCTGAAACGCCATGAAGGGATCCGTCCACCCGACTTGGACGAGAAGGTGAAGGCGCAGTTTTCTACGCCAGACAGCACGCCACCACAAGCGCGCCGGGGACAGCGGAAAGCGCGTCAGAGCGGGGTGGTGGAATGAATAACCGCAGGTTTCATTGAACATGAGAATAAATAAGAATAGAACTGTCGTCAATAGTAAACGAAATAACGGGGCCCAGGTTCAAATACATAGCGAGTTGGTATTACAGAAGCTTTTTAATGGCGGTGAACCTCTGCTGTTTGCATGACCAACAGTCGCGGTTTGTTGAGATTTTTCGGAAATGTCGTTTTGAGACCAGTTTGGGGAGGATGCTAAAATGACAGCGCGACTTGAACAGTTTGCCGAGCAACGACCGAATGTGAAAGGTCAACCTTGCCCGAGTTGGCAAGGCAGGTGGATCGCTCTGTTGGCTGTTTTCACCTGCTCTGTCGTGACAACGGGATGGATCGCGGCGGAAGCTCCACGACGGCCGAACGTTCTCATTATCACGACGGATCAGCAGCGTGTGGATGCTGCGAGCGTGGTGGGCAATCCGTGGTTGAAAACGCCAAACCTTGATCGCCTCGCTTCTCAGGGCGTGTATTTTACCAAGTCTTATTGCTCCTACCCGTTGTGCAGCCCTTCTCGTGCGAGCCTTCACACCGGGCGATTTCCTCATGAGATCGGCGTTGACCACAACAATATGGCGATTCGTCCAGGGATTCCGGTTTCAGGTGAGTTGTTCCGTGATGCTGGATATGAGGCCGCGTATGCAGGAAAGTGGCACTGTCCGGCGGTGTATCCCACGGAAGGGATTCCTGGTTTTCAGGTATTGAATCGGACAACACGCCAGGGAAAACTGGCCCGGGACGTGGACGCGGCCACGATCGAAGCTGCCATCGACTTTCTTAAACAACCACGCCAGAAGCCATTCTATCTGGTGGTTTCCTTGATCAACCCACATGACATCTGTCTCCCAGCGGGCGAGGCGAGTCCACTCCTGGAACAGATTTGGCAAAGGTACGGTCCGACGGCGGGAATCGAACTGCCACCTCTTCCGCCGAATTTTAAGCTTGCTGACAACGAACCGGCGTGGCTGGGACAACGGCGCCCCAAGCATCCCGGTTGGGACGAATCGCAGTGGCGGCGGTATATTTATGCCTATTATCGGATGGTGGAAGACGTAGACGCTCAGATCGGCCAGCTTCTCGATGCCGTCAAGGAAATTGGTGCACAGAACAATACACTGATTGTTTTCACCAGCGACCATGGAGAGGGACTCGGTTGCCATCAATGGACAGGAAAAATGATGTTCTTTGATGCCGAGGCGGCAGTACCGCTTATTGTAAGTTGGGAAGGAGTGACTCCGACACGCATCGATCGGGAACACCTTGTCTCCACCGTGGACGTGCTGCCCACAATTTGTGATTATGCGGGCATCAAACCACCCTCCGATGTACGTGGCCAAAGCCTTCGTCCTATTATTGAGAATCCGGGTGCCCCGTGGCGGGGCTTTCTGGTTTCTGAAATTGCCCACACACCTGCCCTGGGGCGGAGTTTCATGGTGCGAACAGCGCGGTACAAGTACATCCGCCTAGCCCAGGCTAACAGTGAGCCGGTGGAGCTTCTCTTTGACATGGAGGGCGATCCAGCGGAGCTAAACAATCTGGCAGGCAAGACGGACATGCGTCCGGTGTTGGAAGAGCACCGCCGGATTCTCGAACAGTGGCGGGAAGCCACAGGTGAAAAGTCCAATCCAGTGCAGCCTTCGCCCAAGCCTGCTCGCCCACAGAAACAGCGGGCAAAAAAGGCCACCTGAACATGAAAAAGAAGCCCAGGGCAAGGCTTTGGGATCGCGCGCCACCAGATGGCTCGGGATGTTATTCTGCGTTCGTTCTGCCGCCTATCCTAACCATTCTCGCGGAAGTGTAAAGCGTCTCCCCGAGAAGGGACTTCAATCGTATTTGCATCGAGGACGGGTTTCGATTGACGGTAATAAGGAGATAATTGTGCTCGCTGGCGACGAACTCCGACGCCGGGTCGGGGTATCGGTCACCCTTTCCCTGAAGAGAGGTATTGAAATATGCCACTCCGTCTTTCAACGCACATTCGCCAAAGTGGCCAAACCCCGAGATGACGGCCGTGTTTTTCTGGAAGAGCCGCTCCCAAATGCCACCATACTGATTTCGCATAGCGGCGTTTTGCTCATTGTGAAAAGTGATCAGGAAAGGCATCGTGTTCTCTGTGACAATCTTCTTGTACCACTGAAATTGCTCAGAATCTGGCCCAAAATCGTGGCAGGACTGCCAGGTAGTGCCCCGGTCACTGATATGGTTGACGTCCAGTCCCACCAAGCATAATCCGCTCTGGGGAAGGGTGAAGTGCCAGTACCAGCCGGCATCGGGCAGGGCGAAAACACGTCGGAACGCCCGTGCCTCGATGTCATACACAGGATTCTCCGGCGGCTTCCCCATACGTGGGCGGATTTCCCGGTCATGGTTACCCAACACGGGCAGGATCGGCACCCGACGGAAAAGTTCTGGATACTGCCGAATCAGTTGAAGAAACGGTTCCACGCACTCTGCGCGGCCCTCCCCACACACCGAGTGAAGATTATCCACATGGTCCCCTGCCGTAAGGAGAAGATGAGGTTTGTCCGCCAGAATAGCACTTAGATCGGGGCGGCTCTGCCAGTTGGCTACTACTGCGATTCTCAAACCATCGGCAGGATAGCCCGGAAAAAACACCTCAGTCGTTGCCGATCCGCTGAGAATGCGAATCGAACAGGGACGGGTGGAATCGGAGAGCGGTATCTGCAGGCGATGCCATGTGGTGGGCTGAGAATCCTGAATTTCCCGCCAAACCGCGCCATCCTGGTAGGCCACACGGCTCGGTTCCGGATTATCCGTGGTCCACGAGAGAGTCAATTCCTCCGGCAGCGGCCGTGTGTGGCCCATCCATACCGCCGTGACTTCGCACCAACCTTTTATGCCCGGGACGTTCGCCATCAGCATGCCCAGTGCGCTTGCTAAGATCGCTTTGAAAATGTGAACAACGGGACCGCGTGATTCCATCCGATATTCCTCCTTCAGGGATTGTACCCGAAAACTTCTTCAAGATGTCAACATTGCTCGACGTGCTTCTCGATCAATGAAAATCTGTGCTGTGCAGCGCAGCGACACGGGAACGGGTCATGTCCACGTTTCCTCGGCCGTCGGAAAGGCACGTAAACCTCGGTAAACCGTGTGCCGCAGTGAAATTTTACCTGGAGGGACTTGCCTGCGACGACCAGATATTCAGTTTGGGCGATCCATTTCATTGTTCGCGCGTTACCTGCTTCATTCAGTCCAAATTTGGAGGTACTGGCAATTCATGAATTGCCCATTCGAGACGCCGAACTTTTGGCGTTTGACCGGTCCTTAAAAATCGTGGAGGCGGCTCGAAAGGCAAACGCGTTGCCGGGGTTGCGGGTCCGTGATAGGATAAAATCGCCTACGGGCGAACCGTTTCCGAAGGCGGAGGAGCGGGAAGGATGGACCGGCTTACAATGCACCGAAGAATCCGCGGATGGTGGGACAAACGTGTGGGGCTGCTGCTTGTGCTGGCTGTGATTTCGGCCAGCATCGCAGCTTCCCCCGTCGCGGCGCAACCGCCACCATGGATGCTTCCGCAGCGCGGGTGGCCACCGGCAGGTGGATTTGTCCAGCCCCCTGGTGGATTTAACTCCGGGATGCGCGGACGATTACAGAGCGGAGTTAGCAACTCTTGGACAGGAAACTCAACCAATACGGCGAACGAGGGACAGGCACTGGTGGACCTGATTCATCGTCACGTCGCGCCGTCTCATTGGGCCCCTGCCGGGGGACCAGGAGCGGTGTATTACTGGCGGCCAGGCCATGCTCTCGTCGTACGGGCTAACGAAGAAGCCCATCAGGGAATTAGCGATCTTCTCAGGCAACTCAGGCAGGCTGGACAGTAACCAACTGCGAGCGGCGGCCTTACTGCTTGGAAACGTCTGCCAGTAAGAATCATTTTTTGCCGGGAGCACCGGGGCCAGCGGCTTAAGTCTTGGGCCTCATGGAAAGACTTTACGGCCACCCACCCAGGTTTCCAGAACCTCAGTGTCAGCGATAGCGTCGACCGGACAGGTCAGGATATCGCGGTCAATGATGATGAAGTCTGCATACTTCCCTGGTTCCAGGCTGCCTTTTAACTTCTCTTCGAAAGTCAGATAAGCGTTGTTGATGGTATACAGTTTAATTGCTTCCTGACGCGTGATGATTTCTTCGGGATGCAATGGCGCATCACTCCCCCGAGGCCGGCGCGTGAGCACCGTCCACATGCCGAGCCAGGGATCATAAATGTTGATCGAGCGTCGCCGTCCGATCTTCTGCATATGATCTGAACCGCCACCCACGATTACACCCTGCTGGGCAAGAGTCCGGTAAGGTTGGAAATACCTGAGGCGTTGGAGGCCGAAATGTGCAACAAGGGTCGCCCCATCATGGTACAACCAAGCGGGTTGCAGATCCGCGACAATTCCACACTGGGCCATCAGGGCGATGGCCTCGGGGCTCATGAAATTCGCGTGGGATATGCAGGGTCGCAGCTCGCGCACGGGAAAGTCGCGGTTCACCCGCGCATAGGCCTCGGCAAGGGCGAGCACGGCGCCATCCCCAACGGCATGAGCGGTTGGCTGGAGTCCTTTGGCAAGTGCCAGCTTCACGATTTGGTAAAGTTTTTCTGGTTCCACGAATAAAACGCCGCGATAGTCAGGGTCGGTGATCCCATAAATCTGACTTACTCCCCACGGCTCCCGCATGTAGGCACTTCCGGTGAGCATTCCCCCATCAAGGAAGAACTTCAGACCGCGGATCCAGATCCACGGATTATACTGATGAAGCGGATGAGCCACCGCCCGATCGATGGCGGCTTCGATTTTCTCGATCGGGGCTTGCGCATCGACATAGTAGGTGATGAAGATGCGGCAGGTCAACTGTTTTTGATCCAGGAGTGCCTTGTAACGCGCAATAGTGCGGTCATTCCCGCTCCGGTCCACGATACTGGTCAGGCCTACCTCGTTGTACGCCCGGAGTAACTTACGGAGCGCCTCGCGTGATTCTTCCTCACTGGGGGATTTGGCGGACGATGTGACCTTGACCAGTCGGGTGCAGCTCCGCAGGATCCCGGTAGGCTCACCAGTCACAGGGTCTTTTTCGACAAATCCCGGCTGACCGTCAGTGATCTGAAAATTTCGATCAATTCCGCTGAGTTTCAACGCCAGAGAATTCAGCGCTGCATCCGGGCCGGTTCGGAACATCACTGGGTGCTCCGGCGCTGCTTCATCCAGTTCCTTGCGTGTGGGAAATCGCCGCTCTTTCAAACGTGTCACAAAAACCTGCTGGATAACGATCCATTCTCCCTTGGGCAACACGGCAGCGCGAGCACGAATATAGGCGAGTACGTCCGCGATACTCTCCATGGAGGGTACTTCGTGATCGAACTCGTACACCGCGGCGGAAGGTGGATGGGAGTGAGAATCGATGAGGCCGGGCAGAACCATCCGGCCTTGGAGATCAACGACTTGGGTGCTCGGACCTGCGAGCTTCATGATTTCCTCGTTGGGCCCGACCGCCACTATCCGGTCGCCGCTGACTGCCATCGCCTCCATGATCCGGAAATGCTCATCCACAGTGACAATTTTCGCGTTGTGGAAGATCCAGTCCGGCTGTCCCTCGCCCAAAGCGAATGGACATGCGAAGACCCACGCGATGGACAAACTCGCGATAAGTGTTCCCGCGGCAGACGAGCGATACCCATTCATGGCCATCCTCCAGGTTTTGGTGCCCACGGCGGATGTTTTTCGAACGTGCAGGTGCAACCGTTATCCGCGAATTTTATACAACCTGGATAGCCCATTATCAACAGGTTGCCGCCAAGGGTGCCCTATCTGAATTCCAAGGAGAGGCCGTTTCATGGCATGCTGGCTCACCAGTGCGTCAGCCTCATCCAGAACATATGGCAAACGGCATCCCGTCAATAGGAAACGAGAAGAAGCGCGAAACTCGAGAATCGCCGACGCGCTGCGTGGTGAATCTTGCGGCAACAGCAGTCACGCTCAATTCACCTGCCAGCCGCTACCAATCTCCAAGTTCATTTGAATGGGCTCAGTGAGTTGCGCCTGATCGCTGCTGTCAGTAGTAGGCTGGAGCTTGGCAACCTCAAAACCCACAGCTCGGAAGAGCCACCGCATTTCCTCTCCGCTAACCACGAAGCGGTCCAGGACATCCCCGCTGATAGCCACCAGGTCATCGCCACCCGTCGGCCAGACTTTAAGCGTATCGCGACTGGTACCGGCTGTATTCGCTTCCGCATACACGTGATCGAAGGCCCGCACGGTAATCCGGTATCGTGCCCCCGCGGTAACCTGGTCAAAGATCTCATGCTTGTGGCTCTTAACGTGGAATTCGTCTTTGAAGATGGAATCCACCAGGTCCGCTTTATCGTATCCCTGCGAAGCGAAGGCTGTGACGGTTCGAAAGTTGTGGGCCGTCACGTCGTACCCGGGCCCTGCCATGCGGCTGAGGCCGTAGCCGCCGAAGAACACGTCGTCACCCGGAGAGTCGAAGAACACCGCTCGATCATTATCGCCGGTCGCGAAGGCATGAACCACTTCAACCAGTTTGGCCCGGTGGTACACTCCGGGACCGATCATCTTCACGTGCCTGTATTGCGGCTCAGATTTGAGGCTCACGGAGAGAGCGACCAGACCGTGTTCCGACGAGTCGTACAGGTATGCTGTGTCCTGGCCACCACCGGTTGCGTAAACGTGAGCTTCCTCGAACCCCACGATCTGATCCACGCTGACTGGAATCGGGCCTGGAATGACTGCTTTCAAGGAGCCAGGACGGAGATGGAATACATCATCACCAGGACCATCGTAGGCCACGACGATGTCGACACCAGATCCAAGGCCGCCTTGCACGGTGAGGGAATCGGGCATCTCCGACAATCCATAGGAAACGCCATTGATCACCACCTGAGGTGAGGTCCCCGGCCGCAGAACCAAAAAATCGTCGTGCTCAGTACCGAAAACCGACACCAAAGCCTCCGACTCCCCTAGGAATTGGACGGCTAAAAGATTTACAAATCGGAGGGAAAAACTCGTGTCGCTGCCCGACGCGATCACGTAATAGAGTCGCCCTCCCTCGGCGAATTCATAATCCAGTCTGGTCTGGCTGTCTGCGAATTGGGACTGTGCCAGGAGCGTCGCCTCCGGATTCTCAAAGGGGTTATCGTCATAGAGCTGAAGCGTTATCGACCCCGGGACGTCGAGACTCTCTCCTATGACCGTCAAAATCCCATTCCGTGTGGGAGACACCTGAAACACGAGGTCCGTCGGTTCCAAGGCCACTAAATCCGAGATTGTCAAATCGTCAACGGTGCCCAAATCGCGGACGGAATAACGACTAGGCAGGAGGTTATGGAGGATCGTGATGCTGTTGGAAACCTGATTGAGGACCACAAGGTCGAGGCGACCGTTGCGATTGACGTCCACAGCGACGAGGGCCTCGGGGCTATCTCCCGCTGTGAAACGCACTTCAGGAAGAAAGGTCCCGTCCCCGTTGCCGAAAAGAATCGCGACGTCGTTTGACCCGCTATTTGTCGTGGCGATGTCCAGGCGGCCGTCGCCATCAAAGTCGGCCACTGTCAGGTGCGAGACAAAGTTTCCCACAGAGTACCGGCTTTCGGTCCCAAATGTCCCGTCACCATTGCCCAGACGGACGGATACCGAATGATTCTGTCGATTGCCCGTAGCGATATCCACAAACCCGTCGCCATTAAAATCCCCTACTGCTACCGAACGCGATCCGTCGCCCATCGTGTAGCGCAGCTCGGTTTGGAAAGTGCCGTCGCCATTGCCAAGAAGGATCGATACGTCGTCACTGTCCCAATTGGCGGAAATCAGATCCATCCGGCCGTCATCATTGAAATCGCTTACCGCCAAAGAAAACGGGTTGCTTCCCACGGTAAAGCGGCCTCGCGCTTGGAAGGTGTTATCACCCAGTCCCAGAAGGATAGAGACGTCGTCGCTCCCCTGGTTGCAGACTGCCAGGTCAAGATGCCCATCGCCATTGAAGTCAGCAGCGACAACATCCGATGGGCCCTGCCCGACAGCAAATCGGGAATCGGAAACGAACTGACCGCCACCAATGTTCTGGAACACGGCCACTTCCCCGCTGAAACGGTCAACTGCGACAAAGTCGGCGTGACCATCTCCGTTGAAATCGCCGGCGGCAACAGCCCCCATGTACGGGCCGATTGGATATCGCCCCATTTCTACAAAGTTGCCAGTGCGATCGTTGAGAAAAATGGAAACGTACCCGCCCGACCAGTTGGCCACCAGCAAATCAGGCCAACCGTCATTGTTGAGATCGGCCGGACGAACTCGCGACGGACTGAGTCCTGCTGGGTGCGACTGCCGGGATGGGAACACCCCAGTTCCATCACCGAAGATAATGGAAACGTCATAGGTGTTTACTGTCACCACGTCGAGGTGTCCGTCGCTGTTGACATCGCCGACGATGCCCGCAGCGCTTCCCGAGGATGCCGAGGGGCCAGGTGGAATATGCGTCTCGAAGGATCCGTCACCGTGTCCCGTCAGCGAGAGAATGGTACCTTCAGCATCAACGAGTGCCAGGTCTATTCGTGTGTCCGTGTTAAAGTCCCCGGCCAGCAAGTACTGGAGGGTTCTGTCAAGGCTCTGGAGGGACAGAACATCAAAGTCACCGTCGCCCTCGCCGAGCGCGACAAGGAAATACGGGGAGCCCCTCTCGCAGGCTGCGATATCGACGAGACCATCACCATCAAAGTCAGCCACAGCGAGGGAATCCGTGCGGATGGGCACCAGTGTACTGACTAATTGAAATGCCTCGTCTTCCTCGAAGAGGTACACATCAATGCTGCCCAGATTCCCAACCAGCAAGTCCAGATGCCCATCGCGGTTGACATCTGCGACCGTGAGGGCACGGGGCGAAATGCCGGCCGGTGATTCGAACAAGACCTCGAAGCCGCCATCCCCTTGATAGCTGAAAATGGCCAAGCTGTTGCCGTCGTCGCTGACGAGAATCGCCGCAATATCAGGATTTCCGTCGCCATCAAAATCACCAACTGCGAGGTCGCGGGGAGACGAGGGCAGAGACCACAAAATTCCATCTCCAAGATTTCCCCCACCAGACCCAAAAAACAGCGACAGCGAGTTGTCACCGGAATTTGAAACAACGACGTCCAGATGACCGTCGCTATCAAAATCCGCCATTTCGATATCGCTGGGAAGATCCCCTACGGGATACTGGGTTACGGTAAAACGCCCATCTCCCTCCCCCAAAAACACGCTGACCGTGTCTGCCAGGCGGTTGGCGGTCACCAGATCTGGGTTCCCGTCTTCGTTGAGGTCGCCCATCACGACCGAGGCCGGCTCGACATTTCCGAGATGGAGTTTTAACCCGGGGAAGATGCTCGGTAGACTGGCATCCAGGAGCCAGCGTTCTTCGAGTACTTCCAAGCTAGGCCTTCTACGCCGCGTAAAGGATTTCTTTTTTACGCATCTTCCCCTTTTTTGTGTCCAACGATGCTCTGACAGCTCTCGCATCTGTCTCTCTCGGCCGGCCACGATCCACCTCCCGAAACGAAAATTTTCCCAACTTTTTTAACGTGCCTGATTGAGACGCGTCTCTATCATGGAATGGCCTGTGCCAATTTTGTTCAGAATTGCTGAACACGCCGCCCAATATGTCTTTTTGATTTCTTTTATAGGCTTAAAAATCTCTGTCGCCATTTCCTGGGTTGTCGTCTGCTACGACTTCGTGTAAACCCAGTCCGCTCGGCTGCGGATGTACGCAATCTGGGAACCTGGCCGGTAGCCGCGTTCACCTTGATCGAGGGCAGTCCACGGTGGAGTGTACCTTTGCAATCTAGGTCGCAACCTCTGATCACGAACTGGTCATTTTGCCGATGCAATGCCCTTTTTATTCTAATCGGGCCAAATATTGCTGTAAAACGTTGCCCACCACAGAGTTCTGCAAGACCGGCCAATACAAAAAACAGTCGGTCCGCTAGGCATCACGTAGGTATGGAGTTCGCAACTCGGGCAGCACCGTGACATCCGTCCTGCCCATCCCAGGTGACGACCAGCACCCTTAACGCCGGAATCGCGACCGACCTGTTGAGATGCGAACTGAACCGGTAAGCAGCCTTCAAAAAAGTCTGGTTTTAACTATCACCGCTTTCGTGGGCTGTTTGTAGAGAGTTTAAACAGGCGGAATTCGCGATCTTAATTATTGGCGTCGATGGGGGCGACACTCAAATTAACGGTTGCCGATGGATGGTTTAGCATTGGTTTCTCGAACGCCAGTCCGTTAGTTCTTTTCTTCGCTACGAGAGTTACTGAGATTTTGGATTGACGATTGTTATCGGGCGGTCCGCCCCAGCGTATCTCCTGAAAAGGAGGAAGTACAAGGGTCAATTTGAGGTCCGTTTTCGCGGGGTAACGTTATGCTCGGGCCTTCCTTGGGGCAATCTGAAACCGGCATTCATGATGACCGTTGGCATTGGCGTTCCCCAGAAGAGATCAGCCAGTCTCTGCGTCTGACCCGTTCTCCAACTTATCAGTGGCTACTACTCCACGAGCAGCAACGCACTCTCGAGGCAATAACGCCGACCATAAAGCTTCTCGCTGAAGCCGAAGAGCAACAGGCCAAGGTGGAAGAGGAGTTTCTCAGAACCGATCGCGAACTCCGAAACCTTTGGAACAAACGGCGGACGGACGGGGAGCAACGGCGCCGGGCTGCGCAGCGCGAGCTGGAGCAGGCCGAGATGGCTGTCGCCCGAGCGCAAAGAGCCTTGGAGGCTGCCAGGGAACGGGTTGTGCAGCTGCGTACCAGGGACTTCACGCCGCAGGATCAGGCGATTCTGGAACAGGCTGTGCGGGAGAAGTGCGCGCCATTTGAAGAAACACTGGCCCGACTGCACAGGGAACGGGATTCACTCGAAGACGCGATCCAATCACTGGAAACGCAAAAGGCCGACCTGACAGCCCAGCTGGCGAAAGTTCAAGAGGACGCGCACTACTGGGACCGTGGAAACTTGCCGCCGGAAGTGGAGCAGGCGGTCGAGAAGGCTGCCGAACAGGCACGTGCTGCGCACCAACAGGAAGTCCGCCAATTAGATCAAGAGATTACCACGTCGGAGAGGAAGTTGTCTGACCTTCGCACAGAGAAAGAAAATCTGACGCGAGAAATACAGCGACTCCAAAAGGAAGTTGAACAATACCGGGGAACGAGCGGCCTGTGGCGTTTGCTTGTCGGGTTTCTGTATAATCCCCCGGCGGCGCTTGCGAGGGCTCAGACTCGGTATGGCGAAATCGTAAGCGAAGAATCGAAGATCACCAGTTCCCTCAAGCAAATTAGATCAAAACGCCGTGATTTGATTACGCGGGAGGAGGAGCGAATCACCACGGCACGCCGCCACGAGCAGGACCGTCAATACAGCGCGTTCGTCGAAAAAAGAAGCCGGATTCCAGCGGAACTTCAGAAGTGTGAAGAGTCGCTCGCAACGGCACGGCGGGCATTGCAGAATGCGGAAATGAGACTGTGTGAATGCGAGAAAGCGCGCGACCGAGCACGGGAACAAGCAATCGAGGATGCATGGCAGAAACTGCTGGCAGAAGCGGAAAAGGCCCTGGAGACAGCTCAAAAGGAGTATGACGCAGCGCATGAAAACAAGGTTGGTGCGGAACAAAATCTTGTCGAAGCGGAAGCTTTTCTCGAGCGTTTGAAAGAGCAAGAGCATGAGGCTCTGGAATCCGGCTTGGCCGAACCGCACCGTCGCGTGAGGGAATGCCGGGCTCAATGCGAGCGATTGCGGCACGAAATCGCTCTTCGATTGCAGGAGTGCGGTGTCACGCTCCCAGAATCTGCGCGGGCTGAGGAAATCGCCCAAGTTTGTGCCAATCGTCGCGAGGAGGTGTCGCGCCTCTTGACTCACTGGGATCGCGAGTCATGGGCGAAAAGTGATCGGGTGGAGAGAAGAGTTGTGGCTCGACGCAGTGCCACGTCGAGCGAAGAGAGTCCGGTGGCCGAAGGCACTCTCTACCTCGATTTCTACAGAAACGCAGAGGATAATTCAGACCGCGAAGGCTGTAAATGGGACGGTTTGAATACCCAGTTGAAGGAGTTGCTCGAGCGCTATGGAAAAACTGACACCCAGCTATTGCAGGAACCGCTCTCGTGGTTTCTGCCGACATTTTTTCCGGATGGCCTAGTTCGCAGTTATTTCGTTTGTAACATCAGTTACCGGGAAGACCAGCCTCGTTTATTAGTCCGGCCTACAACCATAACTCCCCGCATGGAAGAAATACTGCCGCCGGGGGTCACATTGGGTGTTTGGGGACGGCTTATCGATAACCGCAACGATCCCGACAACCCTGTTCTGCTCGTCCAACGAATCGTCGATCTGTCACACTGCCCCAGGCGGGTATTCGAACGCGAAATCCGTGTGGTAGCACGCACAAACGAAGTGTATCCCGGCCGGCAACGACGCCAAAACGTGCTGACGAGGTCTTTTATCGAAGCCCTCCCACCCATTTCAGTGGACACCCAGAAACGCCTTGCTGATTGGCGGGAATATCTCGATTGGAAAGAAACTTTGGCGAAAAAGAGCCTGGACGGAGTCCGCTACGTCCAAGTGACGTTGGATCGAGAAGATCCGCAAGGGCGACTCCGCTTTCTCGTGGTGGCTCCAGGCCGCGAGAGTTGGGAAAGGATGCGTCGCATCCTGCGACAGGATGAAGTGCGGGCCTATTCCCTTGATTATTCGAAGGATCCGTGGACTTTTGAGTACAACGATGATCGCCGGGCTCAGGAGACGGAACTGGGCGATTTCGTGAGTCTTGAGCAGGCGTCTGAACCGCCGAACGAGGTGGATCTGACCGGCATGCCCTGGGAAAACCCTATCTGGGGGTGGGCCATGTACCGGCTGACCGAACCAGCGCAAGAGGAATTCGATCGGATGCGCGAGGAAGGAGCCAGTTGGCAGCGGATTGAAGAGGTGCTTCTTCGAAAAATCCCCCGTCAGGGCTTTCTTTCTCTCTCCATCGTGGGAGATCTCGCGCTGGTAAAACGACAGCGCATTGCGTTGGATCGTCTGCAGGAACAGTCGGGCTATGCCCCCCTCTTATCGAGCTATCTGTTCGACATCAAGGCAGCAGACGAGCCGGCCGAGCTCGTCTCCATACCAGAGGACCGGTGGTTCCGGAAAGATCTCAATGAGGATCAAAAGCTGGCGGTTTGCAAGATGATCAGTGCTCCAGACCTGGCGCTCGTCCAGGGGCCTCCCGGCACAGGCAAGACCACCATGATCGCAGAGGCCATCTGTCAACTGGTGGAACAGAAAAAGACGGTTCTGTTGGCCTCGCAGGCAAACCTGGCTGTGGACAATGCTCTGGAACGCCTCGCGGGATTTCCCAGTATTAGGGCGATCCGACTGGGACAACGGGCCGATGAAAGTGGCCCTTTCAGCGAGAATCAGGCTCTCGCAACGTATTACCAAGCGATTGCCAAAACCTGTCGGGAAGGGATTCTTCAGCCGTGGGCAGAGGCGGAGCGAATGCTGCGGGAACTTCAAGAGTGGCTTGCCCAGGTAGACATTCTCACGGCTGACCTGGCTGGGATGGAGCTGAGGCATCGGTCGCTCGCGGATCGCCGTGACGAGATCATTGCGGCGATGAATGACGCGTATCAGGCGGAGGAACAGAGCCGCCGGGTTGCTATGGAACGGGAGCGGGCAAAAGAGTTTCTGGCGTTCCTGAACAACGGGGCCAATGGTCCGGGGCAACTCCCAGCGGACATTGCCGAGGAACTCGTGGGAATGGCGTCCCCACTGGTCGAAAAACTGCGGACCGTGGGAATTGATCTCGATCCTGGACAGGTGACCATCGCACCGCTTCCTACTTCCCAGCAATCTTTGGGACTTGCACAGATCTTTCGCCGGTGGCAGGAAGTCGAGAGGCTCGTTCCTCGGTTGGAGGCAGACGCCAAGCGTTTGGAGGCTTCTAATGCCGAAGGTGTCCTCTCGCAGGAAGATGCTCTCCTCTTGGAAGAACTTCAACGGAAGGCGCGGCAACTGCAGGAAGAGATGGCGGAGGACGCGAGCAAGCTCCCTGCGTGGCAGGAAGTGCAGAAACGGATCCGCGAACTTCGAAAGCGTGGCAGTGGCCTAAATGCCGAAGTTTACCAGGCAGTGTTCACTGCGACAGTCGATGGTATTCCAGTTGCCCATCAGTTCACCAACCCCGATGCCCGGCGACAAGAGGTTCTTTCACGTCTCTACGAGGCTCTTCGCACGATCGGCGAAGTGCGTGACGAAATGGCCCGCGTTTATGAGAATTGCCGGATAAGAGTGGAAGAGTTCGTCAACGCGCCGGCGCCAGGCGGGCCTTCCGCCGAACAAACACGCCGCTGGGAAATTGAGCTGGCCAATGTGAGGGATCAACTGGCGCTTCTCGAGCGGCAAATGGCGGAAAAAGAGTCGTGTCTGGGGGAGTTATTGCGCAAACACTGGGAAAGCCCCGAGCACGCCCCAAGCCGGGCGGATCTGCCTGCCATTCGGCACCGTGTCACGGAACAACTTGAACAGCTCAAGCATTTCCTTCAGCGTCAAGAGCCGATCCGAAAGGCCTGGAGCGAGATCCTGGAGGGTTGGACCAAATCCCTCATGGATCCAACTGTAGCGGAGCGTGACCACCACCAGTTCTTTCCCATTTACCTCAAAGCATGCAATGTCGTGGGTGTGACATGCACCGAGAATCCTCAGACCCTGGAAAAGTACGGCTTTGTCCGATTCGACGTGGCAATTGTGGACGAGGTCAGTAAGGCCACTCCACCTGAAATCGTCATGCCACTTTTGCTGGCCCGGACGGCCATTCTCGTGGGCGATCACCGGCAACTTCCACCCCTTTTCCGCGAGCGGGAACTGCCTTGGGAAGAACTGGTGGCAGAGACCGAAGCGGGAGACGAGGAAAACGGTCAGGAACCGGTGCTTCTGACTCGGGAAACATTCGAACGCTTTCGTAAGTTAGTGACTGCCTCGCTGTTCAAAGAGCACTTCGAGAACGCATCCGACGCACTGAAGTCTTTCCTTTTCACACAGTATCGGATGCATCCTCAGATCATGAAGGTGATCAACCATTTCTATGAAAACCGGCTGGTATGTGGTCTGCGTGATCCCGACGGTAGGGACCCAAGTTCTGATCCTCGGGAGCATCGCCTTCACAATTTGACTTTGCGCGGTCCCAAGAATCGCACTTATCTTGCACCGGATCAACACGTTCTGTGGATTGATTCCTCGTTCGATCCTTTAGGAAAACCACACTTTGAAGAGCGGACGGGGTCAGGGGGCAAAACGAATGCATTAGAAGCGCTGCTCATTGCGCAGTGCCTGTATGACATTGAGATGGCCTATCGAGAGATGGGCTTCGGGTCCGGTAAGAAGCCTGCGCGTCGAGTTGGTGTGATCACCTTTTACGCCCGCCAGGTCCGGACAATTCGCGAAACTCTTCGTCGTTTCCAAAGAAAACAGAATTTCAACTTTCAGGCGATTCGCGTAGATATCAACACGGTGGATCGCTATCAGGGGCAGGAACGTCCCGTTGTACTCGTGAGCCTGGTCCGCAACCCGTCCCACAGATTATCACGGCGTGCCAACACGGCTCAGTTTGAACGCATTAATGTGGCATTCTCGCGGGCGCAGGAACTGCTGGTAATCGTTGGTGCGGAGCAGACTTTTCGCCAGTATCCTGTGAGGCTGCCTCATCTTGACCGGCCAGGGTACCGGGAAGTCGAGGTTTATCGGCACATCATCGAGGAGATCGAGCGGTGGGGATGCTTTTGTTCCGCAGCCGAGATCCTGTCCGCGGAGACATACCAAGAGTTTCAGCGACAAATGGGACGTGCCGTGCAGCCAATTGTGAGAGGAAGCAAGCCATGACCATCAGTTTGACCAAGTTTCGCGTTGGGCTGCCGGCCCTGCGATTCTCGGTGCAAATCACGCACAGTGTTCCGCGGATCGTCACGGCGTTCGAGCGGATCACGCTCGTCATGTGCGACCGTTTGTCCAGTGACCCCCTGTTCCGACGGCTCCCTCTCGTGAGGGCCTTCGAAGATTTCCTCTGTGTCCCGGATGCCGCCCCGCTTGTTAACGCCGTCATCAACGAGCTCATCACTGTAGGTGCTGTCGCTCCCCGGAGAAAAGACTGTGATCCGCAGTGGCTCCGTTTCGAAGAACTGGAGATAACCTCGGCGGGCCAACAGATGCTGGCGGACAACCAAATCGAAGCGCGAAGCCAAGTCCATGAGGAATCGTTTCTCTTCGATCCCATCGGCACGAGAATCCTTAGCGAGGAAGACGCTCTCCGCTACTCTTCTCAATCCCCGACCATTAGAGTCAATCCTGAAGTCTTCCAAAATCTGTTCCCTGAAAACCTGATCAGGGAATGGATTCCCAATGCCCGTTTTCCATGGTGGCGCCCTCAGGCTCGTATTCAGGGGCTTAGACCAATTGGGGAACCCGAGATTCTATGGCGGGAGGTCATGGCAAGCGTCGACCTGCGAGATGGGCGGATCACATTGCAATTGCCAAATGAAAAGGAAACCGAATACATCAATTGCCTCCCCGCCGCGGAAATCGTGGGACGATTTCTCACACCGGCCCTTGGTTTGGATAAGTTAGGTGGGGAAAGGTTGGAAACGTGGCCGATTGTGTCTGCATCCTCGGGCGATTCGGGTGGCGGTCAATGGGTGATTCTCCCCCGTTTTGCCGAAACGATCCCCGATTCAGTAAGCTGGTACATTGTGCATCCCAAGCTCCTTTCCCTGGCTGTTTCGGTCCAAGCCCAGGGGCGGCTTATCGTCAGCTTTGATCCAAATCTCTCGCACGATCTTGCTGTGAGATGGAACTCCGATGGGGCTGGGTGTCAGGTGATGGAACGCGGTGACTGGCCATTTCCCGACAGTGTACTCTGTGTTTGTGAGACCCAGGCCTTGATCGGTCATTGCCTCCGAGTGCGAGTGCAGGATGAGGAAGTTCTCCTGCCGGTCGGCGTGTGGACAGCGAATACAACCTCGGCACCAGGAGAAGCTGATGTCTTCCGCGATCTCGCATCCAGGTTGCGCCAGGTGCCGGACGAAGACCGCCTGGTGATCCCGCGCTGGTGGCAGAGAAAGGAGACCTTTGAGACTCAAACGCGACAGACCCTGGCACAGGCAGGCTATTCCATGAGCGAGGCAGAGGCTCTCATTGCCCGCCTTGAAACTCGATTTACCAACATCCAAAAACGGAGGGGAGCACGCTAAAGACGTGACGGAAGGCCGCAGTAAACGGGGAGTCGCTCCGGTTTTTTGCGATCAGCGTCTGGGAGCCGAAACTTATACCGGGTGGTCCGAGATGTTGACCGAAAGTTGCACGAAAATTTCGCGAGGGGAACGTAACGCAATCCGGCAAATCGTGCACTTTGTTATTTGGTTGCATCGTTTTTCGTAAAGAAACAAGAGAAACCACGAAAGAGTGTGGGGTATTGCCATGAGCGAACTGGGTATTTTCGAGTGGATTTTTGGTGATCCTTCGCAAGACCGTCGTCGTGACAGACACGCGGAAGAAGCCCGACGCGCACAATACCTGGAGCGAGTTCGTGAGACTACCAGCCGATATCGGGACCGCTACGTGGAAACCTATGAGGATCTCCTCGCCCAAGGTCTCGATCAGTACCTGCCGCAAGAATTTGCATGGGTTGAAGAGCAACTCGACGAGCTTGATGAACTTCTCGAGACTGATCCCCTGGCCGCTCGCGATTTAAGTTTTGAACTGGCTCCTATAATCAGTCGGCTACCCGCACGTGCCCGACAGGCCAGGCGAGAATACGAGGAGGAACGCCGTCGTCAGGAAGAGCGTTTGGCCAAACTGCGGGCCGAAGCCACATCCGAGCTCGGCCGATATCTTGAAGAGGCCCTCGCCCAGATAACCGATCCCGTGGAACAGGATTTCGTCCTGGAAGACTTGCAGGCTCTGAGAGACGAGTTTGCGCAGCGTTCCGTCCTTCCCGAGGAACTGCCTGCGGTTCAACATGAGATCAGCGAGAGGATTCGGCTTCTTCGAGAAAAAGGAGCGCGTCAGGCGCAAGAATGGAGGGACGCGAAGGCACGCCAGATTGAGAGCGAAGCTCGCCGAAAACTTCTCGACTTCTACAGTGCCGAGCTGGCAAGGCACCCTAATCAGGTTGAGGCTCAGCAGAAGCGAGAACGTCTGGAAAACCTTTATAAGTTGGCCGAGGCGCAAGGATTATCGCTCGAAGAGTTTCAGGCACGGTTGGTGGCAGAAACGGAAGACGCAGAACCGGCTCCGCGCGGAGAAGAGGCCCGCCGCCAGGTGGTCCGTGCAATCATGGAGAGCCTGACCCGTTCGGGTTTCATTGTTGATCAGCCGCGACTTCTTCGGGAAACAGACGAAGTTCTGATTCGTGCCAAAAAGCCAGCCGGAGCGGAAGCCAATTTTTCGGTCCGCCTCAATGGGACGATGATTTACAAGTTCGATCATTACGAGGGCATGAAGTGCAAGGACGATATCGACAAAGTCCTACCTCTATTGGAACAGATCTACGGCATCCGGCTGTCCGATGCCCGCGTCCTCTGGCGAAATCCTGACCGATTGTCCAAGTCAGCACGCCCTTTGGATGGGAATCAACGGAGAGAAAGCCATGGCTAACCATCGCGAAAATCGCTGGCTGGAGAACTTCACTCGACAGGCCGCGATCCGACGGGCCCTCATCGTCCATGGCGAGGTTCAGGATCTCTGCTATTGTCCCCATACGCAGCAATACCGGTGCGTCAGCGAAGTGCTCGTGAACACCCTCAAAAACATGGGTTTTGACCATGTGGTGGTTTGGGACCGATTTTCTGGTGTGCAAGGAGTTTCGGACAATGTATGGCAGCGACTGGTGCGAAATACTGTAGCGGCTTCACAACCGCGCAACAACTTTATCATGCCGGGAGAAGCATATGATGTGGGCGCCGGTTCCACCATGCCACCCAGCACGACAGTTCCACAGGCCGATGATTTCCTTGCCGTGGTTTATCACAATCTTGTGCATCCCTCGACAGAGCGCTACGCCTTTCTCATCGACTGGTCACAATATCTCTTTGGTAACGCCAATGCTCTTTCCGAACAGGAACGGCAGTGGCTGCTTGTGATGTCGAAGGCGATTCGCAATGCTCCTATTTCGGTCACCGAAATGGAAGTGCTGACCCGGCCCGGAAATCTCATCGTCCTGCTGTGCTCGCAACTGGGCGCCCTGCCGCCCGCCCTTTATATGGGCAACCCAGCGATTGCCGACGTCCTCATCCCCCCACCGGGACGTTCCGAACGCGAAGGCTTTTTGCAACGGACTCTCCATGCCTGGTGCCTGAAGTCTTTGCCACGGCCCGGTGAAGTCAGATTTTCTCAATTTGTCGATTCCCTCGACGGAATGACCATCCGTGATCTCCATCAACTCCTCAAACTCTCCCGGGTAAATTCCTCAGAGCCACTGTCGTTCGAACATCTTATTAATCTTTACAAGTACGGGCAGCGGGAAAGCCCCTGGGAAGACCTCAGTCGAGGGCGACTGGCAACCATTCGTGAGGAACTGAAAAAACGGGTGAAAGGTCAGGACGAGGCTGTTGAAAAAGTGGCGAGCGTCATTATCCGCGCCTACACGGGGTTGTCCGGACTCCAGCACTCGATCAAACAGAAGACCCCCAAAGGTGTTCTCTTTTTTGTGGGACCGACGGGGGTAGGCAAGACCGAGCTTGCCAAAGCGCTTGCTGAATTCCTTTTTGGAGATGAGGACGCCTGTATCCGTTTCGATATGTCCGAGTTCAACCACGAACACAGCGACCAGCGGCTCGTCGGCGCTCCGCCCGGCTATGTGGGTTATGAGGAAGGGGGACAACTGACCAATGCCGTGAAAAAACGCCCATTTTCCGTACTCCTTTTCGACGAAATCGAAAAAGCCCACGTTCGGATCCTGGATAAATTCTTGCAAATCTTGGAGGACGGGCGACTTACCGACGGGAAGGGAGAAACGGTTTCCTTTGCCGAAACCGTTATCATTTTCACATCCAATATTGGGGCGTCGGAAATTACTTGTCAGGCCGATCCCGAGGTCGTCCGTCAGCAGTTTTTAGAAAAGGTTCGCCATCACTTCATTCATGTGGCCCAAAGGCCGGAACTCCTCAATCGGATCGGTGATAACATCGTTCCCTTCCAATTCATCACGAATGAAGAGTTTCTGGTGGCCATTGCACGAGCAAAACTGCAACCCATCCGCGAACGTCTCCGCGAAAAATATCGTTTTAAGGATCTCGTTTTTGATGACGAGGCAAAAGCTCTGCGGGCTATCGTGTCATGCGTTGATCGCCAAATGGGGGGACGAGGCGTTCTCAATCAACTGGTGAAACATCTTCTCGATCCCCTTGCCATCTTTTTATTCGAGGAAGATGAACCGGCGGCCTACGTGGGGCGCACACTTGTAGTACATCAGGCAGGCAACGAGCCTAAATTTGCTTTTGAAGTCGTATGAATACACCCTGGTTGAACCTCGCCCACTGGCTGGACTGCACGGAAGTCGAGGGTCCCGGACGGAGATTCGCTCTATGGGTCCAGGGGTGCCATATTCGATGTCCAGGATGTTGCAATCCGCACATGCTGGAATTTGTGCCCCGACATCTTGTGCCCGCCGAGAGGGTTGCGGAGTGGGTTCTGGACGCCCACCGACGCTGGAATCTGGAGGGTGTGACTTTCCTCGGTGGAGAACCTATGCTCCAGGCCAAAGGTCTTGCCTTGGTAGCGGAAAGGTCACGCCGCGCCGGCCTTTCGGTCATGGTCTTCACCGGCTTCACCCTAGAATACCTGGGTAGCTGTTCCCTACCCGGCGTGAAACAACTCCTGGCAGTCACTGATCTTTTGGTCGACGGGCCGTACCTTGCCCATTGTCCAGAGACGAAGCGTCACTGGGTCGGTTCCACCAACCAGCGCTTCCATTTTTTAAGTGATCGATATCAGCCGGGCTTGGAATACGATTCTCGTTTCGCCAGGGGCATGGAACTCCGCATCCGGTCGGACGGAACGGCGACCTACAATGGCTGGCCGGGAGAACTGATCAGCGAGGTTGGACACGAACCATAGCGTAATCCAACCCATTTAACTCAAGTTCCAGGATGTTTCCCGCAATGCTCACCGGGGCTTCACTGACGACCTCCCGAGCAGTGACCGTCTCCGATTGACCCAGCGCTGAAAAGTCGATCGTCAACCTGGCACGACATTTTTCCTGCGCGAGATTAAAGGCCACCAAGATGAAACCCCGTCCAGGTCTGTTGTAGAGACTTACCTTCACAGTATCCTGGTCGCAGCGAACGAACCTCGCGCTGTCCCAATAAGGGATCCACTGTGCCTCGTGGCGTCCTAACTCGTCGAATGCCCGCCACATGCGGGCGGAGACGGCGACATCTTCCATCCTGTTGGGCCTGACGGGCACGTCGTGGAGAAGGGCCAGCCCCACTGCTTCCCGGCGTTGGAACGGTCCGCTGGGATACCACAACAACTCTGCCGGCACACCCCAGTTGCGCCCCATGAACTCCGCGCGGAACGCGTCGAGGGGCAGGACCTCTCCAGGTGATTCCGGACGCTTGATGCTTTGCAGGTGCTCACCGTCCCAATAGCTCGTGGCAAAGGCGAGCGTCGGAATAACCATGCAGGTGGATTGATGAACGTTTACCTGCCCATTTGGGTTATGCTTTTTCACGATCGTGTAAATTCGCCGCATAGTTTGGCGGACGGCGAAGATCGGATACGTTGTCCCCACCGACCCATCTGGCTTCACGTAGCCACAGCCATGGAGTTGATTCCTGCACCCCCACGGCTCCGAGGTTCCGTCCAGGTAGACACCGTCGATGTCGTATTCATCAATCAGTTTGGCAATCCCATCGCAGATAAAGTCCTGCCAGTGACTGCGGTAACACACAATGTAGGCGGTCTGCTCGGGCTGCCGCTTGTATCCTCCGGCCCGCGGATAGACCAGGCATTCCTCATGATACTGGTCCCATTCCGGTGCGAGGGTGCTCATCTCGTATCCATGATAGAGCAGCAGCTGAATGCCGCGGTCATGACATGCTTTGACCAATTTGCGAAGTTTTTCTCCGTGCGTTGTCCGGGGGTAATTTTGGATATCAGTCCAATGTTCATGGAAGCAGATCGTCCTTACGCCATACTCCGCCAACCGATCAAGAATTCCCGGCGGATTCTCTTCGATTCCATAATTTCCCATGTGGCAAATTCGATAGTCCCAGGCGTCTGGTTGCATCGGTTTAACCGGCGTTGCCTGAAAGCCAAATGTGTATTCCAGCGGTGTGTTGAGCTTACGAGGTTTGCCCACGAGATGGATAACCAGAACCACGGAATTCTTTTCCGGACGGACTTCGATAACCCGGTTCGGATCCACATCCCAAAAGTTTTGATCTGATTCAGCAAACCAGGCTAATCCCCGCTCATCGTCACCGATCCAGAAGAACGGCTTGAACGAGACTTGGTATCCGTCGGGTGGAATGGCTCGGGAATTGAAAACACTCCCCCACCGGCCCGGCCAAAAGTGGAGATACTTGGCCCGCTCTGGCCGAAAAGGAATTTCCAGGTCAAGTTTTTCCAGCGCCACATCAGGATGAGCAGGTTTCAGCTCGAAGTCGCAGCGGACCATCCCATCATATTCGATGAGGACCGTACCGTTGCATTCAAGGCTATCCGTCGCCGCTTGAATGCGAAGCCTTGCCCGCACTGGAGAGCTCTCCAGAACGGTCAGTTCCCTGCCCTTCCATAAGAGCGGTTGGCCGGCTGACGTACCACCTAAGGCGATGGGCCCAGCGAGGATCTCCTGAGAGGCTGAGGTGATCTGAGAGGGAAAAGGAAGGTCAGAGAATCGATACACGCGTCCCCAAACGTGGACGGCATGGCCCTCGACTGCGACCGGTGTCCACGGTGGAAGAAGTTCGTCGCTCTGTCCCGCTGGGCTGCCCAACCAGGGTGGTTTACCGCGGCTTTCTTCTCCCGATAACGCGAGGTGGCTTGCCATCATCAACGTAATCATTAGCGTTGCTGCCAGTGCTGTCTGCATTTTCTTCCCGGGCAAGATTACCGGGTCATAGGAAGAAAGCCGGATAGGATCAATGACGTGTCTCATGGACCACCTCCTTGGAAAACGACCACTTTCAGAGTTTTCAAATCAGCCAAACTCTGTTCCGTCGCGCGTCCACAGCGGAAATGGTTTCCAGAAACTCGACGGAAGCGGAGCAAGACTCTCAGAAAAAGCCCCCGTCGACCAATTACAGCGTTCCAGTCGCCACACGAATTGTCGTTCGTCCCTCAATGGGTGCAAGAGCCCCGCCGAGAAATTCGTCGACATGATTCACCTTGAGCAAGGGCCCACGCTGGCGATTGGGCACGGGCAGGGAACCGCAACAATATGGACACGCAGCCGCGCTGGATTTTCCGTTCTGAAGAACAGTCGTCTGGGGATGGTGACGAGGGGCGGACTCCGGTATATTACCTGCGCGGTCAATAGTCGGACAACTTGAGGAGAACGGTCATGACCAGTTCCCTGCAAAGATGGTTTTGGGTTTGTTCCGCTCTCTGGAGTGTGGTCTGTGTGGGATTAGACGCGGATTGGCAGAGACATCGGTCCTGCCTCGCTGAAACAGGCCCGAACGCGAGCCCATCCCCAATCCCCTTCGACGCAGCACCTTTCGCCGCGTCGATTCTCGACGAACCCGGGAAAGCCTACGGTGTGGTGTGGGCCGAATGGCGAAGGATTCGCGCTGTGGAGGCGGAATTTGATCCCGGTTCTTGCGTGTCGCCGCAGTCGTTAGAGGTGCAGTACTGGCACCGGGTGTGGGACGGTTTGTCCGACCCCATCCTGTCGGAAGCCGATGTCGCGCGGACCGGCTGGAAGCCCATGGATGATTGGACGAATGGAAGTTGGAAGCTCGCCGACACGCGTGTGACTCAAGAGGGAAACCGTATTCGCTGGACCTTTGCCCCGACTCACGAAAAGGAGTTCCCCAATCTGAAACAATCAGGAGTCACCTACAGAAAAACACTTAAGATCCGCATTGTGGCGGAAGATCATCTCCCCCGGGTGACTGCCTTCCGCGTCTTCACCGACTCGGTGTATCGCCCTTTGACCGTCCGGATCTACTGGGGTGTTCCGGGGGTTCCTCAGTTTGCATATCAGGGAGATAACGCAGGCCGTCTTGAGGTATTTAATGGAATATTAAAAAGCTTGCGCCCCGTTGAAGGTTCCCCCATCGTTATAAGCCAGAACGGTCAGTTCATACTTCCCGCCGGTTCCACGGGGGCCCTCGATGCGGAGATTCTCACAACGATGAGCACGGTTCCCGGAAGCGAGGATCAGGATCCCACCATCGTGACGGTACGGACCCTCCACAATCCATTTTCGTTCGCAGTGGCCGATCTTATCAAAGGTGAGCGGATCCTTATTGACGATTTGGGCGTTCTCGTAACCAAGGCCGAAGACCCCATCGATCTGTCCCAATATCGGCACTTGTTGCGGGAATTCCCGGGTCGCTGCGTTTACGATCGTATATTCGACCAACCGGAGCAGACGCTTGCACGGGCGTGGAATGACATGCCGCTAAAACGGCCTCTTTACTTTGTGCATGGTTTGCCGGGTAATCGTAACTTGATGATGCAAACGCCCAACGGCGATATCGCCGTTTCCAACGTGAGCCGGTGGTTCAACCTCCCGCGAAGTCCAAAGGATACTGACAGAAAAAACTGGAATGGAGCCATGCTCCAGTTGGGATTTGGATTTCCCAGCGATGACCGGAGGGGAGGTCGGGAATTGCGTGATGGTTATCTTCCGCTCCTGCGGACCTGGTGGGCGGAAGGTCCCCTGTTCTACCAGCAGGAGACTGTGCTCGACGCCCTCGACGGGGATCTGAATGACGTGCAGATGGACGATCCTACCCTGCTATTGATGCGGGTGCGGATCGTTAACACGTCGGCCGACGAATCCGCGACCGCCCGGCTTGTTCTTACATCTCGGGCTGATCAGACCGAAAAGCTGCAGGCAGATGGTCCGCGAATCTATGCCGTGGCTGGTGAGAACCGTTTCCTGCGTTGTCTTTTTGACAGCCGCGGCCGGGGAACGCTGTCCGCTCAGGAAAACGCCCTCGTGTGGATGGGCTCCTTAAAACCGGGAGAAGCTCACGAAGTCTACCTCTTTGTGCCTTCGATCACTCTCTCCTCAGACCAGGAAATTGCGAGCGTTTTATCACGGCAGTTTGATCGGGACAGCAGCCGCATCCTCGAATTCTGGAACAAACTGGCTGCCGAAACAACTGAGGTGGAAACTCCTGAGCCGTGGCTCACCCATTTCTATCGGGCAGTTCTCTACCACAATGAGATCAACTGTACCCGGGATATTGCGGCCCCACGGCGGTATGCCCGGGTGGGCTCTCTGCGCTATGGGGTGTTTCCCAACGAATCGGTGATGATGATTATGGACCTAGACCGGCGGGGGCGTCACGAGACCGCCCGACAATGTTTGCAGACGTTCCTCGATTTCCAGGGAACAGTTCCCCTCCCCGGAAATTTTCAGTCTACGGAGGGACTCTTCTATGGGGCGGGAGGCTATGAATCGGGTGGGTACAACAAACACCACGGATACGTGATGTTCGGGATGGCGGATCACTGGTGGATCACCCGCGATCGCCAATGGATGGCTCAAGCTGCCCCCAAGCTCGTCAAGGCCTGCGATTGGGTCATTCGGGAACGCCGAGCGACCATGCAACTGAACCCCGACGGCACACGACCTATTGAATACGGCTTTCTGCCCAGCGGGGGACTGGAAGACGTGCAGGACTACTGGTATTGGCTGGCGACCAACGTCAATACCGCCTGGGGGTTCACAGCTTTAAGCGAGGCTCTCGCCGACTACGGCCATCCTAAGGCAGCCCGTCTGCTTCGCGAGGCCGAGGCCTATCGCGAAGACATTCTTCGCGGATTAACAGAAGCCCGCATCCGCGCCCCGGTGGTTCGACTTCGCGATGGCACGTATGTCCCGAAGTATCCATCCCACCTGCACGAGCGAGGACGGTCTTTGGGCTGGATCCGCGAGACGCTGGAAGGTTCTCTTTTTCTGCTGATCCACCGCTTGCTCCCACCAAAAAGCCCGGAGGGCACGTGGATCCTCAAAGACTATGAAGACAATCTTTATATTTCCAATGCGTACGGTTATTCTATTCCCGTCTTTGAACGCTTTTGGTTTTCCCGGGGCGGCTTTTCCATGCAGGCGAATTTACTCGATGGACCTCTTCCTTACTTGTATCGAGACGAGATTAAACACTTTCTGCGGGCATACTTCAATGGCTTCGCCTCGGCCTTTTATCCAGAGGTCATGATGTGCAACGAGCATTCAAGCCCAGAACTCGGATATCCCGCTGGTGACCATTTCAAATCGTCCGATGAATCCAATGTCACCTTCTGGCTGCGTCTCATGTTCATCCAGGAAGATGGTGATGACCTGTACCTGGGGCGGGCAATCCCCCGATACTGGCTGCGAGACGGTCAACGGGTCCGCATTGAAAGAGCGCCCACATACTTTGGCCCAATGTCCCTCATCATAACGTCCCATGCCAGGGATGGCCGCGTCGAAACAGACTTGCTGCCGCCAGAGCGAAATCCACCACAAACGATCTATCTCCGAATCCGCCATCCTGACGCGAAACCGCTCAAGCGGGTCACGGTCAATGGCCAATCCCACGACAAATTCGATAAAGACCGCGAGTGGATTATCCTGCCCGGCAACCTTAACGGGACACAAAAGATTGTTGCGTATTACTAATTGACGGGCAGCAATAAATTATTAAACCTGGTTCTTGGCCGCAATACTCGTAGCTGGCCCTGAAAGCCTTTCCCATACCAAACGGCGTCCGGGAATTGAGGCCAAGTTTGAGGTTTTTGAATTCGAATGGCCTCCCGGTATAACCCTCGTTACCTGCCTGAAAATCCGTTATGTCGGCCAGCTTTCAGGATGAGAACATTGGGATGAACTGAAAGTGATAAAAGCCTCCGTACTAATCTGACGTTTCGGTAGATCGCTGATGCAATTGATAGCGGTTAAACTGGAATATCAGCCTGTATCAGTTCATTCCCATGCCAGAATCTCGCCTATTCTTTCCGCGGCGTGACCATCCCAAAGGTCAGGGCATCTTCCGGTTTTGTACCGGCCCGCCAGGACTTCTTCCAGGGAGTGACGCAACCGGTGCGGGTCGCTACCCACCAGCGTGCTGGTTCCTTCACTGACTGTAATCGGCCGCTCCGTATTCGGCCGCACAGTGAGACAGGGGATGCCCAAGGCCGTACTCTCCTCCTGCAACCCTCCCGAATCAGTGATCACCACCTTGGCCTGCGAGGTTAATGAAAGAAATTCCAAATATCCAAGCGGTGGTAATGCCCAGATCCTCCGACGTCCTGTTCCCTGGCCGTCCAGGAGGTGCCCTAACCCGAATGCCTCAATCCTGTGCCGTGTGCGGGGGTGAATCGGAAAGACTACGGGAAGCTCGGCCGCCACTTCTGCGAGAACCTCCAGGAGACCTGAAAGCGTCTCGGCGTGGTCCACGTTGCTGGGCCGATGAAGCGTCACCACTGCGTATCTGCCAACCGGGAGTCCCAAACGCTGCGGGGTGCCAACTTCTCGGGCACGCGGCAGAAGAGCCAGCAGCGTATCGATCATCACGTTGCCGACGAGGTGAATTTGCTCCTCGGGATGCCCCTCCCGGACGAGGTTCTCCACACCGGACGGCTCAGAGACGAATAGCATGTCCGCGACTGCGTCGGTCACGATGCGATTGATTTCCTCCGGCATGGAGCGGTCGAAGCTCCGCAGCCCCGCTTCAACATGGGCCACCGGAATCCCCAGCTTGATGGCCGCAAGGGCCGCTGCCATTGTTGAGTTCACGTCGCCCACCACAATGACGCGGTCAAATTTTCGGCCGTCGGGCGTACCCGCCAGGAGCACCTCCTCCATTTTTTCCAGAATTCTTGCGGTTTGCTGGGCATGTGTCCCCGAACCAACGTTGAGATGCACATCCGGTCGCGGCATCTCCAAATCCTGAAAAAACACGTCGCTCAGTTGTGGATCGTAGTGCTGACCGGTGTGAATCAGAACGGGACGAATCTGGGAATACGCCCGCAATGCCCGCAAGATGGGGGCCATCTTCATGAAATTCGGTCGCGCACCGACAACGCAGGCAAAAACCTTCATCGTCACCCCGTTTGTCTCAGTAAGTCCATAAATAAAGTTCCACTTCAGTCGCTAGAAAACCTACCTTGCGGAATAGCCACCATCAAGACCGCTACCCAGGCCAAGATCCTCTGGAAAACAGTCCATGGAGCCCGGGTTATTAAATAAGTAGAGTTATAGAAATGTGATGTCAATTTCTTTCTTCAAAGAAAAACACTGTACACTCGTGCCCGCAATGCACGATACTTGCTGCCCTATCGCTGACAACGCATCCAGCGGATTCCCCATCGTGGCTCCGGATTTGCCAAATGAGGACGTTGGGCGTGGTTCCTTCCAGCACCAGTTCGTGGGCCGATTCTTTCACACCAAACTGGGGAAAATAATTTGCGGTTCCATGCTTCCAGGTGTGCCCCAAAGCCGATCCGGGCTCGATGATCAGCCGAGCCGGTGGGAGTTCCAGCATTGCCGCGTTCTCAGAAGGACTGCAAATATTCCACTCGCTTGGAATGTGGAGCCGACTGGCCAAGCTTGCCTGGGATTGCCCCATCACCCAATCCGCGATCAGCCATGGTCCCTTCTCGATACAGATGATCAGACGTCTGACCTCGGGGCAACCCAGATGACGGTACGCATTGTGCGTGCACCACGCATAGTGGAAGGGCCCTGCCCGATCGCAATGCATGCCTCCCGGCCAGCCACGGCGCCCCATTCGGAAGCGTGACCAAACGTCACACTGATTCTGCCCATTGATTTCCAACGTGTTATGTGCGCGAGTACCTCGGCAATAGGCTCGTTCAGGAGAATCCTCGTAATCGTAGACCCCGGCATCCGCCACCAACCTTTTCCCACCCCAGGATGCCTCAAAAGTCAGCAAATCAGCATGGGCATGGGCGGGCAAGTGGTCCGGACCGACCGGACCGGCGTCGAAGATAAGGAAATTTCCACCTTCGCGATAGACCCAGTAATCGCCCACCTGGTACGACACGGCTCGCTCCGGCTCAAGGTTGGGAAAGTCCATTCTCAGTCGCGCAAACACTTGGCGAGGCGAAGGTGTTAGATCGAGTGTGCTATCGCCGAAAAGAGGGATTTGACCGTCGGGATGGAGCACCTTTCCCAGGAATTCCGCCATCTTGGCGATTACCGCATCCAGATAATCGGGAGCCTTTCCCAAGGCGGCCTGGAACGCATCTCGCATGTCGGCGAGCGCCAGCAGAACATCGACATGGTACATGGGCGAGCGTTCAAAATGCTCTCCGGAACTGAGAATCTGTTCCCGGCACTCGCGAAAAAGCAGCTTAGTGGCGGTGCGTAGCCATTCGGCGGGTTCAGACCCCGCAAAAAAAGCCCCCGCCACCGCCAGCCCCCGAAGGTTTTGAATAAGATGGTTGCCCCTTACATCGAATTCCAGATTCTTCCTCAGCCACCGCGCCTGGGCAGTCAGCGAGTCGAGCACCCGCTGCGCTAAAAGGCCTTCGGGCGGATACACGGAGAAGAGCTTAATCCAAACGGGAATGCGTCTGGAAACGACATACGGATGCCACGCGTCGGGCGAATAGGCACTTGAAGGGAGGCTGTAGCTTTCTATCCAATTACCAATCCAATTCCAAATTTGGTGTGGTGCCGCGGGCAAGACGTCGCCCCCGCACTTGGGTAGAAAAAACTCGTGATAGTGGAGGTGGAAGCGGCCGAGACGTGGGACGATCTGTCTCTCGATGACGCGCCAGTCTAGGTGGAAAGAAGTATGATACTCTCGGTTCAGAAGCCGCAGCGTGATTCCGCGGTCGTTCAGCACGAGGCGGGAACCTTCGGCGACCGGCTCGGCGATTCCATCAAGCGGTCCACGGACTTCTAAACCTCTTTGGCCGCAGAGCCTTCGCACCAGACCCGGCGCCCGATGACCTCTAGCCCTGGCAAGCAATCGATAGAATATCTGTAGCGGTCGGTAATACCGAAGGGTATGATAAAGGCGAGAGATGGTAGGCTGCACAACAGGTGGGGCGTATTACTGACTAGCCCGTGTGAAGCAGGGGGATTCCAGACGTGTGCCCCGGGAATCCTGAGCACACTTTGCCATGCCCGCCGATTCACAAATGACGTTGAGCATTTTTTCCGCTAGAGCGTCTCGGGAATAGTTCTGCTGGAGATATTCGCGCACACGTTGCGGATAGTCGGCAGGAAAGAAGTTGCCCGCGCGAAGTTTTTCAATGCACGCCAGCAGCGACTCGGCCGATTCCGGTTCCATTGCCACCCCTGCCCCAGCCTCTTCGACAATTCGCAACGCTTCGCCGCGGACGCCCATGATGATCGGCTTGCCCATCGCCATCATCTCGAAAATCTTGCTGGGAATGACCGTCTCAAACAGTTCCGTCTTGCGGAGATGGACCAAACAGGCGTCAGCACTGGCGATGACCCGGGGCATCTCCTCTTTCGGCAACCGACCAGTGAAGATGACCCTGCCGTCCAGGCCCCGCCGCCGCGCTTCGTGTTCCAGTTCTTCTTTTCTGGCCCCCTCCCCTACCAGCCAGAACACAACATCGTCACGACCACTGTCCCGCAGCTTTTCGGCGGCCTCCAGGACGACGTCCAGTCCATGGGCCATGCCGATTGTGCCCACGTAAGCGCAGACGAATTTCCCCTCCCCGTTCCATCGACGGCGGAGCTCGCTGTCGACTGGCTGGGGGCAAAAACGTTCCAAATCCACGCCGTTCATCACGACGGAAATCCGCTCCGGAATGTTGACCTTTTCAAGGATTTTCCTGCGATAGCCTTCACCCACTGCCACAATATGGTCGGCCGCGCGATACATAACTCTCTCGAGAAACTGTAAGAATCGTAAGATCGGTCGAAACCGGATGGCGCCCACGGTTTCGATCGACTCCGGCCAGATATCGCGGATTTCCAGCACAAAGGGCCGCCGCTGCAATCGCGAAAGGATCACCCCGGCCCAGCCGCAGAAGAATTGTGGGCTGGTGGCGACGATGATGTCAGGGCTTTCGACCCACAGGCCTGCAAGGACACTACTTAACATATATGAGAGGTAGTTGATGATTCGTCTCACTGTTCCCGCGTTGGGAGCGAGGTAGGTCCACACCCGGATTACCTCGATTCCGTCTATCAATTCCCGCTGAGGTCGGAGCCTGTTTTTGTAGCCAGGAAAGAGAATGCCGGTGGGGCAGTTTGGATTGCAGGTGATGACGGTAACCCGGTGTCCTGCCCGAACCCACCGCACAGCATGTTCATAGGTGCGGCTGGCCGGAGCGTTCACTTCCGGCGGGAAATAATGAGTGAGAAACAAAATGTGCATAGTCCGGCAAATATGCCCACTTGGTCGCTACCGCGTTATTCCTGCGCGTAGGCTCAAACCAAGCTTGTTCGCATAGTACTCCACAATATCGCGAATAATATCATCAAGCGAATAGCGAGGTCGGTAGCCGATGGCTTTTTCGATCTTCGTCAAATCAGGAACGCGGCGCTGCATGTCCTCGAAGTCAGCCCCGTAAGCTTCTTCAAATGGAATATAGCGAATTTGCGAGCGGCTTCCTGTAATATTGATCACCCGCTCTGCCAGTTCCCTAATAGACACTTCCTCCCGGTTGCCTACGTTGAACACCTGCCCCCTGGCTTCCGGCAATTCCATGAGCTTCACCAGTGCTCCCACGGCGTCCTTCACATGGCAAAAGCAACGCGTCTGACTGCCGTCACCATACACCGTCAGCGGCTCTTCCTTGAGCGCCTGCTGCACAAACCGGGGCAGCACCATCCCGTATTGCCCGGACTGCCGCGGTCCCACCGTGTTAAACAGTCGCACGATCACCACGGGCATCCGCGAATGGTGCCAGTAGGCCATGGCCAAAAACTCATCGAGGGCTTTAGAGCAGGCATATCCCCAGCGGCGACGGTAGGAGGGCCCAATGACCAGGTCGTCATCTTCTGAAAATGGGACCTTGGTGGATTTGCCGTACACCTCGGAGGTCGATGTAATTAGGACCGGCTTGCGATATCGGGAACATGCCTTCATCACCACTGAGGTGCCGTGGACGATTGTTTCAATCGTGCGGACCGGCTGTTCCACGATCAATCGCACCCCGACCGCGGATGCCAGGTGGTAGACCCGATCAGCCTTGGCCACGCACTCGCGGACGATGCCTTCATCAGCGATGTCGGCACAGACAAGTTCAAACAGCGGGTGGCCTTCCAGGTGCGCGACATTTTCATGGCGTCCCGTGGAAAAATCATCGAGCACCGTCACGGAATGGCCACTGGCAATCAGGGCATCGCACAAATGAGAACCGATAAACCCCGCACCACCGGTAATGAGGATACGCATGTTATATCTCGCAATCAGTTCTTAAGGTCAGGAAATATCACCTGTTTGTTCAAACCGTCCTCTTTCAATATAGCTCGAACCAACCCCACGAGGTTAGACGCCACAACCGGGTGACGCATCCTCTGGTAGACAGGTTCCCAAATTTGGTGCACCCTGTTTTTGTCGGGCCGCTTCAACAAATAATCTCTCATAGCCTCGGCCAGAGAATGAGGATCCTCCGGGGCAACAACTCTTCCAACCTGATCATCGTTGATCACGTCGGGATAGCAGCCGACCAAGTTCGAGACCACCACCGGCAACCCCGACGCCAGCGCCTCCATAACCACTACCCCCCAGGGTTCTGTCCGGGAGGGGAGGACAAAAAGGTCTGCAGCACAGTAAAACCTTGGCAAATCTTTCGGCTGCTGAAATCCAACGAAATGAACGCGATCGTTCACACGGAGCCGAGCCGCCTGCTCTTCCAGCTTCGTCCGTTCTGGGCCATCACCGGCGATCAAAAGCTGACTGGGCACATTTTGAACCACCCGCGCGAAGGCTTCCAACAGGATGTCCACACCCTTTTTATTAATGAGCCGCCCCACGAAAAGAACCACAGGCTCGTTTCCCAAATTCATACTTTCACGAATAACCTGCCGATTTGGGTAAAGAGCAAAAGCTGTGTGGCGAAGAGAGTCCAAATCAGGCGAGTTCGGAACAAATGCACAACGATCAGCCCGTCCACCGTATGAGATGAGGTATTCCCGCGCTAGTTGCCCTGTCGGAAGAATTCCGGCAGCCCCACCAACAACCCATCGGACAAGCGGTGTTTTTAGGGTCTTCCGGTACCGGGCCCGCTTCAAGCCGTGAAAACTTTCGCACATCACAAGATACGGGATCCGCTTTTTTCTCGCGTACCACGCCGCAGCCAGCATGGTGAAGTGGTTGTATCCACCGAGAATGATCGCATCATACCGCTTCGCACGCAGTTTCTTCAGAATCGACGGGTTCCAGTAGCCATTATGCTGGCCCAACCATGCGCGGCCGGGAAGTACCTCTGCATGGAACCTAAATGGCCAGTCGATCTCCCATGGCCGATCATCGCCCTTGGCGTAACAGTAAAACACGTCCAGCTCAACGCCTGGTTGCTCGGCGACCGTATTCCAAAATGGATCGCGGTACGGCGTCGGCTGAGGTGTGACGACACAGAGGCTGATTTTCGAGCGATCAGAATATTCCATCGGTTGGTATTAAAGCTGTCTATTATCGTTGTCTATAGAACTAGATGAATTACAGGAGTTGCTCGTTGTATTCACTCCAGCAACTGCCGCCATCAATACCTCCCGAATGGAATACTGTGGCTGTTTATTAATGTTCAGATGTATCCTTCCAAGGTATTCACCAATAATCCCCAAAGCGAGCAATTGTAACCCGCCGAGAAATAATACCGCCACGATCAGCGACGCATAGCCAGGGACGGCGATATTCCCAACGATCTTCTGGACAAAATAATATAGCCCCAGAACCAGGCCAGCAAGAGCCACCACAAACCCGGTGGCCGAGACTATTTGAAGTGGCAAAAGCGAAAAATTCGTAAAAAGGTTCATCGCCAGAGTAAAGAGCTTGGCGAAATTATAGCCCGATTGGCCGAGCTTCCTCGGCCGATGCTCAACCTCAATTTGTGCGATCCGATCCGTGTTCCAAGCGAGCAGTCCATCAATGTAAGTGTAATTCAGGTCATAGGAAAGAATCGCCTCCACCACCTGCCGCCGCATGACCCGAAACGCACTGGGAGTCACGTGTGTACGAAACACCAGCTTATAAAACGTCACCACAATCCAGGACCCCAGGTTGCGCCATGGCGCGTGGCTGCGCTCACGAGGAACCCCATAAACGACATCCGCCCCCGTTTGCTCAATGGCCCGAAGTAGCTTCGGGATTTCCTCCGGTGGATGCTGCCCATCATCGTCCATGGTGATGATGTAATCCCCCTTTGCATGCCGAAGCCCACACATGATTGCATTGTGTTGGCCGAAATTGCGCATCAATTGAATGGCCTTAATCACGTTCGGTCGCTCTTGGTGTATGCGATGGAGGATTGACCAAGTCTCGTCGGGACTGCCATCGTCTACCAGAATGATTTCGAAGGCGATCCCGGCCTCTGCCAGAATTCTTACAACCCCCTCGACAACCTGCTGAACGGTGTTTACCCCACAATAGACGGGAATAACCACCGAAATAGAGGGCATCATGCCATTGTGTTCCACGACGGCGGTTTCAGCCACACGTGCCACACCTGCGATCGCGTGACTTCTTTGTATCCGGCCGAGTGATACAAACGGAGAGCCATGTCGTTGTGGCCCTGAGTCGCAGTTATGATCTTCACGCCACCACTTTTGGCCACGTAACTCTCTGCAACTCTGAGGAGTCGCGATCCTATCCCGTGTCTCCGAGCCTCCGGTCTAACGGCAACAAGAACAATCCTTCCGTGATCCTTCTGCGCTCGGACGGAAATAAACCCCATGATCCGGCGGTTTTTAAAATAGCCGTAGTTCACGTCCGCGAGAATGCCACGGAAACTATTTTCAGCCCAGATGCGGAAAAGCTGTCTTCCAATTGATTGTGGAATCATCGGGTCGCACATAAAGCGCGAATGTGAGCCCGCAATAACCCCCAATTCCGAGATTTCTTCAACATTACAATTAATCTCGGTAAGTGCCACGATACTTTCACGCTCTTCACGGAGATTAGGAGCATCCGTCAGCCCTTTTTCAAGTTCCACACGCTGGCATGTAAATACACTGATGACATTATTGAGAATACTGGCTGGTGGGGCTGCGTTGGGCGGAGCGAAGACATAAAGAAGCGTCACATCGATCTTTCGGGCATCGGCAATGGCCTCAGCAATCTCGCTCAGATTCCCTGACCAGTCCGTCCGCGCGACAGGGAATCCGAAAAAGTCACTATCCCATTTCAGCACAACGGGTGTCATGAAACTCCGCAGCCAATTTGCCAATCACTATGCAGAAATAGATGCAGACTCTCGACAAAACGCATTGACTAGATTCACAACCCGTTGCTGCTGTTCCATCGAGAGTTCGTGAAACATGGGCAGCCTTATCACGCGGGATGCTAGATCTTCCGTCAAAGGCAAATCCCCTAACCTATATCCTAATCGGCTCCCCATGGGCGATGAATGGAGCGGCACATAATGGAAGATGGCAAGGACGCCATGATCGCGAAGGTACCGCAACATTTCGTCCCGTTCCTCCCCTGTCCGCGCGAGAATATAGAATAAATGATAATTGCTTTGACAGTCCGCCGGTATATGCGGCAGTCCCAGCAACCCGGCCTCTGCAAGAGAGCAAAGAGCTGTCCGATAGTACTCGTAAATCTCCCGTCGGCGGCTGGTGATCGAGTCGAGGCATTCGAGCTGGCCCCACAAAAAGGCGGCCAGGATTTCCGCCATCACGTATGACGAACCCACGTCCACCCAGGTATATTTATCTACCTCTCCGCGGAAGAACTTCTGTCGGTTGGTGCCTTTGTCTCGGAGAATTTCTGCCCGCTCGATAAACCGCTCGTCGTTGATGCACAGAGCCCCACCCTCGCCACAGATATAATTTTTCGTCTCATGAAAGCTGTAGCACCCAAGATGCCCAATAGAACCCAGCGCCCTCCCCTTATAAAACGCATTAACGCCCTGGGCGGCATCTTCCACGACGAGCAAATTGTGCCGCCGGGCGATATCCATGATGGTGTCCATTTCGCAGGCCACCCCGGCGTAGTGAACGGGCACGATCACCCGGGTCCGCTCGGTGATGGCCGCTTCAATCTTGGATTCGTCAATATTCAGAGTATCCGGACGAATATCGACAAACACCGGCTTTGCGCCGACGCGTACAAAGGCGCTGGCTGTGGAGACAAACGTGTACGAGGGCATAATGACCTCGTCGCCGGGTTGGAGATTGCAGAGCATTGCGGCGAGCTCCAGGGCGGCCGTCCCGGAAGGCACCATGAGGACCTTCTTGATGCCGAAGCGCTCTTCCAGAAATCGGCTGCAGAGCTTGGTAAAATGCCCATCCGCGGCGATATTCCCCATCGTCACCGCCTGGGCAATATAGTACAGCTCTTTTCCTGCGATAAACGGCTTATTGAAGGGGATCATGGAAATTCGCGCGTTACGTGCAAGCGCTTTGACCAGCTGGCTTCGACTAAGATTTCAAGGACAATGAGCAACGAGGTGGTGCAGATCGCCGCAAGGGCGAACCAGTGATGGGGGCCAATTACGTAGTTCCAAACCCAGCTCTCGAGGAAATTGGTCCCAGTAAAGAGACGTGTCTGAACGATGTTAGAAATCGATAAGAAGAATGCCGCGGAGCAAACAATCGGTACCCATAGTACAATTCGCCTGTGCTCACTATGAACGATCCATGAAAGGAGTAGCGGAAAAGCAAGGAGTGCGGAATCGTAAAATCGGTGATAGGTACACAGTAGGAAAAAAGGTGAAAAGAGAGCTGCCCCTAAAAGAAGGCGTGGCCTGCCCGTTGCGGCGCAATAAAGTGCTAGGATCGCCGCGACCATTAGTACGATCAGACACAAAGTGTGGGCTAGCGTTCTCTCCACGCCCAAGCTATGGAGAAATGGGAGGATGTTTGTTAGTTGAAACCTGTATGGATTGTTAACGGAAAAATACCTCTGAAAACCCGATTCATCAAATCCCCCAACATAGGAAACGCCTGAACAAAGGGAGCATATGACCTCACGAGCGCTGGTTCCGTGCGTTGCGAGGTAGAAAAGACCGAAAAGATTTAGCATAATAAAGGTAGCTAAAGCAGCGAAAACATAGCGTCGAAAGCGGGCCACAAGTGCTATTATGATGAAGAATAGTCCTAAAGAATATTTGAGTCCTGTCGCGAACCCAAGGATTATGCCCGCGATAATCGGAGATCCTGCCATTAAGGAGGCATACGACAACACACAACCGATACCTGCCAAATTCCCGGGATTACCGGACCAGGGGGACATGCCCGATAGGAGTAAGACATTACAAGATGCCACAGCCGCATAGTGATGTCCCAACCTCGCGGCAAGAGATTTGTACAGTAATAAACCAGATGCGAGGGACATAACAATACCGATCACTCGCCAGGCGAGCCATGCCCCATGAGGGGAAATCGCGCTTTGCCAGCACATGACGACATATGTACTTGGGAGGTACGGATTGCCGCCACTGTACACTGGCTTTCCAAACCAAAAGTCCTGTGTCTGTCGGAAGATTGTCATAAAATCGCCGCTCGGCCCCGTTTTTAGAGCCAGAGGACGGAGCACAACCAGTAATACTACCAGTGTAAGCAAGGCACAAATGATGACTTTTTGCCCAAAAGTGGTAACATCGCCGGTTTTGCCGACTCGATCTATAGTGATGGGTCGGATTTGATCGTCTGTCATAGCATATCCTCGGCACAGGTATGTTAATAGCTAAGTCTGGTCGCAACTGCTACCGCTTCACCACCCACCTTACCCCCGCGGCGAGGCGGGCGGCGTGGAACTTCGGCTGGATGGTGCTGGCCCGGGTGGTCGGCTCCAGTCTGCCATCGCCCCAGCCTGGGCAATGTAGTAAAGCTCTTTCCCGGCAATGAAAGGCTTGTTGAAGGGGATCATGGGGCGACCGTGTTGTTTTTGGCCTGCTTTTGTGAATCAGCGCAATAATAGATGAATCCTATGACCCGTGCGCTCGGCTTTCCTGTCAGCATTAGATACGAAGGCCATTTCTTGCCTACCACCTCTTCCTTTTGCCACCAGCTTGCCGTCCTCTCCAGTGCATCGATGACTCCGATGTGAGAGTACCTATAAAATGTCTCGTTTGGTACGGCAATTCCCCGGATACGCGACAAGCCCATGCTTTCGATTTGGGCTAGCTGCTCGTCGGGGACTACCTGCATGCCTTCCACATATTTCCAATAGTCCTTGGGAAGAAAGCACCTTTTGACAGACTCAGGAATGACTAACTGCGCTCGTTCGCTTGCAGGGATCCTGGCCAGGTACGCGGCAAATTCGGTCACACAGTTCGGCCGTCCCCCATATGCGACGATCCAAACGCTTACAATAAGCGTAAAAAGTCCGGCCGCTAAACTCGTGGAGAGGTTGAACCCATAATTCTGATGAATCGAGGAAATCACAGCCCCACACAATATGCAACCTGCTGCCACCGATGGGATAAGATAACGCGAATTCACCGCCGGCAGTGACCATCCCCGCAAAGAAGTAGTTCCCCAAAAGTGGTATGCGGCTAATATTATTATGACCGCAAGAGGAATGTAGGCGTGCCTATCTCTTCGGCTAATCCTATCCACTACGGCTAAGCCAACCAAGACGGGCACAAACCCAAAACCGCCCGAGGGAAGCAGGGAGGGCAGATAACCACGAAACGCAAAAATTTTTTGAACGAATGTCATGGGCGGCCGCGATAGAAGATTAACCATGGCAGACTCCGCAACTTCCTGAAGGACGTCATGGTGAAGTCGAAAGAGTGGATCGCCCAACCATCCCCAAAACGCGATACTCTCGGTCAGGAAATACGAAAATGCAGATACAGCAAATACAAGGACGCCTTTCACACATCGCGACAAACGAATTCCCGACATATAGCTTCCCAATGGGAGAATTATGCCGAGTAGGAAGAACGGCTGGCGGATCCCGGTAGCAACGCCCGCCAGAAGCCCCGACACGATAAAGAGCAAGCTGCTTCGCAGTGGGTTTGTCTGTTCCGTCGCAAGAATCCAGGCAAGCACTGCTCCAAGCGCAAAGACAAGCCCCAGATCATCGGTCAAGGCATGGGTGGACAGCATAATATGAATCGGCAGCATGGAGAACAAAAACGCAGCAACGTGGGCCGCCTTCGTATTGTACAACTTTCGTGTTATGATCCATAGGAGAAATCCGGAAAGGACGTAGGTTGCCAACCCCGAACTTTGCAAGATAGGAGTAGCGTAGCCGAATAGCGCTCCCCATAACACCAGAAAGCCAAGATACGGTATCCTGACAGCGATTGCGCCATCGAAGTATTCGGGAACCCCCCCTTGGGCTAAAGCATATGCATGATTGATATATCGAGCTTCGTCCCCGTCGGGGGACGGGCTCCAATGAATAATACGTAGAGCAAGGCCCATGGCGAGTATACAACTAAGCACAAGCGTTTGTTTCAACCAAAAACGATCGCCCACAATCATCGTACTACCCTTCTCGGCGTATCAGTCTCTGCTAAAACCATTGTCGCTCACAAATCCTAGACTAAACTCTTACTTAGCTGAATGCCGTGGACATTCCATCATCTCTCATACGCATCTGCGGCTGTAAACCATGTTGAAACACGAAAAGATGACTCACCCATCCAGTGCTCTCAATTTCATCGTCGCCCACCTCACCCCCGCGGCGAGGCGGGCGGCGTGGAACTTCGGTTGGATGGTGCTGGCCCGGGCGATCGGCCAGGCGGCGCTATTCGGGGTCATCTTGCTCCTTGCTCGCTCGCTTTCGCCGGAGGAGTTCGGCATGTTCATGACGGCCCTGGCCATCCAGGGATACGTCTAGGCCGTCTGCTGAGCCACTCTGTTAACCCTGCCCTCCGCGCATCTCGGGAATGCCTTGGCGGCCCAGATCGCCTGGCAGACAACACCTATTGGAAGTGAGGCCATCCTTTGTCGGATGCTCAATATGATCATGCGGTGTTTTCTGAAACATCCCGTTCTACCACATATGCCTTCTGTCCGTAGCGAGAATATATCACATCATTTGGCTGGCTTGAATCCGACGTATAGGCTATTAAGCCCCCATTGCGTCCAGAATCTATGCCTACGCACGTTAATGAACCCGGCATTTGCAAGATACAAAAATACTTGTTTCGACGTCAAATAGTATGACTCTCCCTCCAGCATCCCGCGTTGAGAGTCGATATCAACATTGGTACCAAGCAACCTGTCATAGAGTGCAACAAGCTTATGAACTAGAATCTCGGCAAGTGCCGATCCCATAGTAACGATTATGTTTCCGCCCGGTTTAAGTACTCGAAACGACTCGGCTAACTCTGCTGGTCGGATCGCTTCAGGCACATGGTTTAAATTTGCTATGAAAGTAACAGTATCAAACGTTTCGGCGGGAAAAGGCAAGTGTGTCGGATCCGTGATAATGTTTTCCGGACCTAAACCATCATAAGGAAAGACATCAATGCCGACTCCATTCTCCCCGCAAAACTCTCTTATAAAGCGGTTGCCAGGTCCGCATCCGATATCAAGACAAAATCCCCTGACATGCCTTGCCACGTAATCAAAACGCTCGGTAGCAAGCGATGAAAGACCAAATGCATCGCTATGAAAAAGCGTAAGCGCCCGCAAAGGGAATGTAAGCCCGTCTACTAATTTTTGCACCGTATTCCGGCGCCTTGGCCGCTTTTTTAGGCACTCATTTTTAGGCACGTTAATTCTCCGATTAAAGATGCTTCGAAAAGTCCGATGAGGCTTTTGATATCGCCATTTCCCGCGCCAGTTGCGTGACCACGTTCTCCAGCCGTCGGTAGCGGTTGTAGAAGATTCTCAAAAACAATAGCAGTCCCAACGACAGGAGGTACAACACAAAATCCGTGCCGCGGCTGATGCCGAAGGTCCCTGCGACCGCCGAGGTAATGGGCGGATAGGCGATAACCGCGGCACCACCCGCCCAAACGGCAAACCAGAACCAACCGGCCAGCCAGCCCGTCTGTCCGCGGCGCAGGCGGACCAGACTGTGGAGGGCGGCCAGCGTGCACAGGGGAACGAACACCATCTGAAAAAGATTCATCGCATCACCCTTTCGGCAAGGATACGCAGACCAAGCCGAAACACATCTCCGGTCCTCTGGCCTTTGGTCAGTGAATCTTGGGAGTAGAGAATTGTGGCCGGGGCCTCGACAAATCGGAGCCGTTTCCTCTTGATCTGGTGAAGTAAGTCTATTGGGTGCTCGAATCGATTCATGGTAATCTGAATTTGTTTGGCAGCCGAGGAATTCATCATGCGTAGGCCGGTGGTCACATCTGTGACGTAGAGCCCACACAGCAAATAAGCCGCAAGACTCGCCACTTTCAGCATCAATTTACGGTGAAACGGCATATCGATAGCTTGGCCTAGAAACCGTGATCCGAAGACGATATCCGCATTTGCTTCACACAGCGTTTGAAAAAGAACTAGTAAGTCGTGCGGTTGGTGTTGTCCGTCGGCATCGAAAGTAGCTACAAATTGAGCCTCCCTGCGGACAGAGAACGTGATGCCCGTTTGGGTTGCAGCGCCGGCACCCAAATTCACCGGGTGGCGCAGGAGCCAAACGGGGTAGCGCAGGGCGACCTCGGCGGTATTGTCGGCCGAGCCGTCGTCCACCACCACGATCGACGACGCCACCTGGAGGAGATTCTCCAAGGTGCGGCCGATGCGGGGGGCCTCGTTGTAGGCCGGGACAACCACAAAACATGACGACGGTAACCGCGACGGAGTGCACTCATCCACGGGGTTGTTCCTCCAGTATGGGAAACCCTGCCCGGCTCGGGAACGGTAGGCCTTGATCGATCGCTTTGCACACTGCCCGGAAATGATCCCGCTTGGGGGTGCGATCTAACCTGCCGCCGTTAGTGTGAGATCGGCCGTGGCAAACAGTTGATCGTAAGGGATCGGTGGGGGGGCGCCCCTGCGGAGGCCATCCAAAAACGCCGCCACGGCGCCGCTGTGGCCCTTGTCGGATTGCCACAGTTTTTTGCGTCGTCGTTTTGTGCCGTCATCTAGGACCAGCAGGCGAAAATCCTCAAGGATGGCCGAGGCCCCACCGGCGTGGACCTCGACGCGTTCTTTGCCGAAGCCCGGCGAACCGTTCGTGGTGTAGATCAGGTGGCAAACCGATCCGTCTTTGTATCGCACCAAGAACTGCCCATCGTCCCGGGTGGAAACCCCCTCCGGGGAAAGGCGTTCCAGGTGGGTAGGTTCCGAGTCGGTGAGAAAGGCGAAGAAGTCGAAGAAGTGGCAGGCCTCGCCGATGATGCGGCCACCCTCGGCCGGATCGGCCAGCCAATGGTCGGGCGGAATCGGACCGGCGTTAACGCGGTAGGTGACACTCAAGGGTGCCCGGCCCTTCACGAACTCCTTCAACTCGCGTGCCAGCGGTGCAAAACGCCGGTTAAAGCCGACCATCAGATAGCCGCCGGTTTTCGCCACGGTGGCCTGGAGTTCTTCTAACTGCTGCGGCGAGATGGCCAGGGGTTTTTCGCAGAACACGGCCTTGCCGGCCTGCAGTGCCCGACACACCATGGGGGCATGCTGCGAGTGGCGGGTGACGATGAAGACCACGTCCGTATCCGGGTCGCGCAGGACCTCTTCCATGTCGGTGCCGCACCAGGCGAAGCCGTATTTGCTGCCCACCGCGCGGGCGGTCACACCGGAGGCCGTGATGATTCCCCGAAATGCCACCTGGGATTGCTTCTTCAAAAGGGGCAGAAGCACCGCCTGGCTGAAATTCCCGGCCCCCACAAAGGAGACGCCGATCGTCTGCTTGGCCGAGGGGGCCGTCACCGCGGGAAGGTCGATCCGGCGTGCGGGCGGCGCTTGCTCCTGCGGATACGTCAACACAATCCCCAGATAGGGTTCCTTCCCTTTGAGCATGAGCTCGAAGGCCTCGGCCGCCCGGTCGATGGGGAAGCGGTGCGTGGTCAGCACGCCTGGGCGAACGCCCCCTTTGGCAACCAGCTCGAGAAACGCCTGAAGGTTCCGCTGCTCGGTCCATCGGACGTAGCCGGGGGGATAATCGTGGCCGCGGTCTTCGTAAGACGGATCGTAGCGTCCGGGACCGTAGGAGCGCGAAACGATAAACGTCAGTTCCTTTTCATAATAGGGTTTTCGCGGGATATTCATCCCGGTGACGCCGACCATGATGATCCGGGCACGGTCCCGGGCGAGCTCCGCGGCAAGCTCCACCGGGGCATTGCTGGCCGTGGCCGCCGTGATGATGACCGCGTCGGCCCCCAGACCGTGGCTCCACCGGCGGACGGCCGCGACGCACGCCTCGTCTGGAGGAAGAGCCCAGGCCGCTCCATAGGAAAGGGCCAGTTCCCGCCTTTCTGCCAGGGGATCTAACCCTGCCACGTGACACCCCGCAGCAGACAGGATCTGCACGGCCAACTGCCCCAAAAGCCCCAGGCCGATGACGACGACGTATTCGCCGACTCGCACATCGGCATTGCGAATGCCCTGCAGGGCGATAGCGCCCAGCGTGGCGTAGGCCGCGTCTTCGCAGGCGACGCCATCGGGAATCGGAGCGGCCAGGAGCTCGGGCACGGCATTGTATTCGGCGTGATTGGCTATTCCCGCCCCGGCGCATGCCACCCGCTGACCAGTACGGAAATGCCGCACGGCAGGCCCCGCGGCGACGATTTCACCCGCGCAGCTATAGCCAAGCGGCATCCAGCGATCGAGCTGCTGCTGGACACTGCGGAGCGTGGCCCAGAGGCCATCCCGCTGGAGCTTGGTGAGCACTTTCTTGACGAGATCAGGCCTGGCCCGGGCTTTGCCAAGCAGTCCCTTCCGGGCAAGCTGGGCGACCATGCGTTCGGTGCCGGCGGAGATGAGCGAGGCCTCCGTGCGGACCAGCAGTCTATTCCCACCGACCTGCGGAAGCGGAATATCCGCAAGCTCTAATCGACCATTACGAACGTTTTGGAGGAGTTGGTACATTAACAACCACGACCTGCTTTAGGGCGCACGAACGATAACCTATCACTCATTTAAGTTACCTGTGTAGCTCCCAACCGGCCAAAGGGCGACCTATTCTCGGACGGCCATCACCAGCCCGCCAGAATAGCTGCCACGCCGAGTAAAGCCTCTTGTTGCGTACTCCCATGCCTCCCTACAACCGGGCGCAAACCTGTCGTGTAGCTCGGCTACGATGACTTTAACGCGATCAATCCAAGAATCGCAGTTCTTCAAAACTTCTCGCTCTGCCCCTTCGATGTCCAGCTTAAGAATGTCAACCTCAGAGATATCAAATCTTTTGCACAGATTCACAAGATCGATGCATTTGACGGTTATCGAGTAATGATTACGTAAATAACCTAGCGCCTGCTCGCTTGCCACAGTATAGCCCCACTGACCTATTCCACGGTCGGTAAGAGTCATATTCGCGGAGCTCGACCACAGTGCAACATTAAGAGGTTTAATATTGGGTTGGGATGCTGTGTTCTTGCACAGCAGGGCGAAGTTCCCCGGTTCGGGTTCTATGGCAAATATGGCAGCATTAGGGAACATTTGTGCGAAAAACAAGCTGCTCAGGCCCGTGTAAGCGCCGGCGTCTACAATTGACTTAGCTGGAATCGCAGGTACAATCGAGTAATCTTTTCTGTATAGTACCGTCCACGCAACCTCGACGTCTGTTGTCCCCAGACGAATCAATATTGGGAAAAATGCTCTACCACAGGGCCGCACGCGGAGCCTGACCTGAACTACAGCTTTATCGCCGGCAGACTCCCTGAGGAACAGAAACATGCCTTTTGGCCCGAAAAGTAAAAGATAATGTCTCAATCGCAACAAACTCTTATATGTACTCATGTTAGCAAAACTGACTTTTCGGATTATAATGTGAAAAAAGACAGTTGCGTACCAAATTAGGTAAGCACTTGATCGCGCCACGCAGCTTCCTAAAATTTCGATACTTCCACAGGTGTGGTCGAAAGCGCCAAAGTTCTGTCTTGGCTAGCCAGAACCTGAAGAAATGGTATTGACCGTTGAGAACTCCGAGCGGTTCCCACGGCTTTGGATATGCGACAAGATGAATAACACGGTTCCGGTAACTCTCCGGGGACAATGGCGGCCTGCTGGCGGACACGGGAGTGTTAAAATACCTTGGTATGTGCAGATAATTTTTATAGAAATAAAGGTTTAAAATAGTCTGGTCGACAGTTGGAATCGTTTTACGATATCTGAACGCTAGGTCTAAGCACTTAGCCGTTACATTCTGAGCTACCCAGTTATGACGGTCAATCAAAAGTACCCCAGCATTAAAATATGGCGCATCGAGGTCAAGACCTATTGCCTCAAAGAACCGCCGATCGTTGGATAATTCGATAGATGTCCATGTTGCTGCACCAAGTGTATACCCTTGCATGTCTCGATCATATAATTCAGATAAGTCGCACAAAACCAGCAAGTCGGCATCCATGTAAATGAATCGTGCGTCGGATAGTACTTCCGGAATGGCTAATCTAAAATAGGTCATCCAGCCCGCATGCCACGGCAGGTGTGAAAATGTGGATACGTCCGCTGTGTGGGTCCGTAGCGTGAAGTCTTTGCAGGTTCGGTTCAGTGTTCGCTCGAGAAGTTGATAGTCGTCCTCTGTTAGACTGTCGGAGAAAATGTGGACTTGTAGGCTTCGGGTGTCGCATAGATGCGTAAGAGTGGTGAAAAGGGTGACATGAAGACCAGGTAGCACGTTCCGATCTGCGCAGAGGGCTACGGTTACTGTTTTGGCATCATCTGTCGACATATTCGGATTGCTCCTTCATTTTCATCTCCCACATTTTTGCATTGATATGAAACTCTTGAATTGCCTTTAAAACGGCGTAAATGAAACCTGGTTTACCGTCGAGAAAGCCGAGGCGGATGATGTACATGTAAATGAATCGCAGGAGAGGCCGACACGGTAGCCGAATCCACAGCTTTTTCAGCCACCTTTTGCGTTCCACGGGGTTGCCAAACAACCTTGCTGGAATCGAATGCGAAAGCTCTTTCCCCTGCAGTAAATTGAGACGCAGTTTAGCATCCCAGGTAGAATAGTTGTTATGCCGGGCAATCCAGCGCGAAAGATCTTTGTAATCGAGGTGGAGCAAGGGTTCCCGCAAATATCCCGCTTTACCCTGAAGGACGACGTGTTCGTGGACTTCTACGTCGCCCGCCGACTCTAATTCCTCGGTATCTAACTTTTCGTATCGGCCAAGCACATGTCGAAATAGTCGCAAATTCCAACTGGGGTAATTCCCGCCGAAGCGGAGCCACCGTCCCATAAAAATGAGTTTCCGATTGAGGTAATATCCGTCGAACTGGGGGCCTAGTGCAAACTCCTGTCGTATTTCCCGTTCGAGCTCGGGGGTAACCCGTTCGTCGGCGTCCAGCAGCAGTACCCACTCGTTGCGAAAAGGTAAATTTTCTAGAGCCCAATTCTTTTTGCGAGGCCCACCGGGTACGAACCTAAACTGGACGACCTTCGCCCCCAGTGACTCCGCGATGGCAGCGGTTCGGTCCGTACTACCCGAGTCGACGACAAACATCTCATCGGCAAAACGGACGCTTTCGAGGCAGGCCGCGATATTCTGTTCTTCGTTGAGAACGGGCACGATAACCGAGATCGGTAGAGTGTCTTGCTTCGGCCGATCCGGTCCTTCGGCAATATTCGACCTTTCAGCAACTATACCTTCCGACATTGGGCAACCTTGCAATACACCAGTTCCAACTGATCTGCTACCGCCTGCCACGTCAGGTGCTGTCTCACATACTCCCTTCCCCGGCGACCGAGTTCGGTCTTATCGGCCTGGAGGATTTTTCTAATCCCGTCGGTCAGCGCGTCGACGCTGTCGTCTACCGTCAGCCCGCAGCCTGAAGCGTCCACATAAATGTGGCTGGCCACGCCCGGTGTCACCACAACTGGCAAGCCGTGGGCCATGGCCTCAACCACCACCACGCCGAAGTTTTCCGACTGAGACGGAAGCACGAGAACGTCAGCCGCCTCGAACAGTTGTCGCTTTTGCTCGCCCGTCACAAAACCGAAGCGTTTCACCTGACCATTGAGCCTGCTTGACGCGATGGCGGCAGCAAGTTGTGATTCGGCACCCGCATCGGGACCGGCAAAGATAGTAAATAAATCTGGATATTCTGAAAGAAGTTGAGACGCAGCCTGAATAATCCAATCAGGACGTTTTTTCGGAGTTAATCGGGAAAGATAAAGGAGCACTTTCGCCCGCTCCGGTATATTTAACGCCCGGCGTGCCGCCGCGGCATCGGTTGGCGCATCATTCGCCGCGGCTACTCCATGCGGTATAACCACCACATTGTTCAATCCAAACTGTTCGCGCAGCTCATTTTCCTCGGCGGGAGTTGTTGCCTGAACCGCCGCGGCCAGTCGCAGGTCCTTTGCCACGAAGAGTGTGGTGAACCACCTTTTCATTGCGGTGCGGCCAAGGGCCATGCAGCGGGGGGCGAAGGTACCCGCGGGGCGCATGATATAGGGGACGCCAAACCTGCGGGCCAGCCGGGGGGCGAATGTCGTCAGGTGGCTGAACACCCCATGGATGTGAACGATATCGGGTCGAGCATCTGGATCCGCTAGCCGACGCCGAAGCCACCGATATGCTTGTGGGGTCCAGGTAAATCGAGCAACAGGGCGCGTACGACCATAACCGCGGGCAATGAACAGCTCGGCCCCTGAAAAGGCTGGATCACTGTTCATTCGCTCGCGAAATTGATCATCCGGCATCCACGGTTCGGCAGATTGGGCATTGGTCGTGAGAATACTCACCTGATGGCCACGCCGCACCTGCTCCTGGACCAGGCCCCTCAACGCGTGGCTTGGACCACCGGACCGGGGATCAATGCTGTGAATGATGTGGAGGATACGGAGCATAAACCGTATTTGCCGCGTTTTGCAAGGTGCGCTCACTGGCTGCGATAAAGACAGCGATCGCCACCCACGATAGGATGGTGCCCGGTGAATTAATGGCGAATAACGCCCCGTGCATGAAGGAATCCAAAAAAAGATAACAGACATTGAGCCCCAGCGCAAGCGCCAGTGAATTACTAACGTTAACGGGGCGCCACAAGACATGAATAAAACGGCGCATAAGTAGAAACCAAAACGCGCCAAACGGAAGATATCCCACGATTCCACCTTCGACGAGTCGTTCAACATGATCACTGTGCAGGGTCATCCTGCCAAGCCGAGCCTGGCCTACGCCCGGGATCAAATCCAGAAAAGTCACTTGCCCCGGAACGATGACTCCACGCAATCTATCCCCGTCCTCGAAAAGTCGAATATAGCGGGTCATCCCGTACCCATGGCCAATCACCGGACTTTCCAAAAACAATGACATCCCCACTTTCCACCGGGGGATTCGCCCCGTAAAGGTAGGTAAAGATTCGGTACGCACAATATACCCCGGGAGCATTTCCAGTGAGAGAATCCCGCTCATAAACAAGGCGGCAACAATCGCGGTGGCAGCAAGCAAGCCTGGCCGAAACTTCGCCCAGTGCTTCCAAAGCCAAAGCATGGTGGCCGACAATCCACCAACGATGGCAGCTCTCGCCCCGGAAAAAATCAAGGTATATAGAAGGATGCCTAAAACCAAAACAAAGAACGCCTTTTGCTTTCCCTTGGAAAATCTGGTTTTCCACAGAATAATGGGAAGTGAGGCTGCACAGAAGCTGCCCGTGCCTGTTGCTTTACCAAAAGCCCCTGTAAATCTGGTTTCAGGAATAAGAGATGCAAGTTGGAGAATGTAAAAACCACTCCAAAGAGCGCCTATCGTGGCTGTCGCGACGAGTACAAAGACAAGGATTTGCAGGTTTCCGGGCACCTGGAGCCAGACCCAAAGCCCGATAAAAACAGCAAGAAACATAAGAATAAATGTAAATAATCTCGCAAAGCTATACTCTGGCATAGGAGAAACCAGGCAACTTAGAATGCTGGCAAACATGAATGCGAAAAGCCAGCGGTGCTCATGGCGGTAGGGAATCCACGTGACACGAAAGATCATAGCGAGGAGGGACATTGCCAGTCCCGCTATGAACCACCAACGGTATGGAAAAAAGAGCCATTGAATGTCGCTGATTCCGCCGAGAAACAGCCCTAAAACGCAAATCACGACACATATCGCCAGAGGGTCTTTGAAAATCCGGCGATAAGAAAAGGCCCGGCTTCCCGGTCCGAGGGTCTGCTCGTATGCCAGTACTGAATGGCGGAAGTTATTCATCACGATAGAAAGGCACGTTGAAAATTATGAAGGTACTTCATGTCTGGTGCCGACGGTGAAGTTCTTCGCGGAGTAAAGAGAGTAGGCGTTCTCGATAGTGATCAACAGTATACTCTTTTGCACGCTCATAAGCGTTGCGTCCCATATCAACGCATATGTTGCGATGTGTCACTAAATATTCTATCTTTTCTGCCAGTTGTTCTGGGGAACGGATAGGAACGATAAAGCCATCAACTCCTTCCCTTATAACCTCGCCCGAGCCACAATTTGGTGTGGTAATCACAGGAACCCCCGCCGCCATCGCCTCCAAGACAACGGCTGGAAATATGTCGGAAACGGTCGGGAATACGAATAGGTCCGCTTGCCGATAAAGTTCCACCATTTTTGGGCGGGTGACGCAACCCAGCATCTCGGCAACACGTCCGGTCCGTGACACCGCTTCCGCTCTGAGGCTGGACATATCACCAGCTAGAATGACGCGGATGTTACGGCTGTTCAATAGTTCGATTGCTTGCACTAGGTCTGGTAGTCCTTTCCGCACCGGCGAATTCGCCGCAAAAAGAATTGTGAAATGGTGGTTTCGCTCCCGGGGCAGATGACCAGTGAAGAATCTTGAGGTAATTCCAAAAGGCAAAATTCTGACTTTCTCTAGAGGGGCCTTCTCGGTGGCCAACGCCTGCCAGCAAAACCTTGAAGGGCAGAGGATGATGTCCGAGTTCACCCATTCTTCCCTCTGCCGTTCCGTGTACTCTTCTACACCCGCTTGCGCTGGCCTGGGCTTGGTCCATTCGGGGTAAGCGGCCTCCTGTTCACGGACCAACCGGTCTTCGTAAGCCAGTGGGGGGATTTCTTGGTCCAGGATGCGCAGGGTGTTGCTTGCCACCGGGCTTTCAAATATCTCCTTGGCTACCGACGAAAAGCAAAAAATTGCGTCGCAAGCCGGAATTCCGTAGTCTCTGACAGCCTTACAAAAGCGCTGACCGCCCCAAATATAGGCTCTTGGCGATTCCCTGTATCGCGCCGCCCAATACTTTTTCCACTTATAGGCTACTGCAAATCCAGGAAAGTGTACCACCTTTTCGACAGGGATCTCGGGAACTGTTCGCGCAGCCGCCCTCGCGAGAATTCTCGATGGAACACGCCGTGATATCCAGTCGGCCGTGCGTGTCAGAAGATCTTTGCCAGCGTACCAGTCTGTAAACAGTCGCTCAAGTGCTCCAGCTTGAGCGAGTGCGATCGGCACAGCGTAGTTGCGACGGGAACCGATCTGAACCACCGTAACCCGAGGAATTCGCTCCTGGCAAAGCCCCTCGCAGCTTTCACTTTGTTCAAGCAGGTTCATTCCACACACGCTCTCTGCAATTCTTCATACACCAGCGCGGTGGTGCTGGCGTTTTTCTCCCACGAATACCTCTTCAAGTAGGACTCGATGGACTCTTTGAAGCAGTTCGCTCCGACGTTCAAGAACCTGGCAATTGCTTGCCCAAGCTCCTCGAGACTATCCGGACAAACCATGACTCCCACTTGAAAGTTTTCCAATGTTTCGGCGATTGTCGGTGTGGCGCTCACCAGCACCGGCCGATGATGTGCCATTGCAACATTGAGCACACCGCTTTGTGAGGTAAACCGGCTGCTATAGGGCATCGCCACCCAGTCACAAAGTTCAAACAAGTTCGGCACTTCATTGTCTGGGATGTACTCGCAGCGCCACAAGATGTTCTCAGAGAGGCCGAGTTCTTTGGCCCGAGCGATGTATCCGGAAATACCCATGCCGTCGCGCCCCTTTGCCTGTCCCGCTACGACGAGGAATAGCCGATCCTTATAAGGCACCATGGCCTGCAGAAAAAGATCAAGGTTTTTATTCGGGCGAATATCACCAAAAAAGAGGGCCACTTGTTTGTCCAAAGGTACTCCGTAACGCTTACGAAGCGTCATCTTGTCGCCCGCGGGTGGTCCATGGTAAGACGGACCATGAGGCACAATATGAACTTTTTCTGGGGAAACGCCTGCAAAGTTAATCAAGTCTTGTTTCTGATACTCGCTATGGACAAAAAGGGCATCGCACGCCCGATAAAGACGTTTGAGTTGTTCGATCTCGTAGGGATAGCAGATTAAGCCCTGGGAACGGCGCACGTCATGCGCGGTGGCCACGAGCCGAAGCCCCGTTTTTTTTAACTTTCGAGACCACAGCGCAAAGGTTACATGAGGAATCGTCGATAGGTGCAGAATTTGGGCTCCCGTCAGTCGCGCCCGCCTTATTGCCCGAATCGGGTTCACGAACAGGTTGATTGCGAACCGCAATCGCCGCCGGAGTGGTACAGGATGCGTTATTTCTCGGAGGCCCGGCCAAGTCGGATAGTTTGCCTGCTTCAGATAGTGATAACTGGGAATACACGCAAGCTCAACTTCGACTTCTGGCTGGTCCCGCAGGCGGGTCAGCAGTTCATGAACGTAGCGCCCAATTCCTCCGCCGGGGAAAGCGAAATAATGGAGCACGCGAACAGGAGGTTTGTTGTCCGACATCATTTGCTTTCAATCGTTGCCGCCACTGTTGTATTCACAGCTTGATAATAAAGGCTCATCAGATTTTCAACATGCTGCCCCAGAAGAAAGCCTTCCTTAATTGTCCGAATGGCGTTCTGGCTCATCCGTTGAAGGCTCTCGGGCGAGTTGAGAAGCCGTCGGACTGCATCGGCTAGGGCGGTCGCATCGCGCGGGGGAACGAGAGCACCGTTGACTCCGTCCCGCAGCCATTGTCTAACTCCGCCGACGTCACTGGCAACAACGGGCACACCGTGGGCCATAGCTTCCAAACCGACGATGCCGAGGGTTTCAGGCCAAACAGATGGAAAGACGAATATCGTCGCGGATTTGAATAGTTCCGGGATTTGGCCACGGGATGCCCAGGGATGGACTTCCAACCTTGACGCACAATCCCATTTCTTTGCAAGTTCATTGATCCGCCTTGATGTGTCGCCATTTAAATCACCTACCAGGATCCCTCGCACTTCTGCGAGCTGGCCGAGGGCTCTAATGAAGACATCATAACCCTTTATTGGGCGAATCCGCCCCACAAAAAGGATTGTCGGCTTAGGGGGCGTCGGCCGCGGCTCATCCAACGGTTCGATAGGACAGAAGTAGGGCAGGGTTTGCGTTTTTTCCGCGGGGAAGCCAGCGCTGAGAAGTCGCTCCCGTACTGATTCACTCGGACATATGATCTTCGCAAAGCGTTCTCGCCATTGAAGGAACGTTTTGACTCGTCGATAGTAGGCCAGTGCGTACCTGGGTTTTGGGGTTAAACAATGTTTAAAGAGCGTCACTGCGAAACACGCAAGGCCGGCTTGCCGCTGGCAGATCGTTTTTGTCCGTCGATAAAAGAAGCTTCCGGCGGGGCACAGATACAAATAGTCATGACAGGTTACGACAGTGGGGCAAGATTCGAGACATGCTCGCAGCGCTCCCAAATTATAAACGCGATGGACGTGAATCACATCCGGCTTTATTTGATCCAGAATGCACCTTACCCGCTCGTATCCCAATTGTTCGGCGCGCTTTCCGAAGTGGCCGAGCTCCGGTACCTCGAACGAGTTGGCCAGAAGAGACGAATCGCCCCTGGCAAAGGCATAATACTGTTCGAGCCCATGTGCCTCGAGGGCTGGAATTAAGTGGAGGAGATAGGTTTCGACTCCCCCGGTCCAGTTGAGATGTTCGTTAAGGTGAAGGATCCGCACGGTTATCCGGTTGGGCTTCTCGTTTCCGGCATGTGCGAGGAGCGTCGTTCAACCACTGCTGGCCAGCCAATGTGTCGCAAATAGTTGTTCCAGGCCAGCCTGTCACGGCGTGTTGAAACTAGCCGGGGCAATAAAGAAACAAGGTCTAAATGGGCACAAAGAAACGCCTGGAAGGGGATCGCGGATCGTCCTAATGCCGCACGAGCTGCGTTCCGCGGCATTTCCCAGGTGATATATCTGACCAGTCCGCCGATACGGCTTTTCCATTTCCACCGGGCGGCGTAGATTATGCGATTTCGGGCAATCCACCTGGCCCGGCGGAGGAACGCCTGGCGATTTGTGGTTGCTGACCCGCCGAAATGGCCCACCCGAGCCCGCGTGCAAATGCCCACCTTGTATCCCGCCGACGAAATGCGCCGGCAAAGGTCATAGTCTTCGTAATAACTGCCATAAATGGGATCAAATGGTCCAGCTTTCAGCAGTGCCTCAGTTCTCACCACCATGGCTGCGGCGGTGATCTCCGGCACTTCGATGAAACTAGGCAGATCGTCGAAATGCGCATTCACCCCTTGTGATACTCGATCATACAGCTCGGGAGCCGCTCGTGAACAGGTCAGAAATGCCTCGTCCCAGGCCGTGCCGTCGTAATTCTCGATAAGAGGAATAACCGCACCAACATCCTCGTCGTTTTTCATTATTGTTAGACAGGCAGACAACCAGTCCTCTCGTGAAATCGTGTCCTGATTCAAGAAGCACACAAACTCGCCATCCAGGCCACCGTTGACGAGCGCGAAATTGTTGGCTTCGGCAAAGGCCATAGGGCAGGGCGATACCAATATTCGAATCCTGCTGGCCGAACCAGCCCTTGATATTTGCAGTTTTGAGTTTTTGCCGTTGTCTACTATTAATACTCGGAATAGAGTTCCAACCGTTTGCGCTAGAGAGTCTAAACACTGGGGCAGCCAGATGTCGGAGTGGTGTGCAGCAACGATGACACTGGCTCTAACATTATCTATCGCAAGATTAATCTGTGACACTAGAGCGTTAACTCCTCCAGGCGAGCAGCCTCTAGAAGGTCTTTTACATCTCGATAATTAACGACTACTTCGCTCAGTGGACGCGTATTCTGCTTTTTCATTTCGGTATACACAGTCACGTTGGGAAGACCGAGAAATGGAAATATTACCTGTGCAAAGACAATTTGCGGATTTTCAACAAGTTGTTCGTAAGAGAAACTTATAGTGCCCCTTCCGGTTCGGGAGTTTCGCGTTTTTGGTAGGGGCAAGAATTGGTCTTGGAGAATTCGGGGAGTTTAGACAAAAAGGGTCTCCACGTCGCGTGGTTCAAAAAGACTCTCAATG